>Ga0307515_10000015_pt1 | contig 557886 bp, 478 predicted proteins | sample 17_EM_MG_FD_194513 | JGI IMG/M metagenome (GOLD analysis project Ga0307515, IMG submission 194513) | Populus trichocarpa ectomycorrhiza microbial communities from riparian zone in the Pacific Northwest, United States - 17_EM | ecosystem: Host-associated > Plants > Roots > Unclassified...
CAAACCTGAACCTTGAACTCAGGACTGAACGAACGACGGTTCTTTAATTTCTTGACTTCCGACAAAAGACACCTGGGGCAAATCAATACCCCCTTAAGACAGTGTCCAAGATTTCTGGGTCAATACAAGGTTCCGGGGGCGTCCCGAGGAGACCAAAATCCGGAAACGAATCGAAACGCCACCGGACTTGGAGAGGAGATTCTGAGTCCTAACCGAAGACGCCGTCAAAAACCGTCACCGCCGGCCCCGTCATGGTTACCCTTCGGTCTTCCGCAACTTCGATCGTCAACGGCCCGCCCGGCAGGTGAACCGTAGAGCGTCGCGCCAACCGCCCGGTTTCAACGCCCGCAACGGCCACCGCGCAGGCGCCCGTACCGCAGGCCAGCGTGGCCCCCGCGCCCCGCTCCCAAACTCGAACCTTCACCTCATCCGGGCTCAAAACCTGGGAGAAATGAACGTTCGTCCGTTGGGGGAAGAAGGGGTGGACCTCCAACTCGCGGCCCCTCGGTTCGAGCGGAATCGCGTCGACGTCGTTCACGAACAGCACCAGATGGGGGTTGCCCATCGAGACGGCGGTACTCAGTGTGCCATCCCCTAAATCTGCCTCGACAAAGACGGCGGTTGGGTCGCCGGTCATTCCGATGGCGCCTCGTTCGAGGCGGGCGACGCCCATATCGATGGAGACCAGATCACCGACGTAGCCAGCATGAAGCACGCCCGCGCCCGTCTCGATATCCGCCTGATCCGAGACGTAGTTACGGTCTCGGAGGAGGGCGGCGACGCAACGGAGGCCATTGCCGCACATCTCGCTTTCTGAGCCGTCCGGGTTCCACATCCGCATGCGGAAGGGAGCCTCGTCACCTCGTTCCATGACAAGAAGACCGTCTCCTCCGATGCCACGGCGACGGTCGCACAGGGTCTTCGCGAGAGAGACCGGGTCGAACGGAGGGAGGTCGCCACGCAGGGCATCGAGAACGACAAAGTCGTTTCCGATGCCCTGCATTTTGACGAACGGAATCATTCGTCGTCGCGGCGGCGGTTCTGGTCGGCCTCATGCTCGGCGGCCGGCCGATACGACCCAACGGGCTTGGCGGGGACGATGCTTGCGACGGCGTGCTTGTAGACCAGCTGCGTCGGCTTCCCGGGAGTGTCGAGGAGAACGGTGAACGCGTCGAAGCCGCGCACTTGGCCGCGGAGTTGAACGCTGTTCGTGAGGTAGATCGTCACCGCGATCCCCTCTTTCCTCACCTGGTTGAGGAACATGTCTTGAAGATTAATTGCCTTGCCCATCTCTTAAATTTCCAAAGATGCGGACCGGATCGCCGCCCAGGCCTCTTCGAGGCCGGCCGGTGTACTCGGCACCGCGATTTGAAGCCCCGGCTCAGATCGCAGCCACGTGCGCTGCCGCTTTGCGTAAGCCATCGTCTCTTGCACGATCGCCCGCTCAGCTTCCTCCGTCGCGAGGTCTCCATCGATCAGCGCGGCGACCGTCCGATATCCGATGGCTCGAAACCCGGGATCACCCGGTCCAAAACCCTCGGCGTTAAGACGCCTTACCTCCTCGACCCATCCATTGTGCATCATCGCTGCCACTCGGCGGGCGATTCGGTTATCTAGTTCCGACTTTTCGATCTTTGTCGTCACTCTTATACGTTTTAGGTACGGCACGTCGAAGGAAAGAGGGGGGCGCAAATCCTGCGCTCGCTCCAGTGCACGGGTAACGCGAGCGGGGTTTTGCAGGTCGAGCGTGGCCGCAATCTCAGGAGCGCAAGCCTTGAGCTCTTCGACGAGGGCGGCGAGGCCTTCTGTTTCGAGTCTCTTCGTCAGGTCTGCGCGAAGGGCTGGATCGGGGTCCGGCATGAGGTCTTTGTACTCTTCGAAAAGCGCCCGGACGTATTGGCCCGTCCCGCCCACGACAACCGCCGAGCGGCCCTCGTTGAAGAGTCGATGGAGTTGTTCCGCCGCGAGGAGGCAGAATTCGCCCGCCCCGTAAGGCTCATCTGGCCGCTTGATGTCGAGGAGCCGATAGCGATCTTTGTGGGTCGGCTTGGCCGTGCCGATGTCCATGCCCTGGTAGGACTGGAAGGCATCGGCATTGATCAGCTCGGCGTCCAACCGCTCGGCCAGCGCCTCCGCGAGCCCGGTCTTCCCGGAGGCCGTCTGGCCCATGACGGCGACAAGGAGCGGTGGCATCCCTGTTTCTTAGTACTCGAGAAGCGCCGCGACCGGAGCGTCGTTCAGAACTTTGCGTCCGTCGAGAAAGCCGAGCTCGATGAGGAAGCCGTAGCCAACCACTTCCCCGCCAAGCCGCTTGACCAACCGTGCGGCTGCCGCAGCGGTTCCGCCGGTCGCCAGGAGGTCATCGACCAGATAAGCCTTCTGCCCCGGCTTGATCGCATCCGTATGCATCTCGATCGTGTTCGTGCCGTACTCCAGCGCATACTCTTCCCGAATCTTCTCCGCCGGCAGCTTGCCCAACTTCCGAGCGAGGGCGAATGGCAGGTCGAGTTCGAGCGCGACCGGCACGCCGAAAAGGAATCCACGGCTTTCGATGCCGACGATCACGTCCGCGCCGACAGACTTCGCGTTCTCGGCCATTTTGGCGACGACTTCACGAAGCGCCTTCGGGTCTTCGAGGACAGGGGTGATGTCCTTAAAGAGGATTCCCGCTTTCGGGAAGTCCGGAACATCGCGCACGAGGGCGGCAGCAAGTAGCTCGGCCATGGGTAAAGAGGATACTTCGTAAGAGGGTCACCCCTCCTCATTTTCCTCGCGCTGATCGGCCGCACCAACCGCCGGACCCAACCCGCGGAAAAACGAGAAGGGGTGACCAGACTGTAACCTCTTACCCATATGATTAATGAGCCGCGGCTTCTCGCCCTCTTCAAGGAGCTGATCCTCATCAACAGCCCCGCGCTTCAAGAGAAGGAGTGCGCGACGCGGGTTAAACAAGAACTCGTCGCCATGGGACTCGAAGTCACCGAAGACAACGCGGCCGCCAAGTTGGGCGGCACCGCCAACAACCTCATTGCCTGGAAACGCGGCACTCTCCCCAACGCGCCGAAAATATTCCTGAGTGCCCACATGGACACCGTGGAGCCGACGCCGAATATCCAACTCATCGAAGAAGACGGCATCATCCGAACCGACGGCAAGACCATCCTCGGGGCCGACTGCAAAGGCGGTCTCGCCCCCGCCGTCGAAGCGGTCAAGGTCCTCATCGAAACCGGAGAAGCCCACGGCGACGTCTGCCTTCTCTTCTCCGTCTCCGAAGAGATTGGACTTCTCGGAGCGGATGCGATGGAGGTCTACGACCTTGGGCTCGACTTCGGCTTTGTGCTCGATACCGGCCCGCCCGTCGGAACCTACGTCACCCGGACCGCGACCCACGACAAGTTGGACATCTCGATCAAGGGCCGCCCGGCCCACGCGGGGAAAGATCCGGAGAATGGGCTCAATGCGTTGCAGGTCGCGGCGGACGCCATCCACGGAATGAAACTGGGCCGGATTGGGCCAGAGACCACGGCCAACCTTGGCTCCATCGAAGGCGGAACGGCCACCAATGTCGTGATGGCGGAGGTGCGGATCAAGGCTGAAGCCCGCTCGACGAACGTTGACGAACTGGACGCCCAAGTCGCCCACATGATCGACCGGTTCGAATCGGCGGCCGCAGCCTGGGGGACGACGGTGGAGATCAACCATAAACGGCACTACTCCAGCTATCACGTCGCCGAGGAGACGCCGGTCGTCCAGGTGGCTCAAGCCGCGAGCCGGGCGCTCGGTTTTGAGCCCACCCTTCGCACTACTCTTGGAGGCAGCGACGCGAATGTCTTCAACGCAAAAGGGCTTCCCAGCATAGTTGTCGCGACCGGGATGGACAAGATTCACACCCACGAAGAGTTCATGAAGATCCAGGATCTGGTCGACACGGCAAAGATCGCCCTGGAACTCATCCGGCAGTCGGCAAAGCTGACCGCCTAAGCGAAACGCCCCAGAAGGCTGGGGCGTAGTGCCTACGTGAAACGACGGCGATGGCTCATCGGAACCCTATGCCTGGCTTTTGCTTTGGTCGGCGTCCTCCTCCTGCTCCCTCCGCTTGACGAGTACGCGCCGCTGAATAGAGTTGGCAAGTCGATGACTGCCGAAGATTACCAATCTATGGGCTTGAGCGCTGAGGAACGCGCGTCGGCAAAAGAATTAGAAATTAGATGGCCCAATCCACCTGGTTATACCGACGTAAACGGCGACCTTTGGCCATGGAACGAGACCCGGGTATGGATTCTCAATACGTCGGAATCGGAAACCGCCGATTTCATTCGGCGATTCGCTTCCAGTGCTCGAGGTTGGCAGCGTAATGGGAACGGCAGTTCGTCCCAAGACGGCGGCAAATCCGGCTACCGGGGAGTCTCCGCATCGTATCAAAACGAAGACACAGGCGACCAACTCGAATACGAGGTGAAGCGATTCTGGCCCGGAGACAAGATCGAGCGGACGATCCATCTCTCCCGATCGCCATCGTCGCACCAGCTTTGGCCAAAGATTAAACGATGGGCGCGACTTCTCTTCAAGCCTTAGACTTTAGCGAAACCAAAGGCTCCGTTTAAGCGTTATTCGATTCATGCGACGGCGTCGATGGCTGCTGGTGGGTCTCCTCCTCCTGCCCGTCGTCGGCGTCGCCCTCGCTTTTGCCGCGCCGCCATTGGACGAATACGCCACGTTCGATCGCGTGGGCAGCCGGCACGACACCGCATTTGAACCCGGGACCGAATACTTCGCCCAGAATCGTTCGAGGAGTGAGACGGGCCGCGTGTGGAGGCTAAATTTGCCCGAAGGAGAAGCCCGCCATTTCCTTGGCCGCTTCACCTCGGTACGCCGGGGTTGGCACCGATGTGGGTTTGGGCGCGGCGGGGGATCCCGGGAGATTCCCGAAACGGGAATGATGGAAACGATCAACTCCGAGACCGCGAGTTACCAAAACAAGGAGACGGGGGACCAGCTCCACTTTGAGATCGGAAATCAGGAGTCGCCGGTCAAGAAGTTCCTTGGCGCCACCGTCACCGTCGAGCAGTCGCCGTCTTCGAAGGAGCCCTGGCCCAAGTTGAAGCGCTGGTGGCACCTCACCACTGGGGGCTAACGCCCCAATCGCCTAATCGCTTCGAAACCGAAACCGGTCCAGCCGTTGGTCTACGTCAATCTCACTCCGACCGATAACGTAATGGCCCCAGGCCCGAAGGTAAAATAGCAGACAAACATCCACATTTATCCGCGCAAAAAGTAAATTACATGCTTTGGAGCGATAACACCAAAAACATCCCTCCAGAGAAAAAAATAACGGGATTTCCCCGTGAATTCCCGAATCAATTGATCGCTATTTAGATGCTTTTAAGAATAAAAATCCTTAGTGAGCAACGACTCCCGCCCTTCAGCCGACCCCAACGCCCGACTCTGCCACAAAAAAATATCCTGTACCAGTCCGGTGTACCAACCGTGGACCGGGTCGATGCAGTAGGCTAGCGGATGGACTCATGACCACCACGCGAACGCTCGCCGTGGCCGCCACGATGGCCGCCCTCCTTACCGTCGCTAGCGCCGGACCGACCGGGGTTAAAAAGCCCCAGCAAAAGCGCGATCTGAGTAAGGGCAACACCCTCTACGCGGTTCCGTACGCTCACCTCGACACCCAGTGGCGCTGGGCCTACCCGCAGGTTATCCGCGAGTACATCTGGAACACGATGGCCGATAACCTCGCGCTCATCGACAAGTACCCCCACTACGTTTTTAACTTCAGCGGATCTCGGCGCTACGAGATGATGCAGGAGTACTACCCCGCCGAGTACCAAAAGGTCGTCGCCGCCGTTAAGGCCGGCCGCTGGTTCCCGTGCGGCTCCTCCGTCGACGAAGGCGACGCGAACGTTCCCTCCGGCGAGTCCATCATCCGCCACGTCCTGTACGGCAACAACTGGTTCCGCAAGAACCTCGGCGTCGCCTCGCAGGAGTTCATGCTTCCGGACTGCTTCGGCTTCCCCTACGCGCTGCCGACCCTCCTGAAGCACTGTGGCCTGGACGGCTTCTCCACCCAGAAGCTTACTTGGGGCTCGCCCGTCGGCATTCCGTTTAAGGTCGGCAACTGGGAAGGGCCGGACGGTCAGTCGATCGTTGCCGCGCTCGATCCGGGCGCTTACACCGGCGTTGTCACCGAGGATCTCAGCGAGAACACCAGCTGGCTCGCGCGAATCACCAACACCGGCAAGCAGTCCGGCGCCTACGTGGACTACCACTACTACGGCACCGGCGACCAGGGTGGCGCGCCGCGCGCCAGCAGCGTCGAGTGGATCGAGAAGAGCATCGCGGGTAAGGGACCGATCACCGTCGTGTCCGGACCGGCGGACGACATGTTCAAATCGCTCACCCCGGGCCAGATCTCGAAGCTGCCCCACTATAAGGGCGAGCTCCTTCTAACCGAGCACTCCGCCGGTTCGATCACCTCGCAGGCGCACATGAAGCGCTGGAACCGGAAGAACGAGCTCCTGGCGGACGCCGCCGAGCGCGCTTCCGTGGCTGCGAACCTCTGGGCTCAGACGCCGTATCCGGCGGATCGGCTCTACACCTCGTGGGACCTTCTGCTTGGTTCGCAGATGCACGACATGCTGCCCGGCACCTCGCTGCCCAAGGCATATGAGTTCTGCTACAACGACGAACTCCTCGCCTCCAACGGCTTCTCGTCGGTCGAGCGTGACGCGCTGGGCGCCATCACGAATCAGATGGACACCCAGAGCAAGGGCACCTCACTCGTGGTGTTCAACCCGCTTTCGATCGCCCGTGAGGACGTCGTCGAAGCTTGGGTTCCGCGAAAGGGTCCGATCACCGTTTTCGGTCCCGACGGTCAGCCGGTTCCGACTCAGGTCGTGGGATCGGCCAATGGCAAGACGCAGATCGCGTTCCTCGCCAAGATGCCCGCGAACGGCTTCGCCAGCTTCGACGCCCGTCCGGTGGCGATGAAGATCAAGCCGACGGTTGTGGCTTCCGGCAACACCATCACGAGCCCTCAGTTCGTGGTGAAGATCGACGCCAACGGCAACATCTCCTCGATCTACGACAAGGTCAACAAGAAGGAGTCGCTTAAGGCGCCGGCCGGCCTGGACTTCCAGCACCACAACCCGGCTCAGTATCCGTCCTGGAACATGGACTGGGACGACGCGCAGAAGGGCCCTTACGCTAAGTCCGATAGCGCGGCCACCGTACGCGTCGTGGAGAACGGCCCCGTTCGCGCAACGATCGAAGTCGTTCGAACCCTTCAGGGCTCCAAGTTCGTTCAGCGAATCTCGCTGGGCGCCGGTGGCGCGGGCGACCGCGTCAACGTTTGGAACGTGATCGACTGGACCACTAAGGAGACGGCCCTCAAAGCCGCCTTCCCGCTCACCACCAGCAACCCGGTCGCGACTTACGACCTTCAGACCGGCGCTATTCAGCGCGGGGTGAACAACAAGAACCACTACGAAGTGCCCCAGCACCAGTGGTTCGACCAGACGTCAAAGGACGGCAAGTACGGCGTCGCGATCCTGAACGACTGTAAGTTTGGATCGGACAAGCCGAGCGAAGACACCGTCCGCCTGACCCTCCTGTACACGCCCGGCACCCGCGGCGGATATCAGGACCAGGGCACCCAGGACTTCGGCCGCCACGAGATCCTCTACGCCATCGCGCCGCACGCCGGCGACTGGCGCAAGGGCAATGTGGCTTGGACGGCCAAGCGACTAAACCAGCCCCTCCAGGCGTTCGTCGCTCCGGCGCATAACGGCCGTCTCGGCAAGCTCCAGTCGCTGGCCTCCGCCAGCACCGGTCAGGTCGAGATTCAGGCGATCAAGCGAGCGGAGAACGGAAACGGCTTCGTTGTCCGCCTCCGCGAGCTGACCGGCGCACCCGCCTCCAACGTGGCGGTCAAGCTGTCCTCGATGGTCGTGAGCGCCCAGGAAGTGGACGGCCAAGAGCGGCCGATCGGCAAGGCCACCGTGAAGAACGGTTCGGTCATCGCCAGCGTCCGCGGCTACGGCCTGAAGTCCTACCAGGTTCAGCTTGCCACCACCCGCATCGCGCTTCCGCAGCCGAAGAGCCAGTCCGTGGCGCTGAGCTACGACCTCGACGTTGCCAGCACGGACAAAAACGACACCGACGGCGCGTTCGACGCCCAGGGTCGCAGCTACCCGGCCGAGCAGCTTCCGAAGAGCCTGTCGATCGACGGCGTCGGCTTTAAGCTGGGCTCCACCGCCGACGGCGCGAAGAACGCGCTGGAAGCGAAGGGCCAGACGATCACTCTGCCGAAGGGCTTCGACCGGGTTTATGTCCTGGCCGCCGCCACCACCGACGTCAAGCCGACCTTCCAAGTCGGTTCGAAGTCGGTCGCTGCGAATGTCGGCGCTTGGGACGGCTTCGTCGGTAACTGGGACACCCGCCTCTGGAGTGGTAAACCGCCGGAGCTGGCCTTCAACTGGTCGCTCACGATGGTTGGACTGGAGCCGGGCTACATGAAGAAGGTCAACGTGGCCTGGTACGCCTCGCACCGGCACCTGCCGGGCAAGGGCAACGACCACTACGCCTACAGCTATCTCTTCAAGTCCGGCTTCGACGTTCCGAAGGGCGCCACTACGCTCACCCTGCCGAACGACCCGCGCGTCCGTATCTTCGCCGTCTCCGTTGCGTCGCAGACGCACGACTCGACGGTGGAAGCGACCCCGCTCTTCGACACCCTGGACGGCCACAAGGATACGACGGGCAAGCCGACGATCCTTGCGACCCCCGACGCCAACGGCGACGGCTCTAAGGTCACGCTCACTCCGCCGCTCTATTGGAACGGCGGCAACCTGCGCTACACGCTGGACGGCTCCGCGCCGACCACCGAGTCGCCGGTCTACAAAGACTCGATCGAGCTCTTTAAGCCGACGACGGTGATGGTATCGCAGTTCTCGACGGACGGCAGCGTCCTCTCCACCGCGACCGCCCAGATCGACGCCAAGGACGAGCACCGTCCGGTGGTGACCGGCGCGACGATTTTCCCCGCCCTTGGCGTGGCGATGGTGTCATTCTCCGAAAAGGTCGATCCGGCTACCATCACAAAGCCGGACATCTTCGTCTTCCGATCCGGTCGAAAGGTGGAGAGTGCGACCCTCCGCCCGGACGGCAAGACGGTCGACCTCGTACTGGACACGACTGCGAAGCCGGTCACCAGCGATGAGACGATGGGCGTGGGCGACGTCAAGGACTTCGCCGGCAACCCAATCGACTACATCCACCAAGGCGTGGGGACCGCCGAACCGACGTTCACTTCGCCCATCCTCGAGCCTTCGAAGACCGCCACGTTCGACAACGTGGCGCCGACGAACGGTAAGGCGCCGTGGACGATGAACCTCTGGCTACTGATCGACCAGCAGCCCACCGACCGCACCCTCATCGCCGGCTTCGGCCGAGCGACGGACGGCCGCGAGGGCGCCAGCCGCTTCTTTGCCAAGTTCTCCACCGGCATCCAGTTCTGGGTCACAAGCCGGGATCTGGTGACGAACGTCCCTTACGACACCGGCAAGTGGCAGATGCTGACCGCGACGTACGACGGCGCGACCCTCAGCCTGTACAAGAACGGCCAACTCATCGGCTCAGGCCTCCGCGAACTGGAGAACGACAACGGCCGCGTCTCTGTCTTCCCCACCGACGCCTGGGACCGCCAGCGCAAGGTTGACGGCGAAATCCGCAACCTCAACATCTGGTCCCAGTCCCTCCCGGCCACGGCCGTCGAAAAGCTCTACCAAAACGGTAGAGGCTAACTTCCTCAGAACCCCCTCTCCTCTCCGGGGGAGAGGGGGCAGGGGGTGAGGGGCGAGAGCGCTTCACCCACCGACTGATCCCATGCCCAATTTGCGACTGGCTCTCGTCTTCCTCCTGGCTCTGCTGACCACCTTCGCAGCCGCCCACCCCGCCAACGTCGCCTCCTCCCAAATCAAGGTCAAACCCGACGGCACGTTCGTCGCCCGAATCCGGTTCGACCTCGCCGCCTTCGCCACCGGCGCCACCCCGAAAGACGCGACCGACGACGCGATGAACGCCTTCGCCGACGGGGACGACGTCGCAATGCAAAAGGCCCTCGCAGACGCCGAAGCCCGACTCAATACCGGTTTCACCCCCACCATCGACCGGCTTGAGTTCACTCAACTCGCCGAAGTCCGCCAATATCTCGCCGCCAACCCCAAGCCCCGTTTCCCGATGATGATGAGCATCACCGTCGTGGGCCACGTCCCGAAGGGCTCCCGAACCATCGCCTTCCGCTACCCGGAGGTCATGGACACCGTCATCCAAACCGTCGAGTTCGCCTACACCGAACCCATCTCCGAGCCCGTCGAAGCCGGCAACGCCAGCAGCACCCTATCCATCCCCACCGAAGCCCAAATCGCCAAGCTGGAAAAGGAGTTCAACGCCCCTCGTAAGGCTCCGGAGATGGTTCCCCTTGGAACCGCGACAAAGGTCCCTGCAACTCCAAAAAAGCCGAGCGCGAGCGTAAGGGAGAACCGTGGGGGAGGGGGGGTGAGCCTCCCCAAGACCGCCCCACTCTCAAAAGCAAGTCCCGCCCCCCCAAGGAACGAAGCCAAACCGCAAACCCAAAACCTAAAACCTAAAACCCAGAGCGCAGAGCATCCCAAACCCCAAAGCCCAGTCTTGACCTACCTCCGGATGGGCTTCACCCACATCCTCCCGGAGGGTCTGGACCACATCCTGTTCGTCCTCGGCCTCTTCCTCCTAGGTTCGAACACTAAGGCCCTGGTCAAGCAGATCACCGCCTTCACCATCGCCCACTCCATCACCCTCGCCCTGGCAACGCTCAATATCGTCCGCGTCCCCGGCTCAATCACCGAACCCTTGATCGCCATCTCCATCGCCTTCGTCGCGATCGAGAACTTCTTCTTCAAAGACGTCAAACCCTGGCGCATCGCTGTCGTCTTCCTCTTCGGCCTTATCCACGGCATGGGCTTCGCCGAAGTCTTCAAAGACGCCGGGTTGAGCGGCGGAGGCTTGCTGACGGCGCTTCTCAGCTTTAACGTGGGCGTCGAACTCGGTCAACTCTCGATAGTCGGCTTGGCTTTCCTCGTGGTCGGCTGGTTCCGGAAGGACGAGCGGTACCGCCAGTACGTCGTGCTTCCCGCCTCTCTGGTGATCGCAGTTACGGCGCTGTTCTGGACGGTCCAACGTATCTTCTTCTAACCTTTCGAGGTATATTCTCCCCTGGTCGGCGGGGCGTGGCGCAGTTTGGTAGCGCGCTTCCATGGGGTGGAAGAGGTCGCACGTTCGAATCGTGTCGCCCCGACCAAATCTTGAACTTACGCGGAAGGCTTTTTGCCTTCCGTTTGCATTTATGACCCACCCGGTCACCGTCGAGGTCACCATTCACCCAGAAAAACCGGTGTTATGATCACTGGCATGAGCGCGGTCACCACCACAAAGTCGAAGAAGCCAAGGGCCGACCGAGGCGATGGATCTATCAAAGAGATCCTGACTGGCAAGCACAAGGGCAAGTGGCGTGTGCGGCTCACTTATCGCGACAAGTGGAATCGCACCCAAGACGTCGACAAGATCGTTTCGACTCAGCGTGAAGGCAAAGAGCTTCTAAAGCAAGTCAAGAAAGACGTTGAGGCGGATAAGAGTATTGGCCAGGCGGAGCTATCTCTTGGCCAATGGTTCGATTGGCTCAAAGAGAACGACTGGGTCCATAACGTGAAGTCCAACACCATTTCTTACCGCGCGATGAGGTTTGAGAATTACACACGGCCCCTTCTTGGCGAAATGCTTCTTACATCGATTCGCCCGATGACGGTTAGAAGTTTCTACACAGAGCTCAAAGGGAAGAAGATTGGAGCCAATACTCTGCAAGCGGTCAAGAACGATCTTGTGAACGTTGTCAACAAGGCTATTGCTTACGAGGTTCTAGATGGTTCAAATCCCTTCTCGGTTATCAAAGTCGAAACCCCTCCGCTCCGAAAGGGCGTTGCTCTAACTCCGCATCAGGCTCGTTTCGCCCTCATGCGACTCTTCATTTTCACCAGGCGCCAAGAGTTCGAACTTTGGGCGTTTATGATGTTCGTCTTAGCCATCTGCACCGGGCTCAGACGAGGAGAACTGCTCGCCCTGACAATCCCTCAATTTGACTTAACGGCCGGCCTTCTCACGGTTGACCGAGCCGTAGAAGTGCAGGAGAAGGGCCACCAAGAAGTTAGTCTTCCAAAGAAGAACAAGGTGCGAACTGTTGTTTTAGCTCCAATTGTTTGCCAGTGGATTGCGGCATTCATCCAGGAAACCGAGGAGGCCCGTGGCGCAAGCGAACTTCTATTCCCCTCCTCGACCGGGAAACCATTCATGGTGTCTCGACAACGGCAAACCTGGGCACTAGCCCGAAAGCTCGTCCGGTTCCCCAAAGAGATGACTCTTCATGATTGCCGCCTGTCGCACAACAACTGGATCGAAAAGCTAATGCCTTCAGTTTCCGAAAGTACGCGACTTGAACACATGGGGCATGCGGCACAAGGCGTGAACCGGCGCAACTACACCCGAGAGCTAACGCCCGCGATGGAGGACCTACAAAAGCAGTTGCAGGCCCTTTTCACGGAAGGATCAGGATCGGCAGTAAGCTAGTCAGCCTCCTCCCTGTTCCTTCTTCCGAAGATAGCTTTCGAGTTGGCTATAGGTTACGAGGACCGCAGTTCCTTCCCTGATGCTGCCCAACTTTCCCTTGTCGATGAGTTGCCGGATCTTGGTCTTTCCAAGCCCAAGTACATGCACCAGTTCATCAACCCGGAAGGCAAGTTTTGGAAGGTTCACCCGATCTTCAACCACGGTGATTGACGGGACTCTAAGGTCCGCAATCTTCCCCACTAAGAACCTCCGGAGAGGCTCGAACTTTTCTTATCTCCGTCTGGAGCGAACACCACGATCGCCGAGGGAAACGGAGCCGAGTTGGCGTGACCTCCAAACTTCAGACGCCCTTTGACGAAGCGGATCTCTCCGGCGCGGGACGCATACTGATGCCACCAACGGGTGTCGGTGCGAGCCGGAATCAAGCAAACTACCGGGCCCTTCCCTGCCCTTGCAGTTTCAAAGGCTTTCTTCATCCAAAGGCCAATCTGCCTGCCGTACGGCGGGTTACACCAGCAGATGCCGGTCCAGTCTTGCTTTAGCCCATCTTGGGCCTTGGTGAAGTATTTAGCGCATTTGGCGTTTTCCGGCGTAGCGCAAACGTCAAGTTCAAAGCTGAACTCGGCGTCAACCTCTTTGAAAAATTCCAGAGGCGTAGCCCATTCAACCGAATCACTTCGGAAGTGAACTGCCCGGTCCTTTGCAGGCGCCTTGGGGCCCCTCTGCTTTGGCTTCTTGAACGATAGTTCAAGCTCGCCTTGAATCGGTGTGGATTCCCTGGCCAGTTAAGTAAAGGTTCGCGCCTTCTTTCGAGGGGCCGAGGGGCCACGGCGAACTGGGGACTCAGGGGGATGCGCGGTTAGCGCAGCGGCGCTAGGTTCGCCGAAAGGAAGCTCAGGTTGAGCGGTGTTAAGGGTCGAGTTTGCGTGAGTGAGTCAAGTCATGATCGAGGCAACCTGCCTGTCGTATTTGCGAAGCAGCCAAATTGTACGACAGCTTTTGCAGAACTAAAATGATCTAAATCGGCACAAAACGCACCTGAGCAACGGACATCCTCCACGGGGCAAATCTGCAAAAAGGCCAGCCCTTTCGAATGAGGGGCCGGAGAGTCCTCGAATGCGACCCGTTCAACGACGGGTTTGCGATAAAATTATACGCTTAAACAACAATTCGGTCCTGGCGTTTCTGCACAGGCAAGGTCCCGCATACCCTCAACTAGCTGAGGCCAAGGCTTGTCCACATCTCCCGTGCAAGTTGATCTGGCGAAAGGTCCTCAACCTCGATTGACCGCCCGCTACGCACACCCGTCATCTCTGCCGAGAAGGAACGATCGACGATGTTCTCCGGCGTTTGCTCAAGCATAAGAATCGCCGCATCGCAGAAGGCATCGAAAGTGGTCGGGGCGAACGGGTGTGGGAAGATATACGGAGTCCCGATGCCGTCCTTTCCATGAAGGGTCAGTGTGATCACGCGGTCGCCCATCTAAACAGCTTATCCCTGGGAGCTTACAAAAGAATCTCGGAAAGGCAAGTTGGTGGTCGGCTCAAGCAACTGCATCCTGTCGGAAAAACCGACCGGCCCCCTGAAGATTTCCGACAGACCGCCGGACCACGCAGGATGCATGCTGCGGTCCATCCTTCCCTGCTGACATTCAGTGTTCCCGCGATGGCGAAAAGCTTCGCAGTAGGTCGTCCCGCCGCACGTATGCGTTACCTACTTCACGTATGTGCAGCAGTGCTGCAAGCTGCGCACTATGCGGCGCTGAAGCCTTAGAGTGCTACCGGATGCGTGATAAGCGGCGTTACTTTCAGGCTGATGTTATGCGCGTTTGTCTGCGGAGGCAGATTACAACCCGCGCTGCGTAGCGGACTTGCGTACGAGAGGGCTGGCACGCTGACATACGACCGACTGCCTGACCTTGCTTCCTACTTCGCAAGGGTGTTTCAAGCCTCGCAGCAATATTACATGTAATATTGCTGCGCAGTCATATGCATTGCCGAGAAGCTTCTAGCTAAGAGGCTAAGCAACAGGGCCGTGAATATTCGTTAGCAGTCTGACCGTCACCTGCCTGCCGAACAAGGACAGAGTCATACCTTGGGCATCAAACGCCGTTTGCAAACATTCTTGTTGACAACCACTGGCAATCAATCTATTACTCCTCCTCATTGTTGGTTACCAAACCACGGAGGTTTAAATGGATTTACTTACATATACAGAAGCAGCCGCGAGGGCAGGGGTAGGAGAGCAGACAATACGTCGACGTGTCAAGGATGGGACTCTTCAAGAAGTTATGGACGGCAATCGTCCAAAGGTCAGACTTGACGAGCTAAAGAGTCTATATCCCAGTGTTCGAATCGAGGCTTCTGGAGAATGTCGCGTCATTAGCTTTTCAAACCAAAAGGGCGGTGTAGGAAAGACAACGACCTGCGCAAACCTGGCAACCGTGTTCGCAGCCAGGCTTCGGGTTCTTGCCATCGACTGTGATCCGCAAGGCAATCTTTCACAAGCATTTGGCCTTGACCCCGACACCTTGAAGGTGACTACCTACAACGTCCTCGTGGATAGGGTGCCAGTCGAAAGGGCCATCGTGGCTCCGCTCGACGAGTTACCGCGTCTTCATCTAATCGGCGCCAATTTGGATCTAGCAGAAGCAGAGCAAAAGCTTATGGCGGTGGTCGCTGGCGAAATGCGACTGCGCCAGGTCATCGACACTGTCCGGCACCAGTATGATTTGATTCTCCTTGACTCTCCACCTTCCCTTGGGATCCTGACCATGAACGTGCTGACTGCAGCGACAGACGTGATCATTCCAGTGAATGTAAGTTCATTCTCGCTTCGCGGACTTAACAAGCTGATGGGCATCATCGAAGAGATTCGGGACTTGAACCCGGACCTAAAAAGTATTCGCCCCTTGGCAAATGAGAAAGACCACACAAACCTCTCGAAGGATCTAAGGATTCGCCTTGGAAACGAATTCGAAGGTGTTTGCTTCACCTCCAGCATTCGGAAGGCGCAGATTATCAAGGACGAGCAGTCGCAGGGCAAACCAGTGACCCTGAAGGCAGGCGAGGCAGTGAGCCTCGACTACCTATCCCTGGCAAAAGAGATAATGGGCGAGCCTTTTGGAGGGGAAAGCAAGCACGAGGATCTACATGAGCACACGTCCGAGGAAGTAAGGGAGGTGTCAAATGGCTGAGAGAAAACCGCTCATTCCACCCACTGCGGCACCCACAAGCGTACTGGCAAGAATTATCTCAAGGGATCAACAAGAAAGCGGCCGAGGGCAGGCTCAGCCGGCCCCGGATGTTCGCACCAACATTCAGGAAGAAGTTCGGCCAACTGCGGAGAAAGACACGCGCGCTTATGCGCATATTACAAGTAATTTGGAAAACCGCACGGACGGAACGTCTGAAGCGTTTTCGAGCGATTCTCACACTGAAGGACCGGCAACCAGAACAACGTCAGCCACAGCAAGAGCACAGCTCCGAAAAGATATCGAAGCGAAAGCTAAGACCTCTCTGGTTCCCATCACGCTACGTTTACCAACAGCGTTAAACGACTGGCTGGATATTTACGCCTTCGCACATCGAAAGGAAGGCATAAGAAAGCAGGATTTGATCGCCGAAGCCTTAACTTTGCTGGCGATCAGCAAAGAACTTCAAGAATAAGAACCTACGACTTTGAAGCTTGCCGCATGACGAAGCCACTTAGACCAAATTCCACGCAGGTGCCGGACGAGATTCTGGATAGATGGATGGCCGATCTCTCTGGCGCGGAGTTCAAAGTGATCATGTACATCGTCCGTCGAACCTATGGATTCCAAAAAGACGGTGATACGATCAGTTTGAGGCAAATCGTCGGAGGCATCGTCAAGCGAGACGGAACAAGACTCGATTCGGGCACGGGGCTCAACAAAGACACGGTATGCAAATCACTTGCTTCTTTGGAGAAACGCGGGTTTATCTATCGAGAAAGTAGAAAGGATGAAACCGGTGACCTACCGAACTACTATAGTTTGAATCTAGAACTTGGGGGCGGTAACGCACCGGGACCCGGGTCTGGAAATCCGACCGGGGAGGGGGGCAAAAAAGTCTATACCCGTGTCGCGAAATCCGACCGCCGGGCAGTCGGAAAAACAGGACAGGGAGGGGTCGGGGATTCCGACTCGGACCAGTCGTTGAATCCGACACTACAACAAACAGCTCTACAAAAGACAGATTTACAAGACACAGCAGCAACAAGTGAGCTTGTTGCTGCTGTCCGTTTGCCTTCGGCTGAGGACAAGGGGGTCGAAATACTCGTGGGTGTGGGTTTTACTCCGGAGGACGCAAAAACGATCGCGGCAGGAAGTTCTCTCGACACCATTCGCAGACAAGTAGCTTGGCTACCTCAGAGGAAAGTTTCCGACAACAGGCTAGGGCTCTTGAGGCGTTCGATAGAGCGTGATTGGCAAGAGCCTGCCTTGCCCCAGCATGATGGACCGCCGCAAAACGATAGGCCTCTTTCCAGGAACGGTCTTGAGGAGTCGCAGCGCAAAGTCGCTCAACGCCTGAAGGCCTTCTATTCCCGCCTCAAGTTGGAGTCTTCAGAGGTGTTTCAGGCTCTGACAGCCTTTATCGAAGAGACACGAGAGAAGGAGAGATTTAAGCCACTCCTACGTGACAATCCGAAGCGCTTAGAGGCAGTGCTTAGCAGCTACGAACTAGAGGAGAAACGAATCGAAGTCATGGTCGACTTCTTCCGAGGCAAGGAGATTCCAATTCCCGAGTTTGCCTCTCTGCTTCAAGAGTTAAAACGAACACCGTTTCCCGCTTGGGAGTTTTTCTTGCCGGCAGCTTAGAGTAGATCTCAAGCCCACTTGAATAGAGGATAGGTTGCAGCAACCCACGGTTCAATTAATACTCTTCCGGAAGCAGCACAGTCGTCGACGAACGGTCCCATTCGGTGATCACCCAGAAGTCGTGTCCTTCGACACCTTTGTAGGCCGAAAGGAGGCGAGTGCCTTGCCTTAGAGCGATTTCGTTGGCCCGAATGTCTTCGTCATCTAGGTCACCCCAGTCTCCACGGACATGCCGCGAGATCAACTGGAGAACGTCCACGCCTCGACTCTCGATGAGGCCAGCGACTCCTTGAGTAACAAAAACTTGCCCAAGTTCAAATTTGGCCTTGCTGGCTCCCCGACCCACACCGTCTCTTTGCTGATCCCTCATTTTCCGCTTTGCTCCTTTGCGAAGGAACGTAACACGGCGGGAATCCCGGGTCAAAAAAAGACGCTACTTCTTACCGTGAACCCTTTCTAAATGTCCTGAACTCTTGTATCTTCGCCAACTCGAAAGGTGAGGGCAGGATACGGGTGCGCATGCGCACCCCGCCCGAGGCCGCTGAAGCGACACGGGACGCCTGTCCTGCGGAGCTTATGGAGCGGCTGTTTGATTGGACAAGAGGCAGTAGAAGGTGAAAGGCAAGAAGGCAACGCGGAAGTGGTACTCCGGCAGTTTTCCAAAGAGGGTAACGGTGCGTTGCACCGTCACCGAACGTGACCAGCTTTATGAGCGAGCGGGGCGAGCAAGGCTTAGCGCTTCTCGTTTTTTGGTTCGAGTTGGAACTGGCGTAAAGCTTCCGCCCATTAGCGATCGGAAGCCGCCGACCGATGAGGAGCGCAAAGACCTTGAGTTCCTCCTCTACGAACTTCGAAAGATTGGGGTCAATCTCAACCAGATCGCCAGAGCTTCAAACCTTGCCCGGCTTATGGGACGAAGGGCGCCGAGCGGAAGGATCGAGAGTTCAGCGGCCGCTGTCGAAGCCTTGGTCCGACTGATTCGTAAACGCCTGTGACGTGCCGAGCTTCTGCCGTTTCACAGTTGGGACCCAAGAAACCTCAGCGAAGAACGTGCGTTACATCTCTCGGCGAGACGCCGTTCGAGAGCTCGAAAGGGGAGCCATCTTTCGGAACATGCCTCCAGAGGTAACGGCGGCCGAGTCATACGGAGGACTCCGGTTGAACCTTGAAGCCTTTGCTTGGAGCAGAGAAGAAAGCGAGCAAGCTCGCCACAGAGCACGCGGTGGGGCGGGCACGGTGAGATCCCACTACCGATGCGTTTTGTCCTTCGAGCAAGACATGCCGACTCCCGCGATAAGGCGGATGGTCAGTGAGTGGTTGGGGCTAGGGTTTCCGAGGGCTCCGGCTTGTGGATTTGTGCATCGCAACACCGAGCATGTTCACGTGCATGTTTGGATCGACGCACGGGGCATCGACGGAAAGAAGCTCGACTTCACGCCCAAGGAGTGGCGGCAGATTGGAGCCAAGTGGGACCGACTCTATCAGCGAGAGTTGACGCGCATCGAGCGGTTAGAAGGAAGGTTTAAGGAAGAAGGATTCGAGAGGCTAGGTGGTCAACAAGGAGGAACTTCACGAGATGGTCGCAGAGCTTCGAATAGCTCTCCAGATCTCCCAGCGCCGGCAGCTCGCCTTACGCCGGGAGAACAGGCGGCTCACGCGTGCGCTAAGAGACGAAGCAGCGCAGTTCGAGCAGTTGAGCAGCTACGTGTCGACCTTGAGAGATTGGTTGGCCGATCAACCCCAACGCCGCCTAGAGACAGAGATCGCAGCCGATGAGCGTTAGAACGTTTCTCAGAAGCCTTGGTGTTCTCAAGGCACCAAACCATCACGGTAGTGCGGGTTGGCAAAGGGCCGATCCAAGTTGGGTCGGAAAATGGAACGTTTTGACTTCAGAAAGTCCAAACCGGAAGAGTCCTACCGCCTCGAAAACGGCAGGGCAGATGTTTGTAGGCACCCAAGACGGACAGCCGGTGGTCATCCCTTCGAGCGAGGCCGCCCGGCACGGCGTTATCGTAGGAGGATCCGGAACGGGCAAATCCCGCGGTTATCTGATTCCGAACGCCGCTTGGAGCAAAGGAACTTCGCTCGTTTGCACCGACCCCAAGAGCGAACTGTGGAAGCTCACTTCAGGGCTTCGCCAGAAGGCAGTTCGCTACGCGCCCACCGACCCAGGCGAAACGGCGTGCTTCAACTGGGTGCCCTTATGCGCTGATCCAGCAACCGCTGAGCTATGCGCCCGCGCGTTGGTTGAGTCGGGAAACACTCAAGGCACCGAGCAAGCATGGCTCGATACTGAAGCTGCCTTTCTCGCAGGGGTGTTCGCCCACGCTGCGACAATGGACCGGCCGACGCCACTTACTGCTTACCGGCTTTTCACACGCCAGCCAATCGACTCCCTTATCGAACAGCTTCTCGAATCGCCTTCGGAAGCAGCTCGCGAGCAAGCGATGGTCTTCTCCCAAACCCAAGAGCGCATGCGAGGAAGCATCGTGCCGGTCGTTGCAGCCAAGCTTCAATTCCTTCGCGATGATAGAATCGCTCGGTTCACATCGTCTACTCTTCATGCGCCCGAGTTCGAGTCGCTTAGGAGGACACCGTCTTCGCTTTACTGGTGCCTACGCGAGCACGACATCGTACGGCTCCGCCCGCTGACTTCCCTGTTCTTCTCCCTCCTCTTAGAGCGCTTGGCCCACGAAGACGAGGACCGAAAGGGAGTGCCGGTGATGATGCTGCTGGATGAGTTCGCAAACATAGGCGTGATCCCAGGATTTGAAACGACGATCGCGCTAGCTAGGGGGAGGGGTGTTTCGTTGTGGCTTGGACTTCAGAGCCTTTCTCAGCTCGAATCACGATACGGCAAAGCCAACGCCCAAACCATCCTCGCCAACTGCGGTACCAAGATTGCTCTTTCTGGGCTCGATATTGACTCGGCAGACTACTTCAGCCGGTCGCTAGGGGATGAGACTGCCCAGGTGAGTAAATCGTCGCGCCATGGCCTTCTAAACGCCTCCTACAGCCATTCCACCGTAGAGAACGCCCGAAGGCTTCTAACCGCCGACGAAGTCCGCCGAATAGACGCGGATAAGGCCATCGTCATTGTCGGCAATCGGCGCCCCATGCTGCTGGGGAAAATCTATTACGACCGGCCTGGAAGAAAGGCCCAACAAGGAGTCCTTGGACCGGCATTAGCCGAGACTTGCTCTCCAAAAGCAGCACCCGAGCCTCCGCCGATGCCAGTGTCGCTCCAGTTCAATGATCGCCGCCGAGTTAGGCGAAACAAGGCTAATCAGTCCGGGAGCATGAGTTTCGCCCAGGGACGCCTGAGTGGACCCAAGTGAGAACCGCTTCGTCGCAAACGGCGCGCCAAGCAAAGCTTGTCACTTGTTTGCATTCGACGAAGCGGTTCTCACTTGGGGCTGTTAGCTGTGGTCGAAGCCCGACGCCTGCGTCGTCGTCTTCATTTCTCTTCTTGTTTGACCAAAACGTCTCGGGCGGACAAGCCACCCGAGCAGTGTTTTTTTCCCTTGTTCGAACGGGGCGCTTTTTGTTCCTACGGGGCGAAAACAAAAAGCGCCCCGTCCGACCAAAGGAAAATTCGTTCCTTCGCATCGATGGGAGCCAATGAATTAGTTGGAGTTATTTATATGTTGATATTATTTTATATTTTACGCACTTCGTACTTACGGATGCCATTTTTGTTTCAGAAATGGAAAAGAGATGTCTATCAAGACATCGCCTTGTGCCTTTGGCAAGGTTGGCCGAACATCATAGCCATTCACTCCATGGGGGAGATCGTTGCAAAACTTGACGAGTCTCATAGAGCCTCTGAAGTGCCTATCGAACTTAGAATAATGCTGGACGAGTTGTCTATCCAAGACGACTTGCAGGTACTTAAGGCTTATTTGAAATCGCTCGAAGCGGCTCCACGTCCCGCGACTCTTATCGGCTCGTGGGTGAGTGTCCTCTTCAGTGGAACCCGTGAGTTCTTCATCTACTGACGGGCAATATTCTTACCGGAAGGTTTGGAAGCGCATCAACCACTGACCAGACCTTTTCGGCCGAAAGGAGCAATGGTGCCTTCCGTCGGCCCAGGCGTAAAGGCAGTCTGAAGCGCTTCGCGGCCTTGACGCCCGGACCTCCAGAAGAAGGAGTTTTTTGCTTCGGCCGGAAAAAGAACTACTTAGTACTTAGGAAGGATAGTCGAAGATGCCTAACCGCTTTAGGGAGACGAATCGTTCCGAGTCGCCGACCACGATGTGATCTAGGACCGGTATGCCGAGGAGGTCGCCGGCTCGACGAAGCATGTGGGTGATCGCTTTATCTTCAGGTGACGGCTCGGGATCACCAGACGGGTGGTTGTGGCCAACGATAATGCCTGCGGCGTTGGCTAAGATGGGTGCCTTAAAGACTTCACGAGCGCAAACTAGCGCAGCATTTAACGTTCCGATGCTTACCGTATGGACGCCAATGAGGCGGTTCTGAGTACAGAGCATGATGACGACGAAGTGTTCTCGGTCGGCGTGCTGGAGGTACTTGCCAAGTATCTCGGCAGCAGCTCCCGGACTGTCTACTTCCGCTCGATCCCTCAAGCTATGAGGGCCTTCCCGAGCAAGATGGACGCGGAACACTGGAACCAAAGCCCCTTCAAACGTAACAGAAGAGGGTTCGGCGTCCCAGATGGAGGTGAAAGAAAGTTGATGGGGATCTTGGAAACTCGGTGACAAGACTAGAGGCGAAAATCGATAGGCAAATACATGACAACAACCTATCACGCTTGAGCCGGTGGCACAAGCATTCCGAGTAATTGTTACCGGCTTACCGGTTCGAGGTTCCGTGGCTGCAGTTCGGAAGTCCTGCAAGAAAATCCTTTACCAACGGTTTTGAAGTGGTCTTCCTACGATCCCGAGTTGTAGGAAGACACCAACCGCTTTCGCTTCAATAAGGGCAAGCACTTGCCTAGATCGGGACTACTTTTCGATTGAATGATAGGCCGCTTACGTACCAAGTACAGGTCCATCCAGTTGGGATGCCTTTGACGCCCGTAAGCTTGTAGGCGACTGACCCTCCGTCTCCGCCGGTCTTTGCAGCTTTTACCCCTGAAGCGCTCAATCCATACTTCTTGAGAGTGTTCTTCCAGTTCGAAGCCGATATGAGTTGGAGGCTCGACATCTTGCCGTCGGCATTCCAATAGGCTTGGATTACCTTGGGGTATTCGCCCCAGTTCTCAACTTCGCCACCGCCACCCGAGTTGTCAACCCGCTCAGGCTTTCCGAGAACTTGGTCTACCTTGGCGCGCGGAGCACCGATCAGTTTGATGAGTGCCTTGTCCTTTGCGGTCTGGGAATAGGCAAGGGCGGTGGCCAACGCCAACACGAGCGAAATCTGTACTTTCATGTTCTCAACCTTTGTGGCTTCACACGGCCACGGGAAGGATCATGGCTAAGCACAAGTTCAGGACAGCCAAAAGCAACGACAAATCGTAGCGATGTGGAAAGGGTGTCGTCCGCTCCGTATCACAAGGCAGTTTGTGGGTACGAACTCTCGTAGCGTGGTTGAGGCGAAGAACGGTCTATTCCATCTTCTGAACAATAACCCCCTCAATGCCGACCGTTGTCCCAAAGCTCATTCGGCTCTTCCCGGTGGCCTTAACTTTGAGTACAACCGGACTGCTTTCGACCTGGACTTGACCAAGTGCAATCCGGCCGCTAGGTAAGCGCGACCTTACAAGAGAGCCCTCCAGTCCACCACTGGACCAGAAATCGATCGACTCGGGCGCCGTTCCATTGACCGACAGTTCGCACGTTGCATGGTCCAAACCTCTGGTACCAATGAACCAGACTTGATACTTGCCCGGCTCAGGCCTGAAGCTGAAGCTAATCGTTGAACCAATAGGAAGGGAAGCTTCGAAAAACGACTGTCCTCCGTAGGAGTTTCGCTGCCGTCCCTCACGAATAGCAACACCTCTCGGCGCTACTAGAGATTCTCTCGTAGCCCGAAAGACTTGACACCTCTTCGGCACTACGTTCAGAGGAAACGACCCGCCGGCCATCTCCCAGAACCGAGCCGTTGCTCGCATCAGTTCGGCTTGGTCCGGCGAGACGTTCATCCCGCCGGTGTAACCCATGAGGTTGCGCTTGTTCATGTAAACCTCAGTCGGTTGGTCGCCACTCAAAAGCAGGTTGACCCGGTCTTCATAAACACCCCCGCGCCAGTAGTGAGAGCCAGGATCTGGCGGGGTGTCTTTGACACCAACCTTCCAATCTCCGTCAATAGCTTCAAGGGGGTCACGACCTATGTGTTGTGCCTTATAGGCATCGATTCGTTCCTGAATCATCTGGACGTTCGTAAGGCCTTCGACGGCGAAGGAGTGGGGCAAGCCAAAGAGGTGGCCAATTTCGTGTGCCCAACTCCAAGTTGCATTCACCGCGATGAACTCCGAATGCCCACGCGAAGCGTCCGGCGACGAATACCAAACGCCTCGCTTGTCGTTCCATCGCCACATGATGCCCCTTCGGGCCACAACAAGAAGACCCTGGCCGTCCAGCGCAAAGGGGAGGTACGTCGCGTTTTCATCCAGTTGAGGTGGCTTTGAGTTCTGGTTGTTGATGAAGAATCGAACGTTAGGGTCCGTACACCGGAACAGTCTTGAGTTGCGGACTATCGGAACCCTCCGTGACTTGTCGAAGACAAAGTGGATGCCAATCCGGTCGTAGACCCTTGCATTGATGTCGTCCACAATGCGCGCAACCTCTTCGGAGGAGAGAGGGTGATTCATCTCCTTGTAAATATCTGCAGTTCCGTCGTCGTCGGCGAACTGGACGAATCGAATAGGCAAGTTGATAACGCGCCTGTCCTCTGAACTCGGTTCTTGGAGGGGAAGTGTGGCTAACGAGGCGAGTAGGAGCAGCGGGACCGTCATTTTGTTGGCTCTTTGAGGCGCTAACGAGAAGGGGCTAACAGGCCCGTACTTAGTGGGTTCAAACTTCCCGGGCGCCCGCGGTATGGACAGGCAGAGGATAGTGAATGCAGGTGCCCCAAAGGCTCAAAACTTCGAAAAAGCGTAGTTGGAAACTGGTAGGCCCTATCCCAGGTGCTTCTCGCATGAGGAACGACTACGAGATCCCGTAGCCGATGGATGGCATTCCCAGCGTCTAGCCGTTTGTATAGAACTTGCCGCCATATCGAATCCAGGCGTGGTTTGGCCAAAAGCCGGCCTCGACGTTGTGTGTCCCATCGAATCCGATTCCGCTGTAGTAGCTGCAGAATCCTCTTTCGTCCTTTTCAAACACAACGCGGGCGTAGAACCAGCGGGGTTCTCCGCTGGTGGTCACCGCGCGGTACTGGAACTCAACAATCGGCCCGTCCAAGTCGGACATAGGGACATAGTGCGAGTAGATGAACTCCCGGTCCCCTTCGTGCATGAAGTCAAGAAGAGTCTTCTCGCCCGTCCAGAAGTCTTCGGCCTTGTATCCAAACTGCTCAACGCCGTCGAAGAACAAGAAGCGAATGGGCAGGAAGTGCTCTGCCCGAAAGAAGAACGCTGAAGCCGTACTCGTGTGCCACCGCAGGGAGTGCATTCGAAGAACCCACTCGCGGGGGTCCTGATACTTTGAGTATTGGTTCTGGATCCAGTCGGCGTAAACCTTCTGTTCAAGGGCACGCTGTTCCGCTACTCGCTCGCTTGACTGGCGAAGTTCTTCTTCCAATCCCTTGGACCGCAGTAACTCTCTGGAAAGCCTCACTCGCTCTCGCTCGTAACGGCCAAGTTGGTCGCGGTACGCCAGGTTAAGACCCTTTACCACCGCCTCGGTTCGGTCCGAAGCGCTCAACAGCTTCTTTACCTTGCGCCAGTGGTAGTCGATTGTCGTTTCCGGGAGTTTCATCTCGCGGGCGATTTCTTTGTCTGCTTTCCCTTCGCTGGCTAGGAGAAGGATCTGCATTGCTCGCTCGTCAAGTTCTGGCCGGGATGGCTCGTTGGTGGGGTTCATCCGAGATCGCCTGATTCCAAATCAGAATCATTTGATTCTATTCGAGAATCATGGTTTCCCGGCACCTTCAAGTTGCGGTGCTTAAGTCCGACGGAAGACTCGAATACGACATCCTGGCCCAGCTGCTCCAGGAACTGAGAGTTGAAGCTCGTCTGTCGCAAAGAGAACTAGCAAAACGCCTCCGTCGAACGCAGTCTTATGTAGCTAAAGTTGAAAATGCTCTTCAGCGCGTTGACTTCATCGAAGTGATGGATTTTGCGGCTGCAGTCGGTACCACTATCGCGATCCTAGCGGCGAAAATGGAGCAGCGAAAGATTGAGATGCTCGCCGCTCCGCGCGAAGAACACTAACTGCAAGTGGCTCGGACGAGGTTCAACCAAATTCGCAAGGATGGCCACACCAAGAAGAAGAAGAAGAAGAAGAAGGCCCCGAGCGAGTCACACCTGACTCACCCTTTGGTGAACGCCGTGCGCCAAATGGCGCAAAACCGATCGTACAATTGAATTCATGGAGAGAACGGCAGCGGCTGAGTTTCTTGGCGTAAGTGTCAGCACGCTCGACCGTTTCGCGTCACAGGGTCGGCTTACGAGGGGTCGCGCTCGGCGAAAAACACGGCCCGTCACTATCTTCGACGAAGTCGAGCTCGCCCGACTAAAGGCGGAGATTGCCCAATCTGGGAAGGCTCTCAGAGCTTCGCTGCCAGAGCCGCCCAAGGCGCAGGACGCGGTCGGTTTCCGACTCGATCCCTACTATGTTAATCGCCTAAAAGAAGAGGGCGCCGCCAACGGCATGAGCGCCGGTGAGTACGCCCGAAAGCTCGTCATCCAAGGCTTGGAGACGTCGAGGCCGGAATTACCCGCTACGGATTCCGCCAAAGCGGCTCGGGAACTGGCGGCGCTCAAACCGATCCTTCTCGATGCGATCAAGTCACAAGAGCCCGGTATGAAGAAGCGAACAGAAGGGCTTCAAAAAGAGATTGTTGCGGAGGTCGCGTCCGTGCGCGAGGCCCTAGCGCAGGCCTTTTTCGCCCTGCTCGTCATGAAGATGGACACTTCGGAGGAGCAGGCTCGAGAGTTTGTCAACGAGACTATCCGGAGGAAGAGACTATCCTAAGTATTTCAGCTATGAGCGCCGGGCAGGCGGGTTACTACATAGAACTCAGCCGCCGGGAGGACTACTACCTGGAAGGCGGAGAGCCTCCGGGGCGTTGGTTCGGTACGGGAGCGGAGAAACTTGGTCTCTCGGGAGACGTGTTGCCGGACCACCTTTACAACCTCTTCGACGGTCTCACGCCTACCGGAGACCGATCGCTGATCCAGCGGCAACGTCATGCCGAAAAGGCCGATCACCGTCCCGGATGGGACTGCACCTTTAGCAGTCCAAAGACCGTGTCGACCTTGTGGTCCCAGGTCGATGAGCCGACGCGCAGCGTCATCCAAGATGTGCATCATAGGGCGGTTGAAGCGGCCCTCAGCTATCTCCAGGAGACGGCGGCGGCGACGCGGCGCGGTAAGGGCGGCACAAGGCTGGAACGAACGGGAATTATCGCCGCCGTCTTCGAGCATTCGACATCCAGAGCGCTCGATCCCCAACTCCACTCCCATGCGCTTTTGATGAACCTTTCGCTACGAAGCGATGGGACTACGGGAACGCTCAGTAGCCTTGACATTTTCCTGTCGAAGATGGCGGCCGGCGCGCTCTACCGCGCGGAGTTGGCCAAGGGGCTCCAAGTACGCCTCGGTCTGTCCCTGGTGCGTGAGAAGGCTTGGTTCGAGGTCGAGGGCGTCTCGAAAGAACTGGTCAAGGTGTTTAGCAAACGGCGCACCGATATCGAGGAGTCGCTTCAGAGATCCGGCCTGCGCTCGGCTGAGGCCGCAGCCGTCGCCGCTACCCAGACGAGGACCGCGAAGGAAGCGGTCTCGCGCCAAGCGTTGTTCAGCGAATGGGAAAGCGAGGGTGAAAGAGTAGGGTGGGGCAGGGAGAAAGCCGAGCGCCTTATTCATCTTGCCACTCCTCCTCGCGATCTCGAACGCGAAGGTCGGGACGCCTGCGGCCGGGCCACCGAGCGCCTGACCCAGGACGAAGCGCACTTTACGGAGAGGGATTTCGTCAGGTACCTCGCTGAAGAGGCGCAGACCCGCGGCTTAGGGGCGGACGAGGTTCGTGCCGCTGCCCAAGAGCACCTTCGGTCAGCGACGGAGATCGTCCGGCTTGGCGAGTACCGCGGCCAGGAGAGATTCTCCACCCGCACCATGGTCGAGATGGAGGACAGGCTTCTAAAAGGGGCACAGACGCTAGCGAGCGATGCGAGACATAAGCTTCCGGTCCAGACGGTCATGGAGGTCTTCGTTCGTTCCGGAACCATGAACGAAGAGCAACTTCGAGCTGCTTGGCATCTAACGGTGGAATCCGGCTCCATTGCCGTGGTAAGCGGGATGGCTGGCACGGGGAAGACGACGATGCTTCGACCCGTGAAGGAGGCTTTCGAGGCGGAAGGGTACAGGGTGATAGGGGCGACCATCTCGGCGAGGGCCGCCAAGGAACTCGAATTTGGCGCGGCGATCCCATCGGATACCATCGCCCGCATCCTTCTTGACCTCGACCGAAAAAAGGGTTGGCACCTTGACGACAAGACCGTCTTGGTCGTGGATGAGGCCGGGATGGTTGCGACCCCCGAGATGCTTCAGTTGGTCAACGCGGTGCTCGCCTGCGGCGCGAAGTTAATCTTAGTTGGGGATGCACGCCAGCTTCAGCCTATCGGGCCCGGTGCGCCTTTCCTGGAGTTGGGTGAGCGCCACGGGCGGGCCGAACTGAAGGAGGTACGGAGGCAGAATGATGATTGGGCTCGCAAAGCGGTTAAAGACCTCGCCAGTGGCGACGCGAAGGCGGCGCTAAAGGAGTTCGCCGATCGTGGACTTCTGACTTTCGCCAAGACACGTGCTTTGTCGGTGAAGGAACTCGTGACCGTCTGGCGACAAGACGGCCTGCCTCCCGAAGAAACACTGCTACTAGCAAGCACCGTTGTCGACGCGCAGTCGCTCAACCAGGCCGCCCAGACATCGAGGCATGAGGCGGGCGAACTCGGCCATCCCTTCACTGAGATCGACGGACAGAAGATGCACTTAAACGACCGGGTGATGTTTACCAAGAACAAGCGGACCCTCGGGGTACAAAACGGCGCAAAGGGCACCATCTGCGACGTTTCCGGCGACCGTGAGCGCATCAGCGTGCACCTGGACACGGGAAGCCGTATCTCCATCAATGTCCTGGAGCATCCTTATTTGCAATTGGGTTACGCAAGCACGGTCCACAAGGCGCAGGGAACTACGGCTACACGGGCGTACGTGCTGGGTGGTGGCCCAATGGAAAGCCGGGAGCTTGCCAACGTTGAGGCGTCGAGGGCGCGGGAGCAGACTCGCATCGTTTCGACGGGCCAGGCCGAATTCCAGAACGAAGACTTCGAACGGCTAGTACGAGAGATGGCTCGCTCAAGGCAGAAGTCGATGGCGCATACCGTCACGCGCGAAAAGGAGAAGGAAAGACCTCCCGAGCGCTAAATTACTGCGCGACGCGCATCCAAGGGTTCTCGACGTAGGTCGAACTAAGTAGCCAAAACGGCGTCCGATTTCGGAGGTCGATTAGGAGTTCGATCTCAGTGTCGGGAACGAGCACGTGAACCCAGGCCTTTTCATCGTCGTAGGGCACGACGGGCGTCTCACACCACATCTCTGGCTGTTCCGAAAACCTGGGGGGAACCCACGCTGGAGTCCAGCCTCGGCAGCATCGCGCCAGGTCGGCGGGATCGCGCCAAAGATGCTTTCCAGAAGAGCAGGGAAGGTGTTGGCGATCATGTGGAAGGATCATGGGCCGATCTTCTCGCCCCATGATCCCGATGTCAAGCACTATCCTAACGTGGTGGCGTCTTCGAATACTTCAGGTAGCTAGCCCAACCAGGCTCGGCAACAAGCTCTTGGCCAACCGAGGGTTCGATATGTTTCCGAATCTCCTCGTCTAGCTCAGACTTAAAGACGGTGAAGGGTCGCATCCCGGATCTCTGACGGATCTCGCCACCCTCCGTGCGTTCCAACGGAACGAGTTGGAAGTGTTGCCCCACCTGCTCGATGTAACGCATCTGGTTTGGCTCACATTTGAAGTGATCGCTTGCTATCTTGGCTGTCTCGGGCCGATTTTCGACAATCTCCTCACCGTGGTTGAACGGGTTTCCCACGTACGCGGTAACCACGGCGGTCATGCCGTGCTCGCTCGCGTAGAGGTCGAGATTAACGCTCGCTCCCAATGAGAATGTGGGGGTTTGATGTTTGTGTGATCGTATCATCAGAGTTGGGGGATTCCTCCAGGTCCAGGTGGCGATTCAGGTGGCTTGCGCTGCCCTCTCCAATCGGGAATGGGGCAAGTGAAGCCCAGCCGCTTCCAATCTTCTTCTCCCCAGGGGAGAAGGTATTGGTCTGACACGGGCCGTTGTATCCTTGCGGCGCGCCACGAATCTTGTGGGAGCGAGGGCCGACGTGCAAGGTAAGGCATAACTTCCGTCTGCCAGTCAAGGTGGATCCTCAGATCGTGGACGTCGGGATTAACGTCAGGGCTCTTAGCGAATCCCGTTAGTCCGGTATCCGGACCGGTTGGAGGAATGTAGAGGAATTCGGCGGGATCAACGTACGATTGCTCCTCTTCTCGCTCGTCACGTCCCCGATTCTCGTTTCCTTGGGAATCAAAGCTTCGGTTCGAGCCACTTGAAGGCCCCCGACCACGACCGAACATGCCGGACGCCCACTCAGCGGTTTCCCCGCTGTTGAGTCGAAGAACTACGACATTCCCACACTGTGCGCATATCTCATTCGCTAATTCCTTGCCGTACTCATGCCGCATCCCATCAATCTCTTGAAACGCAAGCGCTGTGCAAATGCCTCGGCTCCGTCCCTTCGTAATCAAGAGACTTAGCTTGTCAAGATAACCCGCATTGCGAACTTCATCCAGGAACACCCACGACCTCTTCGCGCCGCTCCTCAATTCCTCCGGGGTAAGACCAGGCAAGGCGAGAAGCAACTCGAAGGCTCTGCGAAAGATCGCTCTATTGAGTGTTTCCAACGTTTCCTTCGCTGTATCATCGTTTCCAACGACAAGCACGCCCTCACCACCTTGTTGGGCCCATTCCTTTAAGCTAAACGTGCGACCCTCGCGTTCAGCGGCGTGGAAGCAGGCGGCGATAATTGCAAAATTCCTAAATTTTGTAGTGATCGTCGCCCGGATGTTGCTGACTACACGCTCGTCACCCTGCAAGTAGGCTTTTCGTAACTGCGCAGCGACTGGGAAGGGGTTACCGCCACGCGTAGAGTCCATCTCAAGCATGAATCGTGTGTAGGGCTCGTAGGTCAAAGCGAGTACTAGATCTCGGAATGTCCAACTTTGAGGGTTGGGCACACAGTCGATGAACGAATGCGCTAGACCCGCGACGAGGGACCTAACGGCCTCGTCGTAGAATCGGCCTTCCTTATCGTCGCCTGACTGTGGAACGAGAACTTCGGCAAGCTGATTCGCGGCCAGTGGGCTGTCAATGTCGGACATGCTCCAGGCGCAGCCTCGTACGTCAAAGGGATTGAGTACCTTCACCCGCCCAGTCCCTAGACGGGCGTCGTCCTCCGAATCGCCCGCAAGATCATAGATGACGGGCAGCATCTCAGCCATGGGATCATAAAGAATCTTTGGGCTTGGAGCATCTAACTCAAAAACGCTGCGCATCAGCATGCTCATGACCGTAGTCTTTCCAGAGTTTGAGCAGCCCGCAATTAGAAAGGCTTCGCTGCCGTGCCTGCAATGCATCTCGCGGTCGAACCATCGAATGTACTCAGACACTAAATTCTCCTCGGTGGTCGGATTCGCGCTCTAGGTGAAGTTGTGGTCGAGCCAGAAACCATTGGGCTAACTAGGCGCCGGCCCGTGGTCGTTACCGCAGAACCATCGAGCGCGGCCAGGAAAGCTTCTCGCAGCAATCGTTCAAAGTAGCCAGCCCTGACAGACATCTCTTGAGTCGTAAGGTTGCTCGTAAGTGCGTCCCATAGGAATGTAATGTGCGCCGCGCTTTCGTCGGCCGTTTTATAGCGTTCGTGCTGAAGAGGTGAGAATTCAAAATGCGAATCCTCTTCGGAGGGTGTTCTCATGAAGCGAGTCTCGGAGAACACGATGCGCCATTCCCAGCAAGTGCCCAAAGGCTCAATCTCTACCCACCCGAAGAACCGCGTAAACCTTGACGCCCTAAACCCGACGATCGCTGAGCAGACTGCATCTTTACGCGGCGACTTTATGCGGGCGAAGAAGAGGCAGCGATGCTGCATCTCGATCAGCGCCCGCTCGAAGTCCCACAGAATTACCTCCGGCCCGCCGGATGGCGTCTCTGCCAGCAAGATCCTGGCGTGGACGCGGGTGAAACTGCTCGCCGGTCTACGAAGCCGAGGCAACCTTCGGAGGAGGTCTGCTCGGTCGCCCCCTATAACGACGCGAGCCTTTCGGACAAGCGCGGTGCGGATGTTATGACCTGTCGTGGCGCAAACGTTCCAGACAAAGCAAGCGATTCCCAAGACGATGGGAACACCGAGGACAAGACCGATCAAGGTCGTGATCGGTTCCATTCTAACGGCCGTCCTTGTTCCAGATTTTCGCCAAGATTTTGTTGAGAAAGCCGGCTCGGGGCGCTGGTTCCAGCGCCAATGCATACCAGGAATTTCGCGCAATGAGAGTCTTGGACATTGCGTTTGCCAGTAGTTCGACCTTCAGATTTAGAGCCACCAGGCGGGGGAAGCTCCCGTAGAGAATCGAAATCTGTTCAACTGTTAGGCCTTCGATAACCGGTCGGACTTCCGCAAGACACTCTTTTTGAAGATCGTCACCGTAGGCGCTTTCGAGATTGATCTTTGTTTTATCCAACTCCAACGCCTGTTCAGCCACGGCGATGGCCTTCTTCCCTGCCATCACTTCTTCTTCCAACGCTTGGATCGACTTGGCTGGAATTCTGGAACTAAGCTCAAGTGCCTGCCACGTAGCGATTTGCTTCTCAGCAAGCGGACCCCAGGAATAGAGCAGCCCCTGGCCAATCGCGAGCGCCATTGTCGGCCCGGTTACTGCGATGCTCATGACCCACTGAATGGCTTCCCCTGCTGAGTCCTTCTTGCCCGAAGACCATGCGTCGAAAAAATTTGCGGCGAAAATGCCCGATCGGAATACCGTCGCATCGATGGCGCAAAGACCAATCGCTCCGAGGCTTCCAAGAACGACCGTGCCCATGCAGGGCTTCTTGAGCTTTCGGCTCCAAGAAACGTTGCCGAACGTCTCCTGAACCAAGCCCTTTATCGCAAGCACGGAAACGATACCAAACATCGCACCAATTGCGAGGCACACAGTGCCCGTTCGATCCACCGCAGAGAGATCAACGTTTCCAAGCTTGGCTCCCATCGAAAGACCGAACATCGTTCCACAGAAGACGCCGAGCAGGTTCGAGGAATGCTTTAGCAAGCGAGGAATTTCCGTTGGCATCGGAACGTCGTGAGTTCCAATAGTGGCTTCGGGTGAAAGGGGCTCGGCCGCTCTGAGAGCTTCTAGGCGTCCTTCTTTGAGGGCATTTGCTAACTTGGCTCTGCGAAGATCGCGAACTTGCGAGTCGTATTCGCTCATTAGCGGACCGACCTCCGCTTCGGTGTTCTGGCGGACTCTTTCTGCCTCGGACCGCGCGTTTGCGTTGTCAGCAATGATTCCTACTTTTATGGAATCGTTCATTGCCAGAAAGTGTGTTATCTGATCCACCCAGGCCTCAGATTCCTTCTCAAACCTACGAATCTGCGTTGTCAGTACGGCGACCTCACCAGGCTTAGTCACCGCAAGTTCCTTCATGAGATCGGCATAAGTCTCCATGAGGGAGTTGGGCTTTCCGATGAGAAGCATTGTTTGCCTCACGTTCTCAGCTCCGAATTTCTTTTCAAGATCTGCCAGAACAGGGTCAGGCTTTCCAGCGGGATCTCGATACGGAACTCCGCCCGCAAGCAAGAAGCTGCTTACGTTAGAGATGCCTTGTCTCATCGTGCGCCACCGAGAGCCTTGAGCTTGTCGATGTTCCCCTTTCGATCTCGGACATCAGGGAGCATCGCAAGGCGACTCTGCTTCTTAAGGGGTTGCATCTGCTGCTCGATTTCCTCGAAGGCCCCAGGGGCAATCCCGACGTACGCCGCTCCAATGAAATTCGAGAGACTGGCAAGATCTTTCGCGGTGCGACGGAATTCAGTGAGGTTTGAACCTTCGCTGAATCCGTCACCAAACAAAACCCCGACCACTCGCATTGTTGGATGAGAGCGTGTTTCCTTCGCCACTCGGCTCCAGAAATAGTCAGCGCGAGTCCCTCTAACGCTGGCAGGCACAGGGATGGGGCCGAGAAACCGTAGCCATGCCCTCAACGTGTTGTTCCTTCCTTCTGGAGCGTTCTGCTCTGGAACGACTACGTGGACCTCCCGGTAGACCTTCACTAACTCGACCTTGTTCAAATCGGGATCTAAGGAGGTGGCGAACGACACGGTCGCGGCGACCGCGGGTAGGGCGTCGTCGGCCATCTTTACACTGTCCGTGACATTGATACCGAGAACCCATAAAACTGGAGCACTTTGTAACGCTGGAGTCACTGATGGGGAGTGGAACAGCCGGTCGTTCCCTGGACGAGAATGAATACTCGCAAGAAGAGGCGTTTCATTTGCCTGACCAAGAACTTTCTTCCCGTGAGATTGAGAACCAGGTGGACCGCTCAAAAGTACGGGTAAGTCTGTCGCCGACACTTCGGCGACTTCGGGGAGAGGCTGCTTGCAACCCGCAGAACTCAGGAGCATCAGGGCTAGAGCCTGCGTGAACTTATGCTTTCGTGTGTGCATAGCCGCATTCTAAGAGGGCGAGTGGCCCGGCAAACATGCCAGGTAAAGCAAGGACCGAACTTTGTTCGAGGGTAAGATTGGCGCTCTCCGAACGGAGTTTTTTTGTTAGGCCATGCGCCGTACTCTTCCCGTTGACCTCAATCAGTTACGCCCAACTCCAGCCACGGGGGGAGAACTTATCGCAAAGTTTCTCGTCGTCCGGCAACCTCATCATGTGTCGAAGACAAGCTTCTTCGCCTTTATGAAACGCCGATATCGCGACCATGCCTGGATGAACCCTGTCAACCCTTGGGCTACCAAGGATGGAGGTAGCAAAGACACGATTGCGGAGCGCACTTTCTTGGATCGTCTAAGATCATCCCGAGAATTCACCTATGCCGAGGCTGCGAGCCTAGCAAGACCCTTGGTCGAATTTTATGAGGAAATATCGCGCGCCGAAGGTGAACTTTACATCGACCTTGACACGCGATGTCGGGATGAGGCCGCCGAGATGGCGACACTTGTTAAACGTCACTTCGTGAACGGGTTAGGGGCATCTTTGTTTGATGAGCCGTTCCTCAGCGCTCCGCTCGGCGACGTATTCAAAGAAGGAGCAACCAAGGAATTAATTGGTCTGGTTCTCGATCCTCGCAATACCGAGCGTGCAGGAGAGAACCGAGAAATTCTGTGGGCGCTTTGTCTGAACGGCTCAACTGACCTCTATCGATCGACTTTGACCCTCTTTCGACTGAAGCACCTGCGCGACCTCAACGTCGCGACAAGTGACCTTGGCACCATCGAACTTGCACTGCTGGTCGCCCGAGTCGCGATCAACTACGCGGAGTATGTTTATGCGATCAGCTTTTGCAGAAGACTCACCGCTCATCCCTCTCCGGGGGACCTGCCAGGAGATCGCTTAAGGTGTTACGTCAAAGCCGACCGAATTCGGGCCGACGCCGAAGCCTATCTGAACTTCGAGAAGTCTAGAGAACTAGTAGACCTTAGCTTCAGCGCGGCACTTATGAGACTAAACGTCCTTCGGACTCTTACCGGAACCCGAAAGGGGGCGACAATCGAAGTTGGCCACTGGGATGCCTACGAACGTGATCTTTTGAGTACGTGGTTAAGGGCCGCATCCCTAGTCCGGGTGTTCAACCCGCCAGAATCGGAACATTCGCTCTCGCAGATCGGTAATCCAGATGCTTCACGAATCGACCGATTTGCAACGTTGCTTGGAGCACTGCGAAAGTATGACGACGATCCTTCGCTGGCAAATCGATTCGTCCACTTTGATGCTCTGGCTCGTAGCAAAGCAATTCTGGGCTCCACCGCCGAGGATCTGCACGAGGCGATCGCGATTTACCAAAAGGCAATTCACATGAAGTTCATTGGCGACGAGAGGGAGAAGGACATACTCGTCGCACTGGGAAAAGGCAGTCTTCAGAACAAACACAAACGGTATCGTATAGCATCGACCCGAATTCTGCTCTATATTCAGCAGGCACGTAATCCTTCTGACTTCAATAAGAGAACGGCTATACGGAGGGCTCTGTTCAAAATAGATAGGAGCGCGGAGAAAATCGGCGTAGGAAACATGTTTCACGCTAGAATCGAACTTGAATTGCTTCGTGCTTTGGTGTTACAAGTGGAGAGTTATCATGAATAAGGGGGGGATCGTGTTCGACGCAAAACGACAACGGGACGAGTGGATCGCCATGGAAACCAACTTGTTTGTCGAGCGCGGAATGGGGCACTTTATTGAGAATCCACGCCTGCTTTTTGAGGATCTTCACGCTCAGTCGTTGCGTAACTTGGCCGAGGAAGATGAAGTGAGCGGCTCGCTAGAAGACGCCATAAAATTGCTACGGCGCTCGGCCAAAGATGCCACCAGCCAATAGGCAATCCATTGAAAATTGGATCCAAACTACTTCGGAGAACGAGGTGCGCGGTGCTATATACTGCGAGATATTGGACTTCCGCGATAGGAAGAGGGCCAACTTTGCTCCTCTACTAATGCCCGATAATTGAACTTATCGGGCAAATTAGAACCGTGTTCTATCAACACCCGGCCAGGATATGACGGACCAACGAACGTGAGTCCCTTTGTGTTGTTGTCAAATCCGCCCTTCTTGGGCCGCCTTAAGAATATGTCGGCGGATGGGAGTACAGGCCACGGGCCTCATTCTTGCGATTTATATGTGAGGCGCAACTGCCGCGCCGCCGATACCGTGCTAAGGTTTGGCCATGGCGTCGCTGGAAGAGAGCATCCTCGTCTCGCTCCAGCGTATCCGGGAAAAGAAGCCGGACAGCGCTCTGGGCATGTTCGTGTTTCCGCTCCACAGGATGGGCACGGTGGCGCTGCTCGTGCCCGAGGACATCCAGGTAGTCGAAGATGGCCCCGTGCTCCTGATGTGCCGCCCTCGTCTCGCTCCTGAGTGAGGCGTTTTTCACTTGTCAGCACATGGTAATCGCATTCGGGAACCCCAAGTCCTCACTTGTCCTCTGAGACAGATGAGTCCTTGCGCGGTCACGAAATGAGAGATACCAGCCTCGCCTTCAGGCTGGGCGAAGATCCGGTCCTGCGGCTCGTCCTCGACAGCCTCACGGACCAGGCCGTGTTCACGGTAGATGCCGGGGGCATCATCACCACATGGAACGAGGGGTGCCGGCGACTCAAGGGCTACTCCCCGGAAGAAGCGGTCGGGCGGCACTTCGGCATGCTTTATACCGCTGCCGACCGGGCCTTGCATCATCCCGAGTACAACCTGCAGCGGGCCCGCGTGGATGGACAGTTCCACGAAGAGCTACTGCGGCTCCGAAAGGACGGCAGAACCTTCACCGCGGAAGTGTCGATCTACCCCATCAAAGAGGGCGGACAAGTGACGGGGTTCGTCAAGGTCGTCCGCGACGTCTCCGAACGCAAGCGCCTGGAGGGCGAACGCGACAACCTCGACGAGCGGCTCCGGCGTGCCCACCGCGAACTCGAAGGCTTCTGCGACTCGATCTCCCACGATCTGCGCGGTCCGATCCGGGCCATCGCGACGCGCAGCCGGATCATCCGGGAGGATTTCGGGGGCGAAGTCGCCGGGGAAACCAAGGAGCACTTGGAGGCGATGGAACGTAACTGCAAGCGGCTTAGCCAGATCGTGGACGACCTCCTCTCGTTCGCCCGTCTCGGCCAGAGCAGGGTTGTCCGCAAGGACGTCGACGTCAGCGCCATGGCGGACCGCCTCGCCCTGGAGATCCAGCCGCATTGCCATGAAGGGGCCGCCTGCATCGAGGTGCAGGAAGGCGTCCGGGCCAGCGCCGACCCTACCTTGCTGGAGGTCGTGCTGCGCAACCTCTTGGAGAACGCCTGCAAGTACTCGGGGCGGGACGTGAAGATCCAGGTGGGAATGGCCGACTCGGGGACCTCATCCGTCTACTTCGTCCAGGACGACGGCATCGGGTTCGACATGCAGTACGCGGAGAAGATCTTCCAGCCCTTTGAGCGCCTGCACGGCGTGAGCGCCTATGAGGGCACGGGGATCGGGCTCGCCAGCGTGCGGCGGATCGTCGAGCGGCACGGCGGAGAAGTTTGGGGAGAGTCCGAGCCCGGTAAGGGAGCAACCTTCTTCTTCACGCTGGCTTAGGCCGCATTTTTGGCTGACGACGGCCTGGTCACGTGCGCGGGAAAACCTCGGGGCCGGCTCGTTGGACCAGACCAGGTCGAGCCTCTTGCCGATAAGCAGTACGCGGAAAACTTCGATGCCCTCAACCGCTGGAGAGAAAGGTCTTATTCATTGAGACTACTTTTTTCATGATCCGTGAAAAAAATGTTTCGCCAGGCGTCGATGCTGCGCTTTCGACAAAGGGCGGTTCCACCGGTTGACGCTCCGGACGGAAGACGGTCTTGATGTTGACAACGAGCTTTGCTGCACGTTATCCGAACAGGTGTACCGAGCAATCGATCGCGCCGTCGCGAAAACACAAGCCGAAGAGATTCATCTCTTTGCGGCCGCACCTCAATCCCTAATGACGATGCTTGGCCAACGGTTCGCCGGCATGCCTCCGACGTTTGTCTACGACTGGTTCACCACCTCCTACGGTCCATCGCGACCGATTCCTTCGGGTGCCTTATGCTAAGTCTTCGACGACAGTTTTCTCGGTTTCCGCTTTTCGAGGACTCGGCCCGTCCGTCAGCTAGGCGGCGGGCCCTTTTTTTCGAATCATTAAAACGGACGTGCGTCTATCGGCACGCCGAGGTCGGCCAGCATCCCATTCCAAAGAGCTTGCGTGACGTGCCCAGCTGATACCGCGGTCTGGTCAGCCCCGACGACTTTCCGCCCTTTCGGCGTCTCGAAGGATGACTGCACGAAAGCCACTTCGCGATCAATGTCGTCGTAAAGCTTGCCCAGAGCTTCCGCGAAGTCGGCGAACGTCGGCTCCGGAAGCGTCGGCGAGTAGCGGTGCCCGGCCCCGTCCGATACCAGGACGACCACCATCGTCGGCGTGAGCATGGGGCCTTTGACGATCAGGCCGTCGACGAGGTTCGCCCTTCTATCTCGATCAGAATGTAGTGGCTCTCGTGTGGAGACAGCCCTACCGTAGGTGAAGATATCTTCGAATTTCCTCAAAGCCCTTTAGGACTTCATCAAACTCCGGGTGGGTCCCGTAGCAAAGATTGCCTGCTTCGCGCTGGTATGCCTGTTCGAGCATCTCTCGCTGTTCGTTTGAGGGAAAAAGCGCTGGGCTCTCCGACAAATCCATTCGCTCTGGAAGAAGCTTTACCTGCCCAGGATAGAATTCTGTCGTAAGCGCTCTGTACTGTCGACAGATCTCTTCGTACTCTGGAGTGCCTAACATCTGCTGAGTCTCTGGTTGCTTTTGAAGCATAAAGAGGTCGTAGTAATGTCTGGCGTCTCTGCCGAGAGGCTTACCTTGCTTGATGGCTCTGGCCACTCTGGAGTGAAGAGTGAAGAGCTTTTCGACAAAGGTTCGTCGAAAGTGAAGAAGGTCCATGTAGAACGGCGCCCGGTCATCGGTTGTAGCAGAGACTTGTGCCTCATCGAGAACACTGCTCAGGATGGAGGTAAGAGATCTTGTCTCGGTGGGCTGGTCGGCGCTTTGAATCCCTGCCTCTAGCAAGATATTTGGCCGGATACCACCGATAGCCGGTGTACCGTTTTGGTACGCAAACTCCTCGGTCCAGGCGTTCCAGTCTTCCGGTTTTTCCTGTCTTCCGCCTCGACCGATGAAGCCAGGGAAAGGCGCGATCGCATCCGCAACCGATTGGAAACGCTCGCGCGTTTCGTCGTTTGTGCCGGCTGGGGCCACGTAGAGATCGATGTCTTCTGAGAACCGATCGATTAGCCCCCACCCTTTTGAAAGGCTTGTTCCTCCCTTGAAGATAACCAACCCGCCAAAGTCTCTGGCAAGGATTCGAAGCGCCTCTGTTACGAAGTAATCCTTCTCGACGATTGCGGGGTTGGGAATTCCCCGCAACTCTGCCGCTTGCTGGACAAGGGTAGCGAAGTCGCCTTGTTCATAGAGGTAGCTCATCGGGCTTGCCACATCATAGCGTTCGGAAGATCTCCAAGAAGGCCGAAGTCGAACTTCGTTAGAGGGTTCAGAGATTCCTTTAGAGGCTGCCAAAGACTCTTAGCCAATCCAGCGCATTCAAACAACGCCCCCAGTGCCGCCCGAACGCGAGGAGGTTCGTCTTCGGCCACGTCGCGAAGCCGTCGAAGCCGAGTCTCGGATAGATCCGACTTAAGAAGCCTGGTGAGGCGTGCGGCTGTTTCATGCCCATCAGTCTCAGCGTAAGCGCCGCGGTCACGAAGGAACTCAAGCAAAGCCCCTTCCATGTCCGGCAGCGGATGCGGCTTGGCTCCACGCCGCAGGTGAACGCGCACCCCGCTGGCATGCGTCGGCAAGTTGCTTCCGAACACAACAAGCTCAGGTCTTGCAGGCACCTGGGTGCTAAGCCCCAAAAGGTTGGCAGCAGTCGCCCCAGTAGGTCGAGTCTTACCTTTGAGCGTCTTGCCTACCATGGCCGCCGTGGAAGGCTTGCTGAGACCCAGCAACGTTTTTCTAGGCGCGTGGTACACGCCTTTGGCAACCCTTTCGAGCTTTCCATCCTCAGCTAGGCGCGAAAGTGCCTTGCTTGCTGCGGCCGGGGTAGCGCCTCGCACATCTTCCACCCGAACCAGAGTGTCGGGAGAAGATGCGGCCTTACGTAGAGCAAGCGCAGGTGCGCCGCCCCTTCGCCTATTTCTTCTCGCGGTAGTCATGGTGTTATTATGCCCTAATGAACCTGAAATGTCTCGTAAATAAGTAAGAAAAACTTGACACTACCGAGAAGTATTGAAACTTGAATCACGACAAACCACCACGCAGCTTCAGTACGATATATATATCGTGCTGAAGCCTCATGACGAAGTATCATGAGAGTAGCGGCCCATATATATATGGGCCGCTACTGCCATGAGAGAAGACAGGTTTTCAAAGAAGTTTGTCGAGATTTCGTCCTTCTTCGAATCGAATTCTAAGAAGGTCTTCTCCGGGCCTGAAATCAACGGAATTCTCTTCACTCAGCAACCAGCATGGCAACTTCCCAGAAGGATGACAACAGAGATCTTTCTGAACCGAATGTGTGAGTCGAGCCCACTACGAAACGTCCAACTGTCTTTTCCTCGCCGAACCTACAACTTTTGGACTTGGGGTGAAGTCGATTTGCTGGAGGTTCTTATGCACTTGGACAGCCGATGTTTTGCATCTCATCTTACGGCCGCAGAGCTTCACGGCATTGCTCCCTTCAAGCTGTCTGAAATTTTCATCAACGTCGAACAGGAGCTTGGATCTCCGAATGACGCAACTCTTGAACAAGGTCGCATCGATGCAGCTTTCAAACGCGCCCCACGTGTCTCGAACACCTTAAGCCGGCTCGAAGGCCAGACAATCCATTTCTTGGCTGGAAAGAACACCAGACGGTTTGGAGTTGAAAGCCTTACCCGAACTGGTTCTGATGGCCGCACCTACGAGATTAGGTACCCAACTCTGGAGAGAACACTCCTCGACATGACCGTAAGACCCCAATACGCAGGTGGAGTTGAAGGATGCCTACAAGCGTTCTCTCTCGCGTCGGACCGGCTGTCGGTACCAAAGCTCTGCGAAACGATCAACGCTATTGGCCACATCTATCCTTACCACCAGTCAATAGGCTTCTACATGGAAGCGTGTGGCAAGTACGGATCCGAAGAACTTGAACTCATAAGGGCTTTCCCTCAGGAGTTCGACTTCTACCTAGACCATCAGATGAAGGAATCCCTATACATTCCCCAATGGCGTCTACACGTTCCTGCAGCCTTACCAACACGACCCCCAGGCAAATGATTGCTGCCGCTTTGTCTCACTAGGTAGCCTTGGCAGGACGGCTCGTCATTCTTGGATCCAGACGGATACCGAATGCCACTCACAATGAAACTCAGCCCAACCGTCCGCGTTCGTAGTCACCGTGTTTGCCACGTGCCCAAGCGAGTCGCGAAATGTGGCGTTCGGCCGGAAGACGTTCATCCACTTACTCGCCGGACTCCAACCGTCCGTCATAAGGATCGCCATCGCTCCCGGGTGATCGGCGTTGCCCGTTCGAACCCAGCCGACCACGTCTGGATCGTCGAAGTACTCCTGCTGGTCGCCCCATCCATAACGTCTTCGTACGTCAAGCATTCGGTCGATTAGCGTTTGGTGCGAGTACATCACCACGTCGTAACCGCCGCGGCAGTTTCTGTACTGGGCACCTCGGTAGTCAGCCTCGAACACGCACGGGTAGCCACCCTGGCGTAAAAGGATAAGCGCGTAGGCGAGAGGCTTAAACCACGGCTCGACCACTGACTCCAGCGACTGGCAAGGCTGGGTGTCATGGTTCTCGACAAAGGTCACCGCGTGCACAGGATCAGCGGCAACGAGCGTGCCGTCGAAAATCGTTCGCAGGTCGTAGTCGCCGTTCGCGCGGCTTGCTTGAGAAAAATTCATGTGCAGCGGCACATCAAAAAGGGAGAGGCAACGCCCGGTGTCGGACAGGTAACGAAGGAGGTCGTCGACGTTAGGGGACCAATACTCTCCCACCGTGAAGAGTTCGCGGCCAGTCTTTGCACGAAGATGCGTAAGCCAGTTGGGAAAGAAGCTCGACCGGATGTGCTTGCATGCGTCAAGCCTGAAGCCGTCAACTCCCGTCTGGTCGAGGAACCACTCGCCCCAGTACCGCAACTCACCGAGCACAAACTCGACACCCATGTCGAGGTCGTCTGCCATAAGATATTCGTAGTTCCCATGTTCATGGCTGACCTCGGTTGAGAACCCACGATCCTTGAGCCGGTACAGCTTCGACAGATCGCCTGTGGCGGCATTGTAAGAAATAGCGTCGAAGCACCACCAGTACCACGTCATTGCCGAGTAGCGGCCCCCACGCCCTTGAAACGTGAACTTTGTCCAGGCGCTTATTTGCTGCCATTCGCCCGCGGGTCGGTTCCGGTCCTCCCATTGCACGGGCTGCGCCCAGACCATCTCCGTCTCATCCGCTCCATCCTTGTGGTTGAACACCACGTCGGCGTAAACTTGGAGCCCGGCGCCTTGCGCTGCGCGGACCGCCGAGACTAGCTCGTCCTTTGTGCCGTACTTAGTTCGCACGGTTCCCTTCTGGTTGAACTCGCCGAGATCGAACAGGTCGTAGACGTCGTATCCAACGCTAACGCCGCCGTGGTTCGCCTTGCCGGCAGGCGGAATCCAAAGGGACGTGAATCCCGCCTGAGCAAGGTCCTTCGCGCGATTGGCGAGTTCGCGCCAGTGGCTCCCATCGGCGAGCGATTCCCATTGAAAGGTCTGATACATGACGCCGCCGATAGCCATGTACGCAATTTACTTCCGACTACCGATCTTTCGCGCAGAGGATAACCAAAGAGCCGCAACCGATTAGAGTTTGCGTGCAAAGAAAAATGCCCCCGACGAGACTCCGCGATCCGGACCAAACGGCCCTCCAGGGGCGTTTGCGGACATTCAGCTTATCGATACCGCAAAATATGAGAGCGATTTACAACTGCTTTTATTGTAATAATCTACTTAATTGCTGTTTTATCGACAATATATCTCTTTGATGTACTTGTAGACTGCAATGTGTCTTACAACCACCTAGTAGCGTTTACGTCGCGCAAAGTGAATACAGCCCGACCGCGCAACAGGAGTGATTTTAGACATTATGGAAACAGGAACGTCCCACCCGTGAGTATGATGGAAGAGACTCGACAGTCGGAAGCGGCCGGCGATTCGAGCCGGACGGTGCGGAATCTCCGAAGCGCCTCGCTCGCCGCTGCCCTCGGACTCGTCGGGATGGGTTTTGGTGTCAGCCTCCGGTTCTCAGCGCCTGCCCCGCTCGTCGACCTGACCCGGCCCCTCCCGCCGCACGACGCCCCAAAGGGTGTGAACTCTAACCTGACCGACCTCGCGAAGTTCGGATGGCAGGAGTTCGTGGCCCTTAGCTGGCCCTCGGTCGATCCACAGGCGACCGGCCATCGAGGCACCCCCGACACGAACAAATCGTTCCTCGACGTCACCGCTGCCAACCCCTTGCTCACGGTCTGGCAGACCTACCGCCACAAGAACGAACAGTTCCCGGGCGACAAGAAGGCGACCGATCCGAGCTTCGACAGCAAGGCCCCCCGGTACGGCTACCTGAACAAGATCACCGTGCCCCCCGGGACCCGTTTCGACCTCTGGAACAACCTGGACGAGTCGTCCCAGATCGGCCTATGCAAGATGTACGCCAACGTGAAATCGGGAGCGCCGGACGACGCCTACCGCGTTCTCTATGAGGCCAAGATGAACCGGGCTGCCTACGACTACGGCAACCGGAAGACCAGCGTAGGGGCGTTGACCGACCCCACGAACGGGTTCGCGGCCCTGGCCACGCGGACGGGCAACACTTCGGCGAACCTGCCCCAGTACGGCAGCATCTGCAAGAGTGCCGACGGTGACAAGATTGTGATGCTCCCCTGCGGCTCGACGATCCCAGGCGGTGGCGAGGGGGCGATCGAGACGAAGGCGGCATGGCGCCGTCTCACCTCCGCCGAAGCGGCCAGCGGTCGATATTACACCGCGAATGTCCTCTACTACGCCAGCCCCAGGCCGGGCACGTATGTCGCTCAGAACGCGACCTACGGCCTCGTCTCGCTCCACATCATCCACAAAACCCTGTCTTTCCCGGCCTTCGTCTTCACCTCCTTCGAGCAGGTCGACCAATATCCCGGTCCGAGGAACACGCTCGCCTTCGTGAACACGAAGACCCCGATCTCGCCAGGCACGCCGACCCAGGTCGCCCGCGACTATGCCATCCCAAGGGAGATCGAGGCGGTCAACGCGGACGTCTTGGCTCAGCTCAAGACGACGGGCTCGGTCTGGAAGTACTACAAGATGGTCGGCGTCCAGGCGGTCCCCTTCACGCCAACCATCACGCCTAGCCCGAACCCGCCCGCGAACCCGACGTTCGCCCCGCCGGCGAACCTGCCCCCGTCCGTCCCGCGCGACGAGGCGGAGAACGTGTTCTTCCTGTCCAACATCATGGTCGAGACGAACCAGACTCTCCAGAACTTCTACGGCGGGGCGCCGGGCGGGCTGCCCGTCCCTGGGACGAACGTCTATGCCGGCGGAAAGCCGAACCAGATGGGCGGCTGCCAAGGGTGCCACGGTTTCCAGGGACAGCAGCAGGGAGGCGATATGAGCATCCTCATCGCCAAGGCCCCGTACAACACGCTGACCCCCGAGGCGTACAACAACAGCCACGCGCAGGCGGTCGAGTCCGCTCTCCGCCGTCGCGTCTTACCACATTAGCCATCCTGTCCGGCCACCCGCCAGACGTGACCGCCTTCGAATTTAACCATGAACGATCTCAAGAACTTCGCGGAAGTCCAAGCCGCCCTCGACGCCTTCGTGGAAGCCAACAAGCTTTCCATCGCGAGCGCTCCCCACGGCCCCCTCTGGAGCTCCTGCACCAACGCCCATGCATCCTACATGGCCTTCGTCACCGGCGACGTGATCGGCCAAACCGATCCCAAAACCGGCGACAGCATCCCCATCATGGTCAAGTTCCACTCCAAGGATTCGAACATCATCCTCATCCTGCAGGGCAAGGGGTACGCCAGCGATTTCGGTCAGATGCCTCGAACAAAGCCGCCTTATCCCGGGCAGGACGAGATCATCACGCAGCTCGCGGGCTGGATTGACGCGGGCTGCCCCGAGTTCTAGCGAATCTGCGGTAGGGCCTTGGGATGAGGACGCGGGATTCGGCCCTGAAGCAGGCCACGGACTCCTTCCAAGCATCGCAGGTCGTTCGGAACGACGGCTGCAGCGGAGCCCCGTGAGGCACCTGCCCGACCTTCCGGAAGACAGAGCCCCTTGGTCCGTGGCGAACACCGACTGAGAATGCCCCACCCACCGCGGATCCGCCTTCACGACGGGCGAGTCCGCACCGAACATCACGTGGAAAGCCAAAGGATATGTACACCAGACAAAACGTTTACGCCGACGGCGGCGGGCTCTCGGACCCAACGCTCCTGTACTACGCGCTCGCCGTCCGAGAGATGCAGAAGCTCGACCCCAATAACCCGCTGAGCTGGGCCTTCTTCGCTGCCATCCATGGCCTCGATCCGGACCTCTGGCCACAGCTCGGTCTGCCGCTCCCGAATCCCCAACCTACCTTTTTGGCCCAGTGCCAGCATGGAAGCTGGTATTTCTTGCCCTGGCACCGAGGCTATCTCTTGGCGATCGAGGGGATCCTTCGCAACCACGTCGCCCAGCTCGGCGGCCCGGCGGACAGCTGGGCAATCCCCTACTGGAACTACTTCGACCCCAACGAAAGCCAGCTTCCTCCGGCGTTCGCGTCGCCGCTGCTGCCCAACGGGACGCCGGGCGTGCCCGATGGAACCGCGAATCCTCTGTACACCCCTCAGCGCTACGGCCTCGATGGCACGGGCAAAAACATCACCATTCCCTTAACGGGCAATTATGCGGTCAACCTCAACGCCATGGGCGTTCCCCACTTCACCGGCGTCGCCAGCGGCGGCGATCCTGGCTTCGGCGGCGTCGACACAGGCTTCTCGCACGGTGGGTCGCCTCATGGCGACATCGAAAATCAGCCGCACGATTACGTTCACGGCATCGTGGGCGGGCAAACTCCGGACCCTAACAGTCCCGGCAACTACCTTCCCGGCCTAATGGCCGATCCGGACACGGCAGGCTACGATCCCATCTTCTGGCTGCACCACGCCAACATCGACCGGCTCTGGCAGGTGTGGATACTGAACCCGCCCCAGCCCGGCGTCAGCATCAACCCAAAGAAAGCCAACTGGCTCGGCGGCCCGGGCACAGTCGGCGGGCGCGTCTTCGCCATGCCTATGGTTGACGGCTCGACCTGGAACTTCACGCCCAAAGAAGTTCAGAGCACGGACCAGCTAGGATACTCCTACACAGAGTTGCAACCCCAGGCGCCTTTCGCCGCTCCGACCGAGCGGCTCGCGACGCTCGGGCTGACGGCTCTCGCCGTGCCCGTCTCAGGAAGAGTCATGCCACAAACCGGACAGAACGTCGAGTTGGTCGGCGCGAACGACGCGCCGTTATCGCTCGTGGGCACTGAGGCCCGCACCATCGTCCAAATCGATCCCACGGCGCACGCCAAGGTGGCCGCGAGCCTCAGCGCGGTCTCCGCCTTCAACGCGACCGCAAACGCGGAGGCGATGCTCCCTGTGCCGGACCGCGTGTTCCTCAACATCGAGAACGTCACCGCCAGCGTCGACGGGTCGGTTTTCCACGTGTACGTCAGCCTGCCGGAAGGCGCCGATCCCGCCGACCACCCGGAATTATTGGCAGGCGACATCGCACTCTTCGGCGCGCGGAAGGCGAGCCAGGTCGATGGCGAGCACGGTGGCCAGGGCCTGACGTTCGTGCTCGAGATCACTAGGATCGTGGACCAGATGCACCTGAGCGACTCGTTTAACGTGGACCGGCTTCCTGTGCGCCTCGTCTCCCTGAATCCCATCCCCGAGGGCGTGAACGTCAAAATCGGGCGCGTGAGCATCTACAGGCAGGGGCGATAGGCCATGACGCCTGCCGCCCGCGATCGCCAGAAGGTCGGAATCCCGGTGCTCGCCGCCACCTTCGCCGCCTGGGTCGCGCTCGTGGCCCAAGCGGGCGGCGCGGGCCTGATGGGTAGCTGTTGCGTTCCGGCATCGCTTCAAGACGGCTTCTCCTCCTCGTCTTGGCATATGCTGATGGTGCGCAACCCGCCCGGTCTGCTCGCCCTGGGATGGGGACTCATGGTCGTCGCCATGATGGGGCCGATGATGTCGGGGTGCATTCGCCACGTCGTCGATCGCAGCCTTTCCCGCCGTCGGGCGACGGGAGTGCTCCTGTTCCTCGCCGGATACGTTGGGGTTTGGATGGCCGTCGGCGCCCTCATGCTGCCCCTCGCCCTCGCGATCCGGCTGTTCGCGCCGACCTCGTTCGTGCCGGTGGCCGTCGCAGGGCTGCTCGCGCTGGTCTGGCAGTGTTCGCCGCAAAAGCAGCGGTGCCTCAACCGGGGACATTCGCATCCGCGCCTAGCCGCCTTTGGGGCAGCCGCTTACCTCGATACCTTTCGTTTCGGCCTGACGCACGGAGTGTGGTGTGTCGGGTCCTGCGGAGCGCTGATGTTCGTGACCGAACTCCTCCCCGTCGGTCACTTGGCGGCGATGGTGGCCGTCACGATATGGCTGGTCGCGGAGAAGCTCAACCGGACCGAGCCGCCGCGATGGCGGGTTCGCGGCGTGGGTAAGGCGATCCGTCTGACCTACGCGCAGACGCGGCTGGTGTTCAGCTCTGCATCTGCGATCCGGTAGGACTTGACGGGCGCGTGGGCACCGAACCTCTAGCAAAGCGAAGCCTGTTCCGAGGCGTTCAAGCCCCAACCTCACAATCTGGCACCGGGTATCGACTCTGACCCAATACTGGCGAACCGCCTTGGGTTCTCGGTGCGATCCAGACCGGCTCATGCCCGGAAGCTAGCGATGTTGCCCGAGCCTTGCTTAGTTGAAAACTAGACTTTCGAATACCGTCCAGGTAACGTAGCCATGTGTCTAGCGAAGCGGGCTTTACTGAGTCTGAGAGGTACCTCGCAAGACTATGCAACAAGACGTTCCTCTCCCTTTGGAGCTACCCCAATGTGTTCAGGGACCAGGGCAAGCAGGGGAAGGGGGATGGCAAGGAGATTGTCGATCTTCTTGCCATTTTCGGCAACGATATCTTGCTGTTTTCGGACAAACACATTCAATTTGGCGAGTCCGGAAATTTAGCGACTGATTGGAGAAGGTGGCACCGAGCCGCCATTGAAGAAGGCTCCAAGCAACTTTTTGGCGCAGAGCGATGGTTTCGCGAGCACCCGGAGCGCATATTTACGGATCAAGCTTGTACGGTATCTTTGCCAATCACCCTGCCTCCCGTAGAACAGATGCGTTTCCATCGGATCGTTGTTGTTCGTGGGGCGGCACAGCGCTGTCGAAAGGAACTTGGCGGGAGCGGGAGTCTGATGATCTCTTCAGCCGATTCCAAGGACACCCACATAGGCCCGTTTATGGTGGGACAACCTTGGCCCAAGAAAGGTTTCGTCCACGTCATCGACGAGACAGCCCTCGATATTCTCCTCAATCACCTGGACACGGTTGCTGACCTCACCGCCTATTTGAGATGCAAGGAATCCCTCTTCACCGGCAAAGCCACAGTCTTGGCAGCTGGCGAAGAGGAGCTTCTGGGAATCTACTTGGGCAGAGTCGACGAGAATACGGATCACGGCTTCTTTTTCGATGACTCGGATAGGGCTATCGCCATCGAAGAAGGCTACTGGTCTGACTTTGTTCGCAGCCCCGAACGAACGTCGCAACGCAAAGCGAATGAAATTAGTTACAGTTGGGATAGGCTCATCGAGAAGTTCAGCTTTCACATAGTCACAGGCACCCAACACTTCGCCACCGACCGCACCGTCCCTATCCAAGAGACCCTCATCCGTTGGCTGGCTCGAGAGAATCGGACTCGTCGTCGCATGATCTCTAGGAAGTTAGGTTCCATGATCATGGAGGCCAAGCAGAATCACCGCCGAGCCACACTCATGATGCCCTCGCGCCCCGGAGATCCTTTCTGGGTGTTTCTGGTGCTGGGCCAACCGCCTGGGGTCGACCGCGAAGACTACAGGTGGACGCGCCGAGAGTTACTCACGCGGTACTGCGCGGTTGTTCGCTACCTACACCCTAATGCCGAGGACATCTGCGGCATAGCGACGGACATCTACTCAGAGGAGGGCATCTCTGAAGACGCGGTGTACTTTGATGGCCGTGAGTGGAGCGACGAAATGCAAGTCGACGCCCGAGAATGGCACGAGGAGTTCGGGTTGCTAAACAACACCAAGTCCACTCACTTTACCGAGCGCGAGTATCCGGCACCGCCCCCTCAGGTCCAAAGCGGGGGCAAGACGGGGCGGAACGAACCGTGCCCTTGCGGTAGTGGAATCAAGTTCAAGAAGTGTTGCCTCCGTGCAACGGGAATACAATAGCTCGTGGCCATCGAGCGTAGTTCATCAACCTTTTCTATTCACTTGCACACAGATTTCACGACCGGGAGGGTCGACCCGGACCTTTTTGACTTCGACCTCGTAACCGCCGATCATAAACAGGGTCCAGGCGCGCGTGTCCCAAAGGAACTTGTCGAACGACTCCTCAAAGACCGGCAGACCGAGATGAATCCGGATATGAGGGCTGTCCTTTTGTTCGTTGATGAGCTCAACGTCTACCGGGTCGCCTTTCAAAACCTAGACAACCACGAGGACCCAGAAGAGAACGGTCACGGAGACATGGAAGCCGACCGATTCGAGGAGCAAGTAGCCAAGCTTATGGCGTTCCGCCAAGCTTAGGCTTTGCCTGAGAATCTTCCGGTACCCATCGAAGGCGGTGGTACCACGGCGTTTTCTGCGGGAACAGCATTTAGATGCTGGCCCCTAAGCATTATTCGTGTGCGGAGAGAAGGAGGTCGTCAAACATGGCGGGCACGTCGCGGACACGCACTCTCGCCAGTCCAGCGGGGCGAGCGACCTCACTCTCGCTTGGACTCTCGCTACGGCCTGCAAAAGAGCTCGGCCGCATCCCTATCGAGGGTTAGGTACTCGACAACCTTTGGTGGAACGTAGGCTGATCGCGCGACAGTTCGGATTCTTCAGCAGCACAACCGTACTCTATCTCAATGGACTGCGGAGGAGGCCTCCGAACCCGGTAGGGATCAACTCCTAATGAGCCAAGATTGGGTTTCCAAGCCTTCTATGGATATGAAGCCGGAAACGCTCATAATCCCGTTCGTTGTCGCCATGTTCCTCCTCGCCTTTGTTGCTACGCGAAGCAGCGCAAAGTACCTAATCTTCACTCAGCTCAAGCTTGCTCTAAAGGACATTAGGCTTACGTTCACGTTCCGGACCAACTCGGCAAAGTAAAGCGAATATACGCCCTTACAACGCGTATATTCTTATAAGGCAGCAGGTCCAGGTCCTTGCTGCCTTATGTGTTTCAATGTGGCAGTTAGAGACCCATGAAAAGTTTTTCGGAAAAAGTGAGCCAACAGCGCCCCACAAGCTCTTTTACTCTTGAAGACAATGATTAAAGAGCTTCTCACTTCCGCCGCTCACTTTTTTCAGTCCGTGTCAACGGTCGGCCTCTTTCAAGCAATCGCAGCTCTCGTCGGGGTTCTCTATGCCTCGTACAAGCTTGCAAAGCAGAAGAGCAACAGTCGGCTAGACCAACTAGCCATTCAGGTCGATTTTCGGTCGGCCAAGCTGGACGAAGAAACCCTCGATGCCTTGCTAAGCTACGTGCGCAAGGCTGCAACTGAGACTGCAGAGAAGAAGTGGCAATCGGTTCCCAGCGAGGTTATCGAAGATGCTGTTTCGGACGAGTTATTAAAGGTCTTTTCGAAGCGAACCGATGTCATTCCAGGACGCACATTTGGTCAGGTAGCCAAGTTCGTTTCTCAAGGCGTGAATTGGCAGATACTGAAAATCGTCAAAGCACAAAAGCGCATCACCACTATCTCGGAGTTCGAGCACTTGGCAAATTCTCAGAACGACTTGGACGCAAGTGATGCGAAGTTGAGTGCGCAGCTATGGCTGAAAGAAGCGTTACCGAAGGTGAAACCTGATGAGAGACGTTTCTTGTTGTTCTGGGCGGTGAGACAGGAATCTGGAATGAGTGTGCGCGAAGCTTCTCGAAAGCTCTCGGCGCACTCTGGCATTCCTGAAGCCACCATACGGCGAAAACTCAGTAAGGCGATTGAAGACCTCTCGACTGTTCCTTACTCCATATGATGAGGCTAAGGGCCTTAACGAAAAGTAAAACGATGTGGCGATTTTTTGTAAGATTATGGCGGACGCTCTTTCCCGACAAAGTTGCAGGCATCGTTTCCAAAAGAGCCCACTCGTTTCCTCGAGTCGCTCAGGCTTCGTCCACAGCAGATGCAAAGCTCCATATTGGGCAAAGAGCTTTGGTGCTCGTAGGGACAGAAGAGAATCCGAAATGGTTGCGATTCGAATGCCCATGTGGATGCCGTCAAGAACTCGCTTTGAACCTGATGAAGGCCCATCGTCCGTGTTGGCAAACCACGCTTCACGACGATGGGACCTTGAGCCTGAGTCCGTCGGTGGATGCAACCGAGTGCGGCGCCCATTTCTGGATTCGCCACAACTCAATTGACTGGTGTTAGCCAAACATCCCAAGGAACCGAGGCGAGTCTCCGCTGCCCCAAAGGTCTCGGTCCGCACAGATGCAGCTTTCACCGGGCCGTGGTCTATTCGCAGTGATCTTCGTCTTGTCGAAGAACTGAAGAATCTCGGTCGATTCTCTCGTGGCCCCCATGAAACCAGTTATCCGGTGTAGAAACTCCGAGATAGCCGTAGCCGCAACCGCAGTCGTGAAGGGAACGACGGCCGGCGCCCTGGTAGCAAGCTCCGGAACATATCCTTGCGCTTGCTGGCGAAGCCGCTCCTCCTCCGGAAGCCCTTCGTACATGATGGCGTGCGGGTCGATCCGCCCTCGACAATAGAGGCAAGCTTCGCCGGCAAACAGAGTTGTGACGCGACCCACAACATCACGAATCACACCTTCTTCAGACTCAATCACGACTCCCATGTCGATGACCGGAATCAGATAGCGAAGCGAGAGTTGCGTAAGAACTGCCCTAGGTGCTTGCTTATCCGTGCAGCCAAAGACCAGGTCGCAGTCACGAAGTGCAAGCGCCGCTGACTTCTTAGTGATGTGTTTCGGCCAAGAGTTGACCTTCGTGCCCACCTTGATATGTGCAACGTTCCGCTCAGCGATTTCGACCTTGAACTTGCCCCCGTCTTCTGAGCTTGATCCGTACACGCGGTTCACATTGGAGGGCTCGAACACGTCTTCATCGAAGTCGGAGAGCTCCCCGACTCCGAGCCGTGTGAGCTGTTCGATTACGGCCGAACCGGTACCGCCGGCACCGACCACGCCAATATGCAGCCGCGATAGTACCGTTTGAATATCGGCGCCGAAGGCCCTCACCTGCCTATCGAAGAACTCTGAAAACGAGTTGTCAGTTTCGTCTTGAAAGACAAACGAGAACCGACGTCCGATGGACCGAATCAGGTCCATTTTTTGAAAACCGCCATCGACCCAGACTCGGCCAATCATCGATTCGTTGGTCAGAACCAACGAGCCATGAATGCGGTCCGGTACTCGCTTCGCAAAGAACTCTTGAAGCTTAGGATCTTCTCTATCGTCTTGTTCGGAGAATTCCCGAAGGCCCCCAGGATGCGAATGCACGAAGACAATCGAGAGGTTCTCCTCTTTGGCAATCTTTGCAGCAGCTACGTACGAAGATGAGTCGAGGGAAAGGAAGTCCGCTCGTCGCTCCAGATAAGCCGCAGGAGGAACTGGAATCACTATCCGGCAAAGGAGTCGTACTTCCCGATCCGTTGTGCTGGTTCCGCAGAGCAAGAAGCAAGCTCCTTCGACCTGCGGCATTGAGAAGCAAAGCCTTCGGGCCTCGTCCAAATCTTCGCTTCGGGCAGTCAGGCTGAACCTAGGCACAGAGTTAAACTTTCCCCTGCATCTCGCGGAAGATGAATGTAAAGAACGAGCGAAGCCCGTCCCTTCCCGGGATCCAAGTTCCCGGTTCCAAGTGTCTGGAGAATTGCTGCCAGGTTCGACCAAGCACCGAGAGACGCCCCTCGGTTTGCGGAGGCGCTCCGCCGCCACGGGTCAGATAAGGCTGACAAAACCACATGTCGAGCGGCGTCTGATTGTAGAGGGCAGGAATTCGAATCAAGAGATTGGTTTTCCCAGGTGTAAAGCCACCTCCGGAAACATCGAAGTCTTCGATGACGACGAAACCTGAAGGACTGTCAGGGTCACCGTTGGGCTCGGGCTCAAGTTTCCACTTGAGCCCGAGCCCGTCGAGAAATTTCACATCCTCTTCGGGCAGCGTCATCGTTAGCTCCCTTCTCCGGGGTTGATCGTCGCCGGCGCCGTGTAGAAGACCATTCCGTCCTTAAGCGGAACGGCTTCGCCCGACTGAATCTTGCGATCGTCGGGACCGGGAACGTCCAACCACAAATCGCGGTTGGTCGCCACCGGCGGCGTAGGAAGACTGCGAAGCTCCGTCCCAGTTAGCACCTTCGCGCTGGGATGGTAGACCACATCGTCGATGGTGATAGCCAAGGGGTTCCGGACTACCACAAGGAACTGCTCGCGACCGGGCTTCGCCAGGTCGACCTTCTCATCGGCGTCAATCAGCTCGTCGTCTCCGGGCAAGCTTATCGTAAGCAGGTGCGTATCCGGCGACTTGCCAACCAAAGCAAGGAGCTCACGTCCCGTTGGGAACTGGTTCTCCAGGCTAAAGCTGTGCTCGTCAATGCGGAACGAATAGAACCGCGCCTTCGAAACAAGCGCGAAGTGCTCAACGCCGGGAGCGCTGACATCGAACGTCTCTCCAGGGTCAATGAGGCGGTCGGGCTCACCCTCGATAACGAGCGTGAGGAGGAACTTGCCGGGGGTCTTACCGACTAGCGAAAGCAAGTCTAGACCAGTAGGCTCAGGGTTTTCGAGGTTGAAAACCTGTTCGTCGATGCGGATCTCGTAGTTGCTCCGCTTGTTGTTGGAATCGTTTAAGTTACTCATCTTGAGTGTCTCCAAGGCAGTAGAGGGCCATCCCTCTACATACATTATACACATATTTTAGCTAATTGATAGCTAAATTTTCCTTGATTTTTCATGACGGCTATGTATAATAGTTAGGTGGAGACAATCCTATGGCTGATAAACGAACGATGACACTAAACCTCACCGAGGCAGAGATGGACTCTTTAGAGAGGTTATCTCTAGCTAAAGATATGAATAAGACAGCTCTCGTCAAGCAGGCCCTCCGCCTTTACACTGCGATCGATGAGCGGATAAAACGAGGTGAGAAAATATTTTTTGAAGACGAACTCAAAAAGGATAAGGCGGAGCTCGTCGTCTTGTGAGGCATGAGCGAGAAGTACATCTCGTAAAGCCGCTAGACAACTCGATTGTTCCTGCGACACTTATCATCGGTGTGACCGTTGATGAGGTGGATGAGGCTGTTGGTCTTTGGTCGCCCTACTTGGATGCGCAGTTAAGAGCGGGAGTCGCTACTCCTCAGCATGCACATTGGCAGTGGCAGCGTAAGGCTCGCGCAGTCGAAGGCAGGAGTTATTACACTCTAAGCGGAATCGCAGTCGATGGGGAGATTCAGGCCCTTATGCTTTGGGAAGACACCTTTGCGCGAGCAAAGCATCCCGACCAGAAGGACACAACCATTGTCTACATTCCGTTTCTATCGACCGCTCCTTGGAACGATATCGAAATCGTCCCGACCCCGTCATACCGCGGGTGCGGCACGATCCTTCTTGAGGAAGCAACCGTCTATAGCACGAGGCTTGGCTACAAGGGCCGTGTCGGTCTACATTCCCTTCCGCAAGCGGAGGAGTTTTATCGGGACCGTTGCAAGATGAGCGACTTGGGGCCCGACCCAGACCCCGAACATCAGGGACTAAGATATTTCGAATTTACAAAAGACGAGGCACAGAAGTTTCTGACTAACAATAAGAAGAGGAGAAAACAATATGGCATTGCCAATCGATGAAAGCGCCGTCCGAGCGATGGCAGAACTGGAAGAAGGCGTTAGCGTAACAGCCGGGTCCTTAGACACAGAGGCTTTCTATCGTCGTGTTGAAAGACAGCGAGCTCACAGCATAGAACGTGAATCGCCCTACTCAACGGTCCTAGGCTTATTTCTAAACATAGCGAGACGAGAGCGGGACCTTACTTTAGAGCAACTTGCAGCCCAAGTAGACAGTGACCCATTCGAGCTTTTCCTTGCCGAAGAAGGACGTCGAATTCCAGAACCACGGATCGTGTCGCGGCTCGCACGTGCCCTTGAGGTTCCACCAGGAAGACTTATGCAGTTAGCTGGACACATTGAAAGCTTGGATAGAGAGGTTGCAACAGCGGCTTACGCATTTGCGGCTCGGGCCAGCACCAAGCCTCTTGAGCCGCAGGAGAGAGACGCATTGCATGAATTCGTCAAAGCTCTAGCATCGAGTTAAGCAGAAGTGGATACACTTTGAGGTAGCTGAAAGGATTCTTCTTGCGAAACATTTACCTCACAGAACGCACTGCGGCGGACATAGACAAACAGGTTTCCAAGATTCTTCGGGGTCTTGGAAACCCCACTACTCCTATCGACCTTGAAGCCGTCTACACGCTTCAAAGACTCGATGCTCAGTACTACAACAAGAGCGACGACGGCGTGATGCGCGAGACCATCAGCCGAGTCAAGGTAGGCGTGAAGCTATTTTTCGAAGACCCAACTCGAATATGGGACGCTGTCAAGAAAGCCGACCTCAAAGCACTCTACATCCCAACCCAACGAAAAATTCTAATCGACGGAGATCTTCACGTCATGAAAAAGCGCTGGAACGGCGCTCACGAGATCGGTCATAGCATCCTCGACTGGCATCAGGACTACACATGGGGAGATACTCAGACTACTCTCAGTCAGGCGTGTCACGAACAACTTGAAGCAGAAGCCAACTATGCTGCCGGGAGACTCCTGTTCAAGCAGGAGCAATTCGATGGGCATGTAAAGGGAGAAAAGCACACGCTGAAAGGAATCGGCAAGATAGCAAAAGCCTTCGGAAATTCTTGGACTTCGACGCTGTACAGAACGGTAGAGACATTAGACGTGCCCGCGTTCGCCGTAATCGGCGCCCATCCACTCATAGGCGTAGATGATAAATACCGGTATTTTGTTGCCTCTCCAAGTTTCCTAAACCACTTCCCAAGCTTCTCCGAGGGTGACATGGACAATATCTTCCCAACATACTGCGGCTATCTCACGAAGGGCCCTGTTGGGGAGGGTACTTTTGAACTCACCGACGCACGTAGCGAACGGCACGCATTTGTTATTGAGTCCTTCGCCCTTCCCTACGGAGAAGTTCTTACTCTCGCTCAGAGTACAGGGAGGGTGACTCGCCTGCTCTCGGTGGGAGCCTCCTCCTAACGCCCTAAGGCAAATGACTCCGCTTAATGTAGTGAGGTAGGAATTGCGCACGGATCCAGACTGGAGGCAGTTCGAGCAACTCGTGGCGAGGATCGAGGCCGATTCGAGGTCGCGTGGTTGGGTTGTCGTCTCTCCCGACCGCGTTCCCTGCAGGATCACTGGTCGGCTACGGGAGGTAGACGCAAGCCTTCGAGCCAGCATCCGAGGAAAGGATGTCCTTGTGACGGTCGAGTGCAGAAGGAGAACATCCAAGCAGGACGTAACGTGGATCGAGCAGCTCGCCTCAAAAAAGCGGTCCATCGGCGCTGATCGCACCATCGCCGTAAGCGCGTCTGGTTTTTCGGCCTAGGCCGAGACGATTGCTGCTCACTACGGTATCGACCTCCGGCGAGTAGAGAATCTCTCTGGAGACGAGATTAATCGCCTCCTGCGGCTCGATTTCGTTTGGTTCACCCACAAGCGATGCATGGTGGTGCGCGTGGCGCTTCGCAGATTTCAAGGCGCGGACTGGGTGTTGCCTAACCCGACGGATATCGCAGAAGCACCTCCATCTGCCCTCCGTCTTCGATAAGACCGACGAAGTCAAGCGACTCGACTTTCTTGCCTGACCGGTCTTCCAAGCCTGGCAGGTCGGAAAGGCTCACGACATGCTTGTCCGCCAAGAAGATCAGGTTAGTGAGAACGGAGCGGACCACGTCCTTCTTCCGGATGTCGAAACGCTGGCGGTACGCAGCCATGGCTCCCGAGGCCCCAGCGGCCTCGTCGTCGCCGATCCAGAATTCAGGTTTCCATCCGTCGATCGAAGGCAGGAAATCCGCCGAACTGGTTGAACTCGCCGAGATCGAACAGGTCGTAGACGTCGTATCCAACGCTAACGCTGCCGTGGTTCGCCTTGCCGGCAGGCGGACTCTGTACGCGACAGCCGGCTTTTCAAGTCTTCAATTGCCTTTGCGCTCCAAAGTGATGAGTCCTAGGTAACGTTGCGGCCCCAATGGTATCCTCGTCAAATGCTTAGCAGCAAAGCTGATCTGGAGAAAGTAGGCGCATACCTAGGAAGCACAACTGAAGAAACCGCGTCAAATGCGGCGCTTCCCAAGCCCGATTCCGCGACGATTCAAGCCTTGCTCGACGACCAGCGTCTTGCGCTAGAAACGGTTGAGCTGGTCGACGAAAAGCAAATCTTAGAGCCAAGCAATCAGTTTGTCCAAGACTACGAGCTTGGCGACCTTCCGACAAAAGCGGATGCAGCGGCCAAGGACGGAACCCTTGCAATCGACCCCATTTCCATTGGGATTTATACTGCGGTTTGGCTTCTCGTTCAGACCGAAATCGAATTCGAATCTGAGCCAGACCCTGACCAGCCGGGCGAGTACAAATGGAAACTTAATCTTAAGAAGAAGGGGACGCCTGCGCCGTCGCTACTGACTCTCCTGAAGTTTCTGACGGAACACTTTGTTTCCTAAGCCAATGCTTTGTTAGACCTTTCTCGTCGGAGAACATTGGCGTAAAGAGGTTTGCGTGGCAGCGGTCGAAGATATTTTCAATCGACCGCTGCGCTTCTATGAACGCAAACGAGGGCAGCACACCCTCCTCTTTCACTTTTCGCAAGTAGATGTCGGCCAGCTCAAGGCTCTTGCGCAGGGACACGTCAGCATGGGGGGCGATGACCGAGGCCGCTCCAAACGTCAAGATCTCTTGAGGTAAGTCCCACTTCCCTCCTGCAATCCCCGAGCGACACGCCAAAAGCAGTACCGAAGCCGCTCGCGTAAACGTCCCTCGGGCACCGCGTTCCCTGCTGAACTGCTTGAATTTTTTCCCGTCGAGGTGGCCTGGGCCTTCAAGTGCAATGGTGCGCTGATGAAAACGTTCCGTGGATTCGACGCCGTGCGAGACGACGAACCAGACGTCATGGTCCAGCTGCGATTTAGAGAAATGACGGTCGTGGTCGCTGAAGGTATGAAGCCGCTTGCGAGTGGCCTCGGGAAAGACCTGTTTGAGCTTTCCTTCGACTTGCAAGACAGCATCATTGAGTGAGTTAAAACCAGGAAGGTTTCCTCCGACGGAGAATAGCAAGTCGGTAGCTACGTCTCCGCTTTCCGGTCTCGATGCCTCCGCCAAAACAATCTGGAATACAACCGGCCGCTGTAAGCCCAATAGGAACCGCGCCTCATCTTCGATGTTTGCTGCTCCGGGAGCCGTTGGGCTGCAGTAAAGGAGGTGCCATGGCACGGAAACGCCTGGATTTTGAACTATCACAGGTTCGCTCCCACCTAACGCCCACTCGCAGAAAGGAACAAACAAGTTTGCGCTGTTAAAGTTGAATATCAACTTTGTGTACTCGTAAGAAGCTCGAAGCGCTGCCCGGAGTATGGTCGTGAGTTCATCCTCGGAAGAACTGGCGGCAAGCCTTACCGAAAATTTTGACCAGGCATCATAGACCTCTTCCGCTAGGGTCTCGAGGTCCGAGATACGAGCGTTGGTTTGGAAAGCTTGTCCCAGCCGGAAAGGAGGGTGCGAAAAACTCTCGCCCAAGAAGTGAACCCTGAGGGGCTCATCTTGATAATTATTGCCCAGAAAGATGAAAGGGAGAGCGCCAAAACCTCTATGCAACAAATCCGCAGCAGCGTTACCCACTTACGATGTTGCCTCCGTGACAGCCCATTCTTCTTCTTTCATGACTCTTAAGTTTTCTGGGTTAAGAAAATCGACGTAGATCCTTCGAGGAGGTTGAAGATCCTCGAAGCCCCGATGTGGTTCGAACGTGCACGAGTACGTGGTCGACCCAAGTTCATCCGGTTTTGATGATTCAACCAAATCGTATCCCGGTATAGAAATCGAAAGCAAAAGAGGACCTTCCACTGGAAGGTCCTCTCTTTTGGCCAATGTTGCCTTGTCGAGCGCGACTGTAAAGGAGGAGGCGTCAACTGCTCTGACGTCCATCCAGTCCGGTGCGTCTTTCCAATTCATCATAGGAAAAATCCTGGAAAATGGGATAGGCCCCCGTGTTAGTAGGTACGGATCAACTGTATCAAAAGCCTCCGATTTTTTCTCTACCTCAATATTTTCTACATCGTCGCCATGTAGCTCCAGAAGTGTTTCAACATAATCGCCGGTTTTTGTCAAGGGCAAGAACTCGCTACTCAAACCGCCACCATGTGTAGGTGCAGGGGACTCAAGCAGTGAATCTAACTCATGAAGAATCAGCGCATCTTTCCAGTCGGTTGAAGGCACTGAATCAGGTTGAGTCTTCAAAAGGGAGCCGTTTCCACCGCGGTGCTTTTTGGCTTTGGTTCTGGGCTTCTGGTCTGGGAGAGACCTAATCGGTCGGGTCCTTGGCGTGCCTTCCGGTTGCTTCTCTTTTTCCGATAGCTTGCCGTGGCCGAATCCTAGAATCGTGAGCACAACGTAGGGTTGGCGGTGCCCCCACCGCTTACGCTCGTTCTTCTTGGGCTTATAGTTGAAGCCTTGAATCTTGGGACCAAGAATGTTTCGCGTTACCTCGGCGACAACGTAATAATCTAAAACATACGGGCTACCCACCGTGACACGGTCTCCATCGACTACCATGAGTAACTTATCGAGCCTAACCGTGCTCCCAGGTTCAAATGTTAGTTGACCTTTGACCGGGTCGACCTGGATCTGACAATCCCGAGAGACTCGATATTGTTTGCCGCCAATTACGGCGATCGCGTAAAAGCCAGCCGGCGACGGGCTCGAGCGCTTTTCCTGCGGCGGCGCTTTCTGCTGAGTTTTCGGGCTCTGCTTCTCGGCCGACTTTGGCTTCTGTTCTGCTTCGCGATTCGCCTCAAGTGTTGGCATAGGCTCTTCCGGGTTCGCAATTGTACCTACTTTTACCACTAGTAATATTCCGTCTCATCTGCGACCCCTTGCCAACTGGTTTATCTCTTCTGTTCCAGTTCAAAACCATTACTTTCGCCTTAACCTCTCAGGATCTTTGGTGCCACGAGCGCGAACTATAAGTAGCGCTCCACGGATTGATGAGTACCAGGATACGACTCCTCAGCAGCTCACTCTGCTCGATCCTCGAGTAGTCCTAACAGCGAGTTGGCGACAGCAAGCAACGGATCATGTTGTGGGCTGTCGCGATGCGAGATGCGTCCGATGTCTTCCCCCAGACTTACTCAGCGAAGAGAACGCGACCGATCGGAAACAACCTTTGGAAGCAGAAGCCCAACCCTTTCTGGTCACCGTTAAGTCACCGTTACGCAGCGATACCGAGCGATATCCGGCAGAACTCAGCGAACCTAGAGCAACCGTATTTGTACTAGGTTTACTTCCATGGGGTGGAAGAGGTCGCACGTTCGAATCGTGTCGCCCCGACCAAAGATTTGAACCTGGAATGGTTCCGAAAGGGCGGTTTAGCTTGCGCTAAACCGCCCTTTGTCTCTCAATCTTTCCGCTGCACACTGCCAGCATGGCGAAGCGGGCGGACAACATGGAAGGGTCGCTGAAGGCGATCGAGAAGGGACGGCACGCCGGGAAATGGCGCGTCCAGTACATCCAGGCGGACGAGTTGGGGCGCAAGAGCCGGCTCTCGCGGCTGTTCGACAGCAAGACGGACGGGCGGACGTTCCTGCTCGGCCTCCGGCACGGCACGAAGGCCGAGATCGCCCGGAAGAGCGAGCTGACCCTCGGGGACTGGTTCGACTGGCTGGTCCTCAACGACTGGCCGGAGAGCCTCGACGCAAAGACGATCGCCATCCGCAAGGGGCGCTTCAACAAGCACGTCCGGGACGTGTTCGGGAGGGTCCCGCTTAGGAAGGTCGACCCGCTCAGGGTGCGGGCGTTCTACCGCGAGCTCCGGGACCAGGGCATCGGGGATCACACCGTGCACGCCGTAAAGGCGAACCTCGTCCGCGTGTTCAACCAGGCGGTAACTCCCTACGGCCGGGTGCCGATAACCTATGCCAACCCGTTCCGCCTTGAGATCCAGGCCCCGCCCCTCCGAGAGGCGGTGGCGCTCGACCCGGAAACCGCGGTCGCCGCGATCGGCCACGAGGACCTTTCCCTGAGGGAACGGGCGATGCTCGCGACGTTCCTGCTCGCGGGCGTCCGGCTCTCCGAGCAGATGGCCCTGAACGTGGACCAGCTGCTCTTCGACAGGGACCTCATCGCCGTGGACCGGGCGGTGAGGCTCGGCCCCAAGGGCGAGCAGTTCATCGGGCTGCCGAAGGGGGACAAGAAGCGCATGGCGGTGATGTGCCCGGCCCTCAAAGCGATCCTTAGGAGGCTCGCCGAGGGCAAGGATCGCCCGCGCATGAAGCGGAGCGTCTACCGCACCTGGAACGGCATCCTGGAGAAAACGGGCCTTCCCGCCGAAATGAGCCCGCACGACTGCCGCCTGACGCACGTCAACTGGATAGAGAAGCTGCTGCCGGGGGTTTCGCCGACGACGCTGAAGGAGCACGTCGGCCATTCTTCCGGGCATACCGTCACGGAGATCAACTACACGCGCCCGCTCACCCCGGCCCAGGACATCCTGAGGAACGGGCTGGAGAAGCTCGTCGCGGCGGTTCCGGGCGGGCAGGCTGCCGGGGTTACCGCCTAGCCTCGGCTCCGGGCGGCCGGGCCACGGTCAGCTCCACGCGCCGGGAAACGGGATGCCCGCCGCCTCGTGGCTGACGAACGTCGCGGGAAATGGAAGCTCCGGAAGGAGGCGGCGCAGTCCCGACGCGCGGAGCTGCCCGGTAGTCACCACCATCAGGCAGAACCTCTCGCAGCCCCACCGGGCCCCGCATTCTCCCGAGAGGGCGAACGCCTCGTATCCGCGGAGCTTCTCCGCGAACTTCGCGGGGGCGACGTGGCCGAGGTCCGCCTCGACGGCGAAGACGCGTCCCTTTTCCATAACCGCGAGGCCGTCGGGCCTCACTTCCCACTCCCGGTTCCCGTAGCCGAACCGCTCCGCCGACTGCTGCTCGAACCGCCAGGGCGGCCGCCCCCTTGGCGAGGAACGCGATCCTCACGCTCGTCACCGCGAGGGCGTGCTGGAGGAAGCGGGGCGACGGGACGCCGCCAGCGGGGCCAGCCGGTGGCCCACCACCTCGGCCGCCTTCGGGGTGGCCGCGAAGAGCGACTGCCCGAAGAAGGGCGTCGCGAGCGTCCTCACGTACCCGAGCTCCCTGAGCCCCCGCATCCGCGAGTTGCAGCGCGTCACCGACCCCGAAGTAGCCGAGTGAGATCAGCTGGTCGCGTGAGAGGACGTGGCTCAGGACGATGTCCCGGAGCGCCCGCGCCTCCCTCTCGGTCGGGCGGATCACGCGAGCCAGTCCTCCGTCGCGGACGGGGCCGCGGGCGGCCCGCCCGGCCCGGGCTCGCCAGGAGCCCGGGGCGGGGCGGAACGTTGCCCCGCCGGTCCCGCGCAGCCCCTCGCGAGCACCGCTTCCCGGAGCGCCTGCCCGAGGGCCCTGCCTTCCTCGCCCAGCGTCTCGTTCTGCACCTGCTGGCAAGCTTTTACATGGAAGGCCTCAATCAGGTGCGCTCCCCCGGCAGAACTCAAGGCAGCTTGCGCATGCCGCTCTGGCGCCTCTGTCCGGGCTGCGGGGGCGGCCTCAGTCCCATCCTGAGCATCTTCGAGCGGCTGACTGCTCGGCTGCTCACAGTGAAGTACGAGAAAGGCCTACTGATCCGGCATACGAACGCCGAAAGTTCCACGGAGCCGCGGCAAGCAGGAAGGCAACCGAGGAAGACCTGTTCAACTCCATCTCGGTCAATCCAGCCGCTCTCACGCGCTTCAGGGGCAAACACCGCGTTCGTGGTTGACGATTTCAGCACCGGCAGCAACGAGATGAAACCTCCCGGAATCTGCTACTCGCAGCCAGACCCCGGCAGGTCATCGGTGTGGCCGTGGGGCAAGTATGGGCGGGACTACAGCGCATACATTCTCGCAGACGGGTACGCGCTTCCGGCCAAAGGGGAACGCGCGCACGTCGACCGAAGATATCTCATGGTAGAGCTGATGGACGTTGTCATAGATCCCACCGCACTTAGGCACTTCTGATTCTCGGCAGAAGTTCGGATTGCTGCGGTCCCGATGGTAATGGGGCAGGAGGGATCAGTCAGGCGGAGGACGACCGGCCCGTCGCTCGCATCGACTGACATAAGCGGAGTCGGACCGGCCCCCGCGTCTAGTAGCGCGCCCAGTTCGATCCGCATTTCGCCGCCGAGTTGCCTGATTGCTTCTGTGAGGAGCAGGACTGGCCCCGATTCATCCTGGCGACAGCGTCGTCCGGAAGTTGCTGGCTCTCCATGACCGATGATACTGCCCATTAATCTGCCGCGTTCAGGTCGTAGAAGAGTTGATTCTCTCGAACACGAGCGGTCGACGCACTTTTCGTCCACAAATATGCATACTGTTCTTTCGAGATGGAGGTTAAGAAAGGGGCATTTGAAAAAGCACCGATGGTTGAGGATGAGCAAGATGTGGCGCACCGGTTCGCAGGAGACTTCCATCGAACGCTCTACAAGGTCATGGGGGAGACGCAGACCACGTCTGCTGCCAATATCGTTGTTGTGCGGAAAGCCCGATCCGTCACTTTACTTCCCGAGCAGCCGGACACTATCCGCAACAAGTGGGGCAGTCGTTATTGGAATGCCGCCGACAGGCCATCCTGCCTTATCGACGTTGACTTTCAGGCCCGTTTGTACCCTTATCTCCCAGATTTCGTTCGGTGGCTTGAAGGTGCGAAGGGTACAAAAAAAGTTGAGAACGCCGCAGAGGCGATCGCTTTCATTCGCTACCGCTTTCTTCGCGACGCACACGCGCTCGGACTCTATCGCCCCTATAGCGAAGGGCGACTAGCCTTACTTCTTACCTGGATGTATCTCCCCGACGTGGGAAGTGAGGATGACCTTTCGAACGCTAAGAAGGCGAGTTTCATCCTGGCCTTCAACAACGACGTTCAGTTGTACAGGCACATGACGGTGTTGGTTGACCGGATGATCCACAACCGCGTCAATCAGGTGTTTCTGAGACCATTGCTTCCGCGGATCAGCCTCTTAATGATCCTGTACGGTGATTACCAGTGGTCGATCGACATTTGCGAAATCGCTCTTCAGCAATCCAGAAATGTGAAGAGCGATGGGCAGACCGGTTTCATCATCCAGGAGTTAGAAGTTTTGAGGGCGGATGCGGAAAGCCACCTTCAAATACCGGCTGACTTGGAGCCTTGTCATGCTTTGGAGCGGCGAGTTAACCTCCTGATCCCGAACTATATCCCGGAAGGTAAGTCCGCGAAGGATATGAGCCGAGACCAATCTGCGGTGTTGCGCATGGCTCTTTGCGCCTACTTTAGAGCTTTGGTTCGCGTCGTCATGTACCTGAGAAGCCATTGTCAGGCTTACGACCTCCCTTCCAAGACCGAGGCTCAGCTCGACCTATACCGCCAGCTAGCGGAAGAGTACGAAAAGTCGGCTGACCAGTCCCCTTGGGGAACGGACGTGGTCGGTGGGAGGCTGTGTCAGGGAAGGCACTACATCGGACTGGATTTCGATACGCTCGCTCGGGCCGAGGCGGTATTGCGGCCGGAGCTCCTCCTGGAGAGCTCTGCGCTTGAATCACCCGACCCCAGTTACAAGCAGAAGCCGGCCAACTTGGTAAACAACTGCCGCGAGGGGCTCAAAAAATGCTTGTCAGACGCGAACGACTTCTCAGTGAAAGCCACCCGATACTTCAAGGAGGGCGACGAGTCCGACCAGATCGTCCTAGATACGTTCAAGCATCCAGAGACGGTGGTACTGACGCCTCGAGAAGTTAAAGTCGAAAACCTGTCCACGTACCGCAAATGCAGTACAGGTGCCGTAATCAACTGCTACGAGGCGATGTTCGCGAGAAGCCCAACGATCTTCAAGGCCGCTCTCGGCAGGGCGGACGCCAAGCGAAAGGAATTTGAAAAGGAGGTCGGCGTCGAAAACCTGAGACACGCCAGAATACTGAACGAACGTCTGAAAAGCATGATAACTTTTCTTGAATACGGTCGTCGTCACGAATGGATTGCGACCGCAAAATGGATCGAGCAGTAGGCCATTGTTAACTCTGCACCAACGGCCCTTCCCGCAACACGGGTGATGCAAAACGGCATCACCCCGTCAGCAGGCGAAAGAGCATTTTTAAAAGTTTACTCATCCCTTTCGTAACGCCGTGTAGCGGCTGCTCTATCATTGCCTCCGTCGGTGGAGGTTTGACATGCCTTTCAATTGTTACGATGCGGTAAAAAATACACTCAGAAGTTTCCTGACCAGCACCCGGCCCCTGGCCACCGCGCTCCTAGCGGCCCTCACGGTCTCTCTCTCGTTCGCCCAAGCTCCGATACGATCGCTCAGCATTGGGCTCGGCAACCCTCAGCGACTGGGAGGGCACGGGCAACTTCCCGGCGCAAGTCCAGCAGCCGAGGAAGTTGACGAGTACTTCCACCTTTTGCCCAATCTTCAGGACAAACTTTCGGTCCGGATGACTTCCGATGGCCCTGCCGCCCTGCGGCCGAAGAAGGGGGCGGTTTTGGCAAAGCTGCGGGCTTTGCGTCTCGGACTCTCCGAGGAGTCGACGGCCTTCGTGTTCCTTTGTGGCCACTCGGCAACCTTGAGAGCGGGGTCCGGCGATCCTCAGGCAGGTTTCATCTGCGACGACGGCCTGTTGTCGATGAGCGATGTGAGCAAGGCGCTCAGCAAGGGTTCGGGCACCGTGATTCTCTTGTTGGACGTTTGTAGGGACACGCCCGGCGAGGGCCTATCTCCAGAAGAGATCATTTCGGCGATAAAGGCGCCCGAGACCGTCGTGATCTTCTCGACGCGGCGCGGCCGCAAGGCGTACATCCCCACTAACTATCGCGACGGCTTCGTTGAGAGCTTGAAATTGGTCCTGTCGCCTGAACGGGTTCCTGAGGAAGGAAATACGCCCGTAAACGACGAGCCGGCCGTTACGGTCGGGCGCTTTGTCGCGGACGTCAAAACCCTCGCCTCGATGTTTTCCGGCCAAGGGGCTGGCTCGACTCAGAGCGAGGGCGTGAGGGTGAATAAGGCGCTCTTCTACGTGAGTGGGAAGTCGACCTCCGAATACAGCAAAGCGCTCAACGCGTTCTTGAAGGGCCACCATAACGAGGCACTCGTCCTAATCAACGAAGCGGAGGAGTCTGCCAATCCGGCTGGCGCGCCGAAGATCTGGAATCTCAAGGGCCTAATTCTCGCCGCGAAGGGCCAGTTCGAGGAGGCGATAACGGAGTACGAACGGATTATCGGTGATGAAGAAGCAGTCCTGGCCTATCCTGTTGCTCACACCAACCGCATCCAGGCGTACGTTCGTATGAATGAGGCCCCCGGCGCGCACCCCGAAGCTGACTGGAAGGCCGTGGCCGAGAGGTACTACAAGGTAGCGCGGCCTTACGAAGGCGGCTCGGCGTTCTACTGGTCAAACCGGGCCCGATTCGAAGAGGTCTCCCTCCAGGAACCAGAAAAAGCGGAAGCGTCATATCGGGCGGGCATCCGCATCGATGCCACCAACTCCGTTCTGCGATTCAACGCGTCGAGGTTTTTTGTCGAGCGGTCAAAGGTTCTTCGCCCTGCCGAGTTCCAAAGGTCGGTCTCCCTTCTTCGCGACGCCATGGACGGCTTTCGGGTCGTCATCAATCGCAAAGTCGAAGATCGATACCCTCTGCTTCTTACGCGGGTGGCGGCGACCCTGCAAAAAGAGGAGCGCATGCTCTCGGAGAACGGGGTTGCCGCACCTTCGGACTGGCGTCACCTCCTAGACGTCGTCACGGACATGCCTCACTTCAATGAGGCGATGCGGGACGAGGCCCTGCTTACGTATGTCAACCTCCGCACCGCCGATTTCAAGCAGAAGATTGCCGGCTGGCTTCGGGATCCGGCAGGCGTGGCGGCCGCGCAGCAAGCCGCACCGGGCGGGATCGGTGCCGACGACTGGGTATTCGCCCAACGGTATTACACTCGCCTGGCTCAATATCTGAACGACGTACTTCCGGATATGGCTGCGAAAGGTGCGGACTGGGAGATGGCGGCAACTCTAAGCGCGGGCGCCGGCCGACTGGCCTCTCTTGTCAGGCTCGCTAAGCAGGAGGACGCCGCCGGTCGCCCGATGCCTTTTGGCGGTTCGAACCTAGGCAACCAGATCGACTGGGCCAAGTTCAAGGCGACGGTCTATTTGGACCTCACCAAGACGCTGGCCCGATCGTTCCACGATCGCGGGGTTCTCGACCCGGAGCAGCGGCAAAGTCCTGACTGGATATTCCTTTTGCACGAGTCGCCCTCTTCCGACGCTGGGGATCACTGTGCTCGGGCTTGGCTCCGGTTGGCCAGCGGGGATCTCGGAGGGGCCGTCGATTCGCAGAAGTTATGGGAGATGCAATCTCAAAGGAAGGATCCGGAGTTTTCGGCCGCAATCGTCGCGAGGGTCGCACGATGCATCCGCGGGGTGGCGGGCTCGTGGTGACGGATCGCCCCCCAGGACCAGGCGATGATTCCGGCGGTTCCTTCGTTCCAGCGGCGATTTTACTTGCCATCCTGCTGGTCGTGGCTGGCAGGAAATCAAGCGAAAAGCCGAAACTTCCGGAAACCGACGCGGCGTCAACGAAAACCGAGCCTTGCAAGAATGTATCTTGGCGGCGGATCGTTTCCTTGGCGATAGTCTCGACGACGGTCTCGGTTCTTGCCCACTCGGCCTTTCACGAGGAATCGACACAGATGGGCGTAGCAGTTCTGGGATCCTTCCGGAACCGGATGAGACCGCTTGCGATTCAGGGGAGGTTCCTCTTCATCGACATCTCGGCCTATAAAGCCGTCGATGGAGAAACGCCGGCGGAGGTTTTCGAGAAGCTGTACGCTTCGCTCCAAGAGGACCGTGGCAACGGCCTGGATCCCCCCCTTGCCATCGGCTTCGACGGCGATCTATCCGTCTTTGACGGAAGCACCATCAGCCTTAACCGGGATCGCGCGCTAAAGGCATTGTCGCTTATACAACGCGATTTCTGTCCCGTGGTGGCCGGGGCCGACCGGCAAGCGGTCCAACGCCCCGAACTTCGCTGGGGGGTGCCCAATGTTCACCTGATTCCCGGGGCCATGCGGGCTGGTTGGACGGGACTCGACTATCCGATGCAGTTCGAGACCCCTTTTGGAGCGCTCGACAGCTTGGCCCTGGCGCTTGTTCGAGCCTCTGGCTGGCACTATGTTCTGGGCGGATTTTCGCGCCCGAAGGTTACGGCCGAGCAAGTTACGTTGGGTCCCAACACCCGCATAGCGTCCAGCCGCTACCTGCCCGCCGCAACGCTCGAACGCGTTCGCAGGGAGGTTGGCCGCATAGTCGTCAAACCTGGCGGTAATTCCGGGCTACTAGACGAGGCTGACCGGGGCCGGTTGCCGGGGAAGATGGTCCTGATTGCATTCCTAAAGGAGACGCCGAGCGGTCGGCACGATTACGTACCGGCGCATGGCCGCGAGATGGCTGAACGCGATCCTAACGAAGGCTGGCGAGGGGCATATGGCCAGGCGACCGCCGTTGAGATTGCGGTCAACCCCATTTATCGGTTACCGGATTCGGCCGCGCTCTGGATTGATCTGGTCTTAGGGTGGTCCTGTCTCGCGGCAGGGCAGTTCCTTGAGTACCGGTGCCCCCGCCGGATCAAGGCCCGGGTGTTCCTGCATTCGGCGATTCTTATGGCCATGCTAATACTCGCGGCAATCCTCTCCCTTTTCGGAATTATCTTGGACGTCGTGTTCGGTCTCTCCGCCTCAATTTGCCTCGACGTTGTTAGCGTGGTAACTCTGGAGCGCTATCACGAGGCGAAGGAAAACATCCCTCTGGAGATCTTCAGCCATGAATCTTGACCTGATCCTCACCGTAGCCCTTGCCTTATCCTTTGGACAAAACACGACGACGCCGTCGGACATCCTGCTGGACTGGAATCGACAGGTCACGATCGAGAGACCGGGAAGGGAGCCGCTCCGGCTCGACCCGAACGGCTTGGATCGAGACCTCGCCGCGCCGGTGGAGCTCTTTCCTGGCTATAAGGTCGTCTGTCCGGGAGGTCTTGTGTACGTCTGGGATCTTAAGGCTCCAAAGGAATTCACCGTGATGCGCTATCGAGGAGGCTTAAAGGTCGGTCCGGCCGCCAAGGGGCAGTACCGGGGAGGGCTAAAGCTAGGCGTCGACGGCGGCGGGCCGACCCTATCCGTTCCGACGAACGAGTCGTACGTTAGGATTGAGAACTTTCTTTTGGCAACGCAACGGAGCCGAAAGTTGACGTGGAAGGATATCAAGCTTGAGATCGTTTCAGGGACCGCAAGTTCTCCCGTCGGCTTCGCCTTGGTTCCCAGCGCCGGTAACCGAGCCCTTTGGAAGTTGGCTGTCACACCGGGGGCAATTGGGAAGGCGGGGACCAGATTGTTTGACGATAGCGAAGAGGAGATCATTCAGCGGCTTTTCGACAAGGGAATACCGGCCCGCCTGACCGTCGCGGGGGAGCGCCAGATGACTCTCCGATTGATCTCGGAAGTCAAAAGCTCACTGGTGATGGACCTTCGGACAACGTTGGCAGCGGGCCTTCGAACTCCAAAGGAAGAAGATCCTGTCCGATACTACGGGGATCTCATCCGGATGGCAACGATGTGGCGCGAACTGCATCTCTTGAATCGGTCTTGCGACGAGTACATGTTGCTTCGTGAGGCTATACGGTACGGGAATGCTCCACTTTGGTTCGAACAGTCCAGCAAGTTCTTCATCGAAGGGCCTACCAGGGCTCGGCGAAAGGTCTTGAGCGAAAGAGGCAAGGGCACCAAGTCATTACCAGTGACGCGTAAGCCTAAACCGGAAAGCGGAGCGTTTCTAATGAAGCAACAATAGGCAAGCCGACCTGCTTCGGCAAGACGGTCTCTCTGTGGGCATGTTCGGCAAGGCCCCAAAGAAGGATAGTTACTAAAAACTGCATTATTTTACTTTTGCCTATATACTTGTTTATATTAGTTTAATTATGCCGGGCCGTCCTTCTGTGCCGGATGGGCGCGGCGCGGCCGGTGGGAACCGAGCACTATGAACACAATCGCGCTACTTTGAACTTTCGAGAACCCATCCAGCGACCGGTAAGGCATTTTCGCAGAAGCCTGTTAGATCTGCGGGACTTCGGCCGTTCTTCCAATAAGGCGTCCCCAGATCGCCGCAAGGAAAACGAATGCCGAATCGAAATGAACATGAGCACCCCCGGATCTGTGTTGACCGGGTAATTCCTCTCGACCTCCGCGTGAGGGCTGCCGAAAAGGCGGTTGAGGAGAACGATTCCAATCACCCGAGACATCTTCTCGGCACGGCAATGATGTCGATGGGGATCGCCGCCTATCCCTACAAGATGGCGCTCGTCACCGGAAAACGATGGCAGCCTGGCCGGCGGCTTCGCTGCGGTTTTCTCGGCGGATCCGGCTTTCAGCGAGATCGAGTAGTTTCGATCGCCCAGGAATGGTCGCAGTACGCGAACATCGCCTTTGACTTCAGCGGAGCTTCCGATCCGGAAATCCGGATCGACTTTCAGGAAGGACAAGGGTCATGGTCCGCCGTCGGAACGGACTGCCTTGAGACCGGCTACTTCCGCCCGAACGAGCCCACAATGAATTTCGGTTGGCTTACCGAACAAACCGACCTTGCTGAGTACCGGCGAGTGATTCTCCACGAGTTTGGTCACGCCTTGGCGGCGATTCACGAACATTCGAATCCGGTCGGCAATACGCTTCGCTGGAATCGGGAAGCCGTTTACAGATATTTTTCCGGCGCTCCAAACTTCTGGAGCCGAGAGGAAATCGACCGAAACGTGCTTGAGAAATACTCGCTAGACCAGTTAAACGCCTCGAGCTTCGATCGCAAATCGATCATGCTCTACGCGTTCCCGCCCGAGTTGCTCCTCGACCATGTCGGCACACCGTCCAATGGCGAACTCTCGCCGATGGACAAGGAGTTCATCGCCAAGTGGTATCCCGGCGCCGGCCATGATGCAAGGAATTTCCAGAGTGGACAAGCCAAGGCGATCGTTTCCGCCGGCCACATGGCGACGCTGGCAACGCCCTCTGCCGCCGCAAATACGGTTCTCCCCGAGATCACCGTCTTTGAAGACAAGGACTTCCAAGGCGACTCTTGGCGCACCACCTTCGCCTACTCGTACGTCGGCGACGACTGGAACGATCGTATCTCTTCCTTCATCATCCATTCGGGCAGCTTCCAATTCTTTGAGCACCGAGATTTCGGCTACTCCACCTGGTCACCCGTAACCCTCGGGCCGGGCCACTATGCTTGGGTCGGAGATCGGAACATCTTCAACGACTCCATTAGCTCGTGGCACGCATTTTACGGGTAACCGTTAGATCCGCCACTGTCTCCCCGGTTCTTACTTCCGAGGCCTCGCGGCCTCGGGAGCAAGATGAAACCAATGACCGCCTTCCGGCTGATGCTTTCTGCCAGCCTCTTTGCAACGACTTTGCCCGCAATGGCGGAAGGAATCGTACTCGACTTCAACGCCAAGTGTAAAAAATTTGAGAACGTCAAGCCGATCTCCGACCGGTCGACCATCACCGTTCGCATTTACCACGCGAATACCTTCACCCGCAAATACACCGTCCGGGGCGTTGCCACCGATCTTCACGGTCAAGCGGTGCCAGGCCCCTTGAAGGATATGTTCCTGAAATCTGCCGTTCAGGTCGCCGGCTTGAATGCCCAGAATGTCGAGAGCCCGATCGCCAAATCTCGCCTTTCCAAGATGGAGGAAAGTTTTGCCTCCGCAGTTGAGAAATGGGGAGAAGCATGGGGCGAATTCGAAACCCTTGCCAAAAAAGAGACTGGTCTGGGGAACATGGTCAACCTCGATACCGCACTTGACTGCATCGCATTCAACGATGCGGTCGATAACCTAGGCGTTCAGTCAGAAATGGCGAAGGAAACACGAAAGATTCTAGCAGGAGAAAACGATCCCGAAGGCCTACTTAACAATCCCTCGTACCAGGCCAGAGATCCACTGGAGCTTCTTAAAGAAAAACTGACGGACCCGGTCAAAGAGCGCGTCGAAAAGCTCGCCGAGTACTTCGGCAGTCTGGACAAGGCCTACACGAAAGTCGAGTCGGAGTACATGAACCTGCTTTTGAAACCGGACCCAGACCCGGCGAAGCAGGCGGAGAGGGTCAAACAGGCGGACATCATATTGACGGAAGTCCGTCTCCGACAAGCTCAGGCGGTCGAGGATCGCATGGTCGCAAATGCGTCCATGGTAAAAATCCAGGCGAAAGTCGAGAACGCCGAGAAATACCTCAAAGCCGCTGAAGCGGCCGTGAAACGCGAGGGCTTTATCCTTGGTCCGCTTGAGGCGAGCGGGGACCAGTATACGGTCTACGTAGTGGCCACCCCGACGAAGGCGTTCCTCGAACATCAGGGACTTGCGGACCCTGCTACCGCTGCGGCCATCGAAACACCCGTCCGTCTCGACGTTTACGGCCGGCAGGTCCTAGACTTCACCTTAGGGCAGGTTTTCACCGGATTGAAGGACCGAAACTACCACAAGGATTCGCTTGATGTCGTTCAGAAAGGCATCAACGCCGGAAGCGACTTCCAAAGTGCGGCCCTCGCCCATTGGTACCGAACGCCTCGTCCTAATAACGTTGCGTTCGGCTTAACCTTGGGCACCACCCTCGACGCCGATCGCCCGCGGATTCTCCTCGGCGGCAGTGCGATCTACGGTTCGGCCACAAGGGTGGTCTTGTCCTTCGGCCTCGCGATGGGCGACGTAACCCGATTGAACGGGATGCGCGTTGGGCAGAATATCGGGGATCTCGATCTGGATACCGCCTCGGTTCGTCGGACCAGCATCTTTGCCGGCCTATCCTTCAACTTCATTTCTCGCTAAGCGTTAGAACCGCCCCTCCGGGGCCGGTTCTAGAAGCGGGATGTGGAATTTCACTTCGATCGCCTCGACCCTCCTTGCGGAGGTCTCTCTGTCTCAGGCGGCAATGCCCCCTGCGCCGTTGCCGCCGTTACGCCCCCTCCAGACCGCGTACGGATTCAAATCCGCCCGAGGACATCTGCCTTACCGGATCATGCCGGATTGGCTTTCCAAAGACAAGCGCGAGATCCATTTCACAAATTTCGATCAAAAGCCGGTTCGGATCAAGGAAGCCCGACTGACCTTAACCACCACCAACGGTACAAAGGCGATTCTCGGTTCGGCCGAACTGGTGACGACGGACCCGGAAACGCCGGCCGGCGGCTTGTTGATATGCACGGTCCGACAACCCGATTTGCCCCCGAATATCTATCAGGGCGAAGTCGTCCTGAGCGGCGCCGAAGGGATCGTGGGAAGGGCGCCGATCGTTTGGAGCGTTCGCGCCGCTCCCATGCCCGTGATCCTCGCCATTGCCTTAGGTCTTGTTTTCGCTCGGATGGGAACAAAGCCCGCCCCCGCGCCGGCGGCAATTCCGGCAGACGTCGGCTCGACACCTTCTGGAGCACGCAAGGTGGCAAGCTTTGCCTTAGGCATCCCTTCCGTTAAAGACCCTGCCGCTTCTTGGTGGTCAATCGTCAGCCAACTGGTGGTGTACGCCGTCCTACTCCTGACCGGATTTGCCACACTCTACCTGAACGGATCCGATAGCTTCGGATCGGGGGGACTGACGGACTACGTGCCCCTATTCATGTGGGGATTCGGTTCGGATGTCCTGAACAGCCGGCTTTGGCTGATTAAATTCCGGTAAAACGGCCAACCAAATGGATTGGGCGAGCAGGTTGGTTTACTTGCTCGCCCAACTTCTAGGCTCCGTAAGGACCTATCCCCAAGTCAGATCGATACTGGGCCGATCCTCGGCGAGGTTGATACCGGACCAAGTCACCCACCGCTTAAAGCCTCCGGCAAAGCCCATGTCGAGCCGCACGTTGAAGTGCCATTCGTCGTCCCCATTGGGGTGGATGGTCACGTTCATGTGGCCCTGGCCCGCCTGATAGAAGTCGATCCGATTGGAAACTCGTACGGCCGCGGCATGACTGCTCCAATCGTCCCAGTGCTGACCTCCGCCAACGCTGCCGCCCCCCATGGCAGTCGTACGGTTATCGATGGAGATACTTACTACCGTGTCGCCGTCCTTATCGTCGTTCGTGGTTTCAAACGTGAGAATGAGAGATTCCAGCGGGTATCCGGCATTGTCCGCCGGGGGTGCCTCGTGACCCATTACAGCAATTTCTTTCATGTTGTTTCTCCAGCGCCTTCGAAGCGCGCTGCAAACCGTCTAACGGGAAATGAGAAGGGAATCTAACACACGAAGACAAAGACTCGGCAACTCCGAGTCACCTGAACAATTAAGTTCAGAACGTGCGTTTTGCCGATAGAAAGTGTTATTTCTGGTTATCTGCCGCCGTTCTTTCTGATAAGGCTTGCCGATGCCGTATGATCACAATGAGTGGACTTTCTGATCGACGTCGAGCGGCTTGGAAATTCGGACCCGGAGGTTGCCGAAAGAGCCTTCGTTAGGCTCCGCGGGCGCTTGGAGCGTTACTTGGATCGATATCTACGAAACTGGCTTTCCAATCCCAGCGATCGGGAAGAGGTATCCCTTTCGACCCTTGAAAAAGTCTGGTTTAACCGGCTTTCCTTCGAGGTTCGCTCGGAAGGCGAATGGTGGGGATATCTGAGCCTGATTGCCCGGAGATGTGCCTTTGACCGCCTTGACCGCACGATCGACGTTTCCTTCGACGAAGGGATGTCCGTCGAGGATGGTCAATCGGTGGAAACGATTTGCCAAATGAACCGCGAACGGAACGGACTCTATCGTGCGGCGGATGAGCTGTGGTTGCGTCGTCCGAGAGACATGGAGGACGCCCCATACCACCTCCGAATCGGCGTAGCCCAGATGGTCTACTTGGATCAGCGCCCTTGGAAAGACGTAGCCAAGTTCTTCCAACTGGATCCCGACGATCGGAAGACCGTTCTCGGGTGGCTATTGGAGAAAGAAACCTTTTTGGGAATGGTGTTTCGTGAACTGCACATGGATGGCATAGAGCTGGCCAACACCGTGCTTGCCGCGGTTCCCGCAGAGTTGTGGACTTCCGCCGAGTCCGAAGTCGCGGTCTGGCGTTGTCGAAACGGGCTGCTCACGGAGAAGATCGCCCAGATGGCTCCCCATCTCACCCGGCAACAGATTGAAGCGGTCTTGAAGCGCGTTTGTGAGGCCTTTCCTTTTCCCGGACGGGCGGAGGCGATTAAAAAGCTGTTTGTGGATAAGAAGGCCGAAGAGTATCTTGCCCTATTAACCCAACCTGATTCCTGGAAGAGAATCGCCTTTCAATACTATGCCCAAAGCGAACTACCTCACCGGCAGATTCTCCAACGAACGAAGACGGCTGGCGAGATCCTCGGCTATCAGATGAACGAGGGGATTCTTAACGCCTGGCTCAGCAACGGGCGGATTTTTGTCCAATTGACCAATTACGTACGTAATAGGAGGACCGCGTGAGCGATCACCAACCGGCGATGGGACCAGAAGCCCTGCGGATCGTAACCGCTATCCTAGATTCGATAGAGTCTGAACCCACTCCCTCGCCCGAAGCTCTTGCCCGTTTCGCCCTGGGCTGGTCGGGTCCAGAAGAGCGAGATCGGGTGATCGAGGCCATGACGGCCAGCCCCGCTCTGCGCAAACGAACTCTGACCATGTTTGACGAGGTCCAGGCGGCCGAGCCCCGTGACCCGGTGCTGGTCCGGATGATGGAAGAATATCTGCCGGGCTCCATCGACCGGTTCCGGCGCACGGCCCTAGGCGATTGGAGCCCCGAAGCGCTGAATAATAATCCCATTTATCGAGGCGTCTTAGCCGCAATCGGTCGTCGCCTTACGGAATTCACGGAGCCTGTCGCCGAGTTTCGGGGCGACGATAGATCGGGTTATCTCGCTTTGCTGCCCGCTAGCCTTTCGGACCGCCGCCATTGGACGAGCGATAGTGGGGTTCACGCCGTACTCGACGATCACGGCGATTTAATGATCGTCAACTTTCTCGAAGAGACTCCGCAACCGGGACAGCGGTTCATCTTTGTCCTGCGGGACGCCGTGGCGGGCACGATCCCGTTGGGAACACCGACGGTCGAAGGCATCGTATGCATGCTTCGAATTCCGGGCTTCTGCAAGACCTTCTCCCTACCTCTTGAACCTATGCCCGGAGCGGTGATCGATCTCGTCATCGGCGGGCCGACCGAAGCGCCATTCGACTCCTGGGTCGTAACACTCGAGCAGCCCGGAGGCGGTGAGGACCGAATTCGAATTCCGTTCACCGGGATGCCGAAGATCGAGGAAGGCCGTCTAACTATTCCGCTTTCCGTTCCGCCCGGAATCGCCGACTCCTTAAGCGGGGAAACGCTTAACGTCCTTCTCCTCGGCGATCCGGCACCGCTTCCCTTAGGCTCCATGGCCTGGTCGGAGGTGGTGGCGAAAGGAAAGGCCGAGTTCGCCCTCGCGGCGAATCCCGGCCCCCTCCATCCCTCGGCCTTAGAGCTAAGGGTGTTCTACTAGTTCGTCGGCGGGCATCCGGTGGGACACACGTAAGCCTTGATAAGGATCTGTTCGAACATGAAGGCGCCCTCACCCGTCTTGATCACTTGACTGCAACAACAGGCCGGGCAGGGTTGACCGACCGGGCATGCGCAAAGATTGTCCACGATCACCGTCGGACGGCGATCGCTGTCCAGGGGGATATGGATATCGTTTTTGGTCAATTTAAGGCGTTCTTCATCCTTCTGGCGTTCGAATTTCTCCGTCCCGAAACCGGATAGCTTGCCCCTCGGATTAAGCTCTGCGTCCGAGACGTAGATGCTCTCTTCGGTCAAAAGGAGAGGGAAGCGGGTGTTCGATTCGACGCAGTCGACGATAAACTGCGCCCTCTGACGTGAGGTCGGGGGGGTCACATTATCTCTATCCTTGAGGTCGATATGCATCGCGCCGGATACCATTCCCTCGATCTCCGGCGTTAGCCCGAGGACGCCTCGAGTAAAGGTTCCTTTGAAGCGCCGTTCTTCCTTTGCCCGCGGCACCAAGATCCCCAGGTTCGGTTTGCCTTCGTTTTCGCCCGATGAAATGCGACTATTGGTAACCTCCGGCTGCGCGGGCGACCAATAAGTGATATTAACGACACCCGTATCGATGGCAAACTCCGCCATAAAGCCCCCTTTTTCGTTGATAAGCAAATCCGCGAGTTCGGGGGCGCTCAAACGTTCGAATCCGTCGACGGCAAGGAAGGCAGCATCCTCTTGACTGTTCGCTTCCCTCGTGCTGGACATTGCCTGGTTGAAAAAGGAGTAAACCAGAGCAAGCGCTCGCGTGTCCTGGATGCTCGTCGCGTCGTCTCGGAATGCCGATTTAACCGGTCCCGGCCTGAGGATCGCGGTGATCGGACAGCGAAGGTGCCAGCAACGCTCCTTCTTGACAGCAAGTTCGTCCCATTGGTCTTGACGCGAGGCGAAAAATTCGACCGGGTTGTCCAACAGATCTTCGAGCAAGTGGAAGTCGGTCGTGAGATAAATGACGGAGTGCTCGTACCGCTTATTCGGTTCGTAGTCCAGCGTGAGGACGGTGGCAAACTCGGTGGCCACGCGATCGAGGACCGCGTGGTCGGGGATTTCCTTCTCCACCTGGAATGCGGGCCTGATGGTGAAGGTAGGCGCATCGGGATTCAGTCGTGAGGTCATAGGTGTTTCTCTTAAGCGGGTTCGCCGCCCGATTCGATAAACGGTGGGGCAAGACCGGATCTAACGGTCGACCGCGCCGCGCCTAGCCGATGTGCATGGGCGAGAAGGTCATGCCTATCGCCGCGTTCCGCCGCCGCGACTAAAAGGTCGCGTCCATAGCGGGATTCGAAGGTCAGCCGGCACGAACGAGCCTCCGACCAAACCTGAAACGAAGCCGCCTTGGGAACAAGGCTGGCCACATAGACGGCATCCGACGCACCCTCGATATTTCCAGACTCCTCCAGAGTTCGCGCAAGCTCCAAAACTCCCCGTCCGATGGACTGCACGTGGCCCGCCTCCGAAGCCTCGAAGATCAACCGGCGGGCCACGCGTTGACTGTCCGGTTGGCGCCCCACCGCCCGAAATAGACGAGACAGACTCATCCAGACAAACAAGTTATGCCTATTAAAGGCCGAAGCCGCGATCAGCTGCTCAACCTGGTCGGCCCCGGCCAACGCTTCCTCCTCATTCCCTTCCAAAAGGTTTAGCCGAGCCCCAATTACCAGCGCGGTGGCCCGAACCGGCATGCTGATTCGGCCACCATCCAGCACCCCGATCAGGCCTAACATCGAGCGCGTAAGTTCGGGACGACCGGTTTGCAAGCCCAGACTGGCAATGTCCGTATAGCTATCTGCGACGGCGTCTATGTTGTCCCGCACTCTGGCACGATCTGCCCGATCGATCCAGAGGCTAATGGCCTCATCGAAGCGGCGCTCTCTTCTCCGGCATTCCCCCACGAGCCCCCTAAGCTCAATCTCCAGGTCGGCATCCCCCGTTTCCGCCGCCGCCAACTCCGCGCTCTCGACGAGCGCGTCGAAATCTCTTCGCAGGCCGGTCTCTAGGTACCACCGCGCCATCGACCGAGCAAACCTCGCGACCAATCCCGCGCTCCGTTCCGCCATAGCTCTGGCCACTGCCGCGCGAATATTTGCCGCTTCGCGCCAAAGCTCAGTATTGGCCGCCTTCCACTCCCCCTCATCATGCATTCTTCGAAAACTCTCCGCTCGGCAGGCGTAATGTTCGGCGTGCGCGTCCTCGACGGGTCCAGTCGGGAACTCTGCCAAGGTCTGCATAACGTATTCGCGGATCGTGTCCAAAATGCGATACCGCATCTGGCCTTCGACCCTGCCCGTAGCCAAGAGGCAGTTCTCGCGGAGGGCGGCGAGACCCGACAGGCAATCCGGTCGGTGCAGCAAAACCTGCTCGGCATCTTCCAGCCCGAAACCGCCCTGAAAAACCGAAATCTCCCGCATCAGCGCAACCTCGTCTTCATCTAGAAGCTTGAACGAATCCTCGATTACCTTCAACATCGTGGCGTGGCGTTCCTCGATATCGGAACTCGCAAGCATCTCCAATCGTCGGTCGGGGATTCGACCGACGATTTGCTCCACCGTGAGCATCCGCAGCCGGCCAGCGGCAAGGACGATGGCCAGCGGAATCCCCTCCAGTTTCTCAACGAGATCGCGAACCAGCAGCCGCTCGGAACGCTCGAAGCGATAGCTCGGCGCCGCCTCAGCCGCCGTCTGCTCCAACAGACTAATTCCCGCACGCAGGCCTTCACGGCCCTCATCGATGAAGGTATTCAGATGAAACTTGATCTCGGTGACGGACCTCGGCGTAAGCTCGATCCGGCTGGTCACTAGAATGGTGAGACCGTTTGTATTCTTACTTAAGGTAGCAACAACCTCTCGCAACTCGATAAGGTGCTCGAAACAGTCGAGGACAAGCAACCGCCTCTCCCCATCCAATGCCTTGGCGAGTTCTGCCTCCGTTGGACTTCTCTCCTCAAGCTGTGCGACCCCTGCGATCGCCCCCAGAAGATCGTCTTGATTCCTTAAGTCCGCGCAGTCAATCCAGAAAACCCCGCCTGGAAATGTCCCGACGACATCCCTCGCCACGGCGTTGGCCAAGCGAGTTTTCCCCATACCGCCCATTGCCAAGATCGTAACCAGGTGCACGTTGTCCCGCCGCAGGAAACCAGCCACCGCACTACGCTCTTTGGCGCGGCCAAGAAAAGGACGGTCCTCAACCGGGAAACCCCGCAAAGGCGTAGCCTTAGGCCGCCCAGTGACCACCAACGGCTCATCGCAAATCTCCGCTCGTCCAAAAAGCCGATAAGCCCCCCAGTCCTCTCCTGCCTCTGAGAGGACGGATCGGGCATCATGTACCGCCAAGGCCACCGAGTGACCCTGGAGGAGGCTTCCATAAATCGCGTGGGTGAAGGAGGCCGCCGACCGATCGCGAACACCTCGGCAAGCCCCGATAACCGCTGAAAATCCGGAACGGGCGAGCTCCGCCGCAAACACCGGACCCGACCGTGAACCACATGACGCGAGCATACAGAGCCGAACACCCGCCCTCCGGAGACCAGGAGCCAACTGATCGGCGAAGAGTCGCCCTTCCGACTTGAGCACGAGCGCCCCGCCAAACGAAGTCGACTCACAATGGCCCGCAAAGTGAAACAACTCGAACCGTTCCTTCCCGAGACACTCCAAAATCTGCTCGGCCGTTGCCTCGCCAAGTTGCGTCACGGCCATACCGGCCTCCTCAAGCCTTAAGGCCAGCCTCTCGCATTCCGCCTTTATCCGCACAAGTGCCCGATGGGTCCTCGTTATAGGATTAGCCCAAGCGATAAGCGCCCGCCGCTGCCCGGCCCGTGCCGGCGGAACCGTGCTACCGGCCTCCCGAACCACCTGGAGCCGTAATCCAAGGGGACCCGCCCCAGCCCCTTCCAACCGCTGCTCTTCCCAGGGCGCATCGTCGAACGTCTCAGGACCAGAAATAATCAACCGGACCGGCACGTGCCCGGAGATGTCGGCAATTGAACGACAAATAACCGCAGGAAGCGCTTTCGACCTCCCCATCGCGACCTCGCCTTCCGCCAGAACCCTGGAGCTTCTCTCGTCGCGAAGGGAAAACGAAACACAATGCGAATTCGGAACTTCTTGCGAGTTCCCGGCTTCGGCTATCTCAAGTCGGACTCTGCGCTCTAACATTAACCAGCTTGCGTATGACCTAACGTTTAATCATTTAACCTTATTAGCCTTTGTGCCGACAAGCTGAAATTGCCCCGGTGTTCATGGCAATAGCGTCAGAAAAACGGCTGTGCCCGTCACCTCTTCTTCGCGAACTTCCGCATCACCACCTTCACCGTGGGCCCGCCACGTTCGAATCGTGTCGCCCCGACCAAAGTTCAGGTTCAAATTCGAGAAACCTCCTTCGTTTATTAGGCGGCAGAGCCTTCTGTCTCTCAAATAATTTGAGAGACGACTGAGAGACGAATAGGCTTAAAACCCACTACTTAGGTTCAAACGAGCCCTATGACATCTTCTTAAGCGTGGAAGGGGTCAAAAGACCCGTGACCGCCTTATCGCAACAAGGCGCGGCGACAGCTCGCCATTGTCCGTCCTCGAAGTCATATTGGGATAAAGTCAGTTCGTGCCGGACAACTTCGGACAATCCATTGCCCGGTTCGTCTCAACTCGCCCCGAGGCCGAGGTGCATCCGCACAGTCCCGAAGAGCAGGCGGAACTGTTCACCGCCCTGTCGGAAGGCGCGGGCGAGTTGGAGACTCTCACCCTCCTGAATTCTTTGGTCTACCTGTTTAAGCCCCGGTTTGCGCTGGAAACGGGAACGGGATCGGGCTATACAGCGGCCGCGATGGCTTCCGCCATGAGGGCGAACGGGGGCGGAATGGTCCAAACTGTCGAGGCCGATCCGACCGTCCGGCAGAGTGCCGAAGCGAACGTTGAGAAGCTTGAGCCGGTACTCCTTGGCCACATCGGGTTTAACACTGGCGACAGCCTTTCCTTCATAGAGAACTGGGCCGGGGAGCCGTTCGAGTTCGCCTTCTTCGACAGCCTCATCGCGTTTCGACACATCGAGTTCGAGCGCCTGATGGAGCGGGGCCTGCTTGCCCCGGGGGCGGTTTGCGTGTTCCATGACACGTCTCGGCGGAGGGGTGAGTATTTCCACGACTTCAACCCCGAGATGATCGCCGCCCTTGACCGCCACAGCACCGGCCGGCAGTGGATGGAAAGCGGCCTCTCGCGCGGCCTTCGAATCATTCGCCTGCCGGACCGCCGGCACGAGCCGAAGCTTTCGTATCCCGAGCGGGTCGGCCCGGAAGGAACCGCCTTCCGCCATTCCGGCAAGCTTGGCGACGTCGTCTATTCCCTTCCGGCCATCCGTGCGCTCGGCGGAGGACGTCTTTTCCTGAACGCGGACGGCAGGTACGGAATGGGTAGCGCGGCGGCCGAAGCCCTGTTGCCGCTCCTTCGCGAGCAGCCGTATCTTACAGCGGCCGATATATGGCGGGGAGAGCCTGTCGACGTTGACCTAGACGCATTTCGGGGTCAGGATCCCGGAAGGAACAACCTTGCCGATTGCCACCTGAACGCCTTCGGGCTCCGCCGCTCCGAGCGGGATATCGCCTGGCTGCACGTTCCCGCCGACCAATACCGCGACGACTACGTGTTCTCGCGATCCCTGTTACGCCCCGGCGTCCCAGGATTTTGGCAATCATGCGTCAAGGCCGTGGGTGCGCGCGCCGTCTTCCTGGGGAGCGCACAGGAACACCGGGCGTTCTGCGAGATGTTCGGCGACGTGGCCTGGGCCCCGACCCCCGATCTCCGTCAAGCCGCGCGAATCATCGCCTCCTCCAGGCTCTTCATAGGCAACCAGAGTTGCCTCTTGGCTATCGCGGAGGCGCTTAAGAAGCCAACGGTCATCGAGATCGATCCCGAAGCGCCCAACTGCCTCTTCTCCCGCCCCAACTCTCTCGCCGTAGGTTCTTCCGAGGAGCTGGGCGCCATCGCCTCCTTCGCCGCGCGTTTCGGGCCGCTTCCATAGTCTGCCAAAGCCACTACGCGTTGCTCACGCAAAAAGTGCTAAAAGGTGCCATATGCCACGGCGGACCCGCTCCCTTCCTGAGCTTCCTTGCTGCCTATGCCTTCACGACGACCACTGGTTTGTCGAAGCGGCGATCCGCTCCTTCCTTTCAGCGGGGCCGGCGACAGCTTTCGTGAGCCGCGTCGCATGGGACGGAACCGCAGGCCCTTGGGAGCGTTGCGCCGAAGCGGCAGAGCGGGCGGGCGCGGAGATCGTTATCGGGGACTGGGCGGACGAGGCGAGCCAGCGCCGCTTCGTCCTTGAGGAAATGAGCCGTCGGGGCCACACCTATTTCCTCATCCCGGACGGCGACGAGGTCATATCCCGAGACCTTCTGACATCTCTTCAGAAGATTGCCGAGGTGGAACTCGCCGACCTGGTGCGGGTTCGGCTGGAAACGTATTGGAAGGACGGTTCGCACGTCATCCGCCCCCCGGAGGAGTTCGCCCCGACTCTCCTGCTTGACTGCCGAACCGTCCAGCACCACCACTTGCGCGATTACCGGTCCGCCCGCCCGCTCCTGCTCGGCCGCGAGCACGGCGTCCTCCACCACCTGAGCTACGCGGGGCCGGACGAGCGGATCCGCCGCAAAGTGGCGACTTGGAGCCACCGGCACGAGGTGGACAAGGAGTGGTACCGCCGGGTCTGGCTCGGATGGGACCGAGATCCCTTAATGCGGGACCTGCACCCGACGCATCCGCCCAGCTACGGTTTTGCCGAAAGAATCGAACTCCCTGGAGAGCTGAAGGACGTCGCCTTTGAGCGGCAGGAATCCGAGGATCCAGTTCCGCCGGCCAATTGGCCCGCGGTTGACATTGTCATCCCCTTGTACGGCGGCGAAGCGGATATCCGGCACTGCCTCCAAAGCCTCGAAGCCAGCCGAGGCCTTCTCGCTGAGGTGGTCGTCGTCGACGACGTCTCGCCCGACGGGGCGTCGAAGGTCGTGGAGGAGTTCCCCTGGGTCAGGCTCGTACGAAACGAAGCGAATCTTGGTTTCGCGGGCACCTGCAACCGGGGATACGGTGAGACCACCTCAGAAGCGGTCATCTTCCTGAACAGCGACACCCGCGTCCCGCGGGCCGGGCTCGTGCGCCTTATCGAGTCGCTGTGGTCTTCGGGGACAGTGGCCGCGGCGGGACCCCTTACAAACGAGGCTGGGTACTTCCAGGCAGTCCAGCCTACGTACACTGACGTATCGCGGCTCGACCTCTGCGCCCGCGACTTCGCGAGCCGTGAAGCGGACGACGAGGACGTGCCGATGCTCGTGGGTTTTTGCCTCGCTTGCCGTCGGTCGGTGCTTGACGAACTCGGCGAGCCGCCCTTCGACGAGCGGTTCAAGAACGGGACGTTCGAGGACACGGACCTCTGCCACCGGCTTCTCCGACGCGGATACCGCCTAAGACTGTCGGCCCGCGCTTACGTCCACCATGAAGGCTCCAACAGCCTTCGGCGGCTGGACATCTCCCCAGGCGCCCTCCTCAACCGGAACCAACAACTCTACGAGGACAAGTGGAAGGGGGACCTTGAATCCGGTTTCGCCGACCGCCTCACCGGCCTGAGCGCGGCCCCAGTGACGTTCAATCCGGCGAGGTCGCCCGAGAAAGTGAGAAAACACCTTGCATGGTTGGCAAAGCAGGCCGACATCTCGCTCTGCATGATCGTCAGGAACGAGGAGAGGGTACTCGGCGCCTGCCTCGACTCCGTGACGGGTGCCTTTACACAGACCATCGTGGTCGACACCGGTTCCACCGACCGCACAGTAGAGATCGCCAGGGAACATGGCGCAGAGATCTATGAGATGGTTTGGCCCGACAGCTTTTCCGCCGCAAGAAACGAGTCGCTAAAGTACGCCAAAGGCCGATGGGTCTTCTGGCTCGACGCCGACGACACAATGGCTCTTTCAAGCGTCGAGGCGATCTTGGAAGCAGCGGTCAACGCGGCGGAGGACGTGAGCGCGTTCGTCATACCCGTCCAGTTCGTGGAGGGTGGTGAGGCCGTGGGGACGCGGGTCGATCACGTCAAGCTGTTCCGCAACCTGTCCGGTGTCTCGTTCGAAGGCCGCATCCACGAGCAGGTTCTCTCAAGCCTACGCGCGGTGATGCCGGAGGGCCGGATTGAGCGCGTTCCAGGAGCGGTCGTCTTGCATTCCGGCTATGACACCAGTCCGGAAGGGCAGGCGAGGAAGGCGGTCCGCGACGAAGGGCTACTCGCCCTGGATCTGGCCGACCGGCCGAACCACCCCTTCGTCCTGTTCAATCTGGGGATGACGTCCCACTACCGCTCCGGCCACCCGGAAGCGGTCGACTGGCTGAGAAAGAGCATCGCCGCCGCCCAGCCGGGCGAATCCCACATCCGAAAGGCGTATGCGCTGATGGCCGTCTCCCTTCGGGAATCCGAAGGGCCAGAAGCGGCACTTGCCGCGATCGACGAAGGTCTCAATGCCGTAGGCCCAGATCCAGAGCTTCTCTTTCACCGTGGGTTGGTCCTTTCTCGATTGGAACGTTATGCGGAGGCGCGTGGGGCGTACCTGGCCATGCCCCTTGATGCAAGCCAGTGGTTCACGAGCCTCGATACCGGGATTCTTGGGGCAAAACGCTCCCACAACCTCGGCTCCGTCTGCGCCGTGCTCGGCCACTACGGGGAGGCACGCGATTGGTTCCGCAAGGCCCTTGCCGAATCGCCCCATTTTGGTCCGAGCGCAGCGGAGCTTTTCAACGCGGCGATGGCTCATGAGGACCTGAAGACGGCGCGCGAGGCGCACGAGGCGTTGCTAAAGGCCGAAGGGGCTACCGAGGGGTGGGTCTCGATGGGAATGGCTCTTGCTCACGCTTCCGGGCAAGAGCCATCTAGCTTCCTGTCCGAAACCGTCCGGCGACACCCCGCGGCAATCGGGCCGAAGCTCGTCCTCGCCCGAAAACTTCTGGAGGCGGGAGACGAACGGGCCGCCGAGCCCTTGCTACGGAAAATGGAATCGGTAGGCGTTGCCGAGGCGGCGTTTTTCCGGGGAATACAGTGCACCCGGCGAGGCGACTACGGCCGGGCTTTAATGCATATGAACCGGGCGCAAGCCTTGGACCCGCATCACGCCCAGACGACCGAGCAGATCGTCGCGCTCACCGAGGCGCTGGCGGCGGCACCGCCGCCAGGAGCGAACGCGGAAGTTCTGGCGGGGCCGCACCGGGGCGCTCTTTCCGAGGCGACAAAACGGCATTCCGTCGTCATCGTCACCTTCAATTCCGCCCGTACCCTTGAGACGTGCCTATGGGCGGTTCTAACCGAACTGGGAGAAGAGGATGAGTTGATCGTGGTTGACAACGCCTCGTCCGACGACACGGTTGCGACCCTGAACCGCCTCACGGCCAGGACCGGCAACATCCAACTCATCCGGCAAGACTCCAACTCCGGCTACTCGTGTGCCGCCAACCTCGGGATTCTCGCCTCGACCGGCCGGTACGTTACCCTCCTGAACCCGGACACCGAACCGGCGCCCGGCTGGCTGCAGGGGCTCGCTTCGCGCATCGATTCGGGATACGCGGCGGTCGGGCCGGTGTCGGACCGAGTGTCGGAGGCGCAGTTCGTCGCCCGGTTCCTTGAGTCTGACGAGCGTCCACCGGTGGGAGCCCTAACGGACCACCTTGCCGCGACGGTCGCCGGGTTGACCGTGCCCACCCACCTCCTCATGGGTCTGTGCCTCATGGCAGACAGACAGGTTCTGGTCGACCACGGGCTGCTGGACGAGGGCACCGAGCTCGGCGCGGACGACCTGGAGTTGTCTTGGCGCCTTCGCGCGCTCGGATACCGCCTCGCGGTGGCCGCCGACGTCTTCGTCCGCCATGACCAGGGGGTTAGCTTCGCCAGCCTTCCCGAGGGCGAGCGAAGCGATCGTTCGTCGAGGAGCGACGAAGCATTGGCGTGGAAACTTGAGGCGTACTACGGACAAGGGGCGGTTCCGAGTTCGCGGGAGATCTGGGGCACGGACATCTTCGCCTCCCGAATATCGGCATGATCGCCGGTAAGTCAGTGCAGCTGGATTAAGACTCCAGATTTTAATCTAGGATTTCGGCAACCTGGTTGGCACGCGGGGAAATCTCGTGTTATCGTGTCCACATAAGGAACTATGCTGAGTCCTCTTGCCGCTGACCACGTGCAAAGGCCCCGGAACCGGGGCCCACTTGAAAACGCGTCCTACGGCGTATCAGGAACGCCCGGTGACGGGCCGTACGTGGAGATCTGGGCGAGGGTGGAGGGCGGAGTCATCCGCGAGGCGGGATTCAGGACGCCAGGATGCCCTTCGTCCACCGCCGCGGCCAGCATGCTGTGCGAGCTTGCGAAGGGGCGGGAAGCAGCAAGGGTCCTCGAGCTGACCGGGGAGGACCTAGAACGTCTTCTCGGCGGACTGCCCGAAGGGAAAGGAGACTACGCGAGAATGAGTGTGGAAGCGATGACTAAAGCTATCAAGGGAGAGAACTAACGTGCCCTGCGGAAACGATGCGAAATGCGGGCCAATGGGCTGCTTCTGCCCGCCGCCACTTCCTCCGGGAGTTCATCTTCCTGGACAGGGCGGCGATATCAGACCTTACGCCAGGGTGACCCCCGGATCCTGCAACGGCCGTGTGGGGCAGGTTACTCCCTCCACGTGCAATGCCGCACCGACTACCTTCCAGGCAAGGTTGATCGAATGCATGGACGTTCCCTACAATAGCTAATGAAAGCGCCCAATGAAATAAGCGGCCGGAGAGCATGGGCCCAAGGAAGTGGACTGGATCCGGTCCGGTCGCATCCCACGCGGCCCACGCCAGACCCGGCGACGGGGGCGCTTCAGATCGACCCGGAAATCGTTCTGCCCGGCAAGGGTCTCGACCTTCAGGTCGAGTTTTACTACCTGTCGAACTCAAGCCTGAACGGGCAGTTCGGGACGAAGCGAACCGCCAGCGTAAACGCCTACGCGCTGGTCGGCTCGGTCTCGGCGCAAATCTACCGGGGTGACGGCACCTCGGCGGCCTACCAGGCGGCGGCCGGCCCCTCCCCCACGCAAACGTACTACGTTAGCGTCGAGTCCGAATACAGCCCGTCAACCATCATGAGCGACGCGGGCGGTGTGACGGAATGGTTTCCGAACGGCTTCGTCGCCGACTACCGCTACCACGTCACAGGCTCGGATCCAAGCCAGTACATGCTCAGTTCGGTTGCCACCCCCGCGGGCGCCCGGCAAACGCTCACCTATGGCACTGGGGTGGAAGCGAATCTCCTTCGCACGATTCAGGTTCCGAGCGGGCAGATCCTTACGTTCACGTACACCGCGTCGAGTCCTACCTCGCTCCTCTCTTCCGTTCAGGACTGGGGTGGCAGGCTCTGGACCTTCCAATACGACGTCAGCCGCAACATGACGACCATGACGGTCCCCTTGGGCTGCCAGACGCAGTACACCTACGCTGGGGGCCTGGTCTCCGCCATCGAGGATTCGCGGGGATTCCGGACGAGCTACACCTACGACGGAAGCGGCCGGGTCACGTCCATGGCGGCAGGCTCCGCCGTCTGGACTTACGTTTACGACACCAGTTTCGGGAGCAACGGCGGTTCGCGAATGACCGGCCCGTCCGGCGCGATCACGACATACCTGCTCGACGCGAATGGCCGCACGAGCCAGATTCTGCGCCCAGAAGGCTACACCACCACCTACGTCTTTGACGTCAACGGCTTCCAGACCCAAGAGGTATCGGGAGGGATCACCGTCTCAAGCCTCTCTTACGACCTGTACGGAAGAGTCCTGACCTCGAGCGACCCGCTCGGCAACCGCACAACCTTCCAGTACGATGCCGCAGGCAACCGCACGACGACGATCGACGCAATGGGGAACGTTTGGACCCAAATCTTCGATGGCTCGCGGAACATGACGGCGTTCGTCGACCCACTTGGGAACCGGACCAGCTACAGCTATGACGCCTTCGGACAGAACACGGCGATCAAGGACGCGCGTAGTCTGACAACGACCTTCGCCTACGACGCCTCCGGGAACCGGACCACCATCACGGCGTCAGACGGCGGCCTGACCACGATGACGTATGACTCGCTGGGCCGCATGCTCACGAGCACCGACCCACTGGGCCGGGTGACGAGCTACGGTTACGATGCGGGCGGCCACGTAATCTCTATGACCAATGCCGCGGGCGAGATGACGCGCACCGTTTACGACGGTTGTCTGCCGGTCGCGAGGGTGGATCCGCTCGGTTACCGGGTGACCACCAGCTACGGCCGGTTCGGCAATCCCGTCTCAATGATCAATGCCCTCGGGTTCGTTACGACCTATAACTACGACAACCAGGGATATCCGACCGGCGTCACCGACGCCCTGAATAACTCCACCCAGATCGTCTACAACGCTGCGATGCAGAAGATCGCGGATGTGGACCAGCTTGGCAACCGGACCACCTACTCGTACGATAACACGGGCCGGGTGGTCACCGTGATGAACGCACGCGGGTTCATCACCACGAACATCTACGACGCCCGCGACCGCACTGCGGTGCAAGATGCCCTCGGCAACCGGTGGACCGCCGTATACGATGCCTTGGATCGCCCGGTCGCAAGCGTCACCCCTCTCGGGTTCAGGACTTCAACGGTGTATAACGCAGCCGGGCAGAAATCGGCCTCGATCGATGCCCTCGGCTACCGCACAACCTACCTCTATTCCCCCACCGGGCAGCTAAGCTACGTCAAGGACGCCAACAACCACGACACGACTTACGATTTCGCCAGCACCTCGAACCTGCTCGCCGGTGTCACGGACGCCCTCAGCCAGCTCGAGTACTACGCGTACGACATCGCCCACCAGCGCACTGTCGTCAACGACCGGAACAACGGCCGGACGACCACCACCTACGACCTCGCCGGGAGAACGAAGACGGTCAAGAACCCGATCGGTGCGGTGACGACCTACAACTACGATGCCAACGGGCGGCTAACCACGACCACCGACGGCCTCGGGCGCGATTGGGCGAACGTGTACGACGCCAACGGGCGGCAGACCGCCTCCGTCACCCCGCTCGGTTACCGCTCCAGCACATCGTACGACGCGGTGGGCCGGGCCGTCTCCTCAGTCGATGCCAAAGGCTTCGTTTATACCAGCATGTATGACGCCGCTGGTCGGACGGTCGAGTCGACGGATGCGCTCGGCTTCAAGACGACCTATACCTACGACAGCGTCGGAAATCTCGTCGAAGTTCGAGATGCGCGAGGAAACCGTACAACTACGGTCTATGACACGCTGAACCGTCCGGCAACAACCATCGACGCCCTTGGCAACGCGACCCGGATGTTTTACGACGCCGACGGGCGCAACGTGAGCATCCTTGACGCGAGAGGCGGGGTAATCACCCTGGCCTACACGTCTCGAAACGAAACGCTGGCCACGCGGAACCAGATCAATCTAGCGACGAGCTTCACCTACGACCCGGTCGGCAACCAGTTAACCCGGAAGTTCGCCAACGGGGATCTGACGACCTACGGGTACGACGCCCTCGACCGCCTCATCACCACGGCTTACGCCGACGCAACCCGCGTGACCTTCGGGTACGACCCGATGAGCAACCGGACCACGATGGTCGATTCCACGGGGACAACCACTTACGCCTACGACCTGGCCAACCGGACGACCCGCAAGACGGACCCGGGTCTTCTTGTTCAGGCCTACACCTACGACTTGGCAGACCAGCGGACGAAGCTCGTCGATCCGGACGGCGGGGTTCGCACCTACGCCTACGATCTGGACGGTCGGCTCACCACGTACACGGATGCGGGCAGCAAGAAGATCACGTTCGCATATGACGCAAACGGCCGTGAGACTACGGTGATCTTCGACAGCGGCCTGAGGCGGTTAACCGCCTACGATGCAGTGGGACAGGTGGTGAGTTCGCTCGACCAGAACGCTTCGGCGGCGCAGCTCCAGCGGTTCACGTTCTCGTACGATGCAGTGGGCAACCGGACGAGCATCATCGACTCGAACGGATCCCGTACCACCTACACATACGACGCGAAGAACCGGCTTACCCAGGACGAGACGAGCGGGACCAACGCACACAACTACACCTACTCGTACGACGCGACGGACAACCGGCTTTCAAGCAGCGAAACCGGAACCGTCTTCGTCACGGCTTACGACCTGGCCGGGCGGGCGGGGGCGCGTAGTGACGGCGCGAGCTATGCCTACGACACAAACGGCAACATGACGACCATCACGACGGCGGCTGGGACTTTCGTCACGATGCTCTACGACAAGGAGAACAGGCTGTCTACGTACAAGTCGACGACGGCGACTTCGTACACTTACGATGGCGATGGGCTGAAGCGGAGCGAACGTCCGGGCGCCTCCGTCACGACCTTGGTTTGGGACGGGAGCGACTACCTGCAGGAGAGGAGCTAGATGGCGGTCACGAGCTACGACACCTTGAACGGGCGGATCCGGGGCCAGTCCTCGGCAGGCGCCCGCACGGACTTCCTCACCGACGCGCTCGGGAGCGTGACGGCGACCGTCGATTCCACGCCTGCCGTGGTGAACACCTACCGAAACAAGGCCTACGGCGTCCAACTCGCCAAGACCGGGGCCGGCATCGATCCCAAGTTCCTCTGGGCAGGAGACACCGGAAGCCGGAACACCGGACTCGGCGGCTCAGACTTCTACAACCGCGCTCGGCACTACGGGGCAAGCCACGCCACCTGGACGACGGTAGACCCAATCTGGCCCGACGAGCTTGCTTACGCCTATGTCGCTGGAAATCCGACGACCCGGATTGATCCACAGGGTCTCCAAATGAGTGTATGTCAGATATTCTTTCTTCCTCCCCCCTGTGAGGAGCAAATGGCGGACGCCAAGAAAATCGCCTGCCAGGTCTTCGGAACCCCTAAGGGGCGTAAGTGCGCGATGGCATGCATGCAAAAGTGCTGGGGCGACGCCGACCTACGCAGATTTAATTGCATGCAAAGGTGGTGCGCCAGGCCCGGAGGTATCGATATCCTTCCGCCTGGCAGTTGTGGCCCAACCACGTGCGGTGAAACAAGGCCTGGTATCGGTCCAAGTGGGAACATTGGTGTATGCCCCGGGTCGTGCAGTGGCACCTCGTCAGGTTGTAATTCCGACGGTGAACGGCGGGACACTGCCCTACACGAAGCCCTGCACTTATGCGAATCTCTATCTGAGGTTCCCCAGGACACCGAGAAGCGTACCGACTGCACATCTCGCTGCATGAGGAGGTGTCCGCTTTGACGGCAGTCGTACTTGGCTATCTCTTACTTAACCACAATATGGAGACAGGCGAGGTTCCGACGGTTTCAGTCCGAGCGTTTTCCGGAACCCCCCAAGTTGGCGTGGGGCGACCAGTTTCACTGGGGATTGAATTGGTGAATAATTCAGACAATAGTGCTTGGCTGGATGGACGCTTAATTTTCAAGTACCATATCTTGGTTCAAGTAGCTGATCAAAGAGGTAACCCGGTAATTCTTCCTGGCCTAATGACGAAAATCAAAGTTGCGCCACCAAAGCCAGACGATTTTGTAAAATTAGCGTCGAAAGTGGTGATCGGGAGGCTAGATTTCACCGCGAATGCCTTACGATTTGCAAAGCCAGGTCGATATCGGGTTACGGTAAATTTGTCTCATGGCGCGTCTGCTTCATACGCTCCGACGGGAATCAGTCTTTGCACATTTAGTTCAACAAGTACGGTATTCATCTTGGTCGAATGAGCCGAGCGTTTCCGTCCCGCTTAAGCATCACCGCCATCGTGGATTCCTCGGCGATGATAGCGGCCAGAACCGAGGCTCTCAACTGTGTTAAGGCTCTGCTCACTCATGGGGCGGATCGTACGGTGAAGAGCAGAGAAGGAAAGACGGCCAAGGATCACGGTGCTTTAAAAAAACAAATGCAAACCTTATTCCATTTTGTAATATTTCACCGTTTTAAGTAAATATGGTTTTTAGAATTCTTGGAAAGTTGAAACTCAGCCGGACGAGGATACTACTTGCAGGAGCACAAATAGATGGCGGTCACGAACTACGATACGTTGAACGGACGAATCAGGGGACAGTCCTCGGCGGGCGCCCGCACGGACTTCCTCACCGACGCCCTCGGCAGCGTCACGGCGACCGTCGATCCTGCGGCGGCCGTAGTGAACACCTACCGCAACAAGGCCTATGGCGTCCAACTCGCCAAGACTGGGGCCGGCGTCGATCCCAAGTTCCTCTGGGCAGGAGACACCGGAAGCCGGAACACCGGACTCGGGGGCTCAGACTTCTACAACCGCGCCAGGCACTACGGGGCAGGCCATGCGACTTGGACCAGCCCCCTCAAGTCTTTAGTTATGGTTGATAATGGGAATACTGAATTTACGTATTCATACGCTTATCAAAACCCAACAACGTTTATTGACCCGAACGGCTTGAAACCGGTTAAGCCCTCCCCTCAGAAGGGAAGCGGAATGGGAAGTAACTTTGGAAACTGCGGGGTTTACATTTGTGCGGAGCATACAATGGGGATCCCGGGGTTCGGATGGGTGGCTTCTCATAAATATGTTTGCGTTACTGGACCCGGCGGAGGTTGTGCGGGCGGCATCTATCCCGATTCGGGCGCCGTTAGTCCAGGACACATCGAAAATTCGGGCAAACCATGTCCCTCAGGCGATCCTGCGACAGGCGACACATGCACCAAAATAGCTTCTACGTGCGCAGAGGCTCAGGGAACGTGCGCTTGCGTTAAAAGGTCGATTGTAAATCCTGGTTATTACGTGTTTGGGCTCCGGGACTGCTATCACTACCCGGAAGAGATGCTCGCATGTGCGTGCGGATCTGTTACAGACCCTGCTGCAAAGAAGCACTGTGATGAGTATTTTGGCTCGAACCAGGAGTATGTGTAAGATATGGCCGCAGGAAACTTGAAGTATCTGATCGGCATTGTGGCCGGCCTCTTTCTTGTGGCCGTTATCTTTGCAATGCGACTATCCTACGTGGCAGGACAGCAAGCAAAAATAAGCATGGGCCAACTTTCAATTCGCCTCAGGGGGCGAGAAATAAGGTCCGTCAACTTAGGTGATATTTTTGGCAGTTCAGCAGAGAGCAAATTTAGATCGACTCTGGCCGGTGTTGGTTCAATCAATTCAGTAAAATGGTCTTTGATTACGTGCCAACTCGGTGGGCGTCCGTGTGTTGGAAGCATAAACATGCTGTCGCAAAGTCGAAACCTTCGCTATAAAATGTATTTTTATGATGGTAAATGTCTTTCGCTTGAGCAAATTCTTTAATGACCTGGGTGGTAATAAAGCAGCGGTTAAAGATATTGCGTTTTTGAAGCCCTCACCGAAAACGCTGCTCGAATTCCTTTCCTAGTTACTTTATAGTGGAAAGTATCAATTAGCTCTTAACATCGTATCTGCATAGACTCACATGCATGGGAAAGGAGTCTGCCGACTGATCGCGAACACCTTGGCAAGTCCCGAAAGCTGCTGAAAATCCGGAACGGGCAAGTTCCATAATGTGCTTCATGTCCGGTTGATGATGACCTGCACAAACAATCCTTGAGCCGATCCGTCTCTCATTTGTGTCTCAGTTCCCAGACAAAATGGGAGACCCGGCGAGACGTCCATAGACTCTAATTCCTGCTTTTGTGCCCGCAATTTCCTCCATGGGTGGAAGAGGTCGCACGTTCGAATCGTGTCACCCCGACCAAGTTTTGAACTTAAGACGGAAGTCCTTTGCCTTCCGTTTGCATTTACGACCGAGTCGGTCACCAATAAGTTTGATCCCTTGACCCCTGCCTCTGTCTCTGTCTCTTCAAAAGTGCTTTAGTTAGGAATCGACGCCATCCGTCCTGCGGTGGCAGAAAATACCTCTTGCCCGCTTCACCATAAAGGGCAAGAGGCGGGCTGGGCCTACCCTGGCAGGTCGGCGGTAGGTTTTCTCCTCTTCCGTTGCCGCGACAGAAGCGCGTTAATCGACGGGACCACGACCAGCGTGAGCAGCAGCGAGATCAGCAGGCCGAAGATCAGCGGGTAAGCGAGCGGCGGCCAGAGCGACCCTCCGTTCGCCGCCTGAGGAATGAGGCCCATGATCGAGAGTAGGACGGTTAGCAGAATGGGGCGGAAACGGTCGCGACCCGCACCCAATAGCGCCTCGTTCTGAGTCATACCCCGTTTACGGCGCTCCTCCGCATACTCAAAGAGCACGATCGTGTGGTTCGTGACTACGCCGCCGAGGGCCACGATGCCGAGGACGGCCATGAAGCCGAAGGGCTGATGAGCGATTACGAGTCCGGTGACACCCCCGATGAGGCTGAGCGGGGTCGCCATCATGATGGATGCCACGATGCGCCAGTCTCGGAAGAGCGTGGTCACCGCAAGCAGGTTGAAGAGCACGCCTACGGCGGATACCATGCCAATCTCGCGGAACGAAAGCTCGCGTTCCCGCTTATCGCCGTCGTACGCCACCTTCACGCCGCCTTGCAGGGGAAGGTCCTTGACGCGGCTCCACAGGTCGTCGAAAACCGAGAGCTGACCCCTGGAACCATCGGAATAGCCGATGACGCTCAAGGTCCTCATGCCGTTCCTGCGCACGAGACGGGAATCCTCGCCGACCAGCCTGCTTTCCGCCACGTCGCCGATCCGAACGGAGCTGCCGTTGCTCGAGGCGACGTAAACATCTTCGATCCGCGGTTCCGAAGAGGTCTCGCTTTCCGCGAGGCGCAGCACGACCGGGATCTCACGGTCCCCATCGCGGAAGGTCGTCGCGGTCTGCCCCCCGAACCCAAGGCTCGCAAGTTGCAGGACCTGGCCGGGGCTTACGCCCGCGTCGTTGGCCCGGTTCTCGTCGACGACGATGCGGGACACGGTTCGACGCTCGCGATAGTCGTCGTAGAAGATCCCCGCGCCCGGAGTCTTTCTAATCTGCTCGCGGATCTGATCTGCGGCGGCGCGAAGGTCGGCCACCCGCTCTCCCGTAAGCCGGAGCACGATCGGTGCGACTGAGGGCGGGCCCTGGGTCAACTGCTTCACGATCACCGTCGCGCCGGGGACGCTCTCGTTCAAGCGTTTTTGCAGGCGCGGGATCATCTCCGAGGCGGCTTCGACACTCTTGGTGTTCACCACCAACTGAGCGATGCTCGGGGACGGCGGCTCCGGGGTGAAGTTGTAGTAGAAGCGCGGACTTCCCTGACCGACGTAGGCGGCCACGGACGCGATCGACTTATTCTCCTCCGCAAGAATGCGCTCTACCCGATGGACCGAGGCCTCCGTGGAATGGATGGAGGTGCCTTCGGGCATGAAGACGTCCACCGCGAACTGGTTTCTAAGAGCTGCGGGAAAGAACTGCTGGCCGAGGCTCGGGATCTTCCGCGCGGACATCACGAGGAGAAGAACCGCGATGGCGACCGTGATTCCCGCTCGTCGCATACCAATCTCTGCGAGCTTTGCGATGACCTCGTTTAGGCCGCCGAAGGCGCGAATGGTGATCCTCTGAAGAAAACCAGGGCGGTGGCTGGAGTCGGCTCGAAGGAGCAATCCCGCGAGGAGAGGTATCACCGAGAGGTTGAACAGAAGCGATACGACGATCGATGTGCTTGTGATTAACCCAAGGTCGCGGATGAAGTCGCCCTTGCCGCCGCTTAAGAAGGCGAGTGGAGCGAACGCCCCCATGGCCGTGAGGTTCGAGACCACCAGCGCACCAAATAGCTCCGTCGTCCCTTCCTGAACCGCGTGCCACCGGTCTGCGCCCCCGCTCAGTTTTCGCTCGATGTTGTCGACTACGACGATCGCGTTGTCGACCACGATGCCGAGCGCGATGATCAGGGCGGCGACCGAGATCTGCTGAATGTCCCGTCCCATGAGCCGCATGGCGAGGAACACTCCAACCACGGTGATGGGGAGAGAAAGCGTGACGATGAAGGCCGAACGAACCCCCATGAAGAAGAACGTCACCACGGCGATGAGCACCGTACCGACCCAGAGATTCTCATTGAACTCGCCGATTCGCTCCTTGACGGAACTGGGGAGGTCGTTCACTACGTCGATGCGAGTATCTGCCGGCAACTCGTTCGCCACCTTCTTGAGGCGGGCGCGAATCTCGTCGCCGAACTTCGTCAGATCGAGGCCCTTGCGCATCGTCAGCGCGACCGCGACGGCACGCTGACCGTTCACTCTCAGAAGAGATGGTGGCGGTTCTTGGACGGTCTCCTTGACCTCTGCCACGTCGCCGAGCATCACGTTGGAGCCCCCGCTTTGTACCAGCGGCGTATTGCGGATGGCGGCCAGGGAGTCTAGCTGGCCACTCGACTGGATGTCGATCCGCCGCGAGCCCGCCGTAACGCCGCCTCCAGATTCCGGAAGGACGTTGTTCGCGACCAGGGCTCGCCGGATCTGATCCGGGGTCAGGCTGTACTGGGAGAGCCGCGCCGAATTCAGCCTCACGGAAATTTCCGGTGAGACGTCGCCCACCAGGGTCGCTTCGGCGACTTCGTCGAACTCACGGAGTCGGGAGCGGACCTTTCGCGCATAGTCTTCGAGTTCGCGAAGATCGGCATTCGGGCGCTGGACGGCGACGATCATCGAAACCGTGTCGCTGAAGCGGTCGTTGATGGCGACGTCCGATACCTGCTCCGGAAGCTCGGCCCGGAGGTCTTCTAGCCTCGCGCGAAGTTTTCGAGTGTAGGCTCCAAGGTCGCGGGTCCGATCGGCCGGCTCGATTCGCACGACCACCGCGCCTGGCCGGGAGGTGGTCTCGACCACCTTAGTATCATCGAGCTCCATCAGCGCCCGCTCGACCGGCTGAGCGACAAGCTGTTCTGCGGCGGCGGCGTCAGACCCAGGAAATCTGATGACGACCTGGAAGAATCGGCTGTCGAGATCCGGATCCTCTCGCTTGGAGATAGAAGGGATGGCGACAAGCCCCAGAACCATGACGATCACGAACGCGGCCCAGGTGAACGTTCGGTTCTGAAGGGCGAACAAGACCAGTTTCACGCCCCGCCTCCGAATCCGAACCGGACGTATTCCACCTGAACGAGCGCGAGCAGGCGATCGGTGCGGGCGTTGATGAGGTTGTTCCGCGCCTGCGTGAGGGCGGTTTCCGTATCGGAGACCTCTAAGATCGGGCTGAGCGCCCCTTGGGTGAGGCCTGCCTTCAGCCGGACGAGGGCGATGCGGTAGGCCTCCTCCGCCAGGGCGAGGGCCTTCTCCGCGACGCTTACGCGCTCGGAGGCGTCGGTGAGACGCGATTCCGCTTCGACGCTCTGGAATCGTATCCCCTGCTCCGTCTTGGATAGAACGGCCCGTGCCCCTTCTAGACGACCCTCCGCTTCTTTTCGTCGCGCTCTGCCCTCGCCGCGATCAAGGATGGGGAAGCGAAGTATAAGCGAGGCCGCCCCCAAGGGGCTCGCCGGCTCGAAAGTCGAAGGGTTCGAAAGCGTGTACGCCTGAACCCCGGCGGTAAGGCTGGGCCGCGACGACGCTCCCGCCAAGCGGATTCCGAGTTCCTCCGCCCGGATCTGCAGCCGGGCAAGGCCGATCTCGGCTCTTCGGGACAGCGCCTCTTCTACGAGGGGCGGTCCCTCGCCGACCTCTGCCGCGGGCTGGCTCGGCAATCCCTCCAAGGTCTCCACCGGAGTCTCGATCAGCATCGCGAGGCTCGCGTAGGCGACTCGCTTGCGGCTCTCGGCGGAGGTGACCCTCTGCTGCGCGTCGGCAACCTCCGTGTCGGTGCGAAGCGTGTCGAAAGGGGTGAGTACGCCGTTCGTGAGGAGCTGCCGAACGATGCCGCGTCGGTCTTCGGCGTTTCGTAGGGTGGCGCGCGCCGACTCAAGAAGCTGGTCGGTCTGAACCGACTGAAGATAGGCGCTTTTCACGTCGCGGACGAGCTCGGAGCGGACGGCGAGGAACCGGAGCACCGCAGCCTGCACTCCCAGATCGGCAAGCCGTATTTGCCCCTTCAGGTCGCCAGAGATGTCGATGGCGACATTCGCGTCCAGCGAAAGGCGAGACTGCCACTGGTTCGCGCCCACGACGCTCACCGGGCCGAGGCTGGCCGCCAACGTTCGGTCGAGAGCCGTGGCCGTGCCGGTGAACCCGAGCCACGGTTGGAGCGCCGTCTGAGCGCGGCTCTTTGCTCCCGCAGCTTCCTTGACCGCGGCGCGAGCCTCTTCGAGGCGGCTTGAGTGAGCGATGCCCGCCTGGACGGCTTGATCGAAACTCAGCCCTTCCGCGACCGCGAAGGAGGTCATTGCGACAAGAAATGAGGTTAGGAGTGTCCTCACGGATTTGCCACCTTCACGGGGTCTCCGTCGGCCAGGTTCTTCGGACTCAGGACCACTCGGTCTCCTGGTCGCAGACCCTCGCCTACAACTGCGGATTCGCCGTCCCGACGCACAACGAGGACGCGCCGGATCTGGACTCGGTCTCCGCTCGAGGAACGGCTAAGCGTGAATACGGTGGCTGAGGTCCCGTCCATGACGAGCGCCCCCAGCGGCACCGAAACGCCCTCTGAAACTCCATGCTTCGAGAAGGGCGTGGATAAGGCGACGCGTGCGACCATCCCGGGAAGCAGTCTCTCGTCGCCGTTCGGCACTATCGCCTCGTAGGCGAAGGTGCGCGTGCGCAGGTCGGCCTGAACGCCGCGCGACCGGACGGGAGCGCTGAACGTGCGGCCTGGAAGCGAGGGGATGGTGAAGCTTACGGTGTCGCCCGCAAAGCTCGAGCGGAGTTCCTCGGGCACTGAGAACCTGAGCTTTAGTCGCGAGGTCTCCCCGAGGGTGAGAAGGGGGGTGCCGGGAGCGACCGTCATTCCGAGTTCGGCCTGCGTACTCAAGATCCGTCCCGAGAATGGAGCCGTCTTTACGTGCTTCGCGAGCAGAATCTTGACGCGGCGCAGCGCGGCGTCGGCGGCGTCGGCTTGAGCCTTGGCCGCGTCGATTCCACTCCGGATCGCCGCGAGACGCGAGGGGCGGCTTCGTGCCGCGTCGAGCGTGGCTCTCGCCTGACTCACGCCGGCGGCGGCCGATGAACGATCCTCGACGCGGGCGCCTTCGCGGGCGAGCGAAACACCCTGGTCGGCGCTGATTCGGGCCTGGGTGGCTACGTCGAATTTCGCGCGCACCTGGTCGAGAGTCTGCTGGGAGGCCGCGCCGCCCTGCACAAGATTGGTAAATCGGTCGAGCTCCTTTCTCGCGAGGTCTTCGTCAGCCTTGGCTTGCGCGAGGCGAGTCTCGGCTTGCCTCATCTCCTGGGTGCGGGTAATGGAGTCGACCTTGTCCGCGTTCGCTTGGGCAGCCTGGAGGCCGGAGCGGGCGGAAGCGATTCCCGCCGAGGTTTCTAGTGCCGCACGGTCGTACTCGGCTCGCAGACGCTCGACTTCGGCTCGGGCCTGCGCGGACTGCGCCGTAAGTTCCGAGACCTGAGCCCTGACCGCTCGGTCGTCTTGGACGCAGAGGACTTGCCCCTCCGCCACCCGGTCGCCTTCGAGCCAAGGCCAGCGGATGATCGTCTCCGCGACGTCTGCGCTCAGAGCGGCGTCGCGATACGCGGCGAGCGTTCCGCTGATTTCGGTGCGCGTCGCCCTCGGCGCGGCTTTCGCGGTAGCTACCTCAACCGGTCGAGCGGTCGGCCCCTGATTGAGTATCCCGGCTCTCGCAGCCTCGGAAGAATCGCAGCCTAAGCCTGAAATGAGGCATATCCCGATGAGGACGCCTCCGGCTGCCCCTCGTTTATTGTTCGTTGTTCTATTTTTGATCATTGTTCACCATTAGTCGTAGTGCATTGTTCGTATCGTTGGAGGCGGTTAGCTTAAGAGGCCGGTTACGGCCGTTCGACAAACCGTGTCTAGGAGTTGCGGTACCTGATCGGTCGGAAGCCAAAAGAAGCGCTCCGAGACCGCAAAGGAGGCGACGCCATGCACAGTGCCCCAAACCGAGTACGTGAGGATTGCGTCCGAGACATCGCTCTCGACCCGGCCGGTTTCACGCAGTCGTGTAATCGCAGCGGCGAGGATCCGAAAGCACTCGGGGCCGGTCGCCATCTCGGGCGACTCTGGATCGAAGAAGCGCAAGCCCTTCGCGATGAACATCAGTTCATAGAGCCGAGGGTGCTCAACGGCGAACTGAAGGTAAGCACGCCCGAGCTGAACCAATCGCTCTGTAGAATCCTCGTGTCCGATTTGGCGCATCTTGTCCGCCAAGCGTTCGAATCCTCGACGTCCCAGCTCGCCAAGAATCGACTCCTTGTCCGCGAAATGGACATAGAGTGTCGCGGGCGCATATTCGATCGCTTCGGCTACGCCGCGGATCGAAATCGCTTCGTACCCGTCGCGCTCAAGGATCTGCGCCGCCGCCTCGACGATGCTCTCCCGCAGCCGCGTCCTTTCCCTTTCCCGCCTTTGAGCCGAAATCGATTCCATATCTGATTATGCGTCATTTTATGAACGATGTTCATAAAATGACGCATAACCGCAATCAGACCTACGTCGCCAGGCAAAGAGAGTGCCGAGCGAATCGGATACGGAGATCGCCCGTAGCAAACCAAAAAGGACGTCGCCCCACGTAGGCCCATTCCGACGATTAGTACAAAGAACACGGCTCCGGGCGCAATTGACACGCCGGTTGACACGCTCACTGACACGCATGGATTGCCACAACCTATCCATGCGAATTCGAAATGCGCTTTTCTCTGTCACGGAAATGATTCCGTCCCTTGCCCTCGTCGGCCGAGGGACGGCTTTCTCCCACTTCGGAAAGAACCTCCACAAGCCATTCCTTCTCGCCTTCTCGACGTTCGCAACGTCTTCTGCGATGGCACAGCAAAGGATCTACAGCGGCGACTTCATTGGCAGCATCGGAACCTTTGGCAGCAATGGCGCGAACGGAGGCGGACGAGGGAACAATGGAGGAACCGGTTACCAGGGCGCGGACGGTATTCCCTTGCCGAGCCCGAATATTTTCTTGGGGGGTAACGGCGGTCCTGGACAAGTCGGCGGTCCCGGGGGAAGAGGTCAGGACGGTCAGGCCGGAGGCAATGGCGGCAATGGTTCTACGGGCGGCGTAGGTCTTTACATCCTGACGACTACCGAGATCTATGGCGGCGTCTTCGTCGGTGGCTTCGGCGGTTACGGCGGCAATGGCCAGGCAGGCGGGGACGCTGGCAACGGTGGCACAGGGGGCCGCGGTGGCAACGGCGCCAACGGCGGTTTTGGGCTATTCAACGGAGGGGCTGGCGGCTATGGAGGGAACGGCGGTTCGGGCGGGGCCGGAGGCGACGGAGGGAGAGGAGGCAACGGTGGTAATGGTGCCCAGGGTGGCGCGGGAATCTATGCATTCTCTCCCATCGGACCGACCACCGTCGATATTTTCGGCGGCCATTTTCAGGAAGGCCCCGGGGGCTTTGGCGGCTTCGGAGCCGCTGGTGGCCTTAAAGGGCTCGGCGGCGCGCGGGGGGAGGGTGGTCAAGGGGGCCACGGTGGAGGAGGAGCCGTACCAGGAGTGGATCGAGATCAAGCGGAACCGGGCTCCCACGGCCTCGATGGCCGAAACGGACCCTATGGGTTTGATGGAACAAGGGGCCTTTCCGGCCCCGCCTTGCTTGCCGACAACGCGTCCATCGTGGTGCACGGAAGCAAGGATTACAACGACCTCGTGATCACCAGCACCCTAATTTTTGGACACCTTCGGAGCGGAGAGTACATCTACGCCAGCTACGCGACCCGCAATGGTGGCAGCGTGTCCATCGTCACCGAGGCGGTGCCGGAGCCTGCGTCGATCGCAGCTCTGAGCCTAGGCGCGCTGGGTCTTCTGAAACGGCGGCGTAGAGCCTGACCCGTACCGGCCTTGTTCCTCGACCTCAAAGGCACCTTCGAAATGAGGTGCCAGGTCACCGTTCTGGTTAGGCTCACTGCGGCAGGATCATCTGGAGTGTTGACGTTATCATTTACGGGTAAAAGGAGATTGAAGTCGCCGATGAAAGCCGTTCTCAAAGCCCTCGCTGTTCTTCCTACTCTAGCAATGTACTCCCAGACGCCACCGACCAAGACTCTGCAGGACTACTTCAAGCCGATGCCGATCCGGGGTTCGCTGGAGAAGGGGGTCTGGGGGGCGGCCGCCGTTGGTCCGAGGGATCCTCAAAACGGGCTGGAGGATCCGGGGCTGAAGCAGTGGAACTATTGGGACGGACAGATCATCAAGGGGCCTGACGGCCGCTTCCATATGTTTGCGAGCCGTTGGGAGCAGGCGAAGGGTCACAACGAATGGTGGAACTCTAAGGCGATCCATGCGGTGAGCGAGCGGGTGGATGGGCCGTACGTCGATAAGGGGTTGCTATGGCCGGACGACGAGGGCGGTAAGGGCCACAACGTCACGGCGCTCACGTTGCCCGACGGGCGCTACGCCGTCGTGGTGAGCGAAACCCGCCCGGGCGATGTCTTCCTCTCCAACTCGCTGGACGGTCCGTGGGAGCATAAGGGACGGATTCAGGTCGACGCCAATGGGTTCAACCCGAACGACGGCCGGATGTCGAACGTGGCCGTCATGGTTCGCCCAGATGGCGACTTCGAGATCATCACCCGATCTGGAGCGATTATGATCAGTAAGACGGGCATTCTCGGCCCGTACAAACTCCAGGGGCCGAGCATCTATCCCGTTATCCCGGACATACAGCACCGCGACCTTGAGGACCCGGTGATCTGGTGGAGTGGCGGGTTGTACCACGTCGTGGTCAACTGCTGGAGCGCCCGCAAGGCTTTCCACCTCACCTCGAAAGACGGCGTAACCGGCTGGACGAACCGCGGCCTCGCCTACGATCCCACGGTCGACTTCCTCCGCTATCGGGATGGAACGGTGAACCGCTGGAACAAGCTTGAGCGGCCCAGCGTGTTCCTCGACAAGGGTCATGTGGCGTACTTCACGTTCGCCGTTATCGATGTGCCGAAGGAGCAGGAGAACGGGAACGACGGCCACGGCAGCAAGATTGTGGTTGTGCCGTTTGACGGAAAAGGGTTAGACCTTGACCTAAGAAAGTAGGGACAAGGTCATGCCAGGTTCGTAATGAACCTGGCATGACCTTTTAGTCCGAAAGGCTACTTCGTGAACTTCCACCAGTCGATGGCGAAGAGCTTGGCCGCAGGCGCGCCGCGGAACACGAGGTAGAGATCGTGGACGCCTTTGGCTCCGGAAATCTTGGCGGACTCGGTTCGCCAATGCTCCGGGCCATCAGCCTTGCCAATGGGGACTTGGCCGACCAGAAGACCGTCTGGTGCGTCCAGGTGGAGTTCGAGGGTGCCGCCCGTCCCCGGAGCTACCATAGCGGAGAAGCCCTTAGCGCCTCGACCGAAGTCGACGTTCCTCACCCGGATTGAGTCGCCATCGTCGATGTCGGAGACCTGCATCCCGCCCGCGCGACACGGCTCCGTCTCGACGCCGGACGCCCAGGCGATGGTTTCCGCTTCGTTGCGGACGTAGGGGTTGAGCTTCGCGACGGGTGCAGGCCCCTCCTTCGTCATATCCATCGGCAGGATCGAGCCATCCGGCCCAAACCGCATCTCGTCCACGCAGACCGAGCGGGTAAAGCCGCCGCCGCCGGGCAGAGCACCGTTGTGATAGAAGAGATACGTCCGCCCCTTGTAGTCGACCACGCCGGGATGGTTGGTGAAGCTTCCGCCCTGCGTGGACATGATCTCGCCACCGTACTTCCAGGGTCCCGTCGGCTTGGAGGCCGTCGCGTAGGCGAGGTGCTCGGGAACCGGCCCGCCCGCATAGACCAGATAGCAGAGATCCTTTCGTCGATAAAGCCAAGGCCCCTCCTCGTAGGCGGTTGCGCGGTCGGGCGTCCGCCGCTTGCCGAACGCCTCCACCGTCATCGGTCCCCGAAAGATCCCCTGGTCGCCGACGCTCGTGTCGTACGAGACCATGTCTCGGTTGAGCCGAACGTATTTGTAAGTGGGATTCCCCCAGCCGAGGTAGGCCTGTCCGTCGCGATCGATGAATACGCAGGGGTCGATGTCGCCAAACTGGTCGAACACCAGCGGCTTGCCAATCGCGTCTCGGAAGGGGCCTTCCGGGCGGTCGGCGACGGCCACTCCAATCGCCATCCCGCCTTCCTTCCGGTTCATTGGGACGTACCAGTAGAACTTGCCGTTCCGCTCGATGCACTGTCCCGCCCAAGCGTCCGACTTCGCCCACGCGAAGTCCTTCACAGAGAGCGGCGACCCGAGGTCGGTCCAGTTCACCATGTCTTTCGTGGCGTAGCACCGCCAGTCCCGCATGACGAACACGTTCGATTTGTCTTCGTCATGCCCCGTGTAGAGGTAGAGCGTTCCCTTGTGAACCAGTGGCGCGGGGTCGGCGGTGTAGACCGTTTGGATGATGGGGTTCTGTACCGGGAGGGCCACGATGAGGACGAACCCGCCCAGAACGGCGAGTGGACGGGCGAAAAACGAGAGGAAAGACATGGCGGATTCAGGCGTATCCTGTTGACGTCAACTCTACCCAAGGCGATTAGGGAGGACGATCTCGCGGATCGCTTGGTTTCCGGTGACTCCGTGGGTTGACATCGTTCCGTAAGGGATGCTAAAACATTCTTTTGACGGAACTAACATGAAAATTGCAAAATCTCTAGTCTTTATCTCTGTAGCGATCTCCGCCGTCAGCTTCGCCATGCCGCCCACTCTGGGGTGGGAAGGTGAACCGATCGTCGGCGAGGTTAAGGGCAGCAGTAAGGTGGCCGCCCGGTCGCGTGTCTCCTACGTCGTACGGATGCTCGACAAAGACAAGCCGAACCCGATCGATCCCAATGTCTATCGGCAACGAGGCATCGACCCGACGACAAGTCTTCAGGCGGTTGCGAACTATAGCTTCTACACCGATCCTCCAAAGACCTGGCATGTATCGCAGGGGCTAGACTCCCAGGGCTACCGTTCGGTCACGGTGACGGGCTACGCTTTCGAGACGCCGGGGACCTACGTCGACCACTACGTCATCGGCGATGTTTGGCCCGATACTCCGTACTTCGACCCTCAGATCGAGGTCGTGAATGTCGTCGAGGTCACCAAAGCTGAGACAGAAGAGCCGTCGGCAAACTTCGTGGAGGCAGTGGGAACGCCTCGGATGGAGTACAGGCAGTTCATCATGCCGATCGACGGCGGGGTGATCGCGGCACGAGCGACCGATAAGGTCACCGTTTTCACGTCCAAGGTTAGGGCGATTCTCAAGATGGGTTATGACGCGTCCCGCCCGCGAGAGATTGCAGTTTCGGACCTGCCGGCTCCGTTGAAGCTCCTCGCCAAGGCTCTCTTCAAAAGCAAGGCCGAGAAGCTCAAAAGCTTGACGAAAGGCGCGCTGACGATCGACCCCGCAAAGGCCTTGTCTGCGACCGCCGTCTTGATGCCGTTCCCTTCCGTGCAAATCGGGTTCCGATCGGTCACGACGCAGGGGAAGACGGTCACTTTTTAGCCCACTTTTATGAACGGCCTTTCAAATCTTTGAAGGGCCGCACTTGTCACGCCTTCGGGGCATAGTTTTACGAGCCAGCGCCTTTGTCCCTTCCGCACGACTTCACCCATGATGAGCGCGCTGCTGGACACTAGAGCCACAACTGCCCACGCATCCAGGGCTTTTAACCCTCGGCTACAAAATTATCCTAGGGCTAAAGTCCGACACCTCTCTGCGATCATCCTATAATGTTCTGTGATCCCTCTAAGGAGGGACCAGAAGAATGCTCAGAATCCTGCTTGACGGGGCGAACGCCCCTTTTACCATTGCCCTTGGGGTGATGCTTGGACTGGGCCTTCTGGAGATTGCGGCGCTGCTGATCGGCTTTAGTCTCTTTCCTGAGGCGGATGCCGATGTGGATGTCGATACGGACGCCGACGGGTTTCTTGGATGGCTGGGGATTGGCGAGACGCCTCTTCTAATCACCCTGGTCCTGTTTCTCACCGCTTTCGGACTCGTCGGACTCGGGGTTCGGCTTGCAGTTCCCGTGAGCCCCTGGATTGCCGCCGTTCCGGCGGTGGTGGCGGGTTTCGCGACCACGCGATTTCTGGGCGGCGCCATCGGACGCATGCTGCGCAAGAACGAGACTACGGCAATTCCGATGGACCGGCTCGTCGGCGGCAGCGCGACGATCACCCTTGGGGAGACCCGCAAGGGGCACCCCACCCAAGCCAAGCTCAAGGATGCGCACGGCCAGACCCACTACGTCCTTGTCGAGCCGTTACGCGACGAGGATGTGTTCGATAGCGGAGACGTCGTTCTCCTCGTCGAGCGAACGGGTCCTAAGTTTTACGTCGTCGGGTCAGGGCCGGATGCCCTGGACCAGCTCGACACGCGAGTAAGCCCGCAAGAGCTTTCGGCGGAGCACTGCCCGAAGGCCCCTTAAGATGCCAGAACAACTAGTTACCATCGTTACGATTATCGGCGTGATCCTTTTTGCGATCCTAATCCTGGGCTTGATCATGGCCCGGCTCTACGTGCGTGCCTCCAAGGAGACGGCATTCGTTAGGACCGGCCTCGGTGGCCAGAAGGTCGTGATGAGCGGCGGCAAACCCGTGCTGCCGGTGTTCCACGAGATCATTCGCGTGAACATGAACACGCTGCGCCTAGAGGTGCGGCGTGGCCAGGAGTCAGGCCTTATTACTAAGGACCGCATCCGAGTAGACGTGCAGGCGGAGTTCTTCGTCCGCGTGAAGCCGACCGAAGACGCCATCGCCGATGCCGCCCAGACCCTCGGCCTTCGCACCCAGAAGCCGGAAGCATTGAAGGAGCTTGTTGAAGGCAAGTTCGTCGATGCCCTGCGCGCCGTCGCCGCGGAGATGACGATGGAAGAGCTGCATGAGCAACGCGTCAACTTTGTTCAGCGCGTTCAGACCACCGTCTCCGAAGACATTCTCAAGAACGGCCTGGAGCTCGAAAGCGTCTCTCTCACCTCGCTTGACCAGACGGCGATGGAATTCCTGAACCCCAACAACGCGTTTGACGCGCAGGGTCTCGCCAAGTTGACAGAGATGATCGAGGCGAAGAAGAAGCAGCGCAACGACATTGAGCAGGAGACCAAGGTTCTGATCCAGATGAAGAACCTGGAATCGGAGCAGAAGTCGCTCGGCCTCGTCCGCGAGCAGGAGTACGCTCGCATGGAGCAGGAGCGAGAGATCGCAATCCGAAAGGCGGCCCAAAGCGCCGAGATTGCTCGCGAGCGAAGCGGTCGCGAACAGGAAGCTATGGCGGCGGAGATCTCGGCGAAGCAGGCGACCGATCAGGCTCGCATCGCCTCCGAGAGAAAGGTCCAAGAGGACCAGATCGCGACGGATCGAGGTCTGAAGGAACTGGAAGTTCAGAAGTCGCAGAGCTTGGAGACGGCAGCGATCAACAAGCAGAAAGCCTTGGAAATGGCCGAGCAAGATCGTGCGATTGCGATCGCCGAGAAGTCCCGCGCCCAATCGGTCGCCCAGGCCGAAGCGGCGATCGCCCGAGCCGAGGCCGTCCGCGCCGAGGAGCAGGTCATTACGGTGAAGGAGCGCGAGCAGGCCGAACGACGAAAGTCGATCGAGCTTTTGCAGGCGTCCGAGACCGCGGAACGCGACGCGATCAAGATCACGGTCGCCGCATCGGCGGAGAAGAAAGCTTCGCAAGATCGGGCCGACGCGGTCAAGCTGACCGCCCAAGGCGACGCGGATGCGATGCAGATTCGAGCTTCGGCGGCGGCCAAACAGTACGAGGTCGACGCCGTCGGTAAGCGCGCCTTAAACGAGGCGGAGAATCTTGTCTCCGTCGAGGTTATGGCCGCCCAGATCCGTCGCGCGCTCATCGAGAAGCTGCCCGAGATTATCCGCGAGAGCGTCAAGCCGATGGAGCAGATCGACGGCATCAAGATCATCCACGTGGAAGGGCTCAACGGCGGCAGCGGGGGCGGCTCGTCCGCGTCCGAGGGCAATCTGGCCGACCAGCTCGTCAACTCGGCCCTGCGTTACCGAGGTCAGGCGCCGCTAGTCGACTCCCTCATGGCCGAAATCGGACTGAGCGGCGGCGATCTGAACGGGTTAACCAAAGGCCTGGCCGACGCCAAGCCGAGCAAGTAACCCTCAAACGCCGGGTGCCATGGGCACCCGGCGTCAATTTTCTTCGAAGAACGAACTTGTCACGCTTTCGGGCTTAACCTGTCACTCATCTGGGACATAGTCAGCAGAGTCCGGCACCAATGCTGCCTTCCCAAGAGTTCACCGACGACGAACGCGTGCTTTTGCGCGGCGTGTTTCTGCGCCTCATCCCCCAGTCGGATGAGATGGCGAAGTCGCTCTATGCCCATCTCTTTGCGAAGATTCCCGAGGCGCGTGGAATGTTCCGTGGGCCGATGGAGGCGCAGCGGGACAAGCTGGTTCAGATGCTGGCCCTCATGGTCGATGCCCTCGATCAGCCCGAGGCGTTCGCGGAGGCTTGCCGCGTTTCCGGCGCGCGGCACCATGGTTATGGAGCGCGTCCCGAGCACTATGGCCCCCTGGGTGAGTCGCTCATCGCGGCGCTTCGCGAGACTTGCCTCCCGCCTCTCTCCGCGGAGGAGGAAGCGCTTTGGGTCCGCCTCTACGACCGCGTGGCCCAACTGATGAAAGAAGCCTAGCCGTCTCCGCTACAATAAGCGAAAGATGGCGGCGACCTGGCGGATACGACAGTTCGGCGGGGTCGCCCTTGAAGGATCGGACTTTGAGGAGACCGGCGCGGTCTTCCCTACCCAGCGGTCGGCAAAGATCCTCATCCTGCTATCGCTGGTACGCGATGGTCGGATGCGGCGCGACGATCTCGCCGACACGCTCTGGCCGGGGGACTATTACGACGCCACGCGACTCCGTCTACGAAAGGAGTTGAGCCGGCTTCGGCAGACCTTGGGGCCGGCCGCCGGAGCCTTTCAGGCTGACAGCGAAACCGTAAGCCTCAACCGAGCCGCTTTCGAGACCGACCTCGAGATCCTCCGCCGTACGGTGGCTCTCCGGGCGGAAGGCCCCAGGCGAGCGGGGCGCCTCCGCGAGGTAGCAGAGATCTGCGCCGGTCCCTTCCTTCCGGATTGGGACGACCCGTGGGCGGTAGCGGAGCGGCTCGCGGCGGAGAACCTCCGGTGCCAGCTTCTTGTCGCGTTCGGGGAGACCCTGTTCGCCGAAGGCGACGCCGAGGGGGCCCTCGCGGCGGTTCGCCCGGTCATCGACTACGACCCGTGCCGCGAGTCGGCGCGCATGGTCGCGATTCGCGCTCATGCAAAGCTGGGCAGCCTCACCGCCGCCCTCGCCGAGTTTCAGGGCATGAAGCGGTCGATGCGCGACCGGAACGAAGGAGTTCCTTCCGCCGAAGCGGAAACGCTTCTGGACCAGATTCAAAAAGTGGGGGCGACCTCCTTAGCGCTCACCCATGCCCCATCCTTGCCGGCGCTGATCCCCGCGCTCGACCGCTTTTTTGGGCGGCGTGAAGAGATGGCGGCCCTCCTCGGACTCCTCTCGCCCCAGAGTCCCGACCGTCTGGTATGCCTCGTCGGGACAGGGGGTATGGGCAAATCCCGGCTTGCGAACGAGGCGGCCTTCGCCCTCCGGGACGCCTACAAAGGCAACGTAGCGTTTGTGTCGCTTGCCGAATCCCCCTCCGCCGAAGCGGCGGGCGCGACCCTGCTGTCCCGCCTCGGTTGGCAAGGCGCGGGCGGCGCCGATCCCGTGGCGGTGATCGCATCCACCCTTCCGGCCGAGCCGTGCCTCTTCGTGCTGGACAACCTCGAGCACCTATTGCCCAAGGGCGCGGAGTTGGTCGAGCGGCTCCTTCAAGCCTGTCCTTCGCTTCGCTTGCTCGCTACTTCCCGCCAATCGCTCCGCCTCGCCGGCGAGCGAATCGTGCAACTCGGCCCCTTGGATGAGGCACCGGAGATGATGCGGGACCTCGCGGGAGCGATGCGCCCTGAACTGGCCGACGATCCCGATCTCGCCGAACTGGCTCGCCGTTTGGACGGCATTCCGCTCGCTCTACGTCTCGCCGCGCCGCGTCTTCGGGCGCTTGGCCCCAAGGCGCTGCTCGCCCGCCTCGATGACCGGTTCCGCCTTTTGCAAGGGGGCGCGCCGGGTCTACCCGAGCGGCATCGCTCCCTCCGCGCGGCTCTCGACGGAAGCTTTGAGGCGCTTGGCGAACGTGAGCGCCGCGCTCTGATTCGGATGGCTCCTTTCCGGGGCGGCTGGACTTTGGCGCACCTGGAGAGCGCACTTCCGGAGGAGGATGGGCTTGCCGCAATGGAGGCCTTGGTAGATGCCTCACTTGTCGCCGCCGATGACCGGGGTGCGTCCGTGCGGTTCACCATGCTGGAAACGGTGCGCGAATACGTCGCGGATCGGGAGGGAGGGGATGAGGCCAAGCGAGCATTCGTCCGGACGATGGCCGATGAATTGCGGCGATGGTTGCCCCGGCCCGTCGCGCCCCGCACCTGGGCCGTGTTGGAAGGGCTTGATGCGGAGGCGGACAACCTCCACGTCGCGGCGGAGGTCGCCATCCGACTCGATCCCGATATTGCGGAGGACATGCTGGGACGGCTTTGGGCCTACGACATTCTTCGGGCGCGCCATCGAGATCTTCAGCGGCTTCACGGCGAATTCGCGCTTGCCTGGCCCACCCGCCGGATGAGCGGCTGGGCCGAATACGGAAGGGCGGCGGCGACCTTTGGCGCGCAGTGGCTACAAGAGACTTCCGCCGCCGGACAGCGGGCAGAGCAGAGATTTTTGGAATCGGGAGACGCCGGTCCCGCCGCCTTGGCCGCCGGACATGTCTTGGTTGCCCAGCGGCGCCTCCGGATCCATTCCCCCGGGCAGTCGGCCGACCTGTATCCGGCCCTCGCGGAACGAGCAGCGGGCGAACCGGAATCGCTCGTCCGGATTCTGCTCTTTCAGGGCGACGTGAACTATTACGCCAAGCGTCTGGCAACGGCAGCAGACTGCTTGGATCGTGCGATTCAGCTAGCGCGCGAGTCAGGTGACGAAGTGATCTGGATCAGTGCCGTCCACCAGCGTGCTGTAGTGGCGCTGGACCTCGGGGAGTTCGAAGAGGCAAGGCGTCTCCTTGCGGATGTCGCGGAAGATGTCGGGCGACTCGGTGATCCCATTCGACTCGCCAATCAAGACGAGCTCTCCGGGATGGCCGCACGAGGTTTGGGGGACGACGATGGAGCCTTGGCCCGCTTTCGCCGTTGTGGGGAGATCTGGAAGCGGCTCGGCAATCTCTATCAGGTGGCCGAACTTGCGAACGCTTCCGCCCGCGCCCTTTCTCGACTTGGGCGGCCTTCCGAAGCGAGGGCCGCCGCTTACGAAGCGTTCTGCGTTCACCGGGAGGTTGGTCAGCCCGTCGGCGTCGCCTCCGCGCTCGGCACGCTGGCTGAGGCACTCTTGGTCGGGGGCGAACCGGCCCGAGCCGCCTCGGCGTTTGTCGCCGCTCGCCGCATGGAGCGGGAGCAAGGCCTTGAATTCGCGCAGGCCGAGGAGGCTTACATTCGGTCCCTGGGCGTCCGCTTGCCGAACGGCTCTCCAGCGGAGATCGTCTCGGACATTGATTCGCTCTTTGAGTGACAAGCCCCTTTCTGACTTTCGCACGAGAGGATACGTGTAAATAAATAAACGCATTTTACATATCTTGTAATGAATGCTATAGTCCTTAATGTATGCGGAGTATTGCGTTCGGCTGGGCAAAGGCGCGCGGAAGGTCCGACGGACAAGCATCGTTACGGCTCGCAAGTATGCGAATCACCGTTTCCGATCAGATCGATCAGGGTGGCCGTTAGAGTGGTGCTCCTCTCCGACCTGCGGGACGCGGCGCCGGAGATGCTCCCGGATTTGCGTCAGTTCCTTGAGCTTAAGGTGGGCATCGTAGCGCCCGGGCTCGAGGGGTTGGAGATCGCTCTCGGTGCCTTTCTAAACCCAGGCCCGAATCCAGCACCCCAAGAGGCCCTCTCGCTGCAAGATCTGAAACTGATCTTAAGAGATCCGGACTGGTCGCGAACGTGGATTTCCCCGGTGAGCGGCGAAGACGCTCGACACCTCCGCCCCTACTTCATGATTCCTTTGCTCGAGACCGCCTACCTGGGCGAGCAGCGGATTCTTCGGGGGGAGATCAAGGAGTACGTTCAAAAAGTTCAGGTACAAATCGGCACCTTTAAGGCGAATCGCGGGACCGTCGAAGGCTCCGCACCCATCACCGACATCTTTGTCATCAGCCACGGGTGGCATCGGAACTACTTTGCGGCCGTTGGGGTTTACGACCGGCTCCTGAGCCGATTCGGAGTGCTTTGCGCTCGGGACCGGATCGAGATGAGCTCTACCGAGGTTCGTCCGCTTTTCCTGGCCATGCACTGGCACAGCGATCCTGGCCGAAACGGGTGGGTCGATCTCGGGGGACGGCGGCACCGAGAAGATTTCATCCGGAACGTTCGCGCGCTCTTCGAAGTAGACCAGCCGGGAAACGAACCCGAACTTCTCACGATCTTCGAAGAGTTCTTCGTACGGATCGCAAAACTTTCCACGCCGGACCAGAAGGTGGAGCGCGAGGTTATCGACGGTGCTCCGGCCACCCGGCCCGGGCCGGCAAGGTCGGAGGAGTTTTCGTTGGAGGATCTCACCAAACGATTGGATCAGTTCCGCATTCGAGATGTACCGCCGCCCCCACCTGGTGCCAGCTTGCATCTGGTGCACGATTCGAGAGGGCACAAGGTTGCCACGCTGTGGCGGTGTTACGTCGAGTCACAGAACAAGGCGTTGCTTCTGGATCAAGACGCGAAGGCCTTCCCGGTGGGTGCACCGTGGACAGCAGTTGCGACTCTCGCGCGGTTTGTCCTCGGCGTGGTGGGGGTTGGCGCAGTGCTTGGAATAGCCAAGACACCCTTCTTCACCGAGTTAGTTGAGCAGGTCGTTACGACTTGCGCCACCTTCGTCATCGGATCCACGACAGTGTCGAAGGGCGTTCCCGCCGTCATTACGCTGCTTTGCTTTTCGTTGGTGGGAGTGTTGGTGCTTTACGGATGCCTTCTCTGGCGGCGGCGGCCCCGGCGCGATCCGAATAGTCAGGCTTCTGCGAGCCAGTTGGCGAGAGACCGGTTAAAGGAGGCGCGCAAAAGTAGCCTGCCTCCAAAGGGTTTGGTACGGCGCATCAAGTGGCATATCCGGCTGTTCAACCTGTATTACCTTCAGCCAGAAGATCAGACCGAATCGGCCAAGACTTTTCCGGTTCTCCAGGCCGTTGCTTGGGCTCCGTTGCAGATCGCCTGCCTTGCCCCCGCGGTCGCCTTGCTCATGACGGCGTGGATTTTGCGCACCGTCTGGGCTGCCTGGGGATTGTTATTGATTTTGGGAGGATACGTGGCGGGTGGGCAGTGGCTCCCCGCCTGGCCCTTATCGACGGCTCCGGCGGACGTAGCATTGGCATCCGGGTGGGGCCTGCTTGCCGCCAGCCTGATCGTGGCCATCGGTTCGTATAAGAAGGAAACCCGACTTCAAGGGGTTTTTCGGGAGCGGTTGGAAGACGAAGACGACCGCGCGGTGAACTTTTGGGATCAGTTGGCGGCCATGGCACGGTTTCCCATCAACCTTGCTCGAGGCTCCGTCGCACGGGATAGCTCGTTCCGGGACCTCCTGCGTCCGATCGATAACATCCTCGCGTTCTTCGAGTTCCAGCGAAAGGGAGTCGATGCTGGGCGAGATGCGGGAAGATTCTTGCGACGCGTCTTGCTGGAGACTCCCGAGTTGCAGCAGGCAAAGATTCACTTCATTGGCCACAGCTTTGGCGGTCTGGTCGTCTGCAACGCGTTCCGGACCCTCATGCTGCCCAAGAAGTGGCCAGCCCCTCCTTCACCCGACGGATCTCCTGCGACTAGTCCAAAAAATTCCGATCCGACCGAGAAGAGCGGCGCTTCGGAGATGCCCAAACCCGCCGAATATCTGAAACCACCCGAGGCGTATACGGCCGATCTTGGCAATGTAAGTTGGATACGGAAGCGCCGTCGCAAGAAGTCCGATCCTCTCCGCATTCTTCAACGAGCCCTAGACCCCGGCACGGATGAGGTTTTGGAAGTGGAGGCTCTGAAAATACGGTCTTTGACCCTGATCCAAGGGGCACTCGCCGCCAACTGGTTTGCTTCGGACGCTCCCTTGATGCAGAAAGTCAAAGAGCGAGAGAAGAAGATCACCATCGCCACGATCTACTCAAAGTACGACACAGCGAACGGCTTCTACTATCCCCTGACGAATAGCGGGAGGCTGGCCGCCGGCCACGTTGGCTTTACCAACGTGGCGCCGAAGGACACCCTTGGGAAAGGCGGAGTCTTTGCCATGATCAATGCCTTGCCCACGACCGTATTGCAGGCGGAAGGGCCATTCCTCAACCTCGATGCCAGCCGCCTCATCTACGAAGGCGCCACCGCCACCGGAGGCGGTCACGACGATATCTTCAAAGACGACGTGGTTCACCTGATCTGGGCCATATCGCGGAGATAGCTTCTCCTATTTTCGGTTTTGGACGGATCGCTCTTCGCCCCTAGTACGTAGGTCATTTGGCGCGAGTTGTGACAGACCGGGCCTCCTTTGGTGACAAAGGGGGCCTTTGGCCGAGACAACCCCTTTTGAACCGGGAAGCGACCTTCCCGGGGTGGGAACATCCTCTCATGCCGGCCCCGATGGGCTGGCCACCTTTAGGAGAATCCCGTTATGAAGCTTTCGCAAATCGCTCGCCTCGCCGTCGTCGGCGTCGCCGTCCTCACCACCGTCGCCCTCGCCTCGGCCCAGATCGTCATCCGACCGCGCAAGCAGTACGCCCTCGTCACCGACATGGGCAAGTACAGCGGCTTCATTCAGGACTTCAAACCGAACACCGGCTACGTCCGGCGGATCGACTGCGCCACGGGCGCCGATCTTGGTTCGTTTGGTGACGGTCTCCTGACCAAGCCCGTCTCCATCGCCGTCCAGCCCTCGACCGGCGTCGCCTACGTCGCCGAGACCGCCACCATCAAGCGCTTCGATGTGCTCACAGGGCAGTACCTCGGTTCCATCGTCAGCAACGTCGGCTATGGCTTCCAGTTCGAGGCGATCCGCTTCAACTCGGCGGGCGAGCTTTACGGCATTGCTCGGGCCACCGATGCATCGAAGTATCGCGTACTTCGGTTCGATCCGACGACCGGCGCCTGCACCGGACTTTCTCCGGTCATCCAATTCCCTTCGCACTACGTGCTGTCGCTCGACTTTCGCCCGGACGGCACGATCGAGGCCACCCGCTTCGACGACAACTACACGACCTTCGTGGACAAGATCGGAACGAACTTCGCCTACCAGGGCTCGACTGCGTTCTCATCAGCGAACAGCCACGCGTTCCAGGTGTATCGCACTTCCAACGATGTTTACTGCCGCTGGAGTTGGAGTTCGATCGGCGGCTATGACGTCGCCGGAGGGGTTGGGAACGTCGGGGCCGGACAGTACGCCGGGTGGGTCTCGGCCTATGGCGACGGCCAGATGCTGTTCGCTGAAGGCATCGCCCACCGTACCTATGCTTTGGTGCACGGCGCAAACGGCCAGTATCGCCTCCTCACCTATGACACCTCGGGTGCCCCCCAGTTCATCAGCGACATGCCGGTGGCCTACAGCAGCTACATCTGGCAGTCGTCCATGGCGATCTTCGTCAAGTAGTCCCCACCTCCCACACGTCGGCCGCCCTTCGCGGCCGCGAATTCAACCTTAGGAGAATCCAGCAACATGAAATTCAGCAACCTCGCCCGCACCGCCCTGATGGGCCTCGCCGCTTTCGCCACCCTCGCCTCCGCTCAGCGAACGCCCCCGCCCGTCATTAAGCCGCTCCTCCAGATCGGCCTCGTCGCCGACGCCGGCCACCCGGGAATGGGCGATGGACGCATTCACCGCGTGAACGTCTTGACCGGCGCGTTCCTCGGCGACTTTGGAATGGGATGCCTAGGCAACACGAATTCGATCGACGTCCAGCCCTCCACCGGTGTGGCCTATGTGGCCGATGCCGCCGCGATCAAGAAATTCGATGTGAAGACCGGCGCCTATCTCGGCTACCTCGTCCTGGGCAGCACGCTTGGCGGGACGATCGACAAGATCCGCTTCACCTCGGCTGGCGACCTCTACGCCATCGTCGGCCAGGGCTACATTCCGAACACCTACAAGCTCTTCCGGTTAAACGCGACTACCGGCGCCGTCGTGGGCTCCTCGATCCCGATGCAGGGCAAGGGAACCCCGAGTATGGGTCTGGGTTTTCGGCCGGATGGTCGGGTTGAGGTTAACAGCACCTACGAGGGCGACACCTACATCGACTCCTTTACCCCTGACGCCAAGTACACCGGGTACGACTACATCTCCGGGTTGTGGAGTGTCTACCGCACCTCGAACGACCGCGTCTTCCGCTGGCTCCCTTCGGGGATGCAGACGGCCTATGGCATGGTCGGAGACCTTAGCCTAGGTGGCTCGTTCCTTGCGAATATCGCCACCAACAGCCCCGTGCTGTTCGCCGAGGGCGCGGGCCACTACGTTTACGCCCTCTCGCTAGAGGGTTCCTACCAGCCTTACATCTATCGGTTCAATGCAAACGGCACACCGTCTCTGAACAACCAATACTGGGCAAATCCGTTTAGCGTGGTCAACTTGGTGGACATGTCGGTCTACGTCGGGCCGTAACGATTGCTTTGCCGCCCGCTCGGTGAGTGGGCGGTTGGCTTTTCGGCAGGGTTGTTTCGTTTGGCTTATAATCATCAAGCGCTTAACGGATAGACGCTGAGCGGTATGGTGAAAAAGGAATGAGGATTAGAGACGCCGCTTTGTCGTTATATGCCGCCGTGGGCACACTTCTTGTGGTTGGCTGCTCCGGGCCGTCCGCCGAAACACCGGAAACGAAGCCAGCCACCACCGCCGCATCGGGGGGCACCGACGACGCAAAGGGCCTGAAGCTTGGCTTTGCTCAGGTGGGTGCGGAGAGCGGCTGGCGAACGGCCAATACGGAGTCGATCAAATCGGAAGCCGAAAAGCGGGGCGTCGAGCTTAAATTCTCGGACGCACAGCAGAAGCAGGAGAACCAAATTAAGGCGATCCGCTCCTTTATCGCCCAAGGCGTGGACGTCATTGCCTTCTCGCCAGTTGTCGAAACGGGTTGGGCACCCGTCCTTCAAGAGGCGAAGCGGGCGAACATCCCGGTCATCATCTCCGACCGCCGCGCGGACGTTCCGGAGGACCTGTACGCTACGTTCATCGGTTCCGACTTCGTGAAGGAAGGAGAGATGGCGGGCGAATGGGTCGCGAAGAAGGTGGGCGCAACCGCGAACGTGGCCGAACTCACCGGTACGCCGGGCAGCGCTCCCGCCAACGACCGAGCGAAGGGATTCCGCCAGGCGCTCGCCAAGACGCCCGGCATCAAGATCGTCTTCACTCAGACGGGCGACTTCACCCGAACGAAGGGCAAGGAGACGATGGAAGCGCTCCTCAAGAGTCCGGTGGGAAACACCGTAAACGTGGTCTTCGCACATAACGACGACATGGCACTCGGGGCGATTCAGGCCATCGAAGAGGCGGGCAAGAAGCCTGGTAAGGACATCATCGTGGTTTCCATCGACGGCATTAAGGACGGCTTTAAAGCGATGGTCGATGGCAAGTTGAACTGCACCGTCGAGTGCAACCCGCTCCTCGGACCGAACATCATCGACGCCGCCGTGAAGCTGAAGAAGGGCGAGAAGCTCGACAAGCGAACTGTGGTTCAGGACGGCATCTTCGATCAGTCGGTCGCGGCGAAAGAGTTGCCCAACCGCAAGTACTAAACGCCTTGGTGCTTTAGGACGAGATAGAATGTGGCTCCCTCCCCGGGAGCCCCCTCCGCCCAGACCCGCCCTCCGTGGCGGGCGACGATTCGCTGAACGCTGGCCAGCCCAATGCCGGTCCCTTCGAACTCGCCGTCGCGGTGGAGCCGTTCGAACGGCACGAACAGTTTGTGGGCGTAGGCCATGTCAAACCCGATGCCCTGATCTTTGACGAAGAACGCCCGTTCACCGTCGAACTCCTTGATCCCTACCGTCACCTTCCCGCCTTGAGGCGAATACTTCGCCGCGTTCTGAAGAACATTTTCGAAGGCGATTCGCAGAAGGCCAGGGTCGCCATGAGCCCTCATTCCCTCTTGGACCTCGAATTCGACCGAGTATCCGTGGGCTCGGGAAAGTAGATCGCCCACGATTTCTTGGACGATCGCAGTTAGGTCGACGTCAACCATCTCAAGGGAGCGGCGTCCGAGGCGCGAAAGCAAAAGCAGGTCGTCAATGAGAGTGCCCAGCCGCTTCGCGGCGGCCGCCTGACGTTCCAAGTGGTCTCGCTCGGACTCATCGAGACGATCAGAGGTCTCTTCTAGGAGGATGCCGCTAGTCGCGGCGATGGTACGCAAAGGAACCCGCAAGTCGTGGGAGACGGAGTAACAGAAGGCCTCCATCTCCCGATTGGCTTCGACCAACGCCTCCGTCCGAACGGCGATTTGGTGCTCCAGGTCCTCGTTTGCCCGTTGCATCGCTTCCCGCTCGATCGCTTCGGCCGCCTCGCGAAGCTCGATCGCGTGGAGTTGCTCGGCCTGGCGTTTGATCTGGGCGTTCTTCTCGTAAAGGTCGACGAAGACGCGGGCTTTCATCCGGAGGATGTCCGGGTTGTAGGGCTTGCCGATGTAGTCGACGGCTCCGGCCCGGTAGCCGCGGAAGACCTGCTCGCTATCCGTGTTATAAGCGGTGAGGAAGATGATGGGCACATTTCGGGTCCGCTCACGATCCCGAATAATCGTTGCCGCTTGGAATCCATCGAGCCCGGGCATCCGCGCATCCATCAACACGAGGGCAAAGTCGTGCCGCAACACTTGTCGCAGCGCGTCCTCCCCCGACCGGGCGAGGATTAGTTCGGCTCCTAGTGGCTCTAAGATCGCCTCCAGCGCGATCAGGTTTTCCGGCTTATCGTCGACAAGGAGGATCTTTGCGCGGATCCCTTCGTCGAGTTCTGGCCCGTGGTCAACGGCGGTCGGCATCAATTCACCGTCGTCGCCTCCGCGGTTTCTCCGATCCACCGGTTGAGCATGGCGATCAACGCGTCGTTGTCCACGGGCTTCGTGATGTAATCCGAGGCACCGGCCTCCAAGCATTTTTCGCGATCGCCTTCCATCGCCTTGGCCGTCAACGCGATGATGGGAAGCCGCTCGAACCCTTCGATCGAGCGGATCCTAGCGGTAGTTTCGTAGCCATCGACGACCGGCATCATCACATCCATCAAGACCGCGTCGATGCCTGGATTGGCGAGCAGGGTCTGAATAGCGTCATTTCCGTTCTCTTCGAAGAGCACCTCCATGCCCCGAACTTCAAGGAGACTTGTCAGGGCAAAGATGTTCCGAACGTCGTCGTCCACCAGAAGAATTTTCCGTCCCGCGAGCCCCACCGGGCGGCTCTCAACCCCGTCGGAGGAGCCATTATTTTCAACATTCGTTCTCACCCGAGACTCGACCATGGCGCGCTTTGCCGCCGGAAGTTTCTCGATTGCCCGATGGAGAAACATCGATACTTCGTCCACCAGTTGCTCCCGCGAAGTCGCAGCCCCCTTCGCGATGACCGATGTCGCGTACCGCTTCAGTTGAGCCTCTTCGCTCTTGGTCAACTCCTTGCCGGTATAGATCACCACCGGCGTCTGCTTCGTTTCCGCCTGTCGGCGAAGCTTCTTCAAGATATCTAGGCCGCCCATGTCCGGGAGGGAGAGATCCAGGATGATGCAGTCGAACGACTTCTCTTTGAGAACGGCGAGTGCTTCCTCACCGGTGGCCACCGCCGTCACGTTGATTTCCGCCTCGCCGAGCATCTCCACGAGAGCGCCGCGGTGGTTGTCGTCATCCTCTACCACCAGAAGCTCTTTCACCTCGCGCTCTACGTAGGCCATGATGTGGGCGAAGGCGCCCTCAAGCGCTTCGGGCGTCACCGGCTTCTCCATATAGGAGATCGCCCCCATCGCCGCAACCTTCTGACGGTTCACAACGGAAACGACTTGAACCGGAATGTGCCGGGTAGTCGGGTCGCGTTTCAACTCATCAAGGACCTTCCAGCCGTCCATATCCGGCAACTTGATGTCTAGCGTCACCGCGGAAGGGCGGTAACGCCGAATGGCCTGAATGCCGGTCTGGCCGTCATGCGCGACGATCACTTTGAAGCCCTGCCGCTGCGCCATCGATTGGAGAATGCCCGCGTACGTCGCGTCGTCCTCGACGACCACCACCACCCGGTCTCCCGGGCTGATGTTGGCCCGGTCGTCGGCCGGACCGGAGAGCACCGTCGGGACGCGGCGAATCTCCGTCGTCACGCCGCCGAAAGTACGGGTTGAAGCGAGAACGCCCGCGGCGAAATCCTCGTCGGAGCCTCGGTCGATGCCGGGTCCGCTGTATTGCACCGGCAGATATAGGATAAACGTACTTCCTTCCCCAGGGGCGCTTTCGACCCGGATCCGCCCGCCAAGGAGTCGCGTGATTTCCCGGCTGATCGAAAGTCCAAGGCCCGTGCCGCCGTACTTGCGATTCGTGTTTCCGTCCGCTTGCTGGAACGCCTCGAAGATGAGCCGCTGGTTCTCTTCGGAGATCCCGATGCCGGTATCTTGGACCCGAAACTCGACCAGTTCGCTGGCCGGGCATAGACGGCCGTTGTCGAGCACGATATCCCGATCCGAGCGCCGCACCGTCATCGTCACGCTTCCGGAGTCGGTGAACTTGAAGGCGTTCCCCAGCAGGTTCCGCAGAATCTGCTGAAGCCGCTGTACGTCGGTTGAGACCGATGGGGCGATGGTGGGGTCCACTTCCGTCCGGAAGGTCAGGCCCTTCTGGTCGGCGATGGGCTGGAATGTGCGCTGGGCATACTCCGCCACTTCCTCCAAGGAGTGGTCGGCCACATCGATCTCCATCTTGCCGGCCTCGATCTTCGAAAGGTCGAGGATCTCGTTGATCAGGTTGAGAAGGTCTCCGCCGGACGAATGGATCGTCTTCGCGAAGTCTGTCTCTTTCTCGCTGAGATGCCCACCGGGGTTATCCGAGAGAAGCTTGGCGAGGATCATCATCGAGTTCAGCGGCGTGCGTAACTCGTGCGACATGTTCGCGAGGAACTCGGACTTGTAGCGGCTGCTGAGGGCGAGTTGTTCGGCTTGCTCCTCGAGGGCGGCACGGGCAAGCTCCACTTCCCGATTCTTCTGCTCGACCTTGCGGTTCTGGTCGGCCAACTGGGCCGCTTTTGCTTCCAGCTCACTTGCCTGGCTTTCCAGTTCGACGTTGGTCTGCTTGAGTTGCTCCTGCTGCCCTTTCAGCTCTTGCGACTGGCTTTGTAGTTCTTGGGTTAGGCTTTGCGACTGCTTCAGGAGTTCTTCCGTCCGCATGTTCGCCTGAATCATGTTGATGACAACGCCGATGCTCTCGGTCAGCTGATCCAGGTAGGTCTGGTGGATCATGCTGAATGGATTAAACGAGGCCAGTTCGATGACCGCCAGCACCTCGCCCTCGAACAGCACGGGCAGGACGATGATGTTGCGGGGCGGAGCATCTCCCAGGCCGGAATTGATCTGGATGTAGTCGTCCGGAACGTTGGTGAGCATGATGCCCTTCTTCTCCAACGCGCTTTGGCCGACTAGCCCCTCACCCAGCATGAAGCGGTTCCCGAGGTTCTTTCGTTCCCGATAGCCGTAGGTGCGGAGGAGGCGAAGGCTCGTTTCCGGCCCCGTGCCGTCGGCGATGAAGAAGACGCCATGGTGAGCGCCGACGAGCGGCGTAAGCTCCGACATGATCATCTGGGCGACCGACTCTAGCGTCTTCTGCCCCTGCATCATACGGCTGGAATTGGCAAGGTTCGTCTTCAGCCAGTCCTGCTCCCGGTTCTGGTCCGTCGTCGCGCGCAGATTCGCGATCATCTGGTTGATGTTGTCTTTGAGCTGCTGCACCTCACCCTGAGCGTCAACCAAGACCGTTCGGCTCAGGTCGCCTTGGGCCACGGCGGTGGCGACGTCTTGGATGGATCGAACCTGCGTGGTGAGCGAGTTCGCCATGAAGTTAACGTTATCTGTAAGGTCCTTCCAGGTTCCGGCAACGCCGGGCACCCGGGCTTGGCCGCCCAGTTTTCCTTCCGTACCCACCTCGCGGGCCACGGTGATGACCTGATCGGCAAAGGTCTGGAGGGTGTCGGTCATCGAGTTGATGGTCTCGGCGAGCGCGGCGACTTCACCCTTCGCCTGCAAAGTCAGGTTCTGTTTGAGGTCACCATCCGCAACCGCGGTGACGACCTTTGCGATGCCGCGCACCTGAGTGGTGAGGTTGGCGGCCATGACGTTTACCGAGTCGGTAAGGTCGCGCCACGTGCCGGCAACGCCGGGGACTTTCGCCTGACCGCCGAGGTTTCCTTCCGTACCCACGTCGCGGGCCACGGTCGTAACCTGGTCGGCAAAGATCGACAGCGTGTCGATCATGCCGTTGATCGTTTCCGCAAGGGCCGCAACCTCACCTTTCGCTTGGAGTTGGAATTTCTGAGAGAGGTCGCCGGTCGCAACCGCGGTGACGACGCGGACGATGCCGCGCACCTGCGTGGTCAGGTTCGACGCCATGAAGTTTACGTTGTCCGTCAACTCCTTCCAGACGCCGGAGACGCCCATAACGCGGGCCTGCCCGCCCAGGACCCCTTCCGTACCCACGTCGCGGGCAACCCGCGTAACTTCCGCGGCGAAGCCGTTGAGCTGGTCAACCATCTTGTTGATCGTGTTTTTCAGCTCCAGAATCTCGCCTTTAACGCCGACGGTGATCTTTTGGCTAAGGTCGCCGTTCGCAACCGCGGTGGTGACAAGGGCGATGTCGCGCACCTGGTCCGTCAGGTTCGACGCCATGAAGTTCACGTTCTCGGTGAGGTCCTTCCAGGTGCCGGAAACGTTCGGTACCTTGGCTTGAACGCCCAGTTTTCCTTCCGTACCCACCTCGCGGGCGACACGGGTGACTTCGTCCGCGAACGAGCCGAGTTGGTCGACCATCGTGTTGATGGTGTTTTTCAGCTCCAGAATTTCGCCTTTTACGTCGACGGTGATCTTTTGGCTAAGGTCGCCGTTCGCAACCGCCGTCGTAACGAGGGCGATGTTTCTCACCTGATCGGTGAGGTTTTCGGCCATGAAGTTCACGTTGTCGGTCAGGTCTTCCCAGACGCCCGAGACACCTTGAACCCTCGCTTGGACGCCCAGTTTTCCTTCCGTACCCACCTCGCGAGCCACACGGGTAACTTCGTCCGCGAACGACCCCAGTTGGTCGACCATCGTGTTGATCGTGTCCTTCAGGCTCAACATCTCACCGCGTACATCGACGGTGATCTTTTGGCTAAGGTCGCCGTTCGCAACGGCGGTGGTGACGAGGGCGATGTTTCGCACCTGGTCGGTGAGGTTGGAGGCCATTGAGTTTACGGAGTCCGTAAGGTCCTTCCAGGTCCCGGCAACGTTCGGCACCTTCGCTTGACCGCCCAGTTTTCCTTCGGTACCTACCTCTCGGGCCACCGTCGTGACCTGGTCGGCAAAGGTGGAGAGCGTATCGATCATGCCGTTGATCGTTTCCGCGAGCGCCGCCACCTCGCCCTTCGCTTGGAGTTGGAATTTTTGGTTCAGATCGCCGTCCGCAACGGCGGTGACGACCCGAGCGATACCTCGCACCTGCTCGGTGAGGTTGGAGGCCATCGAGTTAACGTTATCAGTCAGGTCCTTCCAAACGCCCCCGACACCCGGCACCTTCGCCTGTCCACCTAGGACGCCTTCTGTACCTACGTCTTTCGCAACCCGCGTAACCTCGGACGAGAACGCGTTGAGCTGGTCAACCATCGTGTTGATCGTGTTTTTAAGCTCAAGGATTTCTCCTTGCACGTCGACGGTGATCTTCTGACTGAGGTCGCCGTTCGCAACCGCGGTGGTCACGAGGGCGATGTTACGCACCTGGTCGGTGAGGTTCGAGGCCATGAAGTTGACCGAGTCCGTAAGGTCCTTCCACGTGCCCGCGACGCCTGGCACCTGCGCCTGTACGCCCAGTTTTCCGTCCGTTCCCACGTCGCGGGCGACCCGCGTAACCTGGTCGGCGAACGAGCCGAGCTGGTCCACCATGATGTTGATCGTGTTCTTGAGCTCGAGGATTTCGCCCTTCGCTTCAACCGTGATCTTCTGAGAGAGGTCACCTTTCGCAACCGCCGTCGTCACGAGCGCGATGTTACGAACCTGGTCCGTGAGCGACGAGGCCATCAGGTTTACGTTGTCGGTAAGGTCCTTCCAAGTTCCGGCGACGTTCGGAACCTTCGCCTGTCCACCCAGCTCACCCTCCGTACCCACCTCACGGGCCACCGTAATAACCTGATCGGCAAAGGTCTGAAGTGTGCCGGTCATCGAGTTGATCGTCTCGGCCAGTGCTGCAACTTCGCCCTTCGCTTCGATGTCGATCTTCTGCTTCAGGTCACCGTCCGCAACCGCGGTAACGACCTTAACCACCTCACGTACTTGGGTGGTCAGGTTGGACGCCATGAAGTTTACGTTGTCGGTAAGGTCCTTCCAAACACCCGAGACGCCGGGCACTTTCGCCTGGCCACCGAGGATGCCCTCCGTACCGACTTCGCGGGCCACACGGGTAACTTCGTCCGCGAACGAGCCAAGCTGGTCGACCATCGTGTTAACCGTTTGGCCGATCCGGAGGAACTCGCCTTTGACCGGCGTCCCTTCGATCTCCAGCGCCATCTTCTGCGAGAGGTCGCCTTCCGCAACCGCGGTGATGACGCGGCCAACTTCCGTCGTCGGTCTGGCAAGGTCTTCGATCAGCTCGTTGACGCTGAGCATCGTCGCATCCCAAGAGCCTTTCGCGCTCTTAAGCGACGCGCGCTCGGTCATCCGGCCTTCGCGTCCAACCAACCGTCCTACTCGGACGAATTCTTCCGCTTGCCGTTCCTGAAGATCGACGACCTGATTGAAGGTCTTGCAGATCCGGCTTAGGACGCCGTTCTTGGTCTCGGGCAGCCGGACGGCGAAATCACCATCTCGGACAGACTCCAGCGCCTCCAACAACGGGCGCAACTGATCTTCGGAGTAGCCCCCGGACGACGAGACAGTGGATTGTCGCATGGTCAAACGGCCCGCCACTGGCGAGTTCCTTGCGTATTCTAGCGCAATTTAAGATTCTTGTCGGGTTATCCGACGCTACATTTCAAGCGCTGCTTGCCCCGAAGAACCCGGGCAAGGACAGGAGCCGGGCCGACATACGTCATTTCATCAGCTCAAAACCACCGAGGCCTTTTGGCGTCTTTTGTGGGGTTCCCGTCCGTTCATCGGCCAGAGCGGCCAACGCCGGGAGAAAAAATCGAAGGGGGTCAAGCCGGGCGAAAGGTCGTAACTGAACGACCAAATCTTCCGAGCATGACCCTCTAGCCAAAGCCGTACGCTTAACGCTACATGTCGCCCGACGCGGGCAACACATCCCGCCACTTCGGCCCCGAGACGTCCGCCCTCGTGAACGCCTTCCAACTATGCGCCGCCCGGAAAGTACCGGAGGCGGTCACACCATCGAAGGCCCCAGGAATCGTTTTCCCGTCGGCATCGACCATCGTCAACTTCGAACCGTCCTGCAGCAGGAACCGATCCTTCCCAACCGCTTGAAAAGCCCGAATCTTCGGTGCCTGTGCCAGAACCACCCGCCGGGTGGCCCGTGTGAAAGTTCGCCCACGCGCGAGTGTGAACTCTCCCTTCCGACCCACTGCGACCATCACCGCTCCGTCCCCCTCGGGGACATCGACGGAAACCGGACTCACCCGCCGCAAGAGCGGATCGATTCGGAAGATCTTCTTCTCCCCGGGATGGAGCGCCGCAATGCCGAGTGTCTCCTGATCCGGCTCGATCGCGGTGATTCCTTTGGCCACCTTCAGCGATGTCTGCGTACCTGTTGCCGGTTCGACGCGCACGAGATTGTCTTGGGCCGCACCGTCTTGCAGCACGAAAAGATCGAACTTCTTCCCCGCTACCGCCAGCTTACGAGCGCCTTTCACAGAGGCGATCCGCTTTGACTCCTTCTCCACCAAATCGATATGTGTGATCGTCCCGTCGTCGCTCAGGACATAGATCCCCACGTCGCGCACGTCAAAACACCAGTCCTTCACCGTTCCCGGAACCTCTACTTCGATCTCACGCGCGGCCGTGCCCGGTGCGCCCGGGAAGACCGCGTGGAAAGTGCTCGCCGCCAGTCCGGACGGGACGTAAAAGTCCGCCGCGATCGTCGCCCACTGGATCTGATCCTGAACTTCGGTATGCGGAACGCTAAACCAGCCGCCCCAAAGCGGCAGGATCGCGTGCATGTTATCGATGAAACAGGTCTTCGCGTTCGTGCCGCTGCTCAATTGCGCGTGCGTGACCCAACCGTCGTCGTCCGAGTCGTAGTGAACGTTCTTCACCGTTTTCTTATCGTAGGTGAACGCCCCTTGGGCGTTGATGTTGCCATCGTCGCTAGCCGGATTGGCATAGTCGATATATTTCGTAGAGCCGCTGTAGTCGTAGCCCGACATCGAGATGGCGTGTCCCCCGTTGCGCTCCCACTCGCCGTCAACCTTCTTATAGCGGCCGTAGCCCAATCGGACCATCGCTCCGACCGCCATCCAATTCTTGATCGTTCCGGTGCCCCAATCGCCGTCGGAAACGCAGGCGATATGCATATAGCCCTGATTCGAATGGTCGTCGATCCAGTCTAGTACCGCGTCGTAGCCGTCGGAGAAGTTGGTTCCATCTTGGGCGTCCGTATCCATCCGGTTGCCCATGTTCGAGATGAAACTCGTGATCGAGTTATAGGTGTTGTTGTATCCCTGATCCAGATTCCCCAGCCCGTTCAAGGCCATGAATCGGAGGATGTTGACGTATGCGGTAGGGACGCAGAACATACCGCCATCCGCTGGCAGTGCGTTGCGCCGCTGGTCGTAGTCCGGGAGATCCCGGTGGTACTTGCTTTGGGCCAAAAGAGTGGCGGAGGTGGTTGCCGCCAATGCGACGCAAAGGAATCGGCATAGATTCCTTCGGTACTTGCCATTACTGTTCATGACGGCCTCAATTTAGCGCCGACTAAGTACGAAAGTGAGAGGATCCTGTCATTTCTACCAGCAATCGCGTAAAATTGCCCACTAGAGAGGCTCCCTAAAGCCCCTTCTAGTTCGAAACCATCCAAAGGAGTTGGCAATTTAATGCACAGTGGCCGGCTTTATCGCGTTAACCTCGGGTCCGGCCTGATTGTCCGAGGCCGGGGGAGCTTTGGTAACGAGGCGCCCTGCCTCGAATGGAGCCAGCCCGCCGAACAGTGGCAAGCGCTGATCGTAATCGATGGCGAAACCGCATCCATCAACGGCGAGACCTCCCGGCTCGCCCCCTGGAGCCTCGTGATCGCCCCTCCCGGCGCCCGATGCGCGCTGCATTGGCAAGAGGGATCGACCTACATCTACGACTTTTTCGGCTTCGTGCCCGACCGCTCGCTAGAAAACTCCGTCGCCCTGCCCGAAGTCACCGACCTTGGCCCCCGGGGACCCATCCTGGACGTTGAGTTTCGCCGCGGCCTTTCCCGGCTCCACGCCTCCAGCGTCCAGGCCGACACCGTGGCCGCCGCCATTCTCTGGTCGGCCGCCCGGCCAGCTTCCGAACTCCGCCGAAACGTCTACGTGGCCGAGGCCGAACGGCTCATCCTGGCCGAATCGGGGCCAAGGATGCGGGTGGCCGAACTTGCGAAGGCGGTCGGCCTCTCCCAAGTTCAACTCAGCCGCCTCTTTGTGACGGAGCACGGAACGACACCCCTCCAATTCATCCGCACGGCCCAAGCCCGGCTCGCCCACGATCTGCTCACCGGCACAGCCCAACCCATCAAAGCGGTCGCCGCCACCTGCGGTTTCCCGGACGTTCACGCTTTCAACCGCTTCGTCCGCGCCCGCCTCGGCGCATCACCCCGAGAGATCCGTGCCGGTATCGGAGCTGTCGACATCTTCCGAGTCGAAGAGTTCCGCGCACGGATTCCGTAATGAAAAATCCAGAAATTAGATCCGAAGCCGTCCCGTAGTACGAAGCGGCGGACGAACTTTGTTTGCCCGGCCCAATTCCATATCGCCAGGCCGAGTGCATTATGCCAAAACAGAAAAGGGAAATCGACGACCCCGTCGCCGGCAAGGGAGTTACCTCTCGCCGCGGCTTCCTTGCCGGTGTCGGCGCGGCAGGATTAGCCGCGTCCATCTCCACGCTCAGCAGCGCCGAGACGGCCTACCGGGATAAATCGGCCACAACCGAAGCCGCCGAAGGCCTGGTGCCCCTGACCCTCAAGGTCAACGGCGAGACGCTGCACACGCAAATCGACCCTCGCGCTTCGCTGCTCGACACTTTGCGCGAATCGCTCCACCTCACGGGTACCAAGAAAGGCTGCGACCACGGCCAGTGCGGGGCCTGTACGGTTCACATTAACGGCAGACGTGCCCTCTCCTGCATGTCCCTCGCCCTTTGCAACCAAGGCGACGAAATCACCACGATCGAAGGTCTTGGTACGCCGGAAAAGATGCATCCAATGCAAGCCGCCTTCGTCGAGCACGATGGCTTCCAATGCGGCTATTGCACCTCCGGCCAGATCATGTCCGCCGTGGCCTTGATGAAAGAACCGGTCGGCCCGGAAGACGCGGATGTGAAAGAAGCCATGAGCGGCAACATCTGCCGATGCGGCGCTTACTCAAACATCTTGGATGCGATCCAGCAAGTGAGGAAGGCCTAAGATGGAGCTGTTCACCTATTCCCGCGAGGAGACCCCCACGAAAGCCATCGAGGCGGCTCGAGGCAAAGACACCCGCTTCATCGCCGGTGGCACCACCCTCTTCGACCTGATGAAGCTCGACGTCGAGAAGCCCAAAAGGCTCGTCGACGTGAACCATCTTCCCTTCGACAAGATCGAGAAGACCTCCGACGGCGGCCTCAAAATCGGCGCGCTGACTCGAAACTCGGACGTCGCCCACCACCCGGAGATCTTCAAAAACTACCTCGTGCTCTCCCAGGCTATCCTCGCCGGGGCCTCCGCCCAGATCCGAAACCGGGCGACCACCGCGGGCAACCTTCTTCAACGCACGCGTTGCGTCTACTTCCGAGACCCGGCCATGCCCTGCAACAAGCGAGATCCCGGCTCCGGTTGCTCGGCGATCGAAGGGTTCCATCGGAACCTCGCGATCCTGGGGACCAGCGATCAATGTATCGCGTCCAACCCCTCGGACCAGAATGTCGCCCTCATGGCCCTGGGAGCCTCGGTTCACATTCAGGGCTCGAAAGGAACTCGGATCGTCCCTCTCGCAGGCTTCTATCTGCTGCCCGGCGAGACTCCACACAAGGAGACCGTGCTTGAAGCGGGAGAGTTGATCACCCATGTCTCGCTCCCCCCGTTGTCGACCGGCACGAAGTCACACTATCTCAAATTGAGGGACCGTGCCTCTTATGAGTTCGCTTTAGCCTCGACAGCTCTCGTCGTCCGCCTCGAAGGCGGGCGGTTCGCGGACATTGCCCTCGCCATGGGCGGCGTTGGCACCATTCCCTGGCGTGCCAAAGAAGCTGAGGCCATCTTGAAGGGCCAAGCCCCTTCCCAGGATTTGTTTGCCCGCGCCGCTGACGCCGTGTTCAAAAGCGCTAAGCCGCTCGCGGAGAATGGGTTCAAAGTTGAACTCGGCCGCCGTTGCCTCATCCAGGCCCTGACCGTTGCCACGAGGAACTCCTAAATGACCTCCGTCGGAAAATCAATCCCCCGTATCGATGGTCCGCTCAAGACCACCGGCACCGCCAACTACACCTCGGACCACCATTTCGATGGCCTCCTTTACGCTGTGCCTTTGGGGGCGACGATCGGAAAAGGTCACCTCGTTCGGCTGGACACGAAGGAAGCGGAGAAGATGCCGGGTGTCCGGGCCATCTACCATCGCGGCAACCTGCCAAAGATCTTCCGCCCCGCTCCCGATACCGATTTCACGGCTTACCTCGATGAGCATCGCCCTTCCTTCGAAGACGACGAGATCCGCTACCACGGCCAATACATCGCGGTCGCCGTAGCCGACACTTTCGAACAGGCACAAGCCGCCGCCGCCGCGATTCGGCCCATTTACCGAGTCGAAAAGCCGAACCTTGAGAAGAAGTTGGAGGCTGAGAAGCCCGAAGTAATCAGCGAGCGCGGAGACGCGGCCAAGGCGTTCGACGCGGCCGCGGTCAAGGTTGACTTCGTCTACACCACCCCCGCCGAAACTCACAGCGCCATCGAACTCCATAGCACCGTCGCGGTGCCGGATGGCGACCGAATCACACTTTACGAGACCTCGCAGGGGGTCGTCAACCATCGAAACGTCCTTGCCCAACAGCTTGGCCTCGGCCAAGAAAAGGTTCGGGTGATCTCGAAATTCCTCGGATCTGGATTTGGCGGAAAGCTTTTCCCGTGGCCATACAGCGCTCTGGCCGCCACCGTCGCTCGCGACCAGAAGCGGCCGATCAAGCTGGTCCTCAGCCGTCAGGCCGTCTTCCAGAGCGTGGGCCATCGACCCGCGACCCAGCAGCGCATGCGCCTTGGCGCGACCCTGGACGGAAAGCTGACTTCCGTCCAGCACGACTACGTCAATCACACCTCCATCCTCGACAACTACGAAGAGAGCTGTGGAGAGGCCACAACCTACTTCTATAGCTGCCCGAACCTAAAAGTGACCAAGGGCCTCGCGCGCCGAAACATCGGCTGCCCGACCTCCATGCGGGGCCCGGGCGCCGTTCCCGGCCTCTTCGCCTTCGAGACGGCGATGGACGAGTTGGCCATCGCCCTCAAGATGGATCCGGTCCAACTTCGGATACTCAACGAGCCGAAGATCGACGAAGGCAAGAACATTCCGTTCTCGTCTCGCCATCTGTTGGAATGCTACGAAGTGGGCGCGAAAGCGTTCGGTTGGGATAAGCGAAATCCGGAGGTCGGTTCGATGAAGCAGGGTGACCTGACTCTTGGCTGGGGCGTCGCCGCCTGCGGCTGGATCGCCGAACGATTCCCCGCCGAAGCGATCGTCGAACTCCGCGACGACGGCACCGCCCGAGTGGCGTGCGGCACCCAAGACATCGGCACCGGAACCTACACCATGCTCGCCCAGATCACCGCCGAGCGGTTGGGGATTCCGGTCGAGAAGATTGAAGTTGTCCTAGGCGATACGACCCTCCCGCCCGGACCGCTCAACGGCGGCTCGATGGCCACCGCCTCGATCGTCCCCGCCGTCTTTGGCGGCGCGGATGGGGCGATTCAAAAGCTTTTCATCACTGCGGCCACCCTTAAAAACTCACCGCTCTCCGGGAAGAGGCCTGACGAGCTGGCTTTCACCGAAGGCCGCGTGCATCCCAAAGGGCAGCCTGCTTCCGGCGGTATGACCTTTGGCAAGGTGTTAACCGAGACGCGCGTCCGATCCGCAATGGGTCACGGCAAAGACGGTGGCTCTGGTTTTGGCTATGGCGCCAAGGTTTCGCGTCATTCCTACGGCGTGCAGTTCGTAGAAGTCTCCTGGGATTACGCCACCGCCCGTCTTCGGGTCCCCCGCATCGTGACGGTGATCGACGCCGGCCGCATCGTGAATCCGAAGACCGCCCGCAACCAAATCGAAGGAGCGGTCGTCATGGGTATTGGTATGGGCCTCTTCGAAGAGACCTTCTATGACGCCCGCAACGGCGCTCCGATCAATCGGAACTTCGCCGACTACGTTATGCCCACCCACGCCGACGTCCCTCAGGTCGACGTCCACTTCCTGGATTATCCAGACAAAGAAGTCAACGAACTTGGCCTGCGTGGGGTCGGCGAAATCGGCCTCGCCGGTGTGGCGGCGGCGTTGAGCAATGCGGTCTACCACGCGACCGGCGTTCGGGTTCGAGATCTTCCGATCAAGATCGAAGATCTTTTGATGGCAAAAGCATAAACTCCGGCGGGGGAAGGGCATAGAATCCGGGTGAGATTCTATGCCCCTTATTGCTTACGGCGATCCAGGGCGATGCTCCCCATCCCGAGAAGCAGAACAATCGAGATCGCCGATGATACGAACGTATGCGCTCCCAATAGTACGTGGTAGGCCGAATCGAGATCGGATGGCGGAACCCTCGCCAAGAGGATGAGGAGCGTCGCGGAGACAATGAGGGAGATCGTGGTGAGAAGCACCAGCCACCGATAGCTGTTCCTCCTCCTCGAATTCGTCACCATCTCAGTCTACGATGATCAAGACCTAGGTCTAGCGATACCGCGGCCAAAGATCGCTGTAGACTGTTGCTCCTAACTCGAATGAAAAAGTCGAATCAAGTTTCCGTCTCGCTGATTGTCGCACTGGCGGCGGGCATGACGGGTGCGGGTTGCAGTTCAGGCGGCTACGATGAGTGCCGCGACGACCAGGGTTATCTGGTTCCGGAGGCTCAATGCGGGGGCGGTTATACAACCGGCCATTGGGTCCATGTCGGTGGCTTCGGCGGGTCGGGCGGTTCCAGCGGCTTTTACGGCGGCTAAGAAGCATGCGACGCGAAATCCGCGACCCGCGGCCGGACTACGTTCGCAAAGTCGAACAACTCGGTCTCACCTTTCACACCGTTGACGGCGAGCCCTATTGGACTGAGTCCGTGGCCTACGTCTTTGAGCCGGAAGAGATCTCCGTGCTTGAGACGGCCACGAACGAACTTCATGCGATGTGCCTCGAAGCCGTTGAACGCCTCGTCGTGGGCGGCGAACTGGGCCGCCTCGGCGTCCCGCCGGAGGCTCAGCCGATCATCGCCGAAGCTTGGGAGGCCGATCCACCCGCGATCTATGGTCGGTTCGACCTCTCCTACGACGGTCAGCATCCGCCCAAGATGCTGGAATACAACGCCGACACGCCGACCTCGCTGCTCGAAGCCGCCGTCGTCCAGTGGCACTGGCTGCAGGAAGTTCACCCGGAGGCGGACCAGTTCAACTCGATCTGGGAGGGGTTGGTGCAAAAGTGGCGTGACCTGAAGGCCGAGGGGCTTCTCGAATCGGGACGGGTCCACTTCGCCTGCATGGAACCGAAAGAAGACCTGATGACCACCGCCGTCCTCATGGATGCCGCGCAGGAAGCCGGTCTGGAAGTGAACCTGTTGCCGATGAGCGCCATCGGCTGGGACGCCGAAGCGGGCCGGTTTGTAGACCGCGATCTACGGCCCATTCAAACGCTCTTCAAGCTCTATCCGTGGGAGTGGATGCTCACCGACGAGTTCGGCCCGTACGCGCTGGGCACCTACCGCCACGTCCAATGGATCGAGCCGATCTGGAAGATGGTCCTTTCGAACAAGGCGATCCTCGCGATCCTTTGGGAGATGTTTCCGGGCCACTCAAACCTCCTCCCCGCCTACCTCGACAGCCCTCGCGACATGACCGAATACGTCCGCAAGCCGTTCCTGGGGCGCGAAGGAGCCAACGTGACGATCGTGAGGGAGGGCCAACGCATTGAGGTCGGCGGCCCTTATGGTGGGCGTCACGTTTGCCAAGCCTATGCCCCGCTTCCCGTGTTTGAAGGCAATCACGCGGTCATCGGATCATGGGTGATCGACGGCGAAGCGCGCGGCATCGGGGTCCGGGAGTCCAATGGACCCATCACGGAGGACTTGGCTCGCTTCGTTCCCCACTACTTTTGGCCCACTCCGCCGGAACCCACCTCCGGCCCGACGATAATAGACTAAGTCTCTCGAAGATCAGAAATGCAGTTTTTCAAGAAGAAAATGGACGCCCAGGTCATCGACCTAAAGCCGATCCGAGTTGTGATGCTCCGCCACACCGGCCCTTACGACCAGCTTGATCGCGTGTTTGAAAGACTTTGGAAGTGGGTCGAGTCTCAGAATATCCCGGCGCAGCGGACGATCGGAATCTACTACGACAACCCGGACTTCACCCACGTTTCGGCTCTCCGTTCTGCGGCTTGCGTGGAAGTGCCTACCGGGTTTCAGCCAGGCGATACGGATGGTCTGAATCTAGAACTCTCAGAGATCTCGGGTGGGACCTACGTCACCCTCCAATATGTCGGGCCGTATGAAGACTTGGCCTCGGTTTGGCAGGACCTGACCAAGTCGATCGAGCGGAACCTCAAACGCACGATCAGCGAAAAGCCCGCTTTCGAGGTCTACGTCAACGATGCGAGTGAGACCGATCCGAAAGATCTGATCACCGAGCTCTACATGCCAATCGTCTAGATGCGCGTCGCGACCCCTTGGATCTATAACCAGAAGTTCGATCTGGCGGCCATTATTGGTCCACCGGTGGCGATCACGCTGGTCGTCCTGATCTGGGGCAACAAGCTGGTCCAGATCGGCGACACCCCGCCGTGGCTCTGGGTCTTGCTTGTGCTCGGCATCGACGTCGCGCACGTCTACAGTTCGCTGTTCCGAACCTACTTCGATAAGGACGAGTTCCGGCGTCGCCGGAACCTCTATCTCGTAGTGCCAGTGATCAGTTGGGCGGTTGGGGTGGCCATCTACGCCTTCCTGGGTACCAACTACTTCTGGTCGGCGGTCGCCTACTTCGCCATCTACCACTTCGTCCGACAACAGTACGGCTTCCTCATGCTCTATCGCCGGGGCGAGCCGGTGGGCGATCTCGGCTACCGGATCGATCAAATTGCGATCTACCTGGCGACAATCTATCCGCTGGTTTATTGGCACACCTATCCTCGCAAGTTCCGTTGGTTCAGCGAGTTCGACGTCGTCCACATCCCGGTGGTCTGGCCGGAATATCTCTTCCGCGCGGCCTACGTCCTCACTCTCGGCGCATTCCTCGTCAAGGAGGCAAATCGCTGGCGCACCACCGGATCTCTGAACGCGGGCAAGTGCCTCCTGCTCGTCGCTACCGCGGCGGCCTGGGCCACAGGGATCATCGTCTTCAACGGCGACCTCACTTTCACCCTCGTCAATATCGTCTCTCACGGCGTGCCCTACATGGCGCTCATCTGGATCTACCAGTACCGAAAGCGCTCTGCTCCGGCGCACGCGGAGAACAGGTTCCTCCGTTTCTTCCAGCTCAAATACGTCCCTTTCTACATCCTCGGTCTGATGACGATCGCCTATTTCGAGGAAGGCATCTGGGACTGGTTTGTCTGGCGGGAGCACACCGGCCTCTTCGGGAGCACGAGCATGCGCGCCCCGGCCACCGCGCTCATCCTGCTCGTCCCCCTTCTCACCATGCCCCAGGTGACGCACTATATTTTGGATGCGTATATCTGGCGCGTCAATAAGAAGGGGCGCGAGGAAGTCCGCGCCGTGATCGGTTAGCGGCCGATCGAGACGATCTTGAAGCCGGCACGCTCCAGTTGCGGGCGGTCGAGGAAGTTTCTCCCGTCAACGATGAGCGGATTGGCCATAGATTGGGCCATTTTCTGCCAGGGCAGTTCCCGGTAGGCAGACCACTCCGTCGCAAGGAGCAACGCGTGCGCGCCATCGGCCACCGCCTCCGCAGTCTCACACGGCAGGATCCCAGGGTGAGAAATACGGACCGCGTCTAAGGCGACCGGGTCGTGGGCCTGGACCCGAACCCCTCGCTCGATCAGCTTCGCCGCGATATCGAGGGCGGGGGCGTCTCGGAGGTCGTCGGTGTTGGGTTTGAAAGCGAGGCCAAGGATGCCGACCGTGCGGCCCTTGAGGATCTTGAGTTCGGACTGGAGCTTAGAGACGACGAGGCTCCTTTGGGCGTAATTGACCTCTCGCGCCGCTTCCACGATGGGCATCCGGAGTCCATACTCCTCCGCCGTAGCGAGGAGCGCGGCGCTATCCTTCCCAAAGCACGAACCGCCCCAGCCTAAACCAGCCTGAAGAAAACGACCACCGATCCGGGTGTCGAGACCCATGCCCCGGGCAATGTGGGTGATATCCGCTCCCACCTTCTCCGCCAACGCGCCAATCTCGTTGACCAACGAGATCTTGGCCGAGAGGAACGCGTTCGCTCCGTACTTGATCAGCTCCGCCGAGGCCATGTCGGTCGAGACGAGGGGGACGGTTCCGAAGCCGTCCGGCCGCGGAAGGAAGGCCGGCGGGGTGAAGGTCTGTTGGAGGATCGGGCCGTACATCCGGACTAGCGTTTCCGCCGCGCGTGGGTCGGCGGCGCCCACGACGATGCGGTCGGGATAGAGGATGTCGCCGATGGCCGAGCCTTCCCGCAGGAATTCGGGATTCGAGGCAATCGCGAAGTTCTGCCCACCAGCTTCCGAGATCAGCGACTCGACCCAGAGGCCCGAACCGATGGGGACAGTGGACTTGTTGACGACGACGGCCAAAGGCGATTTCAGGTGGCGGCCGATCGTAGCGGCCGCTTCCTGAACGTAAACTAGGTCCGGTTTGCCCTCCGCTCCCATCGGCGTCCCCACCGCAATGAACACCACTTCCGCTTCATTTAGCGCGGGGATGGGATCTGTCTCGAATCTGAGATGAGACGCCGCCACTTCCATCAGCTCTTCCAAGCCAGGTTCGTAGATCGGAGATCTGCCTTGACGGAGCTTGGCAATCTTGGCCTCATTCACATCGATGCAAGTCACGTCATGGCCGATGAAGGCAAGCGCAGTTCCGGTCGTGAGCCCAACGTAGCCGGTCCCAAAAATCACGACTTTCACGAGGTCGCTCCGCTGGGTGGGAGCATCGAAGCGGTGAACGGCATGAACCTTGACTCTACCTAGCGAACCGAACCTGATCCAGATTCCAACGTGAAATAGAAGGTTGCCCCCTTGCCCAACTCGCTTTCAGGCCAAACTCGTCCGCCGTGGCGTTTCACGATCCGCTCGACATTCGCTAAACCAATTCCAGTGCCGGGGAATTCGCTTTCTCTCACCAGTCTTTCGAACGGCTGGAAGATTTTCAGTGCGTACTTCATATCGAACCCGATTCCTAAATCTCGGACCCAGAACGTTCCGTCCGTACAGCCGACATCTATTTTCGAGCACTCGGGTGAGAACTTGACTGCGTTCTCCAGCAGATTCTGAAGAACCAGCCGAACGAGACGTGGATCGGCTCGAACGGACATACCTTCCTGAACGACCACCTCATTTTTTAGAGTGAGATCGGCGGCGACCGACCGCGCCTCGGTTGTCATATCGAGCGCCTCACGGCAGACGGGCACTCGGGCGAGGCGAGAGAGTCTCAACAACTCGTCGATCAAAAGCCCAAGCCGGGTTGCGTTATGGGCTTGTCGAGTAAGGCATTCCCGGTGCTCAGGAGAAAGCTGCTGACCCGCCTCTTCCAAAAGGATCCGCGCGTTCGAAATAATCGCCCGCACGGGGCTTCGGAGGTCATGGGCGATCGAATAATTGAATCCTTCCGCCTCTTTCACCGCGGCTTCGAGTTCGGCGGTCCGGTTAGCTACCTTCTCTTCCAATTCGTTGTTGAGACTTTGGATGCGGTCTTCGGCCGCTTTCTGCTCGGTCGCATCCCGGAACACCTTCAAGAAACCGCGGACAGATCCATCCGTACGATGAAGGCAACTTATTGTTCCCCTGCCCCAGACTTGGCTTCCATCCTTTCGAACCCGAATCCGTTCGTCGGTGTGTTTGCCTTTTGCCATCGCCACCGCCATCTGGGCGGAGTCGACGCCGGCCGCAAGGTCCTCGGGCGTAAAGGTCAAGGAGAACGGTCGGCCGATTACCTCTTCGGCGGTCCAGCCACAGATCCTTTCGGCCGCGGGGTTCCAGGCTAGGATCGTTTGATCAAGGTCAAAAATCACGATAGCGTCATCGGTGGACTGCTCAAAGACGGTTCGCAGCAGTTCCTCATTCTCGACAATAGCGCGGCGCGCGAGGACCTGATCGGTGACGTCAACGCCGTGGACCAGGACACCGTATGTCGAGCCATCCGCTTCACGCGCCGGTTGGTAGATGAGATCGACAAACCTTAGTTCGAGCGGTGCCTCTGGCATACGTTGAAGAAGGACCGGCATCGCCGTTCCGGTGAACGGTTCGCCCGAAGCCACGACCTGATCCAAAATCTCGACGAACCCCTGGTTCTCAAGATCGGGCATCGCTTCCAGTAGCGGAACGCCGATGACGTGGCGGTGTCCGACCAGGCCGTAATAGGCGTCGTTGACGTAGTCGAACACATATCCGCTTCCGCGCAAAACGGCAATAAACGCAGGAGCCTGTTCGAAAAGGCTTTTCAGCTTCTCCTGTTCTCTTGTGAGTTCGTTCAGGACCCGATCTCTAGCGGCCTCCGCCTCGATGCGGGCACTTACCTCATTAAAAACGATGGCGACGCGGGCACTCCCTTCTCCGCCCACGCGGACGGCATCGACTTCGTAAGACCGCCCCATACCTTGGGCTCGATTGACCAAACTTGCCGGCTCGCCGGTAAGCGCAACCTGGGCGTACGTCTGAATCCAGAACTCCTCAATGGTAGGCACCAGCTCCCGAATGGTCTTTCCGGACATCGCCTCTACGGATGAAATGCCGGTAAGGCGTTCGAAAGCGGGGTTGACTTCGACGAATCGGTAATCGTACGGAGATCCCGTCTCGTCGAATAAAATCTCGACAAGGGAGAAGCCTTCCTTGATCTGCTCAAAGAGCATTCGGTACCGCCCCTCGCTCTCACGAAGCTCTTCTTCGGTTCTTTTGTGCTCGGAAAGATCGGCGAAGGTGACGGCAAAGCCGTTTTCGACCTTCACCGCGGTGATGCGAAAGAAAGCGTCAATTCCGTCATGGGCGTAGGAGAGTAGGGTGGTAAAGGGCTCGCCCGTTTCGGCCACTCGAACGTAAGCGTCAAAGAGCCCAACTTCGCGGTGCCCGGGTAATACATCCAACATCCGCCGACCGAGGAACCAGCCCCGAGGTCTACCCACGACTTCCGCCGCCGTTTCATTGGCGTGCGTCCAGACAAAATCCTCGATCTCGCCATCGGCGCCGCGTACATTTTCGAGAACCATGAAGCCGTCAGGAGAGCTTTCGATTGCCGCTCGGAACCTTGCATCGACGGAACGAAGTTCCGCCGCCATAATCTCCCGGCTCGCATCGGTTCGTTCGGTCAAGAGTTCCGCCGCGAGGCGGTGCGATTCCATCAGGGCAATGACTTGACGCCCGAGGGTTATCAACGCTTCTCGTTGAAATTCGTCCAGTTGCCTTGGCACCTCGTCAAGCACGCAAAGAGTCCCGAGCGGCAAGCCAAGGCGACTCACCAGCGGCACGCCCGCGTAGAACTTCATCCTTGGTCCGCTTTGAACCAGCGCCATATCTCGAAAACGGTCGTCCAAGGCAAGGTTCTCAACCTCGAAAATCCCCTCTTCCAGAATTGCGTGGGCGCAGATGCTTGTATGGAGCGGGGTCTCTTTCACGTCGAGACCCACGGCGGACTTAAACCACTGGCGATCGCGATCGACGAGGCTTACGAGCCCAACGGGCGTTCCGCAAATTGCTGCTGCCAACGCAACGAGATCGTCGAACTCTTTCTCTCGGGGAGAATCGAGAATTCGATAGGTTGCCAACTCCTTTAGGCGTGCCTCGGAATCGGGGTAAGCGGGTGTCCGCATATCTACTAGCTTGATCGTTCCCGGACGTTTCTCCTTCAAAATTGGAATAGCAGCGTTTTTAACCGCAAGATCGTCCAAAAACGGCCGAGCTTAACTTCGTCCGAATCTCGAATTGTGTTGGTTTCCGACCGGATTCAGTACCTTTTCAAACCGAAGTCCCCAAGGCTCGCCATTCCCGAAGCAGTTCGGAAAGTTCTTTCGGGGACAGAATTTCCGCCGTCGCCGCATGTCCCCCATCGACAGGCTCTTTCGCCTCATGAAGCCCGCCCGGCATTCGAAGACGAATCGAACGCCAGCCGAGGGCATTGGGGGCGACGAAGTCCTTTTCGGGGTTGTCACCGATATACACCAGCGAATCATGCGGAAGATTCCAACGGTCGGCATAAAGCTCGAACGCTTGCCGGTGCGGCTTATAGAAATCGACGCCCCACTCTCCGGTGAGGACGAGGTGGTCGAGAAGATCCGGAAGGCCGAGGGCCTCGGCTTTGCGACGCTGCGCGGCGGCTGGGCCGTCCGAGATTAGTCCCAAAGGGAGACCGCTTTCGCGAAGTTCAGCGATAAGGGGTGGGTATTCCTCAAGTAAGACAATCGATGGTTGGTGGGCTCGGTAGATCTCTACTAGGTCGGCTACCGGAAAGGAAGACCCAAATTCCGCCCTAAGCAGATCGAAGGTGTTCCCTCGGGTGCCTTGGAGAAAGTGGCCCCAGAGGAAGTCGAAGGCTTGCTGATTCCCGAGAGCGGCCGCGACCGCCTGGAAGCCGGTTCGGACGTAGTCTCGCTCCAGATAGAGCGTATCGTCCATATCGAAGACCACACCCCTTAAGGCTGCCATAGGGGCTCCTCGAAGAAGATTTCGGAGTAGTAGCGGGTCATGTAGAGACCACGGCGGAACTCGCCGATTCGCGGCGGGACCGGCTCGCCCATCGCCATCGCCACGCACCACTCGGGGTAGTGGCCGCCTGCTTCGTCGGTTAATGGGAAGCCGCCGCCGAAGCGGGGGTTGATCTCGGTGAGGAGCGGACCCCTTGCGCTAAGGAAGCATTGCAGGGTGATCGGCCCGCGTGCCCCGTGATCTCCGCAGATCTTGAGTACCCGCTCTAACCACCGCTCAAGTTCGGGATCGTCATAGGTGACGCCGATGATCGACTCTCCGGCGAGGTGGCGAATCCGGCGCCGAGGAACGTAGTGGATGAGGTTCCCTTCCAGACTGAGGAGCGCGTCGATCGTCACCTCGTGGCCATCGGCCTCCTCCTGAATGATCGGGTCTGGAACTCGGGCCAGCGTCATTTCAAGTCCGGCACGATCCGTAGCGTAGGTATGGGCACTGGCGCTGCCTTCGCATGGCTTCACGAAGAGGCTCTCGGGAAGTTCGTCCAAGTTGTAGCCTTCGGACGGCAGCCAAGAACGGTGCGTCTCGATCCCGGCGGTTTGACAGAACTGGTAGGTCACCCACTTGTTGCCGGAGAGGGCAACGAACGACGGCTCGGAGATGAGCGCAAGGCAGCCTCGCTCCGCAAAGGCGGCTTTTGCCTCGGCCAGAAGAGCGAGTTCTGAGTCGAGGGTTGGGACGATCAGGCGGATTTGGTGCTGCGTGACAAGATCCAGAAGATTTTCCAGATAGCCGGCCTGCTTCAGCGGCAAGGCGGGAAGCCCCTCGTCCGCCAAATATAGAGCGGGAGCCAGGGGACTCATGTCCGAGGCAAAGACGCGCCCGCCTCGGGCATGAACCGCTTTCCCGAAAGACTTCACCAACGATCCACGGCGACCGGCACTGGAGATGAGGACGTTCATGGGTTGGGCACCCAATTATGCCGCCTGTCTTGGTCTTACTTCTTTCGCCGCCGAAGGAGGCTCACCGCGCCGATCGCAAGGACGGCAATAGAGGCAGGCTCCGGGACGGCGGTGTAATGGGCTCCGCTGGCACTAGTGAAGTAAGCGCCGGGCGTAGTGACGTCGAACATCTCCCCCATCGTGTTCATGGCGTCGATCTGGGCAAAGCTACTCGGCTTGGTGGGGTCGGCGCTGGAGACGGCGATCAACTCCAGTTGACCGAAGACCGGAAGAACGTCTCCGACCTTTACCATTACCGTTCTCACCTGATCCTCCTGGATCACGAGGCTCGCCGTAAGGTCGTTCTGGTTGAGGTTCTGATAGACGTACATATCCCCGAGGCCCCCTAGCCCCCCGACGCGGGCAAAGTAAGAGAGGCTGCTATACGAGCCAGATCGGTCGAGGAATCCGTGGGCATGCAGGGTCTGTTTTAAAGCAACCGGAGTACCGAGCGGCAAAGTTGCGGACTTGATCGTGATCGTATCCTCGTACACGCCGGTAAAGGTGCCGAAGCCGCCCGCCGAGTTCACGATAAAGGGCAACGCCGATCCGTAGGTCGCCGTGCCGGAGACAAGGCCATGAATGGCGCCGAAATCGATATTCCCGATCGCGTGACCAATCCCGGTCCCGCCACCCGTCGCCATGGCATTGGCCGTCGCGCTGAGGAAGGCGGGGCCGACGTAAGTGTGGTGATCGTCCTGCTGGTCGGTCGTAGTTTGCCGGCTTGAAGACGCGTAAGCCTGGATTTCGAGGGTGAGTTTGGGCGCAGCTAATGAAAGGGCGGCGATGGCGGGAAGGAGAATGGTGAAGGAGGACCGAAGGGCTAGTTTCATGGAAGACGATTCACGGCAATATAGGGACTACATCAAGCTCGATGACGAGCGATAGAGCGAATTCTCCATCTCGATCATCGTTTCGGCGAGTCGGGAATAGGCGGCGGACCAAGCATCGAGCATTTCTGGGTGAGCGACGTCACCGAGGACGGATTTCATGGACCGCATCAGCACATCTCCCACGATGGGATAGTGCTCGGCCGACACTCTGAAGTGACAATGGCGGTATGCGACCCGTTGAACGGACGGCTCGAGACTTTCGAACCGATCCAGGTTGCCGGCGTAGGCCAGAATGGCCACCGCCAGGGCGAGCGGCTGTTCGCCGTTCGCTTGCCTCACCGGATCAAAGACTCGGCGAAGCTCGGGATGCTCCTCAAGGAGGAGAACGTAAAACACTTTGGAAATTTCAAGCCCGTGATGCTGAATCACGGGGACCGTCGATTTGACGACCTCAATTTGTCGAGCGCTCATGCCCGCGACCGGCGGGGCGGCCATCGTCGTCACCGGGCTCTCCTCCGGTGTGCGACGACCCTCCAAGTGGAGGCGGGGCTTCCATCGATGGGGGCCGGGCTATAGAGCGCGATGTTCACGATTAGGATCTCTCATGGGAGCCAAATCAGCTCCACGACTAGTAGATTTCCCCGCCGGCGTGACAGAGGGGCGGTCCCATCGTGACAAATGTAAATCTTCCCCACCGGGCGGTTTGTCACGCCCAGTGTTCTCTCACGTCACACGCGCGCGCGAATCTAGTGTGAGGGACCACCTTTGCCACTTCCGAACCCCGCCTTTTCGGTCGAAGAACGATCCCTTCTTCGAGCCGCCTTTCTCCGTCTCATCCCCATCTCGGATGAAGTGGCTGCGCACCTGTATGCACCCTGGGGGATCACCTCTGCCGAAAAATTCGAAGAGGCGATCCGGCATCTCGCGACGATCATGGACGCAATGACAGAGCCTGAGACCTTGGCAACCGCCTTTTGGGCCTCCCGAGAGTGGCATCGGAACCAGGGTATCTCCGCAAATGAGTTGGATTCCTTTGGGTTGACGATGACCGCGGCCCTTGGCAACGCCTCCGAACCTCCCGCACCAAGAGAGGGAGAACTATGGATTCGGCTCTGGGCAGCTCTCGGATCCCCGGAGTAGCACGTTATTTTCCTAGTCCCGTCCGCTACAATAAGGCGGGAATGGTGGCACCCTGGCGAGTGAGGCAGTTTGGTGCGGTAGCCATCGAGGGGCCCGGTTTTGAACCCGGCGGCGGATCGCCGTTCGAAACCCAACGTTCCGCTAAGATCTTAACTCTGCTTTGCCTGGTCCGGCACGGTCAGATGCGACGCGAAGATCTCGCCGACGCGCTTTGGCCGGACGATTATTACGATGCCACCCGGCTCCGGCTTCGGAAGGAGCTCAGCCGGTTAAGGCAGGCCCTCGGACCCGCCGCCGCCGCGCTCGTAAGCGAAGGCGAATCGATCGGGCTAAACCGCGCCGCCATCGCCACCGACCTTGAGATGCTTAAACGCGCCGCCAACTTCGCGGCGGACGACTCCCGGCGGGAGACGGCCCTTCGCGAGGCGAGGGACATCGCCGCCGGAGAGTTTCTTCCAGGCTGGGACGACCCGTGGGCAGTGGCGGAACGGAACGCCGCCGAAGCGTTGAAGTGCCGGGTCTTAGTCGGCCTCGCGGAGATTCAATTAGCAAAAGGGGAGGCCGAGGCCGCGCTGTCCACCGTGCGCTCGGTCATTGACCGAGATCCTTGTCACGAAGAGGCACGTCTCATTGCCATCCAAGCTCACGCGGCCTTGGGCAGCCTGGCGGCGGCGGTCGGGGAGTTCCAGCAGATGAAGCGGCTCATGCGCGAACGGCACGACCGAGCCCCTTCGGACGATGCGGAAGATCTGTTCGTTCGGATGCAGCAGGTCACGGAGACTCCCGTTTTAAGGACGGCTCCGGCCGAGCCGCCCCAGTTGCCACCGCTCCCGGAGCCGCTCGACCGGTTCTTTGGACGAGCCGAGGAATTGACTCGGCTATCCCAAGTGTTTGACCCCGCTTCTCCGGCCCGGTTGCTCACCCTGACCGGAACCGGTGGAATCGGCAAGTCCAGACTCGCCCTCGAATTCGCCCGTACGCAACGCGAGGCTTTTAGCGGAAACGTCGCCTTTATCTCGCTTGCCGAGTCGGCTTCGCCGGAAGCGGCGGCGGACACCCTTCTCGCCCACCTCGGTTGGCAGGGCGCCGCGGCGGCGGACCCGATTGCCGTCGTGGCCTCCTCGCTTCCCCAAGGCCCCTGCTTGCTGGTGATGGACAATCTTGAGCATCTCCTTCCTCAGGCGGCGGGATTGATCAAGCGACTCCTCGAAGCCAACATATCTCTGCGCGTCCTCGTCACTTCCCGCCAGCCCTTGCGGATCGCCGGCGAGCGAGTTGTTGCTCTCGGCCCTCTGGGGGACGCGGCCGCCGAGATGTTGGCCGATCTTGGGAAAGCCATTCGGCCGGGCGTAGAGAACGATCCCGACTTGGCCGAGCTGGCCAAGCGGCTCGACGGAATCCCGCTTGCCATCCGCTTGGCCGCGACTCGACTCCGTGTTCTGGGACCGGCAGCCTTGTTGGTGCGATTAGGCGACCGGTTCCGACTCCTTCAAGGCGATGCCCCGGACCTTCCCGAGCGACATCGCTCCCTCCGGGCCGCTCTCGACGGCAGTTTCGAAGCCCTTGAGGCCCGCGAACAAGAGATCCTTCTCCGGATGTCGCCCTTTCGAGGCGGTTGGACATTAGGCCACCTGGAGCGCCTCTCCCCGGAGCACGACAGCCTTGAGGCCATGGAGACACTCGTGGACGCTTCCCTCGTTCAGGTGGACGACCGCGGTCCCTCCGTCCGGTTCGGAATGTTGGCAACCGTGCGCGAGTACCTGATCGGCCGCGCGGGTGTTGCTTCCGAAGGGTTTGTTCGGACGATCGCCCGAGAATTAAGAGACCGATTCCCGGACCTTCTTTCGCCACGTACGCTGGAGATGCTTCGTTCACTCGACGCGGAGGCAGATAACCTCCACGCCGCCTTGGAGTCGGCCATCGAAAGCGACGCTCGTGCTGCCGCCGAAATTCTCTCCCGGCTATGGTTCTATGATTCCATTCGGGGCCGTCATCGGGAATTCGAACGTCTCTTTCGGGAGTTCTGCGCAGCGCATCCAAACGCCGTATTAAGTTCGACCGCACTGTTTGGAATCGCCACGATTCTCGCCGGTTTGGAGCGCAGCGAAGAAGCGGTCGCGCTCTTCGGCGAAGCTCAGCGGAGCTTCGCTAACCAGGGCGACGCCCTGCGGGCCGCCCTAGCGGAAGCCGCGCTTGTGGCTTCTCAGCGAAGGATCTTTCCCGGTACTTTGGAGGAAGCGCTCAAACGATACGACGCGCTGGTCTTAAGAGCGCGGGAGGAAGGTGGCCCCGGCGGGGAATCGACGCTGAGCCGGCTCCTTCAGTATCAGGGTTCGCATTTCTTTTATGCCGGGCGACTGGCGGAGGCCGCCGCCGCCCTCGACGAAGCCCACCAAATCTCATTGAAGCTTGGTGACGACGTGGGCACCATCGCTTCGCTCCAGGTAAGGGCATACGTCTCGCTTGATCTGGGCCAGCCGGAGTTGGCGAAGCGGGAGTGCGCGGCAATCGAAACCAAGATGATCGAACTGGGCGATCCCTTGCGAGTGTCGCATCACGAGGAGATCCTGGGGCGAATCGCGATGCAATTCGGCGACGCCCGATCTGCCCTGGACCATTTTGTATCCGCCCGAAACGGGTGGTCGCGATTGGGGAACCGATACCAGTGGGCCGATCAGGAGAACTCCATTGCGCGGGCGCTTCTCGGATTGGGGCGTTGGCCTGAAGCGGTCGAACCGGCCCATGCGGCTTTCGTCCACTGGCAGGCCTGCGGCGACCTCGGCGGCGTCGCGGTCTCGCTTCACACTCTTACCGCAATCCGATTGGCAGCGGACGACGACGCTTCGGCCCGGAAGGCCCTATCGGCCGCGATGGCGCTCACCGGTCAGCATTCGTTGGAGTTCGTGCGCAGTGAGAATGAGTTTGTCGATAGCCTCAGCCTTGCGGTTCAGGCGAAGCCAGTCGACGATTTGGAAGCCCTGTTTCGGTAGCTCTTCAACCTCATACTTGGCTGCAGTGCCCGGGGCCGCTTCGGCCCGGGGCATTATTCAAGGTTTTGGAATGCTACTTATCGAAATACCGACCGGCAAACTCGATAAACGTCCCCCAGTTCGGTCCGTTCGTGTGGCCACCGTGATGCTGGCTGAAGGCGAGGTCACCATCGATCAAGGGAGTGCCTTCGAGAGGCATTTCGGTCGTATTCAAGCCCTTTTTCCCTAGTAGGCGATAGACCGGACTTGCCCCGGAGGTAGCCATAAAGGTTCCTCGGCCGTCGATCCAGATCCCCTCGACGTTGGGCGAACCCACTCCCACGAAGACCGGACGAGGGGCGCAGAGGGCTACCAGTTCGTGGGCATCCACGGGGAAATCTTTCGGTGTGAGTGGACCGGCGTACTTCACGTAGTTGCCGCCCATCCAATGGTATTCGCCGGACGAAGCGACGTTCTCAACCTGCTCGCCCGAATTCCGCCGCCAAATCTTAACCCCGCCCTGTCCGGAAGAGCCCACGAAAGCGATCGCGAAACGTGGCTCATAGGCCATGGTCACGATCGCTGCCTTTCCGTATCGCGAAATCCCTTCGATGCCGACTCGCTTCGCGTCGACCGCCTTATCCGTCTCGAAATAATCCAAGGCCTTTCCCGCACCCCACCCCCAGGCTTTCAGCGCGCCCCAGTCATCCACGCTGCGGGGTTGGCCCTTGTTAACGAGGCCGATGATTCCCTGGGTAAGACCGCCACCATTATCCGCTTGGACGCTGTTCGGGTCCAAAACCGCGTAGCCCCAACCCTTCGCGAGAAGCTGCTGCTGCCAGGTCGGCCCAGGAGGGGGTCCCGGACGTCCCGCCGGAACACCAAAGCCGCCGGGGCGGGGACCGCCGAAGTTGGGAAAGCCGAACTCCATCATCACCGGCACCCGCCCTTTGGCATTGGCGGGAGTACTGAGCGTCATCCGGATATCGACGGTGATCTGCGGGCATTCGCGATTGTCGACGTGGCCTAAGAGGCGCTTGGTAATCACCGGAACATCGCCAACCGTCTCGTTTACCGTCGCGACGGTTTCCCAACGGACCTTGGGTAGCTTTTTCGGGGTTCGGCCATACACTTCCCGGTCCAAATCCTCGAAGATTTCCGTCTTCCGCTTTTTCCAATCTCGGGCGTTCTTGACCGGCTTGCCGTTTTTGAACACGAGCGGATCGGGAAGCTCCGGGTAGGGATTCGCCTTCGCCTCATCGGTGTTCGCGAAGTTGGGAGCCTTCGGGTTATTGCCGTCCACCCCCGGGCGGAGAGAGATAATTCCGAGAAGTCCTAACAGCCGTTTATGATCCTCTTGGGCGGTGGTCTTGACCGGGGTCTGCGCGACGACGGCGGCGAGCATGAAAGTGATCATTTAGCGTTACATTGCCCCAAAAATCGGAACACCCGTTCAATTTCGCGAGGATCTCCGACCCTTCCTCGTCGAATAGCCAGGGAGTAGTCATTTCGTTCTCCAACATAAGATTCGCTCCCCGCGAAGGGAAGTTGGGTGTATAGTACGAGAACGGCATTTAACCGTAAATTATGAGAACGACGATTCGCGATGTGGCCGAGGCGGCCGGGGTCTCCGCGATGGCGGTTTCAGCCGTCCTAAATGGTTCTGGCAGCAACGTCAAAGTCAGCCCAGAGAAGGCGGAACGAATCCGTCAGGTAGCGCGCGAACTTCGATACCGTCCAAACAGCCTCGCCCGTAGCCTTCGTAGCCGCCGAACCGGAATGGTAGGGGTTGTCTTTCAGCACTTCGACCGCCTTGGCGAGGAGCATCCCTACTATCCCCAACTCCTCAACGGCGTGATGGCGGCACTGTTCCCCGCCGAGTACACCCTAGCGCTTTGCCCTCAACTCATCTATGGCACCGACGCGGGACCGATTTCCGATGGCCGATTCGACGGCGTTCTTTGGTGCCGTCCGGACTTTACCGAGGCCTCGGTCGATCTTCTCCAGACTTCGAGCGTCCCGGTCGTCACCATGCACTCGCCGCCCGGCGCGGTTCCCGGTGTACCTGCCTTCTGCGCGGATAACCAAGGCGCGATGCGTAGCGTGGTCGACCATCTGGTTGCACTTGGCCACGGCGACACAGCCTTTATCATCGATCCCGTCAATGCCCACACGGTAGAGGGTCAGGCGCGGCGCGATGCCTTTCTTTCCGCCGCTCAGGAGTCAGGCATTCGGGCCTCGGTGCTCGTTTGGGACGAAAATTACCGCGACATTCCGCTTTACGCCGATCCGGACGCACCCCACACCGCGCTTGTCTGTTTCAGCGATACCGTAGCGGGCGGGGTGCTTGCCGCCTGCGACCGCTACGGTGTCTCCGTCCCGCGCGATGTTTCGGTCGTCGGATTCGACTCCTCTTCGTTCTGCGAAAGCACCAAACCACGTTTGACCTCCGTGAACCAGCCGGTCGAGCGGATGGCGCACGCGGCGACCCTTCACCTGCTTACGCTTATCCGTGAACTGGCCGATGGCTCCCCGCCGTCCCCCACGGTTTCATCCATCTACGACTGTGGCCTCGATGTTCGAGAATCCACGGCCCCTCCCAGAACTCATCGAAGAGCCCTCTCATGAAGAACGTTTTTTCGCCAAGCACCTGAAACGAACCGCGACCGATCTACGCGGCATGCCTCAAAGGCCCGCGGCGCCTTAAACTCGCTGGCCTTTCGGCGCTATGGCGTGGCTGGCAGGGTCAAGGGTGTGATCTTTCCCATTGCCCGGGTCCCGGCAGCCCTGATTCCAAAATGACTTTTTTCAATTCACACCACTCCCCCATCGGCGCCTTCGCTTCCCTGACCCTTGGGGTCAAAGGAGCCAAGGGAGGGCTGGGTTTGGAGTTGGGTGGCCCGGCCGATCGGGCGGTTTACGTTGGCGTAGAGGAGATCGGCGCACCCGGCCATTTCCGGGCGCTTCCCTTTTACGACGAATCCGTCGCCGAGTCTTCGGAGGATTACGACGTCGAGGGGCTGGGCGATTTTCATCACAATCAAACCGTTTTGCCCTTTCCCGATGCGGCGGTCCGTCGTCACATGGGGGCGAGCGTCGACGAGTGGCAAGCGGGTGACCTCACTTTTCGCCTTATTTCCCCGGTCCGCCCGGTGCCGGATCCGGAAGCGGGGGACGAGGCGGCGCTTCGCGAGGCCGTCGCTCCGGCCATCACCGCAGAGCTGACCATCGATAACCGTCAAGGGCGATATCCGCGAAAGGCGTTCTTTGGCTACGAAGGCGGGGACGCCTCCCACGCAATGCGGATTTTGGAGGAGCCTGGACTGACCGGCGTGGGACAGGGGCTCACCACCGTGATCGCGACCGCGGACGAGGGCGTCTATGCGGGTCTGGCCTGGCAGCCAGAAGCAGTCCTTACCCCCCTCCACCGATCAAATTTGGGCTTCATGCTTGGCAGCATTGGCATGCTTGTCGGCGAAGTCGCACCGGGTGAAATTCGAACATTCCGGTTCGCCGTTGGATTCTTCCGGGAAGGCACCGCGACCACCGGGATTCCGACCCGCTACCTTTACCGCCGCTGGTTTGATCGGGTGGAAGATGTCGTTCGGTTCGCCTTGGAAGGGGCGGAGCGGGCGGCGGAAGAAGCGGCGGCTTTTGACGCCCGGCTTGCCCTAGATTTAAGCCCAGAAAGGGCGCTGATGCTGGCCCATGCGATCCGAAGCTACTACGGTTCGACCCAACTTTTAGAACGGCGCGACGGCCGGCCGCTGTGGGTGGTGAACGAGGGTGAATACCGGATGATGAACACCTTCGACCTCACCGTCGATCAGGCGTTCTTCGAGTTAGCCCTCAACCCTTGGACCCTGCGTAACGAACTCGATCTCTTTGTAGAGCGGTACGCCTACGAAGATGGAGCGCGGCTCCCGGGCGACCCGACGGTCTACGAAGGCGGACTGACCTTTACCCACGACATGGGGGTGGCCAACTGCTTCTCCGCTCTCGGGACTTCTTGTTATGAACAGGCGGGGCTTCACGGCTGCTTCTCCTATATGAGCGGCGAGGAGTTGATCAATTGGGCGATCTCGGCGGCGCTGTATATCGACCACACGGGCGACGAAGCCTGGATGCGGGAGCAGATCCCGATCTTTGAAGCCGCGGTTCGCAGCCTCGTCAATCGAGATCATCCCGATGCCGCGCTCCGCAACGGCGTCATCGGTTTGGACGGCGATCGGTGTGACGGGGGGGCCGAGATTACGACCTACGACAGCCTCGATGCCTCGCTCGGCCAAGCCCGGAACAACCTCTATCTCGCGGTGAAAGCCTGGTCGGCCTACGTGCTACTTGTTCCCATCTTCGCTCGCCTCGGCCGAAAGGATCTCGAAGAGACCGTGGCAGATCAAGCCGCCCGATGCGCCAGCACGATCTTGGCGGCGGTCGACGAGGATGGACTGCTTCCGGCAATCATCGGCGAGGGCATCGAGGCAAGGATTATTCCGGCTATCGAAGGGCTCGTCTACCCCTGGATCAACGGTTTGACGGCCGACTATTCGTTGGACGGTCCTTTCGGCGATCTTCGCCGCGCTTTAACCCGCCACTTCCAATCCGTCCTCTCGTCCGGCGCCTGCCGGTTTGCCGACAACGGCTGGCGGCTCAGTTCGACCAGCCGCAACTCTTGGCTTAGCAAGATCTACCTTTGCCAAGTGGTGGCCGAGCATGTGCTGGGCGAAGCGCCCGACGAGGCGGCGGACAAAGCGCACCTGGCATGGCTGATGAGGCCGGACAATGCCTATTACGCCTGGAGCGACCAGATGCTGGAAGGCAAGGCGGTCGGCAGTCGCTACTATCCGCGTGGTGTGACGGGCATTCTTTGGCTGGTCGACCCCGGCGAGGGCAAACCGCTTGAATCGATCCGGCGGGCGCTACTCCGAGAGGGCGTCCTCCGTTGAAGATCGCAAACATCCGTGCGACCACCGTCACGGTTCCGCTCGAAGCGCCGCTACGCCACGCCAACGGCTGCCATTGGGGTCGCTTCGTGCGGACGATTGTGGAGGTGGAAACGGACGACGGGCGAATCGGTCTGGGCGAAATGGGCGGAGGCGGTGAGTCGGCGGAAGCGGCCTTCCGCGCGATGAACGCTTACCTGGTCGGCCACGATCCGGCGAAGTTGGAGGAGATGCGGTTCAAGATCGCGAACCCGACCGCTTCGCTGTACAACAACCGGACCCAGATCTTGGCCGCACTGGAGTTTGCTTGCCTGGACCTGATCGGCCAGAAATGGGGCGTTCCGGTTTGCGACTTGCTGGGCGGGCGGCTTCAAGACGAGGTGCCATTTGCCTCGTACCTCTTCTTCCAATATCCCAATGCCGATGGCTCGGGCGAGGTCCGTACCCCCGAGCAGTTGGCGGCGCGCGCAAGGGATCTGAAGGCAAAGTACGGATTCACCTCGCACAAGCTCAAAGGCGGGGTTTTCCATCCCGATTACGAGCTTGAGTGCTACCGGGCAGTGGCCGAAGCGGTGGAGGGCGACGCGATTCGCTTCGATCCGAACGCCGTCTGGTCTGCCGAACAAGGAATCCGGTTTGGACAGGCCATCGAGGATCTAAATAACGACTATTTGGAAGATCCGACGTTCGGATTAAGCGGAATGCGTCGCACCCGAGAGAAGGTTCGGATGCCGTTGGCGACAAATACCGTCGTCGTGAACTTTGAGCAGCTCGCCGCCAACGTCCTGAACACCGCCGTCGACGTGATCTTGCTGGACACCACGTTCTGGGGCGGCATTCGGCCCTGCGTGAAAGCAGCGGGGATCTGCGAGACGTTTGGGTTGGGGGTGGCGGTGCATTCTTCAGGCGAGTTGGGTATCCAACTCGCGACCATGCTCCACCTCGGCGCGGCGATTCCTAACCTGTCGTTCGCTGCGGACGCCCACTATCACCATTTGAAGGACGACATCATTGAGGGCGGCGCGATGCCCTATGTAAACGGCCGGATCAAGGTGCCGGACGCGCCTGGCCTCGGCGTGACCTTGAACCGGGAGAAGCTGGCCTTTTACGCCGAAGAGTATCGGCGCCTCGGGCCGTACCCTTACGATGCCGATCCCTTGCGACCCGGATGGTGCGCAACGGTGCCGAACAGTCGTTGGGCCGATCCGAACGACGGGCGAATTCCGGAGATTCCGCGATGAACCGGTTCGACTTAACCGGACGGCGCGCCGTTGTGATCGGGGGGACTTCCGGATTGGGGAGGGCGGTCGCGCTTGGGTTGTCCGAGGCCGGCGCCCGGACCATCGCCGTCGGGCGACGGCGCGATGCCGACCTGGCGCAGACGCTCGGCACGGTCGAAGCGACCTGTGACGTCGGGGATCGGGCCAGCGTGGACGCCTTTCGGGACCTCGCTCTTGAGTCGCTCGGTGGCCTCGACATTTTGATCAACTGCGCCGGGCGAACGTTTCGAAAACCGACAAAGGATGTGGAGGAAGTAGAGTGGGCGAGCCTTTTGGACACTAACGTAACCGGGATGCTCCGAACTTGCCAGGCCTTTTACGAGCCGCTCAAGGCAAGCGGGCGGGGCCGAATCGTGAATGTCGCTTCCCTCTCCTCGCACGTCGCCTTCCACGAGGTGGCGGCCTATGGCGCGTCGAAGGCGGCGGTCTTGGCCTTGACGAAGAGTTTAGGGGCGGAGTGGGCGAAGGATGGAATCCGCACGAACGCTCTGGTTCCGGGCGTATTCGTTACCGACCTGAATCGTGCCCTCTTGACCGGCACTCCTCGCGGGCAAGAGTTGCAGATGCGGACGCCGTTGGGACGGTTCGGGGAGGCCGATGAGCTGGTCGGCGCAGCGCTGTTCCTCTCTTCCGACGCGGTGAGTTTCATCACCGGAACGAGCATCGTCGTAGACGGCGGATTTCTGGCTTCGGGGGTGAATCAATGATTTCTTTTGCCTCATGTGGAGTGCGCCAATTTTATTGGCGCTTGGCCAGCCGATTTATCGGCGTGATTACTACCTTGGTTATGTCTGCGGAGATAAATCTCCTGAGAAAAGCGCCAATAAATTGGCGCACTCCACATGGGCTCTACTGTTCGCGAACGTAGCCCTGCCTTGAAGGTTTCGCAATGAAGCTCCTACCCATCCTCGCTCTCCTAACCTCCGCCCCCGCCGCTTTGGCGTTGGGCGGGAACCCCAATGTGAGCTTTGCTCCGGCGAAAGGCTCCTTTCCTCTCGTCGCAAAAGGACAGCCCGCGCGGGTCGTCGTCGATTCTCAGGATTGGCCGGGCGTTGCCCGCGCCGGGAAAGACCTCCAGGGAGACCTGGCCAGGGTGGCCCAGTTCAAAGGCGAACTCGGGCCGAACTCTCCCCTGATTCTTGTAGGGACCCTTGGGAGGAGCCCGCAGATCGACGCGCTGGTCAAAGCCGGAAAGATAGATGTCAGCGCCATCCGCGGCAAGTGGGAGGCGAGCGTGACCCAAGTGGTGGGCAACACGCTGGTGGTAGCGGGGGCGGACAAACGGGGGACGATCTACGCGCTTTACGACCTGAGCGAATCGTCCGGCGTCTCGCCCTGGAACTGGTGGGCCGATGTGCCGGTGAAGCGTCACGCTAACGTCTTTGTTAAAGGCCGCACCGTCGCGAAATCGCCCGTGGTCAAGTACCGCGGCATCTTCCTGAACGATGAAGCGCCCGCGCTCTCGAACTGGGTCTACGCCAACTTCGGCAACTACAACCACAAGTTCTACGAGAAGGTGTTCGAGCTCCTGCTCCGCCTCCGCGCCAACTACCTCTGGCCGGCGATGTGGAACAACTGCTTCTCGCAAGACGACCCGGAGAACCCCCGACTAGCCGACGAGTACGGCATCGTGATGGGTACCTCACATGTCGAGCCGATGATGCGGGCGGACAAGGAGTGGAACCGGCTCGGGTTTGGCGAGAAGCAGTGGAACTACGCCAGCAACCCCGGCGAACTGGAGAAGTTCTGGACCGATGGCGTCATCCGCAACAAGCCGTACGAGAACATCGTGACCATGGCGATGCGCGGCAAGATTGACACTCCGATGTCGGAGACGGCGAACATCTCCTTGCTGGAGCAGATCGTCGCCGCCCAGCGCAAGATCCTCGCCGCGAACGTTAATCCGAACCTCTCCGAGGTCCCGCAGCTCTGGTGCCTCTATAAGGAGGTTCAGGAGTACTACGAGAAGGGCATGAGGGTGCCCGACGACGTCACCTTGCTATGGGCGGACGATAACTGGGGCAACATCCGCCGCCTGCCCACCGCCGAGGAACGGAACCGCAACCGCAAAGGCGGCGCGGGCGTGTACTACCACTTCGACTACGTGGGCGGTCCGCGCAACTACAAGTGGATCGATACCAACCCGATTCCTAAGATCTGGGAACAGATGAACCTGGCCCACCAGTACGGCGCGGACCGAATCTGGATCGTGAACGTCGGCGACCTGAAGCCGATGGAGTTCCCGTTGGAGTTCTTCCTAACCATGGCACGGGATCCGGACGCGATGAAGAAGGAGGAACTGCAGAAGTACACCGAGCGCTGGGCGGCGCGGGAGTTTGGGGCGGAGCACGCCGTTCAAATCGCGGACGTCATCGGCAAAACGGCGCGGCTAAATGGGCGTCGGAAGCCCGAGCTACTTTCGCCGGACACTTATAGCCTCGTCAACTATCGAGATGCAGAAGTTGCGCTTCGGGATTTCGACGAAGCCTTCGCGGAAGTAGATGGTATGCGCAGTTCCATTCCGCCGGGGGCAAGATCGGCCTTCTATCAATTGGTTGAGCATCCGATCAAAGCAGCCTGGGTGCTCCACCAGATGTACATGGCGGCAGCGAAGAATGCGCTCTATGCAAAGCAGGGACGCGCCGTAGCGGCAAACCTCGAAGCCGACCGTGTCCAGTCGTTTTTCGACCTAGATGCCAAAGTCACATCAGAATATCATTCGGTGAACGGGGGCAAATGGAACCATTTTATGGACCAGACCCACATTGGCTACTCATACTGGCAGCAGCCAGATGCCAACGCAATGCCGAAAGTTGTGCGGCTTACACCTCCGCAAGAAGCTCAAATGGGGATTGCCCTCGGAGGCTCGACCGATGCGTGGCCGGGATCTGCAGATACACCAACGTTAACTTTTTCGACCTTTGGCGACCTCGGGAAGGAGATCGATATCTTCAACCGGGGGACGGCGAAATATTCGTACGAAATTTCCTGCGACGTGCCGTGGTTGCATATCCTCAGCAGGAAGGGAGACGTTAATTGGCACAACGGATCCCATGTCTATATCTTGTGGCCCAAAGTCTCGTCCAACTACGCGGAAGGTCACATTACGATTTCCGGCGCCGGGACAAAGCAAACTATTCTCGTCCGAGCATTCCGTCATCCTGGCTATCAAAATAACGTTCCGAAAATCATGTCGGCGATTGGGGTAAATGACGTCGAAATCGCCCTTGGCAAAAAGCGCGTCTATTTCACGGAAAGCGATTTTGTGGTCGCCATCGAAGCAGAGCACACCTCTCGCCGAATTGCCGCGAGCGGCGTAAAGTGGGAGGTGATTCCGGGTTACGGTCGCACACTTTCCGGCATCGAGCCTTTCCCGGTTCTCGCCCCTTCCGCCGCCCCGGGCAAGGGTGCGCGGATGGAGTACGACCTCACCACCTTCACCGAAACCAAAGCAACCCTCGAAACCATCGTCGGCCCCTCCCTCGGCTTCCAACCGGGCCGAGGTCTCCGATTGGCCATCGCGTTTGACGACGAGAAACCCCAAGTCGTGGACGTCGCCCCGAAGTACCTCTCCCGCGAGTGGGAGACCGCCGTGTCCGACTCTGTCCAAAAGGTCCACACGCAGCACACTCTAAAGCCGGGTAAGCACGTTCTCAAAGTCTGGGCGATTGATGCCGGCGTCGTGATCGAACGGTTCGTCCTGGATCTGGGTGGTTTGAAGCCGAGTTATCTTGGCCCGCCGGAAAGCCGGAGGTTGCCGTGAGCCCATGTGGAGTGCGCCAACTTGTTGGCGCTTTTCTCAGGAGATTTATCTCCGCAGAGCGAACCCAGGTAGTAGTTACGCCGATAAATCGGCTGACCAAAGCGCCAACAAGTTGGCGTACTCCACATAGGAGGGGGTTCTATTGAAACAGTTCGATCTCGTCTCCCTCGGCGAAGTGATGCTCCGCCTTGACCCCGGCGACGGCCGAATCTCCACCACACGAACCTTCCAAGCTTGGGAAGGAGGCGGTGAGTACAACGTCGCCCGCGGACTTCGCCGCTGCTTCGGAATGAAGACGGCCATCGTAACGGCGCTGGCCGAAAACCCCATTGGCCGGTTGGTGGAAGACTTGATGCTTCAAGGCGGCGTCGATCTTCGCCATCTCCGCTGGACAAGCTACGACGGGGTGGGACGAGATGTCCGAAACGGGCTGAATTTCACTGAACGTGGCTTTGGCATTCGCGGGGCGGTTGGCTGCTCCGACCGTGGACATACCGCCACCTCACAACTCAAAAAGGGCGATATCGACTGGAACGCCGTAATGTCGCAGACCCGCTGGTTTCATACCGGCGGCATCTTCGCAGCCCTATCCGACACCACCCCCGAGGTTGCCGTGGAGGCGATGCAGACCGCCAAGCGGCACGGTGTCACCGTCTCCTACGACCTCAATTACCGCCCCTCGCTCTGGAAATCCATCGGCGGGCAGAAGCGGGCGCAAGAGGTTAACCGCGCCCTCGCACCCTACGTCGATGTGATGCTCGGAAACGAAGAGGACTTCACCGCCGCTCTAGGATTCGAAGTCGAGGGGTTGGACGATTCTCACGCAAACCTTGAACTCGATGCTTTCCAAAAAATGATTGAGCGGGTCGTTACCGCCTTTCCCAACATCCAGTCCGTCGCCACCACACTCCGGGTCGCCACGAGCGCAACGCGGAACGACTGGGGAGCGGTTCTCTACCAAGGTGGACAGCTTTACCAAGCGCCCCAAAGGAAAGACTTGGAGATTTTCGACCGGGTCGGCGGCGGCGATTCATTCGCCTCGGGTCTCATCTACGGGCTACTCTCGGAGAAGGGGCCGCAGTGGTCTGTGGAATGCGGCGCGGCTCATGGAGCCCTCGCCATGACGACGCCGGGAGATACCACGATGGCAACCCTTGACGAAGTCCTGAAAGCGATGAAGATGGGCACCGCACGAGTGGACCGATGACCAAGATCGAAGTTCTCGACTGGATCAAGCGCACCCGCATTGTCCCGGTCGTGCGCGCCGCTTCCGCCGATGAGGCCTTCCGCATCGTGGACGCCCTCCTCGAAGGCGGAATCGACGTGCTCGAAATTACGATGACGGTACCGGGGGCGGTTGAGACGATCCGTGAACTTGCGAAGCGCACAAAAGCTCTGGTCGGCGCCGGAACCGTTCTCGATCCCGGTACGGCCATGGCTTGCATCGAAGCGGGCGCTCGTTTTATCGTCTCTCCGGCATTGAACGTCGAGACGGTGAAAGCCTGCAACGCGACCGGGATCGTCGTCGCCCCCGGGGCTTTGACACCGACCGAAGTGGTCAATGCCTACAACGCCGGCGGTGACGTCATCAAGGTCTTCCCGTGCGACGCCCTTGGTGGAGCAGGCTATCTCAAGTCGCTCAGGGCTCCCCTGCCCCACATCCCGCTCATGCCGACGGGTGGGGTTTCGCTCGGCACCATCCGTGCTTTTATCGACGCCGGAGCGGTCGCGGTCGGTGTCGGCAGCAGCCTCGTCGATTCCAAGCTCTCTCACGACGAACTCGTCGCCCGCGCCCGCGCCTTTTGCGCCCAAGTGGAGAATCAATGAAGACCGCCCTCCTCGCCCTTAGTCTCGTCGCGTGCACTGCCCCTTCCCCAGCGGGGAGAGAGGGTTCTGAGGGTTCATTTGCCACGGGCAAGTACCGGAACCTCTTCAAGGAGATCGGGAGGACTGACGCCGAAATCACGGCCAAGCTCGACGGTGTCTGGAAGCAACTTTTCTACGGCGACGACAAGACCCAAAGGGTCTTCTATCCGGTCGGCTCGGACATGGCCTACATCAAGGATGTAGGCAACAACGATGTTCGAACGGAGGGAATGTCTTACGGGATGATGATCGCCGTTCAGCTCGGCCATCGTGAGGAGTTCGACCGGCTTTGGAAATGGGCGAAGACCAACATGCAGTTTGCCGACGGACCGTGGAAAGGCTACTTCGCTTGGCAGTGCGATGAGACGGGCGAGAAGAAGGGACGTTCACCGGCTTCCGACGGTGAGGAGTACTTCGCCATGGCGCTTTTCTTCGCCGCCAATCGGTGGAAAGCGCCCGCCTATAAAGCCGAGGCCGACGCCATCCTGCACGCGATGGTGCGGAAGGAAGAGGACAACGGCGGCATCGTCGACAACGCTCACAATATGTTCGACCGAAAGGAGAAGCAGGTCGTCTTCGTGCCCAACGGGGACGCCTCCACCTTCACCGATCCTTCCTACCACCTGCCCGCGTTCTACGAGCTTTGGTCGCGGTGGGCGAAGGAGGACAAGGAGTTTTGGAGAGACGCGGCGACGACCAGCCGGTCCTTTTTCAGAAAGGCGGCTCACCCGAAAACCGGGCTCTTTTCCGACTATGCGAAGTTCGATGGCACTCCCACCACTGCTCCGTGGGACAAGCAGAACCATTCCGATAACTTTCTTTTCGATGCGTTCCGAGTTGGCGGCAACATCGGAATGGATTACGCCTGGTTCGGGGCAGACCCTTGGCAGGTGGAGCAGTCTAACCGGATGCTGGGTTTCTTTACGGCCCAGAGGCCGAAGTACGTTTCCAACTACACCGTGGATGGAAAGCCGTTGGTTGACTTCCAGTCGGGCGGCCTCGTCGCAATGAACGCGGTGGCCGGTTTAGCCGCCGATCCGAAGGTTGCTCGCCCTTTCGTCCAGGCGCTTTGGGATTTGCCGATTCCTAGCGGACAGTGGCGGTATTACGATGGCCTTTTGTACTTCTTCGGCATCCTCCATGCGAGTGGGCAATATCGGATTTGGCTCCCACCTAAAGGGTAGGATTCATGGAATAACGTTCTACCAAAGCTCTCCAAAATCATGACGCTCCGTCGGTTCATGAGTATCAACGTTCATGAGAACGCAGACGACCTGTCCGACATTGCGGAAAGAGCGTTAAGATTCGCTCACCCAAGGGGGCGTGCCCTATAATAGGGAGAGCTTAGGCCGCCGAGAATCGAACGACTATGCTCCCCCTTTCCGCCACCGCCAAGCTCGATTTTGAGCGGGATATCGCGTTATTTCGCGGTGACGACGAGTTCGCCGCGGGCGAGGCCTTTCGGCGTCTTTGGGGGGCTTTCGATAAGCGGTTGGTGAACCTGCTCGTCTCCGGCGGCATGCGGAGAGACGACGCCGAAGATCAGGCCCAGATCGCCCGGATTCGGTTCTGGGAACGGCGCCTTAAGTTGGAGATTCCCAACGCGGGCGCTTGGTGGGGCTTAGTTCGCAAGATGGGGCGGAATCTCGCCATCGACTGGGCACGCGGCAAGCACGATTCGGATGGCGGGACGTGGGATGAGGGCCAAGAGATCCCGGACGAAGATATGCCCTACGTCGACGCGATCGTGGTGGCCTCCCAACACCTTCGCAGACTTTACGACGCGGCGGACGATCTCTGGCTCGGCAAGACGACGTCCGCCGAAGATGAGGCATTGCTGGCCGTGCAGCTTTGCTTCCTCGACGGGTTCGACCGGGAGTCTGCGGCCCATCTTCTCCAGGTGAGCACTGGCCAGGTCGACAAGTGGCTCAAAGATCCGGCCGTTCTTACGCGCTTCGCATATCGCCAGATTTTCTGGCCGAACGACGCTCTCGCCGGATTCGTTCTGCGGCCAGAGAAGCCGTTTACTTCCGCCGAACTAGACGATTTGGCCGTGGCCGCACGTGAAGGGAGGGGCGAGCCGCCGGAGGGGTGGGCCTGGAATGAGGTTCTGATCGTGCTCGTCCGGCTGCGGAACGGGCTGCTTTCCGAACAAATCGTGCGCTTCGAGAAGTGTGGAATGGATGCGGATAGTTTGGAAACCTTTCTGGGTCAAGTACGAACCCAATATCCGTTCGAAAAGGTTGTCCGGACGCTTCAGCAAAGGCTTGATCGCGATGGCGAAACTCTTTCCGGGGGCGGGCTGTGGAAGCGGCTTGCGTTCCAATATCACGTCTCCGCGGAGCTTCCGAACCGCCAGATCCTTGAACGGATGGAGCCGGCGGCTTCAACGGCCAACGTGAAGATTACGGAAGCAATGTTGAATAATTGGATAGGACTTGGACGGCTTTGGAGCCAGCTTGCGGCCTTTGTCCAACAAGAAGGGATTACATGAAGCTCGACGCCGATCACGAACTTTCGCCGCAGGCGATCGCCGCCCTGCGCGACCTGCTGCAAGAGCCGGATCCGCCGCGAGAGGAGCCGAGCGACGAACAGATCCGGGCCTTTGTTCTTGGTAACGTTTCCGGAGAGGAGCGAGCCTTCGTGATTAGCGCCTTGGCCCATTCCGCGCCTCTACGGAACCGTCTGCTTCTGCTCCGGAAGGAGTTGCAAAGCCAGCCCATGGTGGCTTTCTCGGAAGAGGTCGGACGAACCTTCGGGATCGACGGCCAGCTTGCGGATTGGGAGGCGAACGCCGCTTGGGCCACCCTCCAGGATCGCCCTGCCGCCCCCACGCTCCGTGCCACGTTGGAAGCTATCGGCCGAAGCCTAGGCTTGCTCCTTGCCACCCCCCGATACGCGACCGTCCGTCGCGGCTCCGGGACGACAAATCTCTTTGCCGACCTCGATGAGAGCGGGACACTTACCGTGGAAGCGGAGGTTGAGGGACTTTCCGACGGCGAAGCGGTCGGACTTGAGCTGATCGACCCCGCCGGCGGCGCCGTACGGATCGATCGGACGCAAGTCGAAAACTCGGTGGTCCATTTTGTTCTCCCCGGGTTTGGATCTCTTACCGGACTTGAGGAAGGCTCCTTGCCGAGCAACCTCTTCCGCTTGGTGCAGGGCAGCGAATCCAACGGGGTCTCGGGAGACCAATTCCTTGTCGCCGCGACAGAGGCCGAGCCGGCCATTCTTACCGTTTCGTCTCCACCCGTTTGGGAGGATGGATTCCTCTCCGTGACCCTTGGCGTCCCGCCTTCTACGTTGGCACGATTCGCAAACCACCGGCTTCAGTTGTCGGCCAATGTGGGAGGTGTAGACGTCGAGTTGGAAACAGTCCCACTCGCCTTGTTCGAAAACGGGGTGCGATCCTTCCGCATGCCCTTGCCGGGCAAAGGTGAGCCGCGAGCCGTTTGCGGCTCTCTTCTGCAAGCTCGTTTTCTGTCCTCCGGATCCGAGCGAGCTTGACCGGCCCGCTCGAATTCCAACTTTGGATCGGCGCGGGGCATGAAGTTCGAATCGATCTTTCCGAGGTCTCGTCAGGGCTTGTGGCATCCGGGGTCGCTTCGGGCGCATCTGGCCTCTCCGAACGATGGAGGAAGGTGCGATCTCGCTGGTCGGAAGATTCGAGCCCCATCGAAGAGATCGGACAGGCATTGTGGGAGGTTCTTCCGTCGGAGATCGGGGCGGCGCTTCAATCCGCGATTGGCCGGGCGCTTGATGAAAGCCGGCCGTTCTCGCTCAAGATAGGCGGCGATGGCGCATACGAGCTTCCATGGGAATGGCTCTACCTCCGACGCGAGACGCCTTTCGATCCGGCGGAAGGTCCCTTAGCGCTGGTTCCCCCGATGCAAATCGCCCGTGAATCGGGGACTAGAGCATCTCTCACCGAGAAAGACCTGCGTATGTTGATCGTCGCGGCCGACCCTGGTTCGCCCCGGTTCCCGAAACTACCGTGGCTTCAGGCGGAGGCCCGTTCGATCGCCGCCGCCTTCGACGCCTCCCGGCGACGGGGGATCGAGCTCCGGACGGTGTTCGATGCTATGCCTACCATGCTTGAGCGGGCGCTACTGGATTTCAAGCCGCATCTGCTTCACTTCGCCGGCCACGGAGAGACCCGACCAGGCGGTGGAGTTCTGGCGCTGAACGGACCCCGAGCCAACTCCGAACGCCTTCTGAAGGGAGCCGATCTTGCGCAATGGCTTGGCCAAGCCGCGACCCAATTCGTTTTCTTGTCTGCGTGCGATACCGCGGGCGCGGCCGGTTCCTTGGCAGAAGTGTTGGTCGATAGCGGCGTGCCGAGCGTCGTCGCGATGCAAACGCCGGTCCCGGACGCGACGCAGCCGCACTTCGCGCGTATCTTCTACGGCGCGCTCCTTACCGGGTCGAGCACGGATGAAGCGATGGCCGAGGCTCGCCAGTCGATGGGATCGTCGATGGCTTGGGCTTCGGCGGTGCTCTTCAATTCGGGCGCGCCGTTGGCCCTTTTCGAATCGAAATCGTCGATTGGCCGAAGTCCCAATAACCTTCCCCGCTTCGACTCTCCCTTCGTGGGGAGAGAACGAGAGACGGAGGAGGTCATTCGCCGTTGCCGCGAATCCCGCCTCGTCACCTTGGTGGGTGCGGGGGGAATGGGCAAGACGAGGCTCGCGGTCGAGGCGGCGGCCTTGTCGATGGATGGCTTCCCAGATGGCGTCTGGCGGATTGAGTGCGAGTCTTGCGCTACATCGGACGACGTCTTGTTCGCGATCGCCCGGACCTTGGAGATCGAAGGCGATGAACGGGCGGTGCAGGAGCGGATCGACGCCCATTTGGCCGACCGGCGCATCCTGCTGATCCTCGACTGTTTGGAGGGGGTCGTCTCCGCTGGTGGGCAATCGGTGGTCGAGAAGCTTCGGGACGGGTCTTCCGTTTCACTGCTGGTCACCAGCCGATTCCGACTCGCGGTCGATGAGGAAGTGGTCGTTGAGGTTGCCGCCTTCGACCGAAACGGAGGGTTTGGCCAAGACCTGCTTCTCCGCGCGGCGGGACAGGAAGGCACGGCGCTGACCTTGGAGGAGCAGAGGAGCCTCGCGAATATCTGTGCGATGTTGGAGGGCGTCCCGCTCGCATTGATGATCGCGGCCGGTCGTTTGCGATTTCTAGCCGCCATCGAGCTTGAATCGCTCCTTGCCGAAAATGCTTACTCGACCCTTGGCGGCAAGTCCTCCGGGCTTAGCGCCGCTATTCGGCGTTCGCTGGATCTGGTTCCCGCCGAAGAGATCGGCCTCCTTCGCGATCTCTCCGTCTTTGCCGGCAGCTTCTCGTGGACAGAAGTTTCCGAAATCTATCCCGAGGATCGATTTGAGATGTTGGAAGGCTTGGGGAGATTGGCCGATCGCTCGCTCCTTCAGTCGGAAGGAGTTGGAGAAGCCCGTCGATTCCGAATCCTGGACTCCCTCCGGGAGTACCTGGCCTTTAACGAGGCGGCAAACGAGGAAACGCGTTGGATTCGAGCGCGTGAGCGCCACCTGGAACTATTTACCAGGCGCGCCCAAAGTGCCGCCGAGTTCATGGGCCAAGGCCGATGGGCCGATGGCACGCGGATGCTCTGGGACGCCCTCCCCAACTTGCGATCGGCGCTGGAGTTCGCCGTCGCGAACCTACGGTTCGATGAGGTCGAGACGCTCTGCCGGTCGCTCACCCGCACCTTGCTCGAGGCCGGGATGTGGCAGGAGTTCGAGAGCTTTTCGAAAGCGGGACAGAGCGTCGCCGAGGCTACGGGACGGATGCGATTACGCTCCTTCCTAATGAGCTTGGATGGCGTGGCGAAGTCCTATCGTTCCGATCACGACGGCGCCGAACAAATTTGGCTGCAAAGGGTCGAATTATGCCGTCGAATTGGCAATCCCGTCGGCGCTTGCGACGCGCTCCTCGATCTAGCCCTTTTAGGCTGTCAAAACAGAAAATTCAAAGAGGCAAAAGGTTGGATCGAAGAGGCCGAAATTGAACTGGCCAAGATCGACCGGGACGATCTTCGGGCCACCCTGGAGATGCTTCGATGCATGTATTACGATTCCACGGGCGATCTCCCTCAGGCCACTACCGCGGCGATCGCTACCGAATCGTATCTTAACGACCAGTCCTCGACTGACCAAAAGATCTCGATCTACATGATGTTGGCCCGCCACTGGCGCAAAGTGGGTCGTTACCATCGGATTCGGGAGACCATGGCGCCGATTCTAAGGGACTCTCTTGTTGGCGAACGGCGTATGCAAACCGCTAAGATGCTTGCCGAACTAGCCGCGGCCCTTGAGGAAGAAAAACACTTTGAGGTTGCCGACCACTGCTTTTCCGCGATCGCTGAACTGTATCGGGAGTTAGGTTCCCACCGGTTGTTAGCATCGGAGCAGGTTCGCAAGTCTTTCCGGCAAAAGCACTCTTTGGGCCCCGTCATGGCGTCGACCTCCCCGAGGTGGCAATCGGAGGTGAAGCTGGTTTTGGACTATTTAGCCGCCCTCGCCGTTGAGGAATCGAGAATCGAGACCTGATAGATTCGCGCGTGCCTTCCCGTTCCTTGGATGCCGATTCTCCCTTCAGGCATCAAACCGATGGCGCAAATCCAGAACCAGAACTCATCCCTCGCCTATCAAGAATCCAAGCCGGATCCCGCCAGTGTCCACATCCTTTATGCCGGTAACCTTGCCGACGACGACTTCATGTGGATCGTCGAATGCACGATCGAGGAGTTCCAAAAAATGCTCAACTCCCCAGTCGCTTGGGTCCAGCAACTCTCGACCCTTCCCGATTGGCACATGCAGGGGAGCAGCACCCCGGCCCCTCCTCCCGTTCTACTTAAGAACTTTACGATGCGCATCCAACAGCGGGAAAAAGACTCGCCCTCGGACCTCATTACTATCCAAGGAATTAGCAACACTGGAATCGTTAGCGTGCGCGCTTCCCACGCTTCCGCGGTCATGGGAGTTGAAAACCTGAAGTCGTTTCGGGATCGGGACACCTATGCTTCGGTCGGAGAAACGCCCCCCACCGGAACCACGACATTCTCCTCCTATTGGGCTGACCTCGCTTACGATGCTAGCACCCCCAGCCAAAAGAAGCTCTACGCGGTGAACGTCGATACGACGGACCTACGCTACTACGGCCATTTTGAAATCACGCTGCCCGGCCAGGGCACGACTGCTTCAAGGCTCGCCGCCGCAACCGCGTTCATCTTGGCCCTTGGGAGCGATCCATTGGGGTTTGCCGAGATGTTGAACACTCTTGATCAGACAACGACGTACATCTCGAGTTACGGGGTGAAGACCGGCGCTCCAATCCGGATGGTGACCTCAGCAGGCTACGCACCCCAAATCCTCTACACCAGCCTAGACGATGCCACTTACGCAATATGCTCAATGATTGACGGCGCCTACAATCCCGTGAGCGGAATCTGTACCGTCGACAATCCGATTGTGAAGAAATATGGCGTGGACGATGCGCCCACGACCACCAGCGGAACGGCTACACCGACGGCTCCTTAGACCCAACATCGACGCAGATTAAATCTTTTTCGAAAACTTCGAAAATTTTGATCGGACTGATAGATCCACCCACAGCCGCACGTTTACCGCGTCGTAAGGCAGGACAGAGCGAGATAAGGAAGACGTCATCGACTCAGTCACAGCCGAGCAACGTTCTTGGAGTTCCGGCTGAGGACGTCGATTTCCTTCACGGCATGGTGAGGCCGGACAGGGCGCGACCCCTTACGTCAGCGTCCCCGTCTCGGCCAAACCGCCTAAAGGATTCTCAGAGGAACAAACGAATGGCTATTCGTCGGCCCAGATCACCGCAACCGATTCGGGATCGCCGCAGGCACTCAGTTTCACCGTTTGGACGTCGCCGCCCTTCGAACGCACCGCAAGACGGCACGATTTTGGCTTTAGGGTTACCGTGCTGAGAGCGAGCGCCGCTTTGAGCGGTTCGGCAAAAATGGCCGCGTCCGGTACTTCCTGCGATTCATAGCCAAAATGCCTCGCAAACTCCTCGCTGGCCATCACGATCTTGCTGCTTGACCCTTCGACAACGGCCATGGCGACGGGGAGGCAGCGAAAAGCGGTTTCAAAAGCGCGAATACGGCGCTCCGTTTCGCGGCGATTGTTGAGTTGGGTCTGCAGCGTGTCCGCACGGCGCTGAAGATCGTCGTACTCGTTTTGCAGCGAATCCTTGGCTAGATTGGCGATCGACTCGGAGCGCGTGCCTCGGGTCTTCGAGCGGATGCGCTTCCAGTAGACACGCACTGTGCCAAGGCTGATGCCGATCTCCAACGCGATCTGCTTGTCGATATGACCTTCCATCGCAAGCTCCATCACCCGGGATTCCTGACGGGAAAGTCCAAACTTCTTGAACCGCCAATCGGCGGCAGGAGTCGGCTTCGAAGTCGTGGTGTCGGGTTTGTTAAGGATCGCGCTCATTGTGGGGTCACTTGGTGATTATCAGCATATTACAAACGAAGCCAAAAGGGCAATTTTGAGCCGATTTTGCGCCCGTTTCCCATGGATTACCTCGTACATTACCGGGGTACCCGCGTTCAACGAGGGTGGAATTGCTTGGGGTTTCCCTCCGCATTTGCGTGTAGCCATAAGTTGATAAACGGATTATGTTGGCTGCTAACCAGATGATGGTCTTCACCTGGCTCGATTACGATGACGTCGCCAGCGGAAACGGGTTCCCGAACGCCGTCGATCTCGATCCAGCCCTCTCCTTGTAGGAGGCAGAAGACCTCTTGATCGATTTCTACGTGAGGGCGATGCTCGTCGTGCGTCACCGTACCCGGAGCATGGAAAGAAAGTCCTCCGTGATACAGACGCGCTCCTTCGACGATGCTGCTAAGGAAGTGCGAAGGCGGAGACGGTTGGCTGAGGTCCGAAAGCCGATATCGGCGCATCGCCCATTATAGGCAGGCTATACATTCCCGATGCGGAATGCACCAAGATAGGGCATGGTCATTGCTGCCCTAGCCGTTTTCTCCGCCTTCTCGGAAAGCTTGGACCGCGGGGCCGTAGCCGTCGCGGCGACCGGGGGAACCTTTATCAGTTGGCGCTCGCTCCCTGATGACCCTGCGGGGTTGGGATTCGATATTCTCCGGAACGGCAAAAGGCTAAACGCGGAGCCGCTGACCGGGGCAACTTGCTATTTCGATCGGGGCGGGTCTGGCGAATACGCGCTTCGGCTGGCGGGCAAAACGTCGAAGGCCCTTGGCTCCACCAAGCCCTATCTCTCGATTCCATTAAAGCCGCTCGCCGGGTACGTCGCGAACGACGGTTCCGTCGGCGATCTGGACGGCGATGGGCGGTTGGAATTGATCGTCCATCGCACGGGCCGGACTCACGACAACTCTCAAAAGGGCGAGACCGATCCGCCGATTCTCGAGGCCTACACCTTAACCGGCAAGTTCCTTTGGCGGATCAATCTCGGCCGCAATATGCGCGATGGCGCCCACTACACCCAGTTCATGGTGGCGGATCTGGATGGCGACGGTAAGGCGGAAGTGGCCTGCCGAACGGGCGACGGTACGGTCGATGGCCGGGGCAAGGTCATTGGCGATCCGAAGGCCGATTGGCGGAACTCGGACGGCTATGTTCTGAAGGGTCCGGAATATCTGACCGTCTTTGACGGCCGCACAGGAGCTGCCCGAGATACGGCGCGCTACCTGCCTCCCCGCAGTCCTAAGGCCGATCCGACGCCGGAAGATATCAATGCCATTTGGGGGGACGCCTACGGCAATCGGGTGGACCGGTTCCTTGCGGGAGTCGCCTATCTGGACGGACGGCATCCGAGTCTGGTTTTCACCCGAGGCTATTACACTCGCTTTTTCGCCGCCGCTTGGGACTTTAAGAATGGCAAGTTGGTCAGTCGTTGGACGTTTGACTCAGACGACGGTACACCCGGCAATGCCGCCTTTCGCGGGCAGGGCGACCATAGCTTAGTCATCGCGGACGTCGACGGGGACGGTAAGGATGAAGTGGTCTACGGCGGTTGCACTTTGGACGATGACGGGAAAGGTCTGTATTCCACCGGGCTGGGGCACGGCGACGCACTTCATGTGAGCGATCTCGACCCGAGCCGGCCGGGTTTGGAGGTGTTCAATATTCATGAGCATTCCAAGACCCAAACCGGCGTTACTTTTCGGGATGCCCGTACGGGCGAAATCCTTTGGAAGAAACCCTCGCCGGACATCGGACGTGGCGTTGCGCTCGATATCGATCCCCGGTATGCGGGCTACGAATGCTGGTCCTCCGAGGTGACGGCGGATGACGGGCTTTGGAACTGTAAGGGCGAGGTGATCTCGAAGAAGAAGCCCGGCTCGTGCAACTTCGGGGTGTTCTGGGACGGTGATGGGTTGAGCGAGATCCTTGACAAGAACTTGATCACGAAATGGGACTGGCGAACCGAGACGGAGACCTCGCTCCTCACCGCCGAAGGTTGCGACTCGAACAACGGGACGAAATCGACCCCCGTTCTTTGCGGAGATATCTTGGGCGACTGGCGGGAAGAGGTTGTTTGGCGGACGGTTGACGGCAAAGAGCTTCGAATCTATACAACCACGATTCCTACGGAGCACCGGGTCACGACCCTGCTGGCGGACCGGCAGTACCGCGAGGCTCTGGCCTGGCAGAACTCGGGCTATAACCAGCCGCCGCATGCTTCATTCTGGCTCTCGGGCGTCCTTCGGGCGCGGCCGAAACCGACACTCTGGTTGATTGGGGATTCGACGGTGCGGAACGGAAGCGCCACCGGGCAAGGCGGTCAGTGGGGTTGGGGGGAGCCGCTTTCCGAGCGGTTCGATCTTGAGCGAATCGACGTAAAGAACCGCGCTATCGGCGGACGAAGCAGCCGGACCTTCCTTACGGAGGGTCGTTGGGAGGCGATCTTGAAAGAAGCGAAGCCGGGCGACTACGTGCTGATGCAGTTCGGGCACAACGATCCGGGCGCGATCAACGACGACTCGCGGGCCCGCGGGACAATTGCGGGCGTCGGTGACGAGACGCAGGCGATCGACAACCTCCTCACCAAAAAACCCGAAGTGGTTCATACCTTCGGTTGGTACATGCGGAAGTACGTGAGCGAGGCGAAGGCACACGGGCTGCATCCGATCGTTCTATCCTACGTTCCGCGTTCGCCCCGTCCAGGCGCGCCGGCGGAGGCAAATCCGGCAATGTCGAGCTATCGGCTTTGGGCTAAGCAGGTTGCGGAGGCGGAACAGGTGCCGTTTATGGACCTCTATGGCTTGATCTGGCCGGAGTATCTGAAATTCACCCCGGAGGAGATTCGGACGCGCTACTTTACGCCGGCGGACGGAACACATACAAACCGCGTGGGCGCAGAATTGAATGCGGACAAAGTGATTGATGGATTGAGGCAAACGCCTTTGGCGAAGTACCTGCTCTAAGTGGCGATGGTCTCCTGACCACCGCCACTTAGGAGGGCCAACTCGAAAGGAGAGAGGTGGAGGCGGCCGCCGAGCACCACAGTTGACAGGTTCATCGGGTCGATACGGGTGAAGGCACCTTCTACCTCTAAATCTAGAACCTCCGGCCCTTCGTTGTGAACGAGGAAGAACTCACCCCCAGCCTTCCGCACATGACGGACGCGGAGGTCCGGGTGCGATTCGATGGCAAGGGTCCGAGGCAGTCCCGGAGGAATCTCAGAAGTGATGATCGACCGATACCTGCCCTCAAATTCCCGTTCCGACGCAAGGCTCAAATAGTCGAAGTCGACCTGGTTTTGAAGGAGCGCTTTGGCCGGCTCCCAGGGAAAGATGCCGTTTTGCTCTAGAATCGCGACTTCGCAGACGTGCTCGGAATCCGTGTTGAGCCAGCAGAGGCGGGCGCAATACCGGGCGAAGGTGGCGAAGTCGGGCCACCAGGGACTGTGGGGGCCGACGTCCGGGGGACGCTCGTCTCGGCGGATACCACGGACAGAATAGTAGAAGGCGTGGGGGAAGAAGAGGTTGGTGCCGCGGACGGCGCACCAGTCGACCAGCCATTTGAACTCGGCGAAGGTCAGTTCGTGGCCGTACGCGCCGCATAATTCGTTCGAGTTCCGCCGCCTTCTCATGTGTTTGGCGACAGACGCGGCAGCCTTGGCCTGCACGGATTGGGGGCCTTCGATGGCCGTTAGTCCGGGAAGAACCCACCGCCAAACGAGATCTTGGCCGGGGACGTCGAAGAAGCCGAGGGGCGATGGATCGTCGGGTGCCTCCGGGTGGCCCATCAGATCCAGACCATTTGAGTGGCACCAGGCCGACAAGGGAGCGTAATAGGTCTCTTCCAGTCTTAGCCGGAGTCCACGATCGTAGATCTTTCGCGCCTCGGAGCCCTCGTCCCAAAGTTCGAGTTTGCGCGCACTCAGATCGACGCCAGTAAGGCGCTCGACCTGCTCGAAGATGTCGCGCGTTCCGGGGAGCAAACCCGCCTCGCGGGGTCGTCCGAGGAGGGAGGGCTCGTCGGTGAAGATGCCTTTGACCGTAGTACCGAAATGGTCGCCGACCCAGTCTCGGAAGCGATCGTAAACGAGGCGGATGAAGCATTGAACGGCATCGGGATTTAGGAGGTCGGCGGCGGGTGGTTCGTCCTCTTCCGGGCCTTCATCGACGTAGTGGAGGCCACGGATGCAAGAGTCGATCGGCCGCTCGATCACCTCATTTCCCCGCCGCTCGAGACCGCGGCATTGGAACTCCGGGTTTTCCGCCACTACTTGCCCGGAAGAGGAGCCGGAAGGGTACATGCCTTCGTCGTAGAGCACGACCCACATATCGCGGCGAGCCGCCTCTTCAACGGCGAAGCGCACAAAGCGTCCCATCGCATCCGACATCCAACCGATGGAGCGGGGGAGACCAACCCGTGGATGAATCACAAAGGCGTGGACGCCGTGGGCCTGGAAGTCGTCCATCTGCCGCCCGATCTCAGCCTCGTCCAGTGCATCGTTCCAAAACCAGAACGGGCAAAGGGAGAATTCGCGCGGCGGATCGACGAACTCCGGATGAATCACGCGATTTCTTCGAAGAACTCGACCTGGCCGGTCTTCAGCGAATAGTACGCACCGATGACCATCACTCCCTCGCGGTCAATCAGCTCTTCCAAGAGTTCCGAGCCGTGACGAAGGTGATTCACGGAGGCTCGAACATTGGCGCGAATCGCTTGACGCATCAGCAACTCTTCGTCGATCGCCCCGTCCATCTCCACCAGGGTCTCCAGCGAGGGTCGGATCCGCTCAACGATTGAGCGGAGGTTTCGAGAGCGGATCGCGGAAGGGCGCCGCATCTCGTCCAAAGTCGCAGTGATCGCGCCGCACTGGGTGTGGCCCAGCACGACGACGAGCCGCGTTTGGAACTTCGCCGCCGCAAACTCGACACTGCCGACCTGCGATGGGGCGACGATATTGCCCGCGACGCGGATGACGAAGAGGTCGCCAAGGCCCTGATCGAAGATCATTTCGACCGGGACGCGGGAGTCGGAACAGCCCAGAATCACCGCGAAGGGCTCCTGACCTTCGACCAAGTCGCCAAGAATCGCGGGGTCGGCGCCGGTTTCTTGGCGGGGGTTGCCGGAGGCGAAACGGGCATTCCCCTCCTTCAAGCGCTCTAGAGCCTCACGTGCGGGGATCACGGCTCCTAGTTTACGCCCTCGTCGCGGTGTAACCTACCGGGCATGAACGAATATCGGCTCAAGCGGCTCCTCAACCCTCGGTCGGGCCGGTGTTTGGATGTGGCGGTGGACCACGGATTCTTCAACGAGGGCTCGTTCCTTGGAGGGATCGAGAACATGGAGCAGGCGGTCCGGACGTTGGTGCAAGCGGCCCCGGATGCGATTCAGCTAACGATCGGGCAGGCGGACCTCTTGCAGTCGGTGCCTGGGCGGCAGAAGCCAAGCCTCGTTCTGCGGACCGACGTAGCCAACGTCTACGGCCGTTCCCTGCCCCGGACTCTCTTTAGCCAGATGATCGAGTCACCCGTGGAGCAGGCGCTCCGGCTGGATGCAGCGTGCGTGGTGGTAAACCTGTTTCAGATTCCGGACGAGCCAGAGGTGACCGGCGAGTGCATCGCGAACATCCTGCGCATCAAGCCGGAGTGCGAACGCTGGGGGATGCCGCTGATGATCGAGCCGCTCGTCTTCCGTCCAAACGCGGAGGCGGGTGGCTATATGGTGGATGGCGACGTGGAGAAGATCGTGCCCTTGGTGCGGCAGGCCGTCGAACTCGGGGCGGATTTGATCAAGGCGGATCCCACGGACGACGTCTCGGTCTACCATCGGGTGGTGGAGGCAGGACGCGTTCCCGTGCTCGTACGGGGGGGTAGTAAAGGGGAGACGAGGGTGATTCTGGAGCGGACCAAGGCGCTGCTCGGACAGGGCGTCGCGGGGATCGTTTACGGGCGGAACATTATCCAACACGCCAACCCGGCAGGGATGACGAAGGCGCTGATGCGACTGGTGCACGAGGACGCGTCGGTGGACGAGGCGATGACGAGTCTGTAGAGCGGCACAGGTAGCGTAGGGACATGAAACTCGGAATCATTGGCGGAGGGCTGATGGGGAAGGAACTGGCGAGCGCGTTGGGACGCTGGTTCGCGCTGGACCCTTCGCCCGGAGCGGCCCGGCTGACCGCAGTTTGCGATGTTTCCGAATCGGCCCGCGATTGGTTCCGGCGGGTGCCGGGTGTGGAGAGTTTTTACTCGCGCCACGAGGATCTGCTCGCCTCGGATGTGGATGCGGTTTACGTCGCGGTGCCGCACTCGTTGCACGAGCGGTTGTATCTCGACGTACTCGAAGCGGGCAAAGACCTGCTTGCGGAAAAGCCATTCGGCATCGATCTCGCGGCGGCAGAACGAATTGCGGAGGCTTCAAAGGACCGGTTCGTGCGGGTCAGTTCGGAGTTTCCGTTCTTCCCCGGAGTGCAGGAAGCTTTCCGTTATGTCCAAGAAGGACGTCTGGGGAAGATTCTGGAGGTGAGGTCAGCCTTCCTCCACTCGTCCGATCTCGACCCGACCAAACCGGTGAATTGGAAGCGGCAGAGCGCCACTTGCGGCGAGATTGGGGTGATGGGCGACTTGGGGCTTCACGTTTGTCATGTCCCGTTCCGGCTGGGTCTGCGGCCGCAGACCGTTTACGCCCAACTGCAGAACGTCTACCAAGAACGTCCGGACGGAAAGGGTGGGTTTGCGCCGTGCGATACCTGGGACAACGCGACGCTTCACACCTGGTGCGAGGGCGGCATTCCGGTCACGTTCGAGACGAAGCGGATGGCGCCGGGGCAGATGAACACCTGGAGTTTCGAGGCGCTTGGTACGGATGGCGGGGTGCGGTTCTCGACGAAGGATCCGAAGACCCTGTGGACGTTCGAACGCGGCAAGGAGCAGCGATGGGTCCAGACCGACCTCGGCCATCGACCGGCGTTCCAGGTGATCACGGGACCGATTTTCGAGTTCGGATTCCCGGATTCTCTGCTTCAGATGCTCGCCGCGTTTACGGCGGAACGGAATGGATCTCTGGACGGAAGGTTTGGCTGTGCCACCCCGGAGGAGGCCTTGTTAAGTCATCGGCTCTTCGACGCCGCGTTACGGTCTCACGGGAGGAACACGGTTGAAGCGGTCTGAGATCAACGCCCTGGTACTTGAGGCGAAAGAGGCTTTCGAATCGGCGGGTTGGGCTTTGCCGCCCTTCCCTTGCTGGGACGTTACGGACTTTGGCCTCGGCAACTGGGAACGTTATGGCCTGATACTGATCAATCTGGCCGATGAGAGGGAGTACTGCGAAAAGCTCATGTTCGCGCGGTCGGGGATGGAGACGCCACCGCATACTCACGCCTTGAAAAAGGAAGACATCGTTGCACGGCGCGGCACCCTTCGAATCACCCTTTGGCGGAACCGGTTGCTGACGGCCGATGGAACGGTGAAGTTCAAACTGAACGGCGAAGCCCAAGAGCTACCGTCAAGCTCAACGCTCGACCTTCCAAGCGGGCATCGGATCACCCTACTCCCCGGCGTCTACCACGCGTTCGTCCCGGTGAGCGAAACGTGCATCCTCAGCGAGGTGAGTACGGCCAACGACGACCTAAACGATAATTTCTTCGTGAATCCCTTAGTGGGTCGCTTCGCCCAAATTGAAGAAGACGAGCCCCCCATCGTACGCCTCGTGAGCGACTAGACGAAAAAGGCCCAGTCAGTCGCTTGAGACTGACTGGGCCTGTTACCTAATGACCGGCTACGAAAAGCTCTTAGTAGGTCGAATACGCGGTGCCCGAGGTGTCGTTGCCCGTGGCGGACGACGAAACCTTACCGACCGTGCCTGAGGCGACCGAATAGGTCATCGCGCTACCGGAGATGGTGTCGTTCGGAACCTCCGCTACGTAGGGACCCTTGTAGTCAGCGGCGGTAATAGCCTTCTGCGTGCCTGAATTGTCCTTTCCGTTCGCCGGAGCAGTTGTCGCGGCGAGGTCGGCGAGGGCGGCCGGATAGGCGCCGGTGTCGGTCTTAAACAGCTCGACGGCGTTGCGAACGACCTTGAGATTAGCTCGGAGGCTCGACTCGCGACCTCGCGTTCCCGAATCGTTAAATTTCGGAATGACGATTGCGGCGAGTACCGCGAGCACCACGATAACGATCAGGAGCTCCACGAGCGTGAACGCCCTGCTCCGCTTGAGGAAAGATCTGAGTTTCAACATTAGCCTTAGGTGAAGTTTCGGCACCTTAAATGCCGATCAAGACCTTTTTTCCTCCAAAACCTATATTCGGAGCCTCGTAAACCTACGAGGAGACGATTTTTGGTCCGATTATCTCTCTATGCGTCGGCAACGGGGAATGTCGATCGTCGAGGTTATGGTGGGCGCAGTGATGCTTCTCGTCTGCACGCCGCCCATTCTGGCTTGCGTCGTCTGGATGAGGAGTTCCGCGGCCGATGCGAGCATTGACGGCGCCGTTTCCTCCGCAATGACGGAACAGATCGCTCTAGTCCGAAGCCTCAGCCAATCCTCTACCTTGACCACAGGCACCACAAACTCGTCTCAGAATCTCGGGAGCGGAGTCACGCTCAGCCTCGCCCGCACGATATCCGCGGTCACCGGCGCGCCGCGGCTTTATAAAGTTGTCGTGGTCGGCACTTGGACTTCCCGCACACGCGGCGGCCAAAGCCGATCTTTAACCGTGGAGACCAATGTATTCGCGCCACAAAACTAGCTGCGGCTTTACGCTGATAGAGCTTTTGGTCGTGATCGGAATCGGCTCGATCGTCCTGGGCGGGCTTGCCTTTCTCTATTCCTATACCGCTGGACAGACGGGGGACACCGTCGCCGAACTCATCGCGACCGATCAAGCCACCACCGCGTCGGGCGATGTGGAGGAAACGGTTCGGAACGCGTTCCTCTGCGAGGCGAAAGTTAAAAATGGAATTATCGGGCTCCGCTGCCAAATGCCTAGTATCGAGATTGATCTCAACGGGGACGGAACGCCCGAATCGTATGCTCCGGCCTCTCTCGATAAATTCGGCCGCGAGAAATATGTGGCGGGCAAACGGGTTTGGTACTACATGTCCGACGCCTCCGGCACGTGGGGGAATGCCGGCACCGTTCTTTGGCGCGCGACCCGGAACGACGACAGTGATCCGACCTCGTCCGATCTCGACCGGAACTGGGCTTACCGGTATGGCGTTGCCTCTGCGCCCCGATTTCCTTTGGTCACCAATTTCGGAATCTCGGTTGCTTCCTCCACCTGCCTTGTCACCCTCGACCTCTCCGCCGAAAGCGCGGACTACGCAGAACGGCAGGCCGTAGCAAGCGACGCATCGAGCCGGCGGCGTGGCCTCCGCCTAGTCACCCAGATGTATTGGAGGAATTGGCGATCTTAAAGCGTCAGAGAGAGCGAGGCAGCATTGTGGTCTTTATGGCCATGTGCCTACTCCTATTGGGAGTTCTTTTCGGGGCCGTCGTCCCGCTGGCGACCGTGCTCCGTTCGCGCACGACCCGCCGGACTGATGAGCTTCGGGCGCGACTCGCGTTCGATACAGGCGTCGCCACGATTCGTTCGCAAAGTCTGGCGATGACGCTGGTCATAGGATCCACGTTAAATGTCTCCGTAAATGGGGTGACGGGAACGCTCACCACCGCAAGTAACGGTTCGCTCGCCAATTCCCTCCTCGTGACGGGCACGATGCTCCGGAATGGACAGAGCTACCGATATAGCCGAGTCATCGGCGCCCGCCAACCGACGCCTTATTCTTTTGCCTTTTTCTCGAATGCCGATGCAGTATTAAAGAAAGCCACCACCGGCGCATCCGGCGTAGACGGCGATATCTTCAGCAACGGCACCCTCACGATTCAGACCCCGGGAAGCGTGGTGAACGGAAACATGATGGCCGTCGGAGCGATTTCGCCCGGCAGCAGCACCGTCACCGGGCGCCAACTGACGGGACAAACCGCGATTGCTTGGCCAACGATCCAGACCAGCGATTACCTGCTCGACGCTACGGCCCAATCGCTCGGAGGGTATGCGACGATTTACCTTCTCAACACGACGTTTAACAGCGTAGCCCTTCCATCGTCAACTTATAACGGCAAGTATTACCTCGACTACTTCACCTTCGATCTCAGCCTCTCGGGCTCGATGACCGGCAAAGGCGTTCTATATGTGAACGGCAACCTGACGATCACAGGCAACCTTTCCTATTCGAACTCATCGAGCGAAGTCGCGATTATCGTGAAGGGAAACGTAACCGTGAACAACTCGGTGAGCAACGTCCAGGGCTATATTTTTTGTGGCGGAACCTTCAGTCACGGCCAAAACCTTGTCATGTCCCGCGGGACGATCGTGGCGAATAACTACTCGACGACCAAAGACATCACAATCGTCCGGGATAATTTCGTTCGGGACAATAACGACGAGGGCGCGAAGCTCCGTCTGCCCTATTATTGGCCATAATTTTTTTAGGCCTAGGTCCGGTGGATGTTCCGCACCGCACTTCTGAAAACGTGGGATTCAGCGCGGAGATTTAACTCCGGAGAAATAACCCGTAATTCGTGAGCTCTCCAAATGACTAACGAATATTTCCAACCGCGGAATAAATCGGGGTGATAATCGAGATCGTAATTCCGCCTACCAGAACGCCCATGAAAAGGATCATGATGGGCTCAATGACGGAGACTAGGCTCTTAAGGCGAGAATCGGACTCATATTCCATCTTCTCCGCGCAAGAGGCGAGGAGCGAACTGAGTCGGCCGGTTTTCTCCCCGACGATGACCATTTGGGTCACCGAGGCAGGAACGTAGCGAGAACGGCGAAGGGCGTCGGAGAGGACACCGCCCCCGCGGACAGTTTCGGATGCGTCCATAAGCGCCAGGGAAATCGTTGGGACGCCAGAGACTTTTGCCCCGTGCTCCAACGCAACCATAATAGGAACGTTACTGCTCAGAAGCGTCGCAATGACACGCAAGGCCCGGGCTAAACCGAGGCGCACCAGCAGTTCGCCGACGCCTGGCATCTTCAAGGCCACCCGGCCGAGCATTCGCTTGACAACCGTCTGACGCAGGAGAAAAGCGACGAAGAATGCGAAGCCGACGGTAATCCCGAGGCTTAGTAGCGGCTGCACGTGGACAAATTTGCCCAGCGCGAGCATAGCCTTGGTTGTGACCGGCAGGTCGGCCTTCATCTTTGTAAAGAGATCACCAAAGCGGGGGAGGACGAAGACGACAATGACCACCATCATAATGCCGCTCACCGAGAGCATCACGAGGGGATACATGGCGGCGTTAGAGATCTTCCGTCGGAGGTCGGCAGAGCGCTCAAGATAACTTGCCGCATTGTCGAGCGCTCCGTCGAGGCGCCCGCCTTTTTCGGCCACATTAATCACGTCCGCAACGAGCGGAGGAAAAAGGTCGCCAGCCGCACGCATGGCGGCGGAAATACTGCCGCCCTCCACAATGGTCGCGCGTATTCGTTCGAGCGGCTGTTCAATTGCCGGCTTCTGCTTTGCCACCGCCACCGCTTCTAGAGCCTCGACGAAGGGGACGCCCGCGTTGACCATCGTCGATAGGTCGCGGAGAATTCCCGCCCTCTCCGCATCGCTGATCTTCCCTCGAGCCTTGGAACGTCGATCTTTTGCCGAGCGCTCGGTGACCTTCCCGCTTTTTCCAAGCAGGATGGCGGTCGGGGTGATGTTTTGCAGGGAGAGGCGGCGTTCCACCTCCTCCCGAGAATTGGCTTGGATCTCACCCTTGGTCTTGACGCCAGAGGCGTCGTAGCCCTGATACCGAAATGTCGTCATGCCTCGGCGGTTGCCCGCAGAACCTCCTCGACGGTCGTCGCGCCCTCAAGAACTTTTCGGCAGCCGTCGGCGCGGAGCGTCATCAGCCCGTTCTTCTCCGCTTCGGCGTGAATCTCGCTGGCGTGGTGGCCCTTCAGCATCATGCGTCGGATTTCCGAGTCGATCGCCAGAACTTCGTAGATCGCGGTTCGCCCGCGGAAACCGGTTTTCGAGCAGTGCTCGCAGCCCCGGCCACGAGTGAAACCGGTTGCATCGGAGAGACCTAGTCGCGCGAGAAGCTGAGGCTCGGGATCGTAAGGCTCCGCGCACTTTGGACAAACCGTCCGAACGAGACGTTGCGCTACGGAGCAGGTCACGGAGGAGGCGAGGAGCGAGGACTCGACGCCGATGTCCATTAGGCGGGTGAGCGCCGCCGCGCTATCGTTCGCGTGGAGACTCGTCAAGACGAGGTGGCCCGTCAAGGCCGCTTCGACGGCGGTACCGGCAGTTTCGGTGTCGCGGACTTCGCCAACCAGAATGACGTCCGGGTCTTGGCGGAGGATCGAGCGAAGCCCCGTCGCGAAGGTAAGACCGGCGCGGGGATTCACATTGGCCTGTGTCACGCCTTCAAGTTGGTATTCAACCGGATCTTCGATGGTGATGATGTTCCGGTGAATGGCGTTGAGGTAGTTCAGACCGGCATAGAGGGTGGTGGTCTTTCCAGAGCCGGTCGGCCCTGTGACGACGACGAGCCCTTGCGGCTCCGAAAGCTTCCCCATGAGGCGGTCGAGATTCATGGGTGTCATGCCCAGTTTCGTCATATCGATCGTCGCGGAGTGTTTATCGAGGATTCGGATGACGACAGTTTCGCCGTGCACGCTGGGATAGGTGGAGACGCGGAAATCGTATTCGCCCTGCGGTGAGAGGAGGGTACAGCGACCGTCCTGCGGCATGCGGCGCTCGGCAATATCGAGGCCGGCGAGGATCTTGATGCGTGAGGTGAGACCGTGCTGAAGGTCTTTCGGAATGACCATCGACTCCTGCAGCATGCCGTCGATGCGGAGCCGGATGCGGACCTTTCTCGCCTGGGGTTCGACATGGATGTCGCTGGCGCGGGCCGAGATCGCGCGGGCCATGATCGCGTTGGCCAGTTTGACGATGGGCGCGCCTTCGACGACCTCTTTGAGTTCGATGACGTTGACCGCATCGTCCTCTTCGAGGTTCTCCATGCGGAGGTTGTCCTCCCCGCCAAGAATCGCGTCTCCGACCAGTTCTCCCAGGTCGTCGTAAGCGCCGAAGGAGCGGAAGATGGCGTCGCGGATGTCTTCTTCCGCGCAGAGGTACGGGTCGATCTCGAGACCCGTCGTCTCGGAGAGTTCGTCAATCGCCGTGAGATCCAACGGGTTGGCCATGGCCACACTGGCCGCCATTTCCGTGCGCTCAATCGGCACGGCCAACAGACGCATTGCGGTGGCGTGCGGGATGATCCGGCTGCACTCGGGGTCCAACTCGATCTGAGTCAGATCGACGAAAGGCAAGCCCATCTGGACCGCCTCGCAGCGCAGCTTATCCTTGACGGACAGCTTGTTCATCCGAACGAGCAGTTCGCCCAGCGGCTCCGTCGTATCCTCGCGGTTCGCTAGAACGTGGTCCAGTTCCGATTTCGTGAGGAACCCCGATTCGACGAAGATCTCGCCGATCGGACGGTCCAGAATCATTTCTTGATCTCCGGCGTTACGATGGTGGGCGTCACGGTGAGAATGACTTGGCTGGAGGTCTTCGTGACCTTGCGGTGGCGGAAAAGGTCGCCAAGGAAAGGGATCTGGCTAAGGATCGGGACCCTATCGGTCTGGATAACGTCCTCGTCCCGCATCAGACCACCCAGGACGATGCTTTCGCCGGAGCCGATGCGGACGGTGGTCTGGGCTTCTCGGGTGGCGACCTGCGGATAGCTGGCGCCGTTCACTTCGAGATATCCGGTGATCGTGGAGACCTGCGGATAGAGGTTCAGGGTCACGCTGCCGTCGGCGGCAACGCTGGCGGCCACCTGAAGATAGATACCGACCCGCTCCTGCTGGCGGTCGAAGATCGGGGCGTTGTTCTGCGTGTAGCCGACAAGCACCGGGAAGTTGATGCGGTTGCCAATGAGGACGAAACCGCGCTCGCCGTCCATCACGGAGATGCTGGGCGAGGCCATCAGCTTCGCGACGTTCTTCTGTTCGAGGGCTTTGAGGGACGCGGAAGCGCCAAGGCCGGTGCGAGAAATGGTGCCGACGTTGAAGCCGCTCGGGGCCTCGCTCACGTTGATGCCATTGAAGGTCCAGGATAGACCGAGGTCTTTGAGGGCGTCGTTCGAGATATCGTGGACCGTCACCGCGATCATCACCTGGGCGCGCGGCTGATCGAGCTGTTTGGCCAAGGCGATCGCCCGGTCAATAGCGGCTCGAGAGCCGTTCAAGATGACAAGGCGCGACTGGGTATCGGTGGGAGCGGAAGTTTCCAGAGTGGTGGACTGAACGCCGGTGGCCTTCGAACCATCCATCGAGGAGACGGAGGGAGAGGTCTGCGAGGGACCGACAGCAACCTGGAGGTCGGACTTGAACAGCTTTTCAAGCGCGGTTACGATCTGGGTGGCACTAACGTAACTCGTGCGGTAGGTATCGGTCACCGTTTCAACGGTCGGCGCGGGAGGCGGAGCGACCGGGTCGGGATTGGCCAATTTCCATTCTCCCGGGTAGGCGGCGGTAAGTCGATCTTTAGTGCCGATTACGTAGGTATCGCCCACCTTGAGATAGGCCATGCCCGTCATCGCGGAGATGTGCTTGATGATCTCGATGAGCGGGACGTCCGCCAGACGAAGGGTGATCTTGGCGTCGGTCGTACCGAGGAGGACCAGGTTGACGCCGGTCTGCCGGCTAAGTAGCCGGAGGACTTTCGCCGGCTCGAGGTCGGCGGCATCTACGGAGCAGCGTGCCATCTCACCACGCACGATGGGAACCGCCACCGGCATCGCCGCTCGGGGCGGCACGGGAAGATGCTTCGCCGGGATGTGGCTGGAGAGGGCCCGGAGACCAATGAGGAAGAAAAGGGTGGCACTCATATCCGCTTCCGCTCGCCCACGTTAATCGTGAGCTCACCTTTGGGTCCCGAAAAAATCGCCGCGCCGTCTTCGACGCGCAAGAGCCGGACCTTGCCCTTGGTGGATTTCGTATTAATCAAGTCGTTGGGGTGGAACGGCTGGGATTCCGCTCCGTTGATGGAAAGAAAAGCGACCACATCCGTCGCGCCCGCCGTGCCTTCCAGCATCACCTCGGTTCCCTCTGGAACCACGGCAACGGTGGAGCCTTTGGTGGGATCGCTCGGCTTGAGCGGCTCGGTTTTGAGATCGCCGATTTCGCCCGTTGGCTCATTTCCGGCCAAAGGACCGCTCGGAGGCGGCAGGGTTCCGGCAAGGTAAGGGGGCGTCGCTGGCCCAGTTCCGGTGACTCCACTCCCGCTAGAGGTGCCGTCGCTCTGGGTGACCGCCAACTTCGGGTGTGAGAATGGGTCCGAGACCATAGGGAATGCGGGAGGCGCTACGGCGGCATGGCCGGTCGCCTTGTCCACCATGGCCTGAGCCATCTTGGGCAGATCGCTTCCCTTCATTCGCGTAACGAGAAAGCCAACGGCCACAACGGCCACAACGCTTAGGGCCGCGACCTGCTTTGGATTACCGGCTTCCATCTAGCCCTCCCCCCGGTAGACCAGGAGCCGCATTTGAATCTGCTCGGTCACGATCGATCTTCCCGCGCCGTCGGAGGTGCGGCGGGTCATTTCCAAATTGTCGATTTCAAACGGCACTTCGAGAGATCGCAACGAGGTCACGGCCGCCGCCAGCACCGGCGCTTTACCGCGCAGTAACGCACGGACGGAAACCTGCATCCAACCCGGATCGTTGTTTTCGCTCGCATAGACCGTCAGGTACGGCATCTCGTCGGTGCCAGCCTGGAACTCGTCCACCGAAAAACCTCTCTCGGAGGCCAACTTAGAGAGGGTGGAGCGGAGCTTGGAGACGGCACGTGAGCGATCCAAGGCGTCGGGCTTCGGCCCTTTGGGCAGGATCACGCCGGACCTTCGGTTTTCTCGCAGGCGGGCTTGCCGGCCGGCGGTTCCCGTTTTGAGATCCGAAAGTTCGCTACGAAGCTTCATCAGGCGGAGCCCACCCACCGCCATCGCCGCCGCGGAGATCGCAAGGGCAGCGTAAGAGGCGCGCTGCACCCCCCGGCGAAGGCCGGGGCCGACGATGCGGGTGTTAATGGGGCACCCCAATGCGTTTCACGTATTCGAAGCTCAGGCCGTTAGGTCCCAGGAGTTCGCTGGGACGCGAGTTGGTGATTGCATCCACCTTGGCGGATGGGTCGTTCACTTTCCTCGCAAAGGCATCGGCCGCCGTCTCGTCTTCGGCAAATCCTTGAACCGATATGTGCGTCTCACCGGCGGTAACGTCGCTGCGAAGCCCGCTCAGGACCATTCGAGGGTTGCTCGCGCGGAGCACCTTTTCTGTCTGACCCACAAAGAAATCGAAGGAACTTCGTGTCCGACCGCACATCGCATCAACAACCAACGCCGGCTGGGCGTCCTTCTTGGCTTTGTCCGTGATGGCCAGTTGCGCGTCGAGCTGGGCGACTCCGAGTTTCAGCTTTTTGGCGTCGACCGCACAGCGGGTTCCGGCATTCCAAAGCGAGGGAACGACCGCGCCGCCCACAAACACCGCCGCCGAAAATACGGCGCCGTAACGGGCGATTTCACGGCGGAGCCGGGCCTGCTCGGCGATCCATTCGCCCAGCAGATTCGCGCCGACATCGATGTTTCGATGCTTAGGCGCTGCGTTGCCAAACAAATTTTGCTTCATGCCCCTCCCTCTTAGAAATTCCGGGCTTCCCCAGGCCGCAGAGCGAGAGCCCAAGCGCCACCGTGTAGGCCTCTTGACTTCCCGCGAGCATGCGGAACGCGTCGCCATCGATGCTCGCGGCCAAACCTGCAAAGGGCCTCACCGGTTCGACGCGGAGTCGCAAAAATCCGCTGAGATATTCCGGAAGTCCGCGCAATCCCGCCGCGCCGCCGCTGAGGACCATGTGGTCCAGAATTCCAGCATAACTGCGTTCCGGGTGAAGGGAGCGGAAGTATCGGAGAAGCCGGAGGCATTCCCGCGTAAGCCGTTCGAGCACCGGGCTCAGATCGACCACCGCCGCTTCGTTCAAAGTGTCGATGACCAGCCGTCCATCTTGCCGAAGGTTCGTGCCGGGCAGCGCCAACCGCTGATCGGCCTCTTCGCGGGAGATGTCGAGGGCGCTCGCTAATGCTTCGACGATCAGTCCTACACCGAACCGGACACTCCGCAGGAACTGAAGACTTTGGTTCTGGACGACGTACATCTGGGTGCAGTCGTTGCCGATATCGAGGATCGTGAGCGACGCATTCCGCCAGACCCGGCTTCGTTCTTGGAGCCTCCGCTCAACAACCCGGAGTACGCCCTGGGCGTCCAACTCCGCGGCTATCGGGTTCAGCCCCGCATATGCCACCGTTTCGACCCTCCGTTCCACCACCTCTCTTCGCACCGCGATGACCAGCGAAGGCGAGAGGCCTTCCTCTTCCGATTCCGGATCGGCGGCTTCGATGTAGGCATCTTCAACGGGGAACGGAAGATGACGTTTGACCTTGAAACGGGCGGCCTCGCGCCGCTCTTCTCCGCGCACGTTGGGCAACATGACCCACCGCAACGCGGCCTTATCGGCCGGAATCGAAACGACGGTACGGCAGCCTTGCAGCTCACGTTCCCGAACCCAGGTCCGAAACTTCTTGGCGGGTCCCGTCTCGAAGGGCAGGGTCGCCGCATGCTGCATTGAGATGCGCGACAACGAGCCGTTCGCCACAATGATTTTCATGGCACGGCTCCCGAAATCGATGCCCATGCAGGCGGTCTCGACCGGCTCCATCATGCGGCTTTCTGCTCCTCTGGCTCCCAATACTGCCGGTAAAGGTCGCGCAGCCGGTCGGAAGCGATGAGCTGCTTTAGGGTCTCGACGATGACCGGGTCGAACTGGACTCCGGCGCCCTTACTAAGCTCCGCAACTACCCGCTCAATGGCCATCACGTTTCGGTAAGGCCGGCGCGAGCTCATGGCGTCGAACGCGTCCGCCACGCAGACCACACGAAGCGGCGGCGGGAGTTCGCCTCCCTTTAGGCCATCCGGATAGCCACTACCGTCCAGCTTTTCGTGGTGGTTCCGAATGATCATCAAAACTCCTTCGGAGAGCATCAGCGGCTTACAGATCTCGTAGCCGATGACCGGGTGAGACTTCATCACCTGGAACTCTTCGTCGTCCAGGCGGCTATCTTTATTCAAAATCGAGTCCCGCACGCCGATCTTGCCGATGTCGTGCAGGATAGTGCCGACGCGCAGCTCCTCCAGGGCTTCGGGGGTGAAACCGAGCGATTCGCCGATCATCAGCGAGACCTCGCAGACCCGCTGGGAGTGGCCGCGGGTGTATTCGTCGCGGGCTTCCAACGCCGTTGCCAGACTTTCCAAAGTTCGAAGGAAGGTGGTGCGCTGGCGCGTCTCCATACGGGCGTTCGCCACGGCAACCGCCATCATCGAGCTGACGCTTTGTAAGACCTGGAGGTCCGCGCCGTCGAAATCGGCGCGGCCATTCGGTCCAATGACGGTCAGAGCGCCCAAAATCTGGTCGCCCGCCGCCGTGGTCGAACCTTGATATGCCCGGGCGAGCAGAGGCAAACTGACGGCCGCCCGCGTTCCCAGCTCGATGCCGTCGCAGTCACCGCGCCCTTCGCGGTTCCCGACGGCCACGAGTTGGCGCATCTGAACCACGTAGCCGCTGAGTCCTTCGCCGACGTTCAGCGTCTGCGGGAACGGAAATTCGCCTTCCCCGCACGCAACCTCTGCATAAAGTTTTTCCGGGTCGGTCTCGTCGGTCAGCAATACGTAGGCGGCGGTGCCGTTCGATTCGCGACGCGCGATATCGAGGGAGGTCGAGAGCATTGTCGAAAGGTCCTGGCTGTTGGCCAGACTGGTCACGCTCTCCACGACGGCGCTCAATCGGCGCTCGCCAACATCCAGCCGGTCGTCGCGGCCTTTCAGTCCGCTCAAAATGTGGGCGATCGCGGTGCCCGCGAGGAGGGCGATCGCGATTTCTGTGAACTGCGCCTGGGTGGCCCGGTGCGTAAAGAGGGCGGCCAGAAGAACCGCGAGATAACCCGCGGCGGTTCCCCAGAGGGCGCGCCAATGGCGATTGACTACGGCTTCCGCAAGCAACGCCAGGATTGCGATCGGCCAAATCCCTTCGCGGCCGTCGCGTCCGTCGAAGGCGACAAGGATCGCGATGAGGCCATCCGCCAGGAGCGTCCCGCGAATGAGATTGCTGCCAAGGGTGGCGAAGCGCGCCGGCAGGACGAGCCCGATTTCGCCAAAGATGCCGAGGACGGTGAAAACTCCAAGGACAGGGAATGTGTTACGGGGCAGGATTCCGGCGAAGGCGAGGCAAGCAAAGATGCCCACCAAACCCCACCGGGCCCGCAAAATCGTTTTCCCCCTTGCTCGAATATCCATAGGCCTGCCTATAGGTTCTCGGTAGGAGTTGGTACTTCTTACAGGGCAGATCTCATCGAAATACGTGGCATGGGCTTCGCGGCTACTTTTCCGCGGCTTCTCTGGCCCGTTGCTCTCGCGCCGTCTGTCGTAGCGCTTGCCACGGAAAACTTCGCGGAGTACCCGTCCATGGCTCGCCGGGCGCACCGCCTGAGAGAATCCAGGCCCGGCGGGGTTCATCGGTGTGGTTCCCGGCGGCGTAGTGCAGGGTGCGCGAGTCATGAACCGTGACCGATCCCGCGGGAATGGGGCAAGCAACGGCCCGATCCAGTCCCGCGTTTACATTCGGCTCAAGTTCTAAACCGTGGACCCGAACGTCGCCCCCGATGGGGCGATGAGGCATGACTTCATACCGATGGGAGCGGGGGAGGAACCACATGCAGCCCATTTCGATACTTGTGTCCTGCAACGGGAGCCAAATCGAGAGGTTCCGATAGCGGCGAGTGGGGTCCCAATACGCCTCGTCTTGATGCCAAGGAGTGGGCGCGCCGTTTCGGGCCGGTTTGAGAATGGCATGGTCTCCGAAGCTCACTTCGTCGGTCCCGTAGATCTGGCGAAGCAGCGCCCCCGCATTGGCCCAGGCGAGGGTTTCCGTCAGCTCGGGCGCATACTGGTGGGGGCCTAGGATTTGCGGAAGCTTAGCCTCTTTTCCTTCTTCATCCGAACCTGCAAGATCGAATTGATTTCCCGATTCTCGTCCAGCTCGTTCCGCGAATAGTCGGTCATAGACGACCTTGATTCGGGCGCATTCTTCGGGCGTGGTGAAGTTGGGAACGACGAGAAAGCCTTCTCGCTCATATTCGGCAACCTGCTCGGCGGTGAGCAGTAGGGTGGGCGTCTGCGCCATAGAAGCATCTTACAACTCTCTCAAGAAGAGAGAGTGAGACTTTTGAAGGCGGCGCTACGACTTTCCGCCGGTGGTCGCGATCCCTTGGATAAACGTCTTCTGTGCGAAGAAGAAGAGGACGATGATGGGGAGAGTGAAAAGAGTGGCCGCCGCCATCAACTGAGCCCACTTACCCCCGTAGCTGGAATAGAACTGCTGGAGCCCGTAGGCCAGCGTGTACCTCTTCGGGTCGTTGATATAAATCAGCGGGCCCATGAAGTCGTTCCAGCTCCCGAGGAACTGGAACAAGGCGCACGTCGCCAGCGCCGGCTTGGCCAGCGGCAGGACGATGCGGGTGAAGATCGTCCAGTCGTTCGCACCGTCCAGCCGCGCCGACTCCGAGGTTTCTTCCGGAAGCGAGCGGAAGAACTGGGTCATGAGGAAGACGAAAAACGGCGAAGCGAGGAAGGCCGGCACCGCCAGCGGCAAATAGGTCCCGTACCAACCCAACCAGCGGTAGATCGTGAACTGCGGGATCATCGTGACCTGGGAGGGCAGTGCCATTGTCGCAACCATGATCATGAAAAGGGTGTCTCTCCCTTTGAACTGGACGCGAGCGAAACCGTAGGCCACTAGGGCACTGGAGAGCACCGAACCCAAAACCGTCGTGAGTGCCAATCCGACGGAGTTAAAAAGATAAGAATCCAGCGGTGCGTTCTTAAACGCCTCCGTGTAGTTCGAGGCGTCTAACGAGTGGGGCAGGAGCGACGAAAGCGGCGAACTCCCCTGGCCGCTGAAGACCTGCGACTCCGGCTTAAGCGATGTTGCGACCATCCAGACGAACGGCAGGAAGGCCGGCAGACAGAGGATGACCAACGCCAGATGGACCGTCAGACGCTGGCCTCGGCTTATCCCGATCGCGCTATTCGCCAAGGGATCGCCTCCGCTCAAGCTCTTGCTTCATTTTCTCCGCCAAAGCCGGAATCGCCTGATCGGCCGGAGTCTTTCCGAGTACCGCCGCGTCTTGCATCTTGTTGATCTCATCGCTGAGGAAAGTCTGGTAGGGCACCCGGGGCAGAACGTCCATTTTGGTGCTCGTCATCAGGTCGACGAAGGTCTTGAATTGCGGATAGTCGCGGATGTACTTCTGGTACGCCTTCGCGTGGGCGACGGCCGGGGTTAGGGGGAGCCAGCCGCCCTTCGTATAGAACACCGCCGCGCGCTCCGGGTCCGTGAGGCCCGACCAGAACTTGATGAAATCCCAAGCGCCGGCCGGCTCCTTTGCCCCACGGGGCACGATCATAAAGTTGCCCCCTGAGATCCCGGCGAGCGGAACGCCGCCCTTTGGCGGAGGAATGGGCGCGGTCAGATACCGGAGGTTGGGAGCGTATTTGCGAAGCTGCTCCACCCGCCATTGCCCGTCGACGGTCACCGAATAAGCCCCGCCCATAAACGGCCACCCCTGGGCAAACGAGGCCGAGTTCAGGCCAGCCTCGTAACGGATAACCTGATCCAACCCGAGCCGCTTTCGCGAATCCGCAAGATATTGAAAAGCACGACGGTTCGCGGGCGAATCGACCGTCACCGCGCCGGTAGATGGATCGGTAAGACCGCCGCCGAAGATCTGAGCGAACATCGGAAAGCCGTTCGGGAGCCAGCCAATTCGCTTCAGGTTCCCTCCTTCGCGCTTGTCCAGCTTAGGCCCTGCGGCATCGAGCCCTTCGAGGGATTGGAGTGCCTCCTTGTAATCGATCCCCGCCGCCTCAAAGTCTGCCGGAAGGAAGTAGAGCGCCATCATGTTGATGCCGATCGACATACCGTAGAGACGCCCCTTGTAGGTGCCGACCTTCTTCACCACTGGATAGGCGTCGCGGTCGAAAATCGCCTTCTCCTCGGGCGTCATCAGGGTATCCAGTGGCTGGATCAGCCCACTATCCGCCCAAACCGGAATCACCGGGTTCCATTGCGCCATCACATCCGGAGGGTCGCCCCCCAATACCCCGAGTAGAAACTTCGAATCGGCCCCGGCCGTGGGTACGGAGAGCGCCTCAACCTCGTAAGTCGTTTGGCTCGCGTTGTATTCAGCCACGATCTTGTCGACCACGTCCTTCCATTCCGCCGTCCACATATGCCAGAACCGCACCTTCTTCCGAGCATGAGACTCTTCTTTTGCCGAGAAGGCCGGCGCCGTCCAAAAGCCGACCAGGAAGATCAGTACCGCCGCCATGCCCAAGGCTTTGAGCACGGAAACCACCTTCTTCGCTCCGCCTTCTTCCCTATTTCTCATAATGCACCCACCGCTTCTGGGTTCGAAACAAGACCGAGGTAACGCAAACGACAAGGACGAAGAGAATCCAGGCCATCGCGCTGGCATATCCCATGTCGCCGTACCGCCAGGCCCGGTTGAAGAGATAGAGGGCGTAGAACGTCGTGCTGTCGTTGGGCCCCCCGTTGGTCATCACGAATGCCTGAGTGAAGGCTTGGAACGCGCCGATCGTGCCCATCACTAGATTGAAAAAGATCACGGGCGAAAGCATCGGTAGCGTGATTCTTCGCATTCGGTGCCAGGGTCCGGCTCCGTCCAAGGTGGCGGCTTCGTAAAGATGGATCGGAATGTCTTTCAGCCCCGCCAGATAGATGACCATTGAGCCGCCCACTCCCCAAAGCGACAGCATCACGAGGCTGGTCAGCGCCCATTTCGTATCCGCCAACCAGGCTGGACCCACGATGCCGAACTTGCTGAGAAGGACATTTACCAGCCCGATTTGGGGGTTCAGCAGCCAGACGAAGACGACCGAAGATGCCACTGCGGGCACGATGCTCGGCAGGAACAGAATCGTCCGGTAAACCGCGACGCCGCGCACGTTGCAGTTCAACAGTAACGCGAGCCCCACCCCGCCGATGACGCCAAGCGGCACCGCGACGACCGCATACTTCAGGGTGACCTCCAGCGATTTCCAGAACAGCGGATCGGCCGTGAGTAGCGCCCGATAGTTCGCAATGCCTACCCACTTTGGCGGCGTTACGATGTTCCACCGTGTGAACGAGAGCCCGACGCTGGCCGTGAACCCGCCCACGGTAAAGATCAGGAACCCAATCAACCAAGGCGCGATAAACAGATATCCCGTCAGGTTCTTCTTCATCGGATCACCCGGCGATAGCATACAACGGTTTCGAGCATGAGGAGCCGGTAGTGTCACTACAGCGTCGGCGATAACGTTCCAGGTTAACGTTATATATCTGCTTTTCCATTTAGAAGAAGGGTTTTTCTCGGAGAAATCTCGGAGAGTTAGATGATTTTCGATATAAAATTATATAAATTTATTTAGATGATATATTGCTAAATTGGCGTGTTGCGACACGAACCACCCCTGCTCCGCACTCCCAAATTGACCGTGAGGCTTTCGTGACTTTTCAAAACGTACGATCGTTCCTATGACGACACGTTCCGTCCTACTCGCAACCCTCGCTTCGCTCTCAATTGTCGGAGTGGCCCAAGAGATGGATAACAAGGCCGCCGCTTGGATCGGGAAGACGGCGAAGGCAGTGCCGGTTGTGGACATGGCCGGGAACAAGGTGGATCTCGCGAAAGAGTTCGGCAAGAGGCCCGTCGTACTGGTGTTCTACCGCGGTGTCTGGTGCCCGTTCTGCCACAAACAGCTCCGCGAACTCCAGGCCATTGAAGCCGATTTGAAGGCGGCGAACGCAATCGTATACGTCGTTTCCAACGAAGCTTCAGACAAGCTCGACGCCATGCGGCAAGCCGAAAAGCTCGGCTCAACCTTCGTTTCACTCTCTGACCCAGAGGCCAAGCTGGCCGCGCTCTACGCGGGCAAATACGACCAGGGCTATCTTAAGCCGGCCACCGTGGTCGTCGGCAAGAAAGGCAAGATCGTTTTCGCCTCCTCGCTTGAGGATTACAAGATTCGCGCCGATTCTCAGGCGGTTCTTAAAGCGGTGCGCGACACTAAGCTCGGCAAGCAGACCAAAATGTGAACGGTGTGAGAAAAGTCCTCGTGATCGAAGACGACGCGGACCTGCGTCGCCTCCTAACCATGCACCTCCGCGACCTCGGCCTTGAGGTTCGGCAGGCGGCGGATGGCGTCTCGGGACTGGATCTTGCGTTGAACGGCGAGCCGGAACTCATCATTCTCGACCTCAAGCTGCCCGGGATGGACGGCCTCGAAGTCTGCCGGCGTATTCGGGCGGTCAACAAGACCGTTCCGGTGCTCATGCTCACCTCCCGCTCGACCGAGGCCGACCGGGTGGCCGGCCTCGAATTAGGGGCCGACGACTATCTCTCCAAGCCGTTCAGTATCGCGGAACTGCTCGCCCGTGTGAAAGCGATTTTCCGCCGAGGGGACGCCCTTCAGACGGTGACCAAAGAGCCGGTCGCCGAGAATATCGACCTCGGTGAGCTCTTAATCGACACAACCAAACGACGCGTGACCCTGCGTGGAGAACCCGTCACCCTGACGGTGAAAGAGTTCGACCTCCTCGTCCTCTTCGCCCGCGAGCCCGGCAAGGTCTACACCCGAGAAGACCTGCTGGACGGGGTTTGGGGTCAGGGGTACTACGGGTACGAGCACACCGTCAACACGCATATCAACCGGCTGCGCGGAAAGATCGAGGCCGACCCGGCGAACCCCAAAATCCTGGAGACGGTCTGGGGTGTCGGCTACCGGCTGGCGGAAGGCCTCGGCGCATGATCAAGACCCTCCACGGACGCCTAACGGCGATCGTGGTGGCCCTCTTCGCCCTCAGCACAGCCCTTGGCATGCTTTTCACCTCTTCCACCACGCGGGCCTACGCGATGGAGGAACGTCAGCGAATGAACACACGTTTGGCGGGTGACCTGGTTCGCTATCTCAACGACAAGCACCTCTTGCCGATCACTCCGGAGAACCACGATAGGGTTGTCCCGGAGTTGCACCGGCTGATGACGGTGAATCCGAGCATCGACATCTACCTACTGGATCCCCGCGGCAACGTTCTCGGCTCCACGGTGAGGGATCAAGATCTGGCGATCCGTCGCGTCGAACTTCGCCCGATCTACAAGTTTCTTTCCCAACCGGGCGTCTTCCCGATTCGCGGTACGGATCCGCATGGGACGGACGACACCGTCTTTTCCGTCGCTCCCACCCCAGGCGGCTTTGCTTACGTCGTTCTCGGCCCCATCAATGGCTCCATCGGCGATGCCCTGCGAAGCAGCTACGCGCTTCGCACCGCTGCCGGCGCGCTGGCGGGGGTGGCAATGTTTAGCGTGATCTCCGGAGGCTACATCTTCTGGACCCTGACCCGGCGTCTCCGCGCTCTCGTCACCAAAGTCGATCGCGTCTCAACCGAGTTGGCGGGGACCGGGACCGACGACGCCGTGCACGGCTGCGACGAGATCGACGGGTTGGACCACGCTTTCGATTCGATGGCGGGCCGTGTCCGCACCCTCCTCACAGACCTCCAGCAAGCCGACGCGGAACGGCGAGACCTCGTTGAAAACGTCACCCACGACCTCCGAACTCCCATCGCCGGCCTGCGTGGCTATTTGGAGACCCTGCTCATGCGCGGCGAATCGCTGGCCCCCGAGGAGCGGCTCGACTATTTGGAAAGCGCCACCCGCGCCGTCGACCGTCTAAGCGGCCTGATCGACGGAATGCTTGAGTTGGCCCGACTTGAATCGGTCCGTTTAGAGTTCAGCCCGGAGCCATTTATCGCTGCCGAGTTGGCACAGGACGTGATGCAGGATTTCCGCCTCCGTGCGCAGTCCAGAGGAATCGATCTACGGATGGAGGTGGACGGCGATACCATGATTCGCGCGGACATTGCCCTCGTCCAGCGCGCGCTGGGCAACCTGGTGGAAAACGCCCTTCGTCACACGCCGAGCGGCGGGACCGTGACGTTAGCGGCGCTTCGCAAAGGCGGGCGGGTTCAGGTCAGTGTCTCGGATACCGGAAGCGGGATCTCGCGGGACGACCTTGCGAAGGTCTTCGACCGCGGCGTCCGCGGCTCCGAAGCCACCGGCCCGGGGGCCGGGCTTGGACTGGCCATTGTGGAGCGGATCGCGGTTCTCCATCAGGCGGAGGTTTTGGTTGACAGCCAGCCCGGCCAGGGTGCGACGTTTAGCTTGGTCTTTCCGGGATAGGAGCCCTTACAACGCCTTTCTCTTCTTGCCGGCAATGCCCCTGGGGGCCAAAGAGGTCCTTCCAGTTTCCTGTGCCTGAGCCCCCGGGGCTTTCCGTGGAGGTTACGCCCGGGAAGCCCCGGGGGCTGAGGTTGTCCCAACAGACATTCGCGGTAGGCGGCCCCCAGGGCATCGGCGGCAAAAAAAGAAGCGAGGGCCGCTAAGAACGACAAAAGCCTGAGGCGATTCGCCCCAGGCCTGGTAATTCAAAGCAGGTTAGGAAGTGGCGATCAGCCCTTCTTCATCATGCCGGGCTTGGCCATCATGTGGCCCTTCATCATCATGGGCTTCTTCATCATGCCCATGTGGTGCATCTTCATCATCTTCATGCCCACGGCCTTCTCGGCGGGAGTCATTTTCTTCATGGCGGACATCTTGTGCATCTCGTCCATCTTGGTCATCTTGCCGCCGTCCATCATCTTCTTCATGGACATGTGCTCGGCCGGGGTCATCTTCTTCATCATGCCCATGGCGGTCTTCTGCTCCATCGGCGAGAGACCCTTCATCATGCCGCCCTTCATCATGTGACCTTTCATCATGTGGCCCTGCATCTTATGGCCCATCATCTTGTGGTCCATCTTGTGGCCCATCATCTTGTCGTCTTTCTTCATCATTCCCTGGCCAAAGGCAGAGGTAACGGTGAGGGCGGCCATAACGGCGATGGAGAGGAGCGTGGATTTCTTCATTGGATCTTTCCTGTTTCAACTGGTTTGGTCAAACCGCGTTTCTTACTAACATCGTAACGTATTGAGGATACGAAAGTTTCCGATTGTTAGGCGTTGTTATCAATTCGTGAAAGATTGGCCCAAAAGGCCCGGTTAGAGATAACGATTCTGTAACGATTGGGCTCAACCAGGCGGTTCGGACCGCCGCAAGAGGTAACGTCCCACTGGGTTTGCCCACCTCATGAGACTTCGCCGCCACCCTACCGGCCCCGTGGAGATCCGCGAGAAACACCCCCTCGCGATCCGTTGGTTCCACTGGGTCAACTTCCCGGTTCTGTTCATCATGATCTGGAGCGGCCTCATGATTCTCTGGGCCAACAACGTCTTCCAGATCGGAGGCCGCCATGTGATCTCGCAGGAAAGCCTCGACTTCCCGCTCGCCTGGTACGACAAACTGATCGGCCACAAGCCGGCTGCGGATGACCATTACACGCTGGGTGCGCGGCTGGCGGAGGGGATGTCTTGGCATTTCTTGGTGATGTGGATCTTCACCATCAACGGGGCGCTTTACGTCTTATATCTCGCCTTCTCCGGCGCTTGGAGAGACCTTCTGCCAAAACCCGGATCGATCCGCCACGCCTTGCTGACCGTGCTTCACGACCTCCACTTGCGGAAGGAAGCCCCACCCGCCGACGGCTACAACGGCGCACAGCGGTTTGCCTACACGGGGGTGATTATCATGGGCTTTGGCAGCCTCATCTCAGGTCTGGCGATCTATAAGCCGATGCAGCTTTCGGGCCTCGCACAGTTCCTCGGCGGCTACTCCGCAGCACGGTTCGAGCATTTCTGGCTGATGATCGGCTTCTGCGCCTTCTTCCTTGTCCACGTGGTCCAAGTAGCGAAGACGGGCTGGAACAACTTCCGTTCGATGATCACGGGCAAAGAACTCGTCCCCGTCGAAGTCGTCGAGACAGAGGTGGCGGCGTGAGTACCCCTGAGCAGGAAATGACGCGCCTTTCCCGGCGCGGCTTCCTCTGGACCGGCGTCGCGCTTCTTGGCGGCTACGGCGGAGTGAAGTATCTCGCCTCTCGCTCTGATGCGGGGGGCACGCCTTGGCCGTTCCGCACCGCGCTTGAGGCCAATGAAGGGATCTGGCACGACGGACTGGGAGACCGTCTCTCGCCCGAATTCAGCCGAAGCGCCCTCACCGCGCTTCGTCAGAATGGGGACGAAGGCCTTGGGGAGGACTTCGATCCCGAGATGTGGGCACTTACGGTGGAAGGCATCGCCGGTGAGGAAGGTCCAAAGACGTTTTCCCTCGCCGATATCAAGGCGCTCCCTCGCCATGAGATGATCACCGAGATGTGCTGCATCGAAGGGTGGAGTATGGTCGTTCATTGGGCAGGTGTCCGCCTGCGGGACTTCATGGCGAAGTATCCGCCGATCACCCAGAGCGGCAACGACCCTGATCTGGAAAATGGCCGCGAGGACCTCGTCCGTTACGTCGCGATGGAGACGCCGGACATGGGCTACTACATCGGCCTCGACATGCAGAGCGCCCTCCACCCACAGACCCTGCTCTGCTATGAGATGAACGGAAAACCGCTCACCCTCGACCACGGAGCACCCTTGCGGCTGGCGATCCCGGTGAAGTACGGGATCAAGAACATCAAGCGGATCGGCACCATCCGCTACACCAACGACCGGCCTAAAGACTTCTGGGCGGAGCAAGGTTACGATTGGTATTCAGGGCTTTAAGGAGTTTAGGGAGTTAGGGAGTTAGGGAGTTAGGGAGTTAGGGAGTTTCTCCGGAGGAAGCATGCTCCAGCCCAAAACCTAACTCCCTAATCTCCTACTTCGGCGGAATGATCTTCTTGAGATCACCCTGCGACGACTTCGTGAGGTCCTTCGTGACGTCCTCGCGGATCTTTTGGGCGTCCGCATTGGTCCGGACGATGTGCGGGGTGAGGAAGACCATGAGTTCGGTCTGGCCTTTGACCTTGGTGGTCGAGCGGAATAGGTTGCCCAGTAGCGGCACGTCGCCCAGGAATGGCACCTTTTGCACGGTGTTTCGTTCGGTGTTCTGGATAATCCCGCCGAGGACGATCGTCTGCCCGTCTTGAACGGTAACCGTCGTCGTGGCCTTGCGCTGGTTGGAGATGGGGGCCGTCAGGTTGCCAAAGGTTTGGAAACCTTGGAGGTCGTCTGCCGACTGGATCACGTCCATCGTCACCTGACCATTGGCCGTGATTCGGGGAGTGACGTTGAGGACGACGCCAACATCTAGGAACCGGACGTTGGTGACCACCGGGCCGGTGACCGTCGTCTGTTGGCCGTCGGGATAGGGAACACGCTGGCTCACGTTGATCTCCGCCTTCACGTTGTTTGAAGTGAAGATGCGCGGAGTGTCCAGAACCTTGAACCGGGTGTCCGTTTGCACCGCGTTCAAGAAGGCCTTGTAGTCCTTGCCCGTAAGCGTGTACTGGAGGCCTCGAATCGGATCGGCCGCCGTAGCCGTTTGGAGGCCGAAGTTCTGCGAACCGACACCGTCCCCGCCGAACAGGTTGCCGATGAAGTTGTATTCGACGCCCAATTTTGTCGTCTTATCCAGGCTTGCCTCCACGATCACCGTCTCGATCACGACCTGCTCCGCCGTCACATCCAGCTTCTCGATGACCTTCTTGATCATCCGCATGTTGCTGGGCTGAGTCACGACCACGATGCTGTTCGTATTCGGGTCGGCTTGGATATTCACCTTGCCGGTGATGTCGCGGGTGTTGACGATGTGGCCTTCTTCGTCGAAGTCGGAGTTCCCGCTCTTGTTCCGGTTGTTATTGCCGAAGTCGCCGAAGATATCGAAGAAGAATCCGCCGTCCTGGTTGCTGTTGCGTTGTTGGGCGAAGACCTTCGTAAGCAGGTCGGCCACGTCGGATGCTTTGGCGTTTTGCAGCTTGATGATCTCGGTATTGTCCGCAAAGACCGCCGGCTGATCCAGATTCTTCAGGAGCTTTCGGATCAACTCCATATTCTCGGGGGTAGCGTTCACCGAGACCGAGTTGGTCTGCTTGATCGCCGTCGCCGACTGGTTCCCCGCCGTTCGCTGAGGTGGCCCGAACGGGTTGAACCCAAACGAGATGAAGCCAAATTCGTTGCCGCTGTTGTTGTTCCGCCGGCCGGAGCCGCGACCCTGGGGGGCGTTGGCAGTGAGCATGTCCTCGATCGCTTGCACCGCCTGTTCCGCTGGGACAAATTTCAAGACGAAGAGTTCCGTGGTTAGCGGTTGCGCTGTGGGCTTGTCGAGATCTTTAAGCAGTTCTTCGATTTTGGTGTGCTCGGCCGGCATCGCTTTAACGATCACCGAGTTGGTGTAGTCGTCCGACGTCACTTTGAAGTTCGCGTTGGCGGGCCCGCCGGGGGCGCCGCCACCACCAAACTGGGGTTGCTCACCGCCGCCGAACCGGATGATGCCAGGGTTGAAGTTCGGCTGAAGGTTCGCCCCGCCGCCTCCGGCGGCCGGACCGTAAATATCGACGATGACCTTCGCCACCTGGGTTGCGGACGCGTTCTTCAAGAAGTAGGTCTTGACGATGGGCTGAGGCGGGGGCGGGGGGCTCTGCTGCGGCTGCTGTTGCGGCGGCTGCTTGCGCGCCACCAGCATCAAGTTGCCTTGCTTCTGCAGTTCGTAGCCGTTCAGGCCGAGGACCGTGTTGAAGATCTCGAATGCCTCATCCAGCTTCACCGACTTCGCGCTGGTCACCGTGAGCGGCACCTTGAACGTCGGGTCCTTGAGGATCGTGATCCCCGACGTGCGGGAGAAGATGGAGATGATCGCGTCCGCGTTCGCTTCCGTGAAGTCGAGGAACATCGTCGTCTTCGGGTTCAGTTTGAACTGCTTCCAGGCCGGTTTCGGCGGCTTGGGCATTCCTCCCGGCATGCCGCCGGGCATCCCCCCGGGAACCTGTCCGCGCACAGTGGGTCCACCTTTGGTTTGGGTCGAAGTCACGCCCTTGGTGATCGGAGGTTTGACGGCGGCGCCCTCCTGAGGAGGAGTTTGACCGCCCTTTGCGGGCGCGGCGGCCGTCGGAGCGGCGGTTGCGGGTGCGCCTTGAGCCTCGGAGGACTTCACCCGCTGAACCTGCTCAGAGACGCCTTGCGTCCCCGGCTGTGCGAGAACCCACGAGGCCGGAAGCACCAGGAGGGTGACCGGAAGGGTATGAGCCAGTTTCTTCTTCATGAGGAGGTTCGTTTACTGAGTGATCATCGTGGCGCCAGCCGGAGCCGCGCTGGAGGGGGACGAAGCGAAAGGACGAATCTGCAAGCCGGAGCCGATGCGGCCCGGCGGCATGCCGCCCGGGATACCGCCCGGGTTTAGCGGCTGGAAACCGCCCTCGGGCGGGGCCTTCACTTTGGGAGGGTCGTTGGGGTTGAAGCGGTAGATCGTCTCCGCCACGCCTTTCTCGTCGGAAAGGACGATGCAGGCGGTTGTGATGCCGACCACATGGGCCTTTTTCCAATCCTCACCCTCGCGAACGTAGCCCATTTTCTTGGTGCCAGAGTTCTCGAGCAGAGCCATGCGGGCACCATCGACTTCCACCATTCCGGTGTAGGCCCAACCGCCTTCCCCTCCCGCCAAGCGGCCGGGGATCTGCACGATGTCGTCCTTCTCCAGCGTGGGCGGGGCGATGGCGCGCAGATTCTTTACCACCGGTAGGAACGGGTCCCGAGCGAGACCTTTTGGCTTGTCGAAGTGGATCGAGTTGTCGAGCAGCGGGAAGTCCCAGCCCGCATCCGCCTTGCGGGCGACCTTCTTCTTCACCGGTTCTTTGCCGGTTGTCTTTGCCGGCCCAGGATCGGAATAGGCGTAGATGCCCACCGCCACCGCGATCACCGCGAGGTAACCGACGGGTTTGGAGACCACCGCCATTTAGGCCTCCTCCTTGTACAGGAAGGCGGTCAGGTTTAACGTCGTGCTCACCATATTCGCCTCCGTTCCCAAGGTCTTCGCCGGCTCGAGCTTGAGGCCATTGACCGCGATCTTCGAATCCGGGTTTTCGATGGCCTGAACCGTATGCAAAACGTCTTGGTAGGTTCCTTGGATCGTGACGACGAACGGTGTTTGGATCAGTGATGGGGCCTTGATCGGCTTGCCGACGAAGAAGCTGGACAACTGGACATGGTGCCGATCCGCGATGGCGGTCAGCTTCCCCATCATTTGTGCGCCTAACGTCTCGGGGGCGACATCCCAGGTCAGTCGCTTCACGGTCTCCTGCGTCTGCTTCGCCAGCGCGGTCGTCGTGCGGTTGCTTCGCTCGGTAGAACGCAGGCTCTTTTCCGCTTCCGCCGCTCGCCCGGACGCCGGTTTCGGCGCGGAGAAGGCGTAGTAGCCCGCCCCGACGATCACCACGAGGGAGAGGCCCAGGAGAAGATCCCAACCACTTTCGACCTTAAAGTTTTGTTTTGACATCTTTCTCCTTGAGCGGCCGGTCGAACGGCATCACACCGACCGGGCTTCCGGTTACGTAGAACTGGGTCAGGGGGGTATCCGAGATCGCCGTTCGGCTCGTCGAGACCACCTTCATCCCCTCGAATCGCTTGTCCTTCGTGAGGTTGCCCATGAAGTCCGTCACATCTTTGTCGTGAAGCCCTAGGCCCGAGACCGAGATCTGGGTGCCTCGGCTCAGGTTCAAACTGGTGAACCAGGCGCCCTCCGTGGCCGCAGCTGAAAGTGCCACCACCATGTCACTCATTGTTTGGGCCGGCTTGAACGCCGCGTCCAAAATCCGCTCCGCTCGCTGAACCCGGGTCAGTTCGTCGCCCAGCTTGGCCTGTTCGCGCTTTGCCGTGCTGAGCGAAGCTGCCACCTTGGTCTCGGCGACCGTCGGTTTTGGGCTCAGCCGGGTCCTCACGCTGTACGCATAGCCGCCGGCTCCGACCGCCAGGCCCGCCGCCGCGATCGCCCGCCAAGACTTCCACTTGCCGCTCCGATCGAGTTGCGCCTGTTTCTGGTTGGGTGGCTCGAATGAGAACAGCCGGGTGACCCCAACGGGGTCGGAAAGCCGCCAAGCCGGCGAGCGGTCTTCCCGAAGTCCCGCCGCGATGTCCGGCGTGGCTACCGCGACGATCGGAGAAGGCATTGCGTCGGACACGGCGTAGGTTCGCGCAATTTCGTCCTCGATGTCCTCGGGCGACTCCGGCAGGGGAACGGTTCGGCTGTAGTGAAGCTCGCCGCCCTTGACTACGTCCAGGTTCAGCGCTTCGCCCGAAGCCTCAACCACCAACGCGTCGGTCAGCGAATGGGCCCGCGCCACCATCCAGGATCCGTAAGCCACCGGCAGGATCGCCCGCACCCGAATTCCGCTGGCCTTCGCCTCGTCGGCGATCCGCTGGAGGGCGTCCGACTTGATTGCTCCGACCGCAGCCAGGCGCCCCTTCCCTTCGACGAACGCGCCGAGCCGGAAGGCGAGGACGTACTCGTTCGGGGCGAAGGGCAGGACGCCTTCGAGCTGAACCCTCAGGATCCCTTCGATCTCGTTCCGAGAGGCGTTCGGCACGTATAGCGACCGCACGAAGCAGCTCCGTCGACTCACCCCGATAACCGCTTCCCGCCCGCGAGCCTCAAGCAGACACGCAGCAAGGCTCGCGGCGACGTTCGACTGGCCGGTCGACGGATCGTAAACGTGGACCTGCGTCGGAGACCACTCGATGACGAGCAGTCCGCCCTTAATCGCCAAGCTCTTCCCTCTGGCAAACGCGCAGCACTTCTTCCGGCGTCGTCAATCCCTGGAGCACCGCGCGGCGCCCATCTTCCAAAAGCGTCTTCATGCCCAGTTGCTCGGTCGCATAGTTCTTTATCGCGCTGGCCGAAGCCCGCTCCACCGTCATCGTCCGGACCGCTTCATCGACCACCAGAAGCTCAAAAAGTCCGGTTCGGCCCTTGAATCCGGTGCCAGAGCAGACATCGCAGCCCTTGCCCCGCATGATCGCATGCTCCTCAAGATCGCCCTTGGTGATCCGAAGCGAAGTCAAGCCAGCCTGCGACTCCTGGCTCGGCGCCGTGCAGCTCGGGCAGTTCCGTCGAAGCAGCCTTTGGCCGAGAATGCCGACTAGCGAACTCGCAGCCAGGTACGGCTCGACGCCCATATCCAGCAACCGCGTGATCGCGCCGGGGGCGTCGTTGGTGTGTAGGGTGCTGAACACCATGTGGCCGGTAAGTGCCGCGTGGATGGCGATTTCGGCCGTCTCCTCATCGCGGATTTCGCCGACCATGATGATGTCGGGATCCTGGCGGACGATGCTTCTCAGTCCGTTCGCGAAGGTTAGACCGATGTGCGGCCGAACCTGGATCTGACCGATGCCGAAGATCTGATACTCGACGGGGTCTTCGATCGTGAGGATGTTCGTGGTGATCGAAGTTAGCTCGGACAGCGCACCGTAAAGCGTGGTCGACTTACCGCTACCGGTTGGACCGGTCGAGAGGATCATGCCGTGGGGCTGGCGAATGATCTTTCGGAAGGTCGAGATCACCTCCGGGTCCATGCCGATCGCCTCGAGGCCGACGATGGAGGTCGCCTTGTCGAGGATACGCATGACCGCGCGCTCGCCGTACATCGTGGGCACGATCGCGACACGGACGTCGATCGAGCGGCCCGCGACGGAGATCTTGATGCGGCCGTCCTGCGGCAGCCGCCGCTCCGCGATGTTCATCTCGCCGAGGATCTTCAGACGTGAGACGAGCGCCGCGTGCATCCGCTTTGGCGGTCGCGCGATGACGTGCATGATGCCGTCCAACCGGTACCGCACCCGCAGTTCCCGTTCGTACGGTTCGATGTGGATGTCGCTCGCGCCGTCTCGTACGGCCTGCGAGAAGATAAGGTTGACCATCTGCACGATGGCCGAGTCGCTCGCCATCTGCTGGAGGTCGTTTAGGTTGGCGTCCTCGTCCAGGTCGGCGAAGGTCGTCTCCTCGTCCGGGAATCCTCCGAGAATCCTTTCGATAAACCGCTCTTCGATTTGGAGCCGGATCAGCGTCGGATCGGCGAGCACCGCTCGCACCGGACGGTCGAGCAGGACTCCGAGGTTGTCGACCGCGCTGAGGGCAGACTCGGCGCCGATGGCGGCGACCAGGGTTCCGCGCTCGATGTAAAGCGGCAACACCTGATGCTTGATCGCGAACTCGCCGGGCGTCAGGAGGATGGTTTCCGCATCCGGCTTGATCGTCCGCAAGTCGACAAACGGCAACGGTTTGGGTCCGTTACGAGACAAGGTTGGGTTCATCGGGGCCTCGGGAGTCATCTAAAATTTGCACGGTTCGATTGCGGACGCCCCTGCGACAGGACGTTTCGTTCAAGACTTCCATCAGGCCAGATGTAACGAATATAAACCAATAACTGGAGCCGGAAAGTTCCGTCTCCTAAGAATAAAGAAAAGCCTCATTCCCAGAATCTTGGTCGCTAATGTAACGGGTACGCAGACCCCGGGGTTTCACCGGGTTTGCGTAACCGCTTGGATGGCTAACAGCATCGCCGGATTCGGTTGGTGACGGTACGACGCTTAGGCCAAAGGTCCCAAATCAGCCCTTCCCAACGTCGAAGAGGCGATCTTAGCAGCAAGTCTTCAGAACTACGGAAAAGTTTTTCCGGATTCGAATGTATCTTCGTTCGATTGACGCTGGGCCAGACCAGATCTACCTAAACTCCCTTTGGGCAGCTATGGTGCGCGAAGGCGCCGGCGCTTTCGCTGTTCACTAAGAAGGCAAGGGGGCACCGCTCAGGCGTTTATCTCGCTTGATCGTATAAGAGATTAGTAAGACGAGGAGTGCGACCAAGACAAGGGAGGAGCCGGTGGTACCTAGGTTGAAACCGCCCTTGGAGACGGGTTTGGTCATAAGGTCTCCAAAGGTTGCGCCGAAGGGTCGCGTAAGGACGAAGGCAATCCAGAACAGAATGACTCCGCTGATCCTCGTAAAATAGTGGGCAAGGACGGTCAAACCAATGAGGCCTCCGATCAGTGCGGCTCCGCCTAAAAAGCCTAGTCCCGAACTGTCCGCGAGATAGTCTCCTAGCGCGGTACCTAAGGTGTTGGAGCATAGGATGGCGAACCAGTAGAAGAGCTCGGCTCGTTTCGTTCGGATATGATCCACCGATATGGTTCCTTCGGTTAAACGCCAAAGTAATAAAATAGCTGCAAGACAGCAAACCAGAATAGTGCTTCCGGTGGCGTATCCGAGGTTAAGTGTCCTGTCCATATAGTCGGACATCGTGGTGCCTGCGGTACTGGTGGCAAGTATAACGGTCCAGTACAAGGTCGGGTGAAACCTCTTGGAGGCAAGCTGGCCCAGGAGTGCCACGATGAAAATCCCAATCAAAATCATGGAACTGACCGCGTATCCCACTTTAAGCGTCATTGAGACCAAGTCGCCTGCGGTCTCACCCAGGGTGGTTGCGCAGATCTTCATGATCCAGAAGAAGATCGATACCGCGGGCACCTTACTAAGCACTGCCTGTCCGGAATAGCCGCCTGCGGGGTCTCGCACGGGGCCTAGTTTACTGGGGTCCGCCGTGATCGTCTTCAACGGCAGGGAGCCCCTAGGAATTAATTGCTGATGGCACTTGTCCTTTCGCCAAGAGGACTTTGAGCGACGATTTCATGAGGAAACGCGGGATCACTCCTGGGTGAGGAGTGATGGGCGGAGCTCGGCTACTACTTGATCTTGAAGTCAGCTTTTAGGATATCTCTGCCTGCCGATTTACAAGTCTTCAGACGGTATACGGAAAATGTTTTTGTTGTTTTTTGTTAATAAAATTTATATTACAGAAAATAATAAATTCAATTGGCGTTAAACTCAACTATTCCGCGTATCCATGTGGAGGCAGGCAAGCTTAGTTGACGAACCTGCCCTTCCGGGGGCAGACTGGGGGCGTGCAAAGTGGCGCATTCCTTTTTCCCGCACTTGGGGCGGTCGTGCTACTGGGCGTGGTCGCCAGCGAAGCGCTGACCTCGACGCCGGTCACCGACGCCAAAGTGCACGTCTCCTACTGGGAAAAGTGGACGGGCTTCGAGTTCGAGGCCATGAAAAAGGTCGTCGACGAGTTCAACAAGTCCCAGGACAAGATCCAAGTCGACATCCTCTCGGTGAGCACCATCGAAGACAAGACGATGATGTCGATCGCGGGGAACGTGCCGCCCGACGTCGCGGGGCTTTATGGGGGCTTCGTGGCCCAGTACGCGGATGCGAACGCGGTGATGCCGCTGGACGAAATGGCCCGGGAAGCGGGGATCTCGCGCGAACAGTACATCACACCGTTTTGGGATCAGGGCGTGGTTCGCGGCAAGCTCTACTCACTCCCCAGCACCCCGGCCACAGTGGCGCTTCACTACAACCGGGCGCTTTTCAAGAAGGCTGGCCTCGATCCCGACAAGCCACCCCAGACGACGGAGGAGTTGGTCGCGATGTGCGACAAGCTGACGGTGAAGGATAAGAACGGACACCTCAAAATCTCCGGCTTCCTTCCTACCGAGCCCGGCTGGTGGAACTGGATCTGGTGCCCGATGTTTGGGGGACGGCTTTGGGACGGCAAAGGCAAGATCACGATCAACGAGCCAGCCTCGGTACGGGGGTTTGAGTGGGCAGCGAGCTTTGCCAAACGGTACGGAGCGCAGGCGATCTCCACCCAGAAGGGGGGCTTTGGCGGTTTCAGTTCTCCCCAGAACGGATTCCTCTCGAACCAGATCGGGATGGAGCTTCAGGGGGTCTGGATGTACAACTTCATCACCATGTACGCCCCTCAGTTGGACTGGGCGGCCGTTCCTTTTCCCCATCCCGCCAATCGGCCCGATCTTATTGAGCCTTCGATCGTCGACCTCGACATCCTGTGCATCCCTCGCGGGGCGAAGCATCCGAAGGAGGCATTCGAGTTCATCAAGTTCGTCGAGTCTCAGAAGGGCATGGAGTTGCTGTGCATGGGCCAGAAGAAGCTTTCGCCCCTCAAGAAGGTCAGCCCCGAGTTCTTGGCGAAGCACCCGAATAAATACATCAAGTTGTTCACCGATCTGGCCTACAGCAAGAATGCCTTCTCCACGCCGAAGCTCGGCATTTGGAAGGAGTACAACGACGAGCTGAACTCCACCTTCGACACGATCATGTTGGAACAGAAGACGCCCCAGAAGGCGCTGGACGACCTCGTCGCCCGCATGCAGCCGAAGCTGGATACTTACATGAAGCGGCTTCGGCAGCGGGGCGAGCTTTGAACTCTCGCAAAGAGAAGTGGGCGGGCCTCCTGTTCGTTTCGCCGTGGATCGTCGGCTTCTGCGTCTTCCTGGCCTATCCGCTACTTGCCTCGATCTACTTCAGTTTCTGCGACTACTCCGTTCTGAAGGCACCCGTCTTCATCGGCCTGGACAATTACAAAGAGCTTTTCCATGACGAGCTTTTCTGGACAGCGCTGAAGAACACGCTTCTTTACGCCGTTATCGCCTTCCCAGCCGGTCTGATGACGGCGTTGATCTTGGCGATGCTGCTGAACGCGAAGGTGAAGGGGATGGCGGTCTATCGGACCTTCTTCTTCATCCCTTCGCTCGTCCCCCAGGTCAGCCTCGCGGTCCTTTGGCTTTGGGTTCTGAACGGGGAGCACGGCGTGTTGAACGTCGTCCTGAGCAAGGTCGGCATCACCGGTCCGAACTGGTTGAGTGAGCCGGCCTGGTCTAAGCCAGCGATGGTGATCATGAGCGTTTGGGGGGTGGGGAATGCGGTGCTGATCTACCTAGCCGGGCTGCAGGACGTGCCCCAACAGTTGATCGAAGCCGCCGAGTTGGATGGAGCGAACGGCTGGCAGAAGACCCGCAACGTCACCCTCCCCATGATCTCTCCGGTGATTCTGTTCAACGGCATCATGGGCATCATCGGCACCCTTCAGGTGTTCACGGTGCCGTACATCATGTTCCCGAACGGAACGCCGGCCCGTTCGACTTATTTTTATGCGATGTACCTGTTCGACAACGCGTTCAAGTACCAGAAGATGGGCTACGCCAGCGCCATGGGCTGGATTATGTTCCTCATCGTCCTGACCCTGACCCTCACCTCGCTCCGATTGAGCGAAAAGCATGTGCATTATGGAAGTTAACTGCGGCTTGACGAATCGGTTTTTTATGGCTGGATGCCTGAGGGGCCGTAAAGAACGGAAGACAGCATTTCACCACAGAGAGCACAGGGGACACAGAGAAGGGAGGGGTTCGCTATGAACAGCCAATCGCAGGGCCGGACCGTCCAGAAGGTCCTTATTCAGATCGCGCTGGTTATCCTGTCGATGATCTTCCTGTTCCCGTTTGTTTGGCTGCTCTCGACGGCGGTCAAACCTATCGGCGAGACAATGGAGATGCCGCCGAAGTGGATTCCGTCGCACTTCGAGTGGGACAACTTCTGGAAGGCGATCATTCGCGGCCACGAGTCGCTCGGCTACTATCCAATGCTGATCTACGCCCGCAATACGGTCGTGCTTTGCGCGCTGATCGTGAGCGGAACGGTCGTTTCGAACGCCCTGGTCGCTTACTCCTTTGCTCGGCTCCGCTGGCCGGGCCGCGACTTGGCGTTCGCGGTGACCCTTGCCACGATGATGGTTCCCTTCCCCGTCCTTATGGTGCCGACGTTCGCGCTGTTCCGTCACCTGGATTGGATAGGAACCTACCGGCCGCTCTGGGTCCCCGCTTGGTTTGGCGGCGCGTTTTCAATTTTCCTTCTCCGCCAGTTCTTCAAGTCCATCCCATTTGAACTGAGCGAGGCGGCGAAGATCGACGGGGCGAGCGAGTGGCGAACCTTCCGCGACATCATCCTGCCGTTGAGCAAGCCGGCGTTGGCGGTGGTGGCGCTGTTTTCGTTCATGGGGTCTTGGAACGACTTTATCGGGCCCTTAATTTATCTGGTGAATCAGAAGACGTTCACCTTGTCTTTGGGTCTGCAATTCTATCAAAGTCAGAATGGGGGGACGGAGTGGAATCTGCTGATGGCAGCGTCGGCGATGGTCATTGCGCCGGTGATCGTGCTGTTCTTCTTCACGCAGCGGCTGTTTATCCAGGGGATCGCGATCACTGGGTTGAAAGGGTAGTGCCGCCTTCCAGGCGGCATCTCTCTTGTAACCCCGGCTTCCAGCCGGGAGGGCCGTACACCGGCTGGAAGCCGGTGGGACATGGGCAGATGCCGCCTGGAAGGCGGCATTACATAATCTTTCCATGGCGTGCTCTCACCTCGACCAAGTTCAGCAAGTCTTCCCCAATACTCAAGGCTGCGAAGAGTGCCTTAAGACCGGAGACACCTGGGTCCACCTTCGCATGTGCCTTACCTGTGGTCATGTGGGGTGCTGCAACTCGTCCAAGAACAAGCACGCGACGAAACACTTCCTGGCTACCGAGCACCCGATCATGACCTCGTTGGAGCCAGGCGAATACTGGCGCTGGTGCTTCATCGACGAAGAAGCAGTCTAGAGGATTGACAATTGACAGATTGACAATCGTCAATCGTCAGAGGGCCAGGTACTGATGCGCCAACGCGATCGCCATTGAGCCCTCGCCTACTGCCGAGGCTACGCGTTTGATGGACCCCGAGCGGGCGTCTCCAACCGCGAATACGCCGGGACAGGAGGTCTCCAAGAAGTACGGCGCTCGGGATGCCTTCCAGAGGTTGCGGGATACGACATCGTTTCCGGTGAGCACGAAGCCCTTCTCGTCCAGCGCGACCTTCGACGAGTCCTTCAGCCAGTCGGTCCGCGGAACGGCGCCGATCATGACGAAGACGCCGGCGACCTTCTGCTCTTGGGCTTTCCCGGTCGTCGCGTCGCGGATGGTCACCTCTTCGAGTTCGTTCGTACCGCGGAGGGAGCAGACTTCGGAATTCAGGAGGATGGACAGCTTTCCGTCTCGCTGCAGCCCTTCGATTCGGACCGCCAAATAGCTCGACATCGACTTGCGAAGATCGTCGCCTCGGACGACGAGGAAGACGTGCTTGGCCTGCTCGGACATGAAGACGGCGGCCTGACCGGCGGAGTTACCCGCGCCGACAACCACGACACTGGATTCGCCGCAGAGGACGCGCTCGACATTGGTCGCGGCGTAAAAAACGCCTCGACCGGCGAACTCGTCTTGGCCTTCGCAGCCCAGTTCCCGGTACTTGGCACCGGTGGCGAGGACGACGCAACGGGTGACGATCTTGCCGAGGCCTTCGATCTCCATTTCGTGGAGTCCGGCGTCTCCGCAGGTCAACGACTTGGTGACGGCAGGGGAGATCATGCGCGCGCCGAACTTCTCCGCCTGGGCTACCGCGCCATCGGCGAGGTCCTGGCCGCTGATGCCGAAGGGGAAGCCCATGTAGTTTTCGATGCGGCTGCTGGTGCCGGCTTGGCCTCCCGGGGCTTCTTCGTCGATGACGAGGGTCTTGAGGCCTTCGCTGGCGCCATAAACCGCCGCGGCGAGGCCAGCGGGGCCGGAGCCGACGACAACGACGTCTAGGATTGCGTCTTCGACGGGCCTCAATACGCCCAGAGCGGTGGCGAGTTCGACGTTGGTCGGGCGGCGGAGGACGTCGCCGCTCGGGATTACGACAACGGGGGTGTCGGATTCGCAGACCTCGAACTCTTTCAGCATGAGCCGGGCGTCGGGGCTGGATTCGACGTCTTCCCAGTGCATCGGATAGCGGCTGCGGAAGAGGAATTCGCGAATCCGGAGGGAGTCGGGGCTGTAGCGGGAGCCGACGACCAGGACGCCCACCTCGCCGCTGGCTTGGAGCATGGCGCGGCGCATGAGGAAGGCGCGGAGAATGATTTCGCCGAGACCGGGATGCTCTTGGACGATGGAGCGGACGCAGTCGCCTTGGAGTTGGGCGACTTCCAGATCGGTTCCGGCTTGGCCCATAACCACTGCGGGGCGGCCGTTGAGGACATCGATATCGCCTGAGAAGCCGCCGGCCTCGTGGGCCGCGATGACTCGCTGGGTCCGGGCATCAATGATGTCCAGGCGGCCGCTCACGACCACGTTCATGCACATATTCGGTGTTCCGGCGGCCCAGATCTCTTCTCCAGCGGCGAAGGTCTTGTGGTCGCCGTAGGTGGTGAGGTCCTTGAGGTGCTCTTCGGAGAGCTTTGGGAATGCGTGTTCCTTCTGAAGGGCGGGATTGGTGTCGCTCATAACTCTCAAAGGCATTGTAGGCCACGGGCCGCGTAGAAGAGGTTATGAAGGCGGTTTGGAACGGGGCGACGATTGCGGAGAGCGACGACACGGTGGTCGTTGAAGGGAATCACTACTTCCCTTTTGATTCGGCTCAGGCGGGGTTTTTGAAAGACAGCGATACGCACACGACGTGTGGGTGGAAGGGGGTCGCCAGTTATAAGACCTTGGTCGTAGATGGAGAGGAGAACCCGGACGCCGCCTGGTACTACCCGGATCCGAAGGATGCGGCGAAAGAGATCGCGGGGCGGTTGGCGTTTTGGAAGGGGGTTCGGGTGGAGGGGTAAATCGCCCTCAGGCGATTTACTTTCTATCCGTAGAGCGGCCCATACGTCGCGCAGGCGCGGAAATCCGCGCCGACCGGGTCCATGCCGCTGCCGTGGCGATGCCAGGCTGTGGGGCGATAGAGATCGGCTTCCGAGAGGTTGTGCATGTCCACCGGAATGCGGAGGATCGAAGCTAGGGTCACCAGATCGGCGCCGATATGGCCGGGCGCGATGGCGCCATGGTTGGCGCCCCAGTGGGCCATGACGGTGTAGACGTCCTTGAACGCGCCTTCGCCGGTGGTTCGCGGAACGAACCAGGTGGTGGGCCACGTTGGGCTGGTGCGGGCGTCGAGTTTATCGTGGACTTCGTCGGGGAGGGAGATCGTCTCGCCCTCCGCGATCTGGAGGACCGGGCCGAGACCGCGGACCATGTTCAGGCGGAACATGGTGCACTTGTGGCCGCCGTGGGTGGTGAAATCGGTGGACCAACCGCCCGCCGGGAAGTAGCCGAGGTCGCTGGCGCACCACTTGGTTTCGGCCAGCGCGTTAGCGGCATCGTCGGGCGTGATTTCCCACCAGGGCTTGAGGCCGTGGCCGGTCCAGTCGAGGGCGGCGGGGCCGGAGTTGATGAGGTGCAGGAAGCCCGATTCGGGGCGGAAGCCGGTGACTCGCTCGACCGCATCCGGCGACCAGTAGGTGCGGACGTCGGCAAAGAGTTGGGCGGTGCCGGTCAAGAGGTGGCCGAAGAGCATGGAGACGCCGTTGCAGGCGTCGTTCTCCGTAGCGACGGTGAACGGCTGCCGAATCCCGTTCCAGTCGAAGCTGGTCGTGAGGATGGCCTCCATGAAGTCGCCGTTCGGGAAGTGGTCGGTCCAGCCGCGCTGCCCCTGGAAACCGCCCGCGATGGCGTTATGGCCGCGTGCCTGCTCGGGATACTTCGCCGCCAGTTTGGGGTTCCCGACCATCAGATCCCGCGCGATGAGGGCCATCTTGACGCAGTCCTTCCAGTCCTGGTCCTTCTCCTCTCGAGTTCGGGCGTTCGCACTTCCGTCCGCACCTTCCGGGCAGTTCTCAAGGGTCCACGCCAGGGCCTTCTCGTACTCCTCGTGGTCGTACATCTCTCGGCGCATCCGGCCTGCGACTTCGGCCATGTCGACACTCTCGACCCGCATCCCGAGATATCGCTCGAAGAACTCCTGATCGACGATCGAGCCGGCGATTCCCATGCTTACCCCGCCCATCGCCAGGTAAGCCTTACCGCGCATCTCCGCCACCGCGATGCCGGAACGGACGAACCGAAGAATCTTCTCGCTGACGTCGGCCGGAATCGTGGTGTCGCCCAGGTCCTGCACGTCCTCGCCGTAGATCCCGAACGCGGGCAGGCCTTTCTGGTTGTGGCCGCTGAGCACCGCCGCCAGGTAGACCGCGCCCGGTCGGTCGGTTCCGTTAAAACCCCAGACCGCCTTCGGAATGAGGGGATCTTGGTCCATGGTCTCGCTGCCGTAGCACCAGCACGGGGTGACGGTGAGCGAAACGCCCACGCCCGCCTTCTGGAACTTCTCCGCGCAGGCCGCGGCTTCGGGGAATCCACCGATGCAGGTGTCCGCAATCACGCACTCAACGGGCAGGCCGCAGGCGTGCTTGAGGGTGGAGGTGATCAACTCCGCCGTGGCCTTCGCCATCGCCATCGTGAAATCTTCGAGCGACTCGCGGACGCCGCCGTAGCGGCCGTCGATGGTCGGGCGGATGCCGACTTTCGGAAGGTCGCCGACGAGGCGGTTGACGGGCGGATTGACGGGCAGCGGGTTTGGCATGGGTTTTTGGCGGGCAGTATGGGTTTAGGCAAACGTTTGCCGGGTTTCGATATTGGTACCAGATAGGAGGGTTATTGGGCAGAGGGTCATTGGGTTTGCGCAGTCCACATGGGTTTTCATGGGGCCGCCTTCCAGGTTAACGGAGCCAAGTAGACGCCGCGGAGGTCCCAGCCGGCGTCGGTAGCGTAGTAGCGGCCGTCGAGATCCTGCACGACTTCCGACGCATGGGCGGGATAGCCGTAGACCTTGTCGGCGTGGTTCCAGGAGTACGGGTTTGAGGACCGGTAGACCTGGGTGCCGTGATAGTCGGGGTCAGGGCCGACGAAGAGATAGAAGTGGCCGCCGTAGGGGACCACGAACGGACTCTCGGTGGGGCCGCCGTAGGTGCCTTTCTCGGGATGGACGAAGGCTACTCGGGCGGGGGACCAGGTCTTTAGGTCTCGGCTCGTCCGGACGTTTACGGTGTGATTTCCGGTGGGAGAGTCTAGGTTGGCGGTGTAGTAGAGGTAGTAGATTCCGTCGATGAGGATCGTCATCGGGTCGCGGGCGTCATAGAAGTCCTTGAAGACCGGGTTGTTCTTGTCACGGGTCCAGGTCTTGAGGTCCTTTGAGGTGGCGAGGTTGATCTGAAATTGATAGCTCGACTTCTGGCTGCCCGCGCAGTAGAACATGTAGTGCGTATCGCCCTTCTGGATCACGTGCGGTGCCCAGAGGTGGTTCTCGCCGAGATCCGGTTGGTAGGTGAGGGCGAAGGGTTCGCGCTTCCAGTTCTTATTAGTAAGGTTCCTGGAGGTGCCGTGGGCGAAATTTCTCTCGTCCATCGGGTTGGCAGGCTGCTTATGGGTGATGCCGTAGACGTGCCAGCCATCGGCGCCATGGATGAGGCAGTGGTCGTTGACGTACCACGGGTCGGCGTCGCTGGGCGATTGGTCGAAGATGTGTTCGAACTTGCTTACCTGCGGGATGTGAGCTTCGATCTTCGGGGCGTCGAACGGCTCGGCTTTTCCGATGGAGAACTTCGCGTCGGCGTCGAGTCCATAGAGGCCGATTCGATCGCCTGCCGGTGTGTAGCTGCGAGCTTCGAAGAGGGGGAAGTTTCCGCGTTCTTCGACAAACACCCGCGCGGTGCCATTTCCGGCTTCGACCCGCACCGTAACCGTGCTGCCGTCGATGGGCTCCCAAGGGAAGGTCGCAATTCGATCTTCCTTGGGCCAGGGGCCGATCTTGGCGAGGACGAGTTGGCTGTGACGGCTGTCGAGGCGGGCGACGTAGCCGGTTTTGCCGTCCTGGGCCAGGCCGAAGAGCACACCGGCGGAGCGGCCGCGCTTGAGGGTGAACTTGGTTTTCCAGCGGAAGGAAGCGGGGGCGGCCGGGCCGACGAGGCGGTTGTCGGAAGAGGCGAGGACGGACACAGAGCCGCCTCTGACCGTCCAGCCGGGTTGGGTGGGCCAGTCGGCTTTGGAGGTCATGAGGATAGAGAGAAGGGTGAGCATGTGTGATTCCGGCTCCCCTCCTCGTCGCCTCGGCGATAGGCTCTAGGCGGTGAGAAGGTGGTGTCGGGCGATGAGGAGGGGTTGGGGGTGGAGATCCGGGAGGTCGCGACGACGGAGGCCTCTCGCCCCCACCCCCGGCCCCTCCCCATTTTCCTCGCGGTGTTTGGCCGTACCTACCGCCAGCTGGTGACCCGCGGAAAAACAGGGAGGGGTGAACCTTCTTCTTACTTAACTAACTCTCCGCCGGTTTTTACGTTGGCGGCGGTGAAGAATTTGGATTCTAGGGTGATGTCCTTATCGAACTTCTCCTTGTTGAGGATCTTTAGGGCAGTCTCAACAGCTTCTTTGCCGCCGGTCGGATATTGGAAGCTGGCGGCCTCGATGCCCTGCGTCACGTAGGCCACTCCCTCTTGCGGGAGGGCGTCGATGCCGAGGAAGATCATTTCCTTTTCGCGGCCCGCGGCCTTGGCGGCCCGGTAGGCGCCGTGGGCGCCGGGGTCGTTGTGGGCGAAGACGGCGTCGATATGGGGCAGTCGCGCGAGTGCCGACTCCATCTCTTTTCGGGCCTCCGGCTCCATCCACTTCATGTCCACGTCGAACACCACCTTGGCGTCCGTCCCCTTCATGCCTTCGAGGAATCCGGCGTGGCGGTCTTGGGCGGGCGGGGTGGTCATGAGGCCCTTGAGCTCGACAATCTTTGCCCCCGGCTTGAGGGTCGCTTTCAGCCACTTGCCCAGCGCCTCACCGATCTTCTTGTTGTCCGCGCCAATGAAGCAGGTGTACTTGTCGCCCAGCACTTTTCGGTCGATCACGATGACCGGGATGCCGGCTTCGACGGCCTTGGCGATCGGCTCTGTGAGCGGCTGAGCCTCCTTCGGGCTGATCATGATCAGGTCGACCTTGTCCTGGACGAACTCCTCGAGGTGCGATCGCTGAGTGAGGGAGTCGTTCTGGGCGTCCTTCTCGATCAGCTTGATCTCGGGGTGCCCTTTGGCCGCTTCTTCGATGTCCTTATTCATCTGCGCGCGGTAAGGCTCGCCAAGGTTGCACTGGCTAAGACCGATGGTGAACGTCTTGCCCGCGGCTGGCTTGTCGCCGCCGGTGGCTGCGGTCGTTCCGGTATCGGTCTTTGGAGTTTCAGAGGAGCAACCGACCAGCGCGAAGGCGAGGGCGGCGATGCCGAGGAGGGTGAGGTTCTTCATTGACTTAGGATCTTTTACTTCTTTGGGCGAGGACGGCGAGCGCAACGATGACGCCCGTAAGGATGAGCCGCGTCGATTCCGGCACGGCGTTGATGCTGAGAACTTTCTGGAGGTATCCGATGGTGAGCATGCCGACCAACGTCAGCCCCACCCCGCCCCGGCCACCCATGAGGCTGGTGCCTCCGATGACGACGATGGCGATGGCGGTCAACTCATAGCCCGCCCCCGCTTCCGGGTCGCCTTGCTGCTCCTGAGCGGCTTGGCAAAGTCCGGCGACAGCGGCGAAGATGCCGCTCATGACGTAGGCCATCAGCTTCGCCTTAGCTACCGGAACGCCCGAAAGGCGTGAAGCTTCTTCGTTCCCGCCGATGGCGTAGAGTTCGCGGCCCCAGCGATGGCGGGTGAGCAGGACCCAGGTGACGATTAAGCAGGCGAGGAAGATGAGGGTGACGACGGCGAGGTTGTTGCCGAAGACCTGGTTATCGATGGCGCGGAAGACGGGTGGCACCTCGACGTACTTCATCGTCCCATCCGGGTTCGCCATTGCGGTCGAGATCTTCTCGTTCCCGGAGATCGTCTTCGACAACCCCCTTGCAACGACCATCATGACGAGGGTCGCGATGAAAGGCTGGAACTTGCCCCACGAGACGAGCGTGCCCGACACCGCGCCACAAATTCCTCCAAGGGCTAGACTCGCAGGCACCGCCAGCCAGGGCGACCAGCCCCAGCGGAGGCTTGCGAGGGAAAAGAAGACGGCGGTGAACGAGAGGACGCTGCCGACGGCGAGATCAATACCGCCCGAGATGACCACCAGCGTCATTCCGCAGGCAAGAAGACCGGAGATGGAGATCGAGCGGAGGGCGTCCCGGTGGGTGCCAATATGAAAGAATGCGCCGTCGCCGTTCTTGATCACGCCGAACGTGAGAACGAGCGCGAGCGCGATGAGCGCCCGGACCGCCGGGGTTTCAAGCCATTGAAGAGGTGTTCGTTTCATGCGTTCATGGCGGCGTGGACGATCCGCTCGGGCGTCGCTTCGGCGCGAGACATTTCGGAGACGATGTGGCCTCGGTGCATCACGAGCACCCGGTCGGCCAAGAGAAGCAGTTCGGGGAGTTCGCTGGTGATGACCACGATGGCCATTCCTTGGGCCTTCCAGGTTTCGATGAGGGCGTAGATCTCCCGTTTGGCGTTGATGTCGATGCCACGCGTCGGCTCGTCGAGGAGCAGCACCTTCGGCTGAGTCGCGATCCATTTCGCGAGGGCCACCTTCTGCTGGTTGCCTCCGCTAAGGTAGCCGACGGGCATGTCGAGGGTGGCGGCTTTGATACTGAGGTCCTTTTGGGCCTTCTCCGCGACGTCCCTTTCTCGCTTGTCGGAACGCCAACCGCCGGAGGAGAGCTTCGGCAGACTGGCCAAAGTGGCGTTGCCCGAGACCGACATGGGCAGCACGAGTCCGCTGGCCTTGCGGTCGCTGGTGAGAAGCGCCATCTTCTGCCGAATCGCGTCGCGGGGCGATTTGATGTTGGCTACTTTGCCTTCGATCTCCACGTCACCTTGGACCTTACCGAACGAACCGAAAAGGCCGAGTAGGAGGGCGCTGTTGCCGGAGCCTTCCAAGCCTGCAAGGCCGACGACTTCGCCGGGTTGAACGTTGAGGGAGGCGTTTTCGACGGTGCGACGGCCGTTGATGTCGATGGTGAGGTTTTTGACGGCGAGAGCGGGCGCGGATCCAGTTATCGAAGCGCTCTCGCCCCTCACCCCCTGCCCCCTCTCCCCCAGAGAGGAGAGGGGGTTCCTGTTTTCGCCTACCATTAGGCGGACTAACTCCGGCACCGGCATCTCGGCCACCGGCTTGGTGGCGATCCATTGGCCGTCTCGTAGAACGGTGATTCGGTCGGCTAATCGCTCGATCTCGTCCATCTTGTGGGAGATGTAAACGATCCCCACTCCGTCCGCCTTTAGGGCCGCGATCAGGTTGAATAGCCGCTCCGCCTCCTGGATGTTCAGCGCACTCGTCGGTTCGTCCATAACGACTACGCGCGACTGATGCCGGAGCGCCTTCGCCACCTCCACCAACTGTTGAGCGGCGATGGGCAGACGCTCGACCACCGTATCTAATGGCGCCTCGACCCCTACTCTGGCCAGCGCCGACCGGGCCGCTTCCACCATCTCCCGCCGCTGTACAAACCCGCCTCGGCAAGGCATTTCGCCCAGGAACAGGTTGTCCAGGATCGTCATGGACGGCACCAGCGACAGCTCCTGGTGAATCGTTGAGATCCCTCGCCGGGCCGCGTCGATGGGTGACCGAAGGCGGACGACTTCGCCGCCGATCTCTACGGTGCCGGTGTAGTCGGTGATGACACCACCGAGCACCTTGATCAAGGTGCTCTTTCCCGCGCCGTTCTCCCCCGCCAGGACGTGGACCTCGCCCGGCAGGACCTCCATCGTAACGTCGCGCAGGACCGTCACCGCTCCGTAGGCCTTGGAGACCCCGGACAGCCGGACATGCGGCGTCACTTAGGCACGTGGACGACCAGTTCGTCGCCCTCCTTCAAAAGGACCTCGCGCGCCAGCGCGAAGGTGGTCTTTCCGCCCTCGAGATGAGCCTTCACCCCAACCCGTTGCCCTTTAACCGTGGCGGTAGGCAAGCCTTTCAAACCGGAAGGGACGTCCAGCGTTAGGGACTTGAGACGAAGCGAGCCGTGACGGACTTTCACGCCCGCTTCAAAACCAGAGCCCGACTTCTGCCGGAAAGTCCCCCAGCCTTCCGCCGCGGTAAAGGCCGCGCGGAAGTCGGTCCCGCCCACCTTCGGCGAGAACCCAAGGTGCCCTTTCGGCCCGTGGATTTCAAAGCCGCAAGCGGAAACGAATGCCCCGTACGAAGCCATGCCTCGGGCGTAGTGGTCGCTGCACTCCACTTCGTTCCAGGGATTTCGCTTCGAAGGATGGTGCCGGTCGTGGGCGGCCTTCACGACCCGGAATCCCTCGTCAACCAGCCCCTCCGCGATCATGTGACCCGCCGCCTGGTACTCCGTCCCGGTCCAGACCTCGTTGAAATACATCGAGGCCCAAGTCGGTTTCGGCCCGAGGATCTCCTTCCTGTCGCCTTTGGGGAAGGTGCAGACCAGCAGTCCTGCCTCTCCCGGCACCGCGTACCATCGACCGGCTTTCTGCTCCTTACGGAATGGCCCGACGTCAGGCAGGAAGTTGTAGTGGAAGAGCGACTTGAGCGCCTTCTTCGTCCTCTCTTGGCCAACGATCCGGCCCAGACCCACCTGATGCGCCCAGCCCTGCCCCATCAACTGGTCGATCTCGCAGCCGTTGCCGATGCGCATTCCGTCGATGTGTTCCTTCTCATCTAGGCGGTGGATGTAGTATTCGCCGTTCCAGAACTCCTTGTCGAAGCTGGCCGACCCACGATCGAAGATGGTCCGGCAATGCTTGGCAAAGAAAGGATCGCCCATCTCGGTGGCCATCTCCTCGCCCGCCCGAAGGGCGGCCAGGTAGAGCGACGTCAGCCAGGAGGATGGCCCGTAGAGGTTCACGTCCAGCGTGTTGTGTTGGGTGCCTTCCAGGATGCCGTTGTCGTTCCCGTCCTGGGCGATCAGGTACTCCAACGCTTTCTTCATTCGCGAGTAGACCCGCTTCAGGAAGGCATCGTCGGGGCTGGTCTGATGCTCACGTAGGGTGCGCAGAATGTAGCCCGCTTGCGAGTCCGCGGCGAAGCCGTTGCCGTACTCGCCCCGGAAGTCGATGATGCCCGTATCCTCCCGGTAACCGACCCCCGTTTTGTAATCCGCCATTTCCCGCACACTTCGTTCGAGCGAAGGGAATAGACGTCCTACGGTGTGCGCGTAGCCCCAGACATGGCCGCAGGTGCCGTCGCAGCAGCCAATTCCTTCCCACGCGTAAAAGCGGCCGTTTCCAAAGCGGACGCAGGTCATCGTCGCGAGGGTGGCGGTGTTCGCCATGGTGCGATCGAGGAACCAACGAGGAAGCGTCGAGTCGTACCACGTCTCGTGCCATTTCTTCGTGGTGGCGTACTGCGCCGTATGGTTCCGCTTGAGATCGCCGATGACCGATCCCACGGTGCGGTATCGCACCGCGTAGTGGTTTCCGACGGGTCCGATCCGGTTCAAGGTGAGGTTCGGGAAGCGCCAGGCAACGGCGAAGGTCAAGGTTGACGTCTGCCCGGGCGCGAGGTTGACGGCCCCAACGACCCCGCTTGTCGGCCGGGTCGGCTGAAGGCTTCGAACGTCTTCCTTTCGGGTCGCGGAGAACAATTGGTCGAGGGGTTTCTCGCCAAGGTTGTGGACCACCCGGGAATCGCCATCGAGAAGGGCAAGCGCCATCTCGCCGAAGTCCGGCGCGTCCTTCAAGGCGGAGGTCGGGACATCTACAAACGTGATTTGCCCCACGCCGATCTGGCCCCAAAAACCCTTTTCGTCGTCGACGATCTCCAAGTGCGCCGTCTTACCCTCGAACTCCGTGACTTCGAACCGCTCTAGTCGGAGCATATCTTCCTGCCGACCGGTGGCCGACCGCACAAGGTTTCCGTCCACGACCAAGCCCAGGTACGCGGTCTTCGGATGATTCCCACCGCCGATCCAGAATTCGATGTAGCGCCGGTCGATCGTGAAATCGGGGCTGACGAGGCGGCCGACCATGGCATCGCCGTCGACATTGGATCCGCTCCCGTCGATCCGGTATGACTTGACCAGCCGGTTGCCCGGTCCCCCGCCAATGCCCCCCATCCCCGGAACCCCATCCCGATTGTAAGCTCCCGGTCCGAATGCCGTGCCGCTAGCTTTCCATCGGCCGAAGCCGGGCTCCTTCCAATCCTCAAACGGCTTTGCGGGTCGCGCCGGCGATCCGGGAGAATTCCGCTCTTCGAGGCTGAACTCCGCATGACCGTGAGCCGTCTGGTTCACGCGGACCGCTTCTCCGGGCTTCACCGTATGAAGCCCGACCGGGTTCTCCATCCAACCTCCTACTTCGACCTTGACCGCCGTCTTGCCCGTATTCTTGAGGGTGTAGCGCATCAGGACCGCGGGAATCGCAGAGCCGTCCGCATCGAGCGGGCAGAACGGCGAGAAGGCCTCCAACGAAACCGCCACCGGACATGCCGGGTCCGCGTACTGGACAAACCCCATGGGGTACTCGCCCGAGAACGCCACGTCCTTCCAACCGGACTGGTCCAGCGGGCGCACATCTTCGCCAACCTTCAACGCGAAGCCGGAGGCGAAAGGGTGGACCTGGAGCGGAGGATCGACGTAGTTCGATCCGCCTCCGGGCCCGATGCGGTCGCCTTGGAATACCGTCTCTTTGGCGACCGTGCCCATCTTGACCTCGTTGAAGATGTCCCACAGCCAGAGCCGCCCATCGCCCCCTAGGTAGACCTGCCCCGCGCAGATGCCGCCGACCGGCATGCCAATGAACTTGAGATCGGCCCCTCGGTAGACCGCCCGCTCTCCCCGCGCGAATAGCGTTGGCGCGGTTCCTTTGTCAGCCGGAACGAACTTTGCTAGCCGTTCGGCCTGCGCCAACACTGGACCCGCCGCCATGCCGACCGTCGCTAGCGCGGTCAGGCGCAAAAAGTCGCGGCGCGGAATCTCAGCCGGGATAACCGGCACGCAGTTTCCGTCGGGACAACACTCGTCTTTGGGCATGCCTTAACCTTGCCCCAATGCCGCGAGAAAATCGCCGCTCAGAGCGGTGAAAGTCGCGCGAAGGGGCTCGCGCGCCACGAATGGTCTTGGGTGTTCAGCTTTGAACATAGGCTTAGACTCAAGTATAGAAAATCAAACGGGTTTTGCATAGGCAAAAGGCGGAATTGGGGCCATTTTCTGACGTATTATTTGGTTGACGTGCAAAAAATGACGTGGCGCAGGATCGCGGACGAGCTTTCCGGCCGAATTGAGAGCGGAGAACTCCCGGCCGGGACCCGCATCGAATCGGAGGAAGACATGGCCACGCGCCTCGGCGTCTCCCGCCACACCGCCCACCGAGCCCTGCACGAACTCCAACGTCTCGGCCTCCTCCACCGCCAACGGCGCTGGGGGACTGTCGTAGCCGACCGGTCGCGGAGCCTCGAAAAGAAGCGCATCGCTTACCTCGCCGACTTCACCTCGAACCGGTTCCAGGCCGACATCCTCATGCACATAGAGCATGCCCTGGAAGATGGCGCGCGGCTCGTGGTCGCGACCTCGAAAAACGATCCAGAGCGGGAAGCGGAGCACTTGAGCAAGCTGAGCCAGGAGGTCGATGGCATCATCTGCTACCCGGCCGAGGGGGACGCCAACTCATCGGCTATCCTTGCCCTTGCCAAGAGTAAGTTCCCACTCGTCCTGGTCGACCGTGCTCCTCGCGGCTGCGAAGGGCTGGTGGTTCTCACCGACAACGTTCAGGCCTCCCAGCACGCCGTCGCCGACCTGATCGAGCGCGGGCACCGGCACATCGCCTTCTTCGGCAACAACAACGCCGCCGCCCAAAGTAACCGGGAGCGGTACATGGGCTACCGGGCGGCGGTCGACGGGCTTGGATATCCGACCAAGCCTTATGAGCGTTGGATTCCCGTCGATCTCGGCGGGAACTCGGAGAGCATGGTTCAGGCGATTTCAGACGCCTTTATCGCGATGCGGTCTCTTCCGGAGCCTCCCACCGCGGCGTTCTGCGTGCAAGATTGGCTCGCCGTCGGGCTGCTAGAGGCTTGCGCTGCTCAGGGTATCGAGGTGGGGGTGGACTTTGGGATCGCCACCTACAACGACTTCGGACCGACCTTCTTCCGCCAGCCTTGGCGGCTCGACCGGGTGGTTCAGCAGATGGAGGACATCAGCGTCACCGCCGTCGAACGGCTCCGGGCGCTCATGCGCGGCGAGACCCTTGCCCAAGGTCCCGTTCGCGTGGCGGCAAAGTTTCATCCCGCCCAGGAATCCGGAGAGATCCTGGCTTCGTCACTCAGCGCGCCCCGCGCTCCGCACACCCCCTGGAGGACCTAGGACCGCACTTGAGAGACTCGTGTAAACGATGCATTGGCAGGAATCTCGCTAGGGCGTTCGCCCCATATCCCATACTTTAGTCCCGATCATATGGTTTGATCCCTTCGTCGCCCACTGCGTTTTGACGTAGTCCGACCAGCGGCTCCAGAGCCGCGCTGTATTCGCTGGAGAACTTTAGCAATGAAGCAAAGAGCTTTCACCTTGATTGAACTGTTGGTTGTGATCGCGATTATCGCGATCCTCGCCGCGATCCTTTTCCCCGTTTTCGCCCAGGCCAAGCTTGCCGCTAAGAAAACCGCGGACCTCTCGAACATGAAGCAGATCAGCCTTAGCGTCGTGATGTACGCCGGCGACGCCGACGACACGATGCCCTATGGCGCCTACTGGGTACCCGTACCTTCGGTAGGCGATCGGCTATTTACGTGGCGCGTCACCACCGCCCCTTACATCAAGAACCTGGACATCTTCTCGCCCCCCGCGTTTCCCCGAGGCTCTGAGGCGGCGGGCCCGAAGTTGGACTACATCAACTGGTATGAGGACTACCGTCAGAAGATCCCCATGGGTATCGCCGGAATTCACAGCTGGGCCCACCCGAACTACGCCCCAAGCGGACTCAACATGTCGTCGATTCCCCGCTCCGCGGGCCTGATTTCCATCATGACGAGCCGCTTCCAGTTCGCCGACCTCGGGACGTGGACGGTCACGAAGACCTGGTACGCCGGCGCGCCTCAGTACCCGGGCAAGGGGACGTACGTGGCCTATGCCGGCAAGTCGAACTACGCCTACTACGACGGCCACGCTAAGTCGTATAACCCGTGCCAGACCTTCGGCAACCTGAATTGGAACTTGGGCGATGTCCCGGCCGACGACTTCCAATGGGAGTGGTGGACCGGCGTCGACCCGAACATCCTGCGCGACTGGAAGCAGGGCGCCCAGCCCGGCTACCAGGCGAACGACTACGGTTGCCAGGACATCGACGAGTACAAGTAATGAGCCCTCGGCCGGGCTTTTCGAGCCCGGCCGCCCAATCCCATGGATAAAAAAAATCTCCAAATGGGCGGGCTCGTTGCCGCCATCGTCATTGCCCTTGCCGTCGTCATCACGTTCTTCGTGAAGAACGCTGGCGACGGCCAAGGTGCCCGGACCGCCGAGCAAAGCGACGTGCTTAACGCCATCGACCGAGTGGGGGGTGACCCCAACAAGCTCGACCCCGCCACCAAGGCTAAGTTCGACGCAATGAACGCCAATAACGCGTTCTCCAGCGTCAACCACTATGCCGAAAAACCCGCCGGAGCCTCGGCACCGGTTGCGACGTCGGGCTATCCGGCGCCTCCGGGCGGCGGATAGCAGTCCGGTTATAGAGTGCGGTGGCAGCCTGCCACCGCTTTGGTAGCGAGCCTGTGAGCGTCAGATTGGCTCTGGTTGCGCTCGCAGGCTCGCTGATTTAAGCGGTGGCAGGCCACCGCACTCTAGAGGCGGATGGGGCTACTTCTTCTCTAACAAGAAGTAGTCCACGCCCAGCATGTTCGTCCCCGGAACCGACGCCGGGTTGGCCGCTAAGGTCTCGAACTGGACCGCTACTTCGCCCGCCGGCAAGTCGAACGTTCCCAAGGACGAGCGCTTCCAAGCGAGGTCGGGCGAATAGAAGTCCATCTCCACAGGCGCAACCCCATTCACGGAGATTCGGAATTTGCCGTAATCACGGGCGTGGCCTAGATTCGCAAAGAGCTCATACCGACCCGCCGACGGCACTTTGATCTTGGTGGACGCAACGGAGCCCACGGGCTGGCTTTGCCACCAGAATTGGGACATTCCTGACAGCTCCGCGAAGCCGCCCTGCATCTCCACCTTGCCACCCGTTACCTTCCACTTCAACAGCTCGCCTTCGATGGCGCCCTTCACCGGCTTGGGCATTTCGATTTCCGCGATGGGCAGCGAACTAGGGTCGGGGGCTTCGGGCAGAGTGGAACCGGGGAGCGCGTACCAGTAGGCGGTGGTGGCGAAAGTTGCCGTCACGTCGGCCCAGTGCCAGGCTTCCATGTCAAACCGGATGCTCTTGCCGAAGGTGATGTCGTCGATGATGTGGTATCGCGAGTTCTGGGTCTGGCCTTGGGTGCCGAAATTCGGGGTCTTCGGCTGGGCGTGGTACGGCTTGGTGAACGGGGTGGGGTTCGACCAGGCGTAGCCGAAGTAGTCCTCCGTGCCCGTGCCGAAGAGGCTCGGGAACGTCTCGCCATCCACGTAGACCTTCTCGTCTCCTTCTCCCCACCAGGCGGTCACCGGGTTGCCGACTACCAGTCCGGCTCCTACAAACCGACCCTCGCCCTTAGCGTCGAGGAAGTTGAAGTCGTAAAACGGCCGCGTCTTCTTCGTCTGCGAATGCCACCGCGCATGGAACAGATAGGTGCCGGGCGTGAACTTACGCGGAACGTTTTCGATCGAGTAGTTCAGGGAAACCGGCTCGGGGTTGTTGTTTGTGATCGTGATCTTTGCCCGCTTCTTATAAGGCATCGACCAGCGCGCGATCATCGTGCCGCCCTCGCGAACCGAGACGGGCAGCGTCTCAACTGGAGAACCGAAGGGCGAACCAAAGAAGTCACCCAGCGGCACGTCGACCGTGGTCTCTCCGTCGAACTCGATCTGCAGACGCAGCTTTCGGAGCTGGTTGTGAATCCGGTTCGGATCGCCCCATGGCATGTCCTTCTGATCGGGCCGGGGGAAGCGTACGGCGAAGTTGCGCAGTTCCCGTCCGTCGCTTGTCCCCATGTCGTAGACCGTCGTCATCGATTTTCCGGCCGGGATGAACCGCTCGTCGACACGCTTGAGCGAGGTCCGAGGGAACAGGTCTTTTTCCACCTTCGCCGCCTGACCACCGGCCCGCGCGACCATTGAGGGCTCGAACGTCTCGACGTTAGTCCCCGCCACATATTCCCGAATCCCCGCTGCGTAATAGACGGAGGCCTTCGGCCCATCCCAAGTGATCTTCAGCCCCTGGGCAAACGGCATCGGATAGTACAGGTTCGTGCCGAGCGAGGCGATGTAGCTGAACGCGGCGGGGAACATCGGATCCGCGCCGGTTAGCAGCGCCTTCATGTCCGATACCAGCCGCGGCTTCTCTTCGCCGTCGAAATAAAACCGAATCGTCCCCACCGGATTGGCCGACCAGAGCCGGACGAGCGCGCCAGGCCCCTTTACGTCCGCCATCACATGCTCGGTCCGCCCGTCGTGCATCTCCGTGCGAATGAACTGGCCGGCGTCGCCGTTGGCAAACGGGTCCTTCCAGTTGTCGCTGTTGCGGTCGTAGGAGGTCCACTGTTTGTAGCGGTACCAGGGGTCCGGACGCTCAGCGAGCCGGGAAAGGTCGGTCATCTCGTGGAGCAGCGATTCGACCGTAATCGTCTTCGGCGCGGGCATCGTCGCCGCGAAGGCCAAGGCGAGGCTGGAAATCATCCTGCGCCCATTTTATCCCTATTCCATGCACATAAAGCCTATAAATGGATTAGATCGCTTTAACTCAGACGAGAGCGACCAGATGTCTTCAACGACCTCGCTTGGAGTGAGGCCCTTCGACTACGTGAATGCTTCCCGGTTCGACCGTCTCCAGCAACCGACGAATCTGCTCCACGCACGCGACCTGATTCACGATCGTATTCGGATGGATATCTAGGACGATCAACGGAAAGGGACGCCCTTTCATGCTCTGCTGATAAGGCATGTTCTTATCAGCCGTAACGAAAGCGGAAAATCCCGCCTCCGCCGTCTTCGTCAGCAAAGCGCCGTTCTTCGTACCCTGCCACCCCATGCCGATGACGTGTCGCACATCTCTTTCAGGCATGAACTCAGAGAAGGCCTCATCGATATTTTCATCGAGCAGGATCACGAGGCAAGCTCAAGGCCAATCGCGTGACGACTCTGGTCGGCTTGCCATTCAAGCACCGCGACCGCCTGCTCACGGTGGACACTTGAGAAGCCACGAAGGAAGCGATCCAGCGAGTATCCGGTTTCCATATAGTCGAGGAAGGTGGCCAACGGGACGCGGGTGCCTTTGAAACAGGGGGTGCCGCCCAGGATGTCCGGATCCGAAACGATCGTGCCAGCAAGCTGTTTTGGAATGGTCATAGTCGGCTCCTTTCTGAATTCTAGCTGTAAAGACGCCGGTACGCAATCCAACGTGGCGAAAGTTTCCCGGTCTCGCACCTCCCAGCTAGGACCTCCTTACGAAAGCAAAGTAGAACCGGAAGTCCATAGCCACTTAAGGGACGAACACCGGGTTGGTCAGCGCCAACATCTCTCCGCTCGGCGTTCGCAACTCCAGCCGCACGAAACCGCGAGCCTCCATGGGCAACATGAACCGGAAATCGCTCCCCGTGACCATCTGGCTCGCCTCAAGCCCTTGGCGAGAATGGACGGTCAGGACGGCACCCGCCGCATCCTTCACCTCGGACCGCATCTCAAGCGAGCCGCCGCGTGCCAAGACGTCCCCCGGAATCCCTTTCTGGCCATATCGAACGACCTCCAACCCAAGCGACGGTCCGGTCGTGTCTTGAGTGACGACGGCATGGCCCGCCCGCAGTCCGGCTACGAGGTCCTTCGCTCGGCGCGACCGAGACCAGACCCGCGTCGCCGGACCTAAAGGCGCCGGCTTTCGATGAAAGTCAGATCCTCCGAAAGCGTAAACGCGCCTCCCATCCCGCAACATCGAATCCCAAAGCGCCAGCGCCTTCTCGTCCGCCGGATCCCAGGCCGAGTTCCAGACCTCGATGCCGTGCGCCTGCTTCCACTCCTCGACGGGGAAAGTCCAGGCGCAGGAGGTGCAGTCGGCGAAGGGGTGATTGATCTCGATCACCGCCCCTTGCCGTCGGGCCTCCGCAAACAGCTTCGGCAACCGCCCGTCACCCGGATCCGTGCGAAAGTCGACCCAGCGGTCCGGCTTTAGCCCAATCAAGTTGGTGTGGCCACCGGGAGTGGTGAGTTCGGTCCCGGGAATTAACGTGATCCCCGGCACCTCCCGCATCGTCTCCGCCAGCCGCCAATGGGCGGCCGGAGTGTTGTGCTCTGTCGAGGCCATGAAATCGTAACCCGCCTTCCGATGCAGCTTCACCAGCTCGACTAAAGAAAGCGCCCCATCGCTACTGAGGCTATGGGAATGGAGATCGCCGACATACCAGCCGGGACCGCCCTTGGGATCAGGCATCGCCGGCACGGCCGGAATCGAGGAAGGCGGCTTTGGACCGTCAAACTGGAAGGTGATCGTGTACCGATAGTCCAGCCCCTTCGAAGAGGCCTTCAAGTAGTACTGCGCCAAGTTCCACCGGCCGGAGGGCAGCGGACCGGCCAACGCCCAAGGGGAGGTGGTGGCGAAACTGCCGGTGATGGTGGCCGGCCTCCGGGTTCCGCCTTGCCAGCCGCGGAATCCCTTCCCCGTCCCTCGAGGATCGAACAAACCTAGATCGACGGTATCCCGATCGCCCTCCTTGTCGAGGATCTCCGGCACGATATCGATCGAAGTGACTCCGGCGGGCACGTCGAACGGCAGGTATTTCATCGCCGCCGTCCCCACGACCGCCTCGCTTGCGGGCCGATGACCATCGATCACGATGGTCTTCGGCCCTTGAAGCGTGAGCAGCGCGAGGAGGATCATAGGCCCTGGAAGGACCAGGTTCCGCTCATCGTCCACTTGGACATCGAGCCGTCCATCTTATAGGTTTGGCCCGGTTTCAAGTTCTTCGCGTGACCGTCCACGAACAGGAAGCCGCTGTTCCCGCCGCCGTGCCGGGCATCGTTGATCGAACCCGAGGGCTTGCCCTGATTCTTAAAATCGGGAATGTCCTGAAGCCACGGCGCGTTCTGGGCTTCCGCCCGGACATACGAGTAGTTTGAAGCCAGATTCTCGTCCTGGTCTAACGGATAGTAAAGGGTTTGGTTGAAGTCGAAGCCCACCTCGCCCAGCAGAATCGTGTCCGCCACGTTGTTAAAGGCGGTCATGGAGCGGAACGCCTTCGGCACGCGGTCCCAGATCGTGCTGCCCGGTCCGCCCAACCGGTCGCTGGGGACACCGCCAAAGCTGGCCCACTCCGGCATGCCGTAGGAGAGTTTGGGAAGAGAGGTGCGGTCGCCGGTGGGGCCGCGGCCCTTCCAGAACTTAGGATGAGAAGGGCAGATGTCCAGTTTCACCTTCTGCTGCGAATTGCCCGAGTCGGACTGAGCTTTCTCCGCGTAGGGCTGAAGAACGAACTGCCAAGCGTAGGTCTTGCCGCCGGCTTGCTGCTGGGCATGGCCCGAGCCGTCGATGTGGGTGTCGTTGTAGGACTGGGCAGGCATTTTGTCGTCCTCGTCCGTGGCGTACATATTGAAGGCGAGGCCCCACTGCTTCAAGTTGCTGAGGCATTGAGTTTTCTTGGCCGCCTCTTTCGCCTGAGCGAAGACGGGGAAAAGGATGGCGGCAAGGATCGCGATAATCGCGATGACGACGAGCAGTTCGATTAGGGTGAATGCTTTTCGGATCATGGCAGCACGACGCTGTGTGACAGGGCGCCGCAGGAGCGGCGCACGACGAGTCGGCCGGGTACGCGACGCTCTTCGACCTGGCCGCCTTGGAGCAGACCAGGACCGAGCGAACCGCCCAGGCGGGAGAGAAGAAGATCGGCGGCCTGACGGCCCACTTCCTCTTGGGAGAAAGCGACCGTCGTTAGACCGAGAGGTTCATGAACGGATTCAAAACTGTTGCCAATCGCCAAGACGGCGACTTGGCCGGGCACGGAAATACCGCGCTCGCGAAGCCACGAGAGCAGGGCGATGGCGGCGAAGTCGTTCGCGCAGATCACCGCGGTGGGCATCTCCGGCCCTTCCAACAACCGCTCGAAGCGTTGGCCCACTTCGACGTCGCCACGAACCAGCACCGTGTGGGCCGAGTCGAGCGGGGTGCCCGCATCCATCAGAACGGACTCGACCCCTTGAAGCCGGCGGTGAACCGTCTCCGGGACGGCCCAGCCGTAGAACGCAAATCTTCGATGGCCCAGCGAAACTGCATGGCGGGCGATCTCGCGGCCCGCCGCCTCGTCGTCGAAACCGACGAAGTCGGATTCAAAGCCGGGGATTCGCCGGTCCAAGAGAACCATCGGCATGGTACGGCGAAGTTCGCGGAGCCGCATCACGGTCGATTCATCGGCGGGAAGAGTTGGCCAGATAGCCAGCGCGCCGATCCGCCGGTCTCGCAGATCTTTCGCGGCCGGCACGTTGTCGTAGGGATCCGCGTTCAGGCCGTCACACCAAAGCATGTTGCGGACCGATTCCGCCTCCGCGAGCCGCCGCATGATGCCTCGGCCAATCAGCAATCGGCCCGTTCCCACCGCCTGAGAAGCGTCCTTATCCGTGACCGAGTTATCCATGCAAAGGCCGATCGCTAAGGTCTCAGCCTCCCCGAGCATCACCCGGCTGCGGCCATCGACGGCGGCCTTTCCGCCCTCAACCAGCAAAGCCACCGCCCGCGCCACCGTTCGCCGATCGACACCCAGAGTTTCGGCAAGTGCCCGGTCGCTCGGAATCGACATTCCTACGGAATACGCCTCTTCAAGCTGCCGCCGGACGTCGTCCACCGAACCGTTGCTCCGAATGCTCAACGAAAACGCTCCATTAATGACCCATTATCCGCCGATGGATCATTAATGGAGCGTTAATGGAGGAATAAATTTCGCGATTTCTTTTAAATAATCTCCAGCCCGTCTTTATCCGGCAGTGGCGGGAACGGGGCGTGAGGCTCCGCCTGGTACCAGAACGACACCGAAGAGATGTCGTCCTGCAGCGGCAGATACCGCCCGCCAGAGCGCCAGCCTAACGCCTGGATCGTCACCCGAAGATCCTCCTCGAACCGGATCGGGTCCATGATGTGCCAGCGATACATCCCGAACCGCTGCTGCACCTGATAATGGCCATCCCCGCGGATCACCTGCGGCAGGCCGGCATAAGGCGTGTTGAACTCCTGGTACTCCAGCGTCTCGACGCCGTACTGCGTCTTACCCTTCACGTCGAAGTCGTAGGACCCGCAGAAGTAGTCCTCCGTGCCGGTGCCAACGATGGTCGCACAGTCGGTGTCGCCGTCCATAAAGAACTTGATCTCGCCCTCGCCCCACCAGCCGTTGTTGTTGACCTGCCAGGCCATGTAGGTGCCCACGTAGGTTCCCTGTCCTTTCACCCCTTCGAGGATGGTGTAGTCCGTCTTGTACGGCAGTGGGTTCGTCCGCCGGAACTGGGCGTGGAAGTAGGCAGCGTCCTCCGGAACCTCGGTGAGGGTGTAGTTGACCTGGTAGTAGAGGGTCATGTCCTCCCCGATGTTCTCCATCGTGATCCGGCACCGCTTACGGAACGGCATCTCCCAATAGCAGTTGAACGCGCTGCCCGGGTTGACGCAGATAGGCAGCGAAGTGACCTGGGCGAACTTGCCCCAGCCACAAGCGAAGAAATCGCCGACCGGGCATTCGACGGACGGCGTCTCTTCGTTGTCCCAATAGAAACGGATGATCGAGTTCCTCCAGACCCCCGTCGGCGTCATCCAGATCTGCTGAATCGCCCCCGGACCTTCGATGTCCGCGATCTCAAACGTCGTACCGCTGGCGATGCGGACGCTAGGCGAAATCTTCCAGCCTTGCCCGAGGTCGCGCGCGCAATGGGCTCCCGTCCCCTCCGTCGCTATTCCGCCCTTCCCTTTTTCGCCTTTGAAGTTCTCGGGCGAGATGGAGCGCGTCTTTGCGTGAGAGAGTCGAGAAAGGTTTCCGAGGTGAAGTCCAAGACCGTCAAACTGCGGCATAGTCGAACTATAGCCCCTCACCAAGAAGGCCCAAGTTCGATCCATGATTCAAGCGATAATTGCTAAACACGTATACTTTCCAATGAAATTTACATGTTATTACACCAGAAACTGACGGTCTTCCCGAGATTTCACCGAGAAAAAACATCTCGTTCCGTACTACAGCAGATATACGTCGTTACCGATACACCCGACGACCATCCAATAACCCCTCGCTTTCATACAATCGCCAACCTATCAACCAACGGGTAACTTGCGCACATCGTGCGGAACGCCTTTCGAATGAGCGGATGGTTTTTGGGAGCGCTGGCGCTCATTTTGGTTGGCTGCGGAAGCGGCAAAGAGGAGACGGCGGGGGGAACTACCCCCACCAAGAGCGACGGCAAGAAGATTGTCATGGGCTTCGTCCAGATCGGCGGGGCCAACGCCTGGCGCGTCGCCAACACCAAATCGGTTCAAGACGCGGCCAAAGAGGCGGGAATCGAGCTTAAGTTTGTCGACTCCCAAGACAAGTTAGAGAACGAGATCAAAGCCGTCCGCGCCTTCATCGCCCAAGGTGTCGATATCATCGCCGTCTCCCCCGTCGTCGAGACCGGATGGGAACCCGTTCTTCAAGAGGCCAAGAAGGCCGGGATTCCGGTCATCATCGCCGACCGCAAACCGGCCGTACCGGAGGACCTCTACGCCACCGTCATCAGCTCGGACTACGTAAAGGAAGGCGAGATGGCCGCCGATTGGCTGGCCAAGAAGACCAATGGCAAGGCCACCGTCGCCGAGATCACCGGCACCGCCGGCTCCGCCCCCGCCAACGACCGCCACAACGGATTTGCCGAAGAAATCAAGAAGCATCCCGGCATCAAAGTGATCTTCTCACAGAGCGGAGAGTGGAACGTCGCCAAGGGCAAGGAGACGACCGAGGCGATGCTCAAGAGTTCGGTTGGCAAGTCGGTGGACGTGGTCTACGCCCACAACGACGACATGGCCCTGGGCGCGATCCAGGCCATCCAAGAGGCCGGACGCAAGCCGGGCAAGGAAGTGATCGTCATCTCCGTCGACGGCACGAAGAACGCCTTTACCGCGATGAAGGACGGCACCCTGAACTGCACCGTCGAGTGCAACCCGCTGACCGGTCCGCAGTTGATGGCTACGGCGAAGGACATCCTTGCCGGCAAGCCGATCGAGAAAAAGATCACCTACAAGGATGCGGTCTGGGATATGAGCCAAGCCGCCGCCGAGCTTCCCAATCGTAAATACTGAGGCGCATGGTTAAAGGCCTGAATACGGTCATCTGTCAGGTCGGGGACATGGATGTCGCGGTCGCGTTTTACCGCGACATCCTGGGCCTGACTCCCGGCGTAGTTTCACCTTACTGGACCGACTTCGACCTTGGCAGCGTGCGCCTCGGGCTGCACCCCGCTTTCCGTCCCACCGAGGGCACGGGAGGTTGGGTGATCGGCCTTGAAGTAGACGACATTGCCGCACTCCGTGAAACTCTCGCCTCCGGCGGGTTCGAAATAACCGCCGAGTATCACGACACGCCCAGCGGAGTGGTGCTCGATTTCACCGATCCATTTGGAAACGCCCTTCAAGCCATCCAACTCGGACTAAAGGCAAGCGACATCGATACGCCGTAGTGCCGCCTTCCAGGCGGCATCCTTCTCATGTAACCCCGGCTTCCAGCCGGGAGTCGGCCTAGCGCCGCTTTCCGCTCAACAGAAAGCCGTCGACCTTGTGACTGGGTTTCAATGGTCGTACCGGAGCCGCGACGCTCTGCAACTGTGCCGTGTCCTCTGTGGAGGTAGCCGACGGCGCGTGTAGCGCGAAGTCGAACCCGGTTCCGACGAGGCCGAGGCAGAGCATAGGAAGCAAAGATTTCGCGGATTGAGACATGAGGACACCCCGGCAAAGCCGAACTCTTCTATCATCGGTTGCTCGCCCGTCTAGCCACAGGTCAAAAATCCGCATGGAGCTTGGGCCATACTCACAAAGGTATGCGCACCCTCCTCAAGAACGGCCGGATTCTCGACCCTTCCCAGGGGATGGACACCATCGGCTCCTTGGTCATCGAGGACGACCAGATCTTGGCGGTTGGGCCGGACATCGATATTTCGGATGTCGATGAGACCTACGATTGCACCGGTCTCTGGATCTGCCCCGGGCTCGTCGATCCGCATGTTCATCTTCGCGAGCCGGGTGACGAACACAAGGAGACCATCGCGACCGGAACCCAGGCCGCAGCGGCGGGCGGTTATACGACGATCTGCTGCATGCCCAACACGAACCCGCCGCTGGACAATCCGGCGCTCGTGGACTTCATTCTCGACCGCGCGGCAAGCCCGGACGCCGGCGGCGTGTTTGTGGCCCCGGTCGGTGCGCTCACCCGTGGGAACGACGGAAAGAACCTTGCTGACCTCGCGGCAATGAAGCGAGCGGGCATCGTAGCTGCCAGCGACGAAGGGTTCCCCCTTCAGGACGCTTTGGTCATGACGCAGGCGATGGAGTTCTGTGTTCAGCTCGACCTCCCCATCCTCGTCCACTGCGAAGACACGAACCTCACCCGGGGCGCCAGCATGAACGAAGGCGCGATGAGCGCGATGCTCGGTCTCAAGGGCATGCCCCGTTCGGCGGAAGAGATCGCGGTAATGCGAAACTGCCTCCTCAGCCTCCACACCGGTTGCCAGCTGCACATCATGCGCGTCTCCACCTGGGGCGCCGTCGAAATGGTTCGTCAGGCCAAATTCCTGGGCGCGCCGGTCACCGCCGAGATCTGCCCAATGCATTTCGCCTTCACCGATGAAAACGTTGGTGAATTCGACACCCGCTTCAAAATCCAGCCGCCGCTCCGCTCGCAGGTGGACGTCGACTTGCTGCTTCAGGCCCTGAACGACGGCACCATCGACTGTATCGCCAGCGACCACAGCCCCCATGCGAGCCACGAGGTGGATGTGCCGTTCGAGGATGCGCCTTACGGTTCTGCCCAGCTTGAGTCGGCGGTTGGCGTGACCCTCACCTTCCTAACCCACAAGGGCATCATCTCGCCGCTGGAGACCATCAACAAGCTCTCGACCAAGCCGGCCCGCATTCTCCGGCTCGACGGCGGCACCCTGAAACCGGGTGAGACCCCGGTGGCACAGGTCTGCGTCATCGACCCCGACGTCGAATGGACCTTCGACCGCCATAAGACCTTTAGTAAGAGTAAGAACACCCCGTTCCACGGCATGGCCCTGAAGGGTAAAGCGCTTCTCACATTCTCCGGCGGCGAAATCTATCGCGATGCTCTCTACTCTGCGGACAGGTACGCGATCGCAGGATGAGGGGGAGAGGGAAAAGGGGAAAAGAAATAGGGAAAAAGAGTACGGCTTCGCGCCGAAATTCTCGCCCCTTTTCCTACTTCCTGATTCCCTTTTCCCTTTTCCTTCTTCCCTTTTGCCTCTCCGGTTGCCATTTCGATACTTTTCCTGACCCAAACGATCCGAGCCTAGCCGGAGAGGCGCAACCGGAAGTTCTACGCCGCCAAGTGAAGGGCGCGAGCGATGCGCTTTTCGCCCGTCGGCTCTCCAACGAGATTACGGAGCAGCAGTACCAGAATCTTCTGGCCCAATTCACGGACGAACTCCTAAAATCGACCCACGTGGAATCGGTCGACGCGACGAAAGCCTGGGAGTATGGGGAGGTCTATCGCACCGCTCGGAAGTGGAAGGAGGCGGAGATTCTCTACCGCGCCGCCGTAAAGGTGGCGAAAGACGATGATCGACGGGTGAATGACTCCCTTTTCCTCGCTGAAGCATTGGCGCAACAGGGCAAGGTTGAGGAGGCGATCAAGACGGCTCGAACGACGTTCGACACCCCCGGACCTTTCAAGGCGCCAATCCTCTATGCCGTGCTCTACCAGATCGTGCCAGGGGGTCAGGGCAAAGGCAAAGACTCGGAGTTGGCCCACTTGCTTGAGGATTCCATTCGGCAGTCGGACCTCGTAGAGGTCGACCAAACGATCGAGTCCGGGAATGCATTTAAACTCGCGCTTCCGCACCACCAGCATAACGCCCGAGAACTGGCGGCTAAGCTTTATCTTGGTGTCGGCAAAGCTGCGGACGCGGAGCGGGTTTTGGGCGGAAAGTTGCCTACGATGAGGATTTAGCCTTATAATAAGCTGTTCCGTGCGCTCTTTGGCCACCACGCCCCGTCGTGCTTTCACTTTGGTGGAGCTGCTTGTTGTTCTAGCGATTTTGTCGATCGTCGCTGGAATACTCTTTCCTGTCTTCGTGTCGGTGAAGCGGGCCGCCCTCCAGAGCCAATGCCTCGCCAACTTTTCAAAGGCCGGCAAAGCAACAATTCTATACACCACGGACTATGACGACCGTTTAGTTCCAACCAATCACCGCCCCGGTATGCCCCCGGATCCGGTTCTGGACCGAACTTGGCCGCAACTGTTGCTGCCCTACGTCCGCGATTTCCGGACGTTCACTTGTCCTATGGATCGGCAGACGATGGATTTCGGTGGTCCATTCGACCCCGATCTTCTTCCCGGAGACTACGCGGCGCGCTACTACAACGCCTCGCTCCATTCCGATCTGGGTTACAACGCTTACTATCTGTCTCCGACGCTCTACGTTGGAAACGGTTGGATCACCAACCCCCGGATGACCACCGAAGCCCCGCCCGAGACCCTTCTTTTTATCGAGTCCGGCGATGGCCAGAGTGGTTCCTATATCGTTTCTCCACCCTGCCGATATGTCGCGGCGGCGCGGGGTTGGGTCGACACCTTCATTTCCACCGGTCAACCGAGTTCTCAATCCGGCCCTCTTCCGGGATACGGCGACATCGTCTACGCCCCAGTGAAGGGCTGGACGCTCCAGGGTGATGAGTCTTCCCTTCCCTTCGGCGGCGTCTGGAGACGCCATGGCGAGCGCCTGAACGTCGTTCGCCTGGACGGCAGCGCCCGTAGCGTCACCCTCGGCGATATCTCCCAAGGATGCGACGTCCAACCCACTTGGCGAGGGGCAATTACCGATACTTCGGTTTACGCCTGGTATCCGCGTGGCTAGGGTCCGCTAGAATGAATGCGTGCCCTGGCAGCGTCGCCTACTGAGCCTGTTCGTTCTCCTCGCCTTCACGGCGCAAGGATGGGCGGTCACTACCGACGAAGAAGCGAGGGCGAATTATCGCGCGATTCTCGCCGCGCTGTCTCGCGACCAGTTCAAAGAGGATGCTAAACGCTTTGCCGACGTAGGCTCGCGGCTTGCCGGTTCGCGCGGAGAAGCTGCCGCACTCGACCTCGCCGAAACTCGCCTGAAGGCTTTCGGCGCCACCGTCCGGCGCGAACCTTTTAACGTTACCGTCCCCGATCCCGCCGCCCGAGGTCGAATCGAGGTGGCGGGCCGTTCCACCGAACTCCTGCCTTTGTGGCCCAACCTTGTCCGTACCTCCACGTGCGACGTCCAAGGCCCGCTCGTTTACGGCGGTGACGGCACTCTCGAAGCCCTCTCCGGAAAGAAGATCGAAGGCAGCATCGTCGTGCTGGAGTTTGGAAGCGGTGCCCGATGGCGCAACGCCGCCAAACTGGGCGCGAAAGCTGTGCTGTTCCTGGCACCAGACAGCATGCCCCGTGCGGAGGCGGAGGCAAAATTCAGCGGCGTCCCTCTGGATACGCCACGGTTTTACCTTCCGAAGCGAGACGCCGGTCCCCTCCTCTCCGCCGCGTTCGCCGGGCAAATCGCCCACTTGAGTTGCCGCCAAGATTGGATCGTCCGGCCCAGCGCTAACCTCATCGCCGAATTTCCCGCAAACACCCCGGGCGGGAGAGAAAGCGACGAACCGATCGCACTTTTCGTGCCGGCAGATGCATCGAGCGTCGTCCCCGGTCTCGCTCCCGGCGGCGAAGGGGCGGCCGGTCTCGGGGCAGCGATGGAGGTGGCTCGCCTCGCCGCCGCCCGGCCACACCGCAGGCCACTATGGATCGTCGTATCGGGCGCCCACAGCCTCGGCCTGCGGGGCTCGCGTGAGTTCGTTGAGCGGCAGTTCCACGGCGCGAAAAGCCCCTTTCTCACCCTCACCCTCGATCTTTCGGGCGGCTCGTCGTCCCTCGGTTCGTTCGCCAATGGCTGGTATTACGAGTACCGAACGGAGACGAAGCAGCACGTCGAGCAGACCTCACGCCTTTTCCGCGCCCACGCGGAGGTTTTGTCGAAGGTCACCGGTGTCGTCCCGCCTCGGTTGGTGCTCATCGACGCAACCAACGGCGGCGACAGCCGGACCTGGAAGAACAATGTCCCCGGCAAGTTCGCCTTGGACTGTGAGCCGATGCTGCTCGCCGGACTGAACGCCCTCACGTTCCGCACGGTGGAAGATGGACGGGAGACCGCCGATACGCCCTTCGACACTTTAGATCAGGTCAAACTTGGCAATGTCTTCCGCCAGCTGGGCACGGTCAGCGTCATGCTCGACCACGCCCTTAATGACACGGACGATACCGGCGAGACGAGCGACTACCGCATCCCCCTGAACCGGCGAACCCCCGACCGCATGAGCTTAGTGGGCGGTTTCACCCAGGCGGCGGGAACCACCGTCGTTTACGACCCTCAGAAGAGCTTCGTCCCCGACATCGCCGTGCCGGACTCGATCGCTTGCGTCCTGGGCAATCAGAAGACCATGATGGGAGTCCGCGGCGACCTCATCCAAGCCACGGTCGGGCCGAAAGCCCAGTACGAATTCAGCGGTCTCGCCCCGATTTCGATCTACCCCGCCAACGCCCAGAAAGAGACCCGCCTCGCCGCCTTCCACCTCAACGTCAAGACGGGGGCCATCGACCACGCCCCGACCTGGATCACCCCAGGGTTTGACGCTTACTGGATCGAGTATTTCCAAACCGTCGCACGGCGCGAGTCGCCGATCGTCATGTTTCCGTGCGTCCCGGTGTCGATCTACGACCTGGTCGACCCACAAGAGCTTAAGGCATTGGCCAGACTCTTCATCATGGATGCCCACAGCGGCTCCTTTCCTCGAAGCTTCGGCCTCTTCGCCCCGGGCTTCGACCAACGCCTCAATCCGGACATCGAAGACGCGCAGGTCGTTTTCTTTCTAAAAGGCCAACGATTCCAGATCCTCGGGGGCAAGCCGGGTGAGTTCAACCGGCTCATCCTGACCAACTCCTCTTTGGGGGATGAAAAGGGGGTCGGTTACGCAGCCCCGGGCTCGGAAAATGTGACCGGCCGGGCCGGCCTAGCCCTAGCCGGCCGCATTTCAAGTCTTCCCCTCAATACCGCCCGCGATATCAGCGCGATCAACGAAACCCGCCTCAACCGTTTCGAGAAGTACCGCATTGTCTCGGCGGGCGTCCGTAGTCTCCACAACCAGGCGGCGGCCGCCATCGTAAAGGCCGAGGCGGCAGAGGCGAAGATGGATTGGGCGGAGGCCGACCGGCAGGCGAGAGCCGCCTGGGGCTACGCCCTTCGCGCCCACCCGATCGTCATGGGCACCGCCAACGACGTCGTGAACGGCGTCGTCTTCTATCTGTTCCTGCTCATCCCGTTCAGTTACTTCCTGGAGCGGCTCCTGTTCGGCCACAGCCTCCTGACCAAACAGCTCAGCGCGGCCATCGGCATCTTCATCGTCTCGTTCCTGGTCCTCCGCCTGATCCATCCCGCGTTCGAGATCGTGAGCAACCCCTCGATGATTTTCATCGCCTTCGTGATGGGTGTGCTGAGCCTGGTGGTGACTTCATTCATCCTGGGCAAGTTCGAGGCGAACATGCGGGCCGTCCGCGCCGCGGGCAGCGGAGTTCACGAGGTGGACGTCAGGCGCAGCAGCGTCGCGATGGCGGCGTTCAACCTGGGCGTCTCCAACATGCGTCGCCGGAAGGCGCGCACCGTGCTCACCACTTTGACTCTCGTGGTCATGACCTTCATCGTCCTGAGCTTCACGAGCATCGTGGATGAACTCCGGCTCGATGAAACCCCCGCGCCGAATAACGTGGCCGCCTACAGCGGTCTGCTGATTCGCAACGCGAACATGTCTCCCCTGCAGCTTGCGACGTACCGGCAGATCGCGAACGAATTCGGCGGCAAAGCGAAGGTGGCCCGCCGAACTTACTACTACGGCGCAGACATCGACGGGAATAGCCTTTTGAGCCTCCAACGTGGTCAAGAGACCATCGACGTGCGCGCCATGCTCGGGCTGGATCCTTTGGAGGTCGATGTGACCAAACCTCAGGAGGCGCTCTTGCCCGGAGGCCGCTGGTTCAAACCTGGCGAAAGGAATGTAGCGATCCTTCCGATGGGGATTGCGAACCGGTTGAAGGTCGGGACGGCGGATGTGGGCAAGGCCAAGGTGACCTACGCGGGCGAGGAGTTCACCGTGATCGGAATCGTCGACCCTGGGATCATGCGTTCCAGGGTCGATCTCGATGGCGACGGAATTCTTCCGCCTGACTTCAGTCTTTCGTCGACCCGAAACACCCAGGAGAAGATGACGGAGAACGCCTTCCGTCCCTATATCCGAATCGATCCGGACTACGTCTTCATCGTCCCCGCCGAAACGGCGATGGATCTGGGTTCGGATCTACGCACGCTCGCCGTCGCCTTCCCTAACGCAAACCAAACTCGGCCCGCATTGGAATCGCTGATGCCACGCCTGCGGCTCAACCTCTACGCCGCGGTGCCGGAGGCAGGAGCCTTGATGGTGAAGCAGTTCTCGGTCCAGCAGACCAAGGCGTCAGGCGGGCTGGTACTGGTGGCGATCCAGATTCTGATTGCGGCGGTCTTCGTGTTGAACACGATGGTGGCGAGCGTCATCGAGCGGACCCGCGAGATCTCCATCTTCTCCAGCATCGGCCTCGCGCCGAACCATATCGCGATGCTCTTCTTCGCCGAATCGCTCGTCTACGGCGTCCTCGGCTCCGTCGCCGGTTACTACGTGGCGCAGGGTACGGCAAAGATCATTGTCGCGACAGGATGGCTTCCCGGGCTGACCCTCAACTTCAGTTCGACCTCCGCCGTGCTTTCGGCCGGCATCGTAATGTCGACGGTCCTGCTCTCGACCATCTACCCCGCGCGAAAGGCCGCCCAGATCGCCGCCCCGGCGATGAACGAGGAGGTCTTCGAAACGGAGCCCGAAGGCGACGAGTGGCAACTCCCCCTCCCCTTCTCCATCTCCGCCACCGAAGCCGGTCCCCTCTCCGCCTTCCTCACCGCTTGGCTTCGCGCCTACGAGGGTTACACGATCGGGGACTTTGTGACGGCGGACACCACCCTGGTTTCGGACGGGAAAACCCACACCTTGCGAGCGACCACTTGGCTAGCCCCCTATGACTTGGGCGTCAGTCAAACGCTGGAGTTGGTGCTTTCACCGAGCCGCATTGAGGGCGTCTATGCACTTGACCTGTTGCTCATTCGTCTGTCGGGTGATCCGGAGAACTGGCCAGTAGTGAACAGGCGGTTCTTGGCGAGCGTACGGCGGCAGTTCTTAACTTGGCGGACGTTGGGGGCCGAGGAAAGGGAGAAGTATCGGCAAGGTGATTGAGAGGTTGGTCACTGGGGCTACAATGGTTGCGGATGGCGACGACGGCACCCGAAGCGATTGCGGCTCTTAAGGGCATCCGGTTCCGGGCGTTGCTGATCGGGTTTTTGCTCTGCTTCCCGATCTGCTACGCGGCATCCAACGCCGGTCAGTCGAATATCTTCTCGCTGATGGTGCCGCCCATCTCCGGCTTGCTGTTTTGCATCGTGCTGAACGCGCCGCTTCGGCTGTTCGCTCCCAAGCTGGCCCTCTCCCAAAGCGACCTCATCGCCATCTTTGCGATCACGAGCGTCTCGGCCGTCGTTTCCGCGGAATGGGTGGGATTGGGACACGGCTCGATGGCCGGGTTGCCGAACCTGGCGAAGACCAATGCAAACGCGAAGGACGTGCTGATGAAGCAGTTGCCCGACGCGATGGTGATCAAGGACTACGCGGTCACGGCGGACATCCAGGGGGGTGGCAAGGGCGTCGCCTATGTCACGGCCAAGTTCTTCAGCGTCTACCTACCCAAGGTTCTTCCGTGGGCCCTGATGATGGGGGCGATCACCTTGGGGATGCAGTGCATCAACAGCCTGATGCGCGGCGCCTGGAACGAGCGGGAGCGGCTGACCTTCCCTCTCATCCAACTACCTGTTGCGATGAGCGAAGGCGGCGGGAGCGGCGGCATGTGGAAGAGCCGCCATATGTGGATCGCGTTCGGCGTGATGTTCGCGATCGACATGCTCAACGGGTTCAACTACCTCTATCCGAACCTGCCGAGCATCCCGGTTAAGACGCTTTTCCAGATCAACGAAGCCTTTAAGGAGCCGCCTCTGAACCAGATGGGCGACTTCCGCCTGTCGATCTTCCCATTCATGGCCGCCATCGGGCTCTTTATGCCCAGCGACATGCTGCTCAGCTTCGTGGTCTTCTTCCTCCTGCGCAAGCTGACCCACATCGTTCTTGCCTCTAACGGCATCCCTCAGGAGACCTTTTCCGGCTCCGGTATCAACCCCGGCCCGCCCTACTTCGACGAGCAGACCTGGGGAGCCGTCTTCGCGATGTTCCTTGGCGCCGTCTGGGTCTCGCGAGAGTATTTGAAGGAGGTCTGGCGCGACATCCGCCATCGAACTCCGAGTACCGACGGCGGGATCCGCCATACCTACGCCTTTGCCGGGTTGCTGATCACGACCGCCATCGTGGCTGCCTTTGGCGTGACCTACGGCGATTTGAGCCCGGGTTACAGCACCGTCTATGTCCTGCTGTTCCTCATCTTCTCGACGGTCTTGACCCGAATGCGCGCCCAACTCGGGCCCCCGACCCACGAGTTCGCCTTCCTTGGCGTGAACTCGGTCATGGGCCGGTTCCTGGGGAATCGATGGCTGACGGACAAACAGGCGAGTTGGGTCACCGGCGGTTGGCTCTTCATGAACCGGATGCATCGGAACCACCCGATGCCGATTCAGCTTGAGGCGATGAAGATGGGCCAGATGGAGCGGATTCGGCAGCGGTCGATCTTCTGGGCCATCGCCGCGTCCGGAATCCTGGGCGTCTTCCTCTGCTACTACTTCAACACCCTGCGCGAATATCGAACCGGCGCCTTCCCGGGAATCGAACCCATCGGGTTCCTCGAGAAGATCCTGAATGACCGCCACGGTCCGGACATCATCGGGATGGGCATGACCATCTTCGGCTTTGCCGTGGTCATGGCTCTCGACCTCATTCGGTTCCGCTTCCCCGGCTTCCCCTTGCATCCAGCGGGCTACGTCCTGAGCATGAACTTCGGGGTCGACTACTACTGGTTCGGCCTGCTCATCGCGCTCTTCGTGAAGAACTTCGTTCAGCGGTACTACGGCTTGTCCGGATACGAGAAACTTCGCCAGGTCGCCCTAGGTATCCTGCTTGCCGAATACGCCGCTGAGACGATTTGGATGACGGTTTCTCTGATTACGCATCAGAGCACTTACACGATTTCCTTTAACGACCGGAGTCTCCTGAGTCAGTAGGCGCGTAGTAACACCGTGACTTCGCCCGAGCCCCCGTCTGAGATCGAACTCGAGGCGCCACCGGTCATCGAGGCCTCCGAGCCTCCTCCGAATCCTTGGGGCTGGGTCACTCTCGCCGCCCTCTTTGCCCTCCTCATCTTCGCCTCCTTTGGCCGAAAGGAACGGGCCGGTGACGAAGCCCGTCGCGCCTCCTACGCCGTTCGGCTGAAATCGGCGATCGTTACCCGGGATGCGGGAGACAAGGGAAGCCTCCCGCTTTGGATTTCCGGTTACACCACGCCCGATGCCCCGCTCCGCACCCTTGAGAAGGAGGCGGCGCCCCGCCACCTGAAGGAGCCGGTCGAGTCGGCCGTTTGGGCGGTGGTTCGGACCGAGCTGAAAGAGCCTGTGACGGAAAAGGATTTAGCGGCGGCCCGGCAAAACCCAACCTACGCCCCCTTTGCCGAGATCTATTCGAACAAGAAACTAACCCCGGACTCCGTCGGTCCTTTGATCACGAGGCTGGGTAAGCCGGATGCCCTTACCGAGCTGGCAGCCAACCGGGCGCGGTCCGAAGCCGGGATCGCTCAGGTTAAGCCGAAACCGGCGAGCAGCAGCCGGGCGCTAGGCGTTGGTCTTCTTATCCTTGCGCTCTTCTTCGCCTCGGGCTTCGCCTGGCTGATGCTCATCGGATTCGGGTTTGGAGGAATCCTAAAATCGCTCGGGCCTGCCTCCAAAACCGGTTCGCGAGGCGTCGCCGACCGATTCGCCATTCGGGCCGCAATGCTGATGGTGACCTTCCTCCTCCTTGGAACGATCCCCAGCCTACTGAGAATCGGCGGAATTGTGGGGCAGATACTGACCTACTCTCCGATGCTGGCGGCTGTACCGCTCATTCTTCGAAAGTCGCCCTCGATGAGGGATGTCGGTTTCACAACGGAAAACCTGGGCCGGAACGTACTTCTCGGCCTGTGGGCCTTCCTTTTGGAACTCCCGGTGACTCTCATCGTGAGCTTTATCTGCATCATCCTGATGCGAAATTTCCCCGCGCCCGAACATCCCGCGGCCACCGCCTTAGAGCACGGCGCCGACCTCAGCGTGATGATCGTCACCTTTGTGTCGGGAGCGATCATCGCCCCCTTTTGGGAGGAAACGATGTTCCGTGGCCTTCTCTTCCCCGCGCTTCGGAAAGTACTGGCGGGGCCTATTCCGGCAGCGATTCTCTCATCATTCCTCTTCGCCAGCATTCACCCCCAGGGTCCGGTCCTTTGGGGTGCTCTATCCGTCGTCGCCCTCTTCTCGTGCATCCTGGCCCAGAACACCCGCTCTCTGGTGCCCTCCGTCGTGATGCACTGCGCGCACAACTCGACGCTACTGATCCTGACGATCTTGGCGACAAGCAATTAGTCGCCGGCCGATAGGAAGTTCGGCCTAGAATATCAAACGCTGGCAGGAAATCTCCTTTATCCTAACTGGCAACGCCGCCGGAGACCGACATGAACGTATTCCACACGCCTGAAACGACGATGACCGCGGAAGAAGCCGAGGCGATCGTTCGGCGTCACCTGGAAAAGGTGCCCGAAACCCCGAGTGGTCCCAGCGTCGCCGAAGTCGCCGAAGTCCTTCGGTTGAGTCCGCAAGAGGTTGCCGGTCTGCTGGCTGAAGTTCGGGCGGAGAGCATCAAGCGGCCAAAACGAAAAACGACGCGTCGGGAGCGGCGGGTGTGGCTGTTGAGCGGCGGGCTTGCCGTCGTCGTCGGCACCCTAGTCATGGGCGGCATGCGGATCGCGCGCGTTGGCCCCTTCCGCGCCAATTCCTATTCCAGTCCCTACTCTCAGCCCGGCCGGGCGTACCACGTCTACGTTGGGGGCCAAGATCTGGGCGAAATTCGCTTTAACGGCTCCAAAGGCGAAGAGGCTGGCCTTCTGCCGACGGCAGCGGAGCAGTTACTAAGGGATCGGCGAGGATTCGAGCCCTCCCAATCTCAACCCGATTCCGTAATCGATGAAACCCGCCAGGCGATCCGAGAGGGTCGATGGGATACCGCCCCAGGTATCCAGATGTCCCCAGTCGAGATCCGCAAAGGGGGCTTTGGAAATGCCATGCGGTGGGCGCGCACGACCGCACCCGTTTATAACGGAGACGACGCCTTGGTGGCGGAAGCAGTGGCAAAGGAGCGCCAGCGCCGTATGGTTGAAGCCGTTAAGATTGCAATGAAGGGAATTCCCGTGCCACCGTCAAACCCTAATCCTTAAATATCGTACTAAAGGAATAGGTATCGACGATGATTACCGAAACTGAGTGGGCCGATTTCGAATCGAAAGGTTATCTTCATCTCGGGCGACTTCTAGAAGGGAATGAGCTTCGCGCCCTTCAAGGCCGCATCGACGCCATCATGCTCGGCGAAGCCGACATCGACTACGACCAATTGTTGATGCAGCTGGACAGTAGGACCGGCGCGTACGAGGATGCCGGTGAACAGTCCAACGGACACAAAGGCTCGACCCTCGCCTATCGAAAGATCCAAAATCTTGAGATCGATTCTCTCTTCGGCGATTACATCTCTCGGCCGATTTTCGGTGACGTCTGCGCCCACGTTTATGGAGCCGACGTGCCCATCGCCTGCTTCAGAGCCATGTTCATGAACAAGCCCTCCCATCAGGGCACCAAGCTTCCCTGGCACCAAGACGCCTGGACCGACCTCGACCGTCAGCCGTTGATCACCGTATGGACCGCGCTCGACCCTGCCACAAGGGAGAACGGCTGCGTCGAGGTCATCCCGGGTTCCCATAAAGAAGGTTTGGTGAACCCCGAGCACGATTCGGGATTTCTTAGCCGGGAGCAGGTTGAAGAGAGAGTCCGCCGAGACCAGGTCGAACATCTTGAACTCGCCCCGGGCGAGGTCGTGCTCATGCACAACTGGCTTCTTCATAGTTCGGACGTAAACCGCTCCGCCACCTCGCGGAGGGCGTTTAGCGTCTGCTACATGGACGCCCGGACGGTCTCCAAATCAGGCTCGACGTTCACGCGGTTGTTTCAGTCGGCAAGGGTCGGATAGGCCACAGAGGATAGGGACTTATCTCTTCGAGGGGAAGAGATACATCAAGATCGCCCCAAGCCGGCCGGACCATGCCGACTCATTGTGCTTGGCTCCCCAGTCTAGATAGAAGGCCAGATCTCGGCCGTTGCGCCATCCTTTAGCCACCAAGGCATCGCGTAGCGCCTCCGCATCCTTCATGGCACCCTCGCCCTCGTCACTTCCGATATCCAGCCAGATTCGATTGGGTGTCTTGGCGGGTAACTTCGCGACGTTCTTGAGCATGAGCCGATCATCCCACCAGACCGACGGTGAGACCACTCCGAGCTTTCCAAAAACCAAAGACTTCGTAAGTCCGAGGTGCAGGGTAACGATACCGCCGAGCGACGAACCAATGAGCCCGGTGTCCATTGGGCCGGTTTTCGTTCGATAGTTGCGGTCGATGAACGGCTTCAGGTCTTCAGCGAGGAACCGCCCGTATAGATCGGCTTTCCCGCCCATGCTCCGCGCGCGAGTGGGCAGATACTCGTTCGCCCGGTCCGCCCCCATATTCGGCACCGCGACGATGATGACCGGCTCCATCATCCCCGCCCCGATCAGCCCGGTCGCCACCTCATCCGCCCTCCATTCGCCAACGAAGGAAGTGGCGAAGTCGAAGGCGTTCTGCCCGTCGTGCATGTAGAGCACGGGGAACCGACGCTTCGGCTCTTTAACATACTGCGAGGGGAGCCAGACCGAGATGTCGCGTCTGTTGCCAAGGAGCTTCGATTCGAACGCTACGTGGGTTCGTACGTCTCCCGTGATCGTGTGGGGGCGTGGTGTTTGGGCCAGCAGAAGGGAGACGAGCACGACGGTGGGCACAGCTCATTCTGACCTAGCAAGGAGGCGGTCGATCCAACGGGTAGCCGCACCAGTTGCATGCTCCCATGTGGAGGGTGCAAACTTTTTTGCGCCCCTCCACAATGGTTGAACTAGCTCTTGCCAGCCGTCGCGGCCGCGCCGAACTTCTCGCGAAAGTCAGGTCCCATGAGCTTGGTAGCGATGGAAACCTGGTTAACCGCGTACTTGCGAGGGCGGGGCGAGAGGTAGCGGGTGTCGATCGGTTCGTAGTCGAACGATGGGCCCTTCGCGCTCCATGTGGCGAGGGTGCTCTTCAGCCAGTTGGCGTCGTCGCGGTCCGGGGTGTCCACCTTAAAGTGCGCGCCGCGCGACTCGTTGCGAACGACGGCGCCGCCTACGATGGCCTTGGCCTGCTCGATCATGTTGATGACGTTGCGGGTGAACGGCACGGCCTGGTTGTTCCAGCCGGTGTCATCCAGCAGGTCGCACTGCCGTGCGCGCGCCGCAAGCTCTTCGAGCTTGGGCACCGCGCCCTCCAGGTCTCGCTGGAGACGCCAGATGCCGCAGTTGTTCCACATGACATCGCCGAGTTCGGCGTGGAGGCGGTAAGGGTTCTCCGACCCGTTGCTCTTGGCCAGCGTGTCGTATTCCGACTGCTTCTCTTTCCGCGCGTCGTCCAGGAACTCCGCCGAGATCGGGGCGATGTTGGCCTGATTGAAGTAAGCCTGGATGCCTTCCGAAACCATCTCCCCCGCGACGAGGCAAGAAAGAAGGGCGTTCGCGCCGAGGCGGTTTGCGCCGTGGTACTGGTAGTCGCATTCGCCCGCAGCGTAGAGACCGGGGACATTGGTCATCTGGTTACGCGGAGAATTGGTATCCCAAGCGCCGTCACCGTTCGTCTCATAGTCCACCCAAAGGCCGCCCATCGTATAGTGGACCGCCGGGTAGATGCGCATCGGAAGGTCAATCGGATCCTCGCGCATGAACTTCTCGTAGATCTCTAGAACGCCTTCCAGCTTGTCGTTGATCTGGTCCCGGGTGTAGGGGCCGCCGCGCGACTGGTGAAGTTGGGTGATGTCGAGGTAGGCCTGCTCCCGTCCCTTGACGCCCTGGCCCATGCGGCAGACGCAGTAGATGATGAAGCTGACGATGTCCCGCGAAAGCAGGTTGCCGTACTTCGAGTCCATCTCCTCGCAGACATACCAACGATCTGCTTCCGGAATGTCCGTCGGAACTCGCTCGTCCATCGGGTTCCGCGGAACCCAGACGCGGCCACCTTCGCCGCGGACCGATTCGGAGATGAGTCGGCACTTGTCCTCGCCTGGAATCGCCGTCGGGTGGATTTGGACCATCTCCGGGTTGCCGTACTTCACGCCCTGCTGATAGCAGATCGAGACGGGAGAGCCGGAGTTGATAATGGAATTGGTGCTCTTGCCGAAGATGAGGCCGTTGCCGCCCGTCGCCATGACGGCGGCGTCCCCTGCGAACGATTCGATCTTCATCGTCCTTAGGTCCTGCGCCACGATGCCCTTACAAACGCCGTCCGCATCCTTCACCAGGCCAAGAAACTCCCAGCCTTCATACTTTTCGACTCGGCCGGAGGCTTCCCATCGGCGGACCTGTTCGTCTAGCGCATAGAGGAGTTGCTGGCCGGTGGTCGCGCCGGCGTAGGCGGTGCGGTGCTTCAGCGTGCCGCCAAAGCGTCGGAAGGAGAGCATGCCCTCATCTGTCCGGTTGAACGGAACGCCCATTCGGTCGAGCAGATAGATGATCGCGGGCGCGCGCTCGGCCATCCGCATGACGGGCGGCTGGTGGTTGAGGAAGTCGCCACCGGTGATCGTGTCCTCGAAGTGGAGGTAGGGCGAGTCGCCCTCTCCCCTGAGGTTGACCGCCCCGTTGATGCCGCCCTGGGCGCACACCGAGTGAGAACGTTTGACGGGAACCACGCTGAAGAGAAGGACTTTATGTCCTGCCTCTGCAAGCTTCATGGTGGCCATGAGACCCGCAAGGCCTCCCCCCACGACGACGACGGTTTTCGGTGCGGCCATAGGCTTGCCTTTTAGTCTACCGGCACGGCGATTTCAGGGTTTGCTGAAAGACGACAGTTGGGCGACAATAAGGCATGGATCATCCAACGCCGGAGATCGTTTCGCAGCCCGCCAGGAAGCTCGTGGGTCTGGAGTATGTCGGACTTGCCAAAGAGGGCGAGATCCCGAAGCTGTGGCAGACCTTTATGCCCCGCATGAGTGAGGTCCGACGGATTAAGGACACTTACGGCTACGCCCGCCGCGCCGAACCCGGTTCGGACGCGGTGCGCTATCTCGTAGGCAGCGAAGTCGCGGATTTCGACCACATTCCAGAAGGAATGGTCGGCCGCGAGGTCGCAGGCGGTCCCTATGCCTCCTTTGAGTGCCCCAGCTTGGACGTGCTTGGCGACACGATTCGCTGGTTCTACGAGGAATGGATTCCGGCTTCGGGGTACCAGGCGGGCGAAGGAATGCTGGAGTACTACCCGCCGACTTTCCCAGGGAAACCGTCGTTTGAGGTCAGGTTTAAAGTCGAATCGCGCGCCTAGTCCAGAGGTCGTCGCGCATATTTCCACGCGAACATCATGAATGCGGGAAGCCAAATGACGTCGTTCGTCAAGTTCACCCACCCGAAGCTCCACGGCAGATCTCCCCGGACGGCACTAAACAAGAATCCAATAGGGCCAAACAGCTTTCCCGCGAGGCCAACCCAGACCAACCCGCAGTAGCGCAGCGGATCGCGGGCGAGCAGATAGTAGCCGAACGCGTAAACCCCGACCATCATGCCGATGCTTTGGAACAGCGGCGCCGGAAGCCGTTCGTCGAGACCGGCAAGGCGATAGAACCAGTACGGAAACAGGCAGGCCGCCACGCCCCAAACGAGGTTGTAGACCGCAGCGGCGAAGAACCAACGGCGGTAGATGCGCAGATTGCCTTCCACACCTTAACTATGCGGCAACCGAAAGTTTCAGATCGGATGCCACGTCGCAACCCTCCAATGAGCCCCGCACCGCCTCGATCTCCCTTCGGCACATGAGGAACGCGTCGACGACCAGAGGGTCGAAGTGGCTGCCACGTTGCCGGACGATCTCCGTTACCGCTTCATCCGAACTCCAAGCCTCCTTATAGGGCCGTTTTGAGGTGAGCGCATCGTAGACGTCGCACACGGCAACGATTCGGCCCTCAATCGGAATATCGTGCCCTGCGAGGCCCTGTGGATACCCTTTACCGTCCCATCGCTCGTGATGAGTAAGGGCGATCGAATGCGACATCTCGACGAGTGGGTGGAATCCTCCGGAAAGAATCTCCGCTCCGAGCGTGGTGTGGCACTCCATTGCTTGCCGCTCTTCGGGCGAGAAGGCGCCCGGCTTTAAGAGCAATGCGTCCGGCACCCCAATCTTCCCAAGATCATGAAGGAGGGCGGCGTAGGAAAGCGTCTCGCACACCTTGGGATCCATTCCGAGCTTCTTGGCGACGATGGCGGAATAAGTACCGATTCGCTGGTTGTGCCCGCCGGTCTGGTCGTCCCGGTACTCGGCGGCCAAGGCGAGCCGGCGAACTAGTTCGAGCTTCGCTTCAATGTAAGCCGCGTTCGCCCGTTCGACGCCCACGATGTAGGTTCGGGTTGCCCTGCGAAGAACCAAACCCAACACGATGACGTACCCAAGACCTTTCGCGGAGTGAAACCACTCGGGAACCTTTGCGAACTGCTCGGCCAGCGCCACCAAGTGGTCACTCCCCAGAATCCAGGCGATGCTTGCCACCAAGTACCAGACCAAAAACCGGTTCGCAATTCGCGTGGCCTGCGACAAAGGGGTTAAGCCCATGGTTGCCGGATGAGCCATGACCAATCTCTCCGACGTGAGCCGGTTCGACTCTGCGCGAGTCCGATTGGGGTCGAAGTGGACGGACATGGTCATGACGTGTCGACGAGATCGACACAAACATTTCTTTCCATGTTCTAGAGGCCGGAACCACAATTTTAACGATAAGTCCTGGTACTTGCTCCTAGACGGCACGGCCAGGATTTGTCAAACCCGCCTGACCTGAAACGTTGCCGCCAAGTCTCGAATGCCGGAGAGGAAGACGCCCGTCGCAACCACCCCCAGCACCCAAGCCGGGAAGCCGTGATACGCGGCGCCGAAGCCGGTCGGTTCGTGCCGCCAGAGGAGCATTTCGGGAATCAGATATGCCAGAAACGCTCCGTAGACAATCCCCATGATCGCATGCATCGCTCGCTCACCGGGTGGCAACCGGCGGATCTTATCCTCCTCGATAAAGTCCCAGAGGGTGATGATGATCTCCGCTCCGAGGAGCCCGAAAAGGACGTACGCCCATACCCCTTGCCAAGTAAGAAACCCGAGCGTCCCGATGATGATCGCGTAAGCAAAATCTCGTGTTGCGTGGAGCCTTAATTCAATCGCATTCGCGTGATCGTGGGTCAGCCTTAGCTTGTACTCGTGATAGTAGAGCGTATCGAACGCCCCGAGACAAGCTTGGACCATGAGAATCCAAATGGCGGCGTTCATATCGGAATCAGAATGCCTGAGTAACGGCAGATGGTGCCGAAGGGCCACCAGGACACGCGCACCGCGACAAACCAGCCACCTTCCGCATCCTGAACGTCCGCTTCCACATTCGGATACCAAAACATGCGGAATGGGCCAAACCAAGCCTTGACCGTCTGATACCGCAGCCCAGACCCCACCAGCGAGACCATCATCGCAATTCGCCCGAGTCCGCTCGATTCAATGAGAAGTCCGTTTGCCACCCATTGGCGAGTCTCCATCGCCTGGCCGTCGAAGCTGCGCCTCCAGACTTGAGTCTCATCCTCGACGGTAACACGCACTTCAGTAGGCACCTCGTCCCCGGACCTCGGCAATCCCCAGATCCTAGCTACGGGACTACTTCGAATTTGGAAGCGACCGTGGGCGACCAAAGGCGGAGCGTGAGCTAACCGAACACCTTCTGCGAGCGGACCCGGGCCGAGTATCTGCCCTATGAGATTGTCTGCAGCCATGGCAATGCCGTCAATCGTTGATCGCAAGTAGCCAAAGGGATCGAATGCCGGTGGGCCGTTGCGGCAATAAACCGATCGGCAGGATCGTCGTGCTCGAAAGGTAACGAGCGGGTCATCAGAGCGATGTCCAGATCGACTGGTACGACCGAAAGCGGGTATCGATTCAACATATCGCGCACCTTCAGTTCGGCGGGTAGGTCGCTCACTAACCGGCCCTTCTCCAGAAGCATCGCAAACTCCCAAATGCTTACGGCCGAAAGACTGCCGCCTTCTGAAACCAACCGGTCGACAACTACTCGTGGCAATCGTGAATCTCCGTCATTCAGCCAGACCCACATGTGGGTGTCGAGAAGAATCACTCCATCGCTTCCCAACGGACACCCAGTTCGGCGCCATCGACACAAATGTCCCCAACTTCAGCGAGGGTCCCTTTGAACGCCCCTGGAGTCCAATCGACCTCCGGTGGCGGATTGAGAACAACCATTGCCCGACCGCGCTTCCTCACCTCAAGAGGCTCTTTGGTTTGATTCACCTCATCCATTAACCGCAAGCAATGGGTCTTGAACTCAGTAGCACTCACCACTTTCATATGGTCATTGTACATGACCATATTGAATCGAAAGGGTAAAAATGCCCCATGCCCGTCTCCCCCGAAGTCAAGGAACGATTCCTAACCGCCCTCCGGGCAGCAAGGCCGATCGAGAGTAAGTCGATGTTCGGCGGCCTCGGGATCTATCACGACGGTGTCTTCATGGCGGTCGTCGATAACGACCGGCTGTTCCTCAAGATCGACCCGCAGACCGAACCCACCTATATCGCGCAGGGGATGGCGCAATGGTCGCATGATGGGGGAAAAACGATGTCCCCTTATCGGGAGCTACCCGACCACATCCTCAACGACCCGGAAGAGTGTGGGAAGTGGCTCGACGAATCGCGGGACGCCGCGATTCGACGAAAGGCGAAACCGAAGGCTAAGAAAAAGTAGCGACATAAAGCCCGCGCCCCATCAGTCCCTCTTCATCCCGGTCAACCGAAAGACCGGCCGCAGCGAACGCGTCGCGATACTCCCAGTCCATGAACAGGCCCATGCGGTGGCGCGTTACGAAGGTCTCGACCCCTTCGGGCGTGGCGACCATATGGTGAAGGTCCATCACACTCACCGCCCCTTCGGTGCGGCTGACCGACATGCGAGCGACCTTTAGCTTCTCGTCGTCGATCGTGTCCATATGGATATAGCCGTCGTACCACTGATCGGGCGCAAACCAAGGTTCGATTACGAGAAGCCCATCGGGCTTGAGGAACGAAGCTAGGTTGGTGATCGCTTGAGCCAGACGCGCGGGCGTTTCCATGTAACCAATGGAGGAAAAGAGGCAGGTGACCACATCGAAACGCGGATCGAAGTGAAAGGTGGTCATGTCTCCCTGGTGGACGGTCAGGCCTCGTCCGCGGGCGATGTCGGCCATTTCTGAATCCAGTTCCAGTCCTTCGACGGCGAAGTCGCCTTTCAGACGACTCATATGCTGCCCGGTGCCACAGGCCACATCCAGCAGCGCGCCAGAAGTCTTGCCATGGGCGGCAAGAATCTCTTTCAACCGCTTCGTCTCGCCGTCGTAGTCCTTCCAGCGATAGACCAGATCGTAGACCTTCGCTCCGTACCCACCTTCCATGCCCGTATTCTGCCCCGGTATCCTGGAATCGGTGAGCAAGCCGGTAAAGAAACGGGTTTTGAAAGCGTCTCCGAAGGAGCCGTTTCCGGTCTGGCTGTTTCTTCTTCTGCTTGCCACGGTCGTGCTTTTCTGGGCATTGCCCTATCAACTTGGCAATCCTCCCGTTAAAGTCGAACTCAAAGCGGGCGAACGTTAGGGCGTTACGCGGTATTCTGTAGGGTAATGGCGCGACGTAGACCTCCATACAAACCGCAAACCGATAAGGAAAAGGGCATTGAAATCGAAGGCACGGTCGTCGAGAACTTGCCGAACGCCCGGTTTCGCGTCAAGTTGGAGGACGGCGAGACCGAGATCCTCGCGCACGTCAGCGGCAAGATGCGAATGAACTACATTCGAATTCTGCCCGGCGACAAGGTTCGCGTCGAACTTTCGCCCTATGACTTGACGATGGGCCGCATCGTCTATCGCTATCGGTAAGACCAATCATTCACAAAATAGGTCCTGTAGGTCGAATACGACTTTCAGGACCTATTTTGTCGTGTGCCTGCACCAACGACAAAAAGCGCCGATACGAGGATGTCCAAATTAAGGTTGCATCCGATCATGCGCTGCGGGTATAACTTTCCGTTGCGTCAGCCGGTTCTTTGCCTCGTGGTAAAAGCCGATGACAGCCGCGTTTTATCTTTTGAGACGTGGCAAACGAGGCAAACGGAGCATGAAAGTCAGGGCCAGTGTCAAAAAGATTTGCGACAAGTGCAAAATCATCAAGCGCAACGGAGTTGTGCGCGTGATCTGCGTTGTCCCCAAGCACAAACAGCGCCAGGGCTGAGCGGAGCGATTTAGAAGTATATGGCGAGAATTGCAGGTATCGATCTTCCGCGGGATAAGGCTGTCCTTTACGCCTTGCCCGTCCTCTACGGCATTGGGAAGCATAACGTCCACGAGCTAGTCGAAAAGGCTGGCGTTGACCCGCGGAAGAAAATCCGTGATCTCGATGAGAACGAGATCGGCCGAATCCGCGAGGTTCTGGACAAGGAGTTCCAGATCGAGGGCGACCTGCGCCGTGAGGTTCAGGGCAACATCCGTCGCCTCATGGAAATTGGCTGTTACCGTGGCATCCGCCACCGACGCGGTCTCCCGACCCGCGGCCAGAACACCCGTCACAACGCTCGTACTCGCAAGGGTAAGCCAAAGACGGTTGCAGGCAAGAAGAAGGCGAAGAAGTAGTAACGACCGGGCGTTGGGTCTCGGGGTCATCAAGATCCTGCGGCCCAAAGACCCAACGACCCCAAAACCCCAGACATGGCACGCAAGGCAGTAAGCAAAGGAAAGCAGAAGGAGCGGAAGAATATTCCGGTTGGCGTCGCGCACATTCGCGCCACGTTCAACAACACCCTCATCACCATCACCGACCCGAACGGCAACACGATTTCGTGGGCCAGCGCGGGCAACGTCAACTTCAAGGGCTCCCGCAAGGGCACGCCGTTCGCCGCTCAGGTGGCCGCCGACAAGGCGAGCCGGCTGGCGCAGGAGCACGGCCTTAAGAAGCTCGAAGTGATGGTCAAGGGACCCGGCTCCGGCCGCGAAACCGCGATCCGCAGCCTTCAGGCTTCGGGCCTCGAAGTGACGAGCATCATCGACGTCACCCCGATCCCCCACAACGGCTGCCGCCCGCCCAAGCGACGACGAGTCTGACGGTTTTTGATTTTAGGTTTTAGATTTTGGGTTCTACCGACCTTTCCAAAATCTAAAACTCAAAACCTAAAACCCAAAATTTCCCCATCTCATGCCCCACATCACCACCCTCGACCTTTCGAACGAGTACGGAAAGTTCATTCTGGAGCCGCTTGAGCGCGGCTACGGCCAGACGATCGGCAACGCGCTGCGGCGTGTCCTCCTGTCGTCGATCCAGGGCGCGGCCATCGCCGCCATCCGGATCGATAAGGTTTTCCACGAGTTCGCGCCGATTCCTGGCGTGAAGGAAGACACCACCCAACTCCTTCTTAACCTGAAGGACGTGGCGGTTAGCTGCACCAGCGGCGAACTGTTCGACGAGGTGACCCTCACGATCGACGTGAAGGGGCCGGGCCGCGTGACGGGCGCCGATATCGTTTGCCCCGAAGGCTTCGAGATCGTCAACCCCGACGTTTACATCGCCACCATCTCCGAGCCGGGCGCCACGCTTGCTATGGAACTCAAAGTTGGTTGGGGCGCCGGCTACGTGCTTCCCGTCAACCAAGAGAAATACCGCGGCATCATCGGCCTCATCCCGACCGGTTCGCAGTTCACGCCGGTTAAGAAGGTCAACTACACCGTTGAGCAGACCCGCGTGGGAATGCGCACCGACTATGAGCGCCTGGTGCTGGACATCACGACCAACGGCACCGTTCGCCCGAACGACGCGCTTTCGCAGGCCGCCCACGTGCTGGATAAGTTCTTCCGCATGTTCTTCGACCTTGGCGAGGCCGGTTTCGTCTCCGACGAGAGCGAACTCGACAGCGGCGACGAAGAGATGCTACGCAACGTTCCGGACCTTCGCATCGAGGAGCTCGACTTCTCGCAGCGCACGTTCAACTGCCTTCGCCGCGCCGGCATCCTCAACCTCAAGGCGCTCGCCGTGGCGAGCGAGAGCGACCTGACCGCCATCCGCGGTTTTGGCCGCAAGTCGCTGACGGAAGTCCGCGACAAGCTGGTTGAGCATGGCCTTGAACTGAAGCCGCCGAAGGGTGGTTATCGAACGTCGCTCGACTCGCTCGACGACGAAGACGATTTCGAAGACTGACACGACGGGTTACGCCCCAATAGGATAGGAAGATGACTCATAAGATCGATCATAGAAAGCTGGGGCTCCCCTCGGATCAGCGCATGGCGCTGCTCGTGAACCTTCAGCGTCAATTCATCCGCCACGGCTACGTGCGGACCACCCTCGGCAAGGCCAAGGAAACCCAGCGGCTCGTCGAGAAGCTGATCACCCTCACCAAGCTGGAAGACGGTCTGGAAGCACGCCGCCGCGCTCGCAAGATCCTCGTCGGCCACAGCGCTTCTTCGACCCTGTCGAAGTCGGTGCAGGCTCAAATCGCCGGCAAGACGCCGGGCGAGAAGACGGAGATCCTAGCGGCTCGCAGCCTTATCAACGGCGAAGACCTGGTCAAGCACCTCTTCGACGTCGTCGGCCCGCGCTACAAGGATCGCAACGGCGGTTATACGCGACTCACGAAGATCGGACCTCGCCGTGGCGACGCCGCTCCGTGCGCCGTACTGGAGCTCGTCTAAGGGAATAGGAAAGAGGGAAGAGGCAAAAAGGACCTCTTCCCTCTTCCTTTTTTCCTCTTCCTTTTTTCTTTTATGCGTATCAAGCTCGTCATCTCGTATGACGGCACCGACTTCCGCGGCTGGGCCGCACAACCGGATCTGAGAACGATCCGGGGCACATTGACAGAGGCTGTTCGCTTTATCTCGGGCGAGGAAATTGAGATCTGGGGGGCTAGTCGCACCGATAGCGGCGCCCACGCCAAAGGACAGGTTGCTCACTTCGATTCGAACGTGAACATCCCGCCGGAGAAGTGGGCCCGGGTGCTTTCCCGACGCTTGCCTTATGACCTTGCGGTCTTAAGCAGTGAGCAAGTCGCGGACGACTTCAGCGCGCGTTTCATGGCGGTGGACCGATTCTATCGGTACCGCATCCAAACGACGCCGCGCGACCCGCATCGAGGACGCTTCGTGCACGCCTATGGGCGGCCGCTCGATGTGGCCAAGATGCAAGAAGCCGCTAACCACCTCCTGGGTCGCAACGATTTCCTCGCGTTCACCGAAGAATTGGAGCCGCACGTGACCAACACGGTCCGTGAGCTCTACTCCTTCAAAGTGAGCCAACGCCGTGATGAAGTGTGGGTGGACGTGGTGGGTACGGCCTTCCTTCGCGGAATGATGCGAAGAATGGCCGGCGCGCTCCTAGAAGTAGGACGCGGGGCCCGCCCCGTCGAAGAGGTCAGCAAGCTCCTCATGAAGGAGGGGCAGGAAACCTTGAAGTGGCCAGTGGTGCTTCCGGCAAAGGGCTTATGCCTGATGCGGGTGCGCTATGGCCGCTACCCCCGCGATTCGCGTCTGCGCGACTTGCGGAACGACTCTGCGTAATTCGACGATAGGGGTCATTGGGCTCTGGGTCATTAGGACCCAACCTATAGACCCAATGACCTAACGACCTAATCTCTAATGAACAGAACAACGACCGTCAAGCCGGGAGATATCGAGCACAAATGGTACGTCGTGGATGCCTCTGGCATTCCCGTCGGCCGTCTTGCCGCTCAGGTATCCAAGGTCCTGCGGGGCAAGGATAAGCCCAACTTCGTCTACAACGCCGACTGCGGCGACTACGTCATCGTCATCAACGCCGACAAGGCCGTTTTGACGGGCAACAAAGCCGACGAAGTCATCTACTGGCACACCGGCTGGCCGGGCGGACTTAAGAACGTCGCCCGCGGCAAAATGCTGGCGGAGAAGTCCGATATGCTGATCGAGAAGGCGGTCTGGGGAATGATGCCCAAGACCAAACTCGGCAAGGCCATGGTGAAGAAACTCAAAGTCTTCGGCGGTCCGGATCACACCCACGAGGCTCAGCAGCCCATCCCCCTCGACATCCGGAAGGATAAGTAACCTATGCCTGTCACCACTCAGAATTACGGCACCGGCCGACGCAAAAACGCGATCGCCCGCGTTTGGCTTTCGCCCGGCGAAGGCAAGATTACGATCAACAACCGCGACTTCAAGGAGTACCTCGGTCGCCCGATCCTCGAGATCGTCGTGAAGAGCCCGCTCGTTCACCTCTCACTCGACGGTCGCTACGATGTTAAGGCGTTCTGCAAAGGCGGCGGCATCTCGGGTCAAGCCGGAGCCATCAAGCTCGGCATCTCCCGCGCCCTCCTCACCTTCGACGAAGACCTCCGCAAGGATCTCCGAGCCGGCGGCTTCCTCACCCGCGATCCGCGAGTGAAGGAACGAAAGAAGTACGGCCGCAAGAAGGCCCGTCGCGGCTTCCAGTTCGTCAAGCGCTGATCACTTCGAGTTGGTCACCAAAGCTTCGCTTCCTTCGGGAAGCGAAGCTTTTGTTATTTGGGCGGCAGGATCTTGTCCCCGGGATCAAGGGCCGGAATGGGTGTCCCTTCCTGTTGTAGCCCCCTCCGAACGGCGTCCAGGAAACCGTTCTGAAATTCCTTGGGCAAACCCTGGAAAGAAATCCCCGTCTTTTCTAAAAAAGAGTCTGTGAGTTTTACCTCCGCGACCTGGCCATCCCTCAGTCTGAGCTCAACTTGGATATCGGTACGGCGCCCTATGCGGTAGCGAGGCCTCAAGAACTGGATTTCAAAAAGTGACTTGGTCCGTTCTTCCGTTCTCTTCATCGGAATCGCTGGATACAGTCTAGTAACTTCGTTTTGAAGTGGAGGACCTCCGACGAACCCCAGGTCCGAACCGCTTGCATTGTCCACGACGGTCGTTTCATTGGAAAGCAGGAGCAGTTTTGCTTGATTGAGTGCGCCGGATGCCAGTATCGACGAAGGCGATGAGGAAAGATCTGATGCTCGAGGTGGTGACTTTAAAGTTAGCCAGCCATAATTTAGCCCGTCCCTCAGCAACTCTCGAAATGGAGATGCGCCGGCATCTATCTCCCTTTTCTCTACCGTTAGTGCTGTGCCGATGACGGCGTACCATTCGGGGCGGACAGAAAGAATCGTCAACGGACACCTAAGCCCCAGGGTGAGAATGGTCTTTACATATCGCTGCTCTACGGGGCTACGAAAGGAGGGATACATGGCCGCTCCCAGGGACGACCAGTTTCGAATATCGATTCTACGGTCGTCAATAATTCTTCTGATGGCTTTTCCAAGCGCAGTTCGGTCGGCAATTTGCGCCTCTCCCGCCGAAAGGTCTTTGGGCCGAAGGAAGGTTTGCTTCCCCTTCGAAACGAACTCGAAAGATGGATGGCCGGTCTCTTCTTGAAGGAGGCGCATACGGAAGGTCCGAGTATCCAGTTCGCCCCGGGTGGTACAGTCGTCCACTAATTCGATGGGCCAATCCGTCAAGACAGCGATGTAGCCGTCCCTTTTTCGATCCTGCAGTATGACAGCGAATGCCTCGCGCACCGCAAAATCCAGAGGATCTCGAATCTCGGGATGCAGAAACGCTTCTGGAACGTCAGGGCGTGCCGGTGGAGATAACGTGGAACGAGCCTTTTCACTTTGGGCAAGCGCATCCATTCGGGCTGTTATGTTCTTGTCCAGAAAGGCAGCCATTTCAAAAGCGGAAGGGCTTAACGGTAACGCACCCTTTCCGGGCACGCCGGAAGGTCGCACCTGCGCCCCGACCACGGTTTGATTTGCGTAATCAAGCCCAGAAGAGTCCATCCTGTTCCCGCTTCGGGCGAACACCTGGAGCGTTGCTCCAAACTCATCTAAGCGCAGAATCAGCTTAACCGCGACCGAAGTCTGATCCTGCGCTTTGAGGTACGTCGCTAGAAGGTCTGCGCATTCGGGAAGCGGCAACTCCGCAGAATTAGGATGGTTGCTGAGGTATTGAACTTCCCCCAGACGGAGATTGGACAGCCTAGTCGCTCCAAGCTTTCGGAGCAACTCAAAGGCTAGCTGTCCGGCGGGCGTAAGAAAGTCTGGTTGAATAAGGCCAACCGGAAGCGTAAAGGTCCGACCTTCCGCCTTCGCCTCGTTAGCTTCACGAATTGCACGTTGAACCGCCTCCGTGGCCAAGCGAACCTGGGTGGGTCGATCACCCAGAAGAGATGAACGAAGCCGCTGCTCCGCTCTGGCGGTCAGCGCAGACTCAATCCTTTTCCGTAGCAAATCGCGGTGTATCTCGGCAAGCTTCTGTCGGTCGGTTGTGCTGCGTTCAATACGTAGAAAACTTCCGTCCCTAACGACCCCTGCATGCAACGCACTTGCCAGATCAGTAAGTCTCTCTATCGGGGTTCTAGTCGGCTCACAGAACAAAATCGGTATTTTCGCCAAGGATCTGTCCACCGTGATCGGACGCCGCAGTTCGGCAGAAAGCTGTGCCGTTGCGGAGGCTACCGTCTGAACGTGCGACGATTCCAGAAAACCGAAAACAAGCAAACCGCCGAGCGCCAAGCCTAACACTTAAGGCACCCAAATAAAATCCGAATACGATTCTGCTGCCGACGCCGCCGCTTCGTCGTCGTTGATCCCAATATTGCCTGCCCGCCCCGGCGAATATGAGGCGCTGGCAGTAGCCGTCACTGTCGTACCAAGCGAAACGGTTGCCACATATGTATTATTTGCAGGGACATAGCTCCAGGACGGGCTAACGTATTCCAGTTTTGTTACGTGCTGAATTGTATACACATCGTCCGCATAATTATAGGTTGAGCCTCTGTATATTGTCCCTGCAGTGGCGGTAAAGGTCCGGATTTGGCTTGTAGCGACTGCGGAACCCGAAGAGGTTCCAGCGACAGAACTTGATGCGAGACTGCATATGGCCAACCTTTTCACGTGGATGTAGTACTGAAAAGCGATCGTAGTTGGAGGATTGCTCCCTGCCCAAACCAGGTTTGCGCCGTACTGGATCGTGGTGCTCTCGCTACTTGTGCCACCCGGGGCGGCGGGCGCAGACACGCCGGCACCAACTCCTGCGTGATCCACCCCATTAACATCCTTAATTACCTCGCTGAAGGGATTAGCCGAAATAGTTCGTGTCGACTCGAAGGTCAACTGCCCGTATGAGGACGAACTGAGGAGAACGACACCCAGCGAAGAGAGAACCATCGATTTGTTCATGCGCTAAGAATAACATCGCTTTAAGATTTGACCGCAAAAAGATGGTCAATTTAAAGGGTGAAGGCGATAATCAACTTGTCCTCGAAGGAACGAAGCCCGCCTGCACGGCCCGGGACTCGCGACGTGCTGAAATATTCGAGCAACCGCTCGCGGGACGCCGTTCCCAGGGTTAGGTTCCTTAGCACGATGGTGACCTCCACATCCCGGTCAATAATAAGACGTAAGGGCATCGACCAAACAGTCGCCTCACGGCGTCAGTGTGCGCCGTAGCGGACCATCTCCATAAACCTATTTTGCGGCACCCGTATAGGCGCGTTCGTCGTCGCGCCTCCGATGTCTGTTTTGTGGTCCCGTTCTCCTAGGACCTCTTACCAGGGAATGCGACGACGGGCTACACTCCTGTACGTCTTACCGGGCGAAAACGCCTGGGCGCTTTTCTATGGATCCTCTTGCTTCGAGCCCCGTCTGGAAACGTCCGGCCGTCTTTCGGCTGCTGCTCGTCGCCCTTTTCGCCGAGATCGGCTACGCGGTGATGAACATCTCCACGATGCCCATCTACCTGGCCGCCGACCCCATTCCGGCGCGCCGGTTTATCGCGGAGGGCCGTGGGCTCGGTGAGAGCGTCATCGGTTGGATCGTGGTTGCGTTCCTCCTTAGCGAGGCCCTGCTCAAGAGCCCCATGGGCACCCTTGCCGACCGGATCGGCCCCCGAAAGCTAATGCTCATCGGGCCGCTCATCACGGTCTGCACCTCAGTGCTCACCTTGGTCGTCCCCCTCAACTGGGGTGCGGGCGAAGTGTTTCTACTCATCCTTCTCCGCTTGGGCGACGGCGTTGGCGCCGCCATGCTCTGGCCCGCCCTTTTCTCGCGAATGGGGCACCTGGTGGAGGACGAGCAGCGCCAGAGCGCGATGAGCCTGCTCAACCTCTGCTACTTGCTGGGCATCGCCTTTGCCCTGCCTATCGGCGGGCTGGTCAACGACATCACCGGCCACAAGTACGCGAGCCTACTTCTCGCCACCGTGCTTTTCGCCGCGGTGTCTCTGACCGTTTGGCTCGGTATTCCTCCGAAAGAGCCGATGGGCCACACCGAATCGATTCCGGAAGCAAGAATCGCCCCGGGCATCGAGCAGGCCGTCGAACCGGATCCGCACGCCTCCCTCGGACTGGGCGAATTCGTCCGGTCGGTCCGGGAGATCCCCTCTTACCTGCTTCTCGCCGCGGTGACCTTCATGGGCATCGGCTTCCCGATGGTCATCGTCAAGAACTTCGCGGTCCAGGAGTTTCAACTCAGCGAGACCCAGTTCGGCGGCCTCGTCTTCCCCGCGGCTATCGGCATGGCCGCCTTTTCCACCCCTCTTACCAAGTACGGCGAGCGGATCGGTCGGTCGAGAGCGGTCCACACGGGACTGTTGTTGTGTTCCACCGGCCTTGGCGTCGTGGCCCTGGGTGCGGTGCTTCCCTTCCTGCACACCCCTTGGGCGCTCGCTCTGGGAGGCATTCCCATTGGAATCGGCTTCCTGCTCACGATCCCGGCCTGGACGGCCAGCGTAAGCGACATCGACCCGAGCCGGCGCGGCAGCAACGTGGGGGCCGTGATGACGGCGCAAGGTCTGGGCGCCATTATCGGCGCGCCCATCGGTGCGGCGCTTTACGAGAAGCTTCGCCCCGTCGCCGGCGATACCTTTGCGCACTACAGCCCGTTTATCGGCTGCTTCATCTGCGTCGCCGCCGGTTGGCTACTAAGCCTTAAGCTGCTGAAATAGACGCCAAACGATCGCCCTGGCCTCCGCCGTAGGCGTTCGCGGCGCGGCGGCCCTTGTCCACCGACATTAGCTCGCGGCGAACCTCGTTCAGGCCGTTTCGCAAGAAGTTCAGGATGCGGATGTCCGCATCGTCCACTTCTCGAGGCACCGCGGCCACGGGAATCGTCTGATAAAGCGTATCGCGCGCGGCAAACAGATCGTCCGCCTCGTCCCAGGCTTCGCGCATAAGGGCCTCTTCGAGGGCCAACGACACGGCGATCAGTTTTTCTTCAGGCGGCAATGGCAATCTCCCGGTTCTCGGCTTGGACTACCGTCGAAGCGATGGCCACCCATGCTTCGCGAAGCTCTCCAAGGGTCTTGGCGGCGTTGTTCAACGACTTTTCGTTGTCGTTAATGTTCGCATCCATGAGTTGATCGAGGACAAAACCATAAAGCGAAGAGAGGTTCTCGGCGATTTCGCCACCCTTCTCGCGGTCGAGGGTAGACAGCAGTTCGACGACGATCTTCTGCGCACGCTGAAGCATATCGTTCTGCCGGGACAGATCCTTAGCCCTCATCGCCATGCGTCCGCCTTCGATAAAGCGGAGCGCACCGTCGTAAAGCATCACGACGAGCTGAGCGGGTGAGGCGCCGAGGACGGCGTTCTTGCGGTATTCCTGTGCTTGGTTCCCGTAGGCCAAAGAGTTCTCCACGACGTCTTCCCGTCGCTACTCTATCTATCGGCGCTTTGTGATCCCGGGTTTAGGGTTACGCGTATGAACCAGCGATGAAGATTTCGTGCCGGTCTACGTCATTTGAACTTTCGGCCCGCTTCCACCCGCCGATACATTGAACCCGCCGTTCCGGCCGAAAATAGGGTGGCTCGAACGATCCTTTGGTACAATGGTTCCTAGAGGAACCTGCCCTTAGGGGAAAGATTTTCCATGCTCGCCTGCAAACACTGCTCGACGCCCAACAGCCTCGACTCGACCTTCTGCAAAAAGTGCGGCACGGCGGTGCCCGCCGATCAGAAGCGCGAGGCGTCCCTTCAACTCGACAAGCTCGTGGATGAAGGCCTGGCTGCCCTTAACGCGGGACGCACCTCCGAAGCGCTCGCCATCGCCGATTCGGCGGTCGCGACCGATCCAACCCATCTGGCCGCGCTTCAGTTGAAGTCCGCCGTTCACGAGCGACGTGGAGAAATCGCGGACGCTCTGGAGAGCGCCGAGCGAATCGTCGAGCTCAATCCGGACAGCGAACTCGACCGAATCAAGCGAAACGGCCTCCGGTCTTCCCTCCTGAACGCCTCGACCCCGGTCGTGGCGGATCGGCGCATCGCTTTCGTTGCGGCAGCCGCGGCCATGGTTCTCGTAGCCTGCGCGGGCATCCTGATCACCCGCAAAACGGGCGAGCCAACGACGCCCTCCAACCAGGTGGCATCGAACGTCGATCCAAGCCGCGAACCGCTAGTTGGACCGTCCGTGCCGGTGGTGCAGAACCCCGTTCAGAACGTCCAGCAGCCGAACAACACCCCGCAGACCAATCCGACCAACGGAACGAACGGGGGTAACGAACCTAGCACCAACGGAGGCGGCGTCTACGTACCTCCAGACCGCGGCGAAAATGGCGGGCAGCTACCTAACCCCGCGGATTTTGGCAACATCAAGCCGATCCACGTTGACATCCCCACGACGGATCAAACGGCGACGAATACCAACCCTCCCGTGCCCAAAATTCCCGGTGGCCCCAAGAATGGCGAAGATCCCGATCCCGTCGCGGACAAGCCAAAGGAAGCCGTCGTCGATAACGGCCAGATTAGCATCGAAGTCACCAAGGGCGGACCGAAGCGCGCCGGTGGCTCCGAAACGATTCCGGACAGCCGCACCAACGGCGCCGCCGCCTACGCCCGCGTAGGAACCGAGCGGTTCGGTCTCGGCGACTACGCTGGAGCGGCCACCAACCTTGAGAAGGCGGTTCAGGGCGGCGGAGACGCGGTCCAACTGAATCTCCGCCTCGCCCAGGCCTACAGCCGACTCGGACGAAATAGCGACGCCGCCCAAGCCTTCGAGCGATCACGCTCGGCGGCCGATGTGGCGTTGAAGTCTGGGAAAGGCGACAAGGAGCGGCTCACGGCGGCACGCGACGCGGCCGATGCGGGCCTGCGCACCGTTCGGGGCGGCTAGATGCCGGCCCCGTTCCTCCTCCTGGCGCTGCTTCTCACGCCCGGTCCTACCACCCCACCCCGCCTTCTCATCGCGCCCCTCATTCCCCTTAAAAAGGACGGGCCACTACCCAGTTCGTCGATCGGCAATCACCTCGCCGACGAACTAGACGCCGACGGTCGAACCTTACCCATCGTTTGGGGCCTTTCCGACGCCATCTTCCGCCCAGCCGCGCTGGAAGGAAAGCTGGGCGACGTTCCCAATCTTCCCACCCGCAATCAGGCGCTGGACGTGGCGCGAAGGTTAGGCGCGAACTACGTTTTCGTCTACCGCTCCGACCGGAAAGACGGCAAGCTCAACGCCAATGCGGAATTGATCGTCGATGGCCGCTCCGTCTGGAAGGATGCCAAGAGCATGAATGCCACCCGCGGCATGAAGGATAGCGACGAGGACACCGCCGCTTCCATCGCCCGCACTTGGGTCCAAATCATGATCGGCGATTCGCTCAAGTCGCTGACCCCGAAGAAGACGGCCACGACCCCGGACGCAACTCCCGGGCAGAATCCGCCGGTCGTCACGGTCCCCACCCCGCCTCCCGCCGTCACCACAGATATTGCAGGCCTCGAGGCGCGTATTGCTGATTTGATCCGCGCGGGCAAATCCGATGCTGCCTTAGCCTTGGCTCGAGACGCCGTCGACGCCGATCCTCTCTCCGTAGCCGCCCGAATGTGCCTGGTGCGGCTCCTCGCCACCCAAGGCAATGCCGAAGCCGCCGCCGAAGAGGCTCGCCGCGCCGCGGACATGCTGCCGGAGAAGCCGGAGCTTCGCATCGACGCTGTCCGCCGCCTCATTGCCATCGGCAAAGTCCGCGAAGCTCACGACCAGATCAACGAACTCCGCGTCCGCTTCCCCCAGGATAAACCCACGCGGCGCCTTGCCGCGGAGGTTGCCCTGGCCGAGGATGACGGCGAAGCCGCGATTCGAGAAGTCGAGCCGCTTCTCAAAGACGGCGACGATCCGGAAGCCCGCCTCCTTCGCGGCCTCGCCCGCGCCCGGCTCGGCGGCGGCGACGGCGCGGTGGCGGATCTCAAGGCTTGGGCCGCCGGAACCACCGACCGAACGTCCGGCTACCTCTTCGCCCTGAAGACCCTCTCAAAGATGGCCGAGAAGGCCGCCGACGGGCTCCCTTCCCTGCTCCAACGAGCCGCGGTTCAGCCTAAGTCAGGCGCCGTGCGCGACGATCTCGACAATGCCCAACGCCAAGCCCAAGCCCGCGCCGCTGCCTGGGAATCCCTCCCCGTTCCCGATGGAGGCCAAGCGCGGCACGACGCCTGGACTCTCGCCCACCGCATGATGTCCCTCGTCGCCGCCGATCTCCGCTCCTACCTCGGCGGCAGCGAAGACGCCCTCACCGCCGCCCGCATCGACCTTGGCGAAGCCAAGCAAGCGATGAAGGGCGCCGAGCAGAAGAAGGGCTAGCCCCCAAAGGTAGCGGCCGACGCCCCGTCGCCGTTCTGCTCACCTGCCGAACGTTGGCCAACACCAAACGCTCGGATCGGCGACGGGGGCATCGCCGCTACTTAACGCTTCTCGTCCGTAATCTTCGGAGGCGGCCCGAGCCCTGTAAACCGGCGGAAGTCGACGGTGAGGACGCCTAGGACCAGCATCGCCACCAGCGCAAAGCCGACATTCAGAACCTTGATCTGGGTTCGCATCGATAGACGACGTCCCTTGCGAAGCATCTCCACAAACGCGATCCACATCTGACCGCCGTCGAGTGGCGGGATGGGGAGAAGATTGAAAATGCCGAGCGAGATCGAAATCTGGGCAGCCTTCTCCACAACTGGCCACATACCCTCACGAAGGCTCTTAGCCGTCATCTTGACCATCGTCCCGGGGCCACCGACATTCTCCTCAAGATCCTTTGGGTGAGTAATCAGCATGACCAGATTGATCGCCCCATTGATCGGAGTGAGCGTTGCCAGTTCGACCGCCTCGCCAAAGGAAACTGGTTTCGGGTCCGAGCTGCTGACTGCACCGAGCTTGGTTTGGATCCGAAGGACATTCTTCGTCTCCCCTTCTTTATCTTTATAGGTTAGTGGCTTACCTTTCGGATCTGATACGGGTGTCGGCTTCTCGTCGACTTTGCCACTTACCGTGAAGTTAAGGAGCTTTCCTTCTCGCTCAACAACAAACTTCAACGGCCTTCCGGCGGTATCGCGGACCTTCGTCGTCATGTCGTACCACGTCTTCACGGGAGCGCCATCAATACTAACCACGCGATCGCCCACATCCATCTTCGCCTGATAGGCCGCCCCGTCTGTGAAGAGCATTCCAAAGACAGGCCTAGGCGACGCGTTGGGGGCACCGTAAAACATGAAAAGCGGAATCAGCAGGAGAATGCCCGCGAGAACGGAAAAAGCGGGACCGGCGGCCAGCACGATCCAGCGCTTCAGCGGCGACTTGCTGAAGAAGCCGCCGGGAATGTTCACCTCGCCGCCGTCCTCTTGCGGCATCATCCCCTTGATCCGGACAAAGCCACCGAGCGGCCACGGCCGAATCGTAAAGACGGTGGTCTCCTTGAGATAGCGGCCATCCGGTGTATCCACCAACTCCGCCGGTTCGATGGGCGCCCCGCCCTCCAGCGGGTTAGTCTCCCCCCGCAGATCCGGGTCGTCCGTCGGCTTCAGCGGAAGGATGTAGCGCCGACGACCGAGAACCAAGAGCGGCTTCCGTCCGAACATACCGACAGAAAATTCTTCTGCCCCCATTCCGAAAAGCCGGGCGAACAGGTAGTGCCCCAACTCATGGGCGGCCACGAGGATCATCAGCATGGAGAGCCAGGTGAAGCCGACGAGGATATAGAACGGGATCTGGGTGAAGTCCATGCTTGGTCAGAGGCCTACCATTAGGTTACGCGCGAATTGTCGGGCCGATTCATCTGTTTCTAAAATCGACTCGAGCGTAGGTGCTTGGACCCGGTGGGCGGCCATCGTGCGCTCCACGATTTCCGGGATCTGCAAGAAGCGAATCTCGCCGCGCAGGAAGGCGTTGGCCGCCTCCTCGTTCGCCGCGTTAAGCGCGCAGGGCAGCGTCCCCGCCTCTCGGGCGGCCTCTCGCGCAAGACGAAGCGAGGTAAACGTCCCCTCATCAACCGCCTCGAAGGTGAGGTTCGGCGTCTCGACCGGATTCCAACGTTTCAAACCGGCCGGAACCCGCTCCGGATGCATGAGGGCGATCGAAATCGGCAGCCGCATATCCGGCCAGCCAAGCTGCCCAAGGACGGAGCCATCGGTCAGTTCGACCATTGAATGAATCACGCTCTGCGGATGAACCACGACGTCGATCTGATCGATCGGGATGTCGAAAAGCCAACGAGCCTCGATCGTCTCCAAACCCTTGTTCATCAAGGTTGCCGAGTCGATGGTGATCTTGCCGCCCATCCGCCACGTGGGGTGGTTTAGCGCCTGTTCGACGGTGATCTCTTCCAGGCTCTCCCGCGGCCGTCCGCGGAAGGGTCCGCCGCTCGCCGTCAGGATCAACCGCCCAATCTGGTCGGTTCGATAGCCCCTCAGGCATTGGAAGATCGCCGAATGCTCGCTATCGATGGGCACAATATCAACGCCATGCTCGCGCGCCAAGGGCATGACGATCTCGCCTGCCGCGACCAAAACCTCTTTGCTGGCCAGCCCGATCGCCTTCCCCGCCTTGATCGCCGCCAAGGTAGGCAGCAGGCCGATGACGCCGGCGACGGCCACGACGACCATATCGACATCGTCACCTGTCGCGAGTTCGATCAGGGCATCGATCCCGCTCGGAACCGAAGGGTCCACTTTGTCGAAAGTCGCGATTTTTGCCACCCCGAACTTCGCCGCTTGCTCGCGAAGCATCGCGAGATTGCACCCCGCCGCCAGCCCGACGATCTGGATCCCTTCCGGGTGGCGAGTCACGATGTCCAGCGTCTGCGTCCCAATGCTGCCGGTTGAGCCCAGGACGACGACGCGCTTCATCGGAATAGTTTAGCCGTTTCGACCTACTCCTCCGGTCGGATCACCACGAAGGCGCCCGGCTCCAAAGTTTCCAAGGCGGAAAGGAGAGCAGGAGCTAGCCGAGCGAGGTTCGGAAAATCGACCAACACGGGTTCGAGAACGAAAATGGCGATCCGTCTCCCCGTAAGGTTCTGCTGATACCGAAGATTCTTATCGACGGTCACGATCGCATCGAAACCGGCCGCGTCGGCCTCCGCTACGAGGCTTCCGTTCCGCAGACGTTCCCAACCCATTCAGTGGGCAAGGACCACTTCGTGGTTGAGAATGAGCCGAGAAAATCTTCGATCGACACAGTGGTCGAACAGAATACGCATTACGCCGGGACCGGAATGCCGAAGGCTCGTCTCGCCTCGAACTGCTCCCAACGAACGACCGCCATCGCCTGTTCTTCAGAAATATCCGGAAAGCCGTCGAGGAAATCCTCGACCGTCCCACCGTTATACAGCGTGTCCAGCAAGGACTGCACCAACACCCGAGTGCCTTTGAAACAGACCGCCCCGCTCATCGTTTCGGGATCGGCTCCCAGAACCTCTTGAAGCTCTACAGGGATATGGACCATCACTCATTCTATACTCTCCTATCGTGGATGACCGTTTCCGGCTCGATGGGCCGACTGCCGCCGCGCTGGCCGAGGAATTTGGCACGCCGCTCTATGTGCTGGGGGAAGCACACCTACGCAACCGGATGCACGCCTACAAGCAGGCCGCCGAAGCCGCCTACGCTCGTGCAGAAGTGACCTACGCGAGCAAGGCCAATTCAACCCTCGCCATCCTCAAAATGGCCCATTCCGAGGGGCTGAAACTGGACGTTGCGAGCGAAGGCGAATTACGAGCCGCTCTGGCTGCCGGAGTGCCCGCCGCCGACTGTCACCTCCACGGGAACAACAAAAGTGCCCAAGAACTGCGATTTGCCCTCGAACAGGGCGTGAGCCACATCGTGGCCGACAACCTCCCCGAACTCGAGACCATCGCCACCTTGTCCGGCGGAAAAGAAACCAAAATCGTCCTCCGCCTCGCCCCCGGCGTCGATCCCATCACCCACGCAAAAATCTCCACCGGGCAGGACGATACGAAATTCGGCTTCAACCTTGCCGACGGCTCGGCCGAGCGGGCGGTCGACCGTTGCCTTGCCCTCGGCCTCAACCTAATCGGCTTCCATTGCCACGTCGGCTCGCAACTCGTCGACCCGGAGGCCCAGCGAGCGGCGGGAGAGGCCATCGGCAGCTTTGCCCTTGCCATGCTTCAGCGCGGCGTCAAGACGGAGTATCTCAACGTTGGCGGCGGCCTCGGCGTGCGCTATACCGATGCGGACCAGCCGATGGCGATGGACGAATACTGCCGTCTGGTCACCCAAGCCGTCCTGGAAGCCCTCGGCGGCGCTCTGGAGCCCATCATCGCCCAAGAGCCCGGACGTGCCCTGGTCGCGGAAAGCGGCGTGACGCTCTACCAAGTCGGCGTGGTCAAGGAAGTCCCCTCTCCCACCGTCGGACGGAGAACCTACGCCTGCGTAGACGGCGGTCTCAGCGACAACCCCCGCCCCGCCATGTACGGCTCCCGTTACACCGTCGAAGTCCCGGGAGACCAAAATTCACCAAAGCGCACCTTCACGATCAGCGGGAAGCACTGCGAAACGGACCAGCTCTTCCCTGACGTCTCCCTGCCCGAAAACCTCGCGCCCGGAAGCCTTCTTCAAGTCCTCTGCACCGGCGCCTACAACGCCTCGATGGCCAGCAACTACAACCGCTTCCTCCGGCCGGCAACCGTTCTCGTGCGAGCGGACGGCTCATTTGCGGTTATCCAGCGCCGTGAGACGTGGGAAGAATTGCTTGGAAGGGAAACTGTGCCCCCTGGTCTTTGAGTAGCGGTGACGCCCCCGTCGCCGTTCGGCCCGACCGCCGATCAAACTGAACACCGGACCGGCGACGAGGGCGTCGCCGCTACCTAAAACTACTACCGCGTGACGACCGGCTTCTTGACCGTGTTCGCCAGCGGCTTCACCTTCCGCTTAAGCCAGTCCGGAATCTGGTTCGAGTTGGAATTGGCTGGCTTGGTCGGCGCGTAGCTCGGCTTGTCCGGAATACCCGCGGCAAGCGCCTGAACGGGAAGGAGAACGGTCAACCCCATCAGAACGAACAGCGCTTTCTTCACGGCTACATTCTAACGGAGATATCGCCAGAAAACACCGAAATATTAGGAGCAACTACCCTATCCCGTTTAAACTGGGTCTTCCGGCGGCTTCCCTACACTCACTCGTTGCATGATGTCGTCCGGAATGGGCGGCGGAACGATGGAAATGGTCTTCGGATAGTGGCCGAGATCCAACTCGTCCAGCGCGGTGTCGATCGCCTGAAGCTGAGCCCGCGCCTCCGCGATCGAATCCAGAAACTCTTGCGTGGCCAGTTCCGGTGAGCGACCCACCAACCGATAACCGATCAGCTTCATCCGAAGCGAATCGAGCGTAGTCATGAACACCGCGCTCTGGGCCTCTGTCCGCTGCACTCCGGCCATGACGGCGGCAAAGTGGCCACGGTACTCCGCGATATTCCGGTCGGCCAGACGATAAAGCTCCCGGCTCTGCGCGTCCCGGCTCTGCGCATCCCAAGAAGGCGGCTGCCCCAACATTCCTCGCTCGGTCGCCTCAACCTCCGTCGCGATAATATCCGCCCGCCGGAGCGCCGCGTAAAGCGACTGCGAGACCTGCCGGATCGTCTTGGGCATCTCCTGAAGATCCGCCACCTGGTCCTTGCGCATCCGCTTCAAGACATCCTCAAAACGCGTCATGCGGTCCTGGCAGCCGGACCATAAGGCGGCCATTCGGCTGTTCGCCCATTTTTTCCGGTCGGCCGCCTGCATCGCCATTCCGACATGTCCCAGTACGACAAAGGTCCAGCCGACGATGGCCTTGCCCCAGTCATTTTGCATCCCGGAAAACACGACAAAGATCGCCATGGCAACGGCCAGCGAGACAAAGAGGCGTCCGGGGGAAACGATCTCGCGCACAAGCCGCTGCGCGTCATGGCGGCGAAGATCGTCCATATAAGCTTCCCTTACGAAGTAGCGGGCCTTCGCGTGGCGTCCGGCAGGACCCTTTCGACCGATCGAGCCACCTTTAGCAGTGCTTCGTCGCCCATCGCCGGTCCCATCAGGTGCAAACCGACCGGCAGACCGTCCGCGTAGCCGCAGTTCAGACTAAGCGCCGGGAAGCCGCCCATGTTCGCCGGGATCGTGCAGTAGTCCAGCAGCTTCATCGCCATCGGATCGCCCGCAAGCTCGCCCAGCGGGAAGGCTGACACCGGGGAAGTCGGACCCGCCACCACATCGTAGTTGGCAAAGACGTCGTTGAACTCCTTCGTCATCAGCGCGCGCACGCCCTGTGCCTTCAGATAGTAAGCATCGTAGTAGCCCGCCGAGAGCGCATAGGTGCCGATCATGATGCGGGTCTTGACCTCATGGCCAAAGCCATCAGCTCGCGTCTGCTCGACCACCCCAATATGCCCGCCACCCTCGCTGCGCGGTCCGAACCGCACGCCGTCGAACCTCGCGAGGTTGGAGCTAGCCTCCGCCGGCGCGATGATGTAGTAAGTCGTAACCCCAAGCCGAATCGTCGGTACCGAAACCTCTTCGACGATTGCCCCTTCCGAGCGAAGGGTCGCCATCGTGGCATCGATCACCGCGCGAACCCGCGGATCCGTCCCATCTCCGAACATTTCCGTTGGCACGGCAACCCGCAGCCCTTTCAACGTTCCCTCATCCAACCCCTTCGCGGAGATCGGCGGCATTTCGAGCGACGTCGAATCCATCGGGTCGTGCCCGGTGATCGCCTCGGCCAGAAGCGCGACGTCTTCGACCGTCCAACCGAACGGGCCGATCTGGTCGAGACTTGAGCCAAAGGCGATGAGGCCATAGCGCGAGCAGCGTCCGTAGGTCGGTTTAAAGCCGACGAGACCGCAGAAAGAAGCCGGCAACCGGATCGAGCCGCCCGTATCCGAGCCTAGTGAAAGCGGAGCCAGTCCACCGGCCACCGCCGCCGCCGAACCACCCGAAGAGCCGCCCGGTGTGCGTGAGACATCCCACGGGTTCCGGCAGACGCCATAGGCGCTGGTCTCTGTGGAAGAGCCCATCGCGAACTCGTCGAGGTTGGTTTTCGCCAAGATCGGCATCCCCAAAGCCTTCACCCGCTCCACCACCGTCGCGTCGAACGGAGGAATGTAGCCCTTGAGAATCTTCGAAGCGCAGGTCGTCTCGATGCCCTCGGTGGACATGTTGTCTTTCAGCGCCACCGGTACACCCGTTAGCGTTCCACCTTCGTTGGCGTCGAGAAGAGTCTGGGCTTTCTCCGCCTGCGAGAGGGCCGCCTCGCGGTCTTGGGCAAGGTAAGCATTGAAGGTGTCTTCGCGGTCCAGGAACGCGCGGGTCACTTCGACCGCGCCCAGTTCCCGAGCCCGAAGCCGTCGGGCGATCTCCGCCGCGCGCAGGCCAGTCAGTTCGCTCATTCCTCGATGATCATCGGCACCACGAACAGCCCGGCGCGACTCGCCGGGGCATTCCGAAGGGCCGCCTCGCGGGACAGACTCGGACGAGCGACATCTTCCGACCAAACGTTCTGGACGGCAACTGCATGGGAAGTCGGTTCGATCCCCAACGTGCTCACATCGCGCAAATCGGCAAAATGGCCCAGAAGCGCATTGAGTTCTCCTTGCAACGTGGAGATTTCAAGATCGTCCAACTGCAAGCGGGCGAGGCGAGCCACATGCTTAACCTCGTCGAGGGTGATCGACATAGCAGCTATTTTAGCGCAACGGAGAGGAGGGCGTTAGGAAGGTAGGGAATTGGGGTTTAGGGTTTAGGGTTTAGGTCAGGAGGGATCGTAACCTAACTCCCTAACTCCCTAACTCCCTTCCCTCCGAAGTATCCTCACAGCGGATGCGACGCCCCAACTACAGCGCGCTCACGGGCGTCACGACGGCCTTGGTCGCGGTGGCCGCGTTTCGGGTCGCCTTTCAGCCGGAGATTCCTCCGCCTCATCCCGAGATCGCCCTGTGGGGAAAAGGTGAGTTTGTCACCCGCGCGGCGGTGCAAGACATCAATTGGTACCCCCTGAACCCCGCCACGTTTGCCGAGGCCCAGCGACTCTCGCGTCCGATCTTTATCGCCGTCGGCGTCCCTTGGAGCGCCTTGGGCCGGGAAGCCGATCGTGCCTTCGCCTCCGCCGATGTTGCCACCGCCCTCAACCAAGGGTTCATCCCCATCCGCGTCGACGCGGCTCAAGACCCTCGCTGGCTCTCTGAATTCCTCCCCCTCCAACGCGCCCAAACCGGTTTCAGCATCGGATTCCAGGGTTGGGTCTTCGATCTTCGCGGACGCCTGATCGACTTCATCGGCCGAGTCGACTCAAACGAAGCACTGGATCAACAGAAGGTTCTGAACGCCCTGGTTCGTGCGCAGGAACGTTTCGCCGACACCGCCCTCACCGACGATGTCCCCCCGCTCGAAGCTACCCAGAACGCCGACACGCGGCGATTGCTCGACCCGGACATATCGGATCTCTCCCTCGCGAACGCCGCCCGAACATTGTCTTCCAGCCTCGATATGGAATGGGGCGGCTGGAATATCCATGGCTTCATCGCCTCTCGCCCGCTCACCCTGCGCTTTCTTCAACTCGCGGGCGAGGGGCAGCAGGCGGGTTTGGCTCTCCATCAATCCCTCTTCACCCCCCGGGCCGATTGGATCGACGGAGGCCTCTTCCGGGTCGTGAACCGCGAGACAAAAGGCCTCGAATACGACAAGGTGTGCCAGACCAATGCGCAGTACGCGGAGGCTCTCGCCGTCCAAGACGCGCTCCACCCCGATCCCCTCCTTCGCGCCGCCGCTAAACGGACGACCGACTGGCTCGTCTCGCTTCAAGTCGATCGCCTAGTCCCCGGCGCTGAGGAAGGCGATGAGGACGCCCGGGGTCGCTCCGAAAGGAGCAGTTTCCCACCCAAAAGACTTCGGCAGGCCGTCCGGGAAGGCAAAATGACCCCGGAAGAAAAGAGCTGGGCCGAGGACAATCTTGGTCTTGACGGTTCCGGAGGACTCGCGAGAGTGGCTTATCCAACGCGCGCTTACGCCGTCGCCGACACCGCAAAACTTGAAAAGGTGTTCTCCGCCCTTCGCCGCACCGCTGGTACGCCCAGGAATGCCGCCGCCCCTGGGCTCGCGGACGTCAACGGTGCCGTTGCCGCCAGCCTTCTCCGAATTGCCCGCCTTTGGAAGGACCAAAACTTGGCCGTCATCGGAGGCGATATGGTGGACCGCCTGGATCACTTCCGCACGGGCGGCACGGTTCGCCATTCTCTCTTCGGCGCCACCGACCCCTTCCCTTACCTCGGAGACTCTCTGGCCTATGCCGATGCCGCGCTGGAGGATTTCTTGACCAATGGGCGAGTTCCCAGCCTGGAACGCGGCGCTTTCGTCCTCCGCGAGGCGCTACGCACTTTCCGGGATGGCGGTAACGGCGTTCTTCGTCCCACCCCGGCCTCCGTCACCTTGATCCCGAGACGGTTCTCTCTCCCCCAGGTCACCGACGACGAACGCGAAGCCCTCAATGCCACCGCCCTCCGGCTCCTCAACGCGTACGCCACGACCCTTGGCCCGGACGGCGCCGACTTCCGCCAAGCGGCCGTCCCCATCTACTCTCGCCTCAGCGCCGTGGCCGAAGCTGTCCCGAGCATGGGCGGGGCTCTTGGAGCGCTTTCTCGCCACCTCGACAACCGCGCCGCCTTTGTCGTAGGAGAAGATGCCGCGGTCCGGGCGGTCAATCTGGCTCATCTCCTGCCGAACCGCCTGGTCGTTCCCGTCCTCGGCCCCGCTCGCCGCGATCTCCAAAGCCGCCCCTCCGGCATCTACCTCGTCACCCCTTCCGGTCCGACCGGCCCTTGGTCTGCCAGTCAGATTCAAGAGCGTCTGCCCGCCGGCCTAGAAGTCGGGCTGTAGCTTCGCCTTACTCGGCGGTTTCGAGGAGGATTTCGGTGCCGCAGAAAGGGCAGAAACGGATGGGATATTCAGTCCAGATGGTGGCTTCCGGCCAGACGTCAACGCGGTAAAGGTTGATCGCAGGGTCGCTCGTTTCGCCTTCATGCTCACCGAAACCGAGGAGACCGTCCTCCCAGGCCTCTTCCATTTCGTCGCAACAGTATTCGGAAACCATCGAGCGCCAAACGGTGCCCTCGTCGGTGGGCACACGCGCAGCGCGGACGGACAACTGACTCATGCCCTTCTATGTACTCGACTTCCCCTCCCCGTGGCGCGAGCACCCCCTCTAAGCTGCCACGGCTATAGTGATTCCGTGCTCGCGCTTCTCGCGATGGTGGCGGTAACCGGTCCGCAAACGATCGACCTCGACGGCGGATGGCAGTTCGCCCGCGTGCCGACCCCTCCTTCAATTTGGAACGGACCCGACGCGGTTCCGGCCGCGAACTGGCGCGTGATCAAGGTCTCGAGCCAGGAGACGAACGGAGAAGACGCCCCGGCGAGTAAAGCTCTCGACGGCAGGCCGGAAACCTTCTGGCATACCGAGTGGCAAGCGAAGAGCGCTCCCTATCCGCATCGGATCCAAATCGACCTTGGAGGTCTCACCGACGTGGCCGGAATTCGAATCCTTCCCCGCCAAACCGGCCCGCAGAACGGGCGGCCGCGTCACTTTCGGATGGAGCTCTCTCGCGAGAAGGAGTTTGCTCGCCCCTTCGAAATCACCGGGGAAATACCAAACTCCGGCAGCTTGTTTGAACGAAGGTTCTCACCGGCGCGCGGCCGCTATCTCGCCATCACGTTCGAAGACGGATACCGGCCCGAGCCGTTCCTTGCCATCGCCGAGATCGGCCTGATTCGGGCGATGGATCAAGGAATCGATTGGGCGAGCCAATACAACATCGCCAATGTCACGACCGGGGATGCGAGGTTCGATCCATCCGCTACGGATCTGGAGAAGCGAAGGCAGACCGAGACCCGGAAGCTGAGCGCCTGGCAACCGGCGACCTTGCCTCATGCGGCATGGATTCGCCCACTGGGCACACCCGAAATCTGGCAAGGGGTGGCCTACTATCACCGCCGAATCCCCGCACCGCCACCTGGGCGACGGGCGACGCTGGAGATTCAAGGCATGCAAAGCGTCGACGCTTGGCTGAGCGGGCGGCCCATCGGACATCGAAGAGGCGGATACCTCCCTCTACGGGCGGAGATTCACGGCGGAGGCGATCTGTTGGTCAGGGTGGACAACACCGACAACCCCCTAATCCCGCCCGGGAAACCGCAGGGACAACTCGACTTCATGTACGGGGCGGGGCTGGTGGGTCATGCGCGGCTGATTCTCACCGACCCGTTGGCGATCACAGATCCCCTAGAAACGGACGGCGGGGTTCGGGTGGAGGAACCCCGACTGTCCAAAAATTGGGCTTCGACGTGGGTCTACACCGGGGTCCGGAACAACGGATCGCGACCGCGGACGTTTGTCGTCAAGCAGACGATCTTTGATCCGAACGGCCGTCGGGTGGCGGTAAAGACGATCGACGATATTCTTCTCCCCGGTAAGACAGAGAAGATCGCGCAGAGCCTTTCGATTCCTCACCCGCAACTCTGGTCAACCGATTCACCGAAGCTTTATCGGCTGGTAACGACGATCGAGGAGCGGGGGAGCGTGATTGATCGGGTGGAGACCCGGATTGGCCTTCGGACGATCGAAGTTTCACGGGCGAAGGGGTTTCTGCTGAACGGCCAACCGCTCCGTTTGGTGGGCACGAATCGGCATCAGGACTACCCGTGGGTGGGGCCGGCGCTTTCGGACGCGGCGCAGCGGCGGGATGCGCTAATGATCAAGCGGTCGGGGCACAACATCGTGCGGCTGTCGCATTACAACCAGTCGCCGGTGTTTATGGATGCTTGCGACGATCTGGGGATTCTTACGATTCCCTGTATCCCGGGTTGGCAGTTCGTGAACAGCGATCCGCGGTTTCGGGAGCGGGTGTTGCGGGACATTCGAGAGTCGATCCGACGGGATCGGAACCATCCTTCGGTTGCCTGGTGGGAGGCGAGTCTGAACGAGACTTATCCGGCGGCTTCGTTAGCGAAGTCTTGGTACGACACGGCGAAGGCGGAGCATGCCGGTTTGGTAGCGGGCGATGAGACGCCGGGGGCACCCTGGGATGTGATCTACAACGGCTGGCGAGAGGATCTTTCGCGGCCGCAAGACACGGCGAAGCCGGGCTATATCCGGGAGTACGGGGATTACGAGTTCGGGGGCGGGAATTCAAGTTCTCGTGTGAAGATGGGGGACGGGATGGACCTGCTCCTCGGGGAGACCTGGAACCACGTCTGGTCCTACAACAAGTTCCGGCCGCAGTACCCCTGGACGATGGGGGCGGGGACTTGGGAGATGTTTGACCACAACGTGCCGTGGGCCTTCGCGGTTTCGGCCAGCGGCCTGGCCGATCTGATGCGGCGGGAGAAACCGAGTTTCTGGTTCTTCGCGAGTCAGATGGCAAGAAAGCCGTACTTGCGGGTGACTCCTCTGAACCCCTCTCCTCTCCGGGGGAGAGGGGCAGGGGTGAGGGGCGAGAGCCTTTCGGTTTCTGCCTCGGTATCGGTTCCTTGGGGTGTGGATGCGGACACGAGCGAGAGGCTGTCGGCCCCTCACCCCCGGCCCCTCTCCCCCAGAGAGGAGAGGGGGGACCGGAGCATTATCGCGTTCACCAACGCCCCTCGCGCAACCCTCTACGTCAACGGTCGCGCCGTCCAAACCCTCGAAGCGATTCCCGGACCGGAAACTAAGTACGGGTTAGACAACCGGTTCGATGGCTCCAACACCGCCCACCTCTCTCACCCGCCCATTGTCTTCCGGAACGTGCCGGCAGGAGAAATCAAAGTGGTTGGCTCCAACGGCGTCGCCGACCACCTCCACCTCGCCGGAAAGCCAGTGAGGTTGAAACTTTGGGTCGATGATCTTGGCGTTCCGGTGAGAAGAAATGACCTCGTTTTCCTCCGCGCCGCGATCGTCGATGCGAAGGGAACGATCTGCTCTGACGCATCCCTTCGAATCATGTTCTCCGGAGCACCCTTTGCCGGAGAAAGCTCGACCCTATGCGAGATGGGCGTCGCCTCCGTACTTATCCGCACGCCCTTAAACGCAGCCAAATTCAGTCTGCGTGCGGCCGCCGGCGCACTAAAGGGTGCGACCAGCCTGTCCATCCGCTAGCTCCTATGCTCGTCCCCCTTCTCTTCGCCGCGATGTCCACTCGTCCTGCTCCCATCGACCGGCATGCCCTCGTCACCCGGCATAACGTGACCCTTACCCAGTTCGACGGCGAGCGGCCGTTGCAAGTGGGGAATGGGGAGTTTGCCTTCGGCATGGACATCACCGGCCTCCAGACGTTTGCGCCGTTCAACACCATGTCCCAATGGGGTTGGCACAGCGGACCGCCTCCCGTGGGGGAGAAGGTGGAGGATTACGAGGGGCAGGTTTGGGACACCCACGGACGGCCGGTGCGGTATCCGATGTTCGATCCGAACCATCCGGCCGTTTCGGAGTGGTTGGCGGGAAGCCCGCACCGGATTAACCTGGGGCGGATTGGGCTGGTTTTGACGAAGACGGATGGGGAGCCGGCGGAGGTGGGCGACCTGAAGAAGACTCGGCAGACCTTGGACCTTTGGAACGGGATCGTGACGAGCCGGTTTGAGCTCGAAGGCGTGCCGGTGACGGTGAAGACGGCGGCGCATCCGACGACGGACGCGGTGGCGGCGCAGGTGGAGTCGCCGTTGATTCGGCTGGGGCGGCTGGCGGTGTTTGTGGATTGCCCGGGAGACAACCCTTTGCAGTTCGCCAACTTCGTGGGCGATTGGAACACGAACGGACGCTTGGAGGTTCAGCCGGGGGCGAGGAAAGGGCGGGTGGAGTTGGTGAAGCGGTTGGAGGACGACCGAATCCACCTGGGGCTGAGTTGGAAAGGGGAGGCGACTTTGGTGCCGCCGACGGATGAGGCGCCACCGCTCCAGATCGTGAAAGCGGAGTATGGCGCGCAGGACAAGTGGGCAGACGTGACGGACATCGTGGCGAAGCGGGTCCAGAACGGGCGGGCGATGGTACATGTGACCAACGATCTGCTGGGCGAGCCGATTCATGGGGTCGTGAAGACACTGAAGGTGACCTATGCGGTGGCGGGGAAGCGGCGAGAGGCTTCGGCGCAGGAGAACGAGGAGCTTACGATCGATTCGTCGCTGGATCGGCGGAGGTTTACGTTGCGGCCCTCGGCGGATTCGGAGACGTTGGCGTTTACCTGCACTTTTTCTCCGAAGGCTTTGCCCGCGAAGCTTCCGGATGCGGCGGGAACTTTTGCGGCGTCGCGGCAGAGTTGGCCGGCATATTGGAAGAGTGGCGGCGCGATCGATCTGTCGGGGAGCCTGGATCCGCGCTGGCGGGAGTTGGAGCGGCGGATCGTGCTCTCGCAGTATCTGATGGCGGTGAACGAGGCGGGGTCGTATCCGCCCCAGGAGAGCGGCCTCGTGAACAACGGCTGGTTTGGCCGGTTTCACATGGAGATGTATTGGTGGCATGCCGCGCAGTGGGCGCTGTGGAATCGGTGGCCGCTGCTGAATCGGAGCCTGAACGTCTATAAAGATCTGCTTCCGGGGTCCTCGAAGCTGGCGAAGAGTCAGGGGTATTTGGGGGCTCGATGGCCCAAGGCGATTGGGCCGGGCGGGCGGGAGTGGCCGCATGTGATCCACTCGCTATTGATCTGGCAGCAGCCGCATCCGATCTTCTTTGCGGAGCTGGATTACCGGGCGCATCCGACGCGGGCGACGTTGGAAAAGTGGCGTCCGGTGGTTGAAGCGACCGCCGATTTTATGGCTTCGTACGCCTTCCACGACGAGAAGACGAAGCGGTATGTGTTGGGTCCACCGGTGTATGTGGTGTCGGAGAACACCGATCCAAAGACGACACAGAACCCGACCTTTGAGTTGGGATATTGGCGGTTTGGGTTACGTACGGCGCAGGAGTGGCGGGCTAGATTAGGCTTACCCGCGAAGCCGGAGTGGGCGAAGGTCTTGAAGGGATTGTCACCGTTGCCGGTGCAGGACGGGCTTTACGTTTTACACGAAGGGGTAGCGGACATGTGGACGAAGTGGAACTTCGAGCATCCGGCACTGACCGGGGTGTTTGGGATGTTGCCGGGGGACGGGGTCGACCGGGCGACGATGCGGCGGACCTTGGACAAGGTCTCGGCGGCGTGGGACTTCAACCGGACTTGGGGTTGGGACTTCCCGATGCTGGCAATGTGCGCTTCGCGGCTGGGCGAGCCGGAGCGGGCGATCGATTTTCTGCTGACTTCGGCTCCGGGATTCCAATTCGACGCTCGGGGGTTGGCGTCGGGCGGTCCGTTCCCATATTTCCCTTCGAACGGGGCGTTGCTGTATGCGGTGGCGCAGATGGCCGCAGGATGGGAGGGAGCGCCGAAAGGATCGGCTCCTGGTTTCCCGGCGACGTGGAACGTGCGGTTCGAGGGATTATCGAAGTCCCCGTAAGAGGCCTGAAGCGATGGGATTCAGTCGACGCTAGGTTCAATTTCATAACTAAATTTTCGGAGTTTTCCGGTTCTATTGTCGAAATTTGAACCTGAGAAACGAGTTTTTTCTTGGAGAAATCTCGGAAGTCAGAAAACAATTGCATATTAATTGTGTTCACTTCAGCGGATGTGGGGCGAGGGCTGAAGAATCTCCGCCCCGGGTGAACTCTTCGCGGCTTTGCCCTACACTAACCGCGTGACCGGCCTATCGCCTCGCCACTATACGATCGAGGAGTACACGCGGACGGTATGCCCGTTCTGCGTGGCCGAGCGGCAGCCACGAAGCGACGAGGAGGGTGTCTTCGTCGATGGGATGCTGGTCTCCCACGACGGGAAGATCTGGATGCGGCGATGGTGCGGGCGGCACGGCGAAACAGAGAGCCTTTACGAGGAGGATGCCGAGCTTTGGCGGGCGCGGCATGGGTGGTCGACGCCGACTTTGGGAATCACGCCGGATCGGGCAACCAACTTCGCCGGGTTCCCCGAGGGGTATCGGGAAGGCCTGCCCGCTTCGCATGGGCAGCACACCTGCATCCTTCTCCTGAACGTCACGGAGAAGTGCAACTTCGCCTGTCCGACCTGTTACGCCGACGCGCTTCCGCCGGCGAATGTGGACACAGGGGATGGGCCGACGATCGCGGAGATGCTCCACACCGTGGACACGATGCTCGAACGGGAGAAAGGCAAGCTCAGCGTCCTTATGATTAGCGGCGGAGAGCCGACAGTGCGGCGGGACCTGACGGAGTTCTTGCTCCAAGCGATGGAGCGTCCGATCACCCGAATCTTGCTCAATACCAACGGGCGGCGCATCGCGAAAGACGACGCTTTCCTCCAGTTCCTGGCGGATCACCGAGACCGAATCGAGGTCTATCTCCAGTTCGACGGTTTCCGTCCCGAAACGCATCAGGCACTTCGTGGCGAGGATTTGGGCGACGAGAAACAACGCGCCCTAGAGCGGCTTCAAAAGGCCGGAGTCTGGACCACTCTGGTGATGACCGTCCTGAAAGGCGTCAACGAAGACGAAGTCGGGAACGTGCTTCAAATGGGTCTGGAGATGCCGCGGTGCGCGGGCCTCGCGATTCAGCCCATGTTCGGCAGCGGTCGCAAGTCTCGATACGATCCCCTCGACCGCGTGACGCCGACCGGAGTGATGCGGCGGCTGGGCGACCAGACGGGCGGTCGGGTGGAGCATGGCGACTTCGTACCGCTTCCCTGCTCGCATCGGGACTGCTGCGACATCGCCTACTTCCTAAAGATGCCGGGCGGGGAGTGGCGTTCACTCTCGTCGCTGCTGGGCCGGGATGAGTTGAAGAACTGGATCCATCTGGTTTCGAACACGATCTCGTTCGAGGGCGCGAGTGACGCGGTTCGCGCGTTGGTGAAGTCGGGCACGTTACAGCGGGTGTTTAGCGAACAGCAAAAGGTTTCCGCTGTGGCGCTGGCGAGGGACATCCTGGGAATGTGCGACTGCATTCCGGGGATTCGGGAGTTGCTGACGCCCGGGGGAACGAAGGAGTCTTTGGAGAAGTTGGCGGAGCGGACGTTCCGGGTGACGGTGAAGCAGTTTATGGACGAACACACATTCCACGAGCACCGGATCCGTCAGTGCTGCGTGCATGTGGGGACCTTCGAGGAGGATCCGCGGCGGCACTCGTTCTGCTGGCGCTGGCTATTTGCCGACGCCGAGGACTTCCCCGAGCGATCCCGAGGACTTAGGCTGCGGGTGGTCTCGTGACGCCGGGCGAAGGGCTGACGAACCTCTCGTACCTGGTGGGCGCTTTGGTCTTTGCTTGGGCGGCGAAGCGTAAGAAACTGGCCACCGAAGGGATGGCGGTTTTGGCGGGGATCGGCTTTGCCGCGGGAATCGCGGGGGCGAAGTTGACGCAGGTGCTGGCATCTGGGTTGCCCGCGACCGCCGCTTTACAGCCCCAGATCGGCGGGCGGGCGCTTCTGGGAGGTCTCGTCTTTGGCTGGATCGCGGTGGAGATCGCCAAGTGGCGAATGGGGATTCGGCGCTCGACGGGCGACCTGTTCGCGTTGGCGCTTCCGGCGGGGGAAGCGGTCGGGCGGATCGGCTGCTATTTTAACGGTTGCTGTTACGGGGAGAAGAGCGATCTTCCTTGGGCGGTGTGGCAGCACGATGCATGGCGGCATCCGGCGCAGCTTTACTCTTCGGCCACGGCGTTGGCGATCTTTGGGGGGCTTCTTTGGCTGGACGGGCGAAAGCTACGGGAGGGCGATCTGTTTCGCGTCTATCTGCTGCTTTTCGGTGTAACACGGTTTGCCCTTGAGTTCGTTCGGTGGCGAGAGTCGACGCTTGCGGGCCTCTCCCCCATGCAATGGTTCTGCCTCGATCTGATCGTCATCGCCTCCATCGGTCTTCTTCGGAGAAAGAAACATGACTTGCCCCAACTGCGGCCACAGCTCTGACTACCCGCGCGTCTGCCCGAACTGCGGACACGTGGCATCGAACCCCGGAAATCGCGCGGCCGCGGTCGCGGTGGTGATCCTTTTAGTCTTGCCTTGCGCGGGGATCGGGGCCTGTTCACTTGTGGTGGGTTTGTCGGTGAACAATTCGGATAGCCTCGTGGTCTACTCGATCGCCGCGATCTGTGGGCTGTTTTGTTATGGCTTGATAACTTGGGTAAGGCAGTTATGGCGAAGCTAGTAGGTGATCTACCGAGTGGGAGTTTAGCATGATCTGCCCGAATTGTGGCCAGAATTCGGACTATCCGGGAGTCTGCCCGAATTGCGGGCATGTGTTGTCCAATCCCGGAAATCGGGCGGCCGCGCTTGCCGTGCTTATCTTTCTGGTCGTGCCTTGCGCGGGTGTCGGTGCCTGCACCGTTTTATCAGGTCTTTCGGCTCCGAACCGGGACGCGCGTTTCTACGCTTGGGCCTTTGGCGGCCCCATCGTTTTCGGTTGCCTGCTCGGGTGTTACGGACTCTTCTTTTGGGTGAGGAAGCTATGGCGGGGATAGAAGAAGCATCGAAACCTGAGCCCACGCGGGGCGAAGTGTTCGAAGGCATCGCGTTTCAGTTCTGCAAAGTGGCGACCGTTGTATTGATCGCCGGCCGCTGGGCATTGCCGGTCTCCGCCGGATTGGGCTCGGTCTTCTTTCTCCTCGCCCACTTCTCCGGAAAGAGGGACACCCGTTGTTTCCTCCAGTATCCGGTTTTGGCAGGGTTGATTCTCCTAGCGGTTTGTGCCGGGTCGATTTGGTGGAATCTTCGACCATAGAGCCGGTCGCGATTCGGAATCGACTTTCGCCGCCAATCCTGAGATTCCTCTTAGCCGACGGGCGACGAAGAACGATGGATCGATGCTCGCACGTCCACTTACCAGCGCGTAGAGATAAAGTCCTGCGCGGGTCTATTTAAGCGTGAACCGAACGATGTTCTCTTTTCTTTCGCGAGCGACCGGCCGACGGCCGGTATCCCCTTTTTCTTTGGCGCTCTCCGCCGTTGCGCTTAGCTTGGCGGTTAACGCGCCGGCCCGAGGATCGGGCTCTTCGATTCTTGTTCCGATCAACGGCGCGGTGCCCGCCGCCGTCTCCCAGGCCACGCTGGTCGGCCACCTGCCCCCCTCTACGGAGCTGAATATGTCGATCAGCATCGCTCCCGCCAACCGGGCGGCTTTCCGCGCTTACGCCGATGCCGTAAGTAACCCGAATAGCGAGGAGTATCACCGATGGATGACCCCGCAACAGGTCGGCGAGAGGTTCGGCGCGCCTCAGGCCACCGTCGACTCGGTCGTTTCCTACCTGAAGTCGAAGGGAATGACGATCAAGCTGGTCAGCGATACCCGCCTCGCGATCCTGTTTAAGGGCAAGGTGAGCGCCATCGAATCCGCGTTCTCGACGAAGATCAACCGCTACCACGCCGCGGCCACCCCCTCCACTCGCTCCGACTTTTACAGCTATAACACCACGCCAAAGGTGCCCGCGAGCTTTGCCTCGAAGGTCGTTTCGATCGGCGGGATCCAAAACGTCTACGCACCGAAGCCGCTGACGACCACCCTCACCCCCGCGCAGTCCCGCGGCCTATACGTCGCTTCTGGCCTCTATGCAAGTGGCAATAAGGGCAAAGGGGTCACCGTCGGGATCACCAACCTCGGGGATGGCTATCGGCTCTCCAACCTGCCGATTTTCTACAGCACCTTTGGCCTGCCTACCCCGGCAGGCGGCATCGGCTCGAACGTTTCGAAGGTTGGCGTGGCCGGGGTCGATGGAAATACCGAACCGGAAGGAATCGAGACAAACCTCGACATCCAGATGGTGCTAGCGGAAGCGCCGTTCGCCAACGTCGTCGTCTACGACGGCTTCGGTGCCGACCTCGTGTCAATCCAGGCACGCGAAGTCCAGGATAACCTGATCGATATCGCCGCCGAAAGCTGGGTGTTCTCGGCAGACATCGGCACCCTGACCGCGGTGAATGACCAACACGTGGCCATGACCCTTCAGGGCATCACCTACATGGCAGGCACCGGCGACTGGGGCGCGGACGAATCACGCGGCAACTATCCGCACGCCTATCCCGATGTCATCGCCATCGGCGGTACGGACGCCACCGTGAGCGACGCTCAAGGAACCCGCCAGCAGGAGATCGGCTGGTTCTTCAGCGGCGCGGGCTGGGAGCCGACCTTGTTCGATTTCAACCATCTGCCCTCCTACCAGAAGGGCACGACGGTTCCAACGAACCTCGACCGAAGGCTCTTCCCCGACGTCTCGCTTCAGGCCGCGGGGTCGCTCATGGTGGCGGGGGGAAGCGTGATCGGAGTGGGTGGAACCAGCTCTTCCGGTCCTCAGTTCGCCGGTCAGCTCGCACTTATCTTGGAGACCCTGAAGGCGGAAGGGGCGGCGGACTCCGTGGGCGGCCACTTCCGATTGGGCCGGATCAACGATCTGATGTACCAGCTGGACGGCGATCCCACGGTTTTCTGGGATGTGACACAGGGAGATGCCGACAATCTGCTGCCCGATGGGACCACGCCGACCTCCAAAATCGGTTGGGACTATGTCACCGGCTGGGGTGCCCCCATCTGCTCAGGGTTGCACGATGCGATGCTCTCGCTGAGCAGCATGACGGTAACGGATGCTCCCGGCTCCGTGAATATCTTCACCTCGACCCACCCGGCCATCGTCTTCGGGACCCAGCCCCAGGGTGGAGCGGCGGCCCTGCCCGCCACCGATGGCGTGACCTACTCGGTGAGCTCGGTCAAACAGACCGGCGTGGGCCAGGTGGCAGCAGTCTCGGTCGATGTAAACCTGCAAACCGCGAAGGTTCGGCGAGCCGCCAGCGTGGTCGTCTCCTTCAACTCCCCGAATCTCACGACCGGCTACATCTACCTGCTAAACAAGAATACAAACCTTTACGATCTCGTTTCGACGCAAACCGGGAGCGGCAGCATGAAGTCGGCAACGGTCGGGCTCGATGTCTCCTCGAACGGAAAGTACATCCAAAATGACGGTTCGGTAAAGGTTCTCGTCCGAGCCATGAAGCCAACCCGCCTGGGTAGCACCTCTTTCCGGCTTACCGTCGATCAAGCGGTCGTCGTCGAGAACGTGCCGCGCGGTTAGGGAAGAAAGCATGTCCTCCCAACTATTTTCTTTGGGAGGACGACACAACATTTAAGCGCGACCCGACGCGGTGACGACGACGGGCGCAGCCGAACGGAAAAGCGTAATAGGGACGCACTCGGCCGTCTGCCACTTTGGTGACGGCCCTTTTTCTTGACTGCAATAACGATTGAGCGGACGAGCCATCAACTCAAATCGAAGTTAACTATATATTTATGCAATATTACCAATTATGGTAATTCTTTGACCCTTAGAAGCTCGGAACGGCGTAAACGAATGTTTCGCCAATCTTTCCGAAATGCCTTAAAACGAAGGCATCCCCTTGAACGGTAATATCGGCTACTCCACGCAACGAGGCGCGATGCTATACTGGTCTTCGCAGCCCGGCTCCAGGCTCGGGTTCCCTTTTAATTTTCCGATCCAATGGCTATTGCGCAGTCTGCAAACGGAAGTGAAACCGACTTGTTGAGTATCGCGGAGATCCCAGAGCACCCCCTGCCTCCGGCATACCGCTTTGCGAAGCGCGGGTTGGATATCGTCTTCTCTGCCCTGTTCCTCCTCGTCTTCTTCCCACTGTTTCTCATCGTCGGATTGATCGTCCGTTTGACGAGCCCGGGTCCGATTTTCTACAAGAGCACCCGAATCGGCCTCTGCGGCCAGCCGTTCGCCTTCCTGAAGTTCCGCTCCATGTACATGGACGCAAACGAGCGTCGCGCCGAACTGGAAGCCCAGAACGAGAAGGATGGTCCGATCTTCAAGATGAAGCATGATCCCCGGATCACCCCGATCGGGCGCATTCTTCGTAAGTACAGCCTGGACGAGATTCCGCAGCTCCTCCACGTGCTCCTCGGCCAGATGACCTTAGTCGGCCCAAGACCTCCGCTTCCTTCGGAAGTCGCGAACTACAACGAACGGCAACGGCTCCGCCTTTCGATCAAGCCGGGCATCACTTGCTACTGGCAAGTCCGCGGCCGGAGCAATCTCAGCTTCGAGGAGTGGATCGATCTGGACCTCCTGTACATCCAGGAGATGTGCATGATGACCGATCTGGCGACCCTCCTTCAGACCCCTCGTGCGGTTATTAAGGGACACGGCGCGTACTAAGACGGTTAACTTGACTTCCTGGGAACTCTTTAACGGATCATAGGGGTTGGGTGAGAAAGCCACTCCAATCCGCCACAATTAAGAGGGCTTCGATTTGTTTTTCCTATGGACCCAGTCAACGATTCTGAAAACGTAGCTCTCGAAGAGCGGCCGGAAGAGCTGCCGACCGACGCTACGGCGGAAACCTCTGCTCCGGAGCCGGAAAGCCCGACCGAGCCTAAGGCCGCCGACCGAAGCTATGCCGAGATGGCGCGCGCCGTCGTGGCCAGCCCCGCCTTTTGGCCCGGGGTGATTGTCACGCTCAGCATTGCGATGGCCTTCTCCGGCCTGCTGAACAGCCTCCAGAGCCTCTATTTCGGAACGCTCAGCAAGGACGGCTACTATTCGCATGGCCCCCTTGTCCCGGTGATCGCCGGTGTGGTGATCTACCGCAACTGGGATCGGATCAAGAACATCCCGGTGAACGGTTGCTGGTACGTCCTGCCGTTTATCCTTCCGTTGCTCTACCTGGCGCGGGTGACCCAGCTAGTCGAGATCCAACTGCTCTCGAGCCTGCTGTTCGTCACGACCCTCCTGCTGGGAACCTGGTTTGCCGCCGGATTCCGCTGGATGATGGCGCTGACGCTGCCGATTCTGTATTTGCTGTTCGGCTTGCCGGTCTTTACCTCCGTCGTCGACATCTATACCAACCCGCTCCAATCGCTCTCGACATCGGTTTCGTATCAGCTGCTGAAGATCTTCGGCTACCAGCCGATCCGCACGGATACGACCACGATCTACCTCGACCGGTTCACCCTCAGCGTCGAAGTCCCCTGCAGTGGACTGAAGCTTCTGATCGCCGTGACCGCGTTTATGGTGTTCTTCGTATTGATCGGCCGACTTTCGGCGTGGAAGAACTTGATGATGATCGGGCTGATCGTTCCGCTCTGTCTGTTCATCAACGGACTGCGGATCGCCCTCATTGGCGTCGTCGGAAACACTTGGGGCGCGGAAGCCGGACACAGCTTCCACGACTACAGCGGGTACATCACGCTGCTCATCTGTTTCTTCATTCTGTTTAAATTTGCGAGGCTACTGGGATGGAAGGACTAACTAAGCGAATCGTCGTGCTGACCGCCGTTTTCGGCGTGTTCGGAATCGCGCAACTCTCCGCGCCGAAAATGTCGGCTTCGAATCGCACGGAGGCCTGGATGGAGGACAACTCTCTCTCGGCTTTTGACGGTTGGAACCTGGTGCCGTCGCCGGAGAACCCCAAGCAGTCCTATAAGATGAACGAGGCGACCTACCAGACGCTGAACCCATTTGGCATCGTCTCCCGCGTCTTTCAGAATCGCGATCGGGAATACGACGTAGTTCTCATCGCGAGCAACCGCCGAGAGAGCTTCCATGATCCGCGCATCTGCTTTACCGGGCAGGGCTACAACATCAAGGAAGAGAAAGTCGTCCAGATCCCGACGAAGACCCGGGGCAACGTCCCCGCGACCAGCGTCATCATGGATGGCCCCAACGGCCCCAGCATTGCCGTCTACTTCTACCGCGGCCCCGACGGCTTTGCCCCCACCACCCGCGACCTGAAGCTCGGCATGGTGTTCAGCCTCCTGAAGGGCAAGAAGGACGTCGACGGCGTCTTCTACCGGATCATTCCCCGCACCTCGAAGGAGACCCTCCCCGACGTCGTGAAGTTCGCCGGCGACTACCTGGACGCCTCAGAACCGTTCAGTAAGGGTTACTTCTAGGCAGAGAGTTAGGGATTAGGGAGTTAGGCGCCGGGCGATGAGCCTGGCGCTTTTTATTTCTGCGCCCGTCATGCGCCGGGAGACCTGGATAGCTTGACCCAAGAGGGCAAGACCCCGGAGGGGTCCTGGACCGTAGCTTTGTGACGGTGCCGATGCAGAGATTAAAACGCTCTCTTCCGCGACACCCTACGGGGTCGATATCGCATCTGCTTCCGACCGGGGGTCTGCGACACCCCGGCTATCTTCCAAAGACCACTTCGTGGTCGGCAATGCCGTAATTGCGAATGAGAGGCGTGGGCGACAAACCCCCAACGCCACGACGTTTAACGAGCCAGCTTCCCGCCGATCTTCCGCTTCAAGGCTTGAATATCCTCCTTCTGCGGAATCAATAGATCCACCAACCGCACCCGGTAGTTCTTCACGAAGTAGCCCATGATCAGAATCGCCACGAAGGAATAGCCGATGAGGCTCGCCAACGCCGCCCCGTAGGCGCCGGACTGCGGAATTAAGATGAAGTAAAGCGTCCCCGTCACGATCATTGTCAGGACGTTCGCGATCGAGGCGACCCAAGGCCGGCCCCGACCCGCGAAGTCGGAGGAGATGATCCGGTGCAGCCCCAACACGAAGACGGCGGGCAAGAGGAGGGCGAGCAGCGGCACCGACGGTCGGAATGCCGGACCAAGCGCCAATGGGATCAGGATGGGGGCAGTGCCACCGATCAATAACGCAGCGATGAAGCCCGTCAAAATGCTCTGACGGCACGCCTTAGCGGTGAGAGCGGTCCGCTGATCCTCGTCCGTCATGCTGGCGATGCGCGGCATGAGGGCTTGAGCAAGGCCCGCGTTAAGAACGTTCAACAGTTCGGCCGCCGTGACCGCCATGCTGTAGATGCCCACCGCCTTGGTATCTTGGTACGCCCCGAGGATCAGCTGGTCCGCCTTGTAGTTGAAAATCGCGGAGACTGCGCCAATGTAGAAGCCCAGCCCCTGCGTTGCGACCAGTTTGAGCAGCGTCGGATCGAAGGCCGGAATCAGCATCTTCCAGCCGAACTTCTCATGGCATGATCGCACCAGATAGACCGAGCGAATCCCCTCCGCGATGACCGTGGAGAACAGCATCGGAAGGATCGCTTTTCGGAAGAAAAGGAAGCTGCAGAAGACAAGGATGAGCGTGGCGCTGCGCCAAATCATCGTCGCCTTGCCCACCTTCTTGAAGTCCTGCATGCCGCGAAGCACGTACTCCAAGAACGTGTTGATCATCATCATCGGCAACGAAGCCGCAGTGAGCCAATACGCGCCCCGGGGAACGTCGTGGAAGCTGTCCGATAGGCTGGTCGCCGCGACGATGGGCAGAGCGACGCAGGAAAGAGCCGTCACGATCAGAATCGCCGTAAAGGCGTTCCGAATAACCGGCAGTGCATTGTCCCGATCGCGAGCGATGAGTTGACTGCAGGCGATCGGGATCCCGATAATACCGATCGTCATCGCCAGGGGCCAGAACGAACCAATGATTCCGTAAGCGCCTCGACCTTCTGGCCCGAAAACGCGGCCAATGATGATGTTGAGTAGGAACCCAACGACCACAGAGAAAGCCGCCGAACCGACCAGCGCGATAATGCCCGACGAAAACTTTGGCTGGGCCGCGGCGACCGGAGTCTCTTCTATCGGATGGCTTTCAGAATCCATTGGACCGCCTCCCGTTGATCGTTCGCATCCAAGTGACCCAACCCGCCGCGGCAATGGGTGCCAAAGGCGATATGCGACAAGAGCCGCTCGCGGGCGACCGTATCGATCGGCTCGCTGACCGCGCGTTTCAGCGCCTCTTTGAGCTCGCTCTCGCTCCGCGCGCCCTGGGAGCCGCCTGGCCCCTCATAGAAAGCCTGCCCGAGGGTAACCACGGGTTTGCCCCAGAGGAGGCCTTCAAAGCCGACGGTAGAGTTCACGGTCACGATCGCATCCGCGTTTTGGATGATGGGCAAAAGCGGCTGGGTGGGCGCCCAATAAGCGCCCGCGCGTTGGACCATGTCGATGATTTGCGTATAGGAGCGGTTCCGCCGATCTTCGGGGTGGTCGCGGACGATCAGCGAGTAGCCCTCGGGCATGGCGCGAATGGTCGCTTCGACCGACTGCTCCAGATTCTTGATCCAGGGCGAGTACAACGTGATCTGGGTGTCGTTCGAAACCTGGAGTGGGAGGAAAACGGTCTTCTCCGTCGGAAGCTCGGGACTCTGGGCTCCCACCGTTTCCGCGAAGTACTTCTTTCGCCCCAGAGCGTACTGGATCTTCTTCGTGAGCGATCCTGCGTTCAACCGCTTGTCGTCCGCCAGGAACGGGTTTAGGGAGGCAAGAACGAGGTTTCGCTCGTGCTGGGTGAGGACGGCGGCAATCTCCGGCTCTTTCGCGAGGCGAGGCGGTACCCGGTTCTCAAGCTGCGCGCTCTGGAGTTCGTGGACGAAGGCTTGGATTCTTTCGGCGTCGAACTCGGTGGGCGGTTTGGATTTCAGCGTCGCCGAGCCGTAGTTGATGCCCTCCGCGTCCACCGCGACGGTTCCCGGGAAGTAGCCGTTCTCCATGTAGCAGACCGGGATCGAGCGGGACTTGGCCTCGCGGGCGAGCAACTGGTGCCAGAACGATTGGCCGTTCCAGAAGACGAGGCCGGCGGGCTTCCAGTCGTCCATCAGCCGCTTGACCGCAACGATAGCGGTACGAGCGAAGGCGTCGGGGTTGCGGGGGTCTCGGGTGCGGCGGGGAGCATCTTGCCGGAGGGCCTCCTGCGCGAACTTGAACTCCTCGTCCGAGATCTTCCCGGCACCATCGGCCGGGACGGTACCGATGTAGTCCCAATGATCGTCGGTGAGTTCGCCCTGTTGAAAGGTTCGCCAGGAGTCGACGGCGAGGCGGACGCGATAGCCCTCTTCGGCGAACAGAGGCTCCATTCTTCGGAACATGCGAAGAACGGGGAATGTGTTCGAGATGAGGACCAGGAGCGGAGCGTTTTCGGGGACCATCTACTTCCGGAAGGCAAGGCTGCTTAGCCTTGGGTGGCCGTCGGCAACGACGATCTCGAGCCAGAAGGGAGTATATACCACCTCGAAACGAAGGTAAGGTTTTGGGCCATATGCGAAGTGTCGTGGTCATTCCCGCCCGGATGGCAAGCACCCGGTTCCCGGGGAAGCCTCTCGTCGAACTCCAAGGCAAGCCCATGGTGCAATGGGTCGTCGAGGCGGCGCGCCTGGCGGACGTTGGGGAGGTCATGGTGGCGACGCCGGATCAGGAGATCATCGACGCCTGCGCCCGTTTCGGGGCGCAGGCAGTACTGACGCGGCCGGATCATCCGAGCGGTACCGACCGAATCGCTGAGGTCGCAGAGAAGCATCCGGCCGAGGTCTATATCAACGTTCAAGGCGACGAACCCCTCATCTCACCCGAAGACATCCGCAACTGCGCCGCGCCTCTACTGGCGGACTCGTCGATTCAGATGGGCAGCCTCTTCGCGGAGTGCCCCGCCAGCGAAGAAGAGAATCCAGCGGTAGTGAAGGTGGTGACGAGCCAGACGGGGTTTGCGCTGTATTTCAGCCGGTTCGCGGTGCCGTTCCCACGGAACGCCCGGACCATTCCGCTGAAGAAGCACATCGGGATCTATGCGTACCGGCGCGAAGTGCTCGGGCAGTTTGCGACTTGGGCGCAGACGCCGCTTGAGGCGGCGGAAAGCCTAGAGCAGCTTAGGTTCCTAGAGAACGGAGTCGCGATCAAGATGAGCGCAGGCACGGGTAGCGCCTTGGCGGTGGATACCCCGGAGCAGGCGGAAGAGGTCAGGAAGATGCTGGCCGAACGCGGCTAGCCATCCGGAGATGGTGCCCTTGGAGTGAGGTACGAGCGGAAGGAGCGCCTTCAAACGATTCTGCATCGGAGTCAGAACCGTACTCGTCAGCCTCGTCCTGGCAACAACCAAACCAAGAAAACCTAAATCACCCCACCGGGCAACACCCTTCCAATTCTCCAGGGAGGGGCCGGGGTGCTTGACCCGATGTCCTGTCACGCTCTTTAGCTCCACCGGGCTCCGCCCCCAAGTGGGGAGGGCTCCCTAAGCTTGAGACGCAAAAAAAGGCCCGCGGTCTGTGCCGGCGGGCCGAGTCCTCGAATGACGCCAGAGACTATGTCCGCCGGCGCTACAGGATGGCTCGTTGACCACCCAGAAATTAGCTTACGTTTTTCGGGGCGTTAGTTTTTAACAAATTTAATGATTCGTTCACCTATTTCTCGATTATTTGGTGCTCAACGGAAAAAGCCGTGAGTGAGCATCGATGGTCCAGGCACCTCGTCGGGCATGCCATGAGGCGCCTTTTCCGCTGACGGAAACGCCTTCGGGAACCGAATGGCCGCGATTTTCCCAGGCGGCCACGAGGGCCATTCGGTCGTTCCAGTCCGGGTCGCCCTTGAGGGGTACCGCCGTTTCGGCGAACTGGAGCCGGCCCCACATCCAGGGGCGATGCATGTCGACGACTCCTTGAGGCGACCAAACCCAGTTGTCTTCCGGCCCTTTTTGTTTGACGTAGCGGCCGTCGATCACGTCGTGCTCCCATTGCACCCGCGAGAAGTTGATCCGCCAGACTTCGCCGGGGTGTGGGGGGCAATGGCCTTTGCACCAGGCTTCGATGTCTTTCCAGGGCCAGGCAATGGTTACGGACCAGCCTTGGTCTTTGTCTTTGGGATTGTTAATGGTTCCCTTAACGTGGACGCCGACTTTGAGCCCTTCGATCTTGTAGGGCAGTTCGCTGCCTCCGGCACGATAGGGGTAAGCGAGGCGCAGATCCCAGGGAGTTCCAAAGGCGTTGACCTCGAACTCCAGGTAGTCGGCATGGTCTCCGTCCGGGTCGAGGAACACTTCGAAATCGTTGTCGTGGAAGATCACCGAATCTCGTTTGGTGAGGGTGGCCCATACGTGGGGCTCTTCCATCTCGGCGCCGATGTAGAGAGCATGCTCGTCCCAGAGCATCTTGACCCGAGTGCGGAACCGAGGCTTGGTCTTCGTCGAGATGTCAACGAAGTCGTCGGTCCACGGGGCGAGTGCCCATTCAGGCCCTTCAAGCCGTCCGTCGAGGCGGGGTGGGCGGGGACTACGAACGCAGACGTAGCCCTTGGGGAGGGGCGGTGTCACGAGGCGGCGGCGTCCTGGTAGATGGTGTTCCGCAGCATGACGAGGGCCTGCTGGGTGGCCCGGCGACGCACGTCTTCGCGGGTGCCTCGATAGTTGGCCGCGATGCAGGTTACGCCTTCTGGCCCGGCCACCGAGATGTAGACCAGCCCAACTGGCTTCTCGCCGGGGTCGGAGGTTGGTCCGGCATTTCCGGTGATGCCGACGCCGTAGGTGGCGCCCAGGCGCATTCGAACACCCATCGCCATAGCTCGGGCGACCTCGTCGCTGACCGGATCGGCGGCGATTTCGCCCGGGATGCCGAGGAGCGACTGCTTGGTTCGGGGGGTGTAGGTGACGACTCCGCCGAGGAAGACCCTGGAACTGCCGGGGACGCTGGTGAGCCGGGCGGCGAGTTCGCCTCCGGTCATGCTTTCGGCAACCGCAAGGGTCCCGTTCCGTTCATCCAGTTGGTCAAGGAGGGAGGCTTCCAAGGTGGTTCCGTCGGCTCCGAACACGTTTTGGCCCAGCCGTGAGCGGATTTCGGCTTCGACGGGGTCGATGATCGCTTCAGCGGCTTCCACCCCATTGGCGCGGGCGGTCAGCCGAAGGTGGACCTCGCCGAGATGGGCGTAGGGGGCGACGGTGGGGTTTCCGGAATCCATGAGGTCGCGCACGCGGGCTTCGACCGCGCTTTCGCCTTCGCCGACGATCCGGAGGGTGCGGGAGTGGATGACCATGCCGTCGCCTTGGAGGCTTTGGAGGATCTCGCGAACTGGGCCGTCGGCCATCGGGTTGAACTCTCCCTTTGGTCCGGGGAGGGCAAGAATCGTTTTGCCGTTCTTGCTGACGTGGAGGCCGGGAGCGGTGCCGTTCGGGTTGTCGATGGTCGTTCCGCTGGTCGGAACTTGGGCTTGCCGTCCGTTCGACTCGAGCCAGTCCACGCCGCGAGAGGCGAAGAAGCTTTTAAGGTTGGCGAGGATCTCGTCGTCGATTACGAGTTCATCGCCCACGGCCTCGGCGATGGCGTCGCGGGTGAGGTCGTCGACGGTCGGTCCGAGGCCTCCGATGGTGACGAGGACGTCCGCTCGCTCCAGGGCGTCTTTGAGTTCGGAGACGAGCCGGTCTCGGTTGTCTCCGATGGTCGATCGGCGGACGCAGCCGATTCCGCACTCGGCGAGGATGCGGGCCATGACGGGGGCATGGGTGTCGACGATCTGGCCCAGCAAAAGCTCCGTCCCAACGGAGACGATCTCGGCGGTCATGATGCAGAGTATAGGCGGCAATGACTACCGTAGCGCTGTGCGAAAATTGCGATGATCCGGTGGGGTGTGTAGAGCGGTTTCGAGAGAAGGCGGCGTCGGTTGGACTGGACGTTACGTTGGACGGGCGGCTGGCTACGCTGCCTGGGAGCGTTCACCTGCACCTTCGTCCCCAAGGGGAGCGGGCGGGAGTATTGGAGTACACGATGGACGTGCGGAACCGGCGTTCTTGGCTCTCGTGGCATGAGAACCGGTATCGGCCTTGGGTAGATGAGGCGGTGAAGGGGTTGACGCTCGACTGAGACGTGTCTTAACTTCGAGAGGCTCTCGCCCCTCACCCCTGCCCCTCTCCCCCAGAGGGGCGAGGGGTTCTGAGAGAGGCATTTAACTCAACCGTTTCTGCGCCCGATTTCGGAGAACGATTGCTACCGAATTCATGAGGAGGAGGGCGGCCATGAGGACGACGATGGCGGCGGCGGCGGCATCGTGGAAGCCGGGTTTGGAGTCGCGGGCCCAGTTGAAGATTTGGACGGGGAGGGCGGTGTAGCGGTCGTCGGGGCTGGAGGGGGAGGAGACGACGCCGACGACGGCGCCGACCACCACGAGGGGGGCGGTTTCGCCGATGGCGCGGGAGAGGGCGAGGATGAGGCCGGTGAGAATGCCGGGGGCGGCGTTGGGTAGCACCTGGTGGCGGATGGTGCCCCAGGTGGTGACGCCGAGCCCCAGGGAGGCCTCCCGGTAGGCGCGGGGGACGGCGCGGAGGGCTTCCTGGGTGACGAGGATGACGGTGGGGAGAATGAGGAGACCGAGGGTGAGAGCTCCGGCCAGCACGCTACTGCCCATTCCGGCGCCGCGTACGAACACGGCAAGGCCGAGCAGGCCATAGACGATGCTTGGCACACCGGCGAGGTTGGCGATGCTGAGCTGGACGATTCGGGTGAGGCGGGATCGCCGGGTTTGGAACTCTTCGAGGTAGACGGCGGCGGCGACGCCGAGGGGGACGGCGACGAGGGCGGTGAGGGCCATCGTCCAGAGGCTTCCCATGATGGCGGGGAAAATGCCGGTTCGGATGGGGCGGCTGGAGAGGCCTTTGGCGACGAAATCGAAGCTGAGCCGTCCCATCCCGTCGAGGAGGATTTTGCCCAAGAGGAGGAGGAGCATCGCCACCGAGAGCGCGGCGGCGCCGAGGCAGAGGGAGGCAAAGAGGCGGTCGGTCAGCCGCCGACGTTTCGCTCGGGTCATCCGCGGATCCTCCGGATCGCCCGTCCGGCGGCGACGTGCATGAGCAGGGTTAGGAAGAACAGCACGACGGCCACGGCGAAGAGGGACGTGTATTTGGTGGTGCCGGCGGCGGCGTCGCCTTCGCTGGTCGAGACGATGAAGGCGCTCATGGTTTCGACGCTACGGCGGGGGTCGAATGTGAGGTTGGGGTTTGCGCCGGCGGCGAGGGCCACCGCCATGGTCTCGCCCATTGCGCGGGAGAGGGCGAGGATGAAGGAGGCCATCACCCGGCTCATCGAGCTGGGTAGGACGATGCGGGCGATGGTCTCGCCTTTGGTGCTTCCTAGGCCGATTGCCGCCTCTCGAAGGCCTTTGGGGACGGCTTCCAGAGCGTCTTCGCAGAGAGAAGAAACGAAGGGAAGGATCATGATGCCGACCACGATGGCTCCGGCGGCGGCGTTGGTGGTCTGGGTTTCCGGCCAGATCCCCTTGAGGGCGGGGGTCACCAGGAAGAGGCCGAGGTAGCCGTAGACGACGGTCGGGATGCCCGCGAGCAGCTCCAGGGCCGGTTTGAGGAAGCCGCGGATTCTTGGATGGGCGTACTCGCTGAGGTAGATCGCGACGAGCAGGCCGAGCGGAATCGCGATGAGCCCGGCCCCAACGGTGACGAGGAGGGTGCCGGCAACGAGCGGGAGAATTCCGAAAGCGGGGGGTTCGGCGGTGGGGCGCCATTCGACGCCGCCGAGGAAACTGCCGAGGGGTACGGCGCGGAAGAACGGCAGGGCTTGGCTCAACAGGGTCCAGACGATGCCGAAGGTGGTGGCGACCGAGATGAGCGCGCAGAAGAAGGCGACCCAGCGGATCCACCCTTCCCGGGATGCCCGCCCCGCTACCGTCATCGCCCACCTTCCAGCACGGAGACGACGGAGGCGCCGGGCCGGGCGGCGGAGAAGAGGGTTCCGGTCCGGCCTTTGGCGACGTGGGTTCGCACCGCGGAAAGCGCGGGCTTGGTCAACGGCACGTACTTGGCTTCCATCACGGCCGACCGGCCCCCGGTCCCCAGGGCATAGTCGACGAACTCTCGGATCTCCGGCCGGTCCATCGCGCTTTTCGAGACGTAGAGGAACAGCGGACGGGAGAGGGGAGCATAGCTGCCGTCGGCGATCGATTCTGGCGTCGGTTTCACCCCGTCGACCGCTACGGCTTTCACCTTGTCGAGGTTCTCGAGATAGTAGTCGAGGCCGACGTAGCCCATTCCTTTCGGGTCTCCGGCCACCGATTGCACGACCACGTTGAAGTCTTGGTTAGCCTGCACATCGCGCCGGATATTCCCTTTTTTCCCGTTGATCGCCTCGGTGAAGACTTCGTAGGTGCCGTGGTTATCCGTTGGACCATAAAACGCGATTTTGCCCGGATGTCCTCCAAGGGCGGCCCAGTCGTTGATCGAGGGATTTAACTGCCAGGCCGATCGAAGCTGTTCGTGGCTCAGACGCGTAATCGGGTTCGAAGGATGGACGATGACCGTCACGCCATCGTAGGCAAGCGGAATCTCGACAAACTCAACCTTCGCCGCCGCCAGGGCCTCAAGCTCTTTCGCTTCGATAGGCCGGGAGGCGGTGGCGATATCGATCTCACCCCGGGCGAATTTCTGCATTCCGCTTCCGGTTCCGGACTTATTCGCAACGATCCGAACTCCCGGATGGGCGTTGCCGAAGTCTTCCGCCATGACGTTGACGATGGGGAAAACGGTCGACGAGCCGTCGATACTGACCGAAGGGCCGTGAGGCGAACAGCCGCAAAGTAAGAGCAGCGCGGTCACCAATAACACGCGCGCAAGCATAAGGCAACGTACCGAAATCACGTTAACGGATTGTTAAGGCACTAGGAGATTAGGGAGTTAGGGAGTTAGGAAATTAGGTTTCGAGCCGGGCCATCGTTCCTCTGGAGAAAACTCCCTAACTCCCTAACTCCCTAACTCCCTAACCTCGAAGTATCCTCTTACCAATGGTGTCCGCTTGAAGACTTGGCCGCTGGGGGTTGCCGCCGCGGGTGCGGTGGGGTTGGCGGTGGTCGCGAAGGGGATGCTGCACGGGGTTGAGGATCTCCGTCTTGAGGCGAGAACGCTTCGGCTTCCCGGCTGGCCGGAGCGGCTTCGGGGTTACCGGGTGGCGGTGTTGGCGGACCTTCACTTAGGGGGCGAGTGGTCTGTGCGGCGCGCCCAACGCGCGATTGCGATGGCGCTCGACGCCTCGCCCGACTTCGTCGCTCTGGTAGGCGACTACGTCAACGTCTGGCAACCGGACAGCGCAAAATGGATCGGCGACACCCTGGAGCCGCTGCTCTTGATGAACGGCGCGGTTGCGGCCGTACCGGGCAATCACGACTACCAACTCGGTGTGCCCTCTCTTTTTGCTCCCATCTTCGACGAGCTGAATATCCGGCTTCTCCGCAACGAGCATTGGCGGCATGAAGGGATCGATTGGGTTGGGGTCGATTCGGTGATCGAAGGGGTCGACGATCCGAAGAAGGCAATGCAGGGGGTCGAAGGGCCGGCAATCTGCCTCTGGCACGAACCGGACGCCGTCGCCGAACTTCCGAAGGGCTGTTCGCTGATGCTGAGCGGCCACGCGCATGGGGGGCAAGGCCGCCTTTTCGGCCGGTTTAAACCGGTGAAGACGAAGATGGGCCGTCTCTATGTCGAAGGTTTCTTTCCCGATGCGCCCACCCCGCTTTACGTGAGCCGCGGCGTGGGAACGACGCTCTTTCCGCTCCGCATCGACGTCCCGCCGGAAGTCTCGCTGCTGACGCTCATTCCGGCTTAACTTCTCATGTTCGCTTCAGGGCTATCCGAGATCGTGCTGATCGTGTCCGATGTTCGCCGGGCGCACGAGTTCTACCGGGACGTCGTTGGATTGGCACCGGCGAGCGAGGTGGACGACGACTGGGCGTGGTTTTGGACGGGAGCGATCGAAGCCTCGGCGAGGCTTGCGTTACATCGAGGAGCGCTCCTTTTTGAGGAGCATTCACCCTTGCCGCCAGGTCAGCGGTTCGGGCCGCTTCACTACGCGTTTCGGGTCGACCGGGACAGGCTTGCGGCGGCGGTGAACCACATTCGGGAGCAGGGCGTGACGGTGTACGGACCGGTTCGGCAGGGGTGGATGAGCGCCGATTCGTTTTACTTCTACGATCCGGACGGGAATCTGCTGGAATGGTGGTCTCCCGATCCTGCGTAGGTCGGAAGAGATCGACGTGCGGGCAAATACTGCCGGCAGGCATTGCTACCCTTGAGGGTTCTGGGGGATTCTCGATCTTGTGAAGCAATCGTTTTGTCTCCCGTGTTTCCGCCAGCCTGGGCAACCGTTGGCGGACCTCTTTGGGGAGGCCAAGGCGATTGGTTACGCGGCGGTCGAGCTTTGGCGGCCGGAGATGGTCGCCCCCGGTTCTTCTCCGCGGGAGGCGGCTCCGGCGGGGGAGGAGACGTTGGAAGAGATTCACGCTGCGGCGTTGGCGGCGGGGCTGGTTGTCTCTTCGTTCACCGGTCATGATTCCATCGACGACGGGCTTAACGATCCGGAGCATTGGGAGCGGATCGAGCATGAACTGGTGGTGTCGGTCGACCGGGCGGCGAAGCTCTATGTTCCCGGGGTGATCTGTTTCTCCGGCACCCGGAGGCCGGGGTTATCGGACGCTTATGGTCTCGCTCTCTTTATCAAGGGGGCTCGGCGGGTCGTTCGGCATGCCGAGGAGCGAGGGGTTAACCTCAATCTGGAGGTTTTGAATTCGAGAATCGACCATCCCAGATACATGGCGGACACCGTCGACTGGGCCCTTGCCGCTTGCGAGGGGGTGAATTCGCCCCGGTTAAAGGTTCTGTTCGACGTGTACCACGTCCAGATCATGGAGGGCGACTTGATCCGCGGCTTACGGCGCGCGGCGCCTTACCTGGGGCATGTTCATACCGCGGGGAACCCGGGGCGGCACGAGATGGACAATGGTCAGGAGATCAACTATCGGGCCATCGGCCGGGAGCTGGTTCGTTTGGGTTACGAGGGATACATTGGGCACGAACTCTTCGCGGTGGGGGACCGGAGGGAGGCGCTGCGGACGTCGTTCGAAGCGGTTTGAGGGGTGGGAGCCTCCCGAAAGGAATGGGACTTTCGGGGGTTCTCACCCTTGACTCCGCACGCAGAGGTTCTCTTTTAACCACTGAGTGGGAGGGGTTATAAGGTTAGCGGGTTACGAGCTTGGAGGTGCTGGTGAGGGCCATCACGCCGGGGGAGACTAGGACGGCGGAAAGCCCCATGGCCTGGAGCAGGCGGAGCGCGCCGTTATCGGATGTCGGAGTGGTTGCTCCCTTTTTCGAAGTCTGAACGGATTTGGTAGCCATACTTATTCGATTGGCGGAAGGAGGGAAAAGGGGAGAGCAAAAAGGGGAAACAAGCGGAAAGTAGGGCTAATGGCGCAAAAAATGCCTCACCCTTCTCGATGCCTCCCCGCCCATCCAGCCATGCGCGACTTCTGGGATTCGCCCGCCCTCTCGGCCCGCCTCGGCCGAGCCGCTTTGACCCCGCTCTCCTGGCTCTACGCCGGCGGTTGGCAGGCGTATCTTCTGGTTTACCGGCTGGGTTTCAAGAAGGCAGCGGAGCCACATCGTCCGGTGCTTTGCGTGGGCAACTTGCAGGCGGGTGGAAGCGGCAAGTCGCCGCTTGTCCGCCACTTGGTGGATGTTTTGCGGGATATGGGCCACGAGGTCGTGATCTCGTGCAGCGGCTACGGCGCTCCTAGGGCCGAGGCGGCCAGCCTGGCTCCGGACGGTGAGTTGGAAGCCGCGGAGTGGGGCGACGAGCCGGCAATGCTGAGGAGCCAACTTCCGGGTGTTCCCCTCGTCGTGGGCCGGCGGCGCGTGTTGGCGGCATCCCTCGTTCACGAGAGCTATCCGAACGCGGTGATGCTGATGGACGACGGTTTCCAACATCTTCCGCTTAAGAAGACCATCTCGCTTATTCTCGATCCGCTCGATCCCCCTAATCGCCGCTGTCTTCCGGCCGGCCCTTACCGGGAGCCTCGAAGCAACCGCCGCCGAGCGGATATGGTTTTGCCGGGCAAATTTCAGGTCGTCGAAGAAGGGCCTTGGCTGGACGAACCTTGGCCGGAGAAGTTCGCCGTCCTTTGTGCGCTCGGCCAGCCCGCTCGATTCCTGGCCTCGCTGCCTCATCCGCCGACGGAGACCCACCTCCTGCCGGATCACGACCCCCTCACCGCAGGTACCCTCTTCGACGCTATGGACCCCGCCGTTCCGGTCGTCGTGACCGCCAAAGACTGGGTTAAGCTGCGCGCTCGAACGGATTTGGCCGGACGCAAAATTCTTGTGGCCCGCCATTCGGTGCGGGTCGAACCGGCCGAACCGTTTCGGGAATGGCTGGCGGAGCGCCTTCGTGGGTAGTCCTTCCGACCGGCTTCTCGGCTGGATCTTCGACACCGCCCAGCGGCGGTTCGCCCGAAAAGACGCCATCGGCGCGGAGCAGATGGGCGAACGGCTTGGCATGTTGGCCTACCGTCTCGATAAGAAGCACCGGACGCGCGCCGAATCCAACATCCGCTTCGCATTCCCGGAGAAGGACGCGGCGTGGGCGGAGGAGACGGCGAAGGAGTCGTTCCGCCACTTCGGCCGCCTCGCGGGAGACCTCATGCGGTCGCCTCAGCGGTCCAACGCCGAAGTCCTGGCCGCCCTTGAGGTCCCTACGGAGGCGCTCAGCTATCTGCAAGAGGGCCGAGGAACCCTGGTCTGCTCCGGCCATCTTGGCAACTGGGAGCGCGCGTCGCATTGGATCACGGCGCAGGGGTATCCGCTGAGCGTCGTGGTGCGCCACGTTAACCAGCCGGGGCTGCAGGAACGGGTCGAGGGGTTGCGCCGTAGCGCGGGGATCGACCTGCTCAACCGAGGAGACGCGGCGATGGGCATGATGCGGAAGCTTCGCCGAGGCGAAATGGTGGCGCTTCTTCCCGATCAGAACGCGAGCGACGTGTTTGTGCCTTTCTTTGGCCACCCGACCGGCAGCGTCATCGGCCCCGCGGTTTTGGCGCAACGAACCGGGGCACTCCTGTTTCCGGCGTTCTGCCTCCGCACCGGCCCAGGTACGTATCGGATCATCGCCCACAAACCGTTGGATTTGAAGGAGAATTCAATGACTCCTGAAGAAATCATGGCCGCCTATTATCAAGACCTCGAAGCCGCGGTCCGGGAAGCTCCCGAGCAGTACCTATGGATGCACGACCGGTGGAAGTCGGCAAGGCGAAGGGGGATGCTTTGACGTTTTGGGTTTTGGGTTTTGGGTTTTGGGTTTCTGACTCAAGCCTTCGACCCGTCGGGGGCCATCGGTGACTCCTCGCGTTCTCATCGTTCGCTTCACGGCGATTGGCGATTGTGTGATGGCGGCTTGGGCCGCCACGGCTCTTCGGGAGAAGCATCCGGACGCGTTCCTCTGCTGGGCGGTCGAGTCTCGCTGCGCGCCGATGCTGGACCGGACCGCTTTGGTTTCCCGGGTGGAGGAGATTCCGCGGGATCGGTGGAAGCGGACGCGTTGGAGTCCGGCCACTTGGCGGGAACAGCTAACGAAGTACGCGGGTCTGCGGCGGCTTCGGTTCGACGTCGGGGTCGATCTTCAAGGGTACAGCAAGACGGCGCTCTGCCTTCGCCTTGCCAGCCCTCGTAAGCGGGTCTCTGCTTACGCCAAGGATGCCTTCGCCGCCCGGCTGAATCCGGTGGTGGGTATTCGGCCTTCCGATATGCACACCGTGGAGTGGTACGGGCGCGTTTTGCAGACTCTAGGCGACTACCAGATCCCAGATCGGCCGATCATGCCGCGCGACCCGGATGCGGCCCAAGGGATCATCGAGCGGGTCGGGGGTGATCAGCCACTCGCGACGATCACCGTTTCGGCCGGCCATTCGAACAAGGCCTACTATGCGGACGGCTGGGTGGAAGTGGCCCAAGGGCTCATGGCCCGTGGCTATCGGGTGGCTTTTCTGGGCGGTCCTACCGACCGGGGGATCGAAGTACCTGGGGCGGTCGATCTGGTCGGAAAGCTGGCCCTCTCCTCCACCTTGGAGGCCGTTCGGCTGAGCGCCCTTCATGTGAGCGCGGATACCGGGAATGCCCACATGGCCGCCGCCGTGGGTGTGCCGACCGTTTCGGTCTTTGGGCCTACCGATCCGGTGGCCTTCCGCCCGTTCCATAAGGAGGGCCGGGTGTTGCGAAACGGCGTCGATCCGGCGTCGGTTACGCCGGCAGAAATCCTGGCGGCGGTCCACGACCTGGTGGGTCGGTGAAGTTTCTTATCGCCCGGCTTTCGGCACTTGGCGATACGGTCTGCTCCCTTCCGGCCGCGGTTGCGCTGAAACGGGCTTTTCCCGAATGCCATATCACTTGGGCGGTCGATCCGCGGTTTGCGGGAATCGTGGAGTGCTGTTCGGCGGTCGATGAGGTCGTCCGGGTGACTTCCCGGTTTCAGAAGATCGAGGGGACTTTCGAGGCCGCGCTGGACCTTCAGGGGTTGCTTAAGAGCGGGCTTGTGGTTGCCCGTGCGCGGGCGAAAGAGAAGGTGGGTTACCACTGGCAGCGAGAAGGGTCAAGCCTGTTCTCCCGTCGCATCGCTCCGGATCCGACCAGTTTTCATGTGGTCGACCAGTACGTCGACGTCGCGAGGGCGGTCGGGGGGGAGATGGATCGAGCCGCGTTTGCCTTGACGCCCAAGCACGAGGACGTTTTAAGTGTCCGCCGAAAGTTGAAGGAGCGGGACGTTATCGGGCGGTTCGCGTTGATGAATGCGGGCGCCGGGTGGGTTACGAAGCGTTGGCCGACCGACCGGTTCGCGGAGTTGGCCGACCGGCTTCAGAGTGAGAAGGGGATGCCCACGGTCTTGTTGGGCGGCCCGGGGGATAAGGCGATCGCGCAGGAGGTGATCGATGCCTGCTCGGTCGCCCGTCCGGTGAGTTTGGCGGGGGAAACGGGGGTTCGGGAGTTGGTCGCGTTGGTGCGGCTGGCGTCCGTGCATGTGGGAGGAGACACGGGTTCGACGCACTTGGCGGCGGCGCTGGATGTTCCGGCGGTTGGTTTGTATGGCCTGACGAGGCCGCAGCGATCCTGCCCTTACGGGCAGATCGACCGCTGTGTGCACGATGAACGCGGGTTGTCGTTTATCGAGGTGGATCCGGTTTGGGAGATCTTGCAGCGCTCCTCGGCGCTCCCCTATTCGTAGCCGGGACGGCTTTGGATTTCGAAGTCGTAAAGCCCAACCACTCCTGCCACATCTAGCTCGCCCAATCCCTCAAGCCGCGCCACGGTCGCTTCTGCGCTGTCACCAAAGGCTAATGAGCCAAGGTTTTTGAATTTCGCCCCAAGAATCGTCCGAAGGTCGGCCGTCGTATTCCGCGCGTGACCGGCGGGGAACATCACCAGACCGCTGTCCAAAACGGAGCCGTTCGTCAATGTGACCCGCAACGAGGTCGGAATTCCTTCTGGGTACTTTGCGTCGTAGTCGGGGCCGCCGTGGACGAAGGAGATCTTTTCCATGATCGCGCGGGTGGCGGGGTTGAGGATGGCTTCTTGGCCGTAGTCCTCGGGGAGGAGCATGAGGGACTGCCAAAGGGAGTCGGAACGTTCGATTGCGCGCGTTGAATTAAGAGGCTCTCGCCCCTCACCCATGCCCCTCTCCCCCAGAGGGGAGAGGGGTTCAGATTCCATCGCCTTCCGCAGCAGGGTTGCCACGATGTAGACCATCGAGTGGTCGGCCGATTGGCGGGTTCGGGGGTCTCGCTTGGCGGGGTCGCCGATTATGCCGAAGGCCGGTTCGTAGGCGACGACTTCCACTTTGGCGATCGCGCCGGGCTGGAGCATCTCGGGGTGGGCGGCGATGAGGTCGATGGCGGCTTGGAGGGCGCCGGCGGACTGGTGCTCGTAGAGACCGAGCTTGAAGTGCATGCCCATAACGGCGAAGTCGTCGCCTTCGGTGGAGATATCGAGATCGAAGCCCTGCGGTTCGAACTGGCGGAACACTGACTCCGGATTGCGGAAGATGTCTTTCGGCCCCAAGAAGCCACGCATGGCCCGCTCCATGCTCAGTACGGCGACCTCGGCCGACAGCGCCGCGCTGGCTCCTTTGCTGTCCGAGAGCTGTTTGCCGGCGCGGATAGCGCGCCAGGGGGTGTAGTGCGCGACGGTCATCCCGATCGCGCTTTCGATCTGCTCGGCGGTGGCGCCCATCATCGCGCCGTAGGTAGCCGCACTCGCGATGGCACCGTGGAGGACGTGGTCGATCTTGTAGCTCTTGAGCGAGAAGACCTCGGCCAACCGGCCCCGAATCTCGTCCACTAGGACCATCCCCTTAAGGGTTGCCGCACCGTCCAGACCGCGCTGCTGAGCCGCGGCGATGGCGACGGGATAGAAGTCGTTGTGGCCGAATTCGCCCGCGGTGCGTCCCCGAGCGGGGTCGTAACCGAAGTTGGTGCCGTTCGAATCCCATTCCCGCATGGCGGAAGAGTTAGCCACGACGGCTTTTTCGGCCTTTACCGTTGCGCCGCCGCCGAGAAGCCCGGAGGGGCCGGGGTATTCGAGGGCTTCCGCCCTCAGGATCGTCGGGGCATTCGTTCTGAGCGCCAGAGCCGAGGCGCCGCAGAGGACGGCATCGGTGTGGAAGAGACGGGTTCGCTCCAGAACTGCGGCGTCGGGCCCGGGGCCTTGCATGAAGTCGATCGCGACTTGCCCGATAGCGAGGGCTTGGTTCGTGTCGCGCGGGAGGGAGGCCATATGACCTAAGGGTGGCACAGCCGAACGCGACGATCATAGGGCATGGCCGAAGCGCCCTGGATCTGTCCTCGATGCGGAACGGCGACGAACGTGGACAACTGCCCTCAGTGCTTGCATGAACGCCCCTACGCCGTAGCGTCCTACAACCGCCCGGGAAGCTACTTCGCCTTCGTTCAAGGACGTCAGGGGTACGCCGGAATGTCGCGAGGCTGTGCTCTCGCCTTCATCCTCGTCCTCGCAGCCCAGCTCATCACCGCCGTCGCCACGTCGTGGCGCCATCGATAATCCAAGGAGCTTAAAGTTCGCGTATCTACCACTATTGCGGTCTATTCCCCCGCATCGTTGAGGGTCGCCCGCGTACAAATACTGGCCTCTCGGTTGGATTAAATCTCTGCGAAGCCCGGTGAGATTATTTGCCAGTTATCCGTTTTAACCCGGGAATAAGTCGCCGAGTGCTGTAAAATGGCTGCCATGCCGTAGGCGATTCCTACCCGGCTGCCGCGCCGCAGCCTCCTCCACTGTCGGAGGGAACCGCTTATCGTCGCTCGTTTTTAACCTATGGAAGATTCTTTGAAGCAGGCCAAGGGCCTCCGCTATTTCCTCACCGGGGCCAGCGGATTTGTCGGTACCAATCTAATTCTGAGGCTTGTGGCCGATGGGAGCGAGGTCCTCAACTACGATAAGGCCGATCCCCACCTACCCGAGCACAAGAAGTACCACGTGCTGGGCGACATTATGGAGCGGGAAAAGCTCCAGAAGTCGATGGCCGATTTTAAGCCGGACGTGGTGATCCACCTCGCCGCCCGCACCGACACAGACAGCAACGTGCTCGAGGAGTACGACGAGAACAACACGGGGACGCGGAACGTGGTGGAAGGGGTGAAGAACACCCCGGCGACCAAGTTGATCGTCACTTCCACCCAGTACGTGATCGGACCGGGCCAGCCGTTCGACGATATCTTCGCCTATTCGCCGCACACCGTGTACGGCCAGAGTAAGGTCCAGACCGAGCAGGTCACTTACGAGGTCGATCCGGACGTCACTTGGACGATCATTCGCCCGGTCAATCTCTGGGGACCGTGGCACCCGCGCTATCCGCTGGAGCTTTGGCGGATGATGAAGACGGGCAAATATGTGCACCCTGGTGGCCGAAAAGTAGTAAAATGCTATGGCTACATCGGCAACGTCATCGATCAGATCATGAAGATCCTCGAAGCGCCGAAGGAGCTGGTTCACCGAAAGGTGTTCTACGTGGGCGACCCGGCGTTGGAGTTGGACGACTGGATCTATGCCTTCTCCGAAGGACTGATCGGTCGTCGTCCGAAGACGATCCCGATTTCCGCCCTCGTTCCCCTCGCCAAGGTCGGCGACCTGATCAAAGCAGCCGGACTTCGTTTCCCCCTTTACACCCGACGGTTGAAGGGCATGACGGAGGATTACCATACGCCGATTCAGAAGACCACGATCGATGTCTTCGGCCCCCCGCCCATCAGCATGAAGGAAGGGATTGCCGAGACCGTGAAATGGCTGGAAGAGTCGGGTGGCCCGGTCTACGCCAAGAAATAAGATGACGGACACGACCACTGACACCACGATCGCCAAGGCGCCCGACGCGCCGGTGGACGATTTCGAAGCGAAGGCTAAAGAGCTGGAGGCGATGCTCGATCGAACCGGCAAGAAGCGCGGTTCGATCGCCCTCATCACCGGCAACATTCCGCCTTATTCTCACTGCGGCAGCGCCGACTATTCCCAGCGGCTTTTCCGCTCGGTCGACCACCCGGAGATGGAGCTGGCCTACCTGCCGCTGAACGAGTCGTTCAAGAAGCGCCTTGCCTCCTCGAACGTCAAGACGGCGAAGATCATCCACTTCCAGGCGCTGAGTTGGGACTTGAACAAGAAGCAGGTGTTCCTGCCCTTCCTGGTTCGCTTCCTCAACCCGCGCGCCAAGATCGTGGCGACGCTTCACGAGTGGGACTCGCTCAAGCCACTGCTCCGCGTCGGCATGTACCCGTTCCCGCTCCTGGCGAAGCACCTGATCTTCGTCTCGCGTTCTGAGCGGGCCGCGTTCCTGAACCACCCCATCAACAAGATCCTTCGCAAGAAGACGACTTGGATTCCGATCGGCTGCAACCTGGACGTTCCCGACTTCACGAAGGAGGAGATCGACGATTTCCGGAAGAACGTGGTCCTGAAAGACCTCGATCCCGACACCAAGGTGGTCGTTCACTTCGGCTGGATCTATCGCACGAAGCAGCCGGAAACGATGCTGGAGATGGTCCGGCTCGCGAAGGAGAAAGGGGAGAAGGTCAAGCTGTTCATGGTTGGCGATTTTCACGCCCACCACCCGGACCGCCGCGCCGCTTTCGTCCAGTCCATTAAGGATCAAGGCCTCGAGGACGATGTTAAAATCCTCGGCTTCATCGAAGACAACCGGCTCGCCTCGCTTTGGCTTGCCGCTTCCGATGGCCAGATCGCGCTGTATCTGGACGGTCTCAGCATGCGCCGCGGCTCGTTCTGGGTCGGTTGCCAAATCGGCCGCCCGATCATCACGACGGAGCTTCAGACACCGGAAGAGTTCGGCGAGTACGAGACGGGTCTCGTGGCGCCGCACGTTAACTTTCTGCCGAAAGGCGCGGCCGCTCCGGCTCTGCTAAAAGCGGTGGAAGCTCTTCCTCCCTTCGAGGCCAAGGCGTTCCCCAAGATCCGTGTGCCGGATTGGGAAACCATTGGCAAGGAGCATCGCGACCTGTATCGATCACTGGGGGCCGATGTATGACGGACGCAACCAAGCTGCGGGTATGCCATAATGCGGGGCGAAATGGGTTCTAAGACTCTTCCTGCAGGCGAGGGCCCGTTCTCGAAAATCAAGGTGATCGACACCTATATTTCCGACTGCGACTACGACAGCGCGTCGGACGCGGTGATCAAGTGGGCAAAGGACGGCGGCACCGCCACCTACACCACTTGCCACGTCAACAGCCACGGCGCGGTGAACGGCACCCATGACTCGCGCCACCAAGAGGCGATGAACCATGCTGACCTCGTGACGCCCGACGGCTGGCCTGTCGTGAAGTCGATGCAGAAGACGGGCAGCAAAATCGCCGACCGGGTAACCGGCCCACATCTTATGGAGGCAATCTGCCGCAAAGCGGCGGAGCAGGGCGTCCCCATCGGACTGTACGGAGGAAAGATCGAGACGCTGGACGCGCTTCAAACCTCGCTTGAAGCCCGGTATCCCGGTATCCAGATCCCGTACAAGTACTCGCCCCCGTTTCGTCCCCCCACGGAAGAGGAGACGCTGGAAGAAGATCGCTTGCAGGTTGAGTCCGGCGCGCGCATTTTCTTCATCGGACTCGGGTGTCCCAAGCAGGAGATCTATGTGCAAGCGAAGAAGCAGCGCGGAATTCCTGGCGTGTGGATGGCCGTGGGCGCGGCGATCGACATCAATAGCGGTCTCCAAAAGAAGTGCCCTCCATTTATGGAGCGGACCGGCCTTGAGTGGCTGTTCCGGCTTGCCCAAAATCCGAAGCGTCTCTGGCGACGCTACGCAAAGTATCCGTTCCTTTTCTTGCTCCTCGACCGCAAGGCTAGGACCAATCCCAACTAAATTAACATGAGCAAAAAGAAGATCCTTGTTACAGGCGCCGGCGGCTTCATCGGCGGCCACCTCGTTAGAGACCTCGTTTCCCAGGGCCATGAGGTCCGCGCCACCGACCGCAAGCCCATGGAAGGCTGGTACCAGATCATCGACGGCGTCGAGAGCTACCAGGCCGACATGAGCCTTCTCGAACCGGCTCGCGAAGCCACCAAGGGCATGGAGGTCGTTTACAACCTCGCCGCCGACATGGGTGGCATGGGCTTCATCGAGAACAACAAGGCGCTCTGTATGCTCAGCGTCCTGACCAGCACCCACGTTCTGATGGGCGCTAAGGAAGCGGGCGTCGACCGCATTTTCTACTCTTCGTCCGCCTGCGTTTACAACGGCGAGAAGCAGACCGACGCCGACGTGACCGCGCTTAAGGAAGAGGACGCCTACCCGGCCATGCCGGAAGACGGCTACGGCTGGGAGAAGCTGTTCTCCGAGCGCATGTACCGCCACTTCCGCGAGGACTACGGCATCACCAGCCGCGTCGCCCGCTACCACAACGTCTATGGCCCGAACGGCACCTATGCTGGTGGCCGCGAGAAGGCTCCGGCCGCGATGTGCCGCAAGGTCATCGACGCCGTGAAGAGCGGCAGCATGAAGATCGAGATCTGGGGCGACGGCGAGCAGACCCGCTCGTTCATGTACATCGACGACTGCGTGAAGGGCACCCAGGCCATTCTCAACAGCGACATCCTCGAGCCGATCAACCTCGGCAGCAGCGAGCTCGTTTCGATCAACCAGCTTCTCGACATCGTCGAAGAGATCGCCGACGTCAAACTGGAGCGCAGCTACAAGCTGGACGCGCCGAAGGGCGTCCGGGGCCGCAATAGCGACAACTCCATGATCCAGGGCCTCCTTCACTGGGAGCCGAGCATCAAGCTCAAGGACGGTATGGAGAAGACCTACCGCTGGATCTACGACGAGATGCAGAAGACCGAACCGTCGGTCGTTAACGTCGCGTAAAGAGTTCGCGATTCAGAGAAGCGAATCACTTCTCGCTACGGCGAAGAAGGGTGATCGAGATGGAGGTTGACGCAGTGCGCAACCTCCATTCGATTATCGACGCCGCCTTTCTTGAAGGCCATCGACCTCGCAGCATGCAGTAGCGGAGGCGCCCCCGCCTCCGAACGGCTGCCCTTTAACTTATGACCAGATAAGGTTCGAGGGTTCTCATTCGGAGGCGAGGGCGCCTCCGCTACGATAGGATCAGGGCTGATAAACGCTGCGGATCGCGGCGATCTGCTCGAAGAGTTCGCGAGCTCGCGCCAGCGGCCACTGGGTGGCGGAGTCGCTAAGGGCGTTCGCCGGGTCCGGATGGATCTCCATGAAGAGCGCATCAAGGCCGACCGCCATGGCGGCACGGATCATCGCGGGGATCGACTCGCGGACGCCCGCGGTCGAGGTGCCCGCGCCCCCGGGGCGCTGGGCCGAGTGGGTGGCGTCGAAGCAGACGGGGACGCCGTAGGAGCGCATGATCTCCAGGCCGGGCATATCTACGATCAGCGTGTTGTAGCCGAAGGTCGTGCCGCGCTCCGTGAGCATGATGCCGTTGGTATTGAACGACTTCAGCTTCTCGACGATGTTCTTCGTGTCGCTCGGCGCCAGGAACTGGCCCTTCTTGACGTTCACCGGCTTGCCCGTGGCGGCGGCGGCCTCCAGGAGGTCGGTCTGGCGGCAGAGGAATGCCGGAATCTGAAGGAGGTCGATCTGCTCGGCCACGATGGCCGCCTGATCGGGGAGGTGGATATCGGTCGTGCTCGGCACGCCGAGCTTCTTCGCGACGCTGGAGATGATCTCGAGACCTTCTTCCATGCCCGCCCCTCGCGTCGTGCTGACGGAGGTCCGGTTGGCCTTATCGAACGACGCCTTGAAGACGTAGTTGAAGCCGAACTCCTTACAAAGCGCCTGCACCGCGGTGCCGACTTCTTCGCACATCGCCTGCGATTCCGCAAGGCACGGCCCGGCAATAATTGTCAGAGGTCCGGCGCCGACCTGTACGTCTCCAATCGCAAACTGAGTGATCCCCATACCAGGCTTCAGATTACCTTTCACCCCCCTGCTCCTTGTCTTTCCGCAGGCCCCTGAGAAACGCTTCGGCACGTTCTTCATCGCGAGGAAAATGAGGGAGAGGGGCGACAGCCTTAGATTAAGGCTACGGGCCCGCGGGGCGAGCCGTGGCGTCGTTGGCCCCAAGCCGGGCGGAGAGGATATTACGCTGGCGAAGGTACCAGCCCTCTTCTTCGCTCGGCTCCAAGTCCTTCATTTGAGCGAGACCCGCTTCCGCGGCCGACCACTCCCGAAGACGAAGAGAAACCCTCACGCCGTCGCGGCGCCGCATCCAAGACTCCTGCCAGCGCCCGGTAGTTTCGGCCATCGCCACAGCACGCTCAATCGCCTCTTTCGCCTCCGAACCTCGGCGGCGTTCGCAAAGATCCAGGGCCGATTCCGTAAGCAGCCAAGCGCCCAGCGCTGGATCCTCCGTTCCGTTCGCCAGAGAGGAAAGCTCCTCGGATCGAGAGCGGCCCAAATAGCGGCGAGCGATGGCGGAGACGGCGCTCTGCGGCTTCCAGCCGTTTTGATCGGGAGGGCGAAGCGAAGAGAGCGCGGCGGCCGCCTCCGTGCGACGCTCACCCATCGCTAACCAAAGCGCATGGAAAGACGTCGCAAACGCATCGGAATCGTTCCAACCGGGACCACGAAGCCGAGCGCGAAGCAAACCGGTTCGGAGTCGGATAAAGGCGGGACCGCGGTCAAGAATTTCGAGCGGTGTAGCCGCGTAAGCGGCGCGTGAAATCGCCTCATCCGCCTTTTCTGGCCGCTCCACCAACGAGTCGCACCATTCAAGGAATGCCGAGGTCCCGTCGCAAAGGGCCGCTCTCTCCATCGCCCCGATCGCGAAACGGTCGACGACGCCTGAAAGGACGTTAGTGGGGACTTCGACGCGTCCCGACTCGTAGTGGCCGAGCGTCGCCAACGGCAGGCCCAATTCGGCGGCCGCGCGGCTAAGCGTCGTTCCGGAAGCCAAGCGCCGCTCTCGAAGGTAGGGCCCGATCCCGATTCCCGGACGATCCGCCCAAGCGCGAGGCGCGAACAAAGTCGCCCGAACCGCCCCAATCATCGATTCGCTAAGATCGAGCGCCCGGCTCCAACGCGCAAGCTCCGGCATACTCGGCTCGCTTCGCCCCGCTTCCCACCCCCGAACCGTCGAAGGCGAGAGCCCGGCGGACTGGGCCAGTGTGCTCTGGGACAGCCTTGCCGACGTACGAAGATGCCTGGCAAGCGTACTAAAACGCGGCGCAGGTCCCTCGTCAGTCCAGACCGGTATATCCACAGGGCTCAATCCTACAGTGCAGTGTGCGGCAGAAAGCCCGAGAAGTACGACATTACTCGGGATCTTTGGGGGTCTTTTAGGACTCTTTCACCGGTCAAGGGTGTCTTTACCGCGAATTTGATCGGTTTTCTAGTTTTTGCCGGCAAATGCCGTCTTTGAAAGCGCTCTACCGATCTTGACGGGCGTGCGACTTGCCTTTGGACAGATCGTCGTTTTTCTTCTGAACTTCTCCGCCTGTCGCGTTGAACACCCAGTACATGAACCCAGCCGTGAGGATGACAGGAAGCAACATCATCAGAGCGAACATCCCGGGCTTTATCGGCTCGCCTGACTTACGCCACCTTGGCGTTAGGTTCATCGCCGGACGTTACCCGACGAATACCAGTACATGGACCCTGCCGCAGGGACGAAAGTAAGCAATACCATCAGGGCGAAGGTCCGAACTTTGTCCGCTTGCCGGACTTGCGTCGCCCCGAAGTTCAAATTGCCGGTCTAATTGCAATTTTATATGGCGGACGGGGTGGGATTCGAACCCACGGTGAGTTGCCCCACACCGCATTTCGAGTGCGGCGCACTAGACCACTATGCGACCCGTCCGAGAGAGATTAAACCTCAAAACGGCAGGACGAGGAAAGTCCAACTCCCCCTCTCCAAGTGGCTCGTCTTGGAGAGGGGGCCAAGGGGAGAGGCTCCGGGTGCCCGCCAATCAACGAAACGTCTCAAAATCAGCCGACTCCAAAGGAGAGCTACCTAACTCCCTAACTCCCTAACTCCCTAACTCCCGAACTCCCGAACTCCTAAAGCTTCCCAATCGCCTCGGCCAACCGAGTCGTGCTGTATCCCGGCACCAGCGGCACCAGCCGAACCTCGCCCCCATAGCTCAGCACCAGATCGGAACCGACCACCGTCTCCACCGTGTAGTCCCCACCCTTGATCAGCATGTCCGGGCGAACCGCCTCGATCACCGCTAGAGGCGTGTCCTCCTCGAACACCACCAACGCGTCAATACACTCAAGCGCCGAAAGAACGACCGACCGGGCCTCCACCGGCATGATCGGCCGCGCCTCCCCTTTTAGCCGCGTGATCGAAGCATCCGAGTTGATCGCCACGATCAACCGATCCGTCTCCGCCGCCGAATCCTCCAGCAACCGCACATGCCCCGCGTGAATCAGGTCGAAGCAGCCATTCGTCACCGCTACCCGCAACCCCTGCGCCTTCCAAGCATGGACCAACGTGGTCAACTCATCGATCGAATAAAGCTTTCGAACGCTCCGGTTTCGCTCCTTATCCTGAACCGCCAACAACAGTTCGTCTCGCCCAATCGTCGAGGTTCCCGTTCGAGCGATCACCTGCGCCGCCGCAAGGTTGGCCAGGGCAACCCCATCCTCAATGCCGATCCCCGTCGCCATCGCAAAGACAAGCGTCGCGATGACCGTATCGCCCGCGCCCGAAACGTCGAACACCTCGCGCGCCACCGTGGGAATCTCGTGCAGCCCGTCCCGCTGGACCACCGCGATGCCATGAGCGCCCAGGGTAAGCGCCACGAAGTCGAGGTCCAAATAGTCACGCAGCCGCACCGCGCAATCCACTGGATCGTCCGCCGGCCAGCCCATCGCCTGGGCCAGCTCGATAATCTCCACCCGGTTCGGCTTGATCGCGGTCGCCCCGCCGTACTTCCCGTAATCACGGCCCTTCGGATCGACGATCACCGGAATTCCCCGCTCCCGGCAAAGCACGATGACCGCCTGACAAAGCTCCGGCGTGCAAACCCCCTTCGCATAGTCCGAAATGATCAGCGCCGTATAGCTGTCCCCGTCGAGCAGCGCCTGAACCCGGGCCACAATCTGATCGCTCTCGCTCACCGTCAAGGGCACCGCCCGCTCGTCGTCGAACCGCAAAACCTGCCGGTCGTCCGCAATCACGCGAGACTTAACGATCGTCGGGAAACGCGGCAACGCCACCACCGCATCCGTGCCAATCCCCGCCTGCGCGGCCGCATCGAGGAGAATCTGCGCGTCGCCATCCTGCCCCACGTACCCCGCCAGATCGACCGGCGCCCCCAGCGAAGCCAAGTTCGCCGCCACGTTCGCCGCGCCGCCGAGAACGACCGTTCTCCGCTCGACGCGAACCACCGGTACGGGTGCCTCAGGGGAGATTCTGGTCGCCGAGCCCCAGAGATAACGGTCGACGATCAGATCGCCCACCACTAGAATTCTTCCCTCGCCCGAGCGGCCGAGAAGAGCGGTTTTTACGGCTTGGATGTCCTTGAACATTCGGTAGAAACCAAGCGCCTTACCGGCGCGGCCCACTGGGAACTGTACCTGCCTGTCACAATTGGGTCAGCGGCATGATCATTCTCACAGGCGGCGCGGGCTTCGTCGGAAGCAACCTCCTCAAACGGCTGAACGCCGAAGGGATCGACGATATTCTCATCGTTGACAACCTGAAGAACGCGGACAAGTATCGCAACCTCGTCGGTGCCCGCTTTGCGGATATTGTCGACCGGTTCGAGTTCCGCCGTCTCCTAGAGACAGACCAAGCCCCGGCCAAGGTCGAAGCGATCCTCCATCAGGGCGCCTGCACCGATACCCTCGAGTACGACGGCCGGTACATGATGCGCACGAACTACGACGACTCCAAGGCGCTCCTCCACCTCGCCCTCGACCGCAAAGTTCCCTTCGTCTACGCCAGCTCCGGCGCCGTCTATGGCCACGCCCGCCTGGCCACCGAAGGTCCCGAAAACGAGTGGCCGCTCAACGTCTACGGCTACTCCAAACTCCAGTTCGACCGCTACGTCCGCCGCCTCTTGCCCTCGGCTAAGTCTCCGGTCGTGGGCCTCCGCTATTTCAACGTCTACGGCAACGGCGAATCCCACAAAGGCCGCATGGCCTCCATGGTCTATCACTTCACCAAACAACTCCAAGAGACCGGCGTCGCCAAACTCTTCGGCGAATACAGCGGTTACGCCCCAGGCGAATCGACGCGAGACTTCGTTTACGTGAATGACCTGGTGGATGTCAACCTCCACTTCCTCGTAAAGCCAACTGCAGGCGGCATCGTCAACGTCGGCAGCGGCGTGTTACGAACTTGGAACGACCTCGCCAACACCGTCATCGCCACCCTCGGCAAAGGCCAAATCGAATACGTCGACTTCCCGGAAGGCATGAAAGGCAAATACCAACTCGGCTCTCAAGCCGACCTCGCCGGACTTCGGGCCCTGGGCTACGCGAAGGAGTTCACGAGCCTTGAGGATGGCGTCAAGGACTATCTGACGACAATGGATTCGCTCACGGCGAAGTTCGAGGCGTAGTCAAACACATATAGACTGCGGTGGCCTGCCACCGCTTTTGGTCAGCGAGCCTGCTCGCGCAATCAGGACAAAATCCGCGCTCGCAGGCTCGCTCCACAAAAGCGGCGGCAGGCCACCGCACTCTATACAAGGCTAATCCACGCCCAACATCTTCTCAACCGCCTCAATCGCCAGGTGCAAAACCGTCATGTGCACCTCCTGGATCCGATCGGAAGTCTCCCCTGGCGCCATCACCACCAGGTCGCAAAGCGGCGCAAGCCGCCCGCCCCCACGCCCCAGAAATCCAACCACCTTAACCCCCTTCGCCCGCGCCGCCTCCGCCGCCAAGATCAGGTTGTTCGAATTCCCCGAAGTCGAAAGCAACACCAACACATCCCCCGCCTGCCCAAACGCCTCCACCAAACGGGAAAACACATGATCGAACCCGTAGTCGTTGCTCACGCAAGTCAGATGCGTCGACTCGCCCAACGCCATCGCCGGCAAAGGCGCCCGGTCCCTCCGGAAGCGCCCGGTGAACTCCTCAGCAAAGTGAAGCGCATCCGCCATGCTCCCCCCGTTCCCCGCCGCCAAGGCCTTCCCCCCGCTGCGAAAACTGTCGGCCAGCATCGCCGCAAACGCGTCGCATGCCACCAGGCAAGCCTCATCCCGGCGGAACAGATCCAGCACCCTCGCCGCCTCTGCCAACCCATCCTGAAACACCCCGCGCATTGACGCAAAGGTACCCTCCCCCATGTGGAGTGCGCTAATTTATTAGCGCTCTTGCCAGCCAATTTATTGGCGTGATCTCTACCTAGGAAGAAATTACGGAGATAAATCTCCTGGCCAAAGCGCAAATAAATTTGCGCACTCCACATGGGCTGCCATGCTTCCGCTCACCTCCCAAAAAGACAACCTCCGCGTCCTCGTCACCGGAGCCCGCGGAATGCTCGGCGCCGCCGTCGCCGAAGAACTCAAAACCCGCGGCCACGAACCCGTCCCCCTACCCCGCGAAGAGTTCGACATCTCCGACCCGATGTCCCCCGCCCGCCTGATCGCCGGCGAATACGGAACCATCGACGCCGTCATCAACTGCGCCGCCTACACCGCCGTTGACAAGGCCGAATCCGAGGAACGGGAGGCCTTCGAAGCCAATAGCATGGGACCGGCCTACCTGGGCCGGGCCTGCATGGTCCTCAGCACCCCTCTTATCCACCTCTCTACCGACTTCGTCTTCGACGGAACCTCCGAACAACCCTATGCGGAAGAGGACAAGACCAATCCCCTCTCCGTCTACGGACGCAGCAAACTCGAAGGCGAACGCGCCCTCGCCGCCAACCCCGTCGCCCGCGTCGTCCGAACCGCCTGGCTCTATGGCCAAGGCAAATGCTTCCCAAAGACCATGGTCGAAGCCCATCGCGCCGGCAAATCCCTCCGCGTCGTCGCCGACCAACGCGGCAACCCCACCTACGTCCCCGGCCTCGCCCGAACCCTCGTCGACATCCTCGAAGCCAACGTTCCCCCCGGCGTCTACCACGCGGTCGGCCCCGAAACCACGACCTGGCACGACTTCGCCACCCGAGCCATCCAAGCCGCCACCGGCGAAACCCCGAACATCACCCCGGTGGCAACCTCGGAATACCCAACCCCAGCCGTCCGCCCCAAGAACTCGGCTTTGGCGGATACCAAACTCTCCCTTTTCGGAATCCAACCGATGCGGCCATTGGACGAAGCGCTAACCGACTGGGCCTCCAAACTGGCCTAACCCATGTGGAGTGCGCAAATTTATTTGCGCTTTTGTCAGGAGATTTATCTCCGTAGCTGCCACTTAGCTACCGATCACGCCAATAAATTGGCTGACCAAAGCACAAATAAATTTGCGCACTCCACACCGAACCCTTACCCAAACCTCGGCAAAACCGCGTCCGCCAACATAGGTGCCACCGCATCCTTCCCCGAAATCACCGGATCCACCGCGTCCCACTCAACCCCAATCGCCGGATCGTCCCACCGGATCGCCCGGTCGCAAGAAGCGTCGTAATGCGCCGTCACCAGATAGGCAAAAAGCGCGAACTCCGACCTCACCACAAACCCATGCGCGAACCCCGGCGGGACGTAAACCTGCCGGTGGTTCTCTGCCGACAGCGTCTCTCCCCACCACTTCCCGAAGTGCGGCGACCCTTCGCGGATATCCACCACCACGTCGAACACCTCGCCCTGCACGCAGCTCACCAACTTCCCTTGCGGGTTCGGTTCCTGGTAATGCAGCCCACGCAACACGCCCTTAGCCGACCCCGAGAGATTCAATTGCACGAACGGCTCCGCGATCCCCGCCTCCCGATAGGTGGGCTCACGCCAAAGCTCTACAAAAAAGCCGCGCGCGTCGCCGAAAGCCTGGGGCTCGAACAGGATCGCGCCTGCGTCGCCGAGCGGTCGAAAGGTCACGAAAGGAGTATAACGAACCGATGAATCCTCGACGCGTCGCCGTTGTCATGGCCGGTGGTTCGGGCGAGCGCTTCTGGCCGCTCTCGACCGCAACCCGTCCCAAGCAGCTCCTTCGACTCACCAACCCCGACCGAACGATGATCGAAGAGGCCGTAGACCGCCTCGTCCCGATCGTGGGGACCGACGGAGTCTTCATCTCCACCACCATCCCCCTCGCCGGTCCCATCGGCGCCGCCGGCGTCGTGGACGAAAGCCGTATCCTCGCCGAGCCCCTGCGCCGAAACACCCTCGGCGCCCTTGTCTGGGTCGTCGCATCGCTCGTCGCCCGAGGCGAGACCGAAGCATCCGTCGGCATCGTCACCGCCGACCACGCCATTGGCGACCCCGACCGGTTTGCGGGAACCATCCGCGCCGCGCTGGAAGCCGCCGAACTCACCGGCGGTCTCGTCACCATCGGCGTCACCCCCGATCGACCGGAGATCGGTTACGGCTATATCGAGCGAAGCGACGAAGCCGTTTCTCTTTCCTCCGGCCGCCAGGCCTATGCCGCCCGTTCGTTCCGCGAGAAGCCGGATGCCGCGACGGCCAAGCAGTACGTCGAGGCCGGAACGTTTCTCTGGAATGCCGGCATGTTCTTCTTCACCGTTCCGGGCTTCCGAAACTCCCTTGCCGCCGTCCAGCCCGAGGCTTCGAGGATTCTCGACGAGGTCGCCTCGCTCATCGCTAAAGGCGATGCCGAAGGAGCCGCCGATCGCTTTGCGGGCCTTGAGTCGATTTCGTTCGACTACGCCGTCATGGAGAAAGCCGATACCGTCCACGTCGTCGAAAGCGACTTCCCCTGGGACGACGTCGGCGCCTGGGATGCCCTGGAGCGCACGCTTGGCACGGACGGCGAAGGCAATGTCCTTGTAGGCCCCGCCGCCGCGCTGGATGCAAAGGGATGCGTGGTCTACAACGACACCAGCCTTGCCGTCGGCGTCTGCGGGGTTGAAAACATCGTGGTGGTCGTGACCGCCACGGGCATCCTGGTTTGTCCAAAGGACGACGTGCAGCGGGTTCGCGAAATCGGGCGCGCGGCTCAGGCCGCTTCGTCAGCTACGTAAATCCCCCAGGTTGCCGCACATTTGACACCGTCAGGCCCCGAAAAAGACATGCTTTGACACGCTGGCTGACACGGTCGGCTGGTCATAACCTGTCCATGCGACTTCAATCGGCATTTCTGATTACGGCATCCTTGATGGCTTCTGGCGCTTCAGCCCAGACCATCATCTCCGGCGGCAACTACATCGGCTCGAACGGCGTTGCTGGCCACAACGGCACCATGGGGCAGAGCGGGGTTGCGGGCACGAAAGGCGCGGATGGAATCGATGGGGCGTACGGCAGCTTCGACTTCTTCCACGGGGGGCGAGGTGGAGACGGCACCAACGGCGGGGCGGGGGGCCATGGAACGAACGGAACGAATGGAACGAACGGAACCGACGGTGCCGACGCCTATACCGGTCTCGTGCTGCAGGGTAGTTCGTTCCGGATCATGGGAGGAACCTTCTCTGGAGGGCGAGGAGGCGACGGCGGGAACGGCGGCCAAGGCGGCAGCGGCGGCGTAGGCGGAGACAGCGGTCGTGGCGGCGGGGGAGGCCATGGAGGGAACAGCGCCATTACAGGAGGCGACGGGGGGAATGGCGGGAATGCCGGCAATGGCGGAGACGGTGGAAATGGAGGAAATGGAGGAAACGGTGGTCGCGGAGGAAATGGAGGCGTGGCCCTCTACGTCTTCGGCTCAGCGGTGGTTGACGTCTACGGGGGTCAGTACACCGGTGGGTATGGCGGGGCTCACGGCCTGCGCGGGCCTTACGGTAGCGCCGGGGGCGGTGGGTGGGGCAACAGCGCCAGTACCGCCGGACTTCCTGGAGTAGGCATCAACAACGGTTCCTTCGGCTCTTACGGTCTTGCCGGTCTTCACGGAGCCAGTGGACTCAATGGGGTCTATGGAGTGGACGGCATCTACGGAGCGACGGGGGACGAATTTGTGGCGGACCACTCTTCGATCATTCTTCACGAGAACACCGCGATGGGCGGCCTTACTCTGAACGGCAACATTATCGAGGGCTACCTAGAGAGCGGCGAGATGATTTACGCACACTTCTCCACGCTCAACGGCGGTACCGTCACGATCGCTCCGCCTCAAGCCGTCCCCGAGCCTGCGTCCATTGCGGCGCTCGGCTTCGGCGCGGCAGGACTGCTACGCAGACGACGCAAATCCAACCGCGCCTAGTCGGTCGGTTTGGTTTGGCCGTGATAGACGCGATCCCTGTCGGCTCGCAGTCAAACCGCGGCCAGCCAGATCCCGCCTGTCAGGACGGTTTGGCGATCCTTCCGATCAATGGCGATCAGGCAAAGCCACCACACACCGGAGTTAAGATCATTAATTTAATTAACTATTAAATTGCTATCGTTTTGGATGTTCCGAGATTTCACCGAGAAAAAATCTCAATCTCAGGTTCAAATTCAGAGAATCAGACCCTGAAAACCAAAAACCTTAAGCCCGAATTTGAACCTAAGCGACGCCGTAATAGCCGCGAAACCACGTCACAAACCGCGCCACCCCTTCCTCAACCGGCGTCGAAGGCTGGAACCCTACGTCCCGCGTAAGATCGGCCACGTCCGCAAACGTTGCCAAAACGTCGCCCGGCTGCATCGGTAAAAGCTCCTTCACCGCCGGCCGCCCCATGGCCGCTTCCATGATCTCGATAAACCGCAGCAACTCCACCGGCTGGTGGTTGCCGATGTTGTAAAGCCGATAAGGCGCCCGACTCGTCGCCGGATCGGCCACCAAAGCATCCCATGAGGGATTCGCCGCCGGAGGTCGTGCCAATGCCGCAACAATGCCGGCGGCGATGTCGTCCACGTACGTGAAGTCCCGCTTCATCCGCCCCTCGTTAAACACCTTAATCGGCTTCCCGTCCGCAATCGCCCGGGCAAACAGCATCGGCGCCATATCCGGCCGCCCCCAAGGCCCGTAGACGGTAAAGAACCGCAACCCCGTCGTCGGCAAGCCGAACAGATGGCTGTAGCTGTGCGCCATCGCCTCATTCGCCTTCTTCGTCGCCCCGTAAAGGCTCACCGGATGATCCGTCCCCGCATGCTCGGAGAACGGCATCGTTTCGTTCAGCCCGTAGACCGACGAACTGGAAGCGTAAACCAGATGCCCCGCCTTAACCGCCCGGCAGGCCTCCAGCACATTGAGGAATCCCACCACGTTCGACTGCACGTAAATGCCCGGATTGTCGATCGAGTGCCGCACTCCCGCCTGCGCCGCCAAATGAATCACCCGCGAGAACCGATGCTTCTCAAACAGGTCGCGGACCGTCTTCTCATCCGCCACATCGCCCTCGACGAACTCAAACTCGCCCTGGATCTGCGTCAGCCGATCTTGCTTCAGGCTAACGTCGTAATAGTCGTTGAGGTTATCCAGCCCCACCACCGATTCGCCTGCCCTTAACAGGGCATTTGTCGTGTGAAAGCCGATAAAGCCCGCGGCCCCGGTTACAAGCACGGGCCCTTGGTCGGTCATTCCCAAAAGTATTCCCTATCCGGGGCTGTCCACAAGCCGCGCCAGTTGGCGGCCGTACTCCGTTTTCAGCAAAGGCTCGTAACAACGCCGCAAACCCTCTGCGTCGATCCACCCTTTCCGAAACGCGATCTCCTCCGGCGAAGCCACCAAAAGTCCCTGCCGCTTCTCGATCGTCTCCACAAAGTTGGAAGCCTGATTCAGAGACTCATGCGTCCCCGTATCAAGCCAAGCCGACCCTCGCCCGATCGTCTCGACCTTCAAACGCCCCTGGCGCAAATAAGCTTCGTTGACTGCGGTGATCTCGTACTCACCCCGCCCCGACCGCCCCACAGCCTTCGCGATCTCCGGAGCATCCGAAGGATAGAAATAAAGCCCGGTCACCGCATAGTTCGACTTTGGCACCGCCGGCTTCTCCTCGATGCTCACCGGACGTCCCTCCGCATCGAACTCCACCACCCCGTACTCCGTGGGGTTCAAAACGTGGTAAGCGAACACCGTTGCCTCGTTCTCCCGCGCCGCCGCCACCCGCATCTGCTCGGGCAGTCCGTGGCCATAGAAAATGTTGTCCCCCAACACCAGCGCCCCGCCCTCGCCCGCCAAGAACTCCTCCCCGATAATCAGCGCCTGCGCCAGCCCCTCCGGCTTCGGCTGCCCGGCGTACTCGATGCGAATCCCCCACTCGGACCCGTCACCCAAAAGCCGCTTAAACAGTTCCGCCTCATGCGGCGTGGTAATCAGAAGGATCTCCCTCAGCCCCGCCAGCATCAAAGTGCTCAGCGGGTAATAGACCATCGGCTTGTTGTACAGCGGAAGAAGCTGTTTGCTTACCGCTTTGGTGATCGGCCAAAGCCGCGTCCCAGTGCCGCCGGCGAGAACGATGCCCTTGCGGATCACGCTTCACCTCGGTATTGTTTAGATATCCACTTACGATATGCACCCGATCGAACTCGATCAACCCAGTGGGGGTTTGCCTTGTACCAATCAACCGTTTTCTTAAGCCCCTCTTCGAACGTTTCCTTAGGGGCCCAACCCAGTTCCTCTCGAATCTTGGTGGCGTCGACAGCGTAGCGATGATCGTGACCAGGCCGATCTTTAACGTACTTGACTAGTTCATTTGCATTTTTGCCCAGGGTTTCGCAAATGGCAATAACTATTTGAAGGTTGGTGCGTTCTTCACTGCCACCAACACAGTAAGTTTCACCGGACCGTCCTTTCTCGGCCACCTCCCAAATGGCTCGGCAGTGGTCATCGACGTAGAGCCAATCGCGCACATTCAGCCCATTTCCATAAACTGGAAGGGGCTTATCATCCATTGCGTTTAGGATCATCAGCGGTATTAGCTTTTCGGGAAATTGGCGGGGTCCGTAATTATTGCTGCAGTTTGTGATCGTGACGTGCATCCCGAAGGTTCGGGCGTAGGCACGAACAAGGTGGTCACTTGCTGCTTTGCTAGCACTATACGGACTACTCGGATCATAGGGTGTTGTCTCTACAAACTCCCCCTTATCCCCTAATGAGCCAAAAACTTCGTCGGTGCTTACGTGATGGAGTCGCTCAACTCCATAAGTTCGACACGCTTCCAACAGATTTATTGTCCCAACCACATTCGAACGGACAAATTGACGTGGTGCGGCGACGCTTCGATCTACGTGACTCTCGGCTGCGAAGTGAAATACTCGGTCCGGTCGAATAGCTTCAATCGCCCTTCCGAGGACTTGCGAGTGCGCAATGTCAATTTTTCGAAAGTGATAGTTTGCCCTACCGCTTACTTCGTTCAGGCTATCCGAATTCGCCGCGTAGCCCATCTTGTCGATATTCCAGAACTGGATCTCCGGATGCGCGGGAACGAAGAGGTTCAGAAAAGCCGAGCCAATAAAGCCCGCGCCACCCGTGACCAAAACGGTCATAGGTGGCGCTTCCGGAAAGACGACGTTGTGATCATGGCTTCACTATACGGCAACGCTCCCCAGTCGCTTTGAGTTCGCGCATACGGCACCCTCGTGGCGTGGGCGGCTCGCCCTCGCTTGCGCCTTACGCATATGCCAGGAAACCGACATGTGCCACGCATGCCGCCGAGTTATCTCGGCAACGACGTCAGCCGCGAGAACCGAATCATCCCATTCGGCGCAAGGCTTCGACCGGTCGAAGAGGCCCAGTAGGTGCCCGACGTCACGTTGCTGTCGCTCACGATCTGCGTCGAAACTCCGCTCGCGTAGACGTAGATTCCCGGAGCATCCGACGTCGCCGTGGCGGCATAGGAGATCCGGATTCCGGTGTCGTCGAACGAGGCGCCGTATTCGCTTCGACCCGCCGTATTGGTCAGTCGCCGAATCGTGCCGCCCGCCGTAGGGATCGTGTAGAGGTCGAAGTCGCCCCGATCTAGATCCAACGCAGAATAGACCACCTGCGTCCCGTCGCGGCTAAGGGCCGGCATGTGGTTGAAGCCCCCACTAACCAGCGTACGCTTTGCCCCGGTCGAGGCGGTCCATACCATGACCGCAGTTGCCTCGCCCGACAACTTAACATAAACCGCCTGCGCCCCGTCCGACCGAACCTCCGCCGACTCAGCCTGGTCAACGAGGGTTGCCACTCCGCCCTGCGCGGCATAGAGTCCTCGCACCCCGGACGAAACGGCCAACAGAAAAACGGTTCCGTCGGAGGTCGCCTGGATCATGCTGACATCCTCGAAGGTGCGGTTAACGAGCAGTGTGCCGCCCGAAAGTGAGGAGCTTCGGTAGATCGAGAAAGTGCCGGTAGAACCGACGTCGGAAGCGTAAATGAACTTGCCCGATTGCATAGGATCGGCGATCGCACAGGTCACACCGAGAGGAAGCGCCGCCATCTCCTCCAGGCCGCTCCCTGAGGAGAGCACCGAACGGACCGCCGTCGTCGATCCACCCGATACGAAGTAGATCGCGTTGGCCCGCAAGAACCCGGGCGTCTCCCCCGAGCCACCGGTCGTTGACCCGGTCGTCGAGCCGGCGGTTGATCCCGCGGTGGTTGAACCGCTGGTACTCCCCGTCGTCGAGCCCGTCGTGCTTCCGGCGGTCGATCCCGCCGAGCTGCCCGAAGTCGAGCCTGCCGTACTGCCGCTGGTGGGGCCCGCCGTTGATCCGGCCGTACTACCACTGGTCGAACCTGACGTGGAACCGGTCGTCGAACCGGCGGTACTGCCCGCAGTCGATCCGGCTGTGCTGCCACTGGTCGAACCCGACGTTGAACCCGATGTCGAGCCGGCCGTGGACCCGGCGGTTGAGCCCGATGTGAGGGTCGAACCCGCCGTCGAGCCGTCGGTCGAGCCGGTGGGCGTCGCGTGAGAAACGCTCGACGCGCCACCCCCGCCACCGCCACATCCGACAAGAAGCCCGCCCATCGCAACCGCGATGCCTCCAACCACCGTCGCGGTTCCCAGCCGAATACCCAGTACGTTCATGTCTGAGTTACATATCGGCAGGCAAAACTACCATGCCTAGGTTTTTAGCGTGAAATACACGTTACTTGTAGGGAGCGCAAAGCGGATCGCCGACGACGATATCCTTCCAATGCACCGCCGGCGAGGCCGAATAGAAGCTATCCGCCAAGTTTGCCCCCGACGTGTACCGATCGAAGAGGAGATCCGGTTTGGCCATGGCGATGAGGTAGGGTTCGCTTACATAACCCTTCACTCCGGTCACGCCCTGGGCGATGAGGTCCGCGATAAGGCTCTGACCACCTGTCACCGGGTGAAAGCTTCGGCCGCTCGTCGAAACGAACGTCTCGGCGATCGCCCCGGCTTGGAATCTCAGTGAGTGATAGACGTTGACGTCGTACTTGTTGTCGTTGCTCCCCCACGAAACGTAGCCCGCAACCGGCTCCGCTGAACCGACGAAGGTCAGTTCCTTATCGAAGATCGTGGAGAAACCCTTGGTCTTAAGAATGTCGGTGGCCTTGTCCATCAATAGCTGGAGCTCGCCATAGCTGGACACGCGCTTCCCGGGCGTCTGGTCCAGCAGGAAGGGGCCTTTGCTCTTCTTGGCCGCCAAGGAGCGGTCCACCAGCGCGCGGCCATCTTCCAAACTGTAGCCATCCAGACGACAGGCCAAATAGATTCCAAATTTGGCGTGGCTGAACGGCTCCGTCTTGCCAAAGTACGGGTTGTCGGCAATTTCGCAGGTCGCGGTACCAACGGTCAGCGGTTGCCTCTTGACTTCACCAGACATCAGCAACGAGTCGACCGAATAGCCGCCCTCACGAACCCGCAACGGGATGCCGCGAATGAGGAGAAGATAGTCGATTGGATTCTTCGTCTTGGCGAGAGCGGCCTTCACCGGCGCCTGGATCTCCGTCTCAAACTGGGCCCGCCGAATCTCGTCGGTGGGCGTCGTCTCCAAAAGGACGATGTTGTCCTTGGGCACGCCCCGCTTCCCCGCGTAGTACTGACCGAGCCGGATCGAGTCGGGGTCGCTGCTGTTCACGATCACCAACACCCGCTTCCCCTGCGAAACGTCCGGCTGAGCTCCAATCCATACACCCGCCGCCAAGGCCAAAACCAACATAGCTCTACTATACGTAGCCTTGGCCCGAAATCGGTGTTTAGACGCGGGTGCGGAAGTAATCGATGGTCTGGCGCAAACCGTCTTCTAACGAAGTGGTCGGCTCCCAACCCAAGATCTCACGGGCCCGGGTGAGGTCGGGCCGGCGTTGGCGAGGATCGTCCACGGCCGCTTGACGGTGCACGATCGTGCTGTCCGAACCGATCGCATCGCGGACAGCTTCGGCAAACTGAAGAATTGTCCGCTCGTGCAGCGATCCGATGTTGACCGGCTCGGTGAAGTCCGAATTCATCAACCGCCAGACGCCGTCGATGGTGTCCGAGCAGTAGCCGAACGAACGCGTCTGGTGGCCGTCGCCGTAGATCGTAATCGGTTCCCCCCGAAGCGCCTGGGCGATGAAATTGGGAACGACCCGGCCGTCGTCAAGCCGCATCCGCGGGCCGTAGGTATTGAAGAACCGAACAATGTGGGTCTGGACGCCGTGGACGTTCCGGTAGGCCATGGTCATGGCTTCCGCGTAACGCTTCGCCTCGTCATAGACACCGCGCGGCCCGATGGGGTTGACGTTGCCCCAATAGGTCTCTGGCTGGGGACTGACGTGTGGATCGCCGTAGACTTCGCTGGTCGAGGCAAGCAGGAACTTCGCCCCCTTTGCCTTAGCCAAGCCCAGGGCCTTGTGGGTGCCGAGGGCGCCGACCTTCATGACTTGGATCGGAAACCGCTCGAAATCCACGGGGCTTGCAGGACTGGCGAAGTGGAACACGTAATCCACCGGACCCTCGATGTAGAGATATTCCGTAACGTCCTGATGGATAAAACGAAAGTCTGGTCGGCCAACCAGATGAGCGATGTTATCGGTACTGCCCGTGATGAGGTTATCGATCGCGATAACCTCGACTTTCTCTTTCAGCAATCGATCCGCAAGGTGAGATCCAAGAAAACCGGCTCCTCCGGTAACGACAGCCCGCATACCTTCAATATAGCCACTGCGGCCCTATTCGGACCAGCAGTCTTTGTCGCCGCCCTGAATCGCCTCCTCCAGCCGGCTCTTCGTCACCTTCGCGTGGCCATCCGCAAACGTCAGCGCCGCGCCACCCGCGTGGCGGAGAGCGAGGTGGTCGGCCTGGGGGTGAAAGAACCCGTCGTTGGTTCCGAACTTGGCGTCTTGACCCACACCTTCCTCCCCTAAAAGCATGGTGGCCGAAGGGTTCGGCACCTGGGTTCCGGAGAGCGACGGGTTGATGCCGTAGTGGAAGGGCGGGACGATGAGACAGCCGTTGAAAGCGAACGAGTTGCCTGAGGTCGCCTGATCCGGATCGAGGGGGGCTTTGAAGATGTCCGAGTTCTTAACGTAAGGGAAAAGAACCCCCTTGCGGACGTCGAATTTGCCCGCGACGTCGACCCCAAACTCGTTGATAAAGATCCATCCGCCGGCCTGCCCCTCCCCGTCCCAACCCTCGGCGGAGGGCGGCATCACGTCGTCGGCGTCTCCGGCATAGAGCGCGTAAGCGGTGCCAAGTTGACGGGCATTGGAGAGGGTCGCGCTGGTCTTGGCCGCTCGTTTGGCCTGGGCGAAAACGGGGAACAAGATTCCGGCCAGCACCGCGATAATCGCGATAACGACCAACAGTTCGATTAAGGTGAAAGCTCTTTTCATTGCGCTCGCTCCAGGTTGATGTCCTGCGTATCCGTCTTCCCTTCGAACGGAACGTTTTCCTGTCGCAGGGTCAGGTGGTCTCCTTTCACCGTGATCGCCACCTTCGTCTGGGTCAGGCCTTTGGTCGTCGCGGGCTTTCCAACAAGCCGAATCGTGCCCTCCCCTCGGATGGCAAGCTCTTGGAAACCGGTCATGGTGAGTTCTTCGACTTTGCCATCGCCCATCTTGACCAGCATATGGCCGGTTTTCGGGTCGATCGACATCACCTTCCGGTCGCCATGGTGCAGCTCCGGCACCTTGATCGTAAACCTCAGCTTCAGCCCTCCATCCTCCGGTTGGAAATCGATCTGCATCCGCGTCGTTCCGGTTGCGTTGGGCTGGAACGAAGACAGATTCGTCGTGCCGGCCCACTTGCCCACAAGGGGACGGAAAGCCGCCCGGATGGTGGCGTCATCGTACTTGGGGGAGTTGGATTGGACAAAGACGAAGCCTCCGCCGAGAAGGAGGGTGGCGGCCGAGGCCGCGACGAGAGTTTTGGTGGTGGTGGTTGCCAATGCGATGAAAGTTCCTTTCGCCAGGAGAGTCCACGCCCCGATTCCGCCGCCTGACGAAGCGGCGGAGGGGACGGAGACGGCGGTAAGAAGGCTTTGCGGAACGGCGGCCTCGGCGCTGCGGTCAAGGACCACGACGAGCCCGGCGACGCTGACGGTGACTCCCGCCCGGCCCAAGTTGGCCCGCAAACGGTCGATCGCGCGGTTCACCCGCATTCGGGCGGCGTTCTCCCCGAGGTTCATCTCGGTCGCCACCTCGGACAAGCTCCGCCCTTCCAAGTACCGTAAGATCACAGCTTGCCGGTCGGCGGGACGAAGGCGGGCCAGAGCGTCGTTCAGATGAGGTTCGATCACCTCAGCGGCGTCGGAATTCATGGTGTGTTCCATTTCAGCGGAGGCCCTCGCCTCGCGCGCCTTCCGCCGCCGCTCCTCGCGAAGCAGGTTCCGGGACGCGAGCCGCGAAGCGGCAAACAGCCAACTGGCCAACGAGCGCTCCGCCCTCAAGCTGCGCGCCTTCTTGGCGAGCAGCAGGAACACGGTCTGGGACGCATCCTCGGCCAGCGCATCGTCACCGGTCTCCCGGCGGCAGGTAGCGTGGACGAGGCGAGCATGGCGCTCGACAAGCCGCCCGAATGCTTCGGCATCGCGAGACTCCGCAAAGCGGTGAAGCAGTTGGTCGTCGGTCAATTGGCTCAAAGGGGTTCTCCGTTCGATCTGCCTTCTTAAGCAGTCTCACCCATTGCTGTCCACCGCTTTCCCAAAGCGCACATCAAGCGGGACTTTCGGCCTTCCGAAGAAATTTAAAATTACTTTGGTCCTGTATTGTTGAGGGGTCGTACACCGACGCCCAAATGAGCTTGCCGACACTAGCCTCATGCCGAAATTCACACGGACAACTCACCCACAATTTCCTTCCGGAAGGCACCGGCCAACATAGTTCCGGTTACCCTAGCGCAGCCCTTTCCATGGGTAGGTGACTTGACCCTAATTAACCAGATTGGTCTATTCGGCAGACTCAAAAACCTGCATTAGAATGTGCCTAGGCAAGGTTGTTGACTGAGCGCCTTGACAGGTCTGATATGCAAAAACGCGCCTTCACCCTCATCGAACTTCTGGTGGTTATCGCGATCATTGCGATCCTAGCGGCAATCCTTTTCCCCGTCTTCGCCCAGGCCAAAGCGGCCGCAAAAAAGACGAGCTGCCTAAGCAACGAAAAGCAGATCAACCTCGCGTCGATCATGTACGCGGGCGACGCAGACGATACTTTAGTCATGGGCTGGAACAACAGCGACAACATCTATCGCATCGATGGATCGACCTATCGCAACTGGTTCCCTTGGACGGCTGCCATCCAGCCATACCTCAAGAACCTGAACATCCTGCTTTGCCCAGACAATCAAAGCAACTCGTTTATCACCGCCGCCAACCCGGATGCGCGAACAAAGATCTACTCCCCCTACGGCTACAACTACGGCTACCTCGGTAACTTTGCCGGCGTCGATCCCAGCGGGAGCGGAACCTACCTTTGGACCCCAATCTCCGCGACCTCAGTGAACCGGCCGGCCAACACTGTGATGTTCGTTGAGAACGTGGGCGTGAACTATGCAAGCGCCGACCATGCCTACGTTTGGACACAACCCATTGGCCCGATCGTAGAGCCGCCCGACGCCTATCTAAGCGACCACGTCTTCTTCGGCAGCGGCTGGGGTAACCAGACGGACTTCACTCAATACTTCGACTTCCCAGGTTACGGAGGCGTGTCTTGGCGCCACGGAAGCGGCGCGTTCGTGCCGAACAAACTCCCCGTCGGAGGAGCCAATACCGCCTTCGTCGATGGCCACGTGAAGTATTTCCGCCCCGGTGGTCTGGCTGCCGGGACCAACTTCTCCCCGAGTCAGTCGGGGGCCAACGTCTATCAGGTCGACCCATCTCAGTACCTCTGGGACCCACGCAACTAAAGACCTTTGCTCTCGAGTCCCTCGCCCCCGGGGCGGGGGATCGACTCCTACCAATATGAACATCCGTCGAATTTGCTTTCTCTTCTTCACTCTAGTAGCCGGAAGCCTCCCTCTCGGGGGCTGCTCCGGCGCCGAAGAGCCCGTCGATAAGCCCCTCATGACCAACGCCCCCCCACCCCCACCCCGCCCCAACAAACCCAGCGTCACCCCCAGCGGAGCCGGAAACGCCCCCGCCACAAGCGGCGCCTAAGGCAGATATACTAACAACCCCAGCACGGCCTCGTAGCTCAGGGGATAGAGCGCCTCCGTCCTAAGGAGGGCGTCGGGGGTTCGAGTCCCTCCGGGGCCGCCAGTTATTTGAACCAGGGACAACTCATTGAATCCTTCAAATGGCCCTAATGCGAGACGTATCTGTCATTAACTATTGAGAGACGCGGGAGCTTCCGGTTATCTAGAGCCTAATTTCTGCGGATAACGCCCTCCGCGCAAGGGAGGGCATCGAGAGATCGTGAAGAGGAGAGGGCTTCGAGAACTCGAAGCCGAGCGATAATAGCGACAGCGAAAATAGGCATATAATGTGCCTACATGAGTTCTCGTGCCCTCACTCTTCTAGCGCAAGCATTGGCCTGGGCAGGAATATTTGTGACGGGGATGCTGAGTTATCAGGAGGCGGCTTCGCTAACCCTTCCTTGCGGGGGAAGTGGCGGATGTGAAGCACTCCGCCACAGCCCGGTATCGCACCTGGGAACCGTACCCATTGCCTACCTCGGATTTCTTGCTTACCTCGCCCTGCTGGCGCTGTCGGTCACTTGTGGACTCAGAAAAAACTCTGCGGTAACGTGCACTCGGTTTAACATTATTATTTCAGGATCCGGGTTAATTGTCAGTATATCTCTAACCGCATATTCTATCTTTTTTATGGGCACCTACTGTACCTGGTGCTTGACTTCGGGCATTATTATGTCTTTATCATTTGCTGTTCACTCTCTTTTGTGGGGAGGCAAAGATTCCTCCGTCCTGCCTAGTAAGCGCGGAACCGTTTGCGTCGCTTGCCTCTGCCTCTGCCTCTGCATCCTGCTCTTCGGTGTATTTCGGCCCACGCCTCAAGGGAATCAATACGATAGGGAAAGGGTCGCAAACGTCACCACCCAAGAACTCTTAGGACAATTCCCTCACAACCTAGGACCTTCCGGTTCTCGTGTCAAGATTTTTCTATTTGCTGACCTTCAGTGTCCGGCTTGCACCCAAGCCATTGGGGAACTTAGGTCTTTAGTTCGCGATTACACCGGCTTAGTTGTCCATTACCGCCACTTCCCTCTTAAAGGACACCCCCTCGCAAAAGACGAGGCAATCCTATCCGAGGTAGCTGCCCACTACGGCAAATTCTGGGAGTTTATTGACTACCTCCACAAAGGATTTCCAAGAACGCGGGAGGATCTTCAAAAGACCGCGCTGGCTTTTGGGCTTCCCAGGGCCGACTGCGATGAGGAGACAAATGTTGGGACATCCTCCCGAAAACTCGTTGAGACGGATCTGGCCCTTGCGGATTCGCTGGCACTAAGTCAAACGCCGACCATCATCGTCGTAGCGCCCGGAGTTAAACCACGTGTGGTGGAGCCGGCAAACCTTCAAAAAGTGCTTCGGTCGAAGCCCTACTCTATTGTGTCAACCATAAACGTTGGTAAGCGTTGACTTCTACATTGCATTTTATTACTGTCGTGTATGTTGGAAATGTGCCGTGCAGGCATTCGCCCGGGGGCGGACTTGGACGCGATGCCGGAAAACGCGAGTTGGTGGTTCGAAGAAAATGACGTGGGTCGCGCTCTTTCTCTGGTTCATCGCTTTTTCCCTAATCGGCCTTATTGGCAACGCCCTGCTGGCTTGGATCGGGGTCGAAAGCTCCCAAATTCGTTGCCTCCTCAGCAAAGCGGGAGGACTCGCTGCTTTCACCGCGTTCTTATGGATCGCTGGATACCTGCCCGGCGACTTTCTAACTCGGATGCTAGAGTTAGCCCTCCTGGCGATTGGCAGCTTAGCTGCAGTTCTATATCTTCGGAGATCCAAAGCTAGCATCGGGGAACTCCTTCGGTTCGAAATGCTGTTCGCCGGTTTGGTCCTCGCCTTTCTCATTGCCAGAGGATTTCTCCCAACAGTGACGGACGGTGAAAAGCCGATGGACCTCATGCTGCTCAGTAGCAGCATGAGGGCAACCCATCTGCCCCCGGAGGACGCCTGGTTCGCCCGCCACCCGGTGAACTACTACTACTACGGTTTGTTTTGTTTCGGCCAGCTTGGGAAGGTGGTCGGGGCAAGCCCGTTTCAGACATTTAACTTCGGCTTAGCATCGACGTGGGCGCTCATCCTAATGGCACTTGGAGCTGCCGGTGGGCTAACGACCAAATCTTGGAGGGGAAGCGTGCTGCTGCCGGCTATTTATGCGCTCATTGGGAATCTTGGTGCCGCGGCGCAACTTTGGGGGGGAGGTACGGGGGAATTTAACTGGTGGGCGCCCTCGCGCACTGTTCCGGCGGGCATCACAGAGTTTCCGGCGTTTTCCTACCTCTTCGGCGACTTCCACCCGCACATGATTAATCACGTCTGGCTCTCCCTGTTCCTCGTATTGGCGCTGATTTACAGGAAGCAGGAAAAACCGTCGACGTTGATCCCCTTCGGGGCTCTAGCGGGAATTATCTTCGCGACGAACACGTGGAGCATGATTTGCGTTCTCCTCCTCGCAACCGCGTTACTACCCCGATCGGCAATGACCCTTACGAAAGTTGCTTCGGCCACGCTTTGCTTCGCCCTCATCACGGTTCCATACGTAATGAAAGGCGAAAGGACGATCGACGGCCTGGCCTTGGTAACCCAACGAAGTTCCGGAACTGGATTCGCGTTACACTGGGCGATCCTGGCGGTTGGAGCCACGGCCGCCCTCACCTACGTCCGAGAAAGCGTCATTCCCCGACTTATCCTCGTGTCCCTAGCCCTTATTGCGCTCCCAGAGTTTGTATACATCGCTTCCGGCGACGGCCTGGGTCGCACGAACACTCTCTTCAAGTTCTGGTGGGATGCGTGGTTGGTACTAGCCATCGTTTCTTCGTGGGGGTACTTCGCCCTCCAGACGAGTCCGGTTAAGAGATTGGTAGCGGCCGTTTCACTAACTGCGGGGGCTATTTACCTGCCGCTCTCGCTGCCGGTCCGCTTTCGCCGCTTCGAGACTTGGTACGGAATAGATCCCGCAACCTACACCTTTGCGAAATATCCTTACTTGGCCTCCCCATACCAAAGACTCCTGACCCAACAACCGGCGTCGTACTTCGAGGCACCAGGTCTGTCTTACTCGAAAGACTCCCTTCTTGCGGCGTTCACCGGAATTCCAACGATGCTTGGGTGGATCGGCCATGAACGGCTCTGGCGAGCAAATAGCGCGGAGTTCCGAGAAATTCAACGTCTCGCATTGATCGCCGGTCGGAACGGCGTCTCCCCGGAACTGCAGCAACGCTACCAGTTCGAATTCGTGCACCTGCCAGATCCCAGTCAAGGGGCAGCAAAGAAGTTTACGTTCCCCACTCATTGACATGATTTCGAAAGCCCGACAGATCTTTCCGGCTCTTGCCATCGCCATCCTTCTAATCGCAATCCTCTATCGATTCCTTGATCTTGGGGGCAAACCCCTCCACCATGACGAGTCGCTGCACGCCTACTACAGTTGGGTGCTTTCGAAGTCCGGCAAGTACCGCTATGACCCAATGCTGCACGGCCCGCTTCTCTATTACCAAATAGCACTCAGCTTCCGGGCTTTTGGGCCCTCGGACGCAGTTTCACGACTAGCCCCTGCCGTGGCTGGAACCCTTTTGGTTGTTCTGTTCGCCTTTTTTCGCCGATTTTTCGGAGGTCGTGCGGCGCTAACCTGCATGCTAATCTCATGTTCATCGCCGATGCTTGTCTACGTGTCTAGGTTCGCCCGCCACGATATGACGAGCGCCCTGTGCACATTACTGCTAGTGTATTGCACCATGAGATTCATGAAGGTTCCCAGGCGTCGCTGGGTCATCCTGGGAGCGACAGCGGTCTCAATCAGCCTTGTCAATCATGAATTGACCTACCTCACCCTTGCGACGTATCTGCTCGCGCTGATCTATGTGCGAGTCACGGCTCCGGAGAGTGAGAAGACCTCTTCCGCGGCCCGCGCGGCTTTCCTCGCCGCACTTCCGGCTTCGCTCCTCACTTTCTGCGCAATATTTATTGCCTTTTATTCATCTTTCTACACTAATCCATCAGGTGCCCTGCACGGCCTACCATCACCATGGGACCCGCAGAGTAGCGTTGGCTACTGGTTGGCCCAACATGAGGTACGGCGCGGGAGCCAACCCATTTACTACTATTTTATTGTTCTGGCCTTATATGAACCCATTCCTTTGCTCCTTGGCGGTGCGTCGGCGATCGGCGGCTTGGTCAGTTTTTCGAGGACGAGGCGCTTCGTTTCCGCGATGACGGTGTTCACGATGCTCGCCTACTCAGTGGGCGGCGAGCGCATGCCGTGGCTATCGATCCATCCCCTCATCCTGCTGATTGTCTGCTGCGGATTTTCCCTTAAGGGCTTGAGGTCTGTACCGATTGCTCGTCGCCAGGCGCTCTGTATCCCTTTAGCCGCCGTTGCCGGCTTTTCATTCTTCAACGCGTGGCGGCTGAGTTACCCGAACGCGGCTGACCCAAGAGAATTGGCTGTGTTCACTCAGACTCAAGTAGACGTCCGAAATGCGGCGGAGGCCGCCATCGCAAGTAAGCCCAGGCGCATCTACTATGACCGGGAACTGACCTGGCCGCTGGCCTGGTACCTTCGCACCGCGAACGCCCACATAGGTGTCGGGGACGACCGGCTAGATGCCGTCCTATCAAACAAGGAGACTCCGAGATATGTGGGTAACGACCATGACCTGCACTTTAGGTCATGGTGGATTCCCCCGTCCGGTTGGCCAGGCTTCAGTGCGATCGCCCGATACTATCTTTTTAGAGAGATCTGGGGCACATCTCAAAGCAAATTGTTTAATGTGTCTATCCCCAGATCGACTAGCCTCCGGCTTCGTTGATCGGAAGTGAAAGTAGCCGAGCGATCTGATTCTTGATCTACTCAGCTATGGCGGTCGATTCTGGGGTTGGCATGGCACAAACCTCGGTGGCCGTCGGCTCAGCGGTTGGCTCAGTGGTCGGCTCCGCCGTCGGCTCTGCGGTGGCGGTGGGCACGACCAAGGCGTTAAAGCCACCGTCGTTCGATCCATGGGCGAGCGGAACGAGCATTAGGACGACTGCGGAACAGGCACCGATCCAGGCAAAGGCCCCGTTAAGTTTTCTTTTCATTCTGTTACCTACACTCTAACTGCAAACGATCCACTGATAAGGGACGTCTGAAGTTAAACCGTGGACCTTATTATAGTACGACTCTTCGGGATATACCAATAAGTGGGTCCACATAGCCCCTCTTTATCTCGATAAAAGTTGTACCGAAAACTGAAAATTGCTATACAATCAATCCGACTCGTTGCCAGCGCGCACGAGCAACAGATGCACATGACGAAGAAATCTAGAATTTTTCTTGCGGAACACTCAAAGTTTCGCTGCCTCGCTTCTGTAGCTGCCATTGGCATTGCTGCGTTGTCGCAAGCCAATGCGGTTTGCGGTGATTGCGATACCGGCTACGCGTACTGCGCGATCGATTGCAGTCAGATCACCATGACGCCGGATGAGCAGACAACACCTGCGACCGTACCGTTGCATACCGATATGGTTTTGTGGGTGAAGGGTTATAACTGCGGTAGCAAGTGTCCTAAACCTTTCACGTATCCGAAGGATACGTTAACCAAGCATCAGAGTCTTAGCATAACCGTAACAGCCGGCGGCTCTTATACCGGAGCTTCGGACGTTTCCGCCAGCCTGAAGGATTATGCTGCGGCCAAACTCACTCATACCGTCTCAGCTTCCTTATCGGGAAGTGCTACTTGGACAACAAACAGCACGGAAACGTTGGAAAAGGCGGAAGAAAAGGTGACCATCCCAGGATGCAGCACAACGGGACGGAAGGAGTTTAGGTCGTACTATTCGTCCACCGCATTTCAGAAGAAGAAAGGATGGACCTGGTCCGCTCCTTCTCGCCCCAACACCAAGGACAGCTGGCCATGCACTGGTAGCTTCACCGGAACCGCAAATGGTTTCTGCAGCAACATAACCGCATCTGGAAATGGTGCCTTTGAATTTAAGGAATGGTCGTTTGTTTGGAGCGATCCGTCCTGCGATGCGGTCGGCGGACTGACTGGCCCTTGTAAGAAGTAAATCTCTCACGACCGGTTGGGTGGGAGGCAACCTTCCACCCCCACTTACCCCTCCACGCACACTAACTTGGCAAGATATCCATCGCACTTGTTCGTCGTCGCCCTCCTTGCGGCCCCATTTCAAGCCTACGGGCAGTCGTTCCCTGGTTCAATCGTTATTAAAAAAGGAAACCCGGGACTAATTACCCAGACTACGCCGCTCAAATCGGTGATTTCGCAAGCGAGTTCGGGAAATGGGAGCACCGAATGGAAAGAGAACATAAGGCTGCTCCTCGATATGCTTCCTCGGACATCGAGCAATGACCCCTGGCTTTGCAAAGGCTACTACACTCTGGCGCTCAATCAATACAAACTGGGTAGCTACGACGAGGCCATTAGGTCCGCAAATATTGCGCTGTCCTTACCCGAAAACGGCGGTGGAGTCTATATTGCCTCCCGTCAGTTAAAGCTTATGAGCTACAAGTCCCTTGGGCGTACTGAGGAAGCCATTAAAGCTGCCACCGAACTAGCAAAGTCCAAGCCTTCACCGTTTCTCTACGACCAAGTTGTCCCTGGGAGCTACTTCAAGAAGGCCTCCCTCCAGATGACGTTGCCTGAGTCAAAGGGAGGTGGTGCGCTCCAAGCCGCTAAGACCATGTCTGAGTTGGCCAAAAGGTGTGTTACCGAGGGCCCTGGGTGGAATTCGATGCATGCTCAGGCTCTGGAAATGGCGGGAGACACCTATCTCAAAGCGGGCATGACGAGCAAAGCACTCGCCGCTTACGTGGAATACCTGAAGAATTTCCCGAGGACAGATGAGTCTGCCATGATCGCGACGCTGAAAAATCGTATCGAAAACGGCTCCGATATCGAGAACTATCTAAAGAAACAGAAGGAAATTTGCCTGAAGTACCCCACGAACTCTGGGGGGGGGCACTACGCCTTAGCTGAGTATTCCACCCCCTTGATGTCTGCAAACCGATTCGACGAAGCTCTTCCGGTTCTTAAACGGGTCCTGGTATACGCGCCAAAGGCCGAGGATCCTTACTACTCTGTAGAGTCCGCGGCTAACGCCGGTCTGAATATGGTGATGATTTACCTTGACAGAAAGGAGTTGGATCATGCTCGTGGCATCCTTGCAATTCTTGGAGACCGGTTTTCGACTCAGCAAGGTTACGCTTCAGCCAAGAAGCTCGTTGACGAGTACGTAGTCGCATCTAAGGGAACCAGTTCCAACGAACGACCTCAGCAGCTTGCCACAGTGGCTTGCACCGGTGTACTCGTCATCGGCGCCGGGGGCTTTCTGCTACGACGCAGAAAGAGCGGAGGTTCGAAATGACACTCAGCGGCCAAAAAGGGAGACTCCTAGGCCTCGCCGGGGCTGTCGCCGTCCTTCTAGCAGCTTGCGGGCCACCTAAAAACGCGACGGTCGGCACGTTGGCAGTGGTTTCCTCCAAGCCTGATCCTAACCGTAGACTTCCTTGGGCAAGAATCGATCTTGACATTGGCGAGCGAATCATTGGCTCAACATCAGTTATTAAGACCGAACTTATCCCATCGAGCCTTGACGGTCTTGCAGCCATGCCCCCTCAGTCGGCTCAAGGGAGTTGTGGCTGCATCAAGCCCGAGATCGTTAGTGCGCCAGGTAAGAAACCAGAACTTAAGTTCAGCTTTACCGCCTCAGGACCCTCGCAGCTGGTAAAGGAACACATCAATCTTATTGGGCTGAATCACGAAAGTGTGGGGACCGTGAATTTCACGGCTCAAACCGTTCCAGCCTTCAAGTTCGTGCCTCCTGAGTTGAAACTTGATCGCGCGGCGGGCGGAAAAGCGCCAACTGCAAGCATCCTCGTGCGCGTCGCGCCGGGATGCAAACCCCAATTCGTTCCTTCTGGCCAAGGCGTTGTGGAAGTAAAAATCACAGCCGGAATTGGCACAAACCAGTTCGCAGAGATCCGGCCAAGTCCTAAGTTGGTCCCAGGACCTTTCCAAACAAATCTTGCCTGGAGGGATGTCAGCGGGACCGCCCCAGGCGTTCGGACACTACTGCCGGTTTCGGGTTACATTTCCGGACCTGTTGAAGCCCATCCGAGATCACTAATTTTCGAAGGTGAAAGGTCGAAGGGAACTCTAACAACGACTTTCGACCTGATCGGCGACTTGTCCCAAACATCGGCGATGGTCACGTTTGACGGTCGACAACAATTGCCGGCCGAGATAGACAAAATCGGGGGAGACGGGCGGCGCGCCAAGTACCGACTGAAACTTTCCGTTGCCAGGGCTGTGCCTGGTCTCGTCCCTGGGACGATCTTGCTGAAACACAAAGAGAAAGGGTCCATCCTACGCATCCCGTTTCAAGCCTATGTTTCCTTCTAACGAGGTTTGCTGGCCTTTACAGAACGGGCTTCCTGGCGGACGGTTGGTCAGTCGCACCCTCCCTTCCCCTTCAAGAAGCATTGGATCGGCCTAACCAGCACATCCTGAAACACTGACCACACATGCAATTCCAAACATTCGAAAAGACTGCACCCGTTTTATCCGTGGTCGTGCCGTGTTTCAATGAGGAGGCCGTGATCGAAATGATGCATGACTCCCTGGTTAAGGAGCTTCGGGAGCTTTGCATAACCGCGGAAATCATCTATGTCGATGACGGAAGCGGAGACGCTACTCTGTCGATTCTTCGAGGGCTTGACAGCCAGGGAATCGATTTGCACGTCATTGCGCTTTCCAGAAATTTCGGGCACCAGATTGCAGTGACGGCGGGCATCGACGCGGCGGTAGGAGAGGCGGTCGTTCTGATCGACGCAGATTTGCAAGATCCTCCGTCGGTCATTCCTCTGATGTTGGAGCAGTGGCGGCAGGGCTACGATGTAATCTACGGTCGCCGCAGGGAGAGAGTGGGAGAAAGCTTCTTCAAGCGAAAGTCCGCCCACGTCTTCTACGGCCTACTCGGTCGAATGTCCTCCGTCCCCATTCCGATTGATACCGGAGATTTTAGGTTAATGAGCCGCCGGGTCGTAGATAGCCTCCGGCAGATGCCGGAACGAGATCGCTTTATTCGAGGAATGGTCAGTTGGGTTGGTTTCCGCCAGTGCGAGGTTTTGTACGATCGTGATGCAAGGCGCGCGGGTACGAGCAAATATCCGCTAAGGAAGATGATCCGCTTCGCATGCGACGGGCTGACTTCCTTCTCTACTGAACCACTTCGAGCGGTACTCCGATTGGGACTATTCGTGAGCGCGACTGCGTTTGCCGGCGTCATCTATGCGCTTATTATGCGAATCTTTACCGCAAACTGGGTCAGCGGTTGGACGCTTCTCATCATAGCCGTGCTCTTGCTTGGAGGATTTCAACTCGTTTGTCTTGGCGTGATCGGCGAATACGTGGCCCGGATCTACCAAGAGGTCAAGCGCAGACCGCTTTACTTTGTGTCCGAAGACACCCTCCGATCCGGCCAGCAAATCCCTCCGGTAACGGCGGACGAACGCGAGTATCGTAGCCCATCTCGAACAGAAGCGGGGGCCTGGCAGGTCCGCGGATGAGCCCGTCCTCACCGCAAGAGCGCAATCATTTTAAGACCGCAAAGGCACTAGTTGGAGTCGCAATTGGCTCCGTCTTTGCCTGGCTAGCCCTCGACAAGTTAAACTGGTTGGCGGTCGGATCGGCACTTCGGGGCGCGTCTTTGAATTGGGTTGGCTTTGCCCTCGTCTGCCTGGGTGCCGGGTATGGGATGCGTCTCGTGCGATCGTGGATCATGCTCCTTCCGATGAATCCGGATCTTCGTCTTACACAGTGCGTCCGGCCATTCTTCGGAAGCTATGCGCTCAACAACGTTCTTCCGTTCCGGGCGGGAGACATTGCTCGCGTCTTTGCTTTCCAAAATGAAGTTGGCATCCATGCCGAGCAAATCGCCGGCACAATGGTCATCGAACGTGTTCTAGACCTTTTATGCGTAATCGTTTTTTTCGTGTCGACCGTCAATGGGTCCCAGATGACCGAAATACCTTCCGGGGTCATCTCGGGCATGACGGCCGCAGCGGGAGGAGGAGGCTTCCTGCTGCTCTTACTCGTTTTTGCTCCTCGTCAGGTGGCACGGTTTCTTGAAGCGCGAAACGCTAAAGGGAAGTTCGCGGGTCAGATCGCAGGATTTCTCGATTCGCTGGCTATTCTCCGATGTCCGAAACGGGTGGCAACTCTCGTCATTCTGTCGTTCGCCGCATGGCTTCTAGAGGGTTGCGCGTTCGCATCGGCCGCCATCGCGCTTCACGAACAAAGTGGCCTCAAAGGATCTTTGTTCGCAATGTCGGTAGGAACCCTTTCGACGGTTATCCCAAGCACCCCCGGTGCGGTCGGAGTATTCGACTATTTCACCGCTCTCGCGTATCGAGGGTATGGCTCGCAACCGGAACTGTCCACGATCGTGGCGCTCGTGGTTCACGCCGTGCTTTGGCTCCCTATTACCGTTGCTGGCCTTCTTGTCTTGATTCCCGCCCGGCGGCGTCGGCTGGACTTTACTCAGCCAACAGCGCCCGGAGAACCCATTTAATCGTGCAGAAATACGACACTATCGTTATCGGCGGCGGTTTCACGGGGCTTGCCGCTGCCTTGGATCTATCGCGTTCGGGACAGAAGGTTCTTCTTCTGGAAAAAGACTCGGCCGTGGGCGGCCTCGCAGGAAGCTTTGACGTTGAGGGACAGAGCCTCGAGAAATTCTATCATCACTGGTTCACCAACGACCGCGATATTGTCGCCTTGGCCAAAGATTTGGGGACAGAGGATCGGATCGTATACCGGCAAACACGGACCGGGATGTACTTTGGCAAAGACTTTTTCCGGCTCAGCAGCCCGAAAGACCTTCTCAGCTTTACTCCGCTTAGCCTAGCCGACCGCATACGCCTCGGCCTGCTCGCCCTCAAAGCCCAAAAGGTCAACGATTGGCAGCAACTTGAAAACAAAACGTCGGAAGAGTGGCTGATTTCGATGGGAGGCGAGACGGTCTATCGAAAGATCTGGGAGCCCATGCTTCGCGGTAAATTCGGCCAATTCGCCAGCGAAGTTTCCGCCGTGTGGTTCTGGAACAAACTTAAACTGCGAGGAGGAAGTCGAGGGAAAGGAGGCAAGGAGATGCTGGCCTATTATCAAGGTGGCTTCGCGTCCCTTGCCGAGAGCATGGTCCAAGAGATCCTCACGTCTGGAGGCGAAGTTCGCACCAACACGCCCGTGGTGGATCTGCTTATCGAGGATAGGGGGGTGACCGGCGTTCGAACCGAAGGCAGCTCGATCTACTCACGACAAGTCTTGGCTACCCAGCCTCTTCCCTTGTTCGCAAATATCGTGGAACCATACGTGGCGAGTGAGTACACCGCCTCACTGCGCAAAATTCAGTTTCTGGCAAACGTTTGCCTAGTTCTTGAGCTTGATCGGAGCCTTTCAGACACCTACTGGCTTAACGTTGCCGATCCGAACTTTCCCTACGTGGGCATCATCGAACACACAAACTTCGAGCCCAAGGAATCTTACCATGGGCGCCATATCGTATACCTTTCAAAATACTTACCCGAGTCCGATTTAATGTACTCCATGACGGACGAAGAGGTTCTGAACTACTCCATTCCCTTTATTTGCCGTATGTTCCCGGCCTTCCAGGCATCCTGGGTTCTTCGATCGCACGTCTGGAGGGCTCGCTTCGCGCAACCCATCGTCGTACGCGGCTACGGTAGTCTCATCCCGCAGATGGAAACGCCTCTTAGTGGCCTCTATCTTTGCACCATGGCGCAGATCTATCCGGAAGACCGCGGAACGAACTACGCAATCTGCACCGGACGAAACGCCGCCAAGATATTGGCCGAATCACTTTCGCCACGTCCACAAGAAACTTCCCAAGTCACCTAAGCAAGCCACCGAGGAAGCCACCGCCCCGCTGCTGGCATTCTAGACGTGGCGGATCGATCAGCCAATTCGTCGGGCTAAAACGCAATTGGCTGAGATACCGCTGCAGCATCCCAGCCAACGCTTGGGTCGGGGGCGCCCTACCATGGTCTCTCAAATGACTCTCAGACGTGGCGCACGGAACGGGACGCAGGCGTACCGCCACGAACCCCAAAAATGCTCAATGGGCCTACGAAATTTCAGTCCTAAGGAGGGCGTGGGGGTTCGAGTCCCTCCCGGGCCGCCAACTATTTAGCAAGCTATCTAGGTTCAAAACTGCACAAAGCCAGGCTCTTTCGAGGGGCACGAGATCGTCCAGAATGCCGTTTGCGCTGGGAAGCTGGGATTTGGTCGACCAAAACCACACCATAACTAACACACGGTGTGGCAATTACAGTGCAAGCGGCTGGTCCTTAGTTGCATGACTGCAGGGTGTCAAGGGATGCTTTTGGCCTCCCATTGACAACCGCAATCCAGATCTAGCTGACACCGCATCCTCCTCGGCGGACGGTGGGGACACTAAGGCGGTCTGGAACTTACGTGGACCCGAAGGACGTTCTATGGTGGAGCAAGGGGGGCGTTCTTCACGGCCAGAGCCCAGCGCGGATCGCATTCCTTAGACGGATCATCGAGGAGGCACCCGCGTCATTAGCCCCCAACACCAACATGTTCGGGTGGGAGACCGCAGCCTTCGGGGTGATGGATGTCCCCGGCCAGTACTACCTGGCCTACTTTGGCCCGTTCCAGCCCCAGCGGAAGGACTTGCAACTCCCCAGTGACGCAAAGTTCACGATCGAGGTGATCGACACCTGGAACATCACGATCAAGCCGCTGCCGGGCAAGTTCAGCGGCAAGTGCCGAGTCGACCTACTCGGCAAACCCTACATCGCCCTACGTATCCGACGCAACGAGTAGCCACCAGCGGTGGCCGTTTCTCAAAGACCTCTCAGATACGGCCAACTGCTGTAAACCGCCACGTACCGTGGCAAACTCAAAATTGCTCCGGGCCGCCAAAGAAATTGAATCCAGAGTGGACGCTTGACGCAGCTAGATGGCGTTACCGTTTCAGTGGGTCTCTCATTTTCAAATGAGAGACCCCAACCGAGTGACGAGAGATACCGAACGCCAGGACCAAACTTCACCTTTCACTCACGATTGAGGGATACCCTTTCCTGAAGCAGATGAAGATCCTGATCGTCGAGGACGACGCCGAGATCGCCAGCGCGGTGCGCGAGGGGTTGGATGAGGCAGGCTACACCACTCAGGTCGTGCGCGATGGCGAGCGAGCGCTACGCGTCGCGGAAGGCGGCGGCTTTTCACTGATCCTCCTTGATCTGATGCTGCCTTCGATGGACGGTCTAGAGGTGTGTCGTTGCCTCAGGGCAGCTCGCCTGAACGTACCAATCCTGATGGTTACGGCCCGCGATACAATCCCTGACCGGGTCGGCGGCCTTGAAACGGGCGCGGACGATTACCTTGTGAAACCGTTCGACTTCGATGAACTGTTGGCACGGGTGCGCGCCCTGCTGAGACGGGAGAGCGCGGTGAAGAGCCGCCGTATCCAGGTGGAAGACCTCGTGATCGATACCCAAGCTCGCACCGCCTCGCGGGGCGGGCGGGAGATCCCCCTCACCGGGCGAGAATACGCCTTGCTGGAGGCACTCGCCAGCCATACCGGCCAGATTCTTTCGCGGGAGGCGATCCAAGAGCGCGTCTGGTCGGACGAGCACAGCGTTTCCAACACCGTCGACGTATGCGTTAAGAACTTGCGTAAGAAGGTCGACGACGGCAAAGAGCGGAAGTTGATCCACACCGTTTATGGCATGGGCTATGTGCTCCGAACGGAGCCGGCGTGATTCGTACGCGCCTCACCATGTGGAATGGCGCCGTGCTCGCAGTCGTTCTCACCTTCCTCGGACTCATTGCTTTCCTTAGTACTCGGGCGAGTCTCTACGGCGCCGTGGACGAAGACTTGCAGCGGCGAGCGGGCTTTCTAACCTCGGTCTGGAAGAACTTTCCCCAAAAACCGCCGCCCATCCCCATGCCCAACGAAAGACCGTCGTTCGGGGTCGATCCGGAGTTATTTAGGCGTATCGAATTCGAGTCGCTGATCGTTCACCCGTGCATCCGCCGCGTGGGAGAGAATTTGATTCGGAATGGAGAAGAACCTTGGGATTCGGAGTCCCTCCAGCAAGCGCTCAAGGGAAAGACGAGCCTTTTCAACACCTCCCTCGATGGCCACCGTGTCCGAATCCTCTCACTGCCTCTGTATGTCGATGGGAAAATCACCGGAGCCGGTCAATTTGCCGCGAACCTGGAGAATGCCGACGCCGGGGTCGCCCGGCTGGGTCGGGTTCTTCTGGTGCTGCTTCCCCTCGCCCTACTCGCCACCTCGACAACGGGCGTATGGCTGACGCGGCGCGCCTTGAGGCCGGTTGCGGAAATCGCGGACGAGGCAGGCCGGATTGAGGCGACCAACCTCAACGATCGGCTTACCGTCCCGGGAAACGACGAGTTTGGTCATCTGGCGAGCGTGTTCAACTCCATGCTCGGACGGCTTGAGGCTTCGTTTCGGAGCATGGAAGAAACGAACCAATCGCAGCGGCGATTCATCGCCGACGCTTCCCACGAACTAAAAACGCCGCTCACTGCTATCAAGGCTCGGTTGGGGGTGGCTCTGCGAAAGGAGCAGACCCCGGAGCGTTACGTAGAACATCTGAGATCCGTCGAGCGCTCGGCCAACACGATGGCCGCCATCGTCGCGGACCTTTTGCTACTGGCGCGGAGCGACGAAAAGCAGCCTAAGAGTGGGGATCGCCTGCTGCCGGTGGCCTCACTTGCCGACGAGGCGGTAGCCATCGTGACCGATGCCCACGGCCACATGATTGAGACGGACGTGGAGGAGGGGCTCTTGCTTCGCGGGAACGAAAGCGGATTCGCGCGGATCCTGACGAATCTCCTCGACAATGCGGCACGGCACACCCCCCCGGAAGGTTCGATCTCGCTACGAGCGAGGCGCGACGGAAGTTTGGTTCAGATCGTCGTTTCGGACACGGGGTGCGGAATCCCGCCGGAGGATCTGAGTCACGTTTTCGACCGCTTTTACCGCGTGTCCACCGCGCGCGATCGCGAATCCGGAGGGACGGGGCTTGGGTTGGCGATCGTACGTTCCATCGTTAGGGGCCACGGCGGGGACGTGACAATCGACAGCGTGGTCGGGGTTGGTACGACGGTGACGGTAGAGCTTCCGGCGGCCTAAGCGCCCTTGAATCTCCGCGCCGCAGCATAAGGGCCTCACTTCTGAAGAAGCCATGAGGTTTCGATGAAGATTCCGGCCTTGCCGTGAGGAGGGACAAAACCCTGGTCCGATAACCAGGGTAACCCCCGAAGGAGGGGCCTCGAAAAATGAACATCTCCACGATTAGCGGCTCCAGCAGTTACAGTTACGACACCTCGACGAAGAAGAAATCAGCCGAGGATGCAATGTCCCAGGCTATCTCGAAGATCCAGTCCAGCGACCCCAAGCTGGCCTCGAAGCTCACCGAGATGCAGAAGAAGGTCGACTCGATGAAAAAGGGCGGCTCTTCGGAGAAGGAGATCCAGTCGACGGTGAAGTCGACGATGGACGGGCTCAGCGATTCCGAGAAAAGCACGCTCCAGTCGGCCATGCCGAAAGGTGGTCCGGGCGGAAAGATGGGAGTTGGCGGCGCGGGACGGCCGAGCGGTCCTCCGCCTTCGGGACCGCCGCCTTCCGGCGGCGCGCAAAAGTCGTCGGACAGCTCCTCTTTCTGGGAATCCGATTCGGACGATTCGGACGATTCGACTTCCTATTCTTTCAACGCGAGCTCCCTGCTGAATTCGACTAGTTCGATGCAGAACGACTCGATCATGGGCTACCTGTCGACAAAGGATTCCAGCACAAAGAACTGATCGACCGTTCCCACCCCTTCCCTACCCTTGGTTCCCCGCCGAGGGTTTTTCATTTCTGGAGCCTCCTCGCGAAGGCTCAGAAGGTTTTCATAATTCGCTCATTCTTGAGCCGCACACTCCTCAACACAGAAGGAGATGGACGCTTGAAAATCAATCTAAAAGGAGCCGCGGCACTTGCCGCGCTGGGTCTGGTCTATGCGGCCGGAGCCCAAACGAACGAGACGCCCAAACGGCGCCTTACGCTGCGAGAGGCGATCGACCTCGCCGTGCAGCGCCAGCCAGACCTTGCCTCGGCGCGCGCCCAGGCGGCGGCCGCGGACCAGCAGCATCGGCAGGCCAAGGCGGCCTATTACCCCTCGATCACGCTCGGCTTTACGACGAACGACAGCTATACAAACCGGAGCGGAGTCTCGAGTTCGGCCGGATCGAATTTGGGAAGCGGAGCATCCTCCGTTTCCTCCACCCGTCAGGCCGACCTCGTCTTGTCGTACAACCTGCTCGACAATGGACAGCGGGTGGCCAACGAGCAGTCGGCGCGGGCCGGAAGCAAGGCGGCGACCTACTCCGCGCTGGACCAGCGCCAAGCCACGATCGCCAATGCGGCGACCTACTATTACGAGCTTCTCCGGCGGACCGCGTTGGTCAAGGTCCAGGAGGCAAACATCCAGCGAGCCCAGTCGACGCTCGATCTGACCAAAGCTCAGGTTGGGGAAGGCACCCAGGCAAAGAAGGACGTTTATCAAGTGCAGGCGGACCTCGAAACGGCAAAGGTCGACCTGCTTACCGCGCAAAACAATCTGAGCATCTCGCAGGCGCAGCTTCGCCAGGTGCTTGGTTTGACGGATGAGCAGGACATCGATCCGGCGGACGATCCTGCCGGGGTCGCGGTTTCGACCTTTGCGGAGCAGAGCCTGTCCAGCTTGTTGGAGCAGGCCTACGCCACCCGGCCGGACCTCCTGCAGGCCCAGCAAAACGTCGAACGGGAGAAGGCCAACGTCCGGCTCTCCCGCGCCACCAACGGTTTGACCGTGGCGCTCGACACGAACCTGTCGGCGGTGTTCCTCCAAAGCCAGAGCAACACCCGGGCGATCGGGCTGACCGCTTCCCTGCCGATCTTCAACGGGGGCGCAAACCGGGCCGCCGTCAAGCAGGCGGAGCAGACCCAGAAGGCAGCCGAAGCCCAACTCGCCTCGGCGAGGCTCGTCGCCAAGGTGGATGTCGAGACCGCTTACCGCACCCTGCAGACCGCGCGGGCGGCCGTACCCGCCGCTCTCGCCGCCCAACAAGCGGCCCAAATCAACTACGAAGCCGCGTCGGAATCGCGGAAGGAAGGCATCGGAACCGTCGTGGACGTCATCACCGCTCAATCCCAACTCGTCGAAGCCCAGACCAACTATGTCCAGGCGCTTTACTCCTTGTACAACGCGGACGTCGCGCTCCAACGCGCGGTCGGTCACGCCGAAGCCATCGCGGGAGGGGTCAAGTGATCCGTCCCGTCCCCATCGGCCTGGCGCTGACCGCCCTAGTGGCCGGTAGCTACCTTTATACGAAGCTAAACGCGCCCAAGGCGAAAGGCAAAACGCAGTACACGCTCGCGTTCGCCAAACGGGAAGACGTGAAGAAAACCGTCTCCGCCACCGGCACGCTCAAGGCTTGGAGCACGGTCGAGGTCAAGTCGAAGGCAGGCGGCCGCGTCGACGTCTTGGCGGTGGATGTGGGCGACCGCGTGAAGAAGGGTCAAGTGGTGGCGAAGATCGATCCGACCGACTCACTGCTGACGTATAACCAGGCGAAAGCGAGCACGGACTCGGCGGAGGCACAGAAGGCGCAGAGCGCCGAGACGTACCAGTTGACGGTCTCGCAACGGGCCATCGCCGTACAGCAGGCGCGGGCAAATCTCGACTCTTCCAAGGCGGCGCTGCGTCAGGCCGCAGCCCGACTCCAGACGGCGCAGACGGAGAGCAACGCCCAGCCCGCCCTGACGAACGCGGCGATTGGTCAGGCGCAGGCAGGATACGATTCGGCGATTCAGGCGAAGGCCAAGCTAGTTGCGACCCAGGCCCAGGATCGGGCGGCGGCCCAAGCGACTTACGATCAGGCGGTCGCGAACGACCGAAACTCCCAGGTCAACCTCCAGCGCCAGCAGGCGTTGCTGGCTAAAGGGTTTGTATCGCAGTCCACCGTCGATTCCGCCACCGCGAGTGCGGGCGTGTACAGGGCGACGGTCGCGTCGGCAAAGGCGAAACTCGACACCCTTGAGGCCCAGCAAAAGGCGGAGCGCGACTCCGCTCAGGCGGCGGTCGAGCAGGCGCAGGCGGGATATCGGTCGGCCCAAGCGAGTTCTTATCAGGTCGTCACCAAGCGGAACAACCTTGAGGAGAACCACGGCGCGTTGCTTCAAGCGAAGGCAGCGGTAGAGACCGCGGAGGCTCAGTTGAACGACGCCATCGCCGGTCAGAGGAACGGGGCAATCAAGAAGTTGGACATCGCCGCTTCCGCCGCGAGTGTGGCGAGTGCGCAGGCCCAGTTCGCAAACGCCAAAGCGACCCTCGATCAGACGACGGTGACCGCACCGCTGGTCGGCGTCGTGCTGTCAAAGAGCGTGGAGCAGGGCACGATGATCACCTCCGGTCAGTCCTTTAACTCGACCGGCTCGACCATCGTGACCCTTGGCGACGTCTCCCGCATGTACGTCGACGTCGCAGTGGACGAGACGGACATCGGGAGCATACGGCTGGGTAATCGGGTCGACATCGAGTTCGATGCCTTCCCCGACGGCGCATTTTCCGGCAAGGTCACGAAGATTAATCCCGAAGGCGTGGTGGAGTCGAACGTCACCACCATCCACGTCCGCGTGGAGGTAGACAACTCGGCGAAGGGCTTCTCTGAACTGAAGCCGGAGATGAATGCCACTTGCGAATTCATCGAGGGAGAGGCGCAGAACGCAATCTCGATACCGAGCGAAGCGGTCCATACGGAGGGCGATGAGTCATACGTCGACGTCGCGTCGGGCGGGAAGCCGGTGGACGCTCCGGCGAACATGCCTTCCTTCCCCGCAGGCGGCCCCCCGGCCGGTGGCTTCCCCGGCGGCGCGCCCCCAGCCGGCATGAAACCTCCCGCGGGAATGACGGCCCCGGGCGGTACGGCTCCCGCCGGCAGCAGCCTCACGTTCGTCGATGTGAAGGTCGAACGGCGCAAGGTGACCCTCGGGGTCGCCGGCAACGAATCGACCGAAATCAAGAGTGGACTTCAAGAGGGCGAGCGAGTCGTGGTATCCAAGCTGGAACCGAAGACCGACGACGAGGCTCCGAAGTCGGCGTTCGGCGGCGGAATGGGTCCCGGAGGACGGCGGTGAGTAAAGCTCTCGCGGGCGCCTCTCCGCCGAGAACGACGACCGTCGACGAGGCCCGCAAGGCGCTCCAGCCCCCCGCGGGCTGGGACCTTACCGCGCTCGCCATTAGCGTGATGATGGCGATGCGCGGGGTCTCCGCCAACAAGCTTCGCGCGTTCCTGACGACGCTCGGCGTCATCATCGGGGTCGGCGCGGTCATCGTCGCCATCGGCATCGGCGAGGGTTCGAAGGCGGCGGTGGCGGCAAGTTTGAAGAGTCTTGGTACGAACTCGCTCACCGTGATGCCGGGCCAGCAGAAAAACGGGGCGATCTCGATGGGTTTTGGCTCAAAGAGCACCCTGACGCTCGGGGATGCTGAGGCGATTCTGAAGAAGTGCCCGAGCGTGCTTGAGGTTTCGCCCCAGGTGAGCCAATCGGCACAGGTCAAGGCGGGAAACAAGAACGACAACGTGTCCGTTTACGGCGTGGGCACCAACTACCAGTCGGTGAACAGCCACACCGTCGAGCGGGGACGGTTCTTCACGGAGGACGAGAACAAGCATCGCTCCCGCGTGGTAGTCCTTGGCGCGACGACTGCGGAGGACCTGTTTGGCACGACGAGCCCGATCAACAAGGCGATTCGGGTCGCCGGCCAGCGATTCCAGGTCATCGGCATGCTCAAGAAAAAGGGCGGACAAGGGCCACGCAACCCCGACTCGGGCGTCTACGTGCCGCTGATGACGGGAATGAAGCGGCTGTTCGGTTTGGACAATGTCCAGACCATTAACTGTCAGGCCAAGTCGTCCGACGTGATGAGCGAAGCCCAGAGCGAAATCACCGCGCTCCTTCGAAAGCGGCACAAGCTGACAACCGATACCAACGACTTCATCCTGTTCAACCAGGCGGACCTAATGGAGGCGCAGGACGAACAACAGAACACGTTCTCGACCCTCATCACCTGCCTCGCCATCGTCTCGTTAGGCGTCGGCGGGATCGGAATCATGAACATCATGCTGGTCTCCGTGACCGAGCGGACGCGCGAGATCGGGGTCCGCAAGGCGATCGGGGCGCGGCGCCGCGACGTGTTGGCGCAGTTCATTTTCGAGGCCTTGTTCCTCTCATCGCTCGGCGGCGTGCTTGGGGTCGCCTGCGGCTACGGCGGCGCGGCGCTGGTGAGCAAAACCAACGGCTGGTCCGTCTCGATCGCGCCGGGCACGGTGATCATGGCGTTCGGCTTCAGCGCCGTCGTCGGCGTGTTTTTCGGGTTCTACCCGGCACTCAAGGCATCCAAGCTCCGTCCCATCGAGGCCCTTCGATATGAGTAGAGACAACCTGATCGAGGTCCGCGGCATGGGCAAGACCTATGGAGTCGGCGACCAGACCGTCGTTGCCCTGCGAGAGGTGGATTTGGATGTGCCCCGGGGCGATTTCGTCGCCATCATGGGTCCGTCCGGTTCCGGGAAGTCGACCTTCATGAACAGCCTGGGCTGCTTGGACGCCCCCTCCGAGGGGTCGTACTTGTTTGACGGTCTCGAAGTGAGCGACCTGAACGACGATGAACTAGCGATGGTGCGTTGCACCAAGATCGGCTTCGTCTTCCAAAACTTCAACCTGGTCGCCCGCACCTCCGCCCTCGCGAACATCGAGATGCCTCGGTACTACAACTTCCGAGGGTTCAAGGGCCGGCAGGTGGCGGCGCGGCAAAGACTCGAAGAGGTAGGTCTGGCTCAGCGGGCGCACCACACGCCGAACGAGATGTCGGGCGGCCAGCAGCAGCGGGTCGCGATTGCCCGCGCCTTGGTGAACGACCCCGCACTCATCCTTGCCGACGAGCCCACGGGCGCCCTGGACTCGCGGACGACGGAGGAGATCATGGCGATCTTCCAGAAGCTTAATCGCGCGGGCAAGACTATCGTGGTCGTGACCCACGAGCAGGAGGTCGCGGATCACTGCAAGCGTATCGTCCGATTCAAAGATGGGCGGCTGGTGTCGGACGAGCGAGTCGGACACCCGATCGATGCGGAAGAGGCGCTGGCCAAGGTAGGCGGACCGGTCGAGGCATGAGGGTGCTTGTCGTTGGAGACAGCCATGGCGAGACCTTGGCGATCTGCCAAAGCCTCGCCTGGGGAGGGCACGAGGCCGTCGCGACGGGTGAACGTGGCTTTCTCACCAAGGCCGAGAGGGCCGATTTGGTGCTGGTCGCGCCCACAGCGGCGGGTAGCGTCGTTCGACTTTTCGCCCACGGGGCCGTGAGCGGGCTGCGATGTCCCGTCGTGTTTCTCCCTCGCACCGACAAGCCGGTCACGGATTGGCTTCAGTCGCTTCAGGAGGCCGCTAAGCCAGTGGAGGGCTGGATGGAGGTTGGCGACCTGACGATCGACTTGCCCAATACGGAAGTCCGACGTTCGGGGCGGCGGCTGCAACTGACGAAAAGTGAATTCGACCTGCTCGTCGTTTTGGCGGCAAACCAGGGGCGAACGCTGTCGCGCCAGGAGATTCAGATCCAGATGTGGGGCGACGACACCCGGTCGCCTAACGCGGTGGATGCGCACGTGAAGAACCTGCGGCGCAAGGTCGACCAACCATTTAGCCGGCCCCTTATTCAAACCGTCTTCGGCATCGGCTACGTCATGGTAGCTCCGGACGGGCCGTGAGTCCGGAGTGAGCCCCGCAAAAAGGCGGAGATAAAGAGAGCCGGGCACCGATAGTGACCGAGCATCTAATGTCGTGTCCCTCAAAATGTCTCTCAGACGTGGCGGACTACATGGGAGGAAATGGGACGGACGTGTACTAGGAAACTTGCGGTTCTAATCACCCAACTGGATCTTAAATACGGTAGCGGTGGAGTTTCCCCCGAGGGGCGACTGAATCGTCAGCGTATCCGCGTCCGACGTCCAAGAGAGCCGCTCCTTGGAGCCAAGGAGCGTTACCTTCTTGATGGGATGATCCAGAAGGTTCTTAGCGGTCCCGAGCGATTTGATCCTCACCGTTCCGGCAGGTTTCCCGAAGAGGATCGCATAGATCGTGCGCCCTTTCCGCGTAAAGCGCATGTCCTCTGCGGTGTACGGTTTGTTCGACCCTTCGTTAAAGCCTTGCGCGCTCAGCGGGCGGGCGCTGTCGAACGCCGGCCCTTCTCCCGCGACCTTCCACGGGCGGGTATCCAGGATGGCCTCCTTGTGAACCTTCATCCACTCCGCGATGCCTTGGATGATCGCGAGTTCCTTGTCGTCCGGAGTGCCGTCGCCGCGCAGGGGCACGCTCAGGAGGAGGTTGCCGTTCTTGCTCACCACGTCGGCGAGCGTCCGGATGACCGTCGCCGAGTCCTTATACCAACCATTCTCGTACACGGCACGGTTGTAGTGCCACCCGCCAAGGCAAGTATCCGTCTGCCAGACGAGCGGCTCGATCACGTTGCTCTGACCCCGCTCAATATCCCACACCATCGCCTTTCGCTGCTCCGGCGTGAGAATCTTGCCGTTCAGTACCGCCTCGTTCCGCCCCTTATGCCAGGTGGCGTTCGCGTTATAGTAGTGCGCGGCGATGCGAAGGCCAGCATCGGAGATCTGCGAGAAAGGCAGCGCGGTGTCGTCGAAATAGAGCAGGTCGGGCTTGTACGTGTCGATCAGATCGTACGTGCGAGAGACGAACTTCTCAATATAAGCGTCCGACGGCCGAGCGAACCCATTGCCCCAGTTCCAAAACGCATGGACCGAGCCGGACTCCATGAAATTGGAGGACGGAACGTGGTCCTGGGCGTAGAGATCCTGTGGATCGAGCCCCTCCCACCACTTGCCCTTTCCGTCGGCCTTTGTCCAGGTTCCGTCGTACCGAACTCCCTTGAGGAGGCCTTCTTTGTCTGCTCCCTGGGAAGGCTCGTACCAACTCCAGGCATGTGCAGCGTGAACGCTCACTCCAAACCGCAAACCCGCTTTGCGAGCCGCCTTAGACCAACCCCCAATGAGATCCTTCTTCGGCCCCACACTTACCGAGTTCCATGGCTGGTACTTGCTATTCCAGAGATCGAAGTTATCGTGGTGGTTCGCAAGGGCGACGAAATACTGGGCTCCCGCGTCCTTATAGAGCCGGATGAGCGCGTCGGGATCCCAGTGTTCGGCCTTCCACGAATGGATCACCTCCATGAAGCCCCCCTTGGAAGGCGAACCGTATTTTTCGACGAACGTCTTATTGGCGCCTGAGCCCTGGAAGTACATCTCTCGGGCGTTCCAGTCTCCACTTTCAGGCTGACACTGGGGACCCCAGTGGGCCCAGATGCCGAACTTAGCGTTTCGGTACCACTCCGGGGTTTGGTAGTGAGACTGGAGCGACTCCCAGGTCGGCTCGAACTTCGTGGTCTGCACGGTAAGGAGGGGAAGGAAAGGGAGCATAACTTAGGGCGATGTTAACGTCAACTATACACCAGTTTCCGGGGCCAAGCATTCCTTTGGATCGTGTATAGTTGACGTCAACATCACGTAATCCCCGGCCAGCTAATTTCCGGAGCTTCGATCACCGACTCGATATCTGTTCTTTCTCCTCCAGTACCCCGATCCATCGCCATGATCATCCTTCTCCCTTTGCCAGTTCTCAGCCAAGAGTTCCGTCCGCCAGTGGGCAAAGTTGCGACGGCCGATGTCTCGAGGCAAGGGGAGGCCAACGGCCTTCCCCGGCCACCGCGCCCTCCGGTGCGCGAACTCAAGACAGACCAAGGGGTCACTCAGCTTTCCGACGCGAAGATGAAGTGGCTGCTCGACGCGAAGTTCGGAATGTTTATCCACTGGGGCCTCTATTCCGGTCCCGGAAAGGGCGAGTGGCTCATGGAGAACGAAGGCATTCTTCCGGAGCGGTACCGGAAATACGCCTATCCGGAAAGCGGCGACGAGCAGTTCGACGTAAAAGACTTTGATCCGAAACAATGGGCCAAGCTGGCGAAAGACGCGGGAATGCGATGGATGTGCCTCACGGCACGTCACCACGACGGTTTCTCCCTTTTCGATAGTCCCCATCCGAACGCGTTCACGAGCCAACAGACGCTAGGGCGGGATCTGATCGGCGAGTACACGAAGGCTTGCCGGTCTGCGGGGCTAAAAGTCGGCATCTACTATTCGCCACTCTCTTGGCGCTACCCCGGCTACTACGATATCACCGGGACGAACATGCATCCGAACAAGTTCGGTTACAAGCAAGATCCGGCGGACAAGGAGAGCGCTCGGCTCATGAAGGAGGAGAACTACGTGAGCGTGAAGAAGCTCCTCACCGGCTACGGCAAGATCGACTACATCTTCTGGGACGGCGGATGGCTCGCGCAGAAAGGTACGGATGCCGATGCCGCATTTTTCCATGAACCCGGCAAGTTCCTCGACCCGAAGAACGACTGGCCGATCCCCGCGACGTATCAGGATTTTGATCCGACTACCCGCCAGCCGCTCGGCATTATGGGCATGGTGCGAAAGTATCAACCCGACGCTATCACGAATCTACGCTACGGTTGGGTCGGCGACATGATCGAAGAGGAGGGAGCCGGGCGCACAACCGGTCCTATTCGAAACCAGACCTATCAAAACAAAAACATGACGATTCTGCGAGGCCCTTGGGGTTATTCCAAGTGGGCTCTCACCGATGACAAGGTGATCGGCGTCGATGAACTCGTCGGGTATCTCGCCAACAGCGCGGTCAGGAACATGACTTTTCTGTTGAACGTGGCTCCGGATCGGCACGGGGTGATTCCGGAGACTCAGCAGAAACGGCTCCTTCAGATGGGCGAGTGGCTCAAACGAGCCGGCGACTCGATTTACGGAACCCGAGGCGGTCCCTGGGAGCCGGTGGACGGACAGTACGGCTATACGTACAAGAATTCAACCGTCTTCGCGCATCTTCTGAAGGGATATGAGGGAACGAGCTTCCTAGTCCCTCCGATGGGCAAGCTAAAAGTTCGCAAGGTCTACGAAGTCCGCTCCGGGAAGTCCCTCGATTTTGCGCAGACAGAACAGGGCATCAGGGTTACCGGCCTTGATCGCACTTCCTCACCCGCCGACACGGTCATCGGCGTCGTTTACGATCAGCCGGTACGCAACGTCTGGAAGGACTGAATTCTAGACCTGACGACTCAACCTCGCTCTGGAACCACGATGACGCTCTTTCTTCTCGCCGCGGCCCTCGCCGCTTCGGTTCTCCAATCGCCGGACGGACGTCTTTCCGTGCGCGTTTCCCCCGGCTCCCTCTCCTACGAAGTGATGCTGGACGGAAGCCCGTTGGTTGCCTCTTCCGCGCTTGGACTCACGTTTTCCGATGGTTCTTCCCTCGGCGAGAGGACGCAGATACTGGGTGTCAAGCGCCGCACGTACCGGGGCGCCTGGGAGGACCCGTTCGGAAACTCGCGTCGGATTCTCGATCGATGGAATGAGGTCCGGCTATCGATGCGTGATACCGGTCGGGACTTCGGCCTCGCGATCCGCGCGTACGACGACGGGATAGCGATTCGCTACGAACTACCACCGGGAGCATTCACCGTTACCGACGATCGCACGGAATTCCATTTCCCTGAAGATGGCCCCGCTTGGGGCGGCGAATTCAGCCCGTCGACCGAGGTCCGATATCCGGAGACTCGCCTTAGCCAGTTGCCCCCCACCAACGCCTGCCTACCCATCGTTGTTCGGTCCGGAAGCGCCTACGTCGCCATCGCAGAATCGGATCTTCGAGACTGGTCGGGGATTTTCCTGCGGCGAAGCGGCCGAACGACCCTTCGGGCCGCCTTGGCATCGCGGACGGTCGGATCCGGGCCTCATGTCTCTCCTTGGCGCGTCTTGATGGTGGGGAGTACGGCGGCCGATCTCGTGGCGTCCGATCTGATCAAGAATCTGGCCGAGCCCTCAAGGCTGAAGGACACCTCTTGGATCAAGCCCGGACTGATGGCTTGGGATCCTTGGTGGACCGGACAGAATCCTACACTGCCCCAGTATCGCGGCCTCGACGCCCGTGGCGACACGGCGGCGCACAAGCGTTACATCGACTTCGCCGCCGAGATGGGCTGGCCCTACCAACTTATCGACTGGTTTTGGTACGACATGGGCAGCGCCGACCCGGCGACGGCCACCAAGCCGTTACCCCACGTCGATCTTCCTGAACTGTTTCGCTACGCAAAGGCTAAGGGCGTCGGCCTTTTCCTCTGGGTTCATTCCAAAGACGTTGACCGGATGGGTGCGGACCGGCTGTTCGACACCTACGAACGATGGGGTGCCGCGGGGGTCAAGATCGACTTCATGAACAGCGATTCGCAGGACATGGTTCGCTGGTACGAAGAAACGCTCGCCGCCGCCGCCCGGCATCACCTGATGGTGAATTTCCACGGCGGTTATAAGCCGACGGGCCTCGCCCGAACCTATCCCAATTACGTCGCCCAAGAGGGTGTGCTAGGCAACGAATACAACAAGCTTCCGGGCGAGCGCTTCGACCCGCGGCAGATGATTACTCTGCCGTTCACAAGGGGCTTGCTTGGGCCCGCCGACGTCACGCCCGGTGGCTTTGTCAACCGTTCAGTCGCCGAATTCCACACGAACGCCATCCCTACGCAAACGATGGGAACCCGTTGTCGTCAGCTGGCACTTGCTGTGCTAATGACATCGCCCCTCACATGTCTCTGCGATTCGCCAGAGAACTACAGGAATCAGCCCGGGCTTGAATTTTTCCGAGGCTTGCCAACGGTTTGGGACGAGACGCGGGTCCTTCACGCCGAGTTTGCCCGGAGTCTGGTGATCGCCCGGCGCAAGGGAGCAGATTGGTGGATTGCGGCCATGAACGACTCCGCTCCGCTTTCTTTGACCGTTCCGCTGGCGATCCTTGGAAAAGGGCACTACCGGGTGGAGAGCTTCGCCGACGGAGACGGTCCTCCGAACGTGGTGACCAAGGTGCAGACCGTCTCCTCGAAGGACCTCCTCTCCGTTCCCATGACGGGTGCCGGCGGATACGTTGCGCGGATCAGACGTGCGGGGCAGTGACAAGCCACCCTTGCGGCTGGACGTCCTTTCAAGTAAAAAATCAAAAAACTTGGTCATGAATATTCGATTATTCATATATCATTCGTCCTGAAAGATGGATCCAGGACAACACGTTTGGGGAAAGCGTCGTCAGGTCACGCTGAGTGACGTGGCCAGGGAGGCGGGCATCAGCCAATCGGCCGTATCGGTCGTGCTGAACGGCGCGCGGTCCGGTACCCGCGTCTCCGACTCTCGGCGAAAGGCCGTCCTTGAGGCCGCCGAGCGGGTGGGATACCGGCCCAACGCGCTGGCGCGCTCTCTTCAAACGGGACGCACCCAGCGTATTGGCGTCTATTCCGGCGGATCAAGCCTTGACTCCCGAAACTCGTTCTATGCTCAGGTGCTTGGCGGGATTTTAGTGGGCGCGGCGGAATGCCGGCAGAACACGATGATCCATTCGGCGGGCCAGGACGAGAGCGGGCTGCTCGGCCTTGTCTCCAACCGGGCGCTTGATGGCTTGATCGTCCATGCCGACGAGAACGACCCGATCCTGGCTCTCCTCGGAGAACTAAGGGTTCCCGCCGTCGCGGTCGCGGACAGGATTAGCCAGTTGCCCTCGGTGGTCGTCGACGATGTGGCGGGAGGAGACCTCCAAGCGCGACACCTGGCGTCGCTAGGGCATCGTCACATCCTTATTAAGCAGTCAAACCGGTGGATGGGTTCGGCGGGGACCCGTTGCGCGACTTTTCGGCAGGTTGCCGAGAGCGTTGGCATTCGTGTCACGGAGAGATACGAGACGTTCGGCGAAAACGACGGACTCGACCCTTCGGATGTGCGAATCCTGACGGACGGCCCGGATCGGGCAACGGCCGTTGTAGGGTGGAGCGACCATGTCGCGTATCGGATCTGCGACCGCCTCGACCTGCTTGGCATAGCAATACCCGAGCAGGTTGCGGTGATCGGCTTCGACGGCTTTGGCCACGCCTGTACGCCGAAGTTCGATCTCACTACCATTCGCGCGCCATGGGACAAGGTCGGACAATCGGCCACTCACCTGCTTCACGCCCTAATCGAGGGCGATTCTGTACCGTCACTGACCACCCTTCCCGTCGAATTGATACGGGGAGCCACGACCTAACTCCAGCTCGCCCGTCGAGCCGATTTACAAACAGAAACTTGATCACCCTCGCTCATTTCGCCCTCTGCCTTCTCGCTTCCCAAACCGGTACCCCGGCACGGGAACGCCTCCTAATGGACAAGGACTGGAAGTTTGCTCTCGGTCACGCGACCGACCCTTCCAAGGACTTCGATCCCGCGCCGCCCGGAACGACCTTCACCTACTTTGCGAAGGCCGGCACGGCGCAAGGGGCAGCCCGCGAGCAGTTCGACGACTCTAAGTGGCGGAGCCTCGATCTGCCCCACGATTGGGCGGTCGAGCTGCCGTTCGATGGGCGCGGAAGCAATAGCCACGGCTCAAAAGCGATCGGGAAGAATTTCCCGCAGAACAGCGTCGGCTGGTATCGCAAGAGCTTCGCCGTCCCTGCCGCCGATAAAGGCCGTCGGGTTGCGCTCGATTTCGACGGTGTTTTCCGGGACTCTCAGGTCTGGGTCAACGGCTTCTACCTGGGCCGCGTGTCGAGCGGTTACGACTCGTTCGGTTATGACGTCTCGGACTACCTGAACTACGGCGGCCGGAACACGGTCGCGGTGCGGGTTGACGCCAGTCTGGAGGAAGGGTGGTTCTATGAAGGTGCGGGCATCTATCGCCACGTTTGGCTTACCAAAACGGCCCCCGTCCACGTTGCTCGGTCCGGGACCTTCGTGACCACCGCCGTGAGCGGGCGCGGAGCGAGTGTCAGTGTTCGATCGACAGTGCAGAACGATGCGGATGCGCCCGCACGGTTTGAGGTCGCCCAGGTCATCATGGACCCCGAGGGTCGACCGGTCGCGAAGGGAGCATCCAAAACGATATCCGTTGGCCCCGGAGAACGGGTCGATACGCCGGCCGCTCTCCGCATTGCCAGTGCCCGGCTTTGGTCGGTCGAAACTCCGACACTCTACAAACTCGTGACGACGGTGCGTCAGGGTGGGCAAGAAGTCGACCGGTACGAAACTCCGTTTGGCGTCCGTACGATCCGATGGGACGCGAACAAAGGATTCTTCCTCAACGGCAAGCGGGTCCAGCTCAAGGGCGTCTGTGATCACCAAGACCACGCCGGTGTTGGCGTGGCAGTGCCGGATGCTCTGGATGAATGGCGTTTGAAGCAGCTTCAGAAAATGGGGGTCAACGCCCTTCGTACCAGCCACAACGCCCCAAATCCCGCCTTGCTGGACGCCTGCGACCGACTAGGCATTCTCGTGATGGACGAGAACCGCGAGACGGGGGTCAACCCGCAACAGCTTGAGAGCCTGCGGCGGCTGATCACGCGGGACCGAAACCATCCGTCGGTCGTGATCTGGTCCATCGGTAATGAGGAGTGGTCGATCGAGGGCAACGACAAGGGCGCGCGGGTGACGAGCACGATGCAGGCGTTTGCGAAATCGCTAGACCCCACCCGGCCCACGACGGTTGCGATCAGCGGCGGCTGGGGCGGAGGCTCCTCCACGACGATCGACGTGATGGGCTTCAACTACTTTACGCACGGCAATACCGACGACTTCCACAAGAAGTTTCCGAACAAACCTTCCGTCTCCACCGAAGACGGCTCCACCCTATCGACCCGCGGCGTGTACGTCTCCGACCCCCCGAGCGGCTGGCTTTCGGCCTACGATGTGAATGCGCCAGACTGGGCGAGCACCGCGCACCGGTCGGTCAATCACTTTGCGGCCCGGCCCTTCATTGCGGGACAGTTCCAGTGGACGGGGTTTGACTACCGCGGGGAGCCGACGCCGTTCGGATGGCCCAGCATCGCTTCGCAGTTCGGCATCCTCGACCTGTGCGGTTTCCCCAAGGACAACTTCTACTACTACCGAGCTTGGTGGTCCGACAAGCCCTCGATGCACCTGTTCCCGCATTGGAACTGGAAGGGCAAAGAGGGTCAGCCCATCGACGTCTGGGTCCACGGGAACGTGGAAGAGGTCGAGCTCACTCTAAACGGGGCGAGCCTCGGCCGTAAACCGATGCCTCGCCTTGGGCACCTGGAATGGAAGGTGCCGTATGCTGCCGGCACGCTCGTCGCCCGAGGCTATAGTGGCGGCAAAGAGATCCTCACAGACCGGGTTGAAACCACGGGCGAAACCGAGAGTTTGCGCCTCGGCTCCGAACAGACTTCGATCAAGGGCGACGGGGAAGATCTCGCGATGGTCACCCTTTCCGCGACGGATGCCCAGGGGCGGGCGGTCGCTACGGCGAACGCTCTCGTAACCTTCGAGATCTCCGGCCCGGGCCGCATCCTCGGTGTGGGCAACGGTAACCCCGCTTCGCACGAACCCGACCAAGCAGTGGACGGGGTCTGGCGTCGTTCCCTGTTCAACGGCCTTGGGCAAGTGATTGTTCAATCGACGGGCAAGCCTGGAGAGATCGTCCTGACGGCGAAGTCCGATGGGCTAAAAACCTCGACGCTTCGATTGAAGGTCGTAGACGCACCCCGGCGCCCTTCGGTGCCCTAGGTTCCATAGGCACGCTCGGGGGTGGGTCCGCTGGCCTCCACCCCCGACAGGCGGCATGAGGCCGCCACCTAAACATTGGAAGAAGCAAAGGCCTGCCGGTAAGTAGGGGGCGCCTTTGTCGTCTCCCGGCCAATCAATGGAGATGGGACGGAGCATCCATTCTTCTTGGAATTTGGTGTTCTAAAAAGAAGGCCGCGAATGGTGGGTAGAACTGCATGACCGATGTCCGACACGCCAGGTAATCCCGTCATTCCGGTCTACGCCGCCGATCCCGATGCGCACCTAATCGGGGACCGGTACTACATCTATGCCACCAACGCCGGCTTCTATCCGGCCAAGGAGGTCTTCGAGACCGGACAGAAGTCGGAAAACGGGCATGGCTTCTCGGTGTGGAGTTCGCCGGATCTGCGGAACTGGCAAAGCGAGGGACCTATCCTGCGGTTCTCTGATATCGAATGGGCGCGCGACCTCCCCCATGCTTGGGCACCGTGTTTGGCGGAGCGGAATGGCAAGTATTACTTCTACTTCTGCGCCGACAGCCGAATCGGCGTCGCGGTCTCCGACTCGCCCACCGGACCGTTCGTCGATGCCAAAGGAGAGCCGTTGGTGGAGTACCGCGACGACCTCTCCGCCATCGACCCGATGGTGCTCATCGATGACGATGGTCAGGCCTACCTCTATTGGGGCGCGGTACCCGGGTTCTGGCTGGAAGGGCAGGTCGACTACGTGCGGATGCACCTGTCTGTTCGAAAACTCGCGCCGGATATGGTCACTTTCGTCGGCGACGAGATGCCCACGATCTTTACGCGGCGGCTAAAAGACAACTGGCACGACCTCGACCACATCGAAGCGTCCCACGTGATCCGTCGCGGCGACACCTACTACCTGCAGTGGTCGGAAGGAAGCTTCAGTTCGGCCGACTTGGAGAAGAGCTACCGCGTGAACTATGCCACCGCCGTCACCCCCCTCGGCCCGTGGCATGCGGCTCCCAATAATCCGCTGCTCGCCTCCCGGCCGGAAATCCAAGTCGTCGGCCCCGGCCACCACGGCGTGATCCGTATCCCCGGAACCGACGAATGGTGGTGTATCTATCACAACCACAAAGGCGACGTCGACCGACGCATCTGCATCGACCGGATGAGTTTCAACGAGGACGGCACGATCGCTCCGATCATCCCGACTTTAGAGGGGCCTTCGGTACGTCCCGTGGCGCTGGCTCTGAGTCTGGTAAAGGCTGGCCCGTTCGCGGCGAGCGAACCGATCGAATTCCGACTGACGGCCCCGGAGCCATTTGCGAAAGTCGAGTTCTTCGCCAATGGGACCAAGATCGGCCAATCCGAAGGAGTTCATAATTGGACCTGGTCGAATCCCTCGCCAGGATTCTATAAGATCCACGCCCGAACTGAAACCTCCGCCATCTCGGCAGATCTTAACATCGATGTGATCTGAGGCTTTGCCGATCGGCGAATTGGCCACGTAGAAAAGGTGACCTCTCGGGGTGGGCATCAGCCGACACCGTCGTCAAGCAAGCCCGGAGAGAATTACGAAAAAGCCATGAGCAGCATCAAGACGACGGACGGGACGAGCATTTTCTACAAGGACTGGGGGACCGGAACGCCGGTGGTTTTCTCCCACGGCTGGCCCCTCACGGCCGACGCCTGGGACAGCCAAATGCTGTTCCTGGGTCAGCGCGGCTACCGCGTAATTGCCCACGACCGCCGAGGCCACGGACGCTCCGAGCAGACCTGGACCGGCAACGACATGGACACCTACGCCGACGATCTCGCCGCCCTCATCGAAGCCCTCGATCTTAAGGACGCGATCCTCGTCGGCCACTCCACCGGCGGCGGCGAGGTGGCCCGTTACATCGGTCGCCACGGCACGAGCCGCGTCGCTAAGGCGGTCCTCATCGGCGCCGTTCCGCCCCAGATGCTCAAGACGGAAGCCAACCCCGACGGTCTTCCGCTGGAAGCCTTCGACGGAATTCGAGCCGGAGTAGCCGCCGACCGATCGCAGTTCTTCAAGGACCTCGCGGTTCCCTTCTTCGGTTTCAACCGCCCCGGCGCGAAGACCTCACAAGGATTCATCGACTCGTTCTGCATGCAAGGCCTGCTTGGCGGCATCAAGGGTCTCTATGACTGCATCGAACAGTTCTCCGCGACCGACTTCACCGAAGACCTGAAGGCAATGGATGTGCCGACTCTCTTCATCCACGGCGCCGACGACCAGATCGTCCCGATCGCCAACGCCTCGCAAAAGGCGGTCGAAATCGCCCCCAATGCCACCCTCAAGGTGTACGAAGGCGGTTCCCACGGAATCTGCGCAACGGAAGCCGACAAGGTGAACGCCGACCTGCTCGCCTTCATCGAAGGCTGACGACGTGGTGGCCTGCCATCCCTATCGCCCTTGGGCACTGGGATGGTGCGCATTTGGATCGGCTGGTTTATCTTGAATTTACGAATAAACCTCCTCGATTCGATCGTATAATATGGTTAAGGTCGAGAGAACTCTCCCTAGGGTTCGCGATGGCTTGGTCCATCCTCGACTTTCCTAGGTTCTATGCACCTTCTCTACGTGGATGATTCAGGTCATCCACAGGATCCCAATCAAGATTGGTTCGTCTTAGCGGGAGTAAGCCTTTTCAAAAGGCAGTGCTTTTGGTTGTCGGAAGGCTTAGAGAGGATTGCGGAGCGTTTCAATCCCGCAGAAAGCTCAAGCATCGAGCTTCATGGTGCTGAGATGCGAAATGGCAAAACCTGGAGGCATGTACCTCCTGCCGATCGAGTTCAAGCGATCAAAGACGCGCTAGACCTTCTTGCCAAATCGCACCCTTCAAACCGAATTTTTGCAGTTGCCGTTCGGAAAGGATCCGTGGATCCTCGCGATCCGGTGGATTACGCGTTCGAGCAACTGTCAAGTAGATTCGACCAATATCTCCGCAAGGCTCCACTTGCAGGGCGACACGCAAAGGGGTCTTATGATTTTCGACAAGAAAGACGGCGAACGTCGCCTTCAACAGCTCGCATCCGAATTCCGGACTATTGGTCACAAGTGGGGAGTGCTTACGAACATGGCCGAAGTGCCGGTTTTTATGGATTCGAAAGCATCCCGATTGATTCAGCTTGCCGATTTAGTTGCCTACGCTGTGTACAGGAATTTTCAAAACCAAGACGAGCAGTTCATGGCGATTATCAAAAATCGCTTTGACTTTGCCGATGGGACCAAGCATGGGCTCCATGTAGTAGGAAATCTTCGGTAAGCGTTCGATCCCAGGAGACTAGTAATCTTTTGAACATCCGCCATGAGACTTTCGGATGTTCTCAACGAAGAAACCTTACGCCAATACGCCGGGGAAGCCTCCTATAAGCGAGGGGCGGGCTACTTCAAAGAACAACGGGTCTCCGACCTCCAAGAGGATGAGGATGAGGATGAAATCTCCGCCGAGGTGCAGGGAACGGAGTGGTACGAGGTCCGGCTTTGGCTGGAAGAGGAGGAGCTTTTTTATTCTTGTGACTGCCCGATAGGAGAAGACGATGGGTTCTGTAAACACTGCGTCGCTGTCGGGCTAGCATGGCTAGGGGATCAACATCCCGAGGACTCTAAGATCACGAAGAAAGAGCTTCGCTCTCACCTCGAAACCTTCGACAAATCTGAGTTGGTCGATTTGCTGATGGGCCAGATTTCGGAAAGCAAAACTCTACGCCAGAAGTTGACGATGGATCTCGCCACCAAAACGGAGGGCGGTCTAAATATCCGCGCGCTCCGATCCATGGTCGATAAAACGTTTCGCTCCAACGGATTCATCGAATACTCCGCGATGCCGGCATACCACCGGCGCTGCAGCGAAGTCATTACTCAACTCGCCCGACTCCTCGATGAGGACCATGCTCCAGAGGTGATCGAGCTGGCCGAGTTAGCACTTGAGGGTTGCGAGGAAACCGCCTGCATGAGCGACGATTCGCACGGCTTCATGCGGGGCCTCCTGGAGGACCTCAAGAGCCTCCATTATGAGGCCTGTCTGGCCGCACCACCCGACCCCGGGGAATTGGCGCAGCGTCTGTTTAGTTGGGAGTTAAAGTCCGGTTGGGATGTCTTCTGCGGCGCGGCCCAGACTTACCACGAGATTTTTGGGCAATTGGGCGCGGACCTGTACCGCCGCCTAACCGACGAAGAGTGGGCCAAGCTGCCCCCACTCGACTGGAAGGAAAAACGAGCTTACGACCGCAACCGGGCAAAGCTCACCGCAATGATGGAATCGATCGCCCGGGCGTCCGGTGATCTTGAAGAACTGGTCGCCATCAAGGCAAAGGATCTCTCCACCCCCTACAACTATCTCCAGATCGCCACCCTCTACCAGCAGGAGCAAGACCATGTGAAGGCGGTCGAGTGGGCCGAAAAAGGAATAAGCGCGTTTCCGGGCGAACGCGACCACCGACTCTACGAATTCCTCGCCAATGAACTTCACCGGATCGATCGGCACGACGAGGCGATGGTGCTGATCTGGAGCGTCTTCTCTCGATCGCCCGACTTTCAGACCTACCGCAACCTCTACGACCACGCTGAGACCGCCGGTCAATGGGCAGTTTGGCGGCCTAAAGCCCTCACCGCCGTTCGGGAAGATGCAGGCCGAAAGAAGAAAACCGGACACCCATTCTGGAGTCCGGGCCACACCGAGTTGGTTCGAATCTTTCTGTGGGAAAAGGAGGTCGAGGCAGCCTGGGACGCGGCCCGCGAGGGCGGTTGCGCCACGGAATTGGCCCTTGAACTCGCCCGCCTACGTGAGGAAGAACATCCCCATGACTCCCTGACCATCTATCGCAACTGCATCGAGCCGTCCATTGACCAGAAGTCAAATCCGGGATACGAAACGGCGGTCGGCTACCTTCACAAAGTGCGAGAACTCCTCGACCGAATCGGCCTCGGCGAAGAGTTCATGCCCTATTTGCGCTCCATCAAAGCCGCTCACAAACCAAAGCGCAACCTCATGTCACTCATCGCCCAGCAAAGCTGGGACGAGGCTTAGCTTCTGGGACGCTCCCGCTCGAACCAGACATAAAGCGTCGGCAGAACAAGCAAGGTAAGCAGAGTCGCCGAAGCGATGCCGCCGATGACGACGGTGGCGAGGGGCTTCTGGACTTCAGCGCCGATCCCCGTGTTGAGCGCCATCGGGATAAAGCCCAAGGCCGCCACCAAGGCGGTCATTAAAACCGGGCGAAGGCGTTCGAGAGCGCCTCGTTTAGCCGCCTCTTTCACTCCCAAACCAGACTCCTCCCGGAGTCGGTTAATTGCGGAGACCATGACCACCCCGTTTAGAACGGCTACCCCGGAGAGAGCGATAAAGCCGACTCCGGCGGCAATGCTGAACGGGAGACCCCGTGCAGCAAGGGCAAAGACTCCGCCGGTGACCGCCAGAGGTACGCCGGTAAAGATAAGGAAGGCTTGCCTGAGCGACCCGAAGGTCGAAAAGAGGAGCACGAAGATCAGGCCTAGCGCGACCGGTACGACGATCGCGAGGCGCAGGCTTGCGCGTTGCAGATTTTCGAACTGGCCGCCCCAGGCCGGATAATAGCCCTCCGGCATCTTGACCTCCCGCTTAACCGCCGCCTGAGCGGCGGCGATGAACGAACCGAGATCGCGCCCCCGGACGTTGAGCTGCACCACCACTCTTCTCTTCCCCGCCTCGCGAGAGATCTGGGCCGGTGCAGGCTTGTTCGCTAACTTGGAGATGCTGCCCAGCGAAACGCTTCCGCCGCCGGGAATCGGGACGGGGAGAGCGGCGATGCCCTCAACCGAGTTCGACTCCTCCTCCGGAAGGCGCACGACGAGACTGAACCGCTTGTCACCCTCGATAATCTGCCCGACCGGCGTACGGCCAAGGGCGGTCGAGACGAGAGTCTGGACGTCGTCCACGTTCACCCCAAGCCGGGCAATGGCCTCGCGATCGATGTCGATCTGCAGGACCGGAATATCGTCCACCTGTTCGACGGCCACATCCGCCGCGCCCGGAATCTTCTTCAGCAAGGCGGCAATCTTGTCGGCCAGCCGCTTTAGTTCATCGAGATCTTCACCGAACACCTTCACCGCGACGTCGGCCTTAACGCCGGAGACCAGCTCGGAGAAACGCATCTGAATCGGCTGGGAGAAGCCGTAGCCTTGCCCAGGCACCTCGTTCGCCTTATCCTCCATCTCCGCAATGAGCGCGTCCTTCGTCAATCCCTTGCGCCACTCGTTCCGCGGCTTCAGCATGATGAAGCTGTCGGTCAGAGAAATCGGCATGGGGTCCGTGGCGACTTCGGGAGTGCCGCTTCTGGAGAAGATGGTCGTCACCTCCGGCACCTCCTTGATCTTCCGCTCCATCGCAGTAACGAGACGCAACGTCTCCTCCGCGTCGACGGTACGCAGGCGAACAGGCTGGATGAGCGAAGAGCCCTCGTCAAGCTGCGGAATGAACTCAGAACCGAGCTTGGTGAAGGCAAACCCGCTAAGCCCAAGCAGCCCGAGCGCGCCACCCAGAACGATCGCGCGGCTTCGCATCGCCCAGTTCAGAACGGGCCGGTAAAGGCGGTCGAAAAACCCCATGATGGGGTTGCGGCCCTCTTTGGTATCGCCAGAGAGCAGAAGACTCGCAAGCGCGGGAACCAGCGTAAGGGTCAGGAGCAAAGCCCCGATGAGGGCGAACACGACCGTAAATGCCATCGGCCGGAACATCTTCCCCTCGGTGCCCTCCAGAGCCAGGATCGGCAGGTAGACGACGGTGATGATGGTGACCGCGAACGCCGTCGGTTTGGCCACCTCCCGGCAGGAGGCGGAGACGGTTGTCCGGACCTCCTCCCGCGTCAGGGTTCGCCCAGCGTGCTCGCGCTGCTCGGCCAACCGTCGAACGGCGTTTTCGATCACGACTACCGCGCCATCGACAATCAAACCAAAATCGATCGCACCAAGGCTCAACAGGTTGCCGCTGATCCCAAAGCGGTTCATCAACGTAATCGCGAACAGCATCGAAAGCGGAATCGCAACGGCCACGATGAGCGCGCCCCGGACGTTCCCGAGAAGCGCGAGGAGGACGACCACGACCAGAACGCCGCCCTCAAGAAGGCTCTTTTCCACGGTGTGGACGGTTTCCCCCACCAACCCCGCGCGGTTGTAAACCACGGTGAGCTTCACATCCGCCGGGAGCTGCGCGCGGATCTCGTCCAGCCGCCTCACCGAGTCCTGGGCCACCGTGCGCCCATTCGCTCCCTTCAGCATCAGGACGGTGACGATGAGCGCGTGCTTGCCATCTTTGGTACTGAGCCCAGTGACAACGGGAGTCCCAAAGCCGACCGTCGCGACATCCCGAACGAGGACCGGAATCCCGGCCTCGCTCTTGACGACAATGCTCTCGATGTCTGAGAGCTTCGTTGCCAACCCCACACTCCGGATAAGCGTGCGCTCGCCTTGCCGTTCGAGAACACCGCCGCCAGCATTGCGATTGTTCTTTTCGAGCGCGGAAACGATGTCTGAGACGTTCAAGCCACGGGCGCGAAGGCGCTGGGGATCGGCCGTGACCTGATACTGGCGCTCGCTCCCGTCCGCCGAGGCGACTTCGGCGACGCCCGGGACGGTTCGGAGCTGCGGCGCGATCGTCCAATCCTGGAGGGTCCGCAGATCCATGATCGGCTGCTTATCACTCTCCAACGCATACATGACAACCTCGCCCAGCCCCGTACTAACCGGACCGAGTTGGGGAGCGTCGACCCCGGAGGGAAGCTGCTCGCGGACGTTATTCAGCCGCTCGTTGACGAGCTGGCGCGCGAAGTAGGTGTCGGTCGCGTCGTCGAACACGACGGTCACTTGAGACAACCCGTACTGGCTAAGCGACCTGACCTCTTGGCGGCCCGGCACCCCGCCCATCGCCGTTTCGATGGGGAACGTCACCAGCTTCTCCACCTCCAACGGGCTCAAACCGCCGGTATCGGTATTGATCTGAACCTGATTATTGGTGATGTCCGGGACGGCATCCAGGGTGAGATGCTGCCACGAGATCCCGCCAATGAAGACGAGAAGGACCGAGGCGGCGATGACGAGAAATCGCTGAGCCAGGCTAAAGCTCAGCAGCCGTTCGACCAACTACTCCTCCTCCTTCAGTTCGCCTTTCCGGAGCTCGCTCTGAAGGGTGAATACCCCGGAAATCGCGACCTTCTCACCCACCTTCAGTCCTTCCAGGATCTCAACGAACCGTCCGTCCGCCCGGCCCACCTTGACTTTCCGCCGCTCAAACTTCCCTCCATCGCTCACGAAGACCGCTTGGTCATCCGGCTCTCCAACCAGAGCGGAGGGCGGCACGGCAATCGCCCGGACTCTCTTGCCGGTGGCGATGCGAACCCGCGCGAAGAGGTCGGCACGCAGCAGCCGCGCCGGGTTCGGGACGCGGCACTGAACCGGAAGGGTGCGTGTCTTGGGGTCGAGACGGGTACCGACCACCTGCACAACCCCGGTGAAGCCCCTTCCGGGATAGGCGTCGGTCGCCATGGAGACGACAACCCCCGGATGAACGCTGGAAATGGCGGCTTCAGGCACGTTGGCCGTCACCCACACGACGCGACCGTCCTCAATATCGAACAGGTCGGAGGCACGCTCAACCGCTTGGCCCAGGGTGGCTTGACGCTCGGTCACGATGCCCGAGATGGGCGCGGTAAGAGTCACCGTACTGCCGTTTCCGCCGCCGCCGCCCCGCAAGGCCGAGGCGTTGGTGCGGGCACTCGCGATCGCTCTTTGTGCCCCTATCTGGGCCGACTTCGCGCCTTGCAGGCCAATCAATGCCTGGTCGACTTCGAGCTTGGCGGCTCGAACTTCGGCCTCCGCCGTTTGAGTCTCTCTCGCGTTTAGAAGGCCTTGGCTACCGATCTTGGTCTCCCGCTGGAGCGTCTGCTGGGCAAGTGCGAGCCTCTGAGAGGCGCGATCGACCCGGATCTGTGCTTGCTGGACATCCAACCGGGCTTGATCGAGGTCGGCTTTCGAGACAAGCCCCTCCTTGCTCAACCGCTCAGAACGCTCCAGCCGGCTTTGCGCGCCAACCAGTTGGCTGCGGGCCGCCGCGCTCTCCGTCTCGGCTTCGCTCACCTCGTTGCGAGCCGCGGTCAGCGTCGGTTGGCTGAAGGCGCCCGCCGAAGCAAACTGTCTTTGGCGAGTCAGACTTGCCTGCGCGGTCCGCAGGCGTCCCCGCGCCAGATCGACGGCGGACGTTTGCTGGCGGACGGTGGCCTCCGCCTGAAGGGCGGCGGTTTCGGCGGAGGCGATAGACGAACTCGCCTGGGCAAGGTCGCCGCTCTGAATCTCGGCCAGGGCCTGTCCGGCACGAACCGAATCGCCGACGCTCGCAAAGAGCCGCACGATCTTGCCCGCCACCGGAGGAGCGACAATGGCCCGGGAATTGCCGGGGATGGAGACCGATCCCGGGACTTCCAAAACCGCTTGGATCACCTGCTGCGAGACGATACCGGTCTCAATCCCTCCCGCTTTGGCGGCTTCGGCCGATAGTTTGATCTCGTCGGTAGCAATGGCGGGCTCCTCTTTCGCAACTTCCACCGGAGCTTGCTGACCACATCCGGCCAGGAACAGAGCGGCGAATCCGAAGGCGAATCTCTTCACCGAACCGACCCTCCCAACAGCGTTCCGGTCGTCCGAAAATAGGTGGCCTGGGCTTGGGCCACGCGAAGGCGAGACTCCACAAGCCCCTCCTCCACTTCCCGTAGCGTGCGAGTCGCCTCCAGCACCTCGATCAACGTCGTCGCACCTTCGCGATAGCCCACCTCCGACACCCTCACCAGTTCCAGCGTGTCGGTTCGCAAGCCTTCGAAGCTCCCGACCTGTGCCACGGCCGCGGAAAGTTCGACTTGCACCGCGTCGACCTCGGCTTGGGCGCGGACCATCGCGTCGGCAAGTGACTTGCCCTCCGCCTCGACCGCGGATCGGCCCGCCTGGAGTTCGTTCCTCCGCCTGCCGTAATCAAACACCGGAAGTCTCAAAGTAGCCCTAAGCCCAGCCGGCTGACCGGGTCCGTAGCTGTAGGGAGAACCTCTTAGGGATATTTCGAGTTCGGGCCGGAACGATGATTGGCCAACGCCGACGTTTGCTTGAGCGACGGAAAGATGGGCGGCAAGGGTCAGCAAATCGGCCCGCTGTTTTGTGACAACGGCGAAATCCGCGGAGGCGAACATGATCGCCGGGAAATCAGCGACCGCGGCTTTCTCGGTGGAAACCCCCAGAGCGCCGGCGAACCTTCGCCCCGCCGCAACCTGGGCGGCCTCCCTTCCGGCAAGCGTCTGCTTCGCCCGCTGAACCTCAAGATTGGCCCGCTTAACCTGAACCGGGGGAATGGCCCCGCCATCGGCACGCTTTTGCGTTGCGTCGAAAAACCGCTGGGCCAAATCCAGTTGAGACCGGGCGGTTGAAACCAGTTGACCGGCCGCCACCGCCTCGGCGTATCGAGTCACGACATCGCCCTGGATCTCAAGTAAGGCCTCCCGAAGGCCAGCTTCCGCCAGCAGGACTTGGGCATCGCCCATTGAGCGATTTGCCGTTCTGCGTCCGAAAACATCGATGGGCTGCGTGAGCGCGACATCGTCGTCGTTGCCGTAGAGACCGCGGTTCGACGTTGCCTGAAGATCCAAGCGCGCCGGAAGCGGCGCGGCGAGGGAGCGGCGTTGGAATCGTGCCTGTTCGATGCGCAGACGGGCGGCGCGGACGGCGGGTCGATTCTGGCGTGCGAGCGCGAGAGCTTCATCCAACGTGAGAGTCTGGACTTGCCCCACAACGCCCAAGAGAGCGAGATGGAAAGGGTTCAAGGGTTTTCCGTTCGGTGCGGTCGGCGCGGCCCTCGCAACGCGAAAGGCCGCAGACGGCTAACAAACGGGGATCGGAGGCGCACGAAGCGGCGCCCCGTCCAGCAGCGGCGGTGCGCTGGCCGCGGGCGGAGGGTTGGGAAGAACCGGCGCGTAAGAAAGGACCAGCCCGGCTGGGAGATCGGAAGTCTGCGGCAAAATGGCCGCAACCTCAACGACGGGAACGGAGAAGGTTGCCCGATGCTGGGGCGCGGCGGTTACGGAGGGGCGAACGCTTTTAATGCTGAGCTTGCAACCACACTTGCCCGCGCACGATTGATCGCCAGACCTTGCTGTCGAACATTCGTCGTGCCGGTTGTCTAGGGTGGCGGTACAGCAACACTGCGTAAAGCTCGTGCTACACGCCTTCCCCTCGCACATCCAAATTGCCACGACCGACCCAAAGCTCTGACAAAGCAGGCTGAGGAGGGTGACAAGGATCAGGAGGCGGCGGAGCACCGTTTTCGAAGCATGGCAGAAGCGCAAGACGCGATACAATTCCCCACCCAGGTATGGGTAGGGGAGCTATCGCCCTGGACTCCGTGCGTCATGGTCCAAGTTGAGCCCTTTAATGCAAAAAACCTCCACACCCAGACCAGTGTCTGAATGTGAAGGTCTATCGGAGGCAGGACTCGGTTAAAGAGTATTCGAGGACTCGACCAGTGGGTCTTTTCTTTGGAACGGATCTCACTCAAGGGAAGAGAGATTAAAAGGTGCTCCCCCAGAGGGGAGCACAAATTAGAGACAGTTATTTGGCCGGTACCTCGCTAACACTAAAGTCGCGTTCGTTTGACGGCTCAACAACAATAGAGGCGAGTGCCCCCGCCATAACTTTCATTCCTCGAAAAGTTTTTTAGATATTTACCGAGACCCGCTCCAGTTCACACCCCGGCCCGTTGGAATCGATCCCATACCGCTTCAGCATGCCTCCGTCGATGGTGCCGCCCCCTGGGGTAGGAGGATTGGTTACGGGAGGTGGAACGTACGGACCGTCGAGGGCGACGCAGTCGGTAGGTGGGTCGGTAGTCACCCCGTCGTTGTGGGTCATAAACGTTTTGGTGTCGATGTTTGCGTAGAAGCCGATCGTCGATCTTCCCGGAGAAAGAGTGATCGCCGGTCCCTTTTCGCCCTCCGGCCCTTTCACGTAGAGCGTCTCGGCATCAAGGCCGTTAAGCATCGAAACATAACCGCTCGGATCGAAAATCGACGCGAGGAGGAAAGTGGCGGCGCGGGCGGCCCGCTGACGGGATGTCTCCGTCGGGTTCATCACCTCGAAGTGGGCGAAGAACCGGGAGAGGGGCAGGAGAATCTCGACCAGCAGCTTTTTCTTATATGTGGGCGGATTCACTGGATCTAACGCAACATCATTCCAGAATGGAGCGAAAGGATCTGGAGCGGCGTTCAGGAGGTCGGCATCGTTAAGCGCAAGCGCGCTACCGACCGTATGGCCGAGCAGGGCGGCCGTAGCTTCCGCAACGCTCTGCGTGAGGAGAGCGCTTCGAACGGCACTCGCTTTGGTCGCAATGACCTTGAGGCAGTTGGTGCCGCTGATGCCCTGAATCGCTACCCAACCGTCCGGATCCTGTTGATCGGTCATCTCGACCATGAGTCCAAAATCGGGAGTCAGGATCGGGATGGCCGCTTCCTGGCCAGTTCCGGCATCGATCCAGTTCGGAAGATCGGCGAGGCTCGCTACCCATTGCACTGGATAGAGAAGAAGTCTGTGCAACTCTTCAACCGAACAACGAACCACCCAAAGTTGGTCGTCGTCGGCAATATTGCTCGCAAGCAACACTTGAACTTGGCTAGGGTCAGCCGTTGCCGCGAGGCTTACCTGCGTCGTATCGATGGGGGGTTGTCCGTTTGCCATTGCTTACTCGTGTTTCCTTCGGCAGGAAAGACAGAATCTTAGAGGGCATAGGACTGGTGAAATTATCAACTCGGGAAGGCCAATGCTCTAACACGGGCGATTTCCGCAAGAATGACGAGACAGCCGGACTCCCAGGGACCGGTTCCAACTGCTTCGTTGATCAGCCAAGAAGGATCGCTCGGAACCTCCCGGCGAAGGGCCAAGACTCTGGCCGCGACCGTATCGGAGTATCGCGTGCCCACCTGACGATGGATCGTCAGCGAGATATCAAGGCACCGAAGCGCCATCGCGGAATCGCCTTGCGCTTCGAAGTGGCTAGCAAGCTCGGCCAACAGGAAGGCAGCGGCCACCGAACGGCCACTCTCGACGCAGACGGAAAGCATGTCCGTCAGCGAGTCGTAGGCATCCCACGTGAGACCGCAGCCAGATAGCGTCTTGGCGGCGCTGAACCGGACGCTGAGATCCTGGTCGACCCCGTCTACGCCGCTTAACAACGTAAGAGCCTTCCGGGCGTGAAGAATGGCCGTCGCCGGGTCGTTGACGCGAAGGCGGTCGACCGCGAGAAGGGCTAGGAAGCGAGCCTCCAAATCGGCGCGTTCCGCGGCGGCGACGACCCGATCAAGGTCGTCCACCAGCGCCCGAAAGGCCCCGTCGTCGCCAGCGGTGTGATGCGAGGCTGCGATATCGAGGAGCGCGTCCGCTTCCCCAACCGGATTCGGAATGGTTCGATTAAGCGCTACACGGCGCCACCAGATCGCCCGGGCGCGATCCGGATCGCCCAACCGCGCGGCGGCAACGCCTTCGAAACTTAGCAACCAAGACCGCAACCGCGGTTTCCCAAGTCCATCGGCGGCCAGGTAGCCCGTCATAAGGAGATCGGAAAACTCTTCGTTGGCGCCGAACTCCAACAAAGCCACCAGAAGGTTTCGGGCAAACCGCTCGACCACCTCGAAACTGCCCCGCTCACTGGCCAGACCCCACGCTTTTCGCAAGTTGGCCAAATTGCGCTTCAACGGCTCGGACGCGTCGAGCCAGCGGAGCTCCGATAAGGTCCGGTCGATGGACAGACCCACGGCGGCATAGTGGCTCACGAATCGATCGCGCCAGCCTCGAGAAATCTCTTCACCGATGGGTGAAGCGGCAAGTTTTCGCGCTTCGCTGGAAAGGAGGAAGTTCCCCGGTTCCCCGTCTCGAACCTCTTCCAGCCACCCACGGGCCTCAAAAGGCAGAAGCGATTCCGGCGTTTTGAATCGATCGGGGAAGACGCCAGTTGCATCGCGAAGGCTAAACGGCCCAACAAACTCCGCAAGGCAACGAAGATCGTCCACTTGACGGGCGTCGAGGTTCAGCGACGACATGCTCGCCGTGACCTGCCTTCTCGCGCGGGCCAGACGGGTGGCAACCTCCGGGTTTGCAAGGATAGCGAGAGCGCAAGCTCGACGGGTTTTGGCATCCGCCATCCCCATAGCGACCTGCAAAATCGTCACTTCGTCGATTTCATGTTCCGGCGGCGCAGGGAAAAGGTCGACCATCGCTTGAATGGTCGCAGAGGAAAGGGGTTTGTTAGGATCGAGCCTCATGTGCGCTGGTCTCGGACGAAAGACGCCAACTGACTAAAGAGTAAACCTGACGTTACCCAACGATTGAGTTTCGCTGCATCGATCAGAAATGGCCCCACGCTCGCGGGGGGTGCCACAAGGTCGACAATTTGTGAATTTGGTAGCTCTCGAAGGGCGTATTGAAACGCCAGCCGCTTCCAGATACCCGCCGAGGCGAGCGCGTTCGGACGGCCCACTTCGGCCAAGCCTTGACGCATGGACCGCGCGATCTCTTCAAGGGGTAGCGCGACATGAAGCTTTTTGAGCACCGCCTCCACCGTCGGAAGGTCCAGAGAGCCGGCAGAAATCCGAACGATATCGCGTTTGCGCATCCCGTTTCTTAACCGCCAGCAGACGATTCGGGCCTCTTCCGCCGTCCAGTCCGGTCCAGGAGAGAATCCTTCTGGACTCGTCACCTGATCCAGTTCATCGGAGGTGAGGGGGAAATCCGGCCGGAGAACATAACCCGCGAGTTTCTCGACGGGCCAACACAATCCCAGGTACACCGCGCGCGTCAGCAACGCCTCCTTCCGGAGCCACCGGCTCACCTGTTCCTTAGTCACCTCGAACATGGAGGCCACGTCCTCGATCTCAAGTCCCTCGACCAGGATCAAGCGGGCAGCGGCCACGCCGAAAACAAGGTCGTCCTCCATCGGGCCGAGCCAAAGGTCGTCGGCCGCCGTATAGAGCTTCCGCCGCTCGTCCGACGCAAAGACCATCTCGTCAAGATAAGGCAGCTCATCTTCCGGAATGATCTGCTCGGATAGAAATTTCTCGCGCTCGATTTTCGAAATCCGCTTTGATAGCTGCCACATCACGCTCCGGCGAACAAGCGAATACCAAGATCCCGGCGTTGCGGCGCTGAGGGTCCTGCGAGAATTCCATAGTTCGGCAAAAGCCGACTGAATAACGTCTTCCGCATCCGCGTCTTTGACCCCCGAACGGCTGAGCATCCGAAACCCGGCGAGGCGTGACGAGGCGCAAAGCGTTTCAAACGCTTCGCTCGCCTCCCGTTCATCATCACCGGAGACCCGAACGAAGATTCGGTAAGTCCAATCCTCCATCGCGGCGACGCTCATCAAAGGATGTTACACCGGCCCAACCGTTGGCGAGTAGTCTATCTCACCGTTGGCATTCTCTTGAGCCAAAGTCCGCAAGCCTTAGGACATCGACCGTGTAACTTCGTCCAAAGCTTATTTCGTAAGGGCGCCAACACCAACTAATGTTTCGTAAACGTTGCCGCCTTCAAAGAGCACTGAACGAACGCCAGCCGCCGTCGCCGCCTGGATATCCGTAGGCATATCGCCAATTAGAAAGCTTTTACTTGGATCGATCCCGTGCTCTTCCATCGCTCGTAAAAGCATGCCCGGCATGGGTTTACGACAGTCGCAAACCTGTCGCCACTCGCCTTGACCTTCCGGATGGTGGGGGCAATAGTAAACGGCGTCGATCTTTCCGCCCGCTTCGATCGCATCCTCTCGAACACGGCGCATGAGCTCGTGAAACGTCGACTCGTCATAGTAGCCCTTGGCGATCCCCGCCTGGTTCGTAACCACGATGACCAAATGGCCCTGACGTCCGGCGGCCACGATCGCCTCCCGGGCGCCCTCGACCCAGTCGAAGTTCTCGTAACGATGCACGTGACCGTGATCGACGTTGAGAACGCCGTCACGGTCAAAGAAGATGGCCGAACGCCCCGACATTACGCCGCGCTCAGAACGACGCTCTTCAGTTGCTGAGTGAGCGCGTGCATCAGGATGGCGTGACCGTCCTCAACGACTCCGTAGTCGCTCGAAGGCACCACGATCGAAACGTCGACCATACCTGCCGCCTTACCGCCACCAAAACCAAGGAGGCCGATGGTGGTGATACCGGCCTTCTTCGCCGCTTCCAGAGCGTAGATCACGTTCGGCGAGTTACCGCTAGCCGAGATCACAATCAGGAGATCCCCCGCTCGGCCGAGCGTCAGGAGCTGCTCACCAAAGATGGAGTCGTAGGAAACGTCGTTGCCATATGCCGAGATCAGCGCGACGTTGTCCGAAAGGGCAACCGTACGAAGTCGTTTCTCGACCTCCGTCGGCTTCTTGCCAAGAATCGTTTTGCAGAAGTCGGCGGCCATGTGCGACGCGGTGGCAGCGCTTCCGCCGTTGCCGGCGACAAACACGGTGGTGTCCGTTCCGTAGGCCTTCGCGAGAAGGGCAGCGGCGGCCTCCAACGGAGCCCTGTCGAGGCCCTGAAGAGCCTCATGGAGGTCCAAGATGTACTGGTTATAAACGGTAGTAATGTTATCCATGGGTATCAAGCGTAGTGAGGCGGTTCCTCGACGAAGATAATCTTGCTGCCTTGCGGTTCCAACTGGAACGGTATGGGCCGCAAGTCGGGTAGCGCGGAGATGATGAGCGGATGCTGCTCGGGATAGGCGTAGACGAGAAGGAAGCCGCCGCCGCCGGCGCCGAGAATTTTGCCGCCGAGCGCGCCGTGGCGACGGGCGGTTTCGTACCACTCGTCGATCCGGCCATTGCTGATGCCGCTCGCGAGCGTCCGCTTCATAACCCAGCCTTCGTGGAGTAGTTCGCCGAAGACGTCGAGAGAGTTTGTCTCAAGCGCCCGGCGGGCCTCGTCGGCCTGATTTTTCATCGAGGCGAGGACACGTTTCTTATCATCTTCGGTGGCCGTTCGGTCGCTCTGCTCTTTTAGAATGTTGTCGGCGGAGCGGGTCATGCCCGTGTAAAGCATCAGAAGACGCTGTTCGAGCTTTCGCTTCGTCGAAGGCTCGCAGATGACCGGGTCGACGAAGACCGTACCGTCCGGATTGAACTGGATGTACTGCAGACCGCCATAGGCCGCCGCGTACTGATCCTGCTTGCCGATCGGCTTACCCAGGATCTCGATCTCGATCTGGCAGGCTTCCCGCGCCAGCCGCTCTGGCCCGACGTGGCGGCCGGTGTAAGCGTAAAGAGCGTTGAGAAGTCCGACGGTGTAGGTGCTGGAAGAGCCGAGGCCGCTACCAGACGACGGAATATCGGAAACGGAGGTCAACTCAATCCCTCCGCCGATGCCCACTAGTTTGAGCGCCTCGCGGATAAGGTCATGCTTCAGCTCGGACGCGGTATCGACGAGTTCGGTGACCGAGTAGCTGGCGCGGAGCTTGTTATCGAACTTGCGGTTCGTGGAGACGTAGATGTACTTGTCGATGGCGGTGCTAAGCACCGCGCCGGGTTGATCTTTATAGAATGCGGGGAGGTCGGTACCTCCGCCGCAGAAGCTGACGCGAAGAGGAGTCCTAGAAATAATCATGCCGAATAGCCATTGGGATGGGCGAGGCGCCATTGCCAGGAGGTTCTAATCATAGATTCAACATCGGTAAATTCAGGCTCCCAACCGAGTTCCTGACGAATCAATTCGTTGGAAGCGAGAAGGCGTGCCGGGTCACCAACGCGGCGGGGCGCGTCAACGGCGTTGATCGATTTGCCGGTGATCTTTTCGACCGCTGCGATCACTTCCCGGTTAGTGAAACCCGCGCCGCTGCCGATATTGTAAGCCCGCTCGCCAAGCTCATCGATCTTCGCGAGGGCGAGGAGGTGGGCATTCGCGATGTCGACCACGTGGACGTAGTCGCGAACGCAGGTGCCGTCCTTGGTGTCGTAGTCAACGCCGAACAGGCTGAACTTCTCCCGCTTGCCCTGCGCCGCGTCGAAAAGCAGGGGGATGATGTGCGTCTCCTTGCTCCGAGCCTCGCCGCACTGCTCCGTCGCTCCGCAAGCGTTGAAGTAACGAAGCGAAACGTGGTTGACCCCGTGGGCGATGTGGAACCAAGCCAGGGTCCGCTCGAACTGCAACTTCGATTCCCCGTAAGCATTGACCGGGTCTTTCGGATGCGCCTCGTCGATCGGGATGTACCTCGGTTCTCCGTAAGTCGCGGCCGTCGAAGAGAAGACGATCCGCTTCACTCCATGACGAACCATCGCCTGGAGCAGGACGAGCCCACCGGTGGTGTTAACGTCGAAAAAGAGCCCGGGATTGGCCACCGACTCGTCGATGTACGCCTCCGCGGCCAGATGAAGCACGGCGTCGAAGGGGCCATGCTGCGAGAACGCTGATTCGATGATCGCCGGATCTCGAAGATCGCCCTCGACGAAAGCGGCGGACGGGTGGACAGCTTTCCGATGTCCGTACTTGAGGCTGTCGAATCCGACCACCTCATGCCCCTCCTCCACCAGACGTTCGACGACAACGCTCCCAATAAATCCGGCCGCGCCGGTAACAAAAACTTTCATATCTCTATTAGCGAGCCGATACCGTCGTCGTCATCTTCGTTTCCGAGGGAGACCTAAGCCAGCGATCGGTATCATACCCGGCCCATTAGAACCCAAAAAGGCTTCCGCGAACACAACCCAGGCACCTTGCCGGGATGGGTTCGCGAAAGCCACTAACTTAACCGAATTACTGTCGACCGACGAGCGTAGCGTCGGCGCCGCAGGGGATCGTCGGACAGAGAGAAGACGGAAGGAACGTATATCCCGTAGCGCTCGTGCTACCCGGAGAGGAGAGGAGCGGATCGACCAGAAGATCGGCCGTTCCCTGGAAGCTTGCCGGATCGCCCCCGTACCAACAGTTGCGGCCCATGCTAAAGCCTACACTGATGTCGCCCATCGAGATGAACCGGCCGGCATTTTGGTAGAAAACATTGTTCTGCACGACGTTGCCGCTATGGTTGGGATCCGCATCGATTCGGAAAACCGCGTTCTCCTTGCCCCAGCACGTATTGTTCGTAATGTTAACATGCTGGATGCCGCCCGCCAGACCAAAGTCGCTATACCAAATGCTCGAGTAGCAGTTCGTAATAACATTGTTAGTGATCGTGCAGTACTGGACGCCAATCGGGTTATCAACCGCCTCGATCGCCATATTGATACCGGAGGCCGTCCGACCTGCACGGAAAAAGCGCGTGTCGCCAAGATTAAAAATCCGGTTGTTCTTCACCAACGTGCGAAGCGCATTGTCCAGATAGACGTTCACGCTGAAGTTATCGCTCACGTCGTTGTTTTGAACCGTGACGTCGGAACTGGAACAGATTCCGACGCCCTCACCCCAGTTCTCTTTGATCGTGTTGTTCTTGATCAAAACGTTCGAAACCTGATAAATCTGGATCGCTGGCTGCCAGCTTGAACTGGTCCCGCTTGAGTTGAGAGTTCCGTTGTTGATGAACTTGCAGCTGTCAATCGTGAATCCGGACGCCCCAAACAAAGTGGAGGAACCCAGGAGGATGCCAGACCGAAGCGCGGTACCAAAGCCACAACCGATCACCTTGGCGTTGTTGACATTCCAAAACGCCAGATTCGCCTTGCGTCCGTTATTGAACTGGATGTACTTAACCACCAGATTAGAACCGGCCGCGGAGACGGTATCGGTGTTCGCAGGCATTTTAGAGCCGTCGATCGTCACGCCTTCGTAGGGATATGCGGCGAGGGTAACGGGCGCCGAAGCGGTGCCCTTGCTGAACAGGACCTGCTGCTTGGTCCACTGATAGACTCCGCCGCGAAGGCAGACCGTATCTCCAGCTTTGCTGATGTACGACGCTTGAGAGATCGTCGCCATCGGTCTGTCGATGGTTCCCGGGTTCGTGTCGACCCCGGTCTTAGAAACGTAGTAGGTAGTGGCCCCATAGCCAAGGGTGGCAATGGGGGCGGCCGTCAAAACGAGCAAGGTTCGGAGACGAGACAAGAGACTCATGGCGACTTTCTTCTTGGAACGGTCTTTCCAATCTGCCCTCCATCTGAAATTCCAATGAACTCCACAACAAAGAGAGGACAACGATCGATGCGTCTATTCTTGGGTGCTTATCGCGATAATTCAAGCTCTCGAAGGGAATTGCGACGTACCTAGCAATTAGTGAAACCAAAGTACTACCCAGCAAAAAGACCGGGGCAATATGAACTGCCCTGGGCGCCTAGTGTGCCGGGTACTTAAGTGGATCAACTATGGAAGCCGGACGCGCAAACAGCCGTTTGGTCACCCAAGCACGCACGACATTGGTTCTTGCCTCGAAAACCAATTAAAAGCGAAGGTGTAAAGGAGGGTCGCAAAGCTGACGGCCAAGACGATCGGGCCGCCGGTCTTGATCGATGGAAAGGGGTTCCAAGGATGTACGAGGATCGCGCAAAGGTCGCAAAAGGGCGATCAATGAGGTAAGTCTTGGGCAACTAGCTGCCCATGCTTACCCGCCTCAAAGCGCTGACCTCCCCCCGAAAAGCGAAGTCTTAACACACGTCCAAGTATTTAAACTAGGGCAACGCGGACGCGCCACCGTAACCGATCTTCTTTGCCGCGAGTTTGGATTGAGGGGTTAGCCGAAATCCATCCCTAGAGAGTTGCCGGACGTTCTGGAAGGTCGGCGGGGTGGCGACATCCGTGGCCTGAGAGAACAACAAGGGATCGCCTCCCACCCAACAGTTCTTTCCTAGGCGAAAGCCCCTCGTCGAACCCCGTACGATCGGAGCCGTTCCCCGTTGCTCAAAGATGTTGTTCTCGACAACGTTGCTGGAATGTCCCGTATCCGAATCGATCCAGAGAAGAGGACCGGTCGAACGATAGAACGTGTTATTCACAAGCTTAAACCCTTTCAGTCCGCCGCCTCGGCCAAAATCACTATACCAAAAACCGGTGAAGCAGTTCGTGACGATATTGTTCGCGATCGTACACCTCGCTAACCCGATCGGATTAGCAATTTTCTCTGCAGCACAAGAAATGCCCGAGGCGGCGCGTCCTTTTCGGAAGTAGGTCGGATCCTGCGTGGTGTAAATGAAGTTGTCGACGACCTTCGTATCCCACACGTTGTCCAGATAGATGTTCACGCTGAAATTGTCGTAGACCGTGTTGCCCCGGATCTCTGAGGAGGTCGTACGGCAATACCCAATCCCCTCACCGAAGTTGCGGTTGACGAGGCACCCGGAGACCAAAACGTTCGTCGCTTGATATAGCTGCAACGCTGGCGGCCAGTGGGACGCCTTTCCGCCTTTGTTCCCCTGAACGCAGTCGAATACCTTACAACCGATGATCTGAACATCGCCTGCCCCATTAACCGTGTTAGATCCGATCAGGATTCCCGGCCCGACCGCCTGACTAAACCGGCAGTACTTCACTCGAATTCGATGGGCGTTCCAAAGGCTGAGGTTTGACTTCTGACCCCGGGTAAACGACAGGTACTGAACCTTCACCGAGTCGCCCACGTGAACCATATCGCGGTCCGGCGGCATGTTCGCCCCATCGATCACCGCCGTCTCCCCCGGATAGCTTGAGAACGTCACCCAATTCACACCGTCCGGCTTGACATCAATAGACTGCTGCTGAGCCCAAGCGTAGGTACCTCCCCGCAAGTAGATGGTGTCTCCGACCCGCGCCCGCCGACTTGCCGCGTTAATCGACGCTAACGGCGACGCCACAGAACCCGTCCCGGTGTCGCTTCCATCCGGAGAGATTACAAAGGTACTTGCGCAGACAACCCTAGCCCCCGCGACGCATAAGAACGCCACCGCGGTTCGTGAAGCGGCGCTTGAATGCGGTCCTGTCAATTTTAGGCTCATGGTTCCAAAGGTAGAGACGAGTAAAGCGACGGGGTCAGTTCCTAAGAACCAGGGATCGAGACGAACTTGGCTCATTTCTAAACCAAGTACTTTGGGAAGGTATCCGTACCGTCGCTTAAGGAATCTGTTACTCACCACCGACGGCCAAGGGCCGCGGAGAGCGAGTAATGAAAAACTTCACCCAGACAACCCCGAGCAAGTCTAAGCTGGCCATCCGAACCACCATCGCGATTTCCGCTTTCGCAGTGCTCCAGGCGTCTTCGCAGGCTGCGACCTACTACGTTTCCCCCACCGGAAACGACACCAATGCGGGAACGATCGCCAAGCCCTTTGCCAGCCTCTATCGAGCGACTTCGAAGACGGCTCCGGGTGACATTGTCTATCTGCGCGGAGGCACCTACAAGTATACGGTACCGCAAACCATCCAGGGAACCGGAACGGCCACCGCCTATCTCAACCTCCTTTCCTACCCCGGAGAAACGGCAATCCTAGATTTCGCTGGCAGCACCGCCGGTAAAGATGCGGTCCAGGTGGCCGGGAACTACGTCCGAATTTCCAACTTGACCGTCCAAAACTCGCCGAAGGCGAATATTTCGGTCTGGGGCTCCTCCTATGTGAGCGTTCGAAACGTCCGCTCGACTGGAGCCAAGGCTGCGGGCATCCTCGTCGGGAGCACCTCGCTAACGGGGACCTTTGCCGGGAAAGCGGGCACCGAAGGTAACCACGACGTCGAGATCTCCGGCTGCGAAGTGTGGAACTGCGGCCTCAGCAACGTGAGTCTCACCGCGGCCAACTGGCAACCAGCTATTCAGACGTTCCAATCCAGCAAAGTTCAGATCTTAAACAACAACGTTCACCAGAACTACGGTGAAGGCATCGGCGTCTGCACCACTTCGAACAGCCAGATCACCGGTAACAAGTCGTGGGACAACTTCAGCGTTAACATCTACCTGGATAACGTCGATACGATGACCGTATCCACAAACTTCGCCTACACCACCGGAGACAAGAAGTACTTCCGGGGCGGACGGGCAGCTTCCGGGATCAGCATGGCGGTCGAAGGGGTCACGAATCCGATTGGACTTCGAAACTCCGTCATTTCGAACAATACGATCTATAACTGCTTCGCCGGTATCTGGTACAGCAGCTACGGCCTCGGCGGTGGATTGAAGAACTTCACCATCGCCAAGAACACGGTCTACAAGACCACCGGTGGCCCCTTGCTCTGGTTGGACAGCGACAAGGGCCACGTTGGCAACACCATCACCGGCAACGTGTTCCAGCAGTCCGGCGCCACCTTGATGACCAACATTGCGTCGATGACGGGCCTCACGATGGGCAACAACTGCTGGTTCGGTGGAACGGTTGGAACGGGCAAGCAGAGCTCTGACCTACTAGCCAATCCGCTGCTGCTCCGCCCGGGTTCGTATACCCTGACAGACTACGACCTCAGCGCGCAGTCACCCTGCCTTTCGAAGGGAATCGGCGCCTCGTCGTCCGCTAGCCAGACGAAGGCCTAAGAAGGTCCCTTCCCCCTTAGCCTTGGACGAGCTTGCTCGTCCAAGGCTATTTTGGTTTCGGGAACTCCTTAAGCATCGTCTGGTAAACCCGATCGAGGTTGGCAACCAGACCGGGCATCGAATGGTATTGCTCGACGCGACGCCGGCCCGCCAGACCCATCTCCCGAATCTCATCCGGATGATTCGTAAACCACATCATGCTGTCGAAGAGAGCATCCGAATTGCCCGGCGGGATCAACTGACCCGTAACCCCGTCGATCACGATCTCGGCGTTACCGCCAACGCGCGTGGTGAGGACCGCCTTGTTCTGTAGCATCGCCTCCAGGAAGGAAGAGGACTGATAGTCTCGGAAGGTGGGAGACACGAAGAAGTCGGACATCGCATTGATCTCCGGCACATCGCTCCGCCGCCCCGGGAGAGAAACTCTGCCCTGCTTCTCAAGGGGCGCAAGCCGCTCTTTGAACTCCTGGAAGTGCGGACCGTCGCCCACAAATAACATCTTGGGCTGATCGATGCCTTCCCGGACCATCCGCTCCGCGACGTCCGCCATCAACTGCCACCCTTTCTCATGGTCGGCCCGAGTGATCGTGGCGGCGACGATATCGTCCGGAGCGAAACCGAACGAGGCCTTCAGTTCAGCGGACGGTTCAGACGCCGGAACGACCGGCAGCGCGACGTTGATCGCGCCAAAATTTTTGATGCCCGAGTTATGGATCACCGGCTTGGCCGCGCCGAAGCTGGAGACGTTGTAAACCGCGTCCGCCCGCTTAAGAATGTCCGGTTCGACAAACTCGCGCCAGATCAGCTTCTTGAGCTTGGGCTGAAGGAAGAGGTCCTCCGAGAACGCATGACAGTTGATCAAGATCCGCGGAACGTTGGCCCGCCGTGCCGCGACCACCGCATGCCACGAAGTGAGCATCAGGTCGTGAATATGAATGATGTCGATCGCCGACTCACGGAACTTCTTGGTCAGGAAGTTGATGATCTTCGGCTCGATGCCATGGGTATGTTCGTCGAGACTGAATCGGGTAAAGCGGTATTTCTCCTTGAGATCCGAATCGACGATCCGGCCGCTGTAACTCCAGATTCCCCCTAAAGTGCCCGGCGTTGGGCTGAAGTGGAAAACGTGAGGCTTTTGATCTTCAGTACTGGCTGGGTTCACGGGAGCCGTAAGACTACCGGGATTGGGCTGAAATTGCCATCCAGCCCGTACCTACGCCGTCGCCTGAACCGGATGGCTTGCCACCGCTGCCGGGCTTTTCTCCCGTTGCCAAGCCCACTCCGAGCCCAGTGCCAGCGCGAACGCCAGCCAGGTGACTTTGAGGATGTGCCCGTTACCGCTGCTGTTCGAAACCACCGTGTTGATCAGAATCGCGAGCGAGATCACGCCGTAGCTCGTGCCGCGGGCCCGAAACGCGAAGAAGAAGCACATCATCACGCCGCCCAAGAACGGAATCAGGCCGACGAGGCCTGTCTCCGTCGCCACACCCAAAATCTGGTTGTGCGTGTCGAGGCTATAGAGCGCCTGCCCCTTAAAGCTCAACGCGATCCGCTCGAACAATTCGTACTGATTGTTCATCCCCCCGTAGCCAAAGAGCGGCCGCTCTTTGAACATTTTAAATGCCGCGCCAAAGATCAACTCTCGGCCGTTCGTGTCGCTTGAGTTAAGGGTCTTCTCAATCCGCATCCTCAGCAGATCGGATTGGAGCATGACGGCAATCGAAGTGACCAGAGCGCACCCCACTGCCAACGAACGCATGAGCATCTTGGCGGGACTATCCTTCATGAAGACAAAGGAGATAAGCCCCAACGCGAAGCCAACTAAGCCCGCGCGCGAGCCGGTTCTGGACACGTCGTAGAGAATGACCGCGGCCATCGGCCAAGCGATCAACGGGAGCCACCATGCGACGTTTCGCCGCGCGTGAGCTAGCCCGAGAATCGCCAGGGCGCCCACGCCCATCATCATCGCTTGAAAGTTAGGGTCCGACCCAAACTGAGTTTCTCGCGTCTCAACGTTGACATGCGAAATCGAAGATGCCCCAACACCCCTAAGATGCAAGCAACCGACGATAAAGCAGCCGATGCCCAACGCCCAAAGCGTCGCGAAGAAGAATCGCGGGTACCGAAACAGGTTCGAGCAGATGAGGACCATCAACAACAACTGCCCAACCGAGACCAGCCGCCGAATCGCTTCGTCGACGTGCGTCCCCGAAAGGGAAATGGAAGTGATCGTCGAGATATAGAAATAAACGACGAAGATCCAAAAGGCCGGGGGAGGCGCCGCAAAGCAGCGCCGCATGTTGAAGATCGAAACAACGAAGAAGGCGTAGCCGATGAGCGTCGTGATCGAGAACGCGCCAGGGGCCACCGAGAGCGACATCTCGAACGGGATGGAGCCGATGAACGCGCAGAGCGCGATCATCATAAGCAGTCCGGGCTCTTTCGTGGTGCGGACGCGATAGAACTGAGACCACGCGCTCGCGTTGCCCTCGGTCTGCGGATGAAGCGAAAGGTCCATGAAAGGTTCTCCGGGCGCGGTGCGCGCCCGGGCGGCTCGACTAGAGGGACATGTCGATGGTCGGATCCACTTCGCCGCGGGCGTTCGTGAACGCCACGCCGACGACGTGAGCTCCGGCCGTTCGAAGGAGGTCGGTGCCTCGACGAAGATCTTCGGTGCGGGTCACGCCGAGCTGAGCCACGTAGATCGTGACGTCGGCTACGGAACCCATGATCGAAGCTTCGACCGAGTTGAGGACGGGCGGCGTATCGATCACCACGAAGTCCACGGTTCCCCGCAGCGACTCCAGGATCTCCGCCATCTTCGGCGAGGACAGCAATTCCAGAGAGTTGCTCATCTCGCTACCCGCCGGCAGAAGCTGGATGCCTTCGACCGAAGTCGCCTGCAGCACGTCAGCCAGTTGCGCGGTTCCCGAGAGAACCTCGGTCAGACCCGGAGAGCGAGGCGTCTTGAACTGCTTCGACAAACTTCCTTCCGCCACGTTGGCATCCAGAAGAACCACCTTCAGATTGTCGTGCGCCATCGAAAGCGCAAGGTTGACCGCCGTGCTCGTTCGATCCGTACCGGCGCGAGAACCCGCCACCATGATCGACTTCGCCACCTTGGGCCGCACCGAGAACAACACGTTGTAGCGCAACATCCGGTACCGGGCGAGAAGACCCGAGGTCATCTTCGTTCGATCGGGAAGCGCCAAGGCCGAACCAGCCGAGCGAGGCAAGTAGGAAAGGGGCGTAAGGCCCGAAACTTCGTAAGCTTTACCGGCGCTGGAGACGCGGTCGTCGAGCTGCTCGCGGAGCGAGACGACGCCGAGGCTGAACAGGAAGCCGAAAGCGAGGCTAAGCGCCAGGTTAAGGAGCCAACGAGGACGAACGCGCTGAGGAATGGTGGCCTGGCCGATAACCGTGGCCGCCGGCTTCACCGTTCGACTGCGCATCAGCAAGTCTTCAAGATTTCGCTGAGACATCTGAACCGTAAGCGCATCGGATTCGATTCGGCGGCGAAGCGTCGTCAGATCCGGCAACTTAGCTCGATAAGCTTCCAGTTTGGCGTTGGCTTGGGTGTAGGTCAGCTTCGCGGTCGACGCCGCGGCACGTGCCGCCTGGAGATCGGCGGAAGCCTCGCGGAGACGCGATTCAAACTCCAGAACCTGAGGGTTGGTGGTGTCGACGTACCGCTTGCTGCTGGCGATAACGTCCTTCAGACGCTGCTGCTGAGCCTGAAGCTCGGCTTGCGCGGCCTTAACATCCGGGCTGCCCGCGGTGTAAATCACCATCAAATGGGCAAGCTGAGCCTTGAGTTCCGAAACCCGCGTGCGCTGCTGCTCGATATCCGAGCGAGCTCCGATGCTGGTTTTTTCGCCCACGGATTTCGAAGCATTGTTACGGGCGATCTGCCGCTCTTGGAATCGCTGCTGCGCACTGGCGAGCGCGATGTCCGCCTGATTCATATTTTCCTGAGCGCGGGAGACCCGCCCAAGAAGATCGACTAGATCGCTGTCCGTACCCGTAATCCCCTGCTGAACACGAAGGACATCCAGTTGCTTCTCGTCCTGCGCGAGCGTCTCCTGCTGCGCCTTCAGGCGCTCCTGCATATTCGTGATGACGCCCTCAACCTGCTTGCGCCGAACCGTGCTGACCACCTGGTTGTAGGCGTCGGGAATGGTTGCGACGACCGACTGACTTGCGCCCGGGTCATTCGTCGTAACGCTGATGATGACCGTGCTGGACTGCCCAACCGGCTTCACATCGACTGCCGGACCCGCTTCATCCGAACCAGGCGGGGGGAGGCGAACGTTGTTCTGCTCGAACGCCTTCGACAGAACGTCGAAGCTCTGCATCAACTCCACCTGGGACAAAAGGTCCGTCGTAGAGTTCGGCATGCTAACCACGTTCAGCGGATCCTGAAGCGGATTGAACGAAGAAGTCGGAGGCGGCGTATCGAGGGTGACCTCGATATCCGAACGATACGCAGGGTCCATCAACAGGCTGACGGCAACACCGATCGCAACAAAGATCGCCGTTGTGATGACAACCGACCATTTGCGTCGTGCAAGCCTCGAAATCAACTCGCGAACGGTCAGTTCGCGACTCGGTAAGGCTGGTCCATTCGGAAGCGCCGGGGAGTTACTCGGGTACATGGGCGGTAGTTACCAAGGCTTCTAGCCTTCCTCCGGCTTTACCCAAACGGACTCGCCAGGCTGGGAAGGACCACTGCAGGTGGCATTATACCAGCCGAGTTCGTAGGTTAGGCACCCTACACCGCTAGCTTGGTTCGGTATAATCTCCGTCCAATGGGTACCGGCCCCCCTACCTATTCCGATCTACTTTTTCTTCCGGGTCTACTTACCTTTTTGGGGATAGTCGTTTACACCGTTACAACGATTCGGAGCCGCCACGATGACCACCTGACGCCCTTCCGATTTATCGGCATGGGTTTGATCGTCATCGGTTTCCTATTCGGATTTGGACACGTCTGGAGCCTCGTCAATCCGTCGCTCGGTGCCTTCTACCGCGCCAGTCTCGCCGGATACAGCAAGCGTTTCATCTTCGCGCACTACTTCTCGGCCCTCGCGCCGTTGGTCGTCCTCGCCGTGATCTTCGCCATCGACCACTACCTCCGAAAGAATCCCATCGAGTAGCTCCATGAGTTCGACCCGATCTTTGAGCCCCGCAAAGCCCCTCCTCTTGGCGGGGCTTTTGATCGTGCTCTCAGGCTGTGACAGCAAGACCTCCACCGCCTCCCTTCCTTCAGCCGGCGGCGCCGCCATTTTTGGCCTGAATCCAAAATCGAAAGGCCTCAACTTCCACGTTGACCATCTACCCGCGAAACTGATACCCCTCGATTCCGACACCGGCCTGGTCCTCCAGATCACCCCACCCCGGAAAGCCTCCTACTTCGCAACCTTCAAAAAGAGCGACGGCCCCATGGCCAACGCCGTCCTCTCCGAAGTCGGCGACTACACCCTCGACGTCGTCCGGCTCGATACCGTCTCCTGCCAAGTCAAGCTCGTCTACGAAAAGTAGAAGAACCCCCCGTGGCGTGGGCGTCCGCCCGCGTACCCCCCAAGGTTTTCTTGGCGTCGTCTTAGGAGGTCCTCAGCACTTCGCTAAGAACTCGCCAGACTCCACCGTCGCCGCCCGAACCGCCGGAATTCCCACCAACCTATCGTCCTCCGGCTCGATCACGAGCCGCCCCGTGTAGCCCGTCGCCGCAAGCGCCCTGAGCAGCTCCGGCCACGAACCGTCCCCCCTCCCGGGAAGAACGTAACGCCAAGTCCGCCCCGAGAACCGAGTCTGCGGATGGTCGTACGCCGCTTCGCTTCCCCACTCGTACTCCGCATCCGGAATCCGTTCCGTATCCTTGGCATGCGAATGGAAGACACGCCCGCCAAACTCCGCTAGAAAACGCAAAGGATTGATCCGGGCCCGCCAGAGATGCGAAGGATCGAAGTTGATGCCGATTTCATCCTCCGCCGTCTCTGCGAACAGCTGCCGGTAGCTGCTCGGACGCCAAAGTGCCACATCCCCCCGCGGAATCCCTTCGATCACGACCCTTGAACCGGTCTCCCGAAGCACCGGCGACAACCGCCGGAACCCATCTGCAAACGCCGCCACCCGAGCCTCGGTCTCCCGCTGGTCCTCGGCGTAAGTCACGATCATAAACCGGTGAGCCCCAAACGCCGCCGAGTCGGCGATGTATGCCGCATTCTTCTCCGCCGCCCGAGCCCGAACGTCCGCGTCCGCGTCGCCCAACCCATCCCAATCGAGAAGGTCTACGCAGCCGATCTCCAGCCCCGCTTCCCGCACCCAAGGCCCGACTTCCCGTGTATCGCGGCGAAGATCGACCGTCGAAACCCCCTGCTGAGCAACCCAAGAGAAGTAGTCCCGGGCATCGGTCTCCCAGTCCATCCTTCGGTAGCCGATCTCGAATCCCCCGGTTGCCGTGCGAATCACGCGGCCATTGTTACACAAGGCTCAGCCAGAGAGGTCTAAGATCGTCACTTCGGGACGGCAAAACAACCGGAAGGGCGGCCCCGTCGTCCCGACGCCGCGGCTGACGTAAAGCGGAACCGGCGCCTGGTCATATAACCCGGCCGAATACTTCCGAGCTCCGGGCGGGGTGTGGACGGAGATGCCGAAAGGAAGACACATCTGCCCGCCGTGGCTGTGTCCGCTCAGTTGGAGACTAGCATGGCGCGGAACCCGGCTCACGAAATCCGGCTCGTGCAAAAGCACGATCGATGAGTGCGGATGGCGGTCCTGCGTCAGGCTCTCCGGCCGGAAATCTCCGAAAAAACCATCCCCATAACCATGGATCTGAAACCCATTAAGATCTAGCGTCTCGTTCTGCAAAACCCGTAGATCGTGCCTTTCAAAGGCCCGAATGATCGCTGGCGTCTGACGACAACTAAAGTCATGGTTCCCAAGAACCGTGGCCGCCGGAACGCCGAGACTCCGCACTCTCTCCGCAAATTTCGAAAGCCGAGCCTGTTGCTGAGGATGCTGGTAATTGAGGTAATCGCCCCCAAGGAGAACGACATCCGGTTTCTCGTTCCGGAGCAGCTCCACGGCTTCCAGTGCCAAATCCACCGCCCCATCCGAATTGATATGCGGATCGGTCAAAAACCCGACTCGGACTTTGCCCCCGTGCCAGTTGGGCAGTCGGATCGGCTGACGAACCACCTCCAGCCAACGAGAATCCACCGCAAGGTCGGCCACCGTCAACGCCGCCGCGCCGCCGAGAAACCTCTTAAGCAGTTTTCGCCGCGTAAGGGGGGTTCGGTCCGGCACGGGAAATGTAACGGTTTCAGGGCACCTTTCGTTCCGTTCAGGCGTTTCTCCCGCCATGGTCCCAACGAGGAGCAAAACGAAAATGCCCATGATCGCAAAGATCCTCCTCACCCTGGCAGGCCTCTACCTATTGGCGAACCTCCTCTACGCCGCCAAATCGCTGGCCGGCGTCGATATGGACGGAAAAGGCAGCCACGGCGGACTCTTTCCCATCGGCGACTGGATCTACCAATCCTTCGGCGGCAAGCACGGCGAGAAGGTCGCACCCGACCCGCAGGTACCCTTCTCCGCGGCCAAACCGTGAAGCCCATTCTCCGACTCCTCCGGGTTAAGCAGTACAGCAAGAACCTTTTCGTTCTCGCCGCCCTGTTTTTCACGAGAGGATTCAGCAAGCCGGAACTCCTCGGTCTGACCGTCGCCGCGTTCGCCACGATGTGTCTCCTGAGCTCGGCGACCTACATCGTCAACGACATTCTCGACCGCGAACGAGACCGGGCCCATCCCAAAAAGAAGTTCCGCCCCATCGCCTCCGGCGCAGTCTCCGTCCCCGTGGCCTTAGGCGTCGCCACTTTTTGCCTCGTGGCCGGACTGGTCACCGCCGCCCTCATCCGCTTCCAAGTTCTAGAATGCGCGCTCGTCTATCTCTTCCTCCAAGTCATCTATAACCTGAAGCTGAAGCAGGTACCCATCGCAGACGTCTTCGTCATCTCGCTCGGCTTTGTCCTCCGCGTCGTCGTCGGCGCGGCCGCGATTCACACCCAGGTCTCCGGCTGGATTCTCCTCTGCACCGGCTCCCTCGCCCTCCTCATCGGCTTCGCCAAACGCCGAAGCGAGTTCGTCGGCCAAGGCGAAGACCGAGGCAAGAGCCGGGAGAGCTTAGGCGGCTATAACCTAGCGACCCTCGACGCCCTCGTCATCTGCGCCGCCGCCGGAGCGTCCCTCTGCTACGGCATCTACGGCATCGAGAGCAAGACGGCGAAAGAATTCCAAGGCCTGATCCTCACCATTCCCATCGTCGTTTTCGGGGTATGCCGCTACATGCTCCTCACGTTTAGCGGCGGAGAAACCGCCGAACCGGAATCGATCGTTTTCCGCGACCCGCAGCTCGTGGTCACCCTCCTTCTCTTCGTCGCCACCGCCGCCGCCGCCCTCGGCGGTCTCCAACTCGACTTCATCAACTAAGCCATGCTCCCCTCCGCGCGCAAAGCCATCGTCGTCGGCGCCTCCTCCGGCATCGGCGCGGAACTGGTCCGCCAGCTCGCCGACCGGGGCGTGAAAGTCGCGGCGGTCGCCCGGCGGACCGACCGGCTGGCCCAACTCCCAGAAGGCGTCCTCACCTATCCCCACGACGTCACCCAGTTCGCCGAAGCGACGGAACTGTTCCAAAAGATCTGCCAAGACCTGGGCGGGCTCGACCTCATCGTCTACGCCGCCGGCGTCATGCCTGCCGTCGGGCCGACGGAGTACGACTTCGCGAAAGACGAGCAGATGATCAAAACCAATCTCCTCGGCGCCATCGCCTGGCTAAACCCCGCCGCCGAGCGATTCTCCGCCGCCGGACACGGCACCATCATCGGCATCGGCAGCGTCGCCGGCGATCGCGGCCGCTACGGCCAGCCCGTCTACAACACCACCAAGGCCGCCCTCACCACCTACCTCGAAGCCCTCCGGAACCGCCTCTCTTCACGCGGCGTTAGGGTGATTACGATCAAGCCCGGCCCCGTCGCCACCGAGATGACCGCCGACCTAAACCTGAAAGGCGGGATGAGCGCCGAAGCCGCCGCCCGGAAGATCTTAGAGAAGAGTGGACGCACCGGCGAACACTATCTTTCACCGGTTCATCGGCTGATCTTCGCCATCATCCGCTCCATCCCCTCACCCCTGTTCCGCAAGCTGAAGCTATGAGCTCCGTCCTCGAACTGGCCCGCATCCGAAGCCTCGGCGGCTTTGGCCAAGCCGGGTTCGCGGACGTCTACCGGTATCGGCCCACCTCCGTCGAAGAGATCCGCGAACTCCTCGCCCTCGCCCGCGAGCAAGGCCGCAAGGTCGTCCTGCGCGGCGCCGGCCGCAGCTACGGCGACGCTTCCATCCTCGGAGAAGCCCTGGCCCTCGACATCACCCGGATGGACCGGATCCTCTCGTGGGACCCGAAAACCGGGCGAATCGAGTGCGAACCGGGCGTAACCATCGAAGGGCTCTGGCGTCACTGCATGGAAGACGGCTGGTGGCCCCCCGTAGTCAGCGGAACCATGTTCCCCACCCTCGGCGGCGCGCTCGGGATGAACATCCACGGGAAAAACAACTTCTGTGCCGGCACCCTTGGCGAGCACGTCTCCGAACTCGACCTCCTCCTGGCCGACGGCACCCTCCGAACCCTCACCCCGGAAGACGACCTGTTTTACGCCGCCATCAGCGGCTTCGGCATGTTCGGCATCATCGTCCGCGTCGTTCTGACGATGAAGAAGGTGGAAAGCGGCGACGTCCGCGTCCTCGCCACCTCCCCGAAGAACTGGGACGAGCAGTTCGCCGCCTTCGAGCGGTACGAGCACGAAGCCGATTACATGGTCTCGTGGATCGACTGCTTCGCTAAAAGCCACGAGGCCGGCCGTGGCCAGTTCCACGCCGCCTGGTACGACCACCGCGAAGACACCGCCTCCCTCCTGCCGGACAACCAAGACCTCCCCAGCACCATCCTCGGCTTCTTCCCCAAAGCCTCCGTCTGGCGGTTCCTCAAGCCTCTCAACAACCGAACCGGGATGCGGTTTCTGAACGCGGCAAAGAACTTCGCCAGCCGAACCCTAGGCGACCACAAAACGATCACCCAAGGCCTCGTCGGCTTCAGCTTCCTCCTAGACTACGTCCCCCGTTGGCGAGACGCCTACCTTCCCGGCGGCTTCATCCAATACCAGTCGTTCGTCCCCAAAGAAACCGCCCGCGCCACCTTCGCTCGCCTCATCCAAATGCAGCAAGACGCCCGCCTAGAGTCCTTCCTCGGCGTAATGAAACGCCACCGCCCCGACCGCTTCCTAGTCAGCCACGCCGTCGACGGCTACTCCCTCGCCCTCGATTTCAAAGTCACCGCCCGCAACCGAGCCGAGCTGATGGACCTCTGCCACCGAATGAACGATGTCGTCCTGGCCGCGGGCGGGCGCTTCTACCTCGCAAAAGACAGCACCTTACGCCCCCAAGACGCCCGCACCTACCTCGGCGAATCGTTCGATAAGATCGTGGAGCTAAAGAAAGAACTGGACCCAAGCGGGCTGTTCTCCAGCGCCCTCTCGCAAAGAATTTTCGGGTTCTAGGGCTGGTTTAGAGTGCGGTGGCCCGCCACCGCACTCTAAACCGAAACCACGCCCACGGTACGCTTAACCTTATGATTCTTGTCGTTGGGGGCGCCGGATACATCGGCTCGCATATGATCCGGCTTTTGCGCGAGGCGGGCGAATCGCACCTCGTTTTAGACAATCTCGAGGCTGGCCACCGCGCGGCGATCGGGGAAAGCCCCTTCGTCCAAGCCGACTTACGTGACCGGACCTCGCTCGACCAGGTCTTCGCCGATCATCCAGAGATCGACTCCGTTATCCACATGGCCGCCTACATCTCCGTCGGCGAAAGCGAATCCGAGCCCGGCAAATACTGGCTGAACAACACCGCCGGAGTCCTCAACCTTTTGGAAGCGATGCGCGCCGCTAAGGTGGACAAGATCGTCTTCTCCTCCACCGCCGCCGTCTTCGGCGAGCCGCAATACACCCCCATCGACGAGAAGCACCCGAAGGACCCGACCAGCGTTTACGGCGACACGAAACTCGCCGTCGAGCGGATGCTAGACGGATACGATCGAGCACATAGCCTCCGATCGGTCTGCCTCCGCTACTTCAACGCCTGCGGCGCCTCCCCCGATTCCACCATCGGCGAGGATCACCACCCCGAAGAGCACCTCGTCCCCCTCGCCATCTACGCTGCCATGGGCCGCCGGGCGGCCTTGAAGGTTTTCGGCACCGACTGGCCCACCCCCGACGGCACCTGTGTCCGCGACTACGTCCACGTGCTCGACCTCGCCACCGCCCACCTCCTCGCCATCAAGCATCTTCGCGCGGGCGGCGATTCCCGCAAGTACAATCTCGGCAACGGACGCGGCTTCTCGGTTCGAGAGGTCCTGGACACCGTCGGCAAGGTCGCCGGCAAACCCGTCCCCGCCAACGACGCCCCCCGCCGCGCCGGCGACCCCGCAATTCTCATCGCCTCCAGCGAAGGCATCCGTTCCGCCTGGGGCTGGAAACCCGAATACGACGACCTGGAAACCATCGTCCGCCACGCCTGGGCCTGGCACGAATCCCACCCCAGCGGCTACGGAGACCGATAGCCTGGAGCGCCGAGTAGCACTCGGCGACCGCAAGCGGTCCTCAGAACGCCTCTCCATTCCGGGAGGGGGTTCTGAAGGCTTAGTAGTCGTTGTCTTCGTCCGCTTCTTCCGGAATCGATGGCGAAGACGGCTCTGATTTCATCTGGGCCGCCAAGGACTCGACTTGTGCAGGTGCGATCTCGTCCATGGATCGCCGACCCTCGTCGCGAATCCAGACCATCATCGAGGAAAGCACCAGTTCTTTGAGATAGGCGAATGAGAAGCCCGCGGTTCGTCGGGCTGCCTCCGCAAGACCTTCCGATGTCATCTGCAAGGCCTCCTCAAGCTTCTCGTTTTGAAGGGCCAAGAATCGGAGCCGCTCCGGCTCCTCCGGCAGCGTGAACGTAAACTTCCGATCGAACCTCGAAGGGCGGTCCAAGATCGCAGGGTCGAGCTTTTCGGGATGGTTCGTCGTCGCCACGGTGAGGATGCCGCGGTTCGAATAGAAACCGTCCATTTCATTGAGGAAGTACGAGCGGTTGCGGTCGTCGACCAACGCATCCAAATCTTCGAGCACGAGCAAACACGGCGCTGCCTCTCGGGCGCGCTGGAAGGCCTTCGCAATGTTCCGGTGCGGAGTATCACTCCGCGAGGTGAAGCTCCGGACGTACAGAACCGGATAACCAAGGTCGTTCGCAAGGCCCTTGATCATATGCGTTTTTCCGTTGCCCGGAGGCCCAAGGAACAGTAGGCCTCGCTTCCACGGCAGGTTATAGCGGTCGTAGGTCGCCCCCGCAGTGAAGAAACTCCGTACTGTCTCGCAGACCTCCCTTTTAAAAGCCTCGGGAAGAACGAGCCCGTCTAAGGTGGCGCCTTTGATCGAGTGGTACAACTCCTCGCTCTTATGCCAGAAGCCCTCCTGGTAAACCAACACCTCACCACGAATTTCGTTTTGCCACCGGCAGACCGTTTCGAAAAAGCTCACCGCCACTGACTCCGTCTCCGCGATGAGATAGAAATGATCCTCGCCACAACTGTCGAGCACCAACTCCGTTGCCAGCATCAAAATCTCGTGCCCGTCCCAACGAATCTTAAACCAGCCATCTTTGAGGTTGGTGTAGGAAGCGTTGGAATAACCAGACCACGCATGTTCCCAATGCGTGAAGAGGTCAGGAGCTTCCGTGAACTCACAATGATCCCTTGCCGCGAATTCGCGAACCTGAAAGTTATAGTCGGAGGTCTCAAGGATCCAATGCGTGGGAAAGGCAGCGCGAAGCACGCGGCTTAGCTCATATTTGAGCGCCGCTTTGGGGCGAGGGAGAACGTCACTTAAGATCTCGTCGGGCCGAAGCACAAGGGATCGAACGGATTAGGGTTGGCCGAGGTTTCGTGAACCCTACCGTCGATACCGCCGTCAGACAGACAAGCGGCAAATAAGCCGAGAAACAGGAAGTTTAAGATGGACGACAACATTCAGCACGGTATCGACGACGACCCGAATAATGACGCGCATAAGGCCAAAAACATTGGCGGCGTGGGCGGGGCGGTGACCGGAGCCATCGCAGGCGTTCCGGCCGGCCCCCTCGGCGTCGTCGGTGGCGCGATCGTCGGCGGAGTGGTCGGCGCGGTGGCCAGCAAGGCGGCCGTCAAAGAGATCGACAAGCACGACAACGACAATACGATCACCGGAATCGGCCACGGCGTGACAACCAAGGACGCGGATGTCACCTACGGCGACTCCGCACCTCGCTACGACGACGACATCCCCGGATACTACGATCGCGGCAACGGCATCCCCGGCATCCAGACCGGCGGTCACGCCGCCGACGGCTCGCCGGACACCCGCGGCATCACCGAGAAGATTGCCGACAAGCTAACCGGCAACCGAATCGACGACAAGACCGGCAAGCGAACCGTCTAACCCCGTTGGGAGTGTGCGAACAGGTTCGCGCACTCCCAAATTTTGTGAATCAACGAGGCCCAAAGGGCCGAAATTCCACAGCCCAGGCCAACGGCCTGGGACGGCGCGGCCAGAAGTCCAAGCCCCAAGGGGGCGGAATTCCGAGGGTGCCGAAGGATGCCTACAATCCTTCCCTTTGTGCTTCTTGCAAAATTGGGCTACAACCGCTAGTTCCGAATCGGCGTCAGGACCAACTTCAACCCCGGCCCATCGATGATGGCCTTATAACCGGCCAAGAACCCGTTCCCCACCCGGCCGTCACCGTCGCCGGCCGAGTCGGGGGGACGATAGAACACTCGCACATCCTGCGCCGGGACCGAGGCGCGGCCGAGACGGATCTCCCGTAGGTCGGCCACCCGAAGCGGCACCATCCCTCCCACCCCCATGATGCTGCGACCATCCGGATCGGGGCGGGTTTGCAAGCCGATGATATCGGCAAAACCTTGAGCCAGCTCGGCAGAAGTGTCCGAGCCGGTGTCGAGAAGCAATTCCGCATCCGACTCGCGCCCATCCGGAGCCACTACCACGGCGCGCAGGTAAGGACGCCCGCCGTGAAGCACCAGGCTCACCACCGTGGCCGAAGAGGAGACGATGGCCGGACGCGTCCCAAACGTGACCTTGCCCGCCGCGCGGTCGATCTCCATCACCTTCTTGCCCAGAATATCCTGCCCAAGAATCACGTCGATCGGCGTCCCGATGGCCTTGCCAATCTGGTCGAGCGGCAGCGAAACCGCCTCCAAGGGCGCTTCGCCCAGGCCCTGCAAGTGAAGCCCCTTCGCCCACCAAGCGTCCACGGAGCCTCCGGAGCCCCGCGCCTTCACCACATCGCCCTTCGCTAAACCCATCGATTCGGCGACCGAACGGTCGATTACCGTCCGCTGCGCGCCGGTGTCGACGAGAATTCGTAGGGGCTTGCCGCCATTTCCCGCCGTCTGAACGACAATCAGCCCTTTTGGCGAGGTGAAATCCAACGAGATGTCAGCCGGACCAACCCCGGCCGGACCCCGGACGGCCAAAAGCATTGCGGCAAAAATCGGGGTCACGATCCTTAATGATACGCCGAACAGAAACCCCGTGAACCGCCGGAGACTTTTTCCATTGCGGTAGCAGCCCCATTCCGGCTTGAAGCCAACCGTCCCCCGCCCTGAAAATCTATCTTAGATAGACACCTACCAGCTTCGTTGCGGCGTTCACTTAAGGCCTGCGACACCCGGCCATTTCGCCCTCCCCCAAACCCCCGATCCCTCCGGCTTTTGAGTGATCTCGATTCGACAGCAGGAGGTAAAATAGTAGACAAATGACGGGTTATTCGAAAATTTCAAAATAACATGCAATTGAATACGAATGCCATCTACTCCGCGCTCAAACAAAAAATAACGAGATTCCCTCGTGAAGTTTCGAGAGGAAATAATCGATCCAAATTTGCTCTTTTAAATAAACACCTATCTGGACTAGCAGTCCAGCGGGTCGCGGTAGGGATACGAACCCAATACCACCACCTCAAGCGCAACCTTCTTCAACTCTTCGATCGCCGCCATCACGTTCTCATCCAATCGATGCCCGTCGCAGTCGCAGTAGAAGATGTATTCGAACGTCGCCCGCTGAGCCGGACGAGACTCGATCATCGTGAGGTTGACCCCGTTCCCTTCAAACGCCTGCAGCGCCGCCACCAAGGTGCCGGGCCGGTTGCGGACGTTGAACATATAGCTCGTCTTGTCCTTGCCCGTCTTCGCCGGCTCGTTGTAGCCCAGCACCACGAACCGGGTCCGGTTGTTCGGATTGTCCTCGACATGCTCGACCATGATCGGGATCCCCACGGTTTCGGCGGCGAGCCGGTTGCAGATTGCCGCGCCCTCAGGGTCGTCCAAAGCAAGTCGGGCCGCCCTCGCGGTGGGGGCGGCCTCGACGATTTCGGCTTGCGGAAGGTTCGAACGAAGCCAGCTCTTGCACTGGTTGGCCGGCTGGCCAAAGGCATAAACTCGCTTGATGTCCCCCAACGTCTTCGCCGTCGAGACGAGGTGCATGTGGATCGGCACATACAGTTCGGCGCAGACCTTCACGTTGGTCTGCGGGAACATGTCGAGCGTCTCCGGCACGATCCCATGCGAAGAGTTCTCGATCGGCACCACGCCATAGTCAGCGCGCCCATGCTCCACCGCGCGGAAAGTCTCACTGATCGAATCGACCGCTACGAAATCGGCGCTCGCGCCAAAGGTCTGAAGCGCCGCCTGGTGAGTGTTCGTTCCCGCCGGTCCCCAGAAGGCGACGGACAGCGGCTTCTCCGCCGCGATCGCCGCCGAAATGATCTCCCGGTAGATCGCATGCAACTGCTTATTCGTCAACGGCCCCGGGTTCTCCCGCTCCAACCGCTCGAAGATCGCCCGCTCCCGTTCGGGAACAAAGAACGGCGTCCCCTCCAGACGCTTCGTATGTCCGACTTCGATGGCAAGGTCGGCCCGTGCGCTCAGAAGCCGCACGAGTTCCTTGTCGATCGCATCCAACTCCTCCCGGATGACGGACAGCGGTCGCGGAGCGGCTTCGGACATAAGGAGAATTATGGCCCGCCGAGCGGAGCGGCGGCTCCGAAGCGGATCGACACCGCAAGCCCTCCCCCCTCCCGATTCTCGGCCCCTGCCTCCCCGCCATGCATTCGCGCTGCCCGGCGAACGATGGCTAACCCCAAGCCGGTTCCGCCGAGTGCCGAATCGCGCGCGGCGTCCAAGCGGAAAAAGGGCTCAAAGATCTTCTCCCTGGCCTCCTCGGGAACCCCCGGGCCGCGGTCGGCGACCGTGACCTCTACGCCCCGTTGGATCACTTCAATCGAGGAGCCGGTTGGCGAATACACCAACGCATTCCGCACCAGATTCTCAATCGCGCTATGGGCCAGCCGAAGATCGGCGGAGATCACCGACTCATCCGTCGACAATTCGAACCGAAGATCGCGACGTTCCGCCTCCGGCTCCGCCGCCTCCACGATCTCCATTACGAGCCGGCCAAGATCGACGGGCTGTAAATCGAGGACGGCGTGATCCATCCGAACCACCACGGAAAGGGTCTCGACCAACTCGTCCAACCGGGCGACATCCCGCTGGATCCGAGCCTGATTCTTTTCGAGTTCTCCCTGGCCCAGCATCTCGGCGGCAAGCCGAATTCGCGCCAAGGGCGAGCGAATCTCGTGAGAAACGTCAGCCAAGAGGCGACGCTGCGATTCAACCACCCCCTGCACCCGCTCCGCCATCGTATCGAAGGTACGGCCAAGCTCCCGAGCCTCCCGGTAGCCCCGTACCGGACCAACGCGAATAGAGAGATCACCCCCGCCAAATCGCGACGCGGCGTCCCGAAGTCGCTCGATCGGCAAGGCAAGCCACCGGGCCAGACCAAGGCACACCAAGGAGGGAATGAGGAGGAGAGCCAAGAAACGGACGACCTGTGCGACGATGGGGAAACGAACCGCCGAGACGACCAGCATCGCCCGCCCGCCACCAATCGGCTGTGTGAGGTGACCGATCGACCGAGACGGACCCCGTCTTGCCGACAAGAGCTCACTACTTGGAATTGGCCGAGTGCCCAAAACGTCATTGCCCCGTACGATCCAGACCTGAAGGCCGGTTTCTTCGATGGCGCGAAGCGCCCGAAAGGCGCCGGGAGAATCGTTCTTGTCCCACCGAGAGAGGGCAGCTTCGCCCTGGGCGCGGACAAGGTCTCCACCCACCAAGAGGAAACGGGGGGCGATCCGGCCATCCGGCTCCGCGGAGATAAACAGGAGCTGCGCGGCAACCGTGGCCAAGACCGCCGCCAAAAACCCAAAGAGGAGACGAACGTAAAGGCTCATGCCAGCTCCGGCGGTGCCATCAGGTACCCGCTGCCGCGCACCGTGACGACCTTTGGCGCGCTGGGCAAGGCGTCGAGCTTCCTCCGAAGCCCGACGATGTGCATGTCGATCGACCGATCAAACGAAAGCAGCTTCCTCCCCAGCGACGACGCCAACGCTTCCCGACTCACGACCTCTCCCGCCCGGGTGACCAACGCGCAAAGCAGATCGAACTCCAGCGGGGTCAGCGCAAGCACTTGCCCGTCAAAGCTCGCGCTGCGACGGCGAGGATCCACATGAAGCCCGCCAAGCTGCAACAACGCGGCCGTTTGGGGCGACTCATCCGGCGGCTGAGCGCGGCGGAGAACGGCCCGGATCCGCGCCAAAAGCTCACGCGGCTCGAACGGCTTGGGAATGTAATCGTCCGCCCCGAGCTCCAACCCAAGGACGCGATCGACCGGATCCCCTTTTGCCGTAAGCATCACCACCGGAACGCGGCTCTGCTCGCGGATCGCCTTAAGCGTGTCGAGCCCGCCCAGTCGAGGAAGCATGATGTCGAGAACCACCAGATCAAACGACTCGGACTCAACCCTTCGGACGCCGGTCAGACCGTCGCCGGCGATCGCCACGGAAAACCCTTCGGGAACGAGGTACTCCGATAGCATCTCCGCCAACTCTGAATCGTCATCGACGATCAGGATCTTCAGGGCTGCGGCCACGATCTCATGCTACCGGCGATCCGGCGAACCGAATTCCCATCCTTACAAAGTCTTACAAACCCCTTACCGAAGCCTGACCAACCTTGGTTAGTCAGGCACGTCGAATCCATATAAGACGGTCCGAAGCGCCGTCGGGAAACGACCATGAAAATTACGAAGATCCTCTCCCTCGGCGTCCTCGCCCTCTCCGTCGCCGCCCTCGCGCCGGCCCAGAAGATGACCGGCCCGGTCGGCACCGCCTTCCAAAAGCTGGTGGCCGACACCAAAGCCGCCCTCGCCGATTCCACCGTCACGCCCGCCCAGTTCGAAACGCTGAAGACCGACGTCGCCAGCGCGGTCGCCGGTGCCAACAAGCCCTCCGCCGCCTCCCTGGCCCTCCTGAAGTCGACCGTCGAAGCCGCAAAGAAGGACGGGACGATTACCTCGAAGGAGAAGACCGCCATCCAAAAGGCTTTCGCCGCGGTCCTTGCCAGCGCGAACGTGGCCCCCGCCGAAGCCGCCGCGATCAAAGCCGATCTCCTCGCGATCGTCTCCGCCGCCAATGTGACGCAAGAGGAAGCGATGCTAATCATCAGCGACCTCCGCGCGCTCCTTGAAGCCCTCCCCGACGCGGGCCCCCGTCCCTAAAGCCAGCAATCACTAGCCCTTCTTCTTTCCATGAGTCCTCGATAAGGAAGAAGGGCAATCCCAACCCTCCAACCCCTCCCAATGAAAACCCCCTTCCTCATCGCCATCGCCCTCGTTTCCGGCTGCAAACCAGCCCAGGCCGACCTGAAGGCCGTCGTAAAAGTCTCGGTCGAAGGCGCCGCCCGCGCGGGTTCACCCGGAGGCGGGATGGTGACGATCTACCAGAGCGGATCGAAGCTTCGCGTCGAACGCGACGGAACCGCTCGCGTACTCCTCATCGACGGTGACAAGCGCTACGTTCTCGATACGGAGGCCAAGACCTACTACATCCCGCGACCAAAGGAGCCAAAGGCGGAGGGCGGGGCAGAGAAAGACATCAAGATCACCAAATCGAGCGAAACAAAAACGATCTCCTCCATCTCCACCACCCGACACGACTTGAACGGTCAGATTAAGGTTCAGGGCGGTGGAGCAGGGGGCGGACGATCGGGCCGATTCGGCAACCGGGGAGGGTTTGGTGGCGGTGGGCTTTCCTTTAAAGTCGAGGGCGTGCTTTGGGTCGCTCCAGATCTTCCGAAGATCGAGTTGCGGGACTTGATGGGCGAGCAAGGGGCCGCCTCAGGGATCGCTTTGAACCAGGTCTCCTTCGATGGCCTCGTTCTCGCGGGGGACATCAAGGTCACCCCACCTGCAATGTTGGCCCAACGGATAGGGGTCATCTCGGTGACCTTCGAAGCGCAATCGATCGAACAGAAGCCCCATCCGGCCGCTCTGTTCCTGCTTCCAACTGATTACCGAAAGGTCGATCCTCCTGCATCGCCGGGCGGATTCTAGTCCGCCTTTATCAATAGTTGTCGATTGCTCCTACGTGATCTACCGAATCGACGAAACGGCAAATACGGTTTACGTGGTGCGGGTCTAACACGGTGCACGAAGACCGCTCACGAAGAAAGACATCCAATAAGCGCCTTGGAGAGTAAAAACCCTTGCCCCTGTTAAATCGGAAAACCTGTGTTACGATAGGGGCTCCCCGCCGATGACGCAGACGCAAAGCCAATCCTCCGTGCCTGGGCCGTTTTCGGGCTACGAAAACGGTCCGTTCTACGACGAGATGTTCGACGGATCAGGCCCGCGGCCGCACTACTCCCGGCTCTTCGGCACCCTCGCCGACCTGACGGCACGGGAGTTCCGGGCTCGGCAAGAGCAAGCGGACCGGATCCTGGTCAACCAAGGAATCACCTTCACCGTCTACGGCGACGCGCAAGGCATCGAAAAACCCTTCCCCGTGGACCTCGTGCCCCGGATCATTCCAAGCGGCGAGTGGTCGCGCCTGGAGAAGGGATTGGAACAGCGCGTTCGCGCGCTGAACATGTTCCTCTACGACGTCTATCACGACGGCAAGATCTTGAACGACGGCGTTGTGCCCCGAGATCTCGTGGTGAATGCCCCTTCGTTCCGAAAGGGGTTCGTCGGCGCGAATCCGCCCCACGACCTTTACGTTCATATCTGCGGCACCGACCTGATCCGGGACGATCAGAACGGCTACATGGTCCTGGAGGACAACTGCCGCACCCCCAGCGGGGTCAGCTACATGCTGGAAAACCGGGAGATCCTGATGCGAACCCTCCCCGAAGCGTTCCGCAACTACCGTGTCCGTCCGAACGACGGCTACGCCTCGCAGCTCCTCCATAACCTTCAAGGCCTCGCGCCGGAAGGCCGTGAGCAGCCGAACGTGGTCCTGCTCACTCCGGGTGTCTACAACTCCGCTTATTTCGAACACACCTTCCTTGCCCAGCAGATGGGCATCGAGTTGGTCGAAGGTCGCGATCTTTACGTCGAGGATAACGTGGTCTGGATGAAGTCCACCCGCGGCCCGATTCGGGTCGACGTGGTCTACCGCCGGCTCGACGACGACTTCCTCGATCCGCTGGTCTTCCGTCCGGAAAGCATTCTCGGCGTCCCGGGCATCGTGAACGCCTATCGCGCGGGCAACGTCGCCCTGGCCAACGGCATCGGCACCGGTGTGGCAGACGATAAGGCGGTCTATCCGTTCGTCGAGGCGATGATCAAGTACTACCTCGACCAAGATCCGATCATTCCTCAGGTCCCCACCTTCCTTGGTTGGCGCCCCGCCGACCTGGACCACATGCTGACCCACACCAAGGACTTGGTGATTAAGGCGACCAACGAAAGCGGCGGCTACGGCATGCTCATCGGGCCCCAGGCCACCGAGTTGGAGATCGAAGAGTTCCGCCGCCAGATCCGCCACGACCCGCGGGGTTATGTCGGCCAACCCCTCATCGGCCTCAGCCGCTCCCCTTGCTTCTTTGGGGACAAATGCGCCGGGCGCCACATCGATCTCCGGCCCTACGTGCTGATCGGCAAAGACGGTATCACCTGCGTCCCCGGCGGCCTCACCCGCGTGGCTATGCGCGAAGGCTCCTACGTGGTCAACAGTAGCCAGGGCGGCGGGAGTAAGGACACTTGGGTGCTGGAGGACGAGGGATGTTAGGGGTTTTAGGTTTTGGGTTTTGGGTTTTGGGTTTTGCAGAGCCCATCCTCCTCCGATCACCGGATCTCCGCGATTCCTCAAAATCCAAAATCCAAAACCTAAAACCCAAAATCGAGGTGCCAAGTTGTTAAGGCGGACTGCGGATAGCGCGTTTTGGCTTGGCCGTTACGTCGAGCGGGCCGAAGCGACGGCGCGGATGGTGGACGTCCACTATCGGTCGGTGCTTGAAAGATCTCTTGGTTCGGGATCGATTGGGTGGGATTCGATTCTTTCGATCTCTGGACTTGAGGAAGACTTCCACGCCCGATATCCCAAGACGGACGAATATTCGATCCTCCACTTCTTTGCCTTCGATCAGGAGAACCCAAGTAGCGTCATCTCCTGTATCTCCGCCGCTCGAGAGAACGCCCGGGCGATCCGTGGCCAGATCTCGAGTGAGATGTGGGAAAGCGTCAACCGCTGGTACCTCGACCTGCGCGAGTGGGATATCGCAGTCATGGAGCAGCGTTCAGCCTTCGACTTCTTCCGGAGGGTCAAAGACGGCAGCCATCTCTTCCACGGCATCGTCGGAAGGACCCTCACGATTGGCGAGGCGCGAGACTTCTTCACCGTCGGCCAATACCTTGAGCGTGCCGACCAGACCGCCCGAATCCTGGACGTTCACTATGAGGACCTAGCCTCGGTCGAAGACCCGCACGGTTGGACGGCCGTTCTCAAATCGGTCGGCGCCTACGAGGCTTACTTGAAGACCTTCCGCCAGGGTGTCACGGCCGACCGAGTGGCCGAGTTTCTTGTGACCAGCCCCGTCTTCCCCGCCTCGATCCTGTTCTCGGTAGCCGGAGTTCAGATCTCGCTTCGGCGCATCAGCGGGAATCAGAATCCGGTCCCTTCCAACTCGGCGGAAAGGACGGTAGGGAAACTTCACAGCGATCTCGTCTACTTAACCAAGGAAGAGATCGTAGACCAGGAGCTTCACGAATTTCTCGAAAATGTGCAAGAAAGATGCGCCGATGTTAGCAATGCGGTGTGGGAAACCTACCTAAGCTACTAGGGTAGGCGATTATTTCTTGTGCGTTTCCTAATTTTCGGAGACACATAAACTGCTTGCTCCGTCCTAACTTCCTACCCACCTGCGACCTTGATCTTACGCGCCCAACACCGAACCACCTACCGTTATCCTTTCCCGAGTCGGGAAAGCCATAACGAGGTTCGGTTGCGCCCGCTTGACGGGCCGGATCAGCAGTGCCTGTCGTTCACGATCGCCGTCGACCCGACGGCGAAGGTTTTTTCTTACATCGAGCAGGGCGGCACGGTCCACCACTTCGTCGTCCGTACTCCCCACACCACGCTCACGATCTCGGCGGAGACGACCGTCGAAACCCTGACCACGAATCCATTCGAGGGCGTGAATCTAGTGGGAAGCGACTGGGCAGAACTCCCCGTGCTCACGGAGCGGTATCCCGAGTTCCTTGCTTCGACTCCCCGGGTCCCCGTGCTCGATGCCGCCCGGGAGATCGCCGACGCCGTTCCGATCGCCGGAAGCATCGCCCAGTATGCGATCGATCTGGGAGACCGGATTCATGACCTTCTCGCCTACGACAACGACGCCACACACGTTCACACCCCGCTGAGCTACGTCATCGAACATCGTGCCGGCGTCTGCCAAGACTTCGCCCACCTCATGCTCGCCTGCCTTCGGTCGAAGGGAATCCCCGCCCGGTACGTGAGCGGCTATCTCTACGCCGGCGACGAGGGCCTTCGCGGCGACGAGGCGACTCACGCCTGGGTCGAATGTGTCCTCCCGAGTGGCCGCTGGCTTGGTCTGGACCCCACCAACCGTTGCCTGGCCAACGACCACCACATTCGCATCCACACGGGTCGCGACTACGACGAAGTCCCGCCGACCCGCGGGATCTACACTGGACCGCCGGCGGAGAGGCTGGATGTGAGCGTGAGCGTGACTCGGGTACCGGATCTCGTCAAGGTAAATGAGGTCGAAGGTGCGATCGAAAGTCGTTAGCGAGAAGCCAGCGCCACTCTACTACTTCTCGGCGAGCAGCGATTCCAAATCCAGCCGCTTCGTAACCATCTCCAACTCGCCCTGCGGGTTCCTGGGCCACTCGGCTTCCGGCCGGTCCCGGTAGAGTTCGATCCCATTCCCGTCCGGGTCGCGGAGATACAGCGCTTCGCTCACCCCATGGTCCGATGCGCCGTCCAATAGATAGTTGGCTTCCACCAAGCGCCTCAGCGCGTCGCCCAAGGTCCGGCGGTCGGGATAGAGGATCGCGGCATGGAAAAGCCCAGTCGTCCCTGGGGCGGGGGGACCGCCGTTGCGGCTGTCCCATGTGTTAAGCCCGATGTGGTGGTGGTAGCCGCCGGCCGACAGAAAGACGGCTTGGCTTCCATACCGTTGCGTCACCTCGAAACCGAGGATATCTCGATAAAACGCGAGCGCCTTATCGAGGTCGGAGACTTTGAGGTGGATGTGGCCAATCCGAACGCCGGAGTCAATTTTCACTATAAGTCTTATACGTCCTATAAGACTTATAGCGTTTCAACTACGCTCCATAGGAAGTCATCGAATAGGGTCTTCCCGCGGCGGGAACAACCTCTTCCCGAGGTACTTGGGTCATCGAGAAGCTCAGAGTCCCGCCCCCTGCAACTTCGTCATGGGACAGGAAGAGGCGATCCAGCGGCGCACCGTTGAAGCTCTTCGACGCGACGTAAACCGCTTGGTCACCGTTCTCGGGCGCGTCGATCACCAGATCTTTGCCTCCGGGGAGATGAATCGTCGCCTTCTTAAAGAGGGGCGACCCGAGCGTCCAGGAGGCATGACCTGGGGTGAGCGGGAAGAGGCCGAGGGCGCTCAGGACGTACCAGGCGCACATCTCACCGTTGTCCTCGTCGCCGGGCAGGTGAGTCGGCGTGTACAGGCCATCCATCACCCGCCGAACCTCTTTCTGCGTTCGCCAGGGACGGCCGGCGGCGTTGTAGAGATAAAGAACGTGGTGGACCGGTTGGTTTGAGTGGGCGTATTGGCCGAAGTCGGCCTGCGCCATCTCCGTCATCTCGTGAATCTCGAAACCGTAGGCGCCAGTGGTGAAGTAGGGCGGGGTGGTGAGCATCTGGTCGAGCTTCGTCACAAATGCCGTCTCGCCTCCCATCAACCGGATCAGCCCCGCCGCATCGTGCTGGACCGCCCAACTGGACTGCCAGGGGCCGCCTTCCACATAAGGGCTGCCCCACTGGAACTCGTCCCACGGCTCCAGCCATTTCCCTTCCGCGTCCTTGCCGCGCATGAAGCCAACCGAGGCATCGTACAGGTGCGTGTAGCTGCTCGCCCGAACGAGGAGCTTTTCCCGCTCTTCGCCTTCCGCGATCTGGGCGATGCACCAGTCGTCGTAGGCGTAGTCGAGCGAGCGGGCGACCGACTCGTGGTGGTCGGTGCTGACGTAGCCGAGTTTCTTATAATCCTCGATTCCGATCCGGCCCCACGCCCCGGCCGGGTCACCGACTTCATAGGCGTGCTTCAGTAGCCCCTTCAACGCCGTATCGACCTCGAAGCCCCGGATGCCGCGAGCATAAGCGTCGGCCATGACGGCGTCAATGTGGGTGCCGACCATGCAGGCCCGATAGCCCGGGGTGGCCCACTGGGGGAACCATCCGCCCTCTTTATAGGCATTCGTCCAACCCTGCAGGATGTCGGTCAGACGATCCGGCTGCATCAAGGCGAAGAAAGGATAGACGGTGCGGTAGGTATCCCAGAAGCCGTTATCCGTGTACAGCACGCCGGGGTGGACGCCGCCGTCGTAGGGACTGCGGTGCTTGATGCCTTCCGGCGTCTCTTCATGCCAAACGCGGGGAAAGAGTTGGGTTCGGTAGAGGCAGGAGTAGAACGTGGTCAGCTTGTCGGGTTCGCCTTCGACTTCGATTCGGCCAAGGGTCGCTTCCCACTCTTTCTCGGCGGCGGCGGCGATCTCTTCGAACGAGCCGGAGAGTTCGTTGTCGAGGTTCAAGCCGGCCTGTTGAGAGGAGATGAACGATGTGGCGAGCCGCATGATCACCTCGCCGCCGCCTTCGAACTCCAGAACCAGCCCACTCTTCTCGTTCACCCGAACATCGGTGAGGTCGTTACCGACGAAGTTTGAAACGAAGTCGGGCGTCCGGTCGAAGGAGGCGACGAGGCGGTGGCGGAAGTCGTCGGGCACGCCGCCCGAGTTGCCCTTGATCGCGCCCACGACGCGCCCGAGTTCGGGCGCGAGGCCGATGGCGGATTCACCCACGCACGGCTCGAAGATCACGCGGCCGACTTTGCCTTCGGGGAATCGGAATCGGAAGATCGCGCCGCGGATCGTCGGCGCTATCTCGATGATCGTTCCGTCGTTCAGCAGTTCCGCCTTGAAACGGTGCGGGCCGAACTCGCCCTTGTAGGCGCGCGATCGCTTGCCGGCCGAGAGGTGCCGCTCGGTCCCGGTGTTGGCCATCACGGTGAAGTGGCCGTAGTCGTTCATCCAGGGTGAGGGCTGGTGGGTGCAACGGATGCCTTGCAGCTTCTTGTCGTGCGGGGAGAAGAACCAGCGCCCTTCCTGGGTCTGCGCAGACCAGTGGTTCATTCCGAACGGAAGGGCAACGAGCGGAAGCGTGTTACCGGTCGAGAAGCCGTGATGGGAATCCGTTCCTTGCAGAACGTTGACAAAACGAAGAAGACCAGTGGACACCGCAGACAGTTTGAACGAGGTTGGCTTATTCTTGCGCCACGAAATGGACCATTGGTACAGGGGAGTTTTGGATTTTAGGTTTTGGGTTTGGGTTTAGGTTCGAGACAGACATAGACCACGGGCCACCGAACCGCTCCCACAACCTAAAATCCAAAACCTAAAATCCAAAACTCCCCTGTGGTGTCACACTTCACTCCTATGGCAGCGACGCTCCTGGACGCGGGCGGGATTCGAAGGACGCTTGGGCGGATGGCTCATGAGATTCTGGAGGCGAACCAAGGGGCGGAGGGTCTCGTGGTGGTTGGAATCCTCCGGCGCGGTTGGCCGGTGGCCAAGCGGTTAGCGTTCCTCATGACCCAGATCGAGGGTACGACCGTCCCCTGCGGCAAGCTCGACATTCGCCCGTTCCGCGATGACCGGCCGAAGGTGGAGACGGACGAGACGCAGATTCCCTTCGAAGTGACCGGCAAGACGGTGATCCTGGTGGACGAAGTGGCCTATACCGGCCGCACCGCCCGCGCCGCGCTCGACGGGCTCATGCGCTTCGGCCGCCCGAACGCAGTCCGCCTCGCTGTCTTGGTTGACCGCGGGCATCGGGAGCTTCCGATCCAACCCGACTACACGGGTAAGACGATCGTTACGGAAATCGGAGATCGCGTGCTGGTGAAGCTGCACGAGATGGACGGTGAGGACGCCGTCGTACTTGAGAAAGGCGTTCGTGCCTAGCCGCGTAGCACCAGTGTCCCGACCGGATACCGGCTGGAAGCCGGTGCTACGGGTTACAGCGCCGCGAGGGTGCCGGAGTAGCACTCCATCATCGCCCGCACGGCCGCGCGGATGTCCGGCTTGTGGTCACCGTGGTGATGGGTATCGACTTCCGTCACCGTGCTCAGCGCCATGCGGGCCGCCTCGGTCGAAGCCGATGCGGCGGCGAACCAGCCTCCCGCTTCGGGATCGTCAAGCCGAAGCTTCACCCCGTTAATCGCAAGGAACGTCGCGAAGCCGACGAAAGCCGTCGACTCGTTCCCCGCATCCAGCGGATGCATCTTTACGAAGCCCGCGAGGAAGCGCCCGGCCTGGTCGAGCAGTTCGTGGCTGTCGCCGTAGGCGTACTGGTAGAACGTGGCCTCTTCCAGCTTTGCGTACGAAAAATGCTGAACCTTTTTCGTCACCTGGAGGTTGATCCAGAGGATGTCCTGCACGGTCAGATAGTGAAGTTTCGCCATGGGTCGACCTCTTTCGAGTGTACTACGAAACCGATCGGCCTTCCCACCGGTCGTACTCGGGTGAATTCCTCCGCGCCGTCGGACTGCGTCACTGAAGCGCTCGAAGAAGCGGGCCTCGTCTACACCACCGACACCTCTCCGGGTATCCGCCGAGAGCGCAAGGGCGACGGTTTCGCCTACTTCAAAGCCAATGGTGGCGCGATCGAAGACGAGAAGACCTTGGCTCGCATTCGGTCGCTCGCGATCCCTCCCGCCTATGCGGACGTTTGGATCTGCGCCAAAGCGAACGGGCATCTTCAGGCCACGGGGAAAGATGCGCGAGGAAGGAAGCAGTACCGCTACCATCCGGACTTTCGCGCGGCGCGCGAATCGGCCAAGTTCGAGCGGCTTGCTGAATTCGGTAAACGGTTGCCCCGTGTGCATCGGCAACTGGAGAAGGACCTTTCCTCACGCGGTCTTCCGAAGGAAAAAGTGTTGGCGACGATTGTCGATCTTCTGGAACGGTCGCTGATCCGGGTCGGGAACGCTCAATACGCCCAAGAGAACAAACACTTCGGCCTCACCACCCTTCGCAACCAACACGTCAAGGTGAAGCGGGCTCAAGTGAAGTTTCAGTTCGTCGGCAAGTCCGGCATCAAACACCAGATCGCGGTCCAGGACCGCAAGTTGGCCAGCGTAGTACGGCGGCTTCAGGAGTTGCCCGGTCAGGAGCTATTCCAGTACGTCGGGGAGGATGGCCAACCGCATCGGATTACGAGTGGCGATGTGAATGCCTATCTCAAATCCGTGAGCGGGGAGGAGTTCACCGCGAAAGATTTTCGCACCTGGATCGCGAGTGTCCGAGCTTTAGAAACTCTTGCCGCCCGGGAAGCGCCTGAGACGAAGCGGGAAGCCAAGGCGGCGATCAACGAGACGATCAAAGCCGTAGCGCAGGAGCTCGGAAATACCCCGGCGGTCTGCCGCAAGTGCTACATCCACCCGTCAGTATTGGCCGCGTTTGAGGAGGGCAAACTCCCTCGCCGAGGGAAGCCGGAGCGGACACTGATTACGATTCTAAAGGGTGGCTAGGGAGTGGAGTGGGCCTCTTTGCCCGCGAATAACTGTAGATCGCGGGCGCGGAGGCCCGCGCCACGTGTTTCGCCGTAACAAACCTGTGCCTTAAACCGTCCGAAGGGTTATGAAGCTCTTCGCCGGCATCGTTGCCCTTTCCTGTGTCGCCGCCGCGCATGGCCAGTTGGCCAATCCGGGACAGGTCACCGTTCCCGGCACATTCGCCCCCGGAACGAGCAACATCCGGTTCCAGACGATGGCGCAAGGGATCGACGCCAAGCAGAACCTCAACGGAATGTTCCTCTTCAACGAGCCGACCGGTTGGGAGAACTATTGGCGCGCCAACCATCGCGGCCCCGCCCCGCAACTCGAGCAGGGCTTCTTCTATAACTGGCGAATTCTCGCCATCCACGTCGGAAACCGCCCCACCTCCGGCTATGGCCTCGCCGTCATGGGGATGAACCGCCGGATCGACAAGGCCACCGTGAACCTCGTCGAGTACACCCCGCCGCGCGGCTCGCGCAACGCCCAGGTCATCACCTCGCCCTGGATCATCCTCCGCGTCGAGACGGGCGCCTTCGATTTCCAACTTCAGTCGCGCCAGATCGCCGGCTACCCGTCCGGAGCCCAGTACGTTCAGGGCGGGCAGACCATCAAGATCGGCGGCACTACCATCACCATCCTCCCCAATAACTATGGCTGTGACCACTGCCGCCACCGTGGGCGGGAAGGCTGCCACTGCGAAAAGGGTGATCGGGACTGCGATTGCCGAAGCCGGGGCTAGTTTGCGACGCGGCGAATAAACGTCTCCATCGAAGTGAAGGCATGGAGCGACGCGGTTTCAAAGGTCAGAACCTCGTCGCCCACGTACTCGCGTAGCCGCGCGTCCCACTCCACGATGTGCCCAGACGCCAACTCGGCGCCTTCCGCATTGGCGAAGTAGCCTACGGAGAGGTGGGGTGTAAACCGAACTCCCGCGCCCACGCCAAACCGTTCTTGGTAGCTCATGGAGAGTTCGGCACGCGCTTTCCGTACCTGATCGAGGGTTTGAACGCTTTCTTCGTCGGCTCCCTGAAGCTGAAGCGAGATGCCGCCACGGCCGAACATATCCAACTTGCCGTAGCGCAGGCGGAGGTTCCAAGGCTGCGTAGCCAACGAGCTTTGACACGCCGGGCCAAGAAGCAGGTGGTCCGTTGACCAACCGTTCTCGGGAACTTGAGCCAACAGTTCCTTCAGTGAATCGAGGCAATCCGCTCGGCAGTGAGTCAGATCTCCCTGATTGGCCACATCGAAAGCCGTCACGTGATACGACGCGGGCGGAAGCGAACAGAAGAGGTAGGTGTTGAGCAGCCGGTCGAAGTTGAATCGAGCAAAGCCTTCGTAGACACGCCGATAGAACCCCAAAGCGGGATCGCGGGCGACGTCGCAGACAAGCGTTTCGAACACGCCCTCCCGCCGGTACGGCGTTCCCAAGCTGTCGAAGAGAAGAGAAAAGCCCGGGAAAGGCGCCCATCGAGGGGTGAAACCGGCGACCTTCGGGGCAGAGATGGTGAGCATAAGGGAGGAAAAGGGAAGAGGCAAAAGGTCCTGCCCTGGAGCTTCCCTTTTACCTCTTCCCTTTTCCCTCCTCTACGCCGCTGCTTTCTCGGCCTGTGGTTCGCGGGCCTTTACTTCCCACATGCGGACCGTCTTATCCTGGCCGCAAGCGGCGAGGCGAGAACCATCCGCGCTAAAGGCAACGCAGTTGATCGGGCGTTCGCTGGCTTCGATGCGGATATTGCCGATGCCCTTAGCCGCGTTCCAGAGACCGACCGTGCCGTCACGCGAACCGGAGGCGAAGAGCCAGCCGTTCGGGTGGAAGGCCATGCTTTCGATCGGCTTGGTGTGGCCGAACATCATCTTAACGAGCAGACCATCGGACAGCGAGAAGACGCGGATCGAAAGGTCGACGCCTGCCACTGCGAGGTAGCGATTGTCCGAGCTGAAAGCGAGTGAAGTAACCGTCGACCGGATCTGCCGAACCGTGTGGAGCAGCGCGCCGTTGGCGGCGTGCCAAAGCTTGACCGTCGCGTCGGCGGAACCGGTTGCGATGAGTTTGCCGTCGGAAGACCAGGCCACCGCGGTGACCGCTTCGGTGTGATCGCTCTTACGGAACACGCCGGAGCCGTCTTCAGTTCGGTGAACTGTCACCGCGTGAAGGAGCGAGCCGCTGGCGACGGTGGTGCCGTCTGGAGAGATGGCCACTGAACTAACCCACTCTTCCTGGCTGGTCTTCCAAGAATCGACCTTCGGGCCGCTCAGACGATAAAGGCTGATCTGGCTCTCGGCGGAACCCGCGGCGAAGAGTCGATCGTTCGCGAAAGGCAGCAGGGTCGAGACGGTGCCCGCCTCGAGTTTGGCGCGCCGCTGGGGCTCGCCGGTCTTCTCGTCCCACCAGATGATCTCGTTATCGAACGCGCTGGACACGAGCTGATTCGTGTCGGGGGTGAACGCGACGCTGTAAACGGGGGTCTTGTGCGCGTTGAGCCGCTTCTTCAAGCGGACCACAATCGGTTTTTGCGGCGCAGCGCGGCGTGGCGCAGGCGCTTCTTGCAGGCCGCCACCGGAAAGGACGGCATCGTATTCCATCCGCTTGACCGGATCGAGAAGCGTGGAAAACGCTTCGTTGATCCGGGCCATCGTCTCGTGAGCTTTAGGGTCGGAACTTACGTCCGGGTGGTGCTTGCGAGCGAGTTGGCGGTAGGCACGGCGTAGAGCCTCGTCGTCTGCAGTTTGCGAGACGTCGAGAATCTGGTAAAAATTAAGGGTCAGGGTGTTCAAGGCGACCAGGTGAGCGTCTCCCAGACAGGAAACGGCGACGATTTAATATGACGTTGCTTATCGACCCTGCATCGCGCCGCGTGCTTCGCCCGGGTTCTATTGTGTAAGATTGAGGCCCCCTAGGTCCACGGTCTTGGGTCCTGTTTTCGCCAAAAAATGAAAGTTTTCCGCGATTGGACTTCGTTGTCGGCACTACTGCGGGCCATTGACGCCGATGGCGAGCCCAAAAGGGTTCTGGTGGTCGAAGACGAGACGATGCTTCGTGAAGGTCTCCAACGTCAGCTTTCCGCCCTGGGTCACGAGGTCGATGCGCGCGAAGGCGCGGAAAGGGCCGATCTGCCCTTCGAGAATTTCGACATCGCGTTCCTCGACAACTACTTCATTTCCGACTCTCTCACCGGTGTCGCGCTCGCTCCCGAGCTGCGCCGCTCTTGCCCCCAGATCCGAATCGTGGCAATGAGCAGCGACGCGGGAAAGAACGCCGAAATGCTCCGTCTCGGCGCAAACCTGGCCGTCCCGAAGGCGACGCTTAGGCAATTAGTCCGCTGACTGACCTCGCCATAACCTCGTGTAAGTAAAAATAGCGAATAATGCCATCGGTTAAAGCCAATGGCAAGACTCCTCGGCGCGACATTTTTTGTTTTCATGACCATCCTCGCCCTCTTCTTTGGGGTGGGGCTGCTGGTCATCATGCGGTCCCATCTGCCGATGCAGTGGGCGATGCCGGCAGCCGCGGGATTTGCGCTGCTGGTGGTCCTCATCCAGTTCGCGATAGGGCCGATGATTATCGACTGGATCGTGAAGATCCGGTGGGCTAACCCTCACGAACTAGGTTCGGAATTCGATACGTGGCTGCGCCAGACGTGCGGCACCTTCAAGATCCCGACCCCGCGCTTTGGCATTATCGAAGAGGCCGCACCAAACGCGTTCACCTACGGCCACGGCGCCTACGATGCCCGCGTGGTCGTCTCGCGCGGACTCATCGACGCGCTTTCTCCCGATGAGCTTCGCGCCGTCGTCGCCCATGAACTCGGCCATATCAAACATCGCGACTTCGTGGTCATGACGGCCATTCAGGCGCTCGTGCTGGCGATGTATGCCCTCTATATGGTTTCGCGCCGGACCCAGCGCGGCGGCTGGTACGTGATCATCCTTTCGTACATCGCCTACTGGGTTAGCTACTACGCTTCCCTCTATCTGTCCCGCATCCGCGAGTACATGGCCGACTACGCAGCCGCGCAGATCACCGGCCGCCCGAACGATCTCGCAACCGCCCTCGTCAAGATCGCCTACGGCTTGGCCCAAACCGGCACCACCTCCTCGGCCCCTTATCAGGCGTCCAGCCCCGCCAACTATCCGACGCCTCCGCCCTCCCGCCGGGGACCGGTGCCGACCTCTGCCACCGTTCGCCGTGGGTCCAATGTCGCCGGAATTCGGCTCGACGATCCGTCGACCTGGCCGTCCGCAACTCCTGCCGCAGCATCGGCCCCGCCCGCCTTCATGCCGCCGGTGATGCAGCCCGCGGCCGCCCATGCCGCGCCCCCGGCAGAGGAAAAGGATAAGGACAAGCCGTTCTCGGCTCGCGCCCTAGGCGCATTCGGGGTCATGGGCATCGGCAGCGTGCGCGGCGCCGTCGCCTGGACCGGCCCGAGCGGCCTCGCCAGCCCGGACAACTTCGTGCAGGCCGCCCGCTGGGAGATCTACAACCCGTGGGCAAAAATCGCGGAGGTCTGCAGCACCCACCCGCTCACCGCCCTGCGGATTAAGGCGCTCCAAAAGCTGAACCCGCTGTTCGGCCAGCCGGACGCTTACGACTTCAGCAAGATCAAGCCCGCGAAGTACAAGGGCTTCTTCGGCGATCTGATGATGTATCTGCTCCCGACACTCTTCGGAATCGTCGGCATCGTCATCGCCGCCGCGCTAAATATCGCTCACCCTGAGGCGAGAATGTGGGTTCCGGGATTCCTTCTGTTCCTGATGGGTCTCTTGATTGGCAACCTCGTTCAGTTGCTTGTGAAGTATCCGACCGAGTTCCTGCCTTCGCAGATCCTGCGGATGCTGGGCGAGGTGGACGTCTCTCCGATCCGCTGCAAACCGGTCGCCCTGGAAGGCACCTTCACCGGCCGCCTTGACGCCGGCGTCGCGTGGTCCAGTGACTATATCTTCCAAGATCAGACCGGCTTCATCTCCTGCCTCTACCGCCAGCCTCTCGGAATCCTGAAGCTCGGCTTCGGCCTCTTCTTCGCGCAGAACTACGTCGGCCGCCCCGTCCGTGTCTTTGGCTGGTATCGGCGATTCAACGCTCCGTACGTGGAGATCGCCCACGTCCAGTTGATGGACACCGGCGAAATCCTCCGCCCCCGCACCGTCGCCATCACCGCCGGACTCAACGTCCTCGGATTGGTGCTGCTGAGCGGGCTGCTGTATGTGATCTTGAAGTAGCGCCTTATATGGAGTGCGCAAATTTATTTGCGCTCTTGTCAGGAGATTTATCTCCGTAGCTGCTACCTGAGTAGCAACTGCGCCAATAAATTGGCTGACTAAAGCGCTAACAAGTTAGCGCACTCCACATGGGTTCTTACAGAGCAGGAACCGGGATTCCACCCTCGGCGCCGACTGCGAATTCGGTGTCGTCCTTACTCACCTTCAGGTTCACCGTCGCCACCGCGCCAACCTTCTGCGCGTGTTCCCAGACCCCGCTCGCGGTGTCGCGCCAGTAGACGATGTAGCTCGTCCCGGGCTTCGCGTTCCAAGTAAGCGTCGTGTCGTGGCCCTGTTTCCGGTCGATCCGAACTCGGGTCGGCGGCGCGCCGGCGTTCGATAGCCGGTCGATGGCCAAGAGGTTGATCGCCGCGTTACGGGCGAGGTACCGGAAATCCATGTGTTCGGGGAGATCGTCCGGGGTGTGCTGGTGGGCGTAGTCCTCTACCGCCTCCGTGAGGCGAACAGCGGTGAAGCCCGCGTTGTTAAACGGCGTATGGTCCCCTCCGCGGCCGAAGCGGTCCTTGCGAAATACCAGCCGAACCGAATGGCCCTTCGCGCCCTCGTGCCGCTGGAGCCATTCGATCCATCGTGCCAACTCGCGGCCCTGGTGCGTCTCCACCGCCTCGCTGAACACTCGCAGGTACTTATCTTCGTGCATTCCCAGCCCATTCCGGCTGTTTCCGATCATGTCGTTGCTCAGGACGGCATCGATTGGCCATCCCTCGGCCTTCGCACGAGCCGCCAGGGCGGTGGAACCGTTCAGCCCTTCTTCTTCGCCGCTGAAAGCCACAAAAACCAGCGGGTGACGGTGCGGCCTTGCCGCCATGATCCTGGCGACTTCAAGCGTAGCCGCCGTACCGCTCCCATCGTCGTTAGCGCCCGGAGATCGTAGGGAAATGTCCGCCGGGCCGGTCATGTTGATCGTGTCAAAGTGGCCGCCCATCACGACGAGCCCCGGCAACGGATCGCCGGTCGGCTCAAAACGGCAGATCACTTGCACGACCTCCTTGTCCTCCGGGATCCGCTGTCCCTTCTTGACCGCATAGGTCATCGTCTCGACCTTGGCCCCGGGAATCTTCCGATACTCGCTCGCCAACCAGGCCGCCGCCTCCGTCAAGGTCGGCGAGGCCGTGTGGCGGTTGTGCCACGAAGAGAGCTTCTCGACGGTGGCACGCAGAGCGTCAGGACCGATTTGGGGAAGTGGAGCGAGCGTCATGGCAAGCAGCGCGAGCACGGCTTTACGATAGCCGAGAATCGCTTGCGGTGGCTAACGATTGTTCACAACCGCCAGCCACCTGCTCTTTTATGCGGCCAGCCGAAGAGGTGGCTTCTTCGTCGTGGTTTCGTCGATCTTAAACGTCGCGACCAATTCTTGCAGCTCGTTGCTTCGCTGAGCCAAGTCTCGGGCGGCCTCGCCAACCTCTCCAATGCTCGCCGAAAGCTCTTCGGCGCCCGCCGCCGATTCCTGGCTGACCGCCGCCACGCTCTCGATCGAGTCCTGGACGAGGTCCGCCCCGGCGGTCATCTCTTGAGCGGCAGCGAAGTTGTCCTGCGCCGCCGCGGAGATTTCTTTCATGCGCGCTTCGATACTGGCGGAGATGTTGGCAACCTGATCGTTGTTCTCCACTACCGCTTTCGCGGCCAGAAGGATTTCGTCAAGCGCCTGTCCCGCGAGTTGGCTCTTCTCGGCACCCTTCTTAACTTCGATCTGCGCCCCTTGAATCGCCGTGACCGTCTGATCGACGGTCGCTCGGACTGACTCGATCAGCGCGGCAATCTGTTTCGTCGAGCCACTCGACTGCTCGGCCAGCTTACGAACCTCGTCGGCCACGACGGCAAAGCCGCGTCCCTGTTCGCCGGCCCGGGCCGCCTCGATGGCCGCGTTGAGGGCAAGCAGGTTCGTCTGATCGGCAATGCTCTCAATCGCGCTGACGATCTGGCCAATCTCCTGCCCTTTCTGGTCGAGTTCCTTCACCTTATCCGTCGAGCGTTCGACTTCTTCACTCACCCGGGCCATCGCGGTCACGGTTTCTGCGACGGCGCGGTTGCCATCGGCCGCCGCGACCCCCATTGAATGAACCGAACGAGTGACATTCGCAACGCCGACTCCCGCCTGCTCGATCGACGCCGCCATTTCGGAAACAATGTGCGTCTGGGTCTCGCTGCCCGCCTTCACGGTGCTCGCGCTACTCGACAGTTGGCGGATCGTGGAAGCCGTATCACGGGCGCTGTCCGCAAGGCTCTCGCTTCCCGAGGCAATTTCCGCGGAAGCCGCGGCGATCTGCTGGGACGTCGAAGCCAAGCCCTGGCTGGTATGTGCCACCGCGGCCGCACTCTCCGAAACCTGGCGTACCAGCCCCTGAAGCCCAAGCGCCATCGTGGCGAACGAGTTTCCGAGCGTATCCTTCGCGCCTTTCGGTTCGATCTTCCCTCGAAGATCTCCTTCGGCGATAGCCGTAGCCATCTGAGCCATGTCACGCTGGTAAGAGGCGACCTCGGCGAGACCGCGTCGAATTTGTCCAAACTCGTCGCCGCGGTCCTCCGGCAGGTCGATCTCGACGTCGCCGTTGGCAAGTTGCGTCGCGGCGCTCGCCAATTGGGAAGCCGGACGGAGCGACCGGCGCGCCACCATGAAGACGAGCGCGGCGAGCAATAGCGATTGCAGAACGGTTCCGAAGATGAACCGGCTCTTTAGCGCGGCCAAAGGCTCCATGATCACGCTTTCGGGCACGCTGAGGGCGAGCCGCCATCCGCTGACCGGCGCGGTGGCCCAGAAGACTCGCTGCTCACCGCTTTTTAGATCGTAATGACCGGTTCCGGACTCTTTTCCAGAAATCAGTTTCCCCTCGGGCAGAGCCGTAATCGGGCTGGCCTTGTGATCTTTGGTGAAGCAGTACTGTTCGTTGGGGTGCGTGATGACGGAACCTCCCTTGCTCACCAAAACGGGCACCTCACCTTTAGCTTTGCCGTACCCGAGGCTTGTTCCAGCGACGATCTTCTGGATTTCGGTCAGTGACAAGTCGACCCCGGCCACACCAATGAACTTGCCGTCCTCCTTAGTAACCGGCATGGTCACGCTGACCATCGAGATGTCCGACCCGCCGGCGTCGAAATAAGGCTCGGTGATCGTTAACTGTTTGGTTCGCTTGGCGCCGGCATACCATTCCTGATCCGCATCGTGGAAATCGTAGGAAAGCTTCGCCATCTTGGGATAGCTCTTCCGATCGACCCACGGCATCGAATACTTGTCCGTGCTCTTTGCCGCGTCATAGGCAATGTAGGTTCCCCAAGCGGCATCCTTTGGGTACTCGTTCAAAAGGTTCGCGAGGAACTGAACCGTGTCCGGCGTAGGCTCATCGCCCAAGGCCAACTGGCGCGCAACGATCGCTTTGGGGATCCTCGCACTGGCCGAAAGGTATTGATCGACGTTCTCCGCCTGAGCCGTCAGCCGGGTCTGCGCGTCTTTGAAAAGGCGATTCTCCAGTTCTGAACTGCTGTTAGAATAGGCGCTCCAGTTGGCGACGGCGAGCACGACACAAGCGGCGCCACCCACGAGAAGGCTTAAGCGAGTTGCGATGGAACGGGAAGTGGTTAGACGCATGAGCGGGTTGCGCTAAATACTTGGTCTTGCCGGGCCAAAAATGAAGTCCAGATTTCGGCTAACCCACCGGGTTACCGGGCATTTAAGGCTTTCTTCTCCTTCGGAGACCTACCTTAAGCCGATTTGCTAGCTTTCATCAACCAACGAAAGAGGTAAACTGTCCGAATCGTGAGCCGGAAGAAGCCTGCGGGCAAGCCCGTTTGGACAAAAAACACCTTTTTCTGGATCGCTGGTGTTCTTGTTCTCCTCGCCGTTACCGGCGTAATTTTTGGCCATGAAGTCATTCGCGACCCGGGCCAGAAGTTGGAGAAGAAGATTCCTCTCTCCATCCTCTATCTCGTTGCGGCCATCGTCATGGTCATCAACGGCGTACTCAGTCATCGCCAGACTCTCCAGCAGTTCGCGGAAGAGTCCGGAGAAAACAACTAACCCATGATTCAATGCAGCGGCTGCGGAAAGCCCATCGACAAACTCCCCAGTTGGCTGGCCGGCACGAAGGTTGACTTCGTCTGCAACAACTGCCCCAACCGAACCGCCAAGAGCATCGCCTTCCTTCAGATCGAAGCCGAAGCCAAGACCTCGGCACGTGCCGACGATGAAGATGCGATCGATGAAGAAGCGATCGAAGAAGATCTGGATTAGTATAAGTCTTAGGGGTTAGGGATTTTGACCGAAAATCCCTAACTTCTTAGCTCCCCAGCGGGAACCTCCCTCACTACTTCCCCATCTAAACGTCGATGGACATGCGGAGTTGCATCGACGCCTGTACGGCCTGTCAAGGCGCCTGCACCTTGTGCGCGGAGGACTGCCGAAGCCACGGCAACTTCGCCAACGCGGAACTCGCCGAGGCATGTGTTGCGCAGTGCCGAATCGCTGTCGCCGCGATGCAAAGGAACTCTGCGCGAGAATGCGCCGCCTGCTCGCTCATCTGCGCCGAGTGCGCCGAAATGTGCGCCTCGATGGACGGAGACGTTCACGCCCACGGTGCCGAAGCCTGCGCCCGGTGCGCTAATGAATGCGGCAAGATGGTTCTCGCCGACGGCGGCCAGGCGATGCTCTTCTAAGATGCCGCGCTGCGCAACATAGCCGCCGCCTGAACGTGCGTCCGGTGGCCGCTTCGCTCTCCGACAAAGTTGAGCGCGCGTAACGGTACGCCCGCAAGATACAAATCGCCCATCAGGTCGAGCAGTTTGTGGCGTGCCAGTTCGTCCGGGAACCGAACCTCGTTCTCGTAGCCCGCAGGTCCTACGATCACCGCCGAGGTCTCATCGAGGCCTTGGCCGAGACCCAGTCGCTCCAAGTGAGGGACTTCTTCGGTCAACGCAAAGGTGCGGGCTGGGGCAATCTCCGTGGCAAACACGGCCGTTACACTTTCCGATTCATAGACTTGTGCCCCCGGCCACCGTTCGCCCAGATCGTAGACATAGCGACCGTGCCCGGCGCCCTTCCCGATCGAAATGCTGATGTTGTCTTCCGCCAGGAAAATTCGCCGATAGAGATCCGACACCCGACGTTCTTCCCCATCGATAAACCCCGCGGCCTGAAATTCTTCCACGAAGAGCTTCGCCGACCCATCCATTCCGGGCACCTCGGGAGCGTTCAATTCAACCTCCGCGTCCGTAATCTCCAACCCGGCAAAGGCCGCCATCAAGTGCTCGATCGTGCCTACCGAACCCAGACGAGTACTACGGCGCGTATCCGTCACGTTTTCCGGAACCGCCAGCACACGTTCGCTACCGAGTGTAAAGGCGATACCCGCCGTGCCCGGCCGGACCACCATGCGGACGGGCGTCCCCGTATGGAGCCCTTTCCCTTCGAAGACCACGTCCCCGGCGATGGTTCGTGCCGAATAGATCATGACTTCTCCAACTCCGCGATCCGCTTTTCGAGGTCCCGAATCCGATCCAACAGGTCGGGCAACTTCCGCACCAACGACTGTTGGCGCATTTCGCTCATCACCGGCTGCGCGGGAAGTCCAAAATACGTTCCCGCCTTCGGAAGGTTCTTAACCACGCCTGACTGTCCCCCAACGGTGACATCGTCGCCCACGAAAGCGTGGTCGGTGGTCCCCACCTGGCCTGCGAATACGCATCGCGCGCCGATCGTCGTCGAACCCGCGATCCCGGTGAGGCTCGCCATCACCGTGTGCGCTCCAATCGAAGTATTGTGAGCGATCTGCACGAGGTTGTCGAGCTTCACCCCCTCTGCCACCCGCGTCGCCCCGGCAGTGGCCCGGTCGACCGCAGAGTTCGCTCCAACCTCCACGTCGGCTCCCAATTCGACACGGCCGACCTGTGGCACCTTGACACGTCGCTTTCCATCCCAAACAAACCCAAATCCGTCGGCTCCCAGCACTGCCCCGGGATGAATGATCGAGCGTGGCCCGACGGTAACGTCCTGGACCAACACGGAGTGAGGATAAAGAATGGCGCCTTCTCCCACCGAACAAGATTCGCCCACGTAGGCAAACGGATAGACCCGCGCCCTAGCCCCAACCGTCGCGCCCGCCTCCACCACCGCGAAGGCCCCGATGCGAGCCGAAGGATCTACCTGGGCCAAAGGACTGACCCAAGCTTGCGACGAAATCCCTTCCCCCAACGGTAACGCCCGCTGATTCATAGCTAAGAACCGGCCGAAGGCCGCCCGCGGCTGAGGATGGCGAATGAGTGGCTTCATCGCGGGCGGAGCGTCCGGAGGAACGATCACGGCGCCCACTCCGGATGCCATTGCCTTCGCCAGATAAGCACCCTCCGCAAAAGCCAAACCCGCCGCATCGTCGTCTTCGGCCGGGGCGGCGCGCAGGACCCGGTGGTCTGATGGACCGTCTAAAATGCCCCCTAGCGCTTCGGCAAGTTCGGCAAGGCTCCAACCCGGCTGTCTTTCCATCGTACGAATTCCGCGGTGGCGTCGCGTCCCTTGGGATCCAAGCGAACACCCTTCAGGGAGGCCCAAATGCGGGCTTCGCCAAGCAGGCGCGCGCGCGCGTCCACCAGCGCCTGGGGAGACTCTACCCGCGGGGCGGCTGGCGGAGCGGCCACGGCTGGCACCGTCACGCTTCGCGCGGCCACTGCCGGCACCGTCGCGACGCCCGAGCGAGCCAAACTCAACCGAATTGCCTCTCTCCCCGGCGTCCCCGCTGGAAGCGTCGCCTCCGCCAGCGCCTGCCGATTCAAAGCATCCCGGTTCGCCTCGATCGCCGCCAAAGTCGCCGCCTTTGCATCACTGCCTGAGGCATCGATATTCGCAAGCAATTCATCCTCGATGAGCTTAAATTGGGCATCCAGCGTCTTGATCTGCTTTCGCGCGGCTGAAGCTTGATCGTAGAAGTACTGAGCCAAGGGTGTCAACCCCGGCGGTGGCGGTGCGTCCTCCGGGTTTGGGTCTTTGCCCCCGACGGCAAACGCGAGACGGGCCGCTGGATAAGACCGCTTTTCCGCGTAAGCCTCAAACTTCTTCCGGTACGCCGGATATAGGCTGTTCAGCGCATTCTTGTACGGATCACCCAAGCTTCGGAACTGCGCCCGTGCAAACCGGTCCGCCTCTCGTCGATAGACGTCCGACAGCTTCCGGCGGAGTTTGGCCAGCGAAGCCTCTTGGGCCGCCTCTACTTCTCGAGCCAGCAACGCCCCGTCGATCCCCGCCTCCGTGACCAGGCGCGCCGGGGCGCGGGCGGGCAAGGAGGCCGTCTTCGCCGCAATTCCTGCGGGAGGTTGAGGAAGTTTCGGGGTCACACGAACAGGAGCCGTCGCCGGAGCAAGCCGCTCCACATCGATCCAAACCGGCTCTGGAGAGGAGGGGGAGCAGGCGGAGAGGGAAAAGGGAAAAAGGAAAAGGGAAAAAGAGATGCGCAGTCCCGCAATCCCCTTCTTCCCTTCTCCCTCTTCCCTCTCTCTCATGGCTTTGCGTTCATCGCCGCCAGCGCCGCGTCCGTAAGATCGTTCGCACCGTACGGCGCGAACGCCTTGTCATAAACCATCGTGAAGCCCTGGGCCTTCGCGGTAGCCGTGATGGCCTCGCGCGCCCTGGAGGCGCTTTCCGTCTTCTGCTTGTCGAGCCAGCCGTCGATATCGTTGGTAAAGTCTCTCACCCAACGAGTCCCGAGATCGCTCATCTTCTGTGACCGGTCGGCATACTCCTGCATCAGGGTCCGCTCCTCGGGAGTGAGGGTGCCCTTCGTTTGCAGCTCCAGCCACTTCTTATTCGCCGCAACCACCTGCGCCTTGACTGTGTCCAACTCGGCCGACTCGTTGGCCGTCCGGTCCAACTTCAGCGTCAAGTCTCGCAAGCGAGTCGCCTGCTCGAGGGTGAGCACACGGTTACTATCGATAAATCCAAGGACGTCTTCCCTCGCCGTCCTCATTTTATCCAAGTTATCCCGCACAGACTTGCCGAAATTGCTAGTGTCGATCATCGTATTGATATCGACTACTCCGTTCTTGTCCGCCGCCGTCTGAAAGCCGCCGCCAACGAGAATGCCTAGAAGGAGCAGCGAGAGTGCCGAGCCAAACTTGTAGATGCGAGGGGTCATAGAGGTCATTGGGGCGTCGGGCTTAGGGTTTTAGGCGGAGTGGATTCGGACTCATTGCCCTATGACCCTCCGCCCTATGACCCCACTTACTTCTTCAACGTCTTAAGCGCTTCGTCCGTGAGGTCGTTCGAAGCGTAAGGCGCGGAAGCCGTGCTGAAGACGACGGTGTAGCCGCCTTTGGCCGCGAGATTCTTCACCACGTCGCGAACGCGGTTCAGGGTCTTCTCCCGAAGATCCGTGCTCATCGTCTGAAGATCGTTTTCGTACACACCTTGGAGTCTTCCGAGGAGCGCATTGTTCGCCTGAACCTTTCCGCCAAAGTCGGCAAGGGCGGCTTTGTCCGCGTCGGTAAGAGGATTCTTCGTGGAAAGCTCGCGCTGCTTGCGGGTAGCGTCCTCGCCGCCGGCCTTAAGCTTGTCGGCCTCCGCCTTCTCCGCCGGGGTTACCGCGGCGCCCTTAGTCGCGAGAGCCGCATACCGCTCGGCATCCTTCGGCTCCATGGCGCGGTTCCCGTTGATGAACTCAAGAACCCCGGCGCGAAGTTTACGCGCGGCTTCCAGCGCGTCCGTGTTCGTCGCCGCAAGGCTGGATTCGTCGAAAACCTTTCCGATGTCGACGGTGGCAAATTTAGGGGCGGTGTTGCCCTGGAAGCCCGAAAGGGCGCCGACCGACATCGCGCCGGCGAGAGCGGCAGCAACGAGCCAGCCAAGTTTATCGGTTCTAATCGTCATATCTCTTTGTATCCGTTACGTCGTGGACCCGTCGTTAGAACGAGTTTCCAATCAAGAAGTGAGTTCGGCTCTTACCCTGCTCATTGAAGCCCATGTAAAGCTGAATGTTGCCCAGAGGGCCGGCCTTAAAGCTCAGGCCTGGGCCGTAGCCGAGGTGAAGGTTGAAGTCCTTCGACTGCGTGAAGCTGTTCAGACCGTCATAGCCGCCCCAAGCGCCGCCATAGTCGACGAAGCCGATGAGGCTAAACGATTTCTGCAGCGGGAAGCGGTACTCCATCGTCGAAGTAAACGACTGGCGTCCCCAGAACCGGTCTTCCTGGTAGCCGCGCAGCGATTCCGAACCGCCCACGAACGTCTGTTCGAAGAACGGCACGGTACCAACGATGCTCGAAGCCTTAATGCGGAACGCAAGCACTTTACGCGGGTCGTCCAGTTTGAAGCCGCGGGGCGGGCCGCTGGAGAAGTACCGGCGGTACTCCATCGAGACCTTGCCGAAGACGTTTGGACCCAAGATTCCTTCGTCTGAGGTCACGCCGCCGACCTTCGTGATATTGCTATAGCCCGGCTCGGCCGTGAGTTGCAGCCAGTAGCCGCGCGAGGCATCGATCGGAACGTCCCGCTTCTCCAGGTTGTAACCAAAGGTCGCAACTCCTACCGCGCCATCCTGCTGGATGAAGTTGTCGATGGCGTTGCCGTCTTGGTCGAACCGCTGCTTAACGTTGTTCGTTTGGACGTTCTCCAACCGCAGGGAAACGCCTGCATTGCCGCTGTCGCCAACCGGACGGGAGAAACCGAAAGAGCCGCCCGTTCGGCGCTCATAGTATTGGTCGTCCTTCGTGACGCTGTTGTTACCTCCAGAGCCGAAAAGACCGCCCTGGAAGCGGAAGACAACGCGGCTGTAAAGGCTCGCCCGAAGCGTCGTGTTTCGATTATCGATGAACGGATTCGTATAGTCCAGGTCAAGGCTCGGACCGACGCCCTGGGTCGACTGGAGGAAGTTGACGCCAAAGCTCTGGCCCGTGCCACCAACGTTCGCCTGGGAGTAGCGGATGATGCCGGCGAGCGAGTTGCGAGGGTCAAGCTGAAGACCGACGTTGAACGTTCCCGTCCGCGCCTCTTTCAGGTCCAGCGTCAGATCGACGACGCCGATCTCGCTGCCCGGGGTCGGCTCGGTATTGATGTCGTCGAACCAGCCCGTGCCGTAGAGGCGGGTCAAGTCGGAGCGCCACTTATCCTTCGAATAGACGTCGCCCGGCCGGGTGCGAATCAGTTTTTGAAGGGTCCGGTTCTTCGTCAGGCGCGTGCCCTGCACCGAAATCTCGCCGACGCGTGTTTCGACCAATTCGATGTTGAGCGTGCCCGGAGAGCCTTCCAGGGGCTCGAAGCGAATGATGTCGGCCAGGTAACTCTTCGACGCATAAAGGTCGATGATCGCCTGGGTTGCGGCCCGGCGCTCGTTGAGGTTAAAAATGTGGGTGGGCCCGGGCTGGAGGCTGACCGGGAGTTTGGCGAGGATCGCTTCGGTCTTAACGACGGTGTTGCCCGTGACCCGAATCTCCTTAATGGCCGAGAACTCTTCGACGTCGACGCGAACCGTCCAGTCATTGTTTGCCCCGTCTGGCACACCGAGCACGCGGACCGCTTTGAAGAACCCGAGATCCTGAATGGCCGACTGGTCGCTGGCACGCTGGCCATCCGAATAGACGGCGCCCACCTTCAGGCCCATCGCGGAAAGAATCGCTTCCCGGTTGACGGTGACATTTCCCCGGACCTGGATGTCTTTAACCAGATTCTGGGCAAAAGCCATGACCGAGAGCAGGGTCATTGCGGCGACGGTGTGAGTCCTCAGGTGCAAAGTACTATTCCTTCCGTATCCCAGAACCTGGGAAGTCTAGCGGGTAGGGTACCCGCCCGGTTATGGACGGCTCGTAACCAAAATCGTTACGAAAGGTCCCGGGGATGTGGTTTGCGGCCTGAGGTTTGTGATTTGAATTGAATTTTCTTTCAAACCACAAATCACAAGCCACAAACCACACGTTTCAAGGTCGCTTTACCGCCGGGAACAGAACATGCTTGGGCTGCACTTTCCCCTTGCCGCCGCCCCCAAAGCGGGTCCCGTACTCGATCGAAGTCTTCCAAGGCCGGTCTTGGTCGGTACCGACGGTGAACGAGAAGCGATTGAGCTTGGGCAGAATCCGGCGCGCACTGTAGCTGAGCCGGAGGTCGTACACCGACCGGTAACCCGGCGTGGGCGTACCAATCTGCTTCCGGCCCTGGAACGAGAAATCCGGCCCAAGCGCGCTGCCAAAAGCCACCGTCGCCTGATCGAACTCGTTATATTCGAGATTCAGGTAGTCAAGCCCCAGTCCGTGCGCCACCCCACCCGTAAAGTTGTCCAGCAGACCGGGAAGCGCAAAGCCGACGAATGCATTGCGAACATTCCTCTCCGTCGAACTACCACCCGCCGAGATACTGCTCAACAAATCGGTGCGGCCGAGGGCGTTGAGGATCTCATCCTTAGAAAGATCGGAAGGGTCGGAAGTGGCGTCGAACTTCAGACCGTTTTCCCTTAACAAATCGCCCCGCATATCGAGGGTGACATCGTACCGCTGGGTTCCTTGTCCCGGGCGCGTCAGCGTGACCTGGGAACGGCCCTGGAGATCGATATCGGCCGAAGCCTGCGCGCCGCCCGCCAGCGGACGTTTGTAAACGAAGGAGATCTGTCCACCTTTATCGATCCGAACTACCCCACCCGGCAATCGGATCGATCCACGGTCCGTCACAAACTCGGCAACCCCCACCGGGTTGGAAAGCGGACCCTTCAACGCAAGGTCACCAATCAAATAAAGGTCTGCGGTCGCCGTGCGAAAACGTCCGGCCTCCAGAAGGGCAAAGGTCAGGTCGAACGATGGGTCGAAAAGGCTGGTCGATGAGTCGCCGGTGGACGCGTCCAGGCTCGGCAAGTTCATCTCTACATTCGAAACCTCGAAATAGCCCGTAACCTTTGGTGCAACCGCAGTGCCGTTTATCGTCGCTTTCCCATCCACGCTCGCCGTCGTGTTCGCCCCGGCTATGGACTGGCGCGCCGTCGCCTTCTTGACTTCCACCGTGCCGTCCACCGGGAGCGCCTTCCAGTCACGCGTACTCAGGAACGTTTCCCACGCATCGCCGCCCGTCTTGGCGATGTTCGCTTGCATCGCGACAGTGCCTCCCCGTTCGAACCGCGCGGAGGCGGTCACAACAGGAACGTTGTTCTCCGCGAAATTCAAGCCCAACTTCACGTCATGCAACGTATCATCGAGCCGCTTGAAGGGGCGGTCCGGATTCCCTGGAACCACAATTCCGAGCGTTTCGGCCACCAGGTTCATGCCGCCAGTGAGCTTCGGATGCTTGTAGTTGCCCCCCGCCGTAAACGAACCCTGCAACGTTCCGCCTCCTCGCGAAGGATCGAGGTAGGCGTTCAACCCCGGAATATCGGTGAGGCTAACGGGATCAATGCGGTACCCCTTCTTCGAGTCGGAAGAATCGATGGAAGTCAGCGTCCCGAGCTCAACCTTGGCCGATAAGGGAGCGTCGCTAATATCGTTCTCGAACGCCCAGTCCGCGGAGGCGGTGAAGAGCCCGCCAAAACGGTCACCGTACCGAAGGATGCCCCCGAACTCCGATTTGCCGTCTTCCACGTGGAGCTTGTCCACGGAAACGGCCATGGTCTCCTTACTGCCGCCCGCAAAAAGGCCGTCCACCCCGGCCGTACCGTCAAACACCGGCTTGCCCATCATGCCAGTCGCGGTGATGTCGAACCTTCCCAGACCCGCCACCTGCCCCAACTCGGGAACGAACGGAGCGAAGGCGGTGAGGCGGACGTCCTTGCCGGTCGCGTTTGCCTGAATGGCGCCGGTCTCCTCGAACCAGCCGGAAAGAGAGTAGTTGCCGGCCGGTCCCTTGATCTCTGTGTTCGTCACCGTCCATCGGTTGCCTCTCCGAGTGACTGAACCTGCGGTCAAGGTGCCGTAGTTGTATTCATCGTTGTCCTTGATCGCCGAATCGTTGTACTTGAGTGCCGAAGCCTGAAGATCTGTGGCATCCACTGCGAGTTCACCCGCCTTTGAAAGCGAGAACGCGACAGTGCCACTAAAGTCGCCAGAAACCCTATTCAGCCGGTCCCCTTCATTCTCAGACAAAGAACGGCCGGATGCTGCGGCCGCGAGCAAAGCCTTGATCGGAAGATCCTTCGCCTGAACGACCCCATCCAGTGTCCCCTCGTTGATCTTATAAGTCGCCAAGAAGTCGACCGCGCGCAGCAGCGTCGGCTCAAGCCGACCGACCGATGCCTCCGCCTTCACCTCGTTTCCGGCGGCATTCAGACTCCAACTGCCGTCACCCGCCAATTCTCCGTTCACCTTCACTCCAGTCAACGTTCCGTCGGCGGAACCCAGCAGCTTTCCGTTCGCGAGCGCCAGATGGACCTTGGGTGCCGACACGCTGCCAACGACCTGAACATCCTGCGATACGTCGGTGAGGAGCCGGGAGAGTTGAAGGTTCGCGACCTCCAAGTCGACATCTCCCGACTTATCCGCGAAGCCAAACGAGCCGCTTCCCGTCACCCGGCCACCCGCCGCGTTCGCCTCAAGATTGGAAAGGGTCGCCCCGTGCCGGTCTACATGGGCGTCCGCGCGAAGCGATTCCATTCGCACCCCACGAACGATCAGCCCGTCGCCCTCGATTCCCGCAATGACTACCGGAGCGCCCACGCGTCCCGACAGCTCGGCGCCCGACACCGTCAACAGGCCGGCAATATCACCCACCGCGTCCATCCCCGGGATCTCGTTCGCCTGAATCCCGCTCACCCCAAATCGTCCCGTGAGAGGCCAACTCTTCGGGTCGAACAGCTTGACCCCCTTCCCGACCAGCGACGCCTGCATCCGGCCCCGCAACCGCGCGGTGCCGCGCACCGCGCTGAGACCGGTGAGCTGAATCGAGCGCTTATCCGCCGCGATATCTACGCCAGCCGCCGACAAAGTCTCTTCGCTGTAAGCCAACCGGTAAGCCTCCAACCGGCCGGTCGCCTTGGGATTCGTCAACGTGCCGCCCAGCATCAGGTTGGCGGAGACCAGCCCCTTCGCCTCTGGCATCAGCCGCTCAACCCGGATTCCCCGCGCCTCAGCTTTCAGGGACAAGGTGCCGTCCGGCCGCACCGTTCCGCCCGCGACGATCGCGCCGAGTGGGCCGTTCACCTTCACCCGATCGACGCGAGCCGCGCCGCCCAACCAAGCCCCGCGCGCCTCAATGTTGCCCAATGAACGCCCCTGCAAGGCGACCTTTCCGGCCACGCTTCCCTCGACGTTCGGCTTATCCGTCGTCCCGGAAAGCAATGCTGTCCCGCCGATCACCCCGGACAAGTCCTTCGGCCCGCCAAACCGATTCGAAAGCGCCGCCAACTGGACCTTCGGCGCCAGCACGGCTCCCGAAATCGCCCCCGTCTTAGGAAGATAGGTGACATCCCCCGCAATCGGCGTCCCTTGCCAAAGCGCGGTGAGGCCCCGCACCGCCACGCCGGTCGGACCGTAAGCCAGGCGCGTCCGAATCGATTCGACCGAATCGGGTCCGTACGATGCCCGCGCCGCTTGGGCGAGACCATCGATCTGGCCCTCGGTTCCGTGCCAACCCACCCAACCGTCGTAGCGGGCATCACGGAAATCCGTCCTTGCGGGCAGGTATTTCCGAACCCAGGAAGGAAGCGATCGGGGCGAGGGTACGGTAGCCACCACCTGGCCTCCTCCCCCGTCTCGCGTACCCGACCCTTCGAATCGAGCGCGGATATCCGCGATCCTTGCCTCGACCGTGCCCTCGCCGCCTCCCTGGCTTACTTTGCCATCGAAGACCAGATGATCGAGGGAGTACTCCTTGTAGCGAAAACCCTCCCCCTCGGCATGAAGGGTCGCCGCGACCTTCGCGTCTTTTTTGTCCGGAAGATCGATTCGCAAGGGACCGTAGGCGACCAGACTTTTGGCCTCCGCCCCCGGCATCAGGATCGGGATCAGCTTTTCCAACCGAAGCCGGTCGGCGTTCACATCCACCGTGATCCCGACGTTCGGTAGTTGTTGAGCGCGAAACGCCGCCTTGCCGACGCCCGGCAGGTTCACCACCCCGCCGTAACGCCGGTCGTCCCCCATTCCGTCCGCGACGATTCGGTCCGTCGAGACCTCTTGAGTAATGGGCTTGGAAAAGGTCTTATCGACGTAGGTGACGCGCACATCGCGAACTGTCACCGAGAAAGGAATTTTGGAGGGCGGCCCTTCCCGCTTAGGAAGGAGTCGCGCCAGATCGAGACCACGCGAGTCTCGTTCGACCCGCGCCCGTACGCCACGAATCCCCGCCACCGGCTTCAAATCAAACGGATAAAGGCCCTTGACGTCGACCCGCTCTACGGAGCCAAGCAGAGGGCCACCCGGCCGCCGAGCCGTGAATTCGCGCGCCGCAACCGTCCAACGGTGCGGATCGATCGCGTAACCTTCGACCCGAAGCTTGACCACTCCATCCGGCGATCTGTAGTCAAATCCAAGCGGAACGCCAGGGGCTAGCAAGAGCTTCCCGGCATCCAGAACGTACGTCCCGCCCCACCAAAGGATGAGGGCCGGCGGCGCGACGGTCAGGGCGGTTCGAACGATTCGCATCCTGGTGGCGATGCTCTCCTGAGCATCGTACGAAACCAGACTCTCGAAAGCCTTCTTTCGTTCAGACGACTGAACGGGCACGAACGGCACGAGACTCCGAAGAGTCTCGCTAACTTAGCTCATTTTGAGCATCGTCATACCCGGCCGAGTCGGCGCGGGCGCGGCGTCCATCTTCGCAAGCCGCTCCGACATCACCTTCTTACTGAACTCGATCGCATTGTACGACGACCGAATAAAGGGACCGCTGGCCACAAACGCGAAGCCGATCTCATCCCCGATCGCTTCGTACTCTTTGAACTCATCCGGGTGAATGTACTCATGCACCGGCAGGTGCTTCATCGTCGGCCGTAGATACTGGCCGATCGTCACCGCATCGACACCAACCGCCCGAAGGTCTCGCAGCGTCTTTACAACCTCGTCCTTTGTCTCACCAAGGCCAAGCATGATGCCCGACTTCGTGTGAATCGCCGGATCGAGCTCCTTCACCGTTCGCAGCACGTCCATCGTGCGGCCGTACTTGGCCTGCGGGCGAACGATCGTATGGAGCCGCTCGACCGTCTCGATGTTGTGGTTATAGATCTCCGGCTTCGCGTCGGTGACATTCTTGATGCACCACCGCTTGCCTTTGAAGTCCGGCGTCAGCACCTCGACGATGCAGAGCGGATTCTGAGCGTGCAGAGCCTCAATCGTCTTCGCGAACTGGATCGAACCTTCGTCCGCCAAGTCGTCCCGAGCCACCGAGGTAACCACGATGTGCTTCAGACCCAACTCCGCGGCCACTCCGGCCACGTCGCTCGGCTCGTCTGGGTTGACGGTTAGTCCCCGGCCCACCTTGATCGCGCAGAAGCCGCAGCTTCGCGTACAGGTATCCCCAAGGATCATAAAGGTGGCGGTCTTTTTGGACCAACACTCGGGCAGGTTGGGGCAACGGGCGCTTTCGCAAACCGTATGCAAGCTCTTGGCCCGCATCATCGACTCGACTTCCTTAATGGTGTCAGGCCGCGGCAGGCGGATCGTCAGCCACTCGGGCAGACGTTGGGTCATGGAGACAGTTTACCGCCGGAGCGGATTGACAATTTACCGATTGACGATTGATCGAGACTTGTCAATCGTCAATCTGTAAATCGTCAATTACTCACGGCTTCCAGATGAGATCAGGCCTTACGACGATCGTCTCTTCCCGATCCGGTCCGATCGATACGAGCGCGACCGGCACCTTGGTGGTTTCCTCGATGAACTTGAGGTAGCCGCGAGCGTTCTCTGGAAGCTCTTCCAGTGACCGGCACCCACGAAGATCGCCCGACCAGCCCGGCAGCGTCACGAACGACGCCTCTACCCGGCCCAACGTCTCGATGTCGCCCGGCGGATAGGAAATGCTCTTCCCGTCCAGCGTATAGCCCGTGCAGACCTTCACCTCGGGCAACCCGCTGAGCACGTCGAGCCGCGTCACCGCGAGTCCGCTCAATGAGTTCAAACGGGCAGAGTGTTTCAGCGCGACGAGGTCGAGCCAGCCGCACCGGCGAGAGCGGCCGGTAACCGTTCCAAACTCCTGTCCCGCCTGACGAATGAACTCACCGGTCTCATCAAGCAGTTCCGTAAGGAACGGCCCCCCGCCCACGCGGGTGGTGTACGCCTTGCAGACGCCCAAAACGTTATCGATCGCCCGCGGCCCCACGCCCGTTCCAAGGCAAGCACCGCCGGCAATCGGGTGCGACGAAGTCACATACGGATAGGTCCCGGAATCCAGGTCCAAGAAGGTGCCCTGAGCCCCTTCCAGCATGACCCGCTTGCCCGCCTCGACCGCATCGGCCACGTCGGCTTCGATGTCCGAGACAAAGGGCGCAAGCCTCTGAGCGTAGGCATTGTACTCATCCAAAATCGCCTGATAAGCCATCGACTCACCGCCCAGCGCCTGGATCTGTCGATTCTTACCCGCTAAAACCTGCTCCAGCCGCGTCGCAAACCGGCTCGGATCGACCAGTTCGCCCATCCGAATCCCGTTCCGCGCGACCTTATCCTGATAAGCCGGACCGATCCCGCGAAGCGTCGTCCCAATCGCACCCTCGCCCCGCGCGTTTTCTTCAAGTTGGTCAAGCTGACGGTGGTACGGAAACACCACGTGAGCGGCTGCGGAGATCCGGAGCGTCCCGATCTCCGACTGCTGCGCAATCGTCCGGTCGATCTCGTCCAGCAGCCCCTTGGGGTCCACCACCATCCCGCCACCAATAATGGCGGTCGTGCCCTTATGGAGCACGGAAGCCGGAATAAGCTGGAACTTAAAAGTCTTCCCGCCGACGATGACGGTGTGGCCAGCGTTGTTCCCGCCGGCGTAGCGGACGACCAGCTCGGCTTGTCCGCCGAAAACGTCGACCAGTTTCCCTTTAGCTTCGTCGCCCCACTGGGCGCCGACGATCACAAGTGTTGGCATATGCGTTGATCCCTCGATTGTCGAGGATCCGCCGGCCAAAAGCCGTTGAGCCTTATCTCAACGTACTGTAGTATAGCACCGCCCGCAGTAGCGCAGGCGCCTCGCCTGCAGCCGAGGTCTTGGCGAGGCTCAACCTCTCGCTCGCCCCGTAGCGGAAGGCCTCGCTATAATGCCCTCCGTGGACGAGATCGATTGGGAACAGTTGAAGGTTCGATCCCGAGGCCGGCTACCGCACTGGGAGATTCCCGGAATGACTGCCTTCATCACCTTCAGGCAAGCGGATTCGCTTCCGAAGGCCGTTCTGGACGCTTACCTCGCCGAACGAAAGCGAATTGAGCGAGCCCTTGTGCGCGATCCAGAGAATCCTACGCTCCTTCGGGAAAAGGCCAGGGCGTTTGGACACCATATCGACCGCGCCCTCGACCAAGGAAATGGGGAGTTGTGCCATGCGAGATCCCCGGTTTGCCGAACGGGTGATGGCAGGGTTGAAGAACCGAGATCGCAAGGATTATTTGCTTCACGCGGCGGCTGTCATGCCTAACCACGTTCACACGGTGGTCACGTTTAATCCAGATATTGAGATGGCTGTGGTGACACACGGGTGGAAGTCGCCGACGGCCCATTTAGCCGTGAGCGACTTCGGACACAAAAAGCCATTTTGGCAAAAGGAAAGTTACGACCACATCGTGCGGCACGACCGAGAATTGCGCGCGGTAAAGCGATATGTCGTCAACAACCCACAGAAGGCCAATTTGGTGAACTGGCCTTGGGTTTATTCGTTGGAAGAATCTGAATAGTTGGCTGCAGGCGAGGCGCCTGCGCTACTACCCAGGCAGAATATGCCCCATCTTGGACTTCTTCGTTGCCAAATACCTCTCCCGCTCATCCGCATGCGGCGCGATCAACGGAACGTGCTCCACGATCTCCAATCCGTAACCGTTCAGCGCACTCACCTTCTTCGGGTTATTGGTCATCAGCCGAAGCTTCGACAGACCTAAATCCGCAAGCACCTGTGCCCCGAGTCCATAGTCGCGTAGGTCGGCCTTGAACCCGAGCGCCACATTGGCCTCAACCGTGTCCATCCCCGTATCCTGCAAAGCATAAGCCCGCAGCTTATTCACGAGCCCAATGCCGCGCCCTTCCTGCGCGATATAAAGCACCACGCCCCGGCCCTCTGCCTCGATAGCATCGAGCGCCATCGCCAACTGGTCGCCGCAGTCGCATCGGAGCGAACCCATCAGGTCGCCCGTCACGCACGAGGAGTGAATCCGGGTCAACACCGGCTCGTCTCCCGCCACATCGCCCTTCACGATCGCGAGGTAAGGGTTCGGCTCGACATCCGTCTCATAGGCATAAAGCTTGAACAACCCGTGAACCGTCGGGAAATCGATCGGGCCCGCCGCCCGCGAGATCAAATGCTCGTTCCGACGCCGATAAGCGATCAGATCCGCAATCGTTACGACCTTCAGGCCATGCTTCTTCGCGTAATCGAAAAGCCCGTTATCGAGGCGAAGCATCTCGCCGTCATCCCCAATAATTTCGCACCCAACGCCCGGACCCTTAAATCCGGCGAGGCGGCAGAAGTCGGTAATCGCCTCGGTGTGGCCCGCCCGCTTCAACACGCCCCCCTTCTCCGCCCGAAGGGTAAGGATATGGCCCGGTCGCCCTAAGTCCGTCGGTTTCGCCTTCTCGTCGACGAAAACGGAAACCGTCTTCGTCCGATCGCCCGCCGAGATGCCGGTTGTGGTGCCCACCAACGCATCCACCGTCTCCCCCATCGGAGTCGAGTGGCGCGCCGTATTCTGCTTGGTCATCATCGGAATCCCAAGCTCCTCAAACCGTTGCGCACTCGCCGCCACGAAGGGCACGCCGCGGCCATGCACGATCATGAAATTCATCATCTCGACCGTACAAGTCTCCGCCGCGCAAACCAGATCCCCTTCGTTCTCCCGATCCGGATCGTCAACCACGATCAACATGCGCCCCTGCCGCAGCTCTTCCAAGGCCTCGTCGATCGTCGCAAACTCGCTCACGCCTATAGTCTACGGTCGCAGATGACAAGCTGTTAGGTCATCCGGTCCCCCTCTCGTCGCCCCGGCGATAATCTCTCGATAAGCGCCCAGGTCTCGTCGGGCGAAGTGAGGGGCTAGGGGGAGAGCAATACAACCTATCAAGCAAGCCGACCGATGATCGCGGACAATAGATTCAGTGAGCACACCGCCCCAAGACGCAAGGATTGTAGGCTTTGTCGCCGAACGAGCGAATGTGGCTGTTTTGCTCCGAACTGGACCATCCACCAAAACCCTCATGATCCGCTGGGATCTGGAAACAGACCAATTCGATCTTGGTCAATGGTTGAACTGCACGGTCAAGACCGAAAGATCCGGCCTTTCCGAGGACGGAAAACTGTTCGCCTACTACGCCCTTGACTACCGAAGAAAATCTCAAATCGAAGGGGGACCCCATGTTTCCATTTCTAGGCCTCCGTACTTCTCCGCCCTCGCCCTCTGGTGGGCGGGAGGCATGCACACCGGTGGTGCGCAATGGGTTGGACCTAGGGAAATCGGATTCTGCGAGGATGTCGTGGGCAATCCTGATAAAGGATCCTTGCCTTCTGAGCTTGTTGTCTCATCGCTCGGCTCTCCCTCCATGAGCTGGTGGCACGAGGCCTCGACAAAGGTTTCAAATGACCGAGCGTTCCAAAATGGAGTTCCTTTTCGGATTTTGAGCCTTGGCTGCTATGACCTTGACGGATCCAGCTTGGACGCCCAATGGGCCGACGTCGACCACCGAGGCCGCCTTCTCCTCGCCCGCAAAGGCAAAATCTACGTCCGCGACGCCAACGGCGAACGAGAACTCATCGACCTGAACCCCCTCACCTTCCGCCCCCTCGAACCGCCGCAGTGGGCCACCGAGTGGCCCTAATTCGTACTTGAATACCGTCAAATTTCCCGATTCATCGAACCCTGGCGGCTGAGAGTCGTCATAGCTCCCATGACTGGAACGAACTTCAGCAAAATCGCAGCGGCCCTCGCCCTCGGCACAACGGTTGGCCTTACCGCCATCCCAAGCACGGCCAGCGCGCAGAGCTTGAGCGACCTCCTCAAGCATAAGCAGAAACAGAAGAACGATTGGCGCAACCTCGCCATCGGCGGCGGCGCCCTCGGCGTCCTCGGACTCTTCACCCACAACAGCACCCTGACCTACCTCGGCCTCGGCGGCGGCCTCTACTCCGCCTACCGATACGAGCAGGATCGAAAGGGTCAGAGCAAGGCTCAGCAGCAGCGCGCCGCCTTGTTCAGCAAACGGTCATTCAACTACAACGGCAAGCACTATGTGCGCAAGACCGTCTGGGTCAACGGCAAGAAGCACTACAAGTTCGTCCGCGCCTAAGGGTGCTGGCGGTTAGCAATGGGCGGCCCGCGGAACTTCGCGGGCCGCCCTTGCCTTTTCAGCGAAGCCGGGCAATCGCCCGCTCAACATCCCCGCGTACAAAGTGCAGCCCGTGATCCTTCCGCTTCTCCAGAATCGGAATCGCCGCTTTATCTCCATACTCGCCCAGCGCCCCGATGGCCGCGCGTAGAGGTGAATTCGACCGCTCCGTCATCATCGCCGCGAGTGTGTTGAACACCACCCGCTCGCCCGCCTTATCCTTCACCCGACCAAGCACCCGGATCGCCGTCAGCCGCAACGACTCGCTCGATCCGTTTTTCAACGACGTCAACGCCTCCTCTCGCGCCCGGTCCGGCTGAGTGCCCGCCCACTGATCCAACGCCCAAGTTCGGAAACCGTCGTCGAACCGGTCGGTCTTCCAAGCATCCTCAACGAGCACGGGATCCTTCGTTTTCTCGTAGAGCGACTGCAACGCGGTCAGCCGGAGATCGGGATTCACCGAGCGATCGCCCCAAACGTTCTTGAGCTTGGCGGTAATCACCGAGTTCTCCGGCACCCGACCCATTCGCTGCAACGCCGCCTGCGCCACCCGCTCATCCGAGTCGCCACTCAGCTTGAGCAGATAACCCGTATCCGAAACCCCGTCCACCAGCCGAGGCCGCAGCCGGGCGGACTTTTCTTCTCGTACGAGTCCGTCACGCTCATCTGCGGTCAAAAGACCCGAAAGCCGCCCCATCATCCGAAGCTTGACCGCCACATTGGGCGCGTGATGCCAGATCCGAAGCAACTCCGCTTTCGTAGCATCCGGATAGTTAACGTCGATCGGCAGAAACACCTCCGCATCCACTAAAACCGGACCGGCAGGCAGATCCACCGTCAAATCCTTATCGCTCAGCGTGACCGTCTTCTTGACCCACTTGTCGTCCTTCCCAAGCACCCAAACCGCCAGGTCGAGGTTGAAAAGCTTCTCCTGGGTCTGATGCAACGTCACCTTGCCGCCAGCCGTTCGGACGTCGATAGTCGGCGGCACACTCGGGGTCCGGAACCACTGATATTCGAAGGTCGAAAGGTCGATCCCCAGGCTCTTCGAGTACGACTTGAAGAACTCGGTCGTGTCTACATTCTTCAATCCGTGGCCCGCCAGATACTCCTTCGTCGCCTGCCAGAACGGCTTCTCCCCGACCTTATTCATCAGTGCAAACATGCGCGCCGCCCCACCCGGATAGGCATAGCCGTCGAACATATCCATCGGCACCTTCCATCCGTTCCAAACCATTGACCGAGAAGGATTGCCCTTCATCGCACCCTTGGCGGCCTCCAGCGTGTCGTACCGCTGGATCGCATACTCGTCCTCGCCGTACTTCTCCCGCGCCCAGAACGTGGGCAGGAAGCTAGCCCAGCCCTCGTTGATCCAGATGTCGTTCCAGCTCGGCGTGGTCACGAAGTCGCCAAACCACTGGTGCGCCAACTCGTGCGCATCCAAGCCCGTGCTGTCCCGCGTCCCTTTCACCGAGTCCGGGAAGAGCGCGTTGATCGTCTGCGTCGTGCAAGTCACGTTCTCCATCCCGCCAAACATAAAGTCGGCCACCGCCGACTGCGAATACTTGTTCCAAGGATAGGGCTGTCCGGTCAACTTCCCGTAAAAACGGATGATCGCGTCGGTGCCTCCAAAAGCGTTCTTCCCCCAGCTCTCAAGGCCCGTCGGCGTCCAAATCGAAACCGGCACCGGGTCGGTTCCGTCGGGGATCTCGGTGTAAGGACCGGCGACGAACGAGATCAGATACGTCGAGTGCGGTTGGTCCATCGACCAACGCCAGGTGCTGTTGTCGACTCCCAACTTCTTACCGTTGCTCAACACACTCCAACCCGTCGGCACGGTAATCGTCCCGTGGCTGGTGGCCTTGTCGTTCGGCGAGTCGTAGGTCGGCAGCCAATACCGGTTGTCCTCCATCTCACCCTGGGTGTAAACGATCGGCGTCTTCGCCGGGAATGAACGCGCCGCCGGGACGAAGTACATGCCCGCTTCTGGAAGGCCGTGATACGTGATCGCGACCTTCAACGTCTGACCACTTTTCGCATTCGCCGTCACCGCCAAAACCGCGCCGTCTGCGCGGAAGGGTGTCGGCTTGCCGTCAATCGTCACCTTCGTAACCGTGAGCTTCGCGCAGTCGAAAACCAGGAGCGGCGAGTCCTTGGTCGCCTCCACCGTATTGACCACGACACCCTCGAGCCCTGACTTCACGGGGTCGACGCGAACCGTCCAGTCCACATCGATCAGATCGTATTCGTGAAGGTCCCGGGCCTGCTTCGGAAGTTCCTGTGCGGTCGCGGATGCAACGAGAGCGAAGGAGAGGAGAGCCAGTGAAAGGCGGCGCACCCAAGCATAGTACGCGAGGAATTCGAAAAATCAGGCTCCGCGATTACTTCAAAACCCAGTAACGCATCTCACCCGGCTTGATCTCGATAAGCAATCGGTTGAACTTGGTTTGCTGAACCGCGGTCAGGCTTCGCAGCCGCGCCTTAACGTCGGTCTTCACCACTGGGCCGATATGATAGGGCGCAACCTCCGGGATTTCCGAGTCCCACTGGTAAATCTCCGTCCCCACCGGCGGATGCTCCTTCAAAGGAACGAGCCCCTTGCTCCGAGCGATGCCGAGAATCGTCTCTGGGCTGTCCTCGTGCGGCTGTGAGAAATACGCCTTTCCCCCCAATCCCAACAACACCAGCCCCGCCCCCCAACTCGCGAACCGAACCGGTCCACCCATCGAAGAAACCCGACCGCTCGCGTCATTGCTCACAAGCCCATAGTAACCCAGTTTCTTTGCGAGAGCAAAGCTCCGGTCCCCCTCCTGTTTTTTCCGCGGGTCGAGTGAACCAACCACCGAAACCATCCACCGCGAGAAAAATAGTGAGGGTCTAGGGCTGGGGCTCCCCTCCGCCCTCCGCCTACCCCTCGTACTCCGCCCAAGAGTTCGGTGTCTCCCAAACCCTAACCCGCTCCACCCGAGCCCCGCCCGCCTCGATCCGGTACGGCCCATCCACAAACCCAGTGGCGAAAACCCCCGCCACGTGCTCATAGATTTCCCGCGCCATCGCCTCCGTCGTCGGCTCCTCGTCTTCAAAAACAATAATCGCCTCCGCCGGATAGGTCTCCCGCAAAAACGGCAACGCCGGATCCTGCGAGTTCACCGCCATCGCATGGTCATACCGCTCGATATGATCCGCCACCGCCCGCTTCAACGCCTTGAAGTCGACCAGCATCCCATCCCGGTTCAACTGCTCCCCCGCAATCACCACCTCCACCGTCCGTGTATGCCCATGCGGAAACCGGCACCGCTCTGGATGCCGGCTCAGCATATGGCCACTCTCGACGGTAAAGCGACGACAGAGGCGGAACGTAGGCATGGGACTATTGTGGGGCATGGGGTCGTCGGGTCATAGGGTCATTGGGCGTCCGGTCAAGAAAACCCAACGACCCAAAGACCCTATGACCCAACGCCCTCCAACAACCCCAGGTACGTCTCATACCGAAAAGCCGAGAGATCCCCACACTCGACCCTTTCCCGCACCGCGCATCCAGGCTCGTGCTCATGGCTGCACCCGCGATGCCGGCATCCCCGATCTTCAAACTCCGGAAACCCCCAGGCCAATTCCTCCCGTGTCAGCTTCCCAAGCCCGAGTGACCGAATCCCCGGCGTATCTACCAGCCGCGTCCCGCCGCCGAGGTCGAACATCGAGGAGGCCGTCGTGGTGTGAGTGCCGCGACCATATCCGTCACTCACCCCTCCCGTCGCCTGCCCAATCTGAGGAGCAAGGGCGTTCATAAGCGACGATTTCCCCACCCCTGAGTGACCGACGAACGCACAGGTCTTCCCCTGAAGACGACGACGTAGCTCCTCGATTCCGACCCCCGCATCCGCCGAAACCGGCACGATCCCGATTCCCGCCGCCGCGTAGGGAGCAAGCTGAGCCAGCTCTTCGTCTCCAAGGTCGATCTTGTTCACCGCCACCAACGGCTCCGCGCCTCCGCGCCCGATGGCGATGAGATACCGATCGATGATCCGCGGATGAAGCGGCGGTGCGACCACAGAAACCACCACCACGACCACGTCGACGTTCGCCACGATTACCCGTCCGTGGCCAACCTGCGGATCGTCGCGGCCCAACCAGGTCCGGCGGGGGCGAATCGCCCGCACGACCCCGTTGGCGATAGTCGCTTCATCCCCCACCGCGACTGCCGTCTGCTGCTCCGCCGCTAGCCGCGGCGCCAACGGCAAGACGAGCCGCTCCCCTCCGATCTCTACCGTCGCCCGCCCCTTCGCGAGCCCGACGATTATCCCAAGCTCCCCATCTTCCGGTGTCTCGTCCGCCAGAAGCTTTAGAAGGAAAGTCTCCAAGGCCGGAGCCGCCCGCTTCGGCGCATGCCCCTCCTCATCGTCATAAGCCCGCCGGTCCCGGACCTGCGGCTTGGTCGAACGCGCCCGCATCTCGCGGGCCTTCTTGTCGAGTTTTGCGCGCTCGTTTCGGTCAAGCGCGGAATAGCGATCCAGCAGTCGCTGGCGAGTTTCTTTGTCCAATGTCTTTCGTAATCAAGGTCTCCAGGCAGCGGCGAACACGCCGCCGAGGGAGCCTAACGAAAGGCCGACACGGAGGCGCGATTGGACAGGGCAAATTCTTTAGTCATGGTGTCTAGCCTCCGGTTAAAGGGTCGCCCTGTTGGGAGCGCCGTCTGAATTGTACAACAAAAATGTGGCGTAGGCGTCCCGCCTGCGTCTGGCACCCCTCCCAAATCAGCCAAAAGCCTCATCCCACAAACCTCAAGCCACAGACCACACCAATGCGCTATGCTCCCGGGAATGGACAGCGTGCGCGTAGCAATGATTGGCTGCGGAGGATTCCAGCGATACCGCCTCGGCAATCTCCTCAAGGTCAAAGAAGCCCAAGTGGTCGCCCTCGTCGACCCCGGCCAGGATCAGATCGACCTGACGAAAGAGGCCCATCCCTCCCTCACCTCCGTGCCGAGCTACAGCGACTATAAGGAGATGCTGGACAAGGTCAAGCCCGACGCGGTCATGATCGCCACCCCCCACACCCAGCACGTCACCCAGATCCTGGATTCGCTGGACGCCGGCGCCCACACCTGCTGCGAAAAGCCCCTCGTCTGCACCGTTGCCGATGCCCACGCCGTCATCAAGAAGCGCGATGAAGTCGGTAAGGTCGGCATGGTCAGCTACCAGCGCCACTTCCAACCCGAATTCCGCTACGTTCGCGCGAAAATGGAAAGCGGCGAGGCTGGCAAGCTAGAATACATCCAGGCTTTCCAAGCTCAGTCGTGGCTCCGCGGCACCAAGGGCACTTGGCGACAGCTCCACAGCCTCTCCGGCGGTGGCCAGCTCAACGACAGCGGCTCCCACCTCATCGACATCGTCCTCTGGAGCACCGGTGCCAGCGTCGAATCCGTCTCCGCTTACGGCGATACCTTCGGCACGGAAGTGGACATCAACTCCGCCTGCGCCCTCAAGTTCAAGAACGGCGCCCTCGGCACCCTCAGCGTCGTCGGCAACGGCAACGGCTGGCACGAAGACGTCACCTTCTTCTTCGAGAACCTGATGTTCTACATCCGGAACGGCAAACTCGCCATCCTCGACCGCGATGGCAACCGCCTCGAAGCCGCCAACCTCTCCGGCGGAACCACTCCGGACCAGAACTTCATCCACTCGATCCTCGGCAAGGTCGCCTGCGAGTCCCCCTTCGAGTGCGGCCTAGAAGTCATCCGCCTCACCGAGGCCGCCTGGGCCAGCATGGACAAAGGCGGCGCCGCCGTCCCCGTCACGGGCTAGCTAAACAGAAACCCCTCAGAACCCTCCCTTTCATTCCGAAGAGAGGGAGGGCAGGGTGGGAGAGTCCGGGCACCCTTTTTCCTGCGCTTCCATACCTCCGTCCTCCGCCCTCGGTCGGCTTACCGGCATTACCACCCCAATCCTGCGCCTTTCTCGGCAAGGTATTGACTGGCACCAGGTACGAAAGTAGCTGATGATAATTCATACGTCCGCGACGTTGCGGTTCGGAAGGGTTTTTGTACACCATGCTCCGCCGCGTACTCCCGATCGCTCTCCTCTCCACTATTGCTCCCCTTGTTCCGGCAGGTGGGGTCTCGACTGCTAAACCGCCTGTGCTGCCCGAAGTCAAGCAGCACCTCGTAGATGGCTGGGCCTGTCTTAACGACAACCCGGGCATGGCCAAGGGACACGCGCTTGCCGTGCTGGTGAGCAGCGATCTTGCGGTGGAAGTTCAACTCGACAAGGTGCCCGAAGAGCGCCGAAGCGCCTGCCGTGCGGCCATCGACGGCGCGCTTGAATCTTGGGAGAAGTCGCTGGGCGGCGGCGTTCACCTTCACCGATTGGAAGAGGGCGGCCACAGTGGAATCGTCGTTCGGTTCCAACCGGACGTGCGTCAGAGGGGCGAAGCCGTCGCAGGCTATGTGAACTGGAAGCGAACGGCCGCCGAGGGCGAAGGTAGTGTGACCGGCGATATCCAGATCCGCACCGTCAACCTTAACGGGACCGCCATGAGCGGCAAGGCCATGCGAAACATCGTCGTGCACGAAGTAGGCCATCTCCTCGGCCTCGACGATACCGACCGAATGGGCGAAGCCATGAGCCCCCTCGATCCCAATCACCCCGTCTCCGGCCCGAGCGATGCCGAATCGAACACCGTCCGTTCGCTACGAGACGAGGCGACGAAGATTCTGAACGACGCCAGATGAGGTTTGACGATCGACGTCAATCGTCGATCGTCAATTTCACTTCGCCCCAACCAATCGAAGCGCCCAACTTCCCCGCCGCGCGTTCAATCGCCGCCAAGTCGGGTGGACGCAACGCCCGAAACGGCTCAACCGACACCACCGCCGAATTCGCCGCCCTCGCCACTCGCCAGGTAGCCGCGGCTCGCCCCTTCAACAACACCACCGCCTCCACCTGAGCCGCCTTACGAAACACGCGGGTCTGGTCGCGGGGATCGAGCCAGCGAGACTTGTCCGCGTGGCCCATCGTTAACGGATCGAACTTCGCCAGCAGCAACGCTCGCGGAGGCCGAGGCGCTTCCTCCGGCATCGACGAGAGTAGATAGCCCGCCGGCGTCTCAACCAACTCGGGAGCCAGCGCGGTGAACGCCTCCGCGATATCCCTTAGCGGCAAACCAACCCAATACGAGAAATCTTTCTTCGTCGCCGGACCATAGCCCTGCAGATAGGCCCTCAACAAACCAGCCAATCCCTCTTCGGAAGGCATCGGCAACTCAGCCAACGCAAACCGCTGCTCCGCCCCACGGCCAATCACCCGCAAATGGCCCCGAAAAGCCGCCCCCATCACGTCCAGTCCCCATCCGGCGTAGGGCATTCCGACGATCTCCGGCACCAAGGCATGCAACTCAGGACGAGACTTCGGCCCATTTGCCAGACACTCCAGAATCCGATCCTCGATCCGGCGAAAGTCGTACTGCGGATACGCCTCCGGCATCTTTCGGTGAAACCGTTCGTGCCACCGCGCCCCAAGAGCGCCGTGAACCACCGACCAGCCCCAAGGACCATGGGTATGCAGCGTTCGCCGCAAGCCCCAACTCTTATGGAGGTGCCCATCCTCCGCCAACGCCTTCCGCTCCCAGCCCTTCACTTTCCGGCGGGAGCGAATCGCGAGCGCCACCTCAAGGCTCATCGCATACTGGGTTTGAACCGTGACCACCCGATCCAGCGCCGAGTCTGGATCGGGAAGCGGCTCGGAAAGTCCTTGGTTTCGAAGAAGCTGCGCGAGAGGATCGATGAACCTATTTTAGATTTTAAGTCTTAGGTTTTGGGTTGACGAACCTAAAACCCAAAACCTAAAACCCAAAACTCCCTAGTAGCGCATTACCGCCGCGATCGGCCCATCCCCGGGGATCGCTTCTCGCTCAACCACCAGCACCCGCCCACTTGTCTGGAGAGTGCGGACGGTAGCCCAGTCGAGCAAGTCCTCGTCCCCTGGGCCCTCCGATTCGTGCAACTCCACCGAATGGTTCTCCTCGCTGACCCGGCCCCACCGCTGTTCCTTAGGTGAAATGAAGAGCGTATTGACGCGTCCGTCCATCGCCGCCAGCACGATCTCCCGCACGTTGCCCGAGGCCTTGCCTTGGGCAAGGGCGGTTCCGAAGTTTTCCTGCTCGAACGCGAGTTCCTTCTTCCAAATCGGCGTCACGATCTCCAGCGCCTTAGCATGAAGCACCTCATTGCTCGTGCGATCCTGGTTGCCCTTGATCGACTCATCGGCAATGTCCTTCAACTTCGTAATCTCGCGGTAAGTCGGCGTTAGGTTAATATCTCCCGCCAAGACCAGCGCCGCGTCGCTCTCGGGCACGGCTCGACGGACTCCGTCGTCGATCTGACGGAGAAAGAAACGCAGGTTCTCCGCCTCCCGGTGTTGGGGATCGACGGATTCGCTGTGCGGCGAGCCGGGACTCCCTTGAATTCGGCCCGCGCCGCCCGATTCGGTGCCGCCGTCCCGGCCAGTCTTGCTATGCTCGCCGGTCAGAATGACCGCTTGGTCGATATTCGTCTCGACATCGTCCGGGAGAGGGATCCGCTCGTACGAAGTCCGCGTACAGCGAAGGAGCCGGACGTCGTGTTGGCTCACCGCGAGGATGTAGAACTCGTGATCGGCGAGGATGGGGAGAAGCGGTTTGACGTGGAATCGATCGTTAACGACGACGCCCGCCTCCGGCGAGATCGGAAGACCGTAGACGTGAAAAATGCCCGGCGAGATGAAAATCGCCAGACCTTCATACCCGTCGATCCAAATCGACGTATCGTCGATCAAGTCTTGCGCCGGCTTAAGAAGGTCGCGGGCCTCGGTCCCGCGCATCCCGTTCTCGATGAGTTTGGTTTCGGCGTCACGAAGCTGGTTCTTAAGTTCGATCGGGTCTTGTCGAACGGCGCTTCCCGCACGGTGAGTAGGAACAAAAATCGAAATGGCCGGGCTCGCGCCGGATTCAGCCAGTTCGCGAAGTTGAGCGTGGGTAATGGTATCCATGGTTCCGTTTGCTCGGTGAAGTTCGTTAGACCGTTAAGGTGCCACTAGGGTTCGGTCAGAACCCTTTTTGCTTTCTCAACGAGCAAGCCACCGCAGCCTAAGCAGGCTTCCCCAACTTCCCCAGCGCCTCCTCCATCGTGAGCCCCTCAACCTCAAACACCTTGCTCCGCGACGAATCTCCCCGCACCAGAGAAAGGCGCGACGGAGCCAATCCAAGAGCTTTGGCGAGAAGTCTGCGAACGGCCTCGTTAGCCTGCCCGTCGGTCGGCGCGGCGGTCGTCCAAACTTTGATCGAAAAACCGTCCAAATCGACGCGATCGCGAGAGGAACGCGGGGTTACGCGGACTTCAAGACGACAGGCCACACCTCATTATCCTGTGGCAAACACCGAGGATTTCTCGGTGAAATCTCGGTGCATCCACATTAAAAGCATTTTTTTGCATAGACATGGATTGCAGAAGCGGCTGTTAACGCAATCAAATACCTCTTTCTCTTCGTTTCGACCGAGATTTCACCGAGAAAAACTTGTAAGGCCCTTTCGTCTTGTCACAATGAGGCATGACTCGCGACGCCGTCGCCGCTACAATCGACCATGCCGTGCTTCAGCCGACAATGACCGACGACGATCTCCGAAGGGAGATCGACTCGGTGAGACCGTTCGCCATCGCCAGCGTCTGCGTCAAACCGCCCATGGTCAAACTGGCCGGGGAATTATTGGAGGGCACTTCGATCATGGTCTCTACCGTCGTCGGCTTCCCGCACGGCTCCCCCACACCGGCGACCAAAGCCTTCGAAGCCCGCGAAGCCATCGCCTCCGGCGCGAAGGAGATCGATATGGTGGCTAACCCGGGGAAAGCGGTGGAGCGAGATGAGGCATTCTCCCGGCGAGATATCGCCGCCGTACTGGAAGTCTGCCGCGAAGGCGGGGCACTCCTCAAAGTAATCCTCGAGACCGGTCTGCATGACGACGAGACCAAACGATGGCTCTGCAAGATCTGCTCCGACCTTCAAGTCGACTTCGTAAAGACCTCAACCGGCTTCGGTACCGTAAAATCCGGCGACGGCCTAAAGGCGACCGGCGCGACGGAACACGATGTCCGCCTCATGCGCGCCGCCTGCCCCCCCAGCGTGGGCGTAAAGGCGAGCGGAGGAGTGCGGTCGTTTGAGACTGCGGTGAAGATGCTCGAACTCGGCGCAACCCGCCTAGGCACCGGTTCGACGGTGGCGATTCTCACTTCCAACGCGACCGGTGCGGGCGGTTACTAGCTTTCCCGCGTAGAGTGCACGATGGCTCCGGCTATCCGATTTCCAAAGTGAAAATTATGGGTGACCGAAAACCAAAAAAGAACTCGTCCGGCAACGCCGACGCGCATAAGTCGAAACAACCGAAGCCTTCCGTGGGTTTGGAGCCAATTAAGGCGCCAGACGCCAAGAAGAAAAAGTAACGATCCTTCCGCTTTCGTGGTGACAATGCCCTGCGGGCCGCCTCCTGGGAATGGTCGGCGACAGAAAGCCCTAGCCCCCGGGGCTTTCCCCGGTGTAACGCCGAAGAAAGCCCTGGGGGGCAAAAACAACCGAGACCGATCAAAGGACCTCTTCAGCGCCCCGGGGCATTGCCACCAAGAAGGAGAGCTCTACCCGTCTAGCTTCGAGAAGTCGCCTGCCTTCAGCAGTAGCGTCGAGGTGGCCCAAAGCAGCGTCAACCGCGCGTAGCGGACATCCGGCTCGTCCACCATGATCATGGTGTCCCTCATGAAGGCGTTGATCGGTTCATCAAGCTCCAAAAGTAGACGAGCGGCCTCGTCGACGTCTTCGTGAGCGACGGCGGTCGTCAGAGCCGCATCGCGCGCGCTCAGGGCCGTCAGGAGCTCCAGACCTTCCGCCGACTCCAGCGCGCTGTGCTCCGACCGGTTCAGCGGGTTGTCGATGCCGTACTCCACGCCCTTCTTCACGGCGGCGCGAACAAGATTCAGCGGGCGGGTAGCCGTCGTAACGAAAGCGGGATGCTCCGTAACGAGCTTGGTCATCAGCCGTGCGCGGAACCGAACGCCCTGCGGGCGCGTGGCCTCGGTACCTTCGGTGACTGCCGATTCCAGAACGTCGTGCCGGATCTCGTCCAAAAGCGAAGGATAGCGGTTAGCAAAAAGCTCGTGAAACAGCGACTTGGCCGCCCGCGAATTAAGCTCCACCCCATCGTAGAGGCTCAGCGCCTCGTCGAACAGTTCGTCGTAGCCGCCCAATGCGGCTGGCCAAGACCAGGCGGCTTCAACCAACTGCGTAGCCGCACGGCGAAGCGCGTACGGATCGCTGCTGCCCGTCGGAGCGAGGCCCAGGCCGAAGTAACCGGCCAGCTTATCGAGGGCGTCGGCCATAACCAATCGCCACGCCGTCCGGGTCTCGGGGGTCGTCGGCGCACCAATCGACGATGGATCGTACTGGTGGCCAATCGCAAACGCTACCGGCTCCGCAAAGCCTTCGCGACGGGCGTACTCGCCCCCGATGATCCCCTGGAGGGAAGCAAGTTCGGAGACCAGTCCCGTAGCCAAGTCAGCCTTCGCATAAAGACCGGCCTGCTCGGCAAACGCCGCCTCGGCGTCGTCGGCGCCCGTAAAGCGGGCGACGGCAAGCGCAAGTCTGGAAAGGCGCCCGGCGCGAGCCCGGACGGTACCAAGACGCTCAGAGAACAGGATGCCCTCCGTCTTATCGAGGAACCCCGACAACGTCAATCCAGCGTCGCCCTCCGCGAAAAACTTGGCGTCGTTGAATCGGGCGTTAAGCACCCATTCGGCTCCGGCGCGGACGGTATCGTCGACCCCAGAGTTGCGAACGAACACGAACCGGTTGGTGAGAACTCCTGCCTCGCGCACCGGGAACATCTTCTCGTGCTTCGCCATCGCGGTGACCAGTACCGGTTCCGGGAGGCCGCTGAACGAGGACTTGAACTCGCCCTGAATCGGAGTCGGCCACTCCGTGAGGAAGGTGTTCTCCTCCACCAAAGACTCGGGAAGATCGGGGATGCCCGGAGCGGCAACCGCGCGAGCGCCGTCCTCGACCATCTTTCGGCGAATCGCCGCATCCGGCTCGACCTTGCGGGCCCGGAGGCCTTCGACCAGTTGATCAAACGACGTGGCGCCAAACGGCGCGGGAGCATAAAATCGGTGGCCCCGGCTCTCCGCTCCGCTCGTCACGCCTTCGATATCGAAAGGCACCACCTGGCCGCCAAAGGTTGCCAGGAGCCAGCGTAGAGGGCGCGCGAACCGCATCCGCGAGGCACCCCAGCGCATCGACTTCTCAAAAGCGAGGCCGCGAATCGCGGCGGGCAACTCTTCCGCCAAGAGTTCGGCGGTCGGGCGACCAGGGATCTGCTTGTCGATCCAAATGTAGGTGCCGTCGTCTCGCACCGCGTCGAGCTCGACGCCCTGGCCCCGAAGGAAGCCGAGGAGGGCTCCCGTCGGCTTACCCTCGGCATCGTAAGCAGCTTTAAGTCCCGGCCCACGCGTCGGCTTGACCGCGTCCGCCTGTCGCTCAGGCACATCGGCGATCGCCACAATCAACCGGCGCGGCGTCCCCATCGTCCGCGGCTCACCACCGCCCACGCCCAATTCCGCCAAACGGAGGGAGAGCTTTTGGGCAAGGTCGGTGTACGCCTTGCGAACGAAAGTGGCCGGAAGCTCCTCGCATCCAACCTCTAGCAACAGTTCGGGCATGGGATAGAGAGGATACCGGTTAGGGAGTTAGGGCGTTCTCTCCAGAGGAAGAGCAAGCCAAACCCAACCCTAACTCCCTAACTCCCTAACTCCCTAACTCCCTAACTCCCTAACTCCCTAACTCCCTAACTCCCTAACTCCCTAACTCCCTAACTCCCTAACTCCCTCCCTTGAGATATTCTTTGTCAGTACATTTCCGGACTTAGCGTTGAGCCGGGTGATTTGAATGACCGAATGGGAAAATGGGGATCTGCGAATGCCGGAAGGAGGACTTGTTTCTCCCGAGGCCAGGGGTGTGCTTGATTCTCTTCCTCAGATCGCCTGGGTAGCCGGGGCGGACATGGTCCCGGTCTTTCTCAACCGGCGATGGTACGAATACACCGGACAAGCGATGGACGCGCCGCCGGACCCCAACTCTCCGGTTCATCCCGATGACTTCGCGGGGCTGATCGAACAGACCGTGGCTGCGAGCGCGGCCGGAGTGACCTTCGAGTGCGAGGGACGGGTACGGCGGCACGATGGCCAATATCGCTGGCATCTGATCCGGGTGGCCCCACGCCGGAACGATGCCGACGAGATCGTGGGCTGGCTCGGGACCAGTACGGACATTCAAGATCGAAAGGCGGCGGAAGAGATGCTGGTCGCCACCACCGACTCCCTGCCCGCCTTCATCGCCTTCATCGATTCGGATCTTGTCTATCGATTCTGCAACGAAGCCTTTGAAACCTGGTTCGGGCGGCCCCGGACCGCGATCGTTGGCACCCCCATGCGGGAGATTGTCGGCGATGCGGCCTTTGAAGGGATCCTTCCCCACCTCCAACGAGCCCTGACCGGAGAAAGAACCGGCTACGAACAGTGGCTCGAGTTTGGCAACGGCGAACGCCGGTTCATGCGCGCCACCTACATACCTTCCATCCTTCCGGACGGCAAGGTCTCCGGAGTCTTCGCGATGATCTCCGACGACACGAACACCGAACTCGCCAAGGAGGAACTCCGGACACGTGAAAGAACTCTGAGCTTTCTGGCCGAATTGGGAGAAGCGACCCGGTTGCTCTGGGATCCCGATGAGACGGTAGCCCTCACCGCCATGATGCTTGGGAAGCATCTCAAGGTCTCCCGGTGCGTCTACTGCGACATCGAAGAAGACCAGGAGACGGTTACCAACCTTCACAATTGGTCCCCCTCGGCTCCCTCTATCGCCGGTGTCGACATGACACTGTCGCAATTCGGTCCCTTCGTAAGCGAACCGCTACGCAACGGGCGAACTCTGGTCGCGAAAGACGTTTCCAAGGAAGCCTCTCCGGAGGAGGCCGCGGCGTTAATGGCGATCCAGGTCTACGCCCAGATCGCCTGCCCCCTAAAGAAGGACGGACGCCTGGTCGCGGTTATGGCGATCCACAGCGACGTTCCGAGGGTCTGGACTCAACACGAAATTGAGCTCGTCGAACTCGTCATCGAACGGTGCTGGACGGAAATTGGACGGGCAAGAGCGGAGCGTGGCCTTCGGCAGAGCGAGGCCCGCTTGCGGCGAGTTCTTGAGGCGGCGACCGTAGGCGTCATCTTCAACGACCGGCAGGGCCGCTTCACCTACTGCAACCCACCGCTCCTCGCGATGCTGGGCTACACCCAACAAGAACTCATCGCCGGAAAGCTCTCTTGGTCGCTCGTCCAGGCTCCGGATCGGCTAGCGGAGGACAATCTGGCGCTGGAACAGCTCCGGATCAGCGGCTCTTGCGACCCCTACGAGACCGAGCTGGTTGCCAAAGACGGGCAACGGGTGCCGGTCTACGTAGGGGCCGCCTTTATCCCCGACGAGAGTGGCGGCGGCCTGATGGGCGCCGCTTTTGTCACCGATCTCACCGCTCTCAAGGCGGCGCAAAGGGAGTTGGAGGCGATGAACCGGGGCCTGGACGCCCGCGTTCGGGAGCGGACGGCGGAGTTGATCACCGCCAATCAGGCACTGGAGACCTACTCGCATCACGTGGCCCACGATCTCCGGGCTCCGCTCCGCGCCATCGTTTCGACCAGCCGGATGATCGAGGAGGACTTCGGTCCGACTTTGAACGACGAGATCCGCGCGCACCTCGACCGGCAAGTGCTCGCTGCGAGTCGCTTGGGGCAGTTGGTGGATGACCTATTGCGAAGTTCCCGGCTATCCCGCGAGGAGATGGTTCGCGCGGAGATCGACTTCACCGCATTGGCGGAAGAGGCCGGCGCCGAGGCGCTGTCGATGCATCCCGCGAGCCAGGTTACGGTCCACGTTCAGAAAAATCTTCACGCCAAGGCAGACCCCCGGTTACTGCGACTCGCGCTCATCAACCTCATCGAGAACTCAGTGAAGTACTCCCCCCTCGGCGGGGAGGTCACGGTGGGTTACGACAGGGCCTTCTTTGTGAAAGATCACGGGATCGGGATCTCGAAGGACTATTTCGGCAAAATTTTCGAACCTTTCCAGCGTCTTCACCGGGACGATGAGTTCCAGGGAACGGGCATTGGTCTCAGTAATGTCAGACAGGTCGTCGAGCGCCACGGCGGCCGGGTTTGGGTCGAAAGCGAACCGGGAATCGGCTCCACGTTCTATTTCACCTTGGAGTGAGCCATGAACCTAGTATTTGGAGTTTGCGGTTTGAAGGGCGTAATATCGATATCGCTGCGGATTCGGGGTGTCGAAATCGTGGCTGCTGGTAGCTTAGGGAGCACGGGAGGCGGTCAATCGACGTGAACAGGGACGCTAAAGATTTACGCGAAGAGGTCGAGCATCTCCGGTTTTTGCTCGAAGCCAGCCCGCAGGTTCCCTGGACGGCGGACGGCCAAGGCAACCTAACCTGGATTTCCCATCGGTGGGAAGAGGTCACCGGTACGCCGGTCGAAGCGGCGATGGGCATGGGGTACGTAGCCTTCGTCTATCCCGAAGACCTGGCCTCGGCCATGACGATCATTCAACATTGCCTGGCAACGCTGGAGCCCATCGACATGGAGTACCGCGTTCGGCAGGGCGACGGGAGCTATCGATGGATGCGGCATCGCGCGATCGCCCGAACCGGCGAGGACGGCGGCCTGATCGGCTGGTACGGTACGACGGAAGACGTTCACGACCGAAAAGTCGCGGAAACGAACGCCGCCGCAACCTTAGACCACCTCCGGTTAACCCAAGACTCGCTGTCCTTGGCCATGAAAGGAGGCCGCATGGGCTGGTGGACGCGGGATTTCGCGACCGGAAAAGTGACTTGGTCGGAAGAGTTGGCGGAGATCTTCGGCATCTCCCCTGCCGATTTTGGAGGTGATAGCCAAAGCTTTATGGACTTCGTCCACCCGGACGACGCTCCAGGTTTTAGAAGCGCGGTTTCAAAAGCCCTTGAGGGCCATACCGACTACGCTCTGGAGTTTCGATTCCGGCGCGCTGATGGATCCGAGGGTTGGATGGAGGGGCGCGGGCGAGCCGTTTACGACGCCGATGGGAAGCCCACCGCTTCGTACGGACTCGGCATCGACATCACCCAGCAGAAGCACGCCCAAGAGGCGATCCGCCAGAGTGAGGCGCAGTACCGCCAAGTTGCGGAAGGGCTTCCGCAACTGGTTTGGAGCGCACTTCCAACCGGCGAGCGAGACTTCTTCAACCGCCGATGGTTCGACTACACCGGGTTGAAGGAAGCGACCGCCCACGAGAATTGGCTGGAGGTGCTCCATCCAAAGGACCGAGACCAGGCGGTGACTGCCTGGCTGCACTCGATCGAATCCGGCGAGAATTTTCAGGCCGAATATCGCGTTCGGCGCTATGACGGTCAATATCGATGGTGCCTTGGCCGCGCGGTACCCATCCGAAACGATGAAGGGGAAATCCTTCGCTGGTTCGGCACCTGCACCGATATTCACGACCGCAAGGCAACGGAATTAGCCCTTGCCGTGTCCAACGACTTTGCCCAAACCCTGTCTCAGGACCTGGATTTGGATCGCATCGTTCAAGCGCTCACCGACGCCGCCACCCAAGCCATCGGCGCGGAATTCGGCTCCTTCTTCTACACGGTGGAGAGCGAGACGGGAGAAGCCCTCCTCCTCTACTGCCTTTCCGGCGCGCCCATCGAAGCCTTCGAGAAGTTTGGCCTTCCGAGGCCGACGGCGGTGTTTGGGCCGACCTTCCGTAACGAAGGCGTCGTCCGGTCCGACGATATCACGAAAGATCCTCGCTACGGCAAGATGGGACCGCATTACGGCATGCCGCCGGGCCACCTGCCCGTGGTGAGTTACCTCGCGATTTCGGTGACCTCCCGCTCGGGCGACGTCATCGGAGGGCTGTTCTTCGGGCATACCAAACCGGGCATGTTTACGGAAGAGCACGAGCGCGTGATCGCCTCGCTTTCGTCGCAAGCGTCCGTGGCGATCGATAACGCGCGGCTTTACACCAGCGTGGCGAACATGAAAGATGCGCTGGAGAGTGAGGTGGCGGCCCGGACGGCCGACCTCGTAGCTTCCAATCAGGCGCTTCAGGGCTTCACCTACCACGTTGCCCACGACCTACGTTCCCCTTTGCGGACGATCGTTTCGACCAGCCGCATCCTCCAGGAGGATCACTCCGGTCTCCTGCCCAAAGAAGCCAGCGAGATGTTGGAACGTCAGGCCCTCGCCGCGGGTCGGCTCGGACGCCTGATCGACGACCTTCTGAGGATGGCGCGCCTGACGCGGGAAGAGGCGCGCCGCGAAACGATCAACTTCACCCGCTTGGCCGACGACGTGGCGGCCGATGCTTTGGCCACCCATCCCGAAAGCCGCGTGACCTTTGAAAACCAGGAAGGGATGACGGTCGAGGCCGATCCTCGCCTACTTCGACTTGCTTTGGGCAACCTAGTCGAGAACGCGGTGAAATACTCCCCGAACGGCGGCACGATCCGCATCGGACACCGCGACGATGGCGCCTACTTCGTCTCCGATGAAGGCATCGGCATCGAACCCCGCTATTTCGAAAAGATCTTCGAAACATTCCAACGCCTCCACCGGGACGACGAGTTCAGCGGCACGGGCATCGGCCTCAGCAACGTCCACCAAATCATCGCCCGCCACGGCGGTCGCGTCTGGGTTGAAAGCGAACTAGGGAAAGGCTCGACGTTCCTATTTACGCTGGGATAGCGGAAGGGTCATTGGGTCTTAGGGTCATTGGGCCGGACCAAAGCCCTATGACCCAACGACCCTAAGACCCTCTGCCTTCTATTCTTCGTCCGGCATGACGTGGTAGTTCAACTGAACCAGCCCACCGTCGAAGCTCTTGGTGTTCTCCAAAAGCAGCATCGTCGGACGGAAACCACCGGGGAAGAGCGGTACGCCGGTGCCGAGGAGGATGGGGTGAAGAGAAACGGTGATCCGGTCGAGAAGCTCCTTCTCAAGGAACGAGCGAACCAGTTCGCCGCCACCGACGAGCCAAACATTGAGGCAACCCTCTTGGGCGAGCCGGTCAATGAGACCAGGGAGATCGCCCGAGTAGAGCTCGGTCTCCGGGGTCTCGACGAGCAGGTCGGCCTTGCGGCTGACCACCATCGTCTTCTTGCCCGCATAGGGCCAAGCGCCGAGCGTGCGGACGACGTCGTAGGTGCCGCGCCCCATGATCAGGGTATCGACGCCGGCAAAAAAGTTCGAGAAGCCGTAGTCGGCATCCGTAAACAGCCAAGACAGATCGTCGTCTGGCCCCGCGATATAGCCGTCCAGACTAGTGGCAATAAAGAGCGTGACCGTCACGGTCGGAAGGTACCCGATGGACGTCCGGAAGGGGGCGCAGACTTTAGTCTGCAAGGGTGCCCCGGGCTTCAGTCCGGCAACTTTACGGTCTACGACTGACCATGCCCTCACGTCCGGAAGGGGGCGCAGACTTTAGTCTGCAAGTGTGCCCCAGGCTTCAGCCTGGCAACTTTACGGTCTATAACTCACCATGCCCTCGCCGAACCGATTTGCCGCTCACTCCGTAGCCGCAGCGCGAGAGCGTGACACCCCACGCGGGCACAGGAAAACCGGTCTAACGCTTTTGGCCCTGGCCATGGCCGCCGCCGCCTCCGCCCAAACCCCCTCCCTCCTCTCCCAATTCACCAACCCTCCCACCTCCGCCAACCCTTGGGTCTATTGGTACTTCATGGAGGGCGCCATGACCAAACAGGGCATGACCGCCGACCTCGAAGCCATGAAGAAAGCTCGCCTCGGCGGCGGCATCATGCTCGAAGTCAACATCGGCATCCCCAAAGGCCCCGTGCGGTACATGAGCCCCGAATGGATATCCAACGTCGGCTTCGCCATCCGCGAGGCCGACCGCCTCGGCCTCGGCATCGATTTCGGCACCGGTCCCGGCTGGTGCGGCTCGGGCGGACCCTGGGTAAAGCCCGAGGATGCAATGCAGCACCTCGTCGCCAGCGAAACAACCGTCACCGGCCCCACCACCCTTTCCACGCCCCTCCCTCAACCTAAACCCCGAACCCCCTACTTCGGCATCGGAACCCTCACGTCCGGACTCAAAGAGCAGTGGGAGAGCTTCTACAAAGACGAAGTCGTCCTCGCCATGCCCACTCCCGGCCCGAGCAAGTTCCCCGACCTCGACGAGAAATCGCTGGTCTACCGCGCCCCCTTCTCCTCCAGCGTGGTCCCGCCGTTTATCGAACCGACGCCGACCGCCACCGGGGCCGCGATCGCCAGCTCGAAGATCATCGACCTAACTTCAAAACTCAACCCCGACGGAACCCTGGACTGGAAAGTCCCGCCCGGCAAATGGACGATCCTGCGATTCGGAAGGACCCTCACTGGCACCACCACCCGCCCCGCCCCGGACGCCGGCCTCGGATTCGAGACGGACAAATTCGAAGCGAAAGGCATCTCAGACCACCTCACCACCTTCGTGGATACCGTCCTGAAAGAGGCCGGTCCACGCCGCCCCGGACGAGGGGTCACGGCTCTGCACTGGGACAGCTGGGAAATGGGCGCGCAAAACTGGTCGCCAAACTTCCGCGCCCTCTTCAAAAAGGCCCGAGGCTACGATCCCCTTCGATACCTACCCGTGATGGCGGGCAAGATCGTCGATTCCCCCGAAATCTCGGAGCGGTTCCTGTGGGACCTCCGCCAAACCGGCCAAGAGTTGGTCATAGCACACCACCTCGGCACGATCAAGAAGAAGGCCCGGGACAACGGCCTCATCCTCTCCGTCGAGCCCTACGACATGAACCCAACCTCCGACCTCGCCCTGGGCGGGGTGGCGGACGAACCGATGTGCGAATTCTGGTCGAAAGGCTACGGATACCGCACCGAGTACAGCTGTTTCGAAGCCGTCTCCATCGCCCACACCATGGGACGCCCTGTCGTCGGCGCCGAGTCGTTCACTTCCGATGATGGCGACGCATGGCTCCAACACCCGGCCTCGATGAAAGAACAGAGCGACTGGGCCCTGGCGAACGGGATCAACAAGTTCTATTTCCACCGCTACCAGCACCAACCCGCCTTGGACGAGTTCCCCGGGATGACGATGGGCCCTTACGGCGTCCACTGGGAACGCACCCAGACCTGGTGGGACATGGTGCCCGCCTATCACACCTACCTCGCGCGCTGTCAGCAGATGCTCCGCCAAGGCCTCCCTGTGGCGGACATCCTGTACCTCGCGCCCGAAGGCGCTCCCAACGTCTTCCAGCCTCCCAAGTCCGCCACCATCGGCGATCTGCCCGACCGACGAGGCTACAACTTCGACGGCTGCGCCCCGGAGGCCCTCCTGGCCCGTGCCTCGGTGAAAAACGGTCGAATCGTCTTCCCAGACGGTATGAGCTACCGCCTGCTGGTCCTCCCCCGCTTCCCCACCATGACCCCTCGCCTCCTGCGAAAGGTGGCCAATCTTGTCGCCCAAGGAGCGACACTGGTCGGAAACCCGCCCTCGCGGTCGCCCGGTCTGAGCAACTACCCGGCCTGCGATACGGAGATCCGGCAGATCGCAAAAGCCCTCTGGGCCACCGGACGTTACGGCAAAGGACTTGTCTTCCGGGACGTCATCGCGACAAAAGTAAAACCAGAGCCTCCCCCTCTCCGCGATGCCCGGTGGATCTGGGAAGACCACGGCGAACCCGCGACATCGGCGGCGGTAGGCACCGTGACGTTCGTCCGGGACTTCAACCTGCCCGCCGACCGCCCCATCGCCTTCGCCCGCATGACGATGACCGCGGACAACACCCTCTGGTTCTCGGTGAACCGCGAGGACGGGCTTTACGGCGCCGACTTCCACAAGCTGCTCACCACCGACATCCGAAGGCTCCTCCGGCCCGGTCCCAACCGGTTGGAAGCCAAAGTCGAAAACACCAGGCCCACCCCCAGCCCCGCAGGACTAATCGGTGCCTTGGAAATTAGGTTCGTCGACGGCGGAACCATCCGGATCGTGACCGACCGCTCGTGGAAAGTCAAAGATGCCGCCGCCAAGGATCTCGGCCCCTGGACCATGGATCCATGGGGACTCTCCTCCGACGTCCCGCCCCGCCAGCTCTTTCCGGACTACGCGGTGACCGCGAAGCTGCTGGCTTCGCTCGGCGTCGTCCCGGATTTGGAGGCGGGAGATTCCCTCCGCTACTCCCATCGGCGAACGAAGGAGGCCGACTTCTACTTCGTCTCGAACCGGCAAGCGACCGAGCTGAATCGGACGGCCACCTTCCGCACCGCCGGCCGCCTCCCGGAATGGTGGGATCCCAACACCGGCGAAACCCGCGATCTGCCCCACTTCACCACCGTCAACGGCCAAACCAAGATCCCCCTCCGACTGGCGGGGTTCGAGAGTGGATTCGTCGTTTTCCGGCGCTCTCCAAACGGATGGAAGGTTAGCCACTCTACCAAGCCGGATAACTTCCCCCGCCTGGTCACCGTCGCAAAAATCGAAACGCCGTGGACGGTCGACTTCGACCCCAAATTCGGCGGCCCCGTCCAAGTCTCCTTCCCCCAACTGGTCGACTGGCGAAACCGCCACGAGGAAGCCCTTCGCCACTACTCCGGCAAAGCCGTCTACCGGACCACCTTCGACGGAGCCTTCGGCGAGGTCCTCTCACTGGGCAAGGTCGCGAACATCGCCACCGTCCGGCTGAACGAAAAAGACCTCGGAGTGATCTGGTCCACTCCTTGGCAGGTAGCCATCCCGCCCGGCCTGCTGCGAGCCAAAGGAAACCTCCTTGAGGTGACGGTAGCCAACCTCTGGGTCAATCGCCTAATCTCCGACAGCGCCCTCCCCCCATCGGAGCGAATCACCAAGACAACCTGGTCGCCCTATCGTCCCGATTCACCCTTGATCGAGTCCGGTCTGTTAGGACCGGTTACGCTGCTAGAAACCTCTCTCCGTGGCGTGGGCCTCCGTGCCCGCGAATACCCCCTCTTGCCCATTCCAACCCAGCATCCGAAGGCACAGCCAGGTAAAATAGCAGACGTAAGTCCACGTTATTTTTCCAATTTTTCAAAATAACATGCATTTAAATCAAAGACGCGTTATCTTCGGATAAGAAAAAAATAATACGGGATTTCCCCGTAATATCTTGCCGCTAAGAAGCCTCCTTCCGATATTAATCAAAATAATTTGCATTGTTTTTCGTCTCTTGGATTGAATCCGAATGGGACCCGTAATGAGATGAACTATCCCCCTCTTCTAATCGACCGCTGGAGCACCGACGCCCCGCGCTTGCGGGCCCAGTTCCAAGAACTCATGTACGGCCCCATCCCTCCCGTGCAACCGCTCCCGATCTCCGAGGAGGTCCAACTCGAAGACAACCTCCACCTGTGCCGCATGGGCTCCCTCGACGTCCTGCACGCCACTCCCAAAGGCCCCACCAGAGCGACCTTCGTGGGCGTCAACTTCTCGGGAAACCATACGGTAGTCGACCATCCCGACGTGCCAGAGCCGCGCGGGTGGACCTATCCCGACGGTGCCCTTTGGCCGGTTTCACGCGGCTGCCACCGGGAGCGGTGGTGCATCCAGGAAGTCACCAAAGCTGGGTTTGGGCTGGCCACGTTTTGCCACTCCGACGTGATGCCGGACGATCCAACTCTGGCCCACGAAGCGATCGCGGCTTGGGCTTGGGGACTGCTGTCAGTAGCGGCAACGATTCCGGGCCCGGTGATCTTGGTCGGCCACTCGCGGATGGGTAAAGCCGCATTACTGGCCGGCGCATTTGGCGGTGACGGCGTGGTGTCGATCCAGTCTGGCTGCGGAGGCGCGGCGCCTTCGCGAACAACCATCGGCGAGACAGTCGGCCGGATCAGAACGGTGTTTCCGCACTGGTTCGCACCCAGGTTCGCGAGCTACGCCGGCCGAGAGGAAGAGCTACCGTTCGACCAGCATGGACTGATGGCGCTTTGCGCGCCGAAGCCACTTCTCCTGTTGAACGCGGAGGACGATCTCTGGGCCAATCCCGCTGGGCAGGAGGCGATGGCGGAGTTGGCACGACCCATCTACGCCTCCTTAGGCGCCGAGTCGGCAATCGGATACTGCCGTCGGGCAGGGGGCCATACGGTTACGCAAGAGGACTGGGCGATGATTTTGCAGTTCTTCGATCGGCAACCTTGAAATGCAATTCCATTGACAATACGTCCGGGGGCCATCTATAGTTAGGAAGCCATGTCACCGTTAGAGGAGTCAACTCTGCCAATGCCAGATAGAGCGCCTCGGAATCTGGTTCTCTGTTTCGACGGAACCGGCGACTGGGTCGGTTTCGACCAAACCAACGTCGCTCAAATCTTCTCCAAGCTCGTTCGCGACGAAAACCAACTAACGTTCTACGACGGCGGCGTGGGCACCCTAACCAGTCCGCAAGCCCTCACTGCCACCCAACGAACCGCGCTGCGGCTCATCGACCTCGGAGTCGCTACCGGACTTCGCGAAAAGGTTCTTAACGGCTACAACTTCCTGGTCGAAAACTATCAGCCCGGGGATCGGATCTTCATGTTCGGATTCAGCCGCGGCGCCTACACGGCGCGCCTAGTCGCCGCCATGGTTCACAACTTTGGCATCGTGCGAAAGGAGAGCGAAGTGATTTCGCAGTACCTCTGGCAGACCCTAGAATCGATCCCGCCGGGCCGGGAAGCCGACGACACGGAGTCGCCAATCGGCGTTTTCAAGCGAACCGCGAATCGGCTCAAACGGGACTTCTCAAGGCGCGGGGTGAAGATCCACTTTATGGGTCTGTTCGACACCGTAAGCTCGGTCGGCGTGCTCCGCCGGTTCAACGTCTATCCCAACACGGATAAGAATCTCAGCGTCCTGCGCGTCTGCCATGCCGTCTCGATCGACGAACAGCGGAACGCATTCCCAGAGACCCTTTTCCACCCCAAGCAGCCCGGCCTGACCGAGGTGTGGTTCCCGGGCGTTCATCGCGACATCGGCGGTGGACTAAAGGAAAAGGATCGCCGGATCGCGGATGAGGCGCTGGCCTGGATTTCCAGCGAGGCGGCAGCGAGCGGGCTTCTCCTCACCGAGACCTTCACCCCAGATAAGACGCTGGCCCTGTCTCCGAACTATCCGAAGTACGATCCCTACGTCTTCCTGGGCCTCTATCCCATGAAGATGTTCGTCAAACGGGTGTCGGACTTTCGATTTATCTGGCCAAACTTCCGTCACACCCGGACGATTCCGGAGAACGCCTTTATCCACGAGACGGTCAAGGCGCTGGTCCAAACCGGCCAATACCATCCCGCCAACCTGCCTAAGGAACCAAAGTGGTTCGCGACGGGCGACCAAGTCGCGGCCGACCCTCGCTACCTCCTGCGTTCTCCCAAGCTCAGTGGGGCGGATTTCGTCGGAACTTGTCTCGGGACGACGCTCCTGCTGCTGCTTTGGAATCAAGCGGCCGGCATGCCTCTGAGAACAAGTTGGCCCGTGGTGTCGAAAGCCTTCGCGATACCTCGCCTTACCGGTTCCGGCTGGCATCTCTCCTTCTCACCGCAAGGGAATCTCACCCTTTGGTATGTCGTAGAGATCCTTTTCCTGGCGTTCTTTGCGAGCCAGTTCGTTGGGCAGCGCTACACCGCAAAGCTGCCGAAAGCAGTGAGCCCTCGATCAGATCTCTTCCTCGGGGTTGCGGGCCTGGTCGTAATCGTTTGGGCCCTCCTCTTCCCCTTCGAAGCGGAGTCCGCGGTGAAGCCGTGCCTATTCTCTGGACTGCTGATCGCGGCTTTGAGCCAAGCCCCAGGCCTCCCGCTCCTTCCGGCCCATCGTGCTCTTCCCTCCGTGCTTTGGGCGGGCATCGGCGGGGCGATCATCTACGGACTGCTTGGGTCGGTTCTCAATGCGAACCTTGACAGGGAGGTGGGAGTGTTCTCCGTTCTCGCCGTCATCCTGATCGCGGTAACGGTCGATATCGTTTGGGATCGACTTAAACAACGGGACGAAGAGAAGAAAGCGCTCGAAATGTCCAGGAAGAGGAAGCCCGCGGAGAAGCATCGTTTCCCACCAAACGCTTCCGCCACCCTCGCGCGAGCCGGCATCTCGATCTTCCTCCTCTCCGCCCTGGTTCGATGGCTATGGGAACACGTCGGATGGGGCATCACCGACCTCTCCTCCACCGAGATCGCGGTGGGCTTACTTGCCTCGGTCTGGCTGATCGGGCGGGCAAAGCGCCTGTTCAGGAAGCCCCCCACGACGCCGAAAACGACTGAATCAGGCCACAAGGTCGTGGATGACGTTGCCGTAAACGTCGGTGAGTCGGAAATCGCGCCCGGCGTGCCGGTAGGTCAGCTTGGTGTGGTCGAAACCGAGGAGGTGCAGGATCGTCGCGTGTAGGTCGTGCACATGAACCGGCTTGTCCTGCGCCGCAAACCCGAACTCGTCCGTCGCGCCATAGACCGTCCCCTTCTTAACCCCACCACCCGCCATCCAGTAGGTGAATCCGTAATGGTTGTGGTCCCGGCCATTCATCTTGCCCGCATTCGCGCCCGGCGTCGGAAGTTCGACGGTGGGCGTACGACCAAACTCGCCCCCCCAGATAACCAACGTGTCATCCAGCATCCCTCGCTGCTTAAGGTCGGTAAGAAGGGCTCCAATGCCCTGGTCGGCCTCTCGGCCCAGGTTTCGATGCTGAATCCCGATGTCGTCGTGACTATCCCAAGGCTGGCCAGCGCCGTGATAAAGCTGAATAAACCGAACCCCTCTTTCCGCAAGTCGCCGAGCCATCAGGCAAGACCGGGCAAAGCTGCCCGGCCCATACATATCCCGCGTGGCCTGACTCTCCTTGCTGGTGTCAAAAGCATCCGTCGCCTCAGTCTGCATCCGGTAGGCAAGCTCAAAGGACTGAACACGGGCCTCCAGCGCCGCATCCCCCGCCCGGCGGGCAAGATGCTTCTTGTTCAACCGCTGCACCAGATCAAGCTGTGCCCGCTGCTCCTCCGGCAAGGTGTAGTTATTCCGAATGTTCTCGACCAGCTTCTCAAGATCCATCTGGTTCGGATCGATATACGTCCCTGCAAGGACACCGGGGAGGAAACCGGACTGCCAGTTCTGAGTCTCCTGAATCGGAAAGCCACCCGGGCACATGGAGATAAAGCCCGGGAGATTCTGATTCTCCGTCCCCAACCCGTAAAGCGTCCAAGACCCCAGCGACGGCCGCACCATCCGCGCATCGCCGCAGTTCATCAGCATCAGCGACGGCTCGTGATTCGGCACATCCGCATGCATCGACCGGATCACGACCATGTCGTCGACATGCTTGGCCACATTGGGAAACAGCTCGCTGACCTCGATGCCGGACTGTCCGTACTTCTGAAACTTAAACGGCGACGGAAGCGCCGCCCCCGTCCGACGCTCGGTTGGAAGTTGAAGCGGAATCGCCTGCCCTGCGTACTTCTGGAGGGAGGGCTTAGGATCGAACGTGTCGACCTGCGAAGGGCCGCCGTTCATAAAGAGGAAGATCACCCGCTTTGCCCTCGCCTTCAAGGGCGGAGCATGAGGGGCGAGCGGATTCATGCGAGCCGGATCGTCCGCCCTGGCAAGCCCGGGTTCGGCCAACAGCCCCATCATCCCCAACGCCGCAAACCCATTCCCCAACCGGCCGATCAGGTCTCGGCGAGTCATGAAAAGATCTTGAAGATGGTCGTGATGGTCGAACTGGGACATGGGCGATCCGCTAACTCATTCTACAGGAGAGTTTTGAACTCATCGACAGTTAATCCTGCACCACGAATAATTGCCCTTAGAGTGCCGGTATCGAGTTCTGCATGATCCGGCACCGTAACCGCCGAAAAGGGATCTTGCCGGATAAGCGTCATATGACTCCCTCTTTGACGGTCCATCACGAAGCCTACTTTTTCAAGCGCCTTCCGGCAATCTCGCCCGGAGATTCTTGGCAGGTATCTCACACCGCAACCAAGACGGCATCGAAGCGCTCGGGCGGGATGGATTGTCTGTGCTCGCGAAGAGCCTCAATGTGGAGTTCAATGGCCTCGCGGATATTTACGATGGCCTCCTCTCGCGTAGCGCCTTGACTCACACAACCAGGGAGACTGGGGACTTCGGCCACCCACATTTCGCCGTCGCCAGGATAGACCAACGCTTGCCTCATACCGTTAGTGTAACGCCGACTTTCACCCGTCGGTTCGACTATGGGAAATGATGGCCTGGGAGACCATCGCCATCAGGAGGGGACAGGTAACCTCCCTGGTCTATGGCCCGCTTGATCGTTGACTCTGCCGAAGCTCTGCTGGACAAGGAAATCCCCGTTCTCGACAAGGGATTCGTCCGGTTAGTGGACTATATGGGCGGGGACGAGCGGATCGTCCAGTCGGCGCGGGTCAGCTACGGAGCGGGGACCAAGACGGTCCGCCAGGACCGAGGGCTTATCCACTACCTCCTCCGCAATTACCACACCAGCCCCTTCGAGCAAGTTCAACTGACCTTCCACACCAAGATGCCGGTCTTCGTCGCGCGGCAGTGGGTACGTCATCGGACCGCGCGGCTAAACGAGATCAGCGGCCGCTACTCGATCATGAAGGACGAGTTCTATGTGCCTTCGCCCGAGCACATCCTGCCCCAAAGCGCGAACAACAAGCAGGGCCGCGCGGGTGAGCGGTACGACGCGGAGACCGAGACCAAACTCGTTGAGCAGTTCCGTACCGAGCAAGCGCAGGCCTACCGGGCCTACGGCGAGATGCTCGATCAGGACGTAGCCCGAGAGATCGCGCGCATCAACCTCCCGCTTTCCCTCTATACCGAGTGGTACTGGCAGATCGATCTGCACAACCTCTTCCACTTCCTAAGGCTGCGCATGGACCCGCATGCCCAGTACGAGATCCGCGTCTACGCGGAGGCGATGGCGGAGTGCGCGAAGGCCGTCGCGCCACTGGCCTACGAAGCCTTCGAAGAGCACATCCTCGGCTCGGTGCAGTTCTCCCGCGCGGAGTGCGAGGCTCTGTCCGCCCTCCTCGCGGGCGAGACGCATGGGCTGGAAGGACGTCCGTTGGCGACGTTTGAAGAGAAGCTGACGAAGCTCAGCCGATCCAAACCGGCAGAGACGCCCGACGAGCCCGAACTACCTTAGTCCACCGTGGCGATGGTCTCCAGACCATCGAGTATCTCGATCAGGCCCACCAAATTAGTCATGGCAGCATGATTGGAAAGCTCGATGGTCTGGAGACCATCGCCACTTATGGATTCCAGCCCGTCACACCCGTTCCCAACGACCAGTCGTTCCCGAAGAACCCCGCCCCTAGCAGCCCCTTCGTTCCAACGACCGTCCAGTCCGGATAAGCGACACCACTGGTGAACGTGGCCATACGAGCCAGTCGAGCGGCGCCGGCGGCCCCGGTGGGAGCCATCGCGCCAACAAGGCAATCCGAAATCCCCGGCTTCGGACGAACCACTAGCACGGCTAGACCAGGCCCGGTTTCGGTCTTGAATCCGACCCGGACCAAGTTGCGGCGGACCTCCACCGGCGAGCCCTTCATGAACTTGGCCCAAGCACGGTTCGTATCTGCATTGCCATAGAGTAGGATGTTCCGCCGCTCAAAACCACCCTTAATCACCTCGGCGTCGGTCACGATATCCACGCTGCCGTTGCCACGGACGTAGAGCGTCTCGGCGTCATAGCGGGCCTGGTCGAGTCCGGCATTGTTCTCTTCGGCGGTGCCCCCGGTCGGGACAACGAAGACGACCTTGTGGCCGAAAATAGCCTTAAACGGCCCCATCGTGGTGGGGTTCTTACCGGAGGCGAGGCCCTGCTGCCAACGGCCGTTCTCTCGCACCAGCATGACCGGTGTGGTTCCCCCGGTCACGGCCACGGTCTGCCCGTCCAGGTTCACCGTCCGCACTGGTCGCTTGAGGGTAAGCCGGGCGACGTTCTCCGTCGTACCTTCCACCGCCGCGTCGTTGCGCTTGAGCCGAATGCGAGCAGGCTTACCCTGCTCGGTCACCGCCTCAACCGTGGTCCACCAGGCGCGTGATGAGACGAAGGGGGAGGGAGTGACGAAGTCGATGGACGCCGGATTCGGGTCAAGCCGCCGCTTGCGGAGCATGGTGAAGAGATCCGGATAATCGACGCATTGGTCACCCCACCAGTGGCCAGCCCCCGGCTCTTCGTGGTAGCCCAGGTCGGGGTGGCCGAGCTTCGTTAGTTCGGCCTTCATCGTCCTGGCTTGGCCCACGGGCACATTGTCGTCGGCGTCACCGTGGAGGATGTAGACCCCCTGAGCAAGGGTATTGGAGGCGCGGGCAAGCGTGTCCGATGGTTCCATCGCTCGACGGACAATTGCGTCGGCCGGCATATTCGGGCGGGGCTCCCAGCCGCCGGTGTAGCTCCAGAACGAGATCCAACCCGCACTAGGCGCAATGGCGGCGAACTTATCCGGATACAGCGTCCCAACGGACCAAGTACCGTGGCCACCCATCGAATGTCCGGTCAGCTCGACCCGCGTAGGGTCGTGGGGGATCGTCCTCTTGGCGACATCGAGAACTTCCAAGGCGTCGATCCGGCCGATCTCCTCCCAATCGAAACCGTACGGGCGGCGGTTGGTGGCCGCGACGATCGAGACGTCATCTTTGCTCTTGTAGGCCTGAGCCTGCCCCTGGCTTTCTACGGAAGCGCCGTGCAGGGTGAGGGTCAGCACATTGTCCGGACTGGGGCGTTGGGCCGGATTGACGGTGTAGTACTGAACGCTGCCATCCACGTCGCTTATGAAAGTCCGGCGGTGGATCTCGTTGACTTGACGGACGCGGAGCTCGATCTTGGTCGAATCGACCACCCGACCCGCGTCGCGGAGTTCGACGGTAAGCGGAAGCGTCGTCCCCGCCAGCGTGTAAGGCATGGGGAGGGCAAAAGGGACCTTACGGAACGAGACACCAGGCACCGATGGGAGGGCCGATTCACGGGACCGGCCGTCCGGAAGAACGACCCGCATCCGAAGCCCCTTTTTCACCGCGCCCTGGTTCAACACCACCATCCCCCCAAGGAGATCGCCCCGGTCGGTCACGAGGGCGTCGGGCAAAGTGGTGTCGCCGGTATCGAGGCTGAGCATCTTTGAGCTATTGATCAGATGCGCCTTCATCTGACCGCGACCGGAGACAAAAAGGAAGGTATTCGTTCCTGCCTTGAGAAGAACCGGGACCCGGACATAACCGGTCGAATACGGGTCCCCAGCGCGCGGAGAGCCGTTCACATACACGGTGGAATCACCCTGCGCTTCCAGCAGCATCGTGGTCGGCCGCACCATCTCGACGGTGGCAAAGACGTACCCATTACCCATGAACCAGCCGTCCTTATCGGCGGTCACCTTGCGCCAAGAAGGAGTGCGGGTACCGAACGGGATCGTATCGCCCTCCTTTGGCGTGCCGAAGGTTCCGGCGGCAATGCGGTCCAGCACCGCGTCGATGGGTACGGGTATCCGCCCCGCTGTGGATACTCCGCCGATCATCAGAGCCTCCTTGAATTCGATGGGGGCCTGAAGCAGGGCGAAGGTGGGAAGCATAAAGCCTAGTTTACGTGGTGCCGGCTTCCAGCCGGCATCTCCCTCTGTAACCCCGGCTTCCAGCCGGGCGGTCGGCTCTGCTATAGTTCCCCGAATGGGTCAATTCGTCCCCGAATTCGACCGTTCAAAGCTCACTAAACGCTCTCGCTGCCTCCCTCATTGGGAGGTGCCGGACGCCGTCTACTTCGTCACCTTCCGCCTCGAAGGGTCTATCCCAAGAGAGGTTCGCGATGCCTATCGAGCCGAACTCGATGGCCTCGAAACGCAGCTCGCCTTGGCAAGGAGCGAAGCCCTCCGCTTCTCACTTGAGCGAGAGATGGTGCGCCTCTATTGCCGCCGCATGGATGCTTGCCTCGACCTTGGCCTGGGTCCGTGCCACCTTCTAGAGCCCAAAGTGGCAACATTAGTTGCCGGGGCACTCCAGTATTTCTCGGGCGAACGTTACGAACTCTTCGGCTGGGTGCTTATGCCCAATCATGTTCACGTATTGTGAGGCCGTACGAAAACTACGAGTTGGAAGACATTTTGCACTCGTGGAAGTCCTTCACCGCCACTCGCGCAAACGCGATGCTGGAGCGGACCGGGCCGTTTTGGCAGCGGGAGTATTTCGACCACATCGTGCGGTCAGACGAGGATCTCCCGAAGTTCGCGAAGTACCTACAGAAAAACCCCGAGAAGTCTGGGCTGCGGGAATGGGCCTGGCTTGGCGGAGATTCTCGGCTGGGTTTCTGAGACCCCGCCCGGCTGGAAGCCGGGGTTACATGGGGAGATGCCGGCTGGAAGCCGGCACTACGGCGGCTAACTTTTCGATCACCGTTTCAATGTCATCGTTCACCAGCCGATGCTGATACGCCTCTGCCAACGCCAACTCTCCTCGGGCGTTCTCCAGACGCTTCGCCACCGTCACATCGTCGTCGGTCCCGCGGGAGCGGAGGCGCCGCGCTAGCTCTTCCCCGTCGGGAGGAAGAAGGAAGACGGAAATAGCATCCGGGCGCAGGGCCATGGCCGTCAGGGCGCCTTGGACGTCGATCTTGAGAATGGCAATTTTGCCCGCCTCAAGCAAAGCATTCATGTCCTTGAGCGGCGTCGCGTAATGGTTGCCGTGGACTTCCTTGGCCTCTAGAAAATCTCCGGCGGACGCCGCCTCCAGGAACTGGTCAACCGTCACGAAGTGGTAGTCGATGCCCGCCCGCTCCCCATTACGCGGTGCCCGCGTCGTATAAGCCACCACCCGCACCACGCGGGGATCCTTGGCCGCCCAGGCATCGATCACCGTGTCCTTTCCGACGCCACTAGGGCCGCTGAGGATGATGAGGGAACCGGTCATAGGGGATAAGGATACTTCGAGGTTATAGGGTCATTGGGCTTTGGGTCGTTGGGAGAAGAAACATCTTTTTCGAATTCCTCCCAACAACCCTAAGACCCAACGCCCAATGATCCTACGACCTCACCGATTCAGCATTCCAATCAGCGTCTCCGTCATCTGGTCGAACGCCGACAACGCTTTCGCCGCCGCCTGATAGGCCCGTTGGAACCGCAAGAGGTTCGCCATCTCGTCGTCCATGGAGACGCCGCTGGTACTGGAGATCTGCGCGTCAATCTGGCTCGTGACGGCGTCCTGAATGTCGACGGTGTCTTGGGCAGAGGCGGTTTGGCGGCCGATGTCGCTGACGAGCGCAGAGTAGTATCCTCCCAGCGTCGCATTACCGAGCCCCGCGATCTTCGTGTCGCGAAGGGCGGAGAGTTGCGCGGAGAGCGTGCCGTCGCCCGAAAGTCCGCTCGTACCAGACGCGATGTTATTCGGATCGGCGGCAATCCCCGCATCCAGACTCAACCCGATGGCCGTCGTCGTGGTCGCGGGCAGCACCGGTTCGGTGAAGAACGGCTTGCCCGTCACGCCGCCGGCGGTCGTACCCGTCGCAAACAGCGCGTTGACCTGGGTGCGCAACGTATCCGCGAACGTATCCAGCCTCGCCGTCGTCGAGGCGATCGAAAGAGCGGTGTCATGAGCCCCGGCGAGAGCGCCGCTCATGACCGGGAACGAGTCAATGCCGTCGACGATTCGCCCGGTCGTCGAATCGTACTTGGCCGCCAACGGATTGACGCCCGAGACATCGACCAACCGATAGCCATTCAATGAAACCGCGTAGCCCGTGGGCGCCTTGGTTACCGTAACGTCGGCCAGCTTTGAAAGATCTTGAACCGCGCTATCCCGCGCATCCAACAGATCGTTCGGCGTCCCGCCCCGGGCCGTCGCCTCCGTAATCCGCTTGTTTAAGTCGGCAATCTTGGTCGCCACCGCGTCAACATCCGAAAGAATCTCTTTCGTTCGCGCGACGTTGTCCGCCGCTTGGCTGCTCAAGTCTTTGGCATAGCTCGAAACTCGAGACGCGAGAGTCGCACCTGCCTGCTGAACATCGGACTTTGCCGATACGCTGCCCGGGCTTGCCGACAACGCCGACCAAGAATTTGTAAAAGCGTCCAAAGCGGAGCTAATTCCGCTTGCGCCCGGTTCGCCCATCGCCGCTTGAATCTTGGACAACCCTGCAAGCGACTCCTCTCCTCGGCCCATCTTCGACGCGGCCTCTTCCCGGCGGGCGGCGAGAAACATATCGCGAACTCGGGTGACTGCCGCCACGTTGACGCCGTTGCCCACGTCAATCGTCCGCCCAATGGTCGTCGAGGTCGTGGGGGCTTCGGTCAGCGAGACCGTTCGGCGGTTATAACCGACGGTTTCGGAGTTCGAGATGTTATCGCCGGTGACGTCGAGCTGCGCTTGAAACGCGCGCAGCGCCGAAGACATCGTCGAAATCCCTTGGAATGCGTAAGGCATGAGCTTAAGCCGCCGCGTCCATCAAAACCGGACCGGTGTTGCGGCGCCGGTACGGAGTCGGAGCCGAACCAGCCGCTTTCGCGATCAGGGTCAACGTCCCGTTCACATAGGTCATCTCGTTCTCAATCAGAGCCCGGTTCTTTTCCATCGTCGACTGCACCTTACGGGCAGCCATGGTGACGCGGTTGGCAAGCGCATGGAGGGTTTGGCCTTCCGACCGATCGAGCCCTTCCACGATTCCGCGCAGGGTCGGCTCCGTACCGAGCGACTCTGCGAGTCGCTGGGCTTGGTCCACCGCCTGAGCGTCGATGCCGGCGACGCGCGCCAACTGGTCTTCGAGTTTGGGCTGAAGTCGCTCAACCCGGCTTACGTCGCGGAGAGTCACCGCAGCGGTCTGTTCGTGCAGGATGAGGAGCAGTTCGTCACTAGCCTTGAGCCAGTCGTTCCATCGTCCCTGAAGTTCTTTAGTTTTCATCTATTTGGATTCCGTTTTTGAATTGAGGACCTGACCGGCCATGGCGTGAAACACCTTGTTGGAGATTCCAAGCGTTCCTCGGGACGCCAGGCGGTCGGCAAGCGCGTCGTCGAACATGCCCTTGTAGGTATCGGAGCCGGTGTCGTCACCACCGAGCTTGGTCTCGCCGACCGACTTGCGCATCTCGGAGAGCATTTGGCGGAGGAAAGAGCTTTCCATTCCGTCGCAAGCCTTCTTAAGCTTGCTCAGCTCCTTGACGCTCTCCCCGGCCTTGACCGCCTGGGACATCACGTTGCCGATCACTGGACCACCAGCCTTGCCTTGAGCGCACCCTGATCGTGCAGGGCGCGGAGGATGTTGATAATGTCGTCCGCCTTTAGATGGAGGGCCTGGAAGATCGCCGCCAGATCGGCGACGGTCGTGTTCGGCCGAATCACCGCGATCTCGGCGGTCTGTTCCTTCGCCGTTACCGTCTTGGCGTCGCCCACCACGGTCTTGCCGCCGCTGAGAGGATTGGGCTGGCTCACGAACGGGTCACTCGTGATCTGCACGCTCAGGCTGCCTTTGGCGACGGCGCAAGGCGCAATCTTGACGTTCCCACCGATCACGATCGTGCCGGTCTTCTCGTCGATGATCACCTTAGCTTCGGTGTCGGCGAACACGTTGATCGCGCCAAGCTTGGCTTGGGCGGTGTTGGAGCTCATGCCTGTCGGCAGGTCCACCTGGATGGTGGCCGCGCCGATGGCGGCGGCATGGAACTCAGGAAATTGGTGATTGATCGTCTCTTCGATCCGGCGCGCCGTTAAAGCGTTTCCATCCTGAAGGTCGATGTACATCTTGCCATCGAACACGATCGTCGTCGGTACGCTTCGCTGGACGATCGCGCCGCCGGGGATCTTGCCCACGGTGACGAAGCCCTTGGAAGCGCCCGCGCCGCCGGAAGAAGCGGAGAAGCCGCCCACCGAGATCGAACCGGCCGCCGTCGCATAAGTCTCTTCCTTGCCCGGATAGCGGAGTGGAGCGAACAAAAGCGTTCCGCCGCGCAGGCTGGTGCAGTCGCCGATGGTGCTCACCGTGATGTCGATGCGCGAACCCGGCGTGGAGAACGGCGGCAACTCGGCAACCAGGGTCACCAGCGCGACGTTCTTCGATTCGCTCTGCGTCGGGTCGACATCAAGGCCCGCCGCGCGGAGCATGTTGATCGTCGCCTTCTGAGTCTGCAGGAACCGTTTGGTGTCGCCCGTACCGGCGAGGCCGGTGATCAGGCCGAAGCCAAGGATCTGGTTCGCGACGACTCCGCGGAACGAAGCGATCGAGCTGATCTGGACTTCAGTTCCCTGGGCCTGCGCGCGGTCGAAACTCGCGCGGTCCGCCTTGCTAACGTTCTGGCCGAGCGCGAGAGGCGCCAGGGAGAGGAGGGCAAAGAGAGTAGGAAGGATTTTCATTAGAACAACCAGCCCAGGATCTTGCTGATGAGGCTCTTGCGGGTCTTCTCGGCGACGGCGCCTTTTCCGTCCGCTTTGATCTCGGCGTTGGCGATGGCATCGCTCGCCACCGAGTTATCGGGGGCGATGTCGTCCGGACGGACGATGCCGGTAAGGATGATTTTCTGGGTCTCTTTGTTGACCCGGACGTTCCGGAAACCTTCGATGTGAAGGTTGCCGGCGGAATCGACCTCCGTCACCACTACGCTGAGGTTCGTTGAAAACTGGCTATTGGTAGTTGAAGTGCCGGTGCCCGTGCTCGACTGGCTGCCGCCGGTGTTGCCGCCACCCAGAAGACCGTTGATAATCTTCTGCGGCGTACCGGCCTGGCTGCCGAGGATGTTGCCCAGAACTGGCCCCGCAAACACGTCGAGGATCGGGATGCTCACCTTATTCGCGGTCGCGGCCTCGGTTGACGAGGTTGCGGTAGTCGCGGAATACTGACCCTTCATCACCTCGTTCACCCGAATGGTGAGAATGTCGCCCTTCTTGCGTGCCGTACGGCGCATGAAGAGGCCGGAGCTTGCCGAGTCGTTGAACAAGCTTCCGGAAACCGTGGACGGTCCCTGTGCGAATCCGAGGGCGGAAAGGGCGAGCGCGAGGCTCAGGATCATGGGTTTCTTCATAGCTTCACCTCGACGGTGCCGGAGGCGGTAACGGTAGCGGAGAACGTGGCGCCGGCGGAGGTGGTGACTTGAATTGTCTCTCCCACAAACCCGGCTGACTTGGCCTTGCCATCGGTCTCGATGGACGCGCCGTTGCGGAGGACGGTGATGCGGACCGCATCGCCAACCTTGACCCCCGTTCCGGTGGACGTAAACTTGATCGTTCGCTGACCGGCGAACTTACCGTCGACCGACACCTTAACCGTCATCGTAATCGCAGTGGCGCGCCGGTCGAAAGAGGTGTCGTAGGTGACGTCGCCGCAAGGCACGATCAAGGGAGCGGGACCGGCCACGAGGGAAAGCGCGCCGCCTTTCAGATTCTCGTCGGCCTTGGCTCGAGCCTCTGCGACAAGAGTGTCGTCGTCGATCGTCTGACCCTTGCGGGTGACTGTGACGTCCGGAGGAAAGTTGAGGGTGACGAGACCGTCTTTGATGCCCTGGCTATGCAGGGCGGCCTTCACCGACCAGGATCCGAGGGTCCGTCGAATTCCCAGCGAGGGAAGCGCGCCCAGATCCACCGCACCGAGCTTGGCTGCGGTCGCCGGATCGGCCACGATGTCGGCAACGTCTTTCAGGAGCACCCGGTCGCCCGCCACTTCGGTCGAAGCGCGAAGGGTAACCGTTGCGATGGCGCTGGCAGCTACGGGAGCAACCGTTTTTGCCGGAGCCGTCGGACTCGAGCCGAGGGCGTTTGCGCCGATCTGAAGAACGCCCATCCCTTCTTCTCCCGGAAAGCCCAATTCCGCTCCCGCAGCGCCTTGCCGCTCTAGCACGAGGCGGCCGACCTTCACGCCGGAAACCGAAACCGTGCCGTTCATGGCAATGCGAACCACACCCGAGCTGATGCGAATCGTCGGGGTGATCAGCCGCCCCGTCTCGTCGGCCAGCAGGCCGGACGCGTTGGGCGCCAGGGTAGCCGCCGCCGCCGTCGAGACTTTGCGCCCGACCACGAACCGGAGCTTGCCTTCGCCCATGACGTCGACACGAATGCCGGTCTGGGGAGCCAAAAGGAGGGAGTAGAGAAGGACAGGGGTCATTAGCGCTTCAGGTTGTTCACGATGCCGAGCATGTCGTCGGCGGTCTGGATCGCCTTCGAGTTGATTTCGTAGGCGCGCTGGGCGGTGATCATACGGGTCATCTCCTCGACGACCTCCACGTTCGAACCTTCAAGGAATCCCGACTGCAAGGTTCCCGTACCGTTCTCGCCCGGTCGGCCATCCTGCATGTCGCCCGCGGCTTCCGTCGCGGCGAACAGGTTTCCGCCGAGGCGAAACATACCGGCCGGGTTGGCCACACTGGTCACCTGAACGGTGCCAAAAACTTTCGAACTCGTCTCGCCGGGCGGAACCGCGATGACGTCGCCGGTGGGGTTAATCGTGAGCGCGGTGTAGCCGTTCGGAACGGTGATCGCGGGGTCGAGCGGAAGACCGTCCATGTTCACGACGCGGCCCTGGCCATCCACCTGGAACGTTCCGTCACGGGTGTATGCGGCAGTTCCGTCAAGTTTGGTCAGCTTGAAGAAGCCATCGCCGCCGATCGCCAAGTTGAGCGCATTGCCCGTGTTCTGCAAGCTGCCCACTCGGAAGTTGCTGGACGTACCCGCCAGTTTCGTACCGAGACCGATCTGCATGTTCTCCGGGGTGGAGGAGTTCTCCCCGATCGAGGCCGACTTCATCGTCTGGTACATCAGGTCTTCAAACTCAGCGCGCTGCTGCTTGAAGCCCGTCGTGTTAACGTTGGCGAGGTTGTTCGAGATGACGTCGAGGTTGTGCTGCTGGGCAATCATCCCCGTGCCGGCAGTGTAAAGAGAGCGCAACATAATTTTTAGGCCATAACCTCATTGAGCTTGGCGGTGGAGTCGTCCTGGCTTTGGACCATCTTCTGAGAAATCTCGTAGGCTCGCTGCAGCGCGATCATCTGAACCATCAGGGAAACCGGCTCGATGTTCGCCGACTCCAACTGACCGGCATCGACGCTAGGGCCTTCTTTTGCCCCGAACGCGACGGCGTTGGCGGCTTCGAAGAGGTTCTTCCCGTTCGCGTCCTTGGTGAAGGTGCCGTTGAAGCGGCCGATGGTGGCGATCGTCTCTTTCTTATCCGAGAGGTGGATGCTGCCGTCCTTCTCGATCACGACCCGGCCATTGATACCGGTGATCGGCTTGCCGTCTGTGTCCAGCACGGCATCGCCGTTCCGAGTCACCAGACCGCCCGTAGCGTTAAGGGTAAAGGCGCCGTCGCGGGTGTAGCGGACGCCGGCGGAAGTCTGGACGGCAAACATGCCCGCTCCGCCTAGGGAGCAGTCCAAATTGTTGCCCGTCACTTCGACGCCGCCTTGGGAGAAGTCGGTGGTCTGCTTGTCGACGGCCGGGCCGGAAGCAAGAACGCCGATCACGCCGCCGTTTCCGGCTTCGTCCGCCATTGAGCGGACCAGCATGTCGCTAAACGTCAGGCTGTCGGCCTTAAAGCCCCGGGTGTTGACGTTGGCCAGGTTGTTGGCCAACACGTCCAGCCGTTGCTGTTGGGCCATCATCCCAGTCCCAGCGGTATATGCTCCACGGTTCATCCCACCATAGGTTTTCGGCAGGCATCCTTACGAGGTTAGGTCTCAAAACCTCACAATCTTCTTTAAGTTTGCCCGTAGCGCAGGCGCCTCGCCTGCAGCCAACCCAACGATTTGGTCCTCCTACCGGTATCTGGAAGCTTGAGATGATTCGGCTGCAGGCGAGGCGCCTGCGCTACGACTGTTAACCGGCTTTCGCCGCGAATAGAGCCAAAACCGAAATCGTGATCCAGAGCACGATGCCCTGCGCCAACGGCCGCCACCCGACCGCCGCCAACGCCTTCCGCGAGATCCCCGCGCCGATCAAGAACAGGCACAGTGCAAACCCCGCGCTGGCCACACACTTCACTTCCGCCGCATGACCGGCGACAAACGGGAAGAGCGAGCGGATGAACGCGGCGAGCAAGAAACCGCCAACGAACCAAGGAATGGGAACCGACTTCCCTTCCGTCTTCTTCGTCAACATCGCCGCCACCAAAGTGATCGGCACAAGGTACAGAACCCGCGACAGCTTGACCGCCGTCGCGGTATCCAGCGCCCCGCCACCGTAAGCCGTGGCCGCCCCGACTACGCTCGAAACATCGTGAATCGCAATCCCCGCCCAAACCCCGAACTGCTCAGGATTCAGGCCGAGAGCATGACCCAGAGGCGGGAAAAGAATGAGCGCCGCCGCATTGAGGAGAAAGACGGTGCCGACCGCCACGCTCACGTCCTCACTCTCCGCGCTGACCACGCTGGACATCGCCGCGATGGCCGAGCCACCGCAGATCGCGGTACCGGTGCTCACAAGTAGACTCGTCGTCGGCCGGACCTTGAGCGCCCGCTGAAGCAGCCAGCCCAAGCCGTAAACCGCCAAGATCGAAACGACCGCGAAGCCAAGCCCTTTGACGCCAGCCTGTAGAACGGTGCGAAAGTCGACGGAGAATCCAAGCAGCACCACCGCCGCCTGCAGGAGCGGCTTACTAACCTTCTTGCTCTCCGCAGGAAACGGATTCCCCAGGGTGAGGGCCAGAATCAGGCCACCGATCAGCGCTGCTGGAGCCACTAGCGCGACCATCTCTCCCGGCAAAGCCACTCCCGCCAGGCCCACCAAAGGAACCAAGCTGAGAGCGGCGAGCAGGAAGAAGAGGACGCGAGCCATAGGGGCGGGCGCCTATTCGTCGATGCGGCTGAAGTAGACCACGGTCACCGTGTGTCCGGGGGTGATCAGATCGCCGTAGATTCGGCTCAGCATGCCGATGACGTCATCTTGCGAACGGAACTCCGGATTCTCGCGCTCGATGTCGCGCGGCGAGAGTTCGGCAATCGTCTTCACCTCGACGCGATCAAGGATCGCGGAGTACAGTTTCTGCCTTCTGCCGAACCGCGGGCCAATCGTGATCCACACCACCATGCCGGTGTCGTACTTGTCGGCTTTGTCGCCGAGGCGGATGGTGACGGTCTTTCGGTTGTTCCGAAGGACGTCTCCGTAAAGGTCGGTGTAGAAGTTCAGGGCGTACATGATGACGAGAGGGGTCTCTATTTTCCCCTACCCGGCCCCTCAGACGTTCGCATCGGTCTATTCTTGCTCGTGGCTTGGCTGCTTATCCTTCCTGGGCTGTACGTCGCCGTCCTTATCGGCCTTGCCCTTGTGGCCCGTCGCCCGCCCCACATCCCAACCTGGATCTCCCCCGCATCGCTCGGAATCCCCACCGAATCCGTCTGGATCGGCGAACTCCACGCCTGGTGGTGCCCCCACCCCGCCGCCAAGGGTTCGGCCCTCCTCGTTCATGGCTACGCGATGAACCGATCCGAATTTGTCCCTGAGGCAGCCGTGCTTTACAACGAGGGATTCTCGGTCCTTCTGGTTGAGACGCGCTCCCACGGACGCAGTAAAGGCGGCCCCGGCGGTTTCGGTTGGTACGAGCGTGCGGACGTCGCCTCGGCGGCGCGATGGCTTCGCGAACACGCGCCGGGCGTCCCCCTCATGATCATGGGCTCTTCTCAAGGGGCGGCCGCCTCCTCGTTTGCCTTGGGAGAAGACCCAACCTTGGCGGACGCCCTGGTCCTCGACGGCGCTTACGGTCAAATGCACCTCGCCGTGCGCGGCTTCCTCGACTTCCTCGTCACCCGCCGCTTCGGCTGGATCTTCGCTCCCGGCATCCCCCTGACCGGCCTCTTCTTGGGCTTCTCCCCTTACGGAAAAGACGTCGCCGCCTCCCTCCACCGAATGGGACCAAAGCCGGTATTGGTTTTCCACGGCGAGCGCGACCACATTGCCCTACCAACGGAAGCCCAACGGAATCTGGCGGCGCTCTCTGGCCCAACCACCGTCGTCTGGCAACCCGGCATGGGCCACGCCGAAGGCCGCTGGGAACGCGCCGAGGAGTACCACGACGCGCTGAGGAAGTTTGTTCGAAGCCTGACCCTATAGGTCGCACGACAAGGCCCGAAGGGTCGAAATACCAAAGCCCAGGCCAACGGCCTGGGAGAAATCATCCGCAAAAACCCAAGCCCCAAGGGGGCGGAATTTGGGCATCGGCAATAGACTGCGGCCATTCGCCAAAATCGTTGCCCATCCGACTAACGAATGATGCCCAGTTCTCGCTCCGCTTCGGTCTGAAGCTCCGTTAAAAGCCTTTCAAGCTCCAAACGAATCGCCTCAACCTCATCCTCCGTCGCATCCTTCGGAACCTCCAACGCTGGACCCGAGATGAGGAGAGCACGGGCAAAAGGCTTGGGAACCACATACCGGTCCCAGGACTTAATCTGCCAACAAGGACTGGCCGCAATCCCAAGCGGCACCAACTTGGCCCCCGAACGTTGGGCGATGAACATCACCCCCGGTTGAACGATCTGCGAGGGCCCCCGTGGCCCGTCCGGAGTCATCGCCAAAACCCCACCCGCCCGAAGCGCCTTAATCGCGCGCACCGCCGCCCGCTCACCGCCGCGGCCGGTTGAGCCCCGGGTGGTCTGGAACCCAAGCTTTTCGAACACCGTGTTCTGGATATCGCCGTCCCGCGACTGGCTGATGATCACCCACCAGCCTCGATTCCGGCAGGAGTAGGCAAACGGGAATGAGCGGCCATGCCAACCGCAGTAGATCGCTTTTTCGGGAGAAGGATCGAAGTTCCGCTGCTCGATCTTCAGGGTTCCCCCCACAACCATAAGGAATCGGTAGACGAGGCCGGAAATCAGTTCTGGACGCCGCTCGCGCCAGACGTCCTTTAGTCGAGCCATCCACGCTTCCTTGCGAGGTCGCTGCACGGGTGAAGGGGGTATCGAGTGGCCAGTTCGCGGAGAAGAGCCGCCGCCTGTTCCGGCTCGCGGTGCATCTCAAGTCCCGCCAACGCAAGCAAAGCCTCGGGACGCTGGGTCCCGTCGGACCCTTCATCGGCCACCGAAAGAAGAAGGGATCGGGCGACGGACGGATGGCCGTCTTTCATTTTCTCTGCCAAGGCGACGCGGCGCGCGGCGGGAAGCCGGTCCGCCATGCCGATCTCGGCTAAACGGGCAAGCAGACCCGGTTGCTCGTTCTCCGGTTCGATCCGCATGAGCGCCATGATGGCGTCCGCCTCTCCCGCAGCCTCGCCCAGATCGTGGCAGGCAGCGGCAAGGTCACGTAACGCCTTGGGATCGTCCGGATGGCGGCGCAGGTGGGCACGAGCCGCCGCCTCGGCCGCCGCCGGGCCGCGAGCGTTCATCCGATCGAGAACCTCGTGGCCAATGCGGGCCTGACCCAGATCCGGAGCGCGGAACGCCAGGGCCAAAACACACCCCATCATCAAACCACCCAGGTGCGCCCAATAGGCCGTCCCCCCACTCAGATCACCGATATGGACGACCGCCCCCACCAACTGGACGGCCGCCCAAAAACCCACAATCGCGACTACCGGAAGCGCCCTATTAGGAGCTACCGCCACTTTGAGTCCCCGATACCGAACCCCGTAATAAGCCGCACACCCCGCAACCGCCCCGCTCGCCCCGATCAAAGGCGGCGGACTGATGTGGTGGCGAAGGACAATCCAATGAAGGCCCACCCCGGCCAGCATTGAGGCGAAGTAGACGAGCCCAAAGCGGAGCGACCCCGTTCCCAACTCCACCGCCGCGCCGACGGCGGCAAGGAACACCAGGTTGCCCAGGAGGTGAAAAATGTTCGCATGGAGGAACGGACCCACAACCCAGCCCGCCAAGGTCGGATGATCGGCCCGGAAACCCAGATCCTGGATCAGCCCGGGCGCGGCCACAACGGCGAATGCCGCCGCGAAGTTCGCGCCGATCAGGAGCAGAGTCAAGACCGGGGTCCGAGAGGTCACGCTTCGGCTAGGACGTCTTCCGAAATGTCCACGTTCACGTAGGTCTCCTGCACGTCGTCGAGATCATCGAGCGCGTCGAGCAAGTTAAGGAGTTTAAGGGAGTCTTCGTTCGAAAGTTCGGCCTTGTTCGTCGCGAGGTAGGTCAGATTGATATCCGTCCCCTTCACCCCCGCCTTCTCCAGCTCGCCGTTGACCCGGTGCAGGTCCTCGACGGCGGTCACCACGGTAAAGGTCTCGTCGTCCACCAGCACGTCTTCCGCGCCTGCATCAAGGGCCTGAAGGGTGAACTCTTCTTCATCCTGACCGGTTCGCTCCACCACAACTTGGCCAATGTGCTTGAACTGCCACATGACCGAACCGTTCTCCCCTAGCGCGCCCCCGTTCTTCGTGAAGGCGTGGCGAATCTCCGCGACCGTCCGGTTGCGGTTTTCGCTGTAGCACTGGAGAATAATCGCGCTACCGCCCGGGCCCTTGCCTTCGTAAATGATCTCTTCGTACGCCGCGCCTTCGATCGCGCCGGTGCCGCGGTCAATCGCCCGCTTGATGTTATCGACGGGAACGCTGGCGTCGCGCGCCTTCTGCACCGCCACCCGAAGTCGGGGGTTCATCGATGCATCGCCACCACCCGCTCGGGCGGCCACGATGATCTCGCGGGAGAGCTTCGTAAACTGTCTGCCCCGGATCGCATCCTGCTTGCCCTTGCGCAAGCGAATGTTCTTCCATTTTGAGTGGCCGGCCATAGTTCGTCTATTTTGGCACGGCCCGAGGAACGTTAGCCGTTGGCCTTCTAACTGCTAGCTCTCAACCGTAATCTCGAAATAACCGCCAACCTGTGGATCTTCGGCGCACCAACGCATGGCAAAGCGGGTTGGGGGTTGGGCGCACCAGGCGATGAAAGGCCCCGACACCTCTCCCGAATGAATGCCGCCCCCCAAACTCGTCCAGCCGGGAGCCTCCGTACTGGGACAAGGACGGAACGCTTCCGGGCCAGAATCGGGGTGAAGCAACTCCACCTCGTGGCCAACCACCGTAACCTGATAGAAATCGACTAACGGGGAAGGTCCATGGTGACGAACCGAGATTTCAATTTGAAAGCCGCCTGCGGGGGACAGAATGGCTCGATAGGTCGCTGTCGGACCATCGTGAAGCGATGCAGGAAGGCTCGTAACCATTCGTTTTACGAACTATAGGCGTAAAAAGACTAGGTTTTGCGTACCTCAGTAATGCAAAGACGCCAATATTTGTCGCGGAAGCCACAAGGAATGCCAACCCACCCAAAAGAACCGTGGGCTTCGCAGGATACAATCCAGGGAATGAGACGTGCTGGCCGAGTGAGCCCGCTATTTTTGGCGCTGGTCCTGGGCGTTGCCGCCGTGATCGCGGTCCTGATGTTCGGCCAGGAAGGCCCGGCCGCCGCCGCGTCGCGGTTTATGACCGCGCTGGCCCAAGGCAATGCCACCGAACTGACGAAAAACTCTTTCGTCAGCGGCAAATCGCCCGAAGAGCTGCAGAAGGACTGGGAGTTCACCACCAAGTACCCCGGCAAGCACTACCTGTTCCGCTGGAACATCACCTCCTCCCGCGTGGTGGACGACAAGACCGCGGACGTCAAGCTCCAGGTCGAGCGAAACTTTGGACCCGGCTCCTATGAGGAGAATTACGGCCTCTCGCTGACCAAAGTCGACGGCGCCTGGAAAGTCGACGCCGGCGCAATCAACCGAGAAATGTATCCTGGCCTTCCCCGCGCGGGCAAGGGCTAGGCCATGGAGAGGGTCGGCTAACAGTTAGCCAACCCTCAAACCTTAATTTTCTTTCAACAAGGAACTACTCCTCCCGCCTTTAAGGTTTCTCTTTAAGGTTTCCGCGTAGAGGAGTAAGAACCATGGGAAATTTGCGAATTTTGATCGTTGAAGACGAGCCGGTCGTTGCCGGATTTCTGGAGGAGGCACTTCAGGAGTCGGGTTACGTCCCGACCGTCGCCAAGACGGCGGCCGAAGCCATTGAGGCTTTCGAGGCCTCCGCTCCCGACCTGGTAGTGCTGGACGTGATGCTGCCCGACGGCGACGGATTCTCCGTCCTGCGGCGAATCCGGCCTGACTCGTCCGTCCCCGTCCTGATGCTCACCGCCCGCGATGCGACGGACGACCGGGTCAAAGGCCTGGATGCCGGCGCCGACGACTACTTGGCCAAGCCTTTCCGGCTGGAAGAGTTCCTCGCCCGCGTCCGAGCCCTGCTCCGCCGCGGTGGCCCCAGCTCGACCGTCCACCGCATCGCCGATCTTGAAGTAGATACGGGTACTCGCCGTGTCCACCGCGCTGGCCGCCTGGTCTTCCTTAGCGAGACCGAATACCGCCTCCTCGAGATCCTTGCCCGGGCAACCGGCGAGCCCGTCAGCAAGGGCGACATCTTGCGCGAAGTCTGGGGCAACGCGGGGCGAGACCCGAACGTGGTCGAGGTCTACGTGAGCTACCTGCGCACAAAGCTGGATCGCGATGACCTTCCACGCCTCGTGCAGACCGTCCGTGGTCGGGGCTACGCCCTGAGAGAGAGTTCGGCCATCGCCGCTTAACCCGTGCGTCTCTCTCATCGCCGCCGCCTCGTCCTGACCACCAGCACCGTCTCAGGACTGATTCTCGCCGCACTCTTTGTTGCGGCGAGTCTTTTCTATCGCGGCTTCGAATACACCGAAGAGAAGATCAGCGTCCGCCAGACCGCCCAGCAAGCCCTTGAAGCCGCCCTCCACGGAGGCTCACCAGCCGAAGTCAAGGCGGCGACGGATTCCGACCCCAACGTCTCGCTGACCGTCATGAAAAACGGTGTCGTCTTAGCCGACGGCGGTCCTCAGGACGTACATACGCTCACCGGAAGCGGGAGAACCTGGCTGGCTGGTAATCAACTGACCTACCAAAGCCTCCGCCACGGCTCTTTCCACGTCGTCGCCGCCCTCCCTTGGGCACGCCGCGAAGAGGCCCTCCGCCGCTTCTCCATCACCCTCGCCCTCCTCTGGTTCCCCCTCGTCGGCCTCGTCGCCGGGGCGGCCGCCCTCTCCTCGCGCGCCACGTTCCGTCCGCTGGATGAGCTGCGGAGGCAAGCCGACGACGCCCGCGCGGGCGGCTTGGGCGGGCGGCTCCTGGTCTCCGGCGAGGACGAGTACGGCACCTTCGCCACCAGCCTCAACGGATTCCTCAACAGCATCGAGAATCTCGTCAAAAACGAGGAGCAGTTCGTCGCCGACGCGGCTCACGAACTCCGAACCCCGCTAACCGCCCTAAGAGGCCGGATCGAAACCACCCTCCTCCGCGACCGAGCGCCCGAGGAGTATCGAAAAGCCCTCGGGATCGTCCTCGTAGAGGCAGAGCGCCTCTCCGACCTCGTCGAAGCCCTCCTCGGCTCCGCCACCGCCGCCTACGCCCGAACCGCCCCGGCCCTGGATCTTCAAATCGAAGTGGAGCAGGCCCACGCCCGCTGGCTCGACCGTTTCGCCGAGGCCGGCGTCGGCCTCGAAGTCTCGTCCGTCCCCTCCTTCGCCGCAGTTACCCCAAGCGAAATAGGCTCCGTCCTCGACAACCTCCTGGGCAACGCCCTCCGCGCTTCTCCCCCAAACTCGACCTGCCGGATCGAACTCTGGAAAGAGCGAGACAAAGTCCGCCTAGCCGTCCAAGACGCCGGCCCCGGCGTCCCGGAAGAGCTACGCGAACGGATCTTCGACCGCTTCGTCCGAGGCGAAGAAAGCCGCAACCGAGCCACCGGAGGCTTCGGCATCGGCCTATCCCTCTGCCGAAGAATCGTTGAGGGCCGAGGCGGAAAGATTTGCGTCGCCCCATCGGAAAAGGGCGCCCGTTTCGAAGTGGATTTGCCCAAGGCATGAGCTTAAGAACCCCTCCCTTTCGCTCCGGCGAGAGGGAGGGGCAGGGGTGGGAGAGTCCGGGTGCCCTACTTCCAGCCCGGAAACAGCGCCAACGCCGCCGCCCCGTAAAGCCCCGCATCCGCCCCGAATGGCGACGCCACTGCCCCCGCCTTCTCAAGCTCCGGCGCCAGCCAAGGCGATAGCCCAACCCCGCCGCAAACGATCACATCATCCGGGAAGTAGAGATCGCGCAACGCCTTGACCGCGCCCTCCAGCGCCTTCAAAGCATCCGCCTTCTGCTCCTCGCTCGGAGCCGTAGTGAGATTGATGCCCCCCAACAGATCCTCATACGAACCACCGGTGGCGGTCGGCAGGTCGTTAATGCGCGGATACTCGCCGCGCCGTCCGCACCAGATTCGTCCGTCCTGCACAAACCCGCATCCGACCCCTGTCCCGAGCGCCAGCGTCGCGACGCGGCGTCCCGCGTACTGCGGCAGGTTGGCAGAGCCCCAGGCGGTCGCATGGCCGTCTCCGTGCGCAAACGTCGGAACCCCCAGCGTCTCCTTGTCGAACACGATCCCGATGTGGTCGTGCATCAGGTACTCCTTCGCCGTCCAGACCTTGCCCGTGCGCGGGTCGACGATGCCGCCCGTGCCGATTCCGATCGCACGCACGCCGCTCTCCGCGACCCGCTCCCGGATCCAGGCCAATCGGTCCGCCATCGCCTTCGGATAGGCCACCTTCTGCACCTCACCGACCAGTTTCCAATCTTCCGAGAAGGTCGCAAACCGAAGCCAAGTGCCGCCGATGTCGACCGCCCCGATCGTGCCTACCGGCTCGCTCTCGGGATCGATCTTCACCGGCATCGCGGAAGGCCAAAGCGCCCGCGTCTGCTTGACCGGATCGTTCATTGCCCCGCCCACCGTGACCGCCACCGCCCCGATCCGTAGAGCCGCGTCCACTTCCCAACGCTGGCTAAACCGCCCTTCCGCAATGACCGGCACGTTAACCGCCCGCACGATCTCGTGCAACAAATCGAGATCCGGCCCGTAAGTCATCGGCCGCGCATCCGTGTATCCGGCCAGCGTCGTTCCGACAATATCCGCGCCCAACCCGACCGCATACTCCGCCGATTCCAACGAATCGCAGTCCGCCATCACCAGCCCCTTCCGGCGGTGGACCCGCTCAATCAGCTGCTTCAAATCCTGCTGCTTCGGCCGCGGACGAAGCGTCCCGTCCATCGCGATGATATGGCAGCCCAGGTCCAACAGCGAGTCGACGTCCTGCGAAGTCGGCGTGATGTAGACCTCGCTGTCCGGATACTTTCGCTTGAGCAGCCCAATAATCGGCAGCCCCAAGCCCGGCATCAGCTTCCGGACGGACTTAACGCCCTCCAGCCGCAACACCCCAACGCCCTGCTGAACGCTCGCCTTCGCCAGCCGAAGCAAAGTGTCCTCATGATCCAACGGCCCCGGACTGGCCTGAACGGACGCAATAAGCGGCGCCTCGCGAAGCTTGCCGAGGAGGTAGTTGAGTTTCATGGGGAAGAAGGGAAAAGGAAAAAAGAAATAAGGAAAAGGACGGACAAGGAATCAAAAATCCTTTTCCCTATTCCTTCTTGCCTTTTCTCTTTCCTATTTCCCCTCAAACAGTTTACGCAGGCGCTCCTGCTCCTCGCGTTCCATCTCGCGCTGTTTGACATTTTCGAAGTAGTCATCCTTGTAATTCGTCGCCCCGCGGACGTAGGTGACCTTCTCTCCACGGGAGGGAAGCCCGGCGGAGAATCGGAAGGGGAAGAGCTCTCGGGCGTAGCACCAGGCCAGACCAAGGGGAATGATGGTGAGCAGTCCCGCCGCGGGATTCGATTGGCCGTAACTAAAGATCACCCCGAACGAGGCCAACACCGCCAGCCAGAGCCCGCTGAGCGGCAAGATGCCGTACAGCATCACCGAGGAGTGAATATTCCGCGCCCCCCAAGCCACGATGATCGCCGTCGCCGGAATCCACGGCCCCGCCAATGTGCCGTTGCAAGCAAAGAAAATGATCCCGGGGATCACCGTGAACACGATCCATAGCCACACGAACCGCCGAGACGACATCTCCCGCTCAACCGAAGTGCCGAACTGGACAAGCCAGCTAACCAGCAGGAACAAGATGACCAACGAAAGGGGCGAAGCCAGCGGATCAAGCGCCCAAGGGTAGGTCAAAACCGTCCAAGGGTCGGTTTTCGGACTCACCGACAGATCCGGTATCCCGCCCTTGATCAAGTAGCGAAGCAGCGGCACCACGATCAACGACCCCGCAAGCGCCAACGTCACCGGCGCCCGCTGCCGCGCTACCCAACTCCGAAAATCCATGGCCATCCCTAACCTCTATTGTGCCCCTGTCCCAGAAAATCCGTAGGCCTTTGGCTGTGTTCCAAAGACCGACCGCCGCCCTGGGAGCGCGGAATTCATCCCGCATCGGTCGACGACCGATAAACTAGCCCTCATGGAACGCCGCGCCATCTGGCGTCCCCGCCCCGACGATCCGAAAACTTTCGCCGGTTGGATCGCCCAAAGCGAATGGCCCAGCGGCCTAACCCTTTGGACCGGCCTTCTTTGCGGGAGCGGAGCCGTTGTCCTGGCTGCCGGCCTTTCCCCGTGGGCCTTCCTCGCGGTCCCCGCGATCCTCATCAACATCGGCCGCCCGAAACCCAGACACCGCGACCTCACCGCCCTTGCCACCATCCCCGCCCCCGGTCCGGCCTTCGCCTGCCAGATGCTCGTTCAGCGGGGAAGCTCCAATGTCGTGACTGGGCAGGACGAAGGCATCGTCACCTTCTTCGATGGTTGGCTCCACTTCGCCGGACTGCGAACCGACTTCTCCATTCGATCGACAGACGCCGCAGAGTTGGACATCTCTTCCCAAGACCCTCGTATCTTCGTCTTTGGCGCGACGGTCGTCCTTCGCCCCCGAGACCCTAGAGACGAGCGGGACCTGTACGTCGCCGCCCGAAACTGGCATCGCTCCACACATGCCGAAGGCGGCGAGCCACTCCTCCCACCCCTCACCATCCATCCCACCGGCCTCGCCAAGGCCTGGATTGACGTCATTCGAATGTTGGCCAACGGCATCGCCGCCAGCGCGGTGATGCTTATCCTTCTCGCCACGATAGCTTTCACGGGAGCCGGGTTTTTCGCCGTTGCCCCCATCTGCTTCTTTAGCGGCGATGCCCTCTGGCGACTCCGCTGCCTCCGAAAGCTAAGGAAGCAGGATCTTCGGCAACTCCCCGGCACCTCCCATCCAGCCCTCGATCCCTAGTCGCCGTACAATACACGGCATGCAACGCCGCGCCGTCTGGCGCCCCCGGCCGGATGACCCAAAGACGGTCGTGGGGTGGATCCGTCAAAACGGCTGGCCGCGCTCGATTTCCTGGCAGGTTGCGTTTCTCTACACGTTCGCCGTGCTCTGCCTTTCCGCCGCCGTCGGCCCTTGGGGTCTCCTCTTTCTGCTGGTGATCGCCGGCAACCTCGGATCAGCGCGAAGGTTCCGGCGTGACTTGACCCCACTGTCAACGGTTCCTTCACCCGGGCCGGCTTTCGCCTGCCTTATGACCGTTGAACAGGGCAGCGAGAATATCGTCGTTGGGCGGGATGAAGGCATCGTGACCTTCGTAGGCGGCTGGCTCCACTTTGCCGGGACACGCACCGAATTCTCATTCCGGGCGAAGGACGTGAAAGGATTCGGAGGCTCTTCGGTATACGCCGGACCGACAAAGAATCCTCGATTCCGGCTCGGCGAGACCTTGGTGCAGTTGGAGGTGAGGGACCCGCACCAAGACAAAGAGCTGATGGACACCTCGCGACACTGGTACGAAACCAGCACCGCCGAAGGAGACGGGCCCATCATGCCGCCTCAGACCGTCGATCGAGTCGAGGTGGTGAAAGCGGGGTTCGACAGCGTTCGATCCATCGTCAATGGACTGGCCATCGTCGTCTTCATCACCCTTCTCCTTCGAGAAGCCTCCGTGAATGGTAGCGCGTTTGTGATGATTTCATCCGGCTTCGTGGGCACCAGGAATTTGCAGCGGCTGATGGCCCTCAAAAAGCTGCGCAGACAAGATCTTCAAGCCCTCTCGAACGTTTCAAAGCCCGTAATCGGTCCCTAATTACCGGTATCTCCTCGAAAGTTTGCGGTTTTGACCGCTGCGTGCGTAGGAAGTTGTATCAACCTAAGCGGTAGTCTTCTCGACTCCCCACAGACAAAGAAGTTTGGCGACCCCCTATGTGGCACGTTCTAGAATCCTGGCAGTTCACCCAACTGAAGCGCCTCGCGTCTTTTGACCCTGACCGGGTCGAAACGACGATGAACACCGTCTGGAACGCCTACCCGGGTCTTTTTGAAGAGGTCTGCGTCTCCGCCGTCGATCAGGAACAACTCACGGTCGCCCGTTGCGCCGAGATCCTCAGCCTGTCCGAAGAGAAAGTCGAAGAGCTTCTCGCCACCTTCCGCTCCCGCCCCCCCCAACCCGCCGCCGCCGTCGTGCGCGACGAGCGCGCCGTGGCCCGCCTGGCCGAAGGCCATGTGGCCGTCTGGGAGATCGTCCGCGAGTACCGCAAACTCGGCAACGTCGAGCGTCTGGTCGATTCCTTCACCTCCCTCTCCCGCGGAGAACTGGCCGCCGCTCTCAAATACGCCGAACAAAATCCCGGCGAAATCGAGAGCCAAATCTCCCGCTACGAAGAGCTCCTCAGCAAACGTCGCTCGGAATACCCTTTCGCACGATAGAAAATCTGTGCCACAATAGCTCCTTGTAGCGCGGGCATAGCTTAGTGGTAAAGCTCCAGCCTTCCAAGCTGATTATGCGAGTTCGATTCTCGCTGCCCGCTCCAACTCCCTTGCGCCCGGTACGGTTTTCGCGCTAGGATGAGAAGTACCGCAAGCGGGCGTAACTCAGTGGTAGAGTTCTTGCTTCCCAAGCAAGCTGTCGCGAGTTCGAGTCTCGTCGCCCGCTCCAACTTCCTTTAAATCAGCGTAGGAAGAATTTCCGATCTGAATCCGAGTCGGAGTAATTCGATGAAAGTTCTAAAGTACGGCGTAGTCTGCCCCGATGAAAAGCCCGCACAAAAAAGCGAGCCGGTTGTTGGTAGTGCCTCCGACGTCATCGTTAACCCCGAGAAGGCAGCGGTAAGTAAGAAAGAAGTGCCCCTGAAGAAAGGGCGCGCCCTAGACCGTGCTCAGGCTGTCGAACGCATGTACGAACGCTTTGGCCCCGCCTTCGAGGAACTGGCTAAGTAGCCTTCCGCGTGGAGGCCCCAAAGTTCCTCACTTGAGGACCCAATGTCTCACTGCAAACCTCATGGGTTGTACAATGTTGCCGCAGGGCAATTGGGTTTCGCCCGCTTGAACCCAGAAGCATAGAAGAGGAGTCAAACGAAAGATGCCTGTTGCAGAAACCGTCAGAGCGCCAATCACTGGTGCAGTGCTGACGTGGGCTATCGATGTCGGCGGATTCTCGCGTCAGGATTTGGCGCAGTCGATCGGTAGACCAGGCAAACCAGAAGTCATAGAGCGGTGGGAGCGTGAAGAGGATGAGCCAACAATCAGGCAACTCAACGCTCTTTCCACCAAGCTCAAAAGGCCGATAGCGACGTTCTTCCTTCCCTCTCCTCCCGCCGAGCCAGACCCAGCAACAACATTTAAGCGGACGGTCGCACTTGAGGCGGGGGGCTTTTCTCCCGAGCTGAGATTAGCCATTCGCGCAACTCGGTACACGCGTGATCGTTTTATTGAACTGCTTCGGGAGTCCGAAAGAGACTTTGAATGCGCCATCCCAGTCGCCTCCGTGGAAGATGACCCGGAAGACGTTGCTGTCGCCGTTCGCAAGGCGGTCGGTGTTACCGTTACTCAACAGATGAAATGGCCGGTCGACGATTCCTATCGACTATGGTCGGAAGCATTAATGTCTGCCGGTGTTCTGCCACAACAATTCGAAGTAGATCCCAGTCAAGCCTGGGGTTTCTCAATTACTGATGGCGCCATGCCCGTGGCTGCGGTCAATCGAAAAATCAAGGCCAAGAATGGGCGAGTCTTTACTCTATGGCATGAAGTAGGCCATATCGCCCTGCGCGAATCCTCTGTTTCCACTCTCTCACCTGGCGATTCAGTTTCAGAAAATAAGGCAGAGCGGTTTTGTAATTCTTTCGCCGCCGCTTTCTTGATGCCTCTGGGCAGCGATATTGTAAAGTTGGCTACTCGGGGCTTTGATCTCGCGCGTCTGGACGAACAATCTGTTCAGAAGGCAGCTACGAGATTTCGCGTGAGCAAGTACGTAATGCTCGGACGTCTTGTAGCGACCGGTGCTGTTCCGAACGATCTAGCGCGTTCCCTCAGGCGTGAATGGTGGGCGCTAGACGTGTCGCGCGACGAAGAGAAATTACGACGCGACCGGGAGAGAAGTTCAGAAAATTCTCCGAAAATTCCGAGGTGGAAGACTGCGTTGTGGGACAGAGGAGAGATCGTCGCAGGCACGGCTCTTGACGCCTTAGCACGTGGCCGCACAACAACCGGGGCAGTGAGCGATCTTCTTGGAGTAGGACCACAAGATCTCGAGAAAATCGAGCGATCTTTACCACGCCGTGGAGGAGAGTGAACGAGATATATCTGATCGACAACGATGCGTTGATCAGAATGTCCAGCCAATTACCACAACGGGCGTTTCCCAGTGTATGGAGCATGATGGAAACCCTTGGCGTGTCTGGATGCCTTAAGATATGTGAAGCGGTCTTCGAGGAATATAAAAACGAGACATTGAAACCTTGGTTCGAGGCACGAAGAGATTTCCTCGTTCAGCCGTACACAGCACACCAATTGGAATGTCTAAAGGATATCGGAATACACTGCCGGCCGTTCGTTAATAGCGCAAAGCCCGGGGGAGACGCCGATCAGCCTTTGGTGGCTCTTGCGATGGCTATCAACCACGAGAAATCCGGTTGCTGGGCATCAGGTCCCGCAGTGGTGGTGACATTCGAGAAACGCTCGCACGCAGGGAATCCGCGTGTAAAAATTCCAGATGCTTGCGACTTTTTCGGCATCCGAGCCATCGACCTTTACGATATGATCGAAGAAGTTGGGCCCATCTAGGATTCATATAAAGCCCAGATGCCTTCTAAAAGACTTCGTTTGCCAAGAATTTTTTAATTCTACTTAAAAATAACATTTGAGGATACTGCCATAAATCCCAAAATACCGACGGTTTTGTAATGGCCGCTGAAGGCCCGGGAGGGTGGGTTTCAGGTATGGCGAGTTTGGGAAGCCGCGGTGGATGGCCAAGAATTCAGCGTCTCGTCATGCGGCGATTAGCCGTATTCCTACTATCCTCCAGAGCCGGTAAAAGGGTAGACGTCGAGCGGATCGATCCGCATTTCGAATTCGAGGATCCTGGAGGCGGAATCCCAGAGGAATTCTTCCTGGCCTGGATGCGCCGAGAAGCCATCGCTAAGGCCGGGGAAAGGGCTTGACAGAGGAGCCCACCGGCGAGTTCTCGGTCGAAGATTTAACCTTGGGCCGTCGATGTTGCGTGGCGCAATAGGTAGCCTGCAAACATGATCCTCGGCCTGATCGCGGCCTCCACGCTCGTCCCGCAAACCGGTCCCGTTGAGCTAAAGGTAATGACCTACAACCTTCGCTACAGCACGGCCAACGATGGCGAGGATGCCTGGCCCAAGCGGAAGGATGCCCTCCTCGCGCTAATCAAGAAACAAGATCCGGATGTGCTTGGCGTCCAAGAGGCGCTGGCCGATCAGATCGACGAGTTGAAACAGGCGTTGCCGGAGCACTCTATCGTCGGCGTCGGCCGCGACGACGGACTTCGGAAAGGGGAGTTCAGTGCCATCTTCACCCGGCAAAGCAAGCTCGGAATGCGCACCGGCGGAACCCACTGGATCAGCGACAACCCCCTCAAGCCGGGCAGCCTCGCCTCCGATGCAAAGATCACGCGCATCTTCTCCTGGGGCGAATTCTTCACCGAGACCGGACAGCGCATCCTGCTCATGAACTGCCACCTCGACCACCAGTCCACCGGAGCCCGGCTCCTAGGCGGGCAGCAGATGCGCGCCTTCGCCGACCAAAACCCGGGCATCCCGACGATCATCACCGGCGACTTCAACACCGCGTCCACCGACGCCCCAATCCAGGCGCTCCTCGCCAACGGAAGATTCACCGAATCCGTGCCGAAGGCTGGCCCCTTCGGAACGTTCAACGCCTTCAAACCCACCGCCATCGACGGCGCGATGATCGACCACATCTTCACCTCCCCCGCGTGGGAAACGCTCGACGTAACCATCGACCGAACACTCTACAGTGGCCGTACCCCAAGCGACCACTTCCCGGTCACCGCTCGTATTCGATTAAGCAGATGAATATTTCTTAACAACAGCCTATAAAATGCTCTTATTTTCGATGTACCGAGATTTCACCGAGAAAAAAATGTGATTCTTAGGTTCAAATCGATCAAAATAGTCTGCACCTCTCAGTTTTGCTAAGCTCAAATTTGAACCTAACTGCGCGCGATCAATCACTTCAAAGCCGCAAAACGGACCCTTTGAAAGCGAACACAACGCCCCTGCGACTAAGCTGGCAATATGAACGACGAACCGCTTCTCAGCCGAAGGGATATCATCGCGGGCGGTGTCGCCCTCTCCACCTTGGGTATGACCAGCGTCATGCAGGCCGAGCCGATGAAGGACCAGGCGGATACGAAGCTTTGGTACGACCACCCGGCGAAGGCGTGGGTCGAAGCATTGCCCCTAGGCAATGGCCGCCTCGGCGCGATGGTGTTCGGCGGTGTCGAGCGGGAACGAATCGCCCTCAACGAAGCCACCCTCTGGGCCGGCGGACCACATGACTACACCCACCCCGGCGCGGCGGAAGCTTTGCCCGAAATCCGGCGGCTGATCTTCGAGGGGAAAATCCAAGAGGCCCAAGACCTGGCGAACGCGAAGTTCATGAGCCAGCCCCTCGGCCAACTCCCCTACCAGACCTTCGGAGACCTCTCCCTCGAGATCGACCCAAGCGGCGAGCCGGTAACGGATTACCGCCGCGAACTCGACCTCGATACCGGGATTCATCGAGTCTCCTTCCAACAAGGCGGAATTCGGTACGTCAGGGAGAGCTTCGCCAGCCACCCGGAGGGCGTACTGGTCATCCGGTTGACCGCCCAAGGGAAAGAGCCATCCCCGGTACACGTCAAGTTCCAAAGCCCCCACCACTCCAAGGTCGACCGTGTCGGACAGCACCTCCGCATTGAAGGAACCAGCGGCAACGCCGGCGGGATTCCCGGGCAAGTCAAGTTCACCGGGATCGTGGCCGTACTCGAGGGCCAAACCCTCCCCGGTGAAGAGCTGCGTGTGAAGGGCCGGACCATAACCCTCTTAATCTCCCTCGCCACCAGCTACGTCTCATATCACAACGTCGACGGCGACCCCGCAACCCTTGCCCAGGCCCGCCTGCTAAAGGCGGTCACAAAGACCTACGACAAGCTGCGCCGCGACCACATTCGCGACCACCAACAGCTTTTCCGCCGGATCTCGCTCAAGCTGGGTAGTCCAAGCAACTCACCCACAGACGTCCGCCTGAAAGCGTTCGATCCCGGCCTGGCAGCCCTGCACTTCCAGTACGGTCGCTACCTCATGATCGCCGGCTCTCGCACCGGCGGACAGGCACTCACCCTCCAAGGGCTCTGGAACAACAGTATGTCGCCGCCCTGGGGCAGCAAGTACACGGTGAACATCAACACCGAGATGAACTACTGGCCGGTCGAGACTTGCGGCCTCTCCGAGTGCCACGAACCGCTTTTCGGTTTGATCGCCGACCTTGCCGAAGCCGGACAGCGAACGGCGAAAGTTCATTACAACGCCCGCGGCTGGGTAGTGCATCACAACACCGATGGCTGGCGAGGGTCCGCCCCCATCGACGGAGCCGGCTGGGGCATCTGGCCAACCGGCGGTGCCTGGCTCTGCACCCATCTCTGGGAGCATTACCTCTTCACCGGAGACCTCAAGGCCCTCCAACGCTTCTATCCATGGATGCGGGGTGCCGCCGAGTTCTTCCTTGACACTTTGGTCGAGCATCCCTCTAAGGGCTGGCTCGTGACCTGCCCTGCTTGCTCGCCGGAAAACAGCCATCACCCAAATCAAGGCCTCTGCGCCGGGCCGACGATGGACATGCAGATCCTCCGCGACCTCTTCGACGCGTGTGCCCAGGCGGCCGATGTCCTGAAGACGGACACCGAGTTCCGATCCCAAGTTCTTGCCGCCCGGGCGAAGCTGGCTCCGATGCAGGTGGGCGCCAAAGGACAGTTACAGGAATGGCTGGAAGACTGGGACGCCTCCGCGCCGGAACAGACCCATCGCCACGTCTCCCACCTCTACGGCCTCTTCCCCAGCAACCAGATTCACGCCGGAACGCCAGATCTGTTCGAAGCGGCCAAGAAGTCCCTAGCCGTCCGGGGCGATGCCGGAACGGGCTGGAGCCTGGCTTGGAAGATCAACCTCTGGGCACGGCTGCTGGACGGCGACCACGCCTTCCGCCTCATCCGCGACGCCCTCACCCCGGTCGAGGCCGGGGGTGGCCACGGTGGAGTCTACGCAAACCTCTTCGACGCCCACCCGCCCTTCCAGATTGATGGCAACTTCGGCTTCACCTCGGGCGTGGCGGAGATGCTGTTGCAGAGCCACCTCGGCGAACTGCACCTGCTGCCCGCTTTGCCCTCGGCTTGGCCGGACGGCGAGGTCAAGGGGCTAAGGGCTCGCGGCGGACACGTAGTGGACTTGGTTTGGTCCGGCGGAAAGCTGAAGTCGGTCAAGGTGGTCGCCGGTTCGGATGGCGAGGTGTCGGTTCGGTACGGGGAGAAGCGGGTGACGGCGAAGGGCGAAAAGGGCAGGGCCTTATCGCTAGCCCTTTCCCTTTAGACTGCGGTGGCCCGCCACCGCTTTTCCCAGCGAGCCTGCGAGCGCGGATTCTGTCCTCGTTGCGCGAGCAAGCTCGCTGACCGAAAGCGGCCGCTAAATGACAAAGGACCTACGGTCGATTGATGCGCAGTTAGAATGCGGCTGATGATCGAGGTTTTACACCTTCGGAAACACAAAGCCGCTGCCTCGCTGTTTTGGGCATTGAACGGGTTCGGAGTCTTCCTCTGGATTCTGGGAGTCGTACTGACGATTAAGGTCTTTACTCAAGCGGATCCGAACCCCCTCACCTCCCCTATCTTCGGCACGTCCAAGTTCTTTGCCGAAGCGCAGGCCAAAGCGGAACAGACCCTCGCCTTTGCCCGACTTCTGACCGGGACGTCGCTGTTTGTCGGTTACGCCGCGACGGGACTCTTGAGCTTCTTCCTCGCCCAAACGATCCGGTACTTAGCCTCCGTTGCGGAAAAGGTAGGCGCTCCAACCGAGTAGTCTCGCGGAGACTAAGGGCGGATACAATTCTTCCCGTGCTCCTCTCCAAATCTCTTTTTATGTCGGGGAGAGATTGCGTTCGAAAAATGTGGCTCGACCGGCATGAGCGCGACCTCAAGCCGGACCTGAGCGAAGCAATCCAAGCCCGGATTAAGGATTCCATCGAGGTCGGGCAATGGGCGCAAGGGCGATATCCCGGCGGGGTGATGGCGCGGGAGGAGTACGCCAGCAACGAAGAGTCGGCCGCGCGAACCCGGGAACTGATGGAGCGCGGGGCAGAGGCGATTTTCGAAGCCACCTTCATGACCGGCGACCGAATCGTCCGCTGCGACGTCCTGCGCCGAACGCCGGAAGGTTGGGCCGTTGACGAGGTCAAAGGGTCCACGTTCGAAGAGGGAAAGAAGAAAGTGAAGCCGGAGCACATAGTGGACGTGGCCTACCAGGTCGCCGTCCTGCGGTCCGCCGGGGTGCTGGTCTCCGAAGCGAATCTGGTGTTACTGGACCGCACCTACCTCTGGGAAGGGGGTGAGCATGACCTGAACCGCCTCTTTGTGCGGGTCGACATCACGGACGATATCCGTAAGCTCGAGGATGAGATCGCCCAGGACGCCCATCGGTTGGGCGCTATCTTGGCCGAGCCAGTTGCGCCGGCAGCACCAATCAACACCCACTGCAAGAAGTGCGACTATAAGGACCACTGCCTAAAGGAGCTTTCGCCGGACGACTTAATCTTCATGGCCCAGGCCCGGCGATCTCACGTCGACAAATGGCGCGCCGCCGGATACCAAACCATCCACGACCTTCCTTGGTCCGCCATCACCGACGCGCGCATGCGCCCCACTCACCACGTCGTAACTACCGGCACTCCCTGGATCTCGGTCGATCTGAAAGCGGCCCTGGACGAGATCGTCTTTCCCGCCGTTTTCATCGACTTCGAAAGCTGCTCCACCGCCGTCCCGCCGTATCTGGGTACGGCGCCCTACGAGCACATCTGCTTCCAATGGTCGGCGCACCTTCTAAGCGGGCCCGACGCTGAGCCCGTCCACTTCCAATTCCTCCAAAGAGACGCTTCTGACCCTCGGCCGGAATTCTGCCGAACTCTTTGGGAAGCCGTCCGCGAGGCGAGAACGATCGTCACCTACTCCCTCGCCGAAAAAACGCTCGTCAAGAAAATGGCCCAGGCTGGCATTCCGTTTGCCGCCGAGCTGCTGGAGCGCCTGGAGTCGGCCACCGTGGACCTGGAGAAGCTTGTGGCGGAGAACATTTGCCTCCCAGGGTTTAAGTCCCGGACTAGCATCAAACACGTTCTTCCGGCTTTGGTACCCGGGATGTCTTATGAGGATTTATCGATTGGCGACGGATCGTCGGCGATGACGGCCTTCCGCCGGATGGTGGACTCGACAACCCAAGAGGAAGAAAAGCAGACCATCGCCACCGACCTCCTGACATACTGCCGACAGGACACGTTGGCAATGGTGGAAATTCACCGGGCGCTCTTTTCGTATTGCTAAATTACGCATTATCGTGCATACTATGACTTGAGAGTCATGGTAACGAATCGCAGGATCACGTTCAAGGGAGAAGGGGGACGATGAGGGAGCCTCTATACGTCGAAACTCCGGCCCAGGCTTTGGAGCTTTGGGCTTCTTATCGCCGCGAAGGCGTCGCGGTCAACCGTCGTCTTGGTCCCCGTCCCGTAGGCCGAGTGTCCCCCCTCAAAGGCCTTGAGATTCCCCACGCGGTCGCGCTTTTTGTGGAGGAGACCAAGGGATTCCCCGCAGTTGAAGGGCTTTTGCGCACTTCGTTTGGGCTATCCATGCCATCTCGGGCCAGTCGGGAACCCTCCCTAACCCCGGAGGAGTTTGAGACCTACTTGGCCCTTGGGCTGCCTCGGGAGTTTCGTCCGCCGCATGAGGAGTTCTGCGAGGCAGAGTTCGAGGAGAAGGCCCGTGAACTAGAGGCGAAGGCCCTAGGGGGCATCGAAAGGAAGTACCGATCGAGGTACCCGGGATTGATGCGCGAGGGGTTTAAACAGGGCTGGAGCGGGCCCACATCTCCCTCCTGAGGGAGATGCACGGGTTGCTTATTTTAGCATTTTAGTGTATCATCTGATTAGGCCCCTTGCGTCCTCTGGACGCAAGGGGCTTTTCGTCGGTGATTTTTAAGATGGATGTGATGGATTGAGACAACAGGCAAGACTGACGGGCGGATCCCGCCGATTGGCGCCGCATACGATTGCGGCGGCGCTCCAGGAATTAGAGCGGCAGGCCAACCAAGGAGGCCGAGGGACGGTAGGCGCGGCGACCATTCCGAAAACGAATACCGGGCTTATGACCCGGTCGGGAACTCGGGGCTTTGCGTCGCCTACCGCCCGGGTCGATCGGGCGGGTAACGACGCCTTTCCTCCGAGTAGCTCTCGGGCGATGGCGGCAGAGCGGGAGCGCCGCATTCGGGAGGGCCAAGCTAAGAAAGCGGTTCTGACGGCCGAGCTCGCCCGGATCGAGGCGAACCGGGGGCAACTCGGAACGTCGATTTCGCTGGGCCACTATTTGAACGTTAAAGATCAGCTTCGCCAACTTAAGCGGGACATCACCTTGAACAAGGGGCTTACACCGGCCGATGTACTGGCGACACGGCGTGATCCAGAGCCGGAAGAGGAGGATCAAACGCATCCGCTGGTGGAGTGGAGCAAAACGGCGGGTCCAGCATTCCTGAACTTCCTACGAAACGGAGCAATAGCGCTCGATGACTCGGCGGGAGTTCACACCGATGAGGAGCGAACAGCAGCCATCGATTCGCTTCCGAGTTCGTTCCGACGCGGGGTCACGCAACCGGTGCTTTCGCTGCCGACGTCCGCCATGCATCAGGGCAGTACTTCGATCTCTAGAGGTTTGGGCAACGGACCGGTTCATCCGGAGATTTACGACAAAGACCCAGCCAGCAGAATTTCAAATAACGTTGGCGCGTATGCGCCATACCTCATCCCCGGCGTCGGCCCAGCGTTGGCCGCAATGCAGAAAGCCGATGTGGCCGCGCAGTTTGCGGAGGATCCAGTGCAGGCGGGGCGTGATTTGTACGATAACGCGGCTCCATGGAAGGCAAAGACGCCCGAAGAGAGGTTTCTTCGGTCCATTCAGTTAGTCCTTTCGACGGCGCACGTGGCGAAATCGGTCCGCGTTCGGGCTCGATTCGCTCAGGACAGAGTTCGAGCGGGCCAGAAAGTGGATGCGGCGACGGTCCAACAGATTGTCCAGACGGCCGACGAAATCAAGAAATCACGACCGCAAAAAGCTGAGGAGGATTCGGTAGATGTGACGCCAAGCATCGCCAACCCGGCTATTCGCCCTTATAGCGGATATCGACCTAAGGATGCTGATTGGCTTGCGGTGGCTCACGAAGCGTCAAAGGATCCGGTTCAACTTAAGGTTCCCTATCAGAAGACGGGCCTGAAAAATCTGCGGAATCGAACTGCGACGTGGCTGAAAATCCGGAGAGAGAATCAAACTCCGTTTTGGGTTCCGGCAATCAATAAGGCGGTCACGATATCCGGGCGCGGTGAGTCCAAACTTACAACCAAGGATCCATTCGGCCTTCGTCTCGTGACCAAAATCCCGGAGTTGCTTGAAAAGGCCCAAGTTCTCTACACAGAAAAGGGCAAAAGGGGTAACGGCGCGAGCCTGGAATTCACCAGACTTGTCTCATATCTGAAGGACGGTGACGACCATTACCATGTTTGGATGACTCTTCAACGAGCGCCAGACGGAGATTGGTATTACGACCATTCCTGGACAAGGGTTGAGCCTGCGGTTGTAAATTCCGGCGGCTAACCTTACGGTTCTCCACTCCGGCCGAAGCAGGCCCAACTGATTCTACGTCAATTCACCGCCCGCAGTTGCCAGCTAATTCTCCTGAAATACTGGCTTAAAGGTGCTTGCGACTCTAATCAATCCAGTAAAAGTGACATGAAACCTGTGAGCCTGCGGTTGTAAATTCCGGCGAGGTACCTTGCGGCACGTCAACTCCGGCCGAAGCAGGCTCCTCTCACTATACGCTGGTTCACCGTTCGAGGCCAAGGGCGAACTCATCCATACGTTCCCAGAATGGCAGTAGCTCGAAGCGCCACACTGCCACCCGAAAGTGACCAGAGCTGACACGTCCGAAACGTTCCCCGAGCATGCTTCAATTATTGCCGAGCTAGAGCGTTCCAATAGGCGTTAAGCCTCAACTACGAACCACCTGCCAGCGTCCCTTGATGGCTATCCGGGCTTGACACGGCATCTCAAATTCTGGCGATTGATCGGCCGACAGGAAGCGATACCAAGCCATCGTAGGTCTTGCTGCGAATGGGAAGCTCTGCTGGGCCTAACGTCGTCCCCCTATCGAGGAAGGTGCCTAAATAAGAGGTTATGGAAGTTATTACTCCCAATTACCTTTCGAAAGATTGGGCGGCTTCCACAGAGGAAAGTCGGCAGAAGCTGATTCGCGAACTCGTTCGAATGGCCGGCGAGGGGCGGACGACGGGGGAGGTTTGCGAATGGGGCAAAGGCGCGGGGTGGAGCGAGGAGTTCGTTCGATGGCTCTTTATTCGAGCCCGAAGCGACGGGGAGTTCAAGCTTCTAGGTCCGGTGGAAACCCGGGTTCGGCAACACGTCCGAAGCCCGCGTTACTTTCAGACTTACCCCGCGTACGTCAGGTATGGCAGCATCGGATTGTCGCTCGGGTCTCTGGCGACCATTTGGTTTTTCCCTAGGAGTATGGCGTCGGGTTTCTCGGTGATTTCTCTCGTGCCAATCCTCTTCTTCTTTTTGGAATCGCTTAAACGGCCTTCTTCGAGCAAGGGCCGATGGATCGATCCGAAGTAGATCGAGAATTCAAAAACAGTTTCAAGGCGGACTTTTTAGTCCGCCTTTTATTTTAATTGGCGGTTTTCGACGGAGCGGCAGGCCCATGGGGTCTGCCGCACTTTATTGCGCAACCAAGAAACCTATGGACAAGAAAACTATTCAAAAACGGGCCGTGAAGAGGCCTCAAGACAACGGAACTCACCAAATCGTTCAGATGGGCAGTTCGCCTGGTGCAGGCTCATCCACCGGGTATGGGCTTGGCGGCCTGAAGACAAACACCCATATCCTCTCCGAGCCCTTGATGGATTGGCAGGCTTACGCGAAGCAGGTCGAGACTCCGGGCACGATTCAGCGGCTGATGAACTCGGTCGACGCTCGATTCGGTGGAGATCCGCTCTATCAGAAGCATCGAGCGGTCTATCAGAAACTCATTACGTCGGTGGCCCAAGCGACGCGCGAACGCGACGGTACGCCGTATACGACAGGCGAAGCCATTCGGGTGGTGAACGAGGATCTTCGGAACCGTAAGGAAAACGCACGTGATTTGCAACGGCAAAAGCGGGGGTTGCCCCCTATTCCTGGTCCCGGCAAGCAGTTCACCCAGGATGCGAAGCTAAAAACCTACCCGGTACCGGTTTTTCGCAGGGCGGACGCCGACCACCTCACTTCGAAAGAGTTGAGGGAGAACGGTTCGGGCACTTTAATGGACCTCTACAACCAGGCACGCGCCGCCTCTCGTGAAAACGACGAAACGGTGCCTGGCCTTCGCGCGAAGCTACCCGATAAGCTCCGATCGGCTTTTGGCGAGGTCCAAGACTATTCGAAGGTTTTCGCCCATCAAGGCGACCAAATCGTGCCCGAATTCGGGCCGGATGCTCCGGGGCCGGTGCGTATGTTAGGCAATGTGGCTCGGCAGCTGATCGGAGTCGTGAACATCCCTGGAGCCTTAGGGGGCATGACGGATCTCGGCGATACCGTCGAAGAAGTGGCAGGCGCAGCGAACCGGGGAGATCGGGAGACGTTGGAGAAAATCGGTCACGGCTTGGTCGGCAACGACGGTTGGGACGCGATGGGCAACTTGCTCGGACTGTTCGCGGCTCACAAAGCCCCTCACTTGATGTCAGGCGCGACACGGGGGGCAGCCCTCGAAATCGTGGGAAGAACTCCGCTTGGTTCTGCCGTTCGCAATGCCTCAAGCGACGCGCGCGCGGCGGCAATTGTCTCGAAGGCGACAGGGCTGCCAGCCGAACACGCCGGAAATCTTACGCAGGCGATTCGAGAACACTTCGCGGAGCCGCCGCAGGTGCGTTATGGAAACCCTGTGGAGAAGAGATCGACGATTTCTTCCCCGGGTGGGTTCTCGGAACGGTCCAGGGTCAAAGGAAAGGGGCTCTCTCACGAGCAGAGGTTCGAGATTGAGGTCGGACGAGCGGTAAAGGCGGGGGTGGCCACGGAACGGCAGGCCCAGGCGGTGCTGGAGAAGTGGCGAGCTACTGCGAAAGAGTGGATGCGGAAGAATCGCGGAGGAACGCGGGACCAGTTCTACGAGCGATTTAGCCCGAAGCTAGCTCTTGACCGGGCCATTCCTCACGGAGCACTAAACCAGGATGGAGGTGTCTTTCACGTGCCGTTCGAGACTCGACCGAGCTTTGAACTCGCGCCGGAGATGGCTAATCTTGGCGTTTCGAAGCAAAGGGCGCTTAGAGACGCCACCCTTGACTACCTTCGGAGTGGAATACCAACAATCTATGACGCCCTTGGCATTCCTAACCGATTTGGAGCGGGGAGAGGTTCTTTTGAGGGTCGGATCTCACCCAACATTGTCTTGGACCTACCTGGAGCAAACTCACGATTGGCCAAAGCCGTTGCGGCTTTGGAAGGAGCACTGGGGCTACAAGACGGAGCCGTAACGATGAGGAACGCAAAACCGGGATCTTATCCTGGAGTCAGGCTATTCGATCCAAATGGCAAGGCAATACCGGCGCGTACATTGAAAGATCTCTTCGATACGATTAACCTTGAAACAGGCGCGGATTTTACGGAACTTAGTCCCCAAGCCGGTGTGGTTTTCGGGAAATTTAACGACATGCCTTTGAGAGATTTCAATCGTATCATAAAGGAAGAGGCAGCTAAGCACGGTCTGTCCGCCGAAGCAGGTGGCTACGCAGGCAGTTACATCGAACGCGAAAATCCCAATGGAACGTCAACTACCGAACGAGAGCTGGGAGGATATGGTGAGCATCTGCAAAGAATTAGGCATGGCTATATCAGATCCAAAGGAAATGGACCGATTGTCTCGCGAAGCTTGGACGATTACGCCCGAGCAAGAGAAAGCGCGGGACGACGAGTGGGAGGAAGTGCTTTTACAACACGAACAGGAGCAAGGTTTGCCGAAGCTAACCGGTTCGTCAAAGAAAACCTCGGCCTAGCCCAGGAAGCCAACGGAGGAGTCAAAGGTGCCGTGATTCTCCGTGAGGGTGCAAAACCGGTGATGCATCTATTTACCGGGACGTCCGATATCTCGACCCTTCTCCACGAGAGCGGCCACCTGTGGCGTCAGGCCTTGCCGACCAACGAGAACGCGCTCTTGGCTAAAGCCTTCGGAGCGAAGATCGGGTCCGTCGAGTTTGAGGAAGGGTTCGCTCGGGGCTTGGAGCGCTACATGTACGACGGTCGCGCGCCGAGCAAAGCGACGAGACCAATCTTTGCGCGATTTAAGGGCTGGCTGCAAGACATCTACGGTGATGTGAAGAGTAGTCCTCTGCACGAGAATGTCCACCCTGACCTTCGAGGGGTGCTAGACCGGATGTTCGGATATGAGCGGCCTCGTTCGGGACTCGGCAGTCTGCCGGTACCGAGCCGTCGCGAAGACCAATCTCGCAGGCAAGCGGCTCGTTAAGCAAATCGGTTGAATCCTGCCCCGCGATTTGCGGGCAGGATTCCTTGTCCAGCACTATGGGGCCAAGACACCCGTAACTGTTCCTGAGATCTCGATGGGGAAGGCCGCGCCGGAACCGACACTAAGTTGGACGTGGGTGAATTGTAGGGTCGTCTCGGTGGAAGAGAGGGCCGACACGACTACCGAGCCGCCGGTTGCCTGCCAACTTTGCACGAACCCGTCGCCGGCTACCGGCCCTTCTACGGTGGTGCTGTTCTCTTGGTATTCGCAGGTGTTGGAGGTTCCATCGAATTGGATCTCCGATCCAACCGCGAGCGCTTCGGGATGGACCAGATGAATCGTGAACGTTTGGCCAAGCCGTTCGTTATGGGCGATCCGGGTAAGCATGGCTTCGACATAAAGGGTTCCGGCGGAATCGGCGATGGTGAGCTGCCCTCGCTCGGTGCCCGTTCCGATCAGCCCATTTCCCCGGGCCGCACCACCGAAATCTTCGATCGATAGATTCAGAGCCGAGCGGCCGAGTTCGGGCAGCAAAGTATCGGTTACCGGGAGCCCCGCTCCACTCGAACCTCCGCAGCCGGTCATCGCGAGGAGGAGAAAAGCCGAAAGCACGCCGGAGAGCTTCATGCCGTGTCCACTATAAGCCGGTAGCCGTGTTATGATTCAATGGAAGGGAGCGGTGCTTCTCTTTGGACCCGCGATGAGGCAGAAGATCCACCTTCAGCATTCCGGCTTAGCGCTTTTCGCAGCGGTGGGTTTTGTGTCGTGCGGTGTCGCCGGATTTTCCTGGGGCCAGACTCCTACTCGGCCCGAGCCGACGCCGGAGCAGGCGACCTTTTTCGAGACCAAGATCCGGCCCGTTCTCGCGAAGAACTGCTACGCCTGCCACGGCCCCAACACTCAGATCGCCGGATTGCGACTGGATACGGCAGAAGGCCTCACCAAGGGCGGCGATAAGGGACCAACTCTCGTCGGTAGCGATCCGGAAAAGAGCCTTCTCGTTCACGTTGTCCGTTACACCGGGCCGGTCAACATGCCGCCTGCCGGCAGGCTGAAACCGAACGAAATCGCCGATCTAGAAGCCTGGGTGAAGATGGGTGCCCCGTGGCCCAAATCACCCGCGGTCAAGCGGAGGCAGGACGAGTTCCTCTGGTCGCTCCAGCCTGTCAAAAAGCCCGTTCTGCCGAAGGTCAAGAACGTCGCCTGGGCTAAGAATCCCATCGATGCCTTCATCCTCGCCAGACTGGAGGCACGCCACTTGGCCCCATCTGCGCCGGCCGACCGGCGAACGCTGCTCCGTCGCGTCACCTATGACCTCACCGGCCTCCCGCCGTCTGCGGCAGAAACGGATGCCTTCGTAGCCGACAAGTCGCCGACCGCCTACGAGAAAGTGGTCGACCGCCTCCTCGCCTCTCCGCGTTATGGCGAGCGCTGGGCGCGTCAGTGGCTGGACGTAGCCCGGTACGCGGACACCAAAGGCTACGTTTTCGAGGAGGACCGGAACTACCCGAACGCCTACAACTACCGCGAGTGGGTGATCAACGCCTTTAACCGCGACCTACCGTACGACCAGTTCGTTACGCAGCAGCTCGCGGCCGACCGCGTCACCGATGCAAACGCCGACGACCATACGCCGCTTGCCGCCCTCGGCTTCCTGACCCTCGGTCGCCGATTCCTGAACGACACTCCGTCCATCATCGACGATCGGATCGACGTCGCGATGCGCGGCTTCCAGGGCTTTACCGTGGCCTGCGCCCGGTGCCACGACCACAAGTTCGACCCCATCCCAACGCAGGACTACTACTCGCTCTACGCGGTCTTCAACTCGTCCGAGGAACGCACCGTGCCGATCTCATCGAAGGCGATCCGCGAGCCTTGGGAGAAATACAACGCCCGCATCGCGGCAGACGAAGCCGTTGGGCGTGAGGTCATCGTTTCCCAAACCAAACGACTCCGCGGCCTCACGGGATTGTCGAACGAGGTGAAAGGCGTTCTGGCCTCGATTCGCGAGGAAGCGGTTCCCCAGGGCGACAACCTCAACAAACTGCTGCCGGTGTTCGAGCCCGAGCCGAAATCGCGGCTCGTCGCGGCGATGAAGGACATCGACGACGCCAAGAAGAGCCCGCCCCCCACCCCGGAACTCGCGATGTCGATCGTGGATCGCGGTAACGGATCGGACGGCGTCGTCTTCAAGCGCGGGAATCCCGGCAGCCCAGGCGACCCCGCTCCTCGGCGCTTCCTCCTCGCCCTGTGCGCCAGCAAGGAACGCGAACATTGGACCGCAGGTAGTGGTCGTTTGGAACTGGCGAAGTCCATCGCCTCGAAGGACAACCCTCTCACCGCGCGCGTCTTCGTAAACCGGCTTTGGATGGGCCATTTCGGCGCAGGCATTGTCCGGACGCCCTCGGACTTTGGCCACCAGGGCGAGAAGCCGACTCATCCCGAGCTGCTCGACTACCTGGCCGCCACCTTCATGGAGAACGGCTGGTCGATCAAGAAGCTACACCGTCAGATGGTGCTCTCCGCCACGTACCGCCAGTCTTCCGACGTGACCGTGGCGGCGATGAACGCTGACCCGGACAATCGGCTGCTGAACCGGATGAACCGCCGTCGGCTGGATCTGGAGCAGATGCGCGACACTCTCATGGCCGCCTCGGGCCGACTCGACCTGAACAAGGTGGGCGGCCGCTCCGTCGATCTCTGGTCCCAGCCCTTCACCCCTCGGCGAGCGGTTTACGGCTTCATCGAGCGGCAAAACCTGCCGGGCATTTTCCGGACTTTCGACTTCGCCTCCCCAGACAGCACCAGCCCCCGCCGATTCCAGACGACGGTGCCCCAACAGGCCCTCTTCTTTCTCAACTCACCTTTGGCGGTCGACTCTGCGCGAAACGTAGCCTCCCGGCCAGAACTCAACGGCAGCGACGATGCCCAAAGGGTGCGCCGTATTTACCGTCTGCTGTTCGATCGTCTCCCCGATGCCGACGAAGCCGCCGCCGGGGTCGCCTATCTTCGCGAAGGCTCGCCCACCGCGCTCAGGGCCGGCGTTTGGCAGTATGGCTACGGGTCATTTGCCAACGGCAAGGTTGGGGCGTTCACCCCGCTCGCCTTCTTTGGCGACGGCATGTACCGGGTGGGCAGCGTCTTCCCAGATCAGACCCTCGGCTACATCACTCTCAATGCCCAAGGCGGACACCCCGGCCACGATGGGGCCCACGCGGTGATCCGTCGCTGGGTCGCTCCTGCCTCCATGTCGGTGGCCGTGAAAGGTCAGCTCGGTCATCCGGCCGAGCAAGGGGACGGCGTTCGCGGGCGTCTCGTCTCTAGCCGATCCGGCGTTCTCGGTGAATGGAGCGTCCGCCACGGCATGTCTCGCACCGACGTCGGGCCGTTCAGCGTGCAGAAGGGCGATACCCTCGACTTCGTGGTGGACCCGGTCACGAACGACGGGTACGACGCCTTTGCTTGGGCTCCGACGGTGACAGGGGTGGGAAGCTGGGACGCCGCCACGAACTTCGCCGGTCCGCCCGCGCCGCCGCTTTCGCGGTTGACGCTTTATGTTCAGGCGTTGATGATGACGAACGAGTTCGTGTTCGTGGATTAGGAATCGCTTAACCTGGCAACTTTGCCGCAATGAGGCTCCAAAGGTCCCGGGGCTTGCGGAACCGGAGTTACGCTGACATTACGATGACCAACGTTGGTGATGTTTTAAGCGTCGTTGCCTTCCTGTTCGGTGTTGGCGGCACGGCGTGGGCGATGACGATTGTCATGGGGCTGTTATTCCCCGAACAGACCTCGCGTGCTTCGGCCGCAACGAAGGGCTCTTTTGTCCGCGGGCTTCTTCCCTTTGCTCTCGGTATCGTCGGCCTTTTCATGCTCGGCGGACCTCCCGCACTGAAGTTGGTCGGCTGGGTGTTGCTGCTTTCCGTCCTCACCTTGGCCTCTTTTGGTTTAGCTGGACTCTCGCGGTTGGCGGCGCGGCGACTGACCATTCTCCACCCCGAAATGGGCGAGTACCCGGCCTTTCTCCGCGGCGCGGGCTTCCTGATCTCCGCTTCGCTACTCCCGATCTTCGGCTGGTTCCTGTTTCTGCCGGCGGTGTTTATCACCTCGCTCGGGGCCGGTTGGGTCGGTCTGGCGCGGCGTGAGTCGGCCCTCTTGGAGGCGTAACATGGAGATCTCTCGCCGGGCCATGCTGGTCGGGGTAGCGGCGACGGCGGCCGGATGCGCGCCGGTCGCTCAGCAGTTTGCGCAACACGCCGAAGCTCTGCCCGCGCCCGAAGATGCGACTCCGGAGCAGCGCATTCTGGAACGCGCTGGCTTCGGTGGCCGTCCCGGCGACCTCGCCCGTGCCAAGGAACTCGGTCGCGAAGCCCTATGCAAGAAGCTCCTGGCGGCCGACGAACCCGAACCGGCCCGGCTAAAGCTCCTCCTCTCCCGCGTCGACGCCCTCCACGCCGATTCGCTGGAGTTGATGGACGTCACCAAAGCGCGCATTCTGGAAGGACTTCAGGCGGCGGCGGTGCTTCGGGCTACCTACGGCGCCAATCCGCTGAAAGAGCGGATGTCAGAGTTTTGGGCCGACCACCTGAACATCTACGCGCCGAAGCACGACGAGACGTTCTACATCGGGACCGATCTGGAGAAGGTCGTGCGCGCCAACGCCCTCGGCTCCTTCCCCGCGATGATCAAGGCGAGCATGAACTCGTCGGCGATGATCGGCTACCTGGACAACGACCGGAACGACAAGGCGCACCCCAACGAGAACTACGCGAGGGAGCTTTTGGAACTTCACACGATGGGCGTAGACGGCGGCTACAGCCAACGCGACGTGATGGAGGTTGCCCGATGCCTCTCGGGGTGGACGATTCAGAGCCGGTTCCTCTCTCTCAACAAGGGCAAGGTCCACTTCGTGGAAGAGCGGCACGACGACGGCGAAAAGACAGTGCTCGGCCGAACCATTCCGGCCGGTGGGGGCGAGAAGGATGCGGAGATGGTCTGGGAGATCGTCTGTCTCCATCCGTCCACCGCCCGCCACATCGCCCGGAAGCTCGTCAAACGGTTTGTTGGAGATGCTCCCGCTCTCCAGGCCAAGGTCGAGAAGGCGTTTCTCGACTCGAAAGGCGAAATTAAGGCGACCATTCTCCCGATCCTCCAAAGCAAGGAAATCGTGGAAGGTCCGCCCCTTTTCCGCCGACCATTCGACCTTGTCGTAGCCGCTCTCCGCGGAACGGACGCCGATACCGATGCGGGCCCCGCCCTCCAGGCTCACCTCCGCACGATGGGTCAACCCAGCCACGAGTGGCCGATGCCGGACGGCTATCCCATCCGCACCGAGTCCTGGGCCAGCGCCATGCTTCCTCGTTGGAATTTCGCTCATGCCTTGGCGACGGATGCGATCGCCGGGACCTCGATTCGCCATAAAAATCCGCTCGACGTGCAGCCCCACGCCTACCCGGAGCTAACTGCCTGGCTGGCATCGCCGGAGTTCCAATGGATGTAAAGACCTGCGCCGAAATGGCTTCGATGGCCCCCTCGTCGGCCGCTACGGTCGTCACCCGCCGCTCGGTACTTCTGGGTGGCGCCCTCGGGATGATCGGTTGGCTCTCTTCTCGAAGCGCCCTCGCCGACGCCTCCTTTTCCAAAACACCCACGCGGCCAATCGTCCATATCTTCCTTCGCGGCGGGGCCGATGGCCTGAACATGGTTGTGCCGACCCAGGAGAAGGTCTACTTCGACAGCCGCCCGACTCTGGCGGTCAAGAAGACCCAACCTTTGGGCAGCGGCTTCGGCCTGAACCCGGCCCTCGCGCCGCTCTACCCGTTCTGGGAGCAGGGCAAACTCGGCATCGTCCACGCCGTGGGGAGCGAGGACCGTAGCCGCAGCCACTTCGAGGCCATGGCGGCGATGGAGCGCGGCGGAGCAGCGGGCGGGTGGCTGGCCCGTTATCTGGCAGCTACCTCCCCCAAGGATCCGTCGCCGCTTCGGGCGATCGCCCATGCAGACGTTCTTCCAGAGATGCTCCGCGGAGGGCCACCCGCGCTGGCCATGAGTTCGCTGAATGACTTCCGGCTAGCCGGCGACCCTTCGTTCCGGAAGATGTTGGACGGAATGTACGCCCAGGGCCAGGACGCGGTGCGAGTGGCCGGACGCCAAACATTGGCAACCCTCGACACCCTCCACGTCCTCGACCCCGCGGCCTACCGACCGCGACACGGCGCAGCCTATCCCAAGGAAGGTTTGGGTGAAGGGCTTCGACAAGTGGCGATGCTGCTTCGGGCCAACGTCGGCCTGGAAGCAGCCTGCCTCGACCACGGAGTCTGGGACACCCATGTCGGGCAAGATGGTTTCCATCCGCGTTTGATGGCCGAACTAGCAGGTGCTCTGTCCGCCTTTGCGACGGACCTCGGGCCGGAACTCGACGGGGTCACCATCGTGGTGATGAGCGAGTTCGGTCGCCGGGTCGGCGAGAACGCCGGGCTCGGTACCGATCATGGGCGTGCCGCACCGGCATTTCTCTTGGGCGGCGGGGTGAAAGGCGGCTTCCACGGGGCTTGGCCCGGGCTATCCGATCTGGACTCGGTGGGCGATCTGCGGATCGGGACCGACTCGCGGTCGGTCTTGGCTTCCGCCTTACGGCTGGAGGATCCTTCCACCGTTTTCCCGGGGGTTACCGCAAAGGTTGAGGGACTATACGGATAGGCGGGCCAGGCTGGAGTACCTCACTCCACGATAACCGACTCAAATCCGGGAGGGGCTTGAACTTCGGTCAAACGCCACTTCGTCACCGGGATGACGAGATATTCGCGGGCCGTTTCCTTGTGGAAGACCATCACGACATCCTTAACCGTCACCGACTTATCGCCCATGATCGGAACCGACACCTGCATGCGAACCGGAGACGTGATTCGGGCCTCGTCTCCCGTGATGATCGGAACCTGATTGGTCACCGTAATGTCCGGTTTCTGATTGCGGATGAAACCCGCGATCTGCCTCCCCATGCCGCTGGCCTCTTCGCCATTAAAACTGAGCTTGCTGCTCAGGGAATCCAAAACTTTGCCCGCCTCACCCTTTCGACTCGCTTCGAGCGAATCGCGGAGCGCCTGCTGGATCTTCGTCTTATCATCTCCCTGCCCCGCAAGGTGGGAAACGATCGAAAGGCCGAGAATGGCCACGACCAACAGCCCAAGGATTCCGTACGCTCGTTTCATGTTGCTTTTCGGTAAGGAGCCGTTTTAACGACTTTCTATAATTCCCCTAACTCCCTATTTTGAGCTTTCGTTCCACTTCCGCCACGTCCTGGGTCATTTGCTCGACCAAGGCATCCAACGAAGGGAAATTCCGCTCTTCGCGAAGCATCTCTACCACCTCGATTCGGCACGGTTGGCCGTAGAGGGAAGCGCCGTTGTAGTCCAATAGAAACGCCTCGATCGACCGCGGACCGCCGCCGACCGCCGGCCGGGTGCCAATAGCGAGCGCGGCAGGATAACGGCCACTGGGCGCGTGGAACCAAGATGCGTAAACACCGTCCGCCGGCACCACCCCATCCATCGTTCGGGCGAGGTTCGCGGTGGGGAAACCGAGAGTGCGGCCGAGCTTCTGCCCGCCCACGATCACCCCGGTCAGGTTGAAGGGCCGACCGAGCAGTTCCGTCGCGTGAGCCATCTCCCCGGCCGCCACTGCTCGGCGGATCTCACTCGAGCTGACCCGCACCCCGTTCTGCTCAAACGGCGCCAACACCGTGGTTGGGAGCCGGCCAGCGAGCCATTCGGGAGTCCCCACCCGTCCATGGCCCATGGCAAAGTCATGGCCCACCGCCAGTCGGTCCGTGCGAAGAGCGTCTTTGAGAATCTCTTCGAGGAACCGCTCCGCGGACATCGCCGCCATGGCGGCGTCGAAAGGAAGCACCACGGTCGAGGAAACTCCCAAAGCCTCGAACTGCCGGAGGTTCTCCTCCAGGGGCGCGAGCGATTTGGGGCAACGTTCCGGCGCCAAGGTAGCGGCAGGATGCCGGTCAAAGGTGGCGACGACCAGCGGAAGCTCCGTCGCACGGGCCTGTCTGAGGCCCTCTTCGATCACCGCTCGGTGACCGAGGTGGACGCCGTCAAAGGTGCCCACGCAGACCACCGCTTTCGGCCACTCGGCGCGCAGGGCTCCCAGCCCGAAGGAGACGGTCATGCGGATAAGAGTTTACCGGGCAGCGGCCCGGAGAAACGAAAATTGGCCTGCGGTGGACCGTAGGCCAATTTCGCGGTGCTTTACATCCCAGCGACGGCGCCGTTCTTGACCAAAAGATCGCGAAGCAGGCGGCGGCCGCGGTGGATGCGGGAGCGGACGGTGCCGATGGTGGTGCCTTGGCGATCGGCGATCTCGCTGTAGCTGAGGCTTTCCAAGTCACAGAGGACGATGGCGGAGCGATAGACCTCGGGAAGTTCGTCGAGCGCCTCCATTAGCGCCACTCGGAACTCTTCGCTCATCACCCGCTCATCCGGCGTGGGGCCATCGTCGGCGATGGGCAGTTCTTGGACCTCGCCATCGCTGGGCGAGACCATGGAATTCAGGCTTTCCGCCTTTCGGATCGGGTTATCCCGACGGCGCGCATCTAGATAGGCGCGCTGCATGATTCGTAGGAGCCAGTTCAGGAACGGGCGTCCCGGCATGTAGGTGTCGAAGCCACGCCACGCTTTCACGTACGTGTCCTGCATCAGGTCTTCGGCATCGGATGGGTTGCGGGTGAGCTGGAGCGCCATCGTGTAGGCCCGCCGCTTCGTATCCCCCACCATTTCTTGAAATCTCCGCAGGTCCTCGTCGGTGCGAGCAGCCTCCGGGCGTACGAGTGTATCGATACCGTTCATCCCCTGTTCTCCCTCCGGACACGGTCTCGTTGCTCCTTTCGCGACGCGCACGAAAGAGCGAGAGATCGCACGTCCATCATTATTGAGCGCATCACCGCAATTATGGTTCCCAGACTTGATGAAAGTTTAATGAACTGTGATCTATGGTAACTTCGTAGGCCCAACGGCAGGTTTTCCGAATGAAATTCGTCCTGATCACTAAAGATTCCGAACTGGAAGCGGAAGCCCGAAAAGGCTTCGATCCATACGTTTGTGAATCATTTGAAGATTGGGCGGCCGCCCTGGATGCCTGCGAAGGCGCCGATCTGATCTTCGTCGATCTTCTGGCTACCCTCGTGGATCCCCACAAGATTGCCGGCTACGAAGCATTCGCCCAAGCCAAAATGGCCCACCCGATCGCCCGCATGGTCCCCCTCGTGCTGATCGCGCCGCCTGAAGACTACGAACTCGATTTCATGGCTGGCTGGCCCGACTTCGTCTTCGGCCATGTCCGCCGCCCGGTAGACAGCAAAATTTTCCGCCGCGCCTCCACCTGGGTGTAGGCCCTCCGCCCCAAAGATAACTTCCCCACGGGAGAACCGATGGACTTTTTGCCCATTATCGGCCGTCGCCGCGACGGTGGACGCCATCCGGACGAGGAGCTGGGTCAGGTTGCGATGGCCGCCGCCCAAGGCCTGGTTCCAGATTATCAACTGGCCGCCTGGCTCATGGCCGCCTTCCTCAACCCCCTCGACGAAACCGAGACCGCCGCTCTCACCCTCGCCATGGCGGACAGCGGCGAGCGACTCGACCTGACCGGCCTGCCCAAGCCCTGGGTCGACAAGCATTCCACCGGTGGCGTGGGTGACAAAACTACTCTGGTCCTCCTCCCGCTCCTTGCCGCATGCGGACTCACGATGGTCAAAATGAGCGGACGCGGCCTCGGGATCACCGGAGGAACCGTCGACAAGCTTGCCTCCATTCCTGGCCTTCGCCTCGATCTCTCGCCGGACGAGCTGATCGCGGTAGCAAAGGAGGTTGGCTTCGCCCTCGGCGGACAGACCGCCAAGTTGGCCCCTGCGGATGGTGTCCTCTACGCCCTCCGAGACGCCACCGGAACCGTCGCCAACGTCCCCCTCATCGTCTCCTCCATCCTCAGCAAGAAGCTTGCTGGGGGGGCGGAAACCGTCGTTCTCGATGTCAAGTGCGGGTCTGGCGGCTTCATGCAAAACCTTGACGAGGCGCGCGTCCTGGCCCGCTGGCTCCGTTCCATCGGCGAGCTCTGCGGTTTGCGCATGCGATGCGAGATCACCGATATGGACGAGCCTTTGGGGGCCGCGATCGGCAACGCGTTGGAGGTTCGCGAAGCGTGGAACGTCCTTTCCGGCGCTTTTCTCTCCCCGCCCGTCCGGAGGTTCCGCGACTTGTGCCTCGACCTCGCCGGCCTTGCCTTGGAAGCTGCGGAGATGGGCGATCGCGCTCGGGCAGAGCTGGTTCTAAATTCGGGGGAAGCCGCCGCCCGTTTCCTCGCCTGGACGCGCGCTCAAGGGGCCACTAAGGATGTCCCGGACGGCCTTCCCACCGCCCCGATCATCCGGGTGGTTGATTGTCCCCGCAACGGCTGGATCGCCGGGATCGACGCGGCCACGGTCGGTCAAATCGTTGTTGACCTCGGTGGAGGGCGAAAGCGAAAGGAAGACGAGATCGATCCGCGAGTGGGGCTCATTCTCGGAGCCCACGTCGGGATGGAGGTTTTCGAAGGGCAACCTTTCCTGGAGATCCACGCAGCCGACGTCGACTCCTCGCGCGAGGCTGCCAAGCGTCTGGAAGCAGCGATCACCTTCTCGGACACGCCGATCGAGCCCCGTCCCGCCCTGATCGAAGTAGCCTAACTCCAAAGGTAGCGGCGACGCCCTCGTCGCCGACTCCTTCTGCATCCAAGAAACGGCGACGGGGCGTTGCCGCTACTCCACTAAGGCGAGACCAAAAGTCTGACGGTATAGTCGAATTTCAAGGTCTTCCCTGGTTCGATCGTCGCAAGCCACTCGGCGGAACCGGTCGAATTCGGCTGCCGAATACCCGCCGCCGTGGTCTTCACCTCCGGGTTGCCCTCTCCGGAGATCCACTCTCCGGTGAACGACTTTCTAATCCGAACCTTAACGGTGGTGGATTTCCGGTTAATCATGGACAACGTTCCCTTCACCGTCACTCGGTCGTAAATTGGATACTCTTGGGTCCCGTTGCGCCCCTTGATGAATCCACGTTCACGTCCTGCCTCCTCCTCGGTGTAATCGGCGGAAACGTCGAGTGATCGGGTGACGCGGAGTTCCGCAGTCTGGCCTACCGAGACGTACTTCAGGGCGTCCTGCCCCACGATCTCGCCTTCGCTAAACGTGGTGGCCGGCCCCGTGGTGAAAGGCACCTTGGTGTTGTTGACGAATCGAAGGGTCTGCCAGATCTCCTCCGTTGAAGGGGAGCCGGGAGGCAAGATCCGAGCCTCGAACCGCGGTTGACCGGGCGCCGGATCGCCGATGTCCCAAGCATAGACCGCCTCATAAGGGGTGGTCGCGGTGAAGAGCGTATAAGCCGCCCGTCCGCCGACGTCGACCGAAACGTTCGGCCGGTGGTAGAAGAACAGTTCGCCCAGCGACTCGCCGTTGATTCCTTGTGCATTCGCCGCCAACCCCGCGTCGTCCGCATTGAATCCAACGTTGCCCCGGCGGGTTTCCCGGTTAGCCGACTGGCTGTTAGCGAAGCCGCCTCCGCCGCCCATGCCGCCGCCACCTAAACCGCCCGGCCCGCCTACGCCGTTCATGTACCAAGCGACCAACGGATCCAACGTGTCCGCGTAAGGCAGATTCGGGAATCCGGTAACGAACCGGCAGTCGAGGTCGGTCAACCTCTCAAGGTCATTGATCACCGTGGCCTTTGCCACCAGCGTCAAAGTCTTTCCGTCCGGCTGGAGGTTCACCGCGTAAGCGGGCGACCAGGTGAGGTTCCGCTCCAGTGCGACCACGCGGACCTTGCCTGGCTTACCCAACGTTCGGATGCGCATCACCCGCCGCGATCCGACAAACGGGGTCTCAGAAATCGATTTGAGTCCTTTCCCTTCGACCCCGACCACCGTCGCCTTGTTCAGCACGCGCGTCAGGCCGGTGGTCGTTTGGACCACCACGATCGTTCCGGTTGCGCTCACCAGTCGGCAGATAAGGCGGGAAGGCGGTCCGCTTTCGGAGATGAGAAGCGTCACCGTACGGCCGATGTTGAGGCCCAGAATCTCATCGACGCTGCCCACCGGCTGCTTCTTAGCCGCCAGCGATTCGTTCTCCACCACGACGGAATCGAGGATTGTCCCCTCGCTCGGCGTAAACCAAAGCGTGCCCATGGCCCCCTGCGGAACCGGGAGCACCGTCGTCACCCCGGGGCGGGGAATATCGATGATTCGCTGGGTGATCGCGAATCCATTCTTGAACATCGACGCCGCCACCAAGCGAGCTTTGGGAACGACGGGACTCGTGGAGCCACTCGAGGATGTAATTTGGGGCGCAAGAAGCGCAAAGGCCAGCGAAGGAAGCATCATGGTATTTACGTGTGGGAGACTCGCGCGTGACGCCCGATGAAGCGAACGAACCCAACCATTGCCCTGCTGCTCTTGCTTACGGCCGCCTATGCGGCCAGTTTTGCCGGAATGCAGGGAGCGTTACGCGGGCTTGAAGTCTATTTCCCGTCCCTCCACCGCCCCTCCTGGACTCCGCCACTCTGGCTCTTCGGCCCTGCCTGGACCGTCCTCTACGCCCTCATCGGCTTCGCCGCCTGGAAGATCTGGATGGCCGAGCCTCCCCGCCGCGCGGCCCTGGTCTTTTGGTGGCTCCAACTCGCCCTCAACGCCCTTTGGCCCTGGCTCTTCTTCGCTTGGGGGAAGCTCCTGTTCGCCTTCATCGAGAGTTTCATCTTGTGGCTGGTCATCCTTGCCACTGCGTTCCTGTTCGCTCCGAAAGACAAACTTGCCGCCCGCCTCCTTTACCCCTCCCTCGCCTGGACCGCCTTCGCTACGATCTTGAACATGGTCATCTGGCGAATGAACCCGTAGAGGAAGGGAAAAAGGAAAAAGAAAAAGGGAATAGGAAAGCCCTGCCTCTTGGCCTCTTCCCTTTTCCTTCTTCCCTTTTCCTCACTTCGCCGTCGTAAACCGCATTCGCAGCAACGTTCGGATCTGGATAAGCGTAAACCCAACCAAAATCGACCCCATCACCCAGGCCGCGGCGGTGGCGTAGCCGAAGCGCAGGAACATGAAGGCGTTTTGCCAGACCTCCAATCCCAACGTGCGGGTTGAGTTCAACGGTCCACCTTGGGTGAGTACGAACACATTTTCCATTGCCTTAAAACCCCCGATGAAGACCCCGAGAAGATTGATCAGGATGAGGGGCTTGAGGCTGGGAAGGGTGATAAACCGGATCTTCTGAATCCAACTCGCCCCGTCTAGGTCGGCCGCCTCGTAGCGGTCTTCGCTCACGTTCTTCAGCGCCGCCAGATACAGAATCGACCCCGGCCCAGCGCCCGCCCAGATACCCGGCAGCACCACGGCAAACATCGCGAGGGATGGATTCCCCAGCCAGTCGAAGCTGGTGGGCAGCGGGGCGTGATGAAAGAAACCAAGCACGGGATTCGCCACGTGGTCGATCGCCGGCCGCAACACCGCGTTCAACACTCCGGCCTCGGTCTTGTCGTAAAACTGGCGCCACAAAAAAGCGATGACGATGGGGGAAGTCATCGCCGGAAGGTAGAACACCGTCCGAAAGAAGACTCGTCCTCGCGGGATCTCCGCCAGCGCGAGCGCGAGGAAGATCGGGACGAAGAACCCGACCAGGATCGACAGCCCGACATACAGGAACGAATTCAGCACCGCCCGGTAGAAGACGGGCTGGGTCAGGACGGAAACGAAGTTGTCGACTCCCACCCAGCGGCTCCCACCAAGCAGCCTGTAGTCCTGGAACGCCATCGTAAGACCCCGCCCCAGCGGATAGTAAGACCACGCCACGATGCTCAAAACCGCCGGGGCCAGGCACACGGCCATGAACATCCAAACCCTTTGCCGCGAGATACCCGCCGGCAAACGCTCTTCCCCTGGCGCCGGGCGTCGCCTGTAGCTCCTGATCCCGAAGAAAGCCACGAGGAAGGCCAACGACCCCAGCAGACCGGTCGTCCAGGCTCTTTGAGTCCGTAAGGTCTCTTCCGGCGTGTAGCCCAGCAGCTTTCGATCCATCTCCCGCGCGGTGTCCGCGAGGATGGCGGCAGACGAGACGTTTGGCTCAAGCCTCGCCCGATCGAGGGCGTCGTCCAGCACCGCGTACACCTGCTGACAGTTCCGCCCGTACGGCTCCGGATGGCCGGTCTTGAAGAGGGAGAGATTCGCCTCCACGTAACTCGGATCCACTCCCTTCAGCAGATCGTCGTAGCCGAACTTCTTCAGCCAGACCGGATTAACCTGCGTCCCGAGTCCAAGCTCGACGCATTTAGCGGTGTTCACCCTTGCCGCTTGATCTCCGGAGAAGTACTTGATGAACCGCCAACAGGCCTCCAACTTCTGAGGGTCTTTGACCTGAGAAGAGATGGCCCACATTCCGGCGTTCACTTCGTTACGCCGTCCCTTCGGGCCGGCGGGTAGGGCGGCGACGCCGACGACGGAGGGCGGTAAGTCCCCCTGCCCATTCAGCACGACGTCGTTCGTGTAGCTAAACCACATCGCCGTCTTCCCTTCACGGATATCGGCACTCAGATCCTTCGCCGCGTTCAGCGCGGGGCCAAGAGTCTTGCCGTTCGCTGTCCACTTCTCCGTCGCCAGTTTTCGGTAGAAATCCAACGCCTGGGCCGCTTCGGGGGTCGCGATGGCGGATCGCCATCGGCCATCCGGTTCCTGCCGCACCACCTCGCCTCCCGCTTGGTAAAGGAAGTTCTGCCACTGATACGCCATCGAGCCCAGCTCAAAACCGTAGCGGCCCGGAGCGGTCAGCTTCCGCGCATCCTCGGCAAACTCTTCCCAATTCTGAGGTGGCCGTTCGGGATCGAGTCCGGCGGCAGCAAACATGTCCTTCCGGTAGTACAACGCCACCGCAACCTGGAAGAAGGGGACTGCGTACCGCTTGCCATCGTATGAGCGGAGCACTTTATCGACGGTGGGGTTGACCCGCTCCATCACCTGCGGATCGCGGGCGATCAGATCTTCTAGCGGGCGGCAGAATCCTTGGTCGAGGAAGGTGTGGTACTGCCGAAAGTTGACGTAAAACACGTCCGGCCCATCTCCACCTGCCATGGACATGAGGAACGCGTTATCCGCGAAGTCACCGCTCAGGGCCAGCCCGCCCGCATTCACCACCCGGATATCCGGGTTCTCGCGGTGGAAGGCGTCGAAGACGGCGCGGCGCACCTGAGCGGTGGTGCTGGTGGCCTCTTTGGGCGGGATGCCGTACCCGGCCCCCGCCATCATACGAATATGGGTCTGGCTCCAAGCGCTAACCACCCAAGCGATTGCGAACAGGGTGGTTAAGAGGCGCATGGGATCTTGTCGATCCTATCTGGCCGCGAAGCTAGCCAGGAGTGATCGAACGGAGTTTAACGGAGAACGTGCCGATTTGGCCGCTCGTCTCCGTGATCGTCTCGTCCGCGCTCAGATAGGTGCCAAGGGTCGGCGAGTAGTAGTAGGTGCCTTCGCGCTTGTAGCCGTTGCTAAATTGAAGCGAGGCGGTGACCGGATACACCTGTGCTTTCCCGGACGGATAGTAAGGGACGCTGACTTCGGTCAACTCTCCCACGGTGAACGAATAGGTCGCACTTCCTCCGAAGTAGGTGTACGTTCGGCTAAAGGAAAGGCCTTCCGCGAAAATCCCGGGGATGAATAGGTTCGAGCTAGAGGTCAGCAGGGAGTCGGCGCCGTGGCTCAGCGTTTGAACCGACACATCGTGGTTTCCGGCCTGGGTCACGAAAACGCGCAAATCGAAGGCGCCGGTGTCTCCACCTGGCAGGTCGAAGGCATCGACCGTCTCAAGCCGCTTGAGTCCATCCGTGCTGGTGCTCGCCACATAGACTCGACGCGTCCCATTGCTCACGTTCTGGGTGCCGTCGGCATCGGTGGTCTCGGTACCGGTCAGATCGTACAAAAACGTTGCGTCCGCAAACGTCAGAAATTGGGTTCCCGTCGGAACGGCTGTGCTGCCGCCGCCACCCGAGCCGCCTCCACAGCCAACCAAACCGAGCGCGACAGCGAATAGGATTCCCTTAGAAAGTAACTTCATATCGATCAGAGAGCTTATAGAAACATATCCTCAAACTAGCGGATAACAAAAATGCGCCCGACCAGAATTTCTTCAGATCGGGCGCAAATGCTACCTAAGCGTTAGCTCAGGCCTTGCGGCGTCGGCGAAGGAGGCCGAGGCCACCAATCGCGAGAGCCGCCATCGAAGCGGGCTCAGGCACTGCCGTCGTGGTGACGGTGTTGACCGTACCGCCGCCCTGGAGCAGCGTACCGAAGCTGACGCGACCATTGGTCACGCTGTGGCTAAGGACAGCGCTGAACGAGAACGACCATGCGCCAGCTGCGTTGGTCTGCGTAACCAGGGGCGAACCCGGGAGGCCGAAGACAGCAACGCCGCCAAGACCCTGATCGTAAACGTTCAGCGAGTTGAGGGTGAGCTTCGTAGGAAGCGTGCCCGTACCCGTGATCGAAATCAGGACCGAGGTGGTCGGGGAGGCCGACACGAACTCGTTGGTCCACGTCGTGGTACCCGGGTGAGCCGGAGTGGCGGTGAGGCCAGAACCGGTTGCCGTGTAGCTGCTACCGACGTGAACGCCGGGGTAATCCTGCGGAACGAGGGAACCGCCGGTGAAACCACCGCCGATACCGACGGTTACCGTCGAATAGGTCACGGCCGAAGCCGAGCCGGCAACCGCGAGGAAGGCGCCGAGGACAAGATATTTCTTCATTACTTCTTTCTCCGTCGACCGAGAATGCCAATGGCACCAACGGCGAGGGCAGCCATCGAAGCAGGCTCGGGCACAGCTTCGGTGTACGTAACGCCAAGGTGGTCAGCGTAGACGTAGGAGAAGGGGTCGGAGCCCGCGAGGATGGTGTAAGAACCAGTCACGTGGAGCGTCGTACCGCTCAGCGAGTAGCTGTACGGATCGGCATAGCCACCGGTGATCGCGTCGAACGAGAAGTTCGAAACGTTCGTCGAAACGCCGTGGGTCAGCGAGACCGAAGCCAAGCCGTCGAAGCCGGAGATTCCAGGGGAAACCTCGACGCCGGTGAGGCTGTAGCCAGCATCAGCGGTCACGTCGTATTCGAACGTGACAACTTTCGGAACGTCGCCGTTCACAACGATGTCGTTTACCGAGTGGAACTCGATGCCATCGCCAACAGCCGTAGGGCCGGGGATGTAGGAGAAACCTTCGCCGCCCCCACCAGGGGAAGAAAAGGTGTTACCGTCGATCGTTACGCTCGCGTTCGAGATGGTAACGGCGTTAGCCGCTCCGATCACCGAAGCTAGCATAACGGCGGCGGCCGCCGATCTGTATGTGCCTCTCATTTTTTTTCCAATTATCAGGTGTATCCGGGCCGATGCGCTGAACACGCACTATTCCGGCTCAGTGGAATTATATACCAACAACGGCTCCTTAAGGTAGCTGAACAGCCTGTTTTCCGACTTTAAGGCCATTTCTCGCAAAACTGCTAGCCGAATTTCCGAAAAGGCGCCAATTTGGAGGACATTGCTTGTAAAAAATCAGCATCGCATTCGGCGAACCCCCCACTTTTTAGGTTCTTTTAAGGAAGACACTGGGACTTTCGGCATCGATCGATCCAACAGAATGCACTGTTTTAACTATATTTTTCGTCTTGGCCTCTCTCTTTCGCGCCGGAGTCATCCAACTTGCGGCGATTTTCCCCATTTTTGACGTCTTCACGGCCTTTCCCCTGCCCAATCCGTCTTTCTCAGAAGATGCCCTTCCGCCACCCGGGCAAAATTCTGTAGAATAGTTTACAAATGTCTGCTAAAATCGAAGGTACACCGTGAGAAAGAGTTCCGCTTCCGCAACCGAAAAAGGCCCCGTTCCCGAGGGTGCATCCGAACGACTCCGCGCCCTTGAGACCGCCCTTAGCCAAGTTGAGCGCTCCTTCGGAAAAGGCGCCGTCATGCGTATGGGCGAAAGCACCCATACCATCGTCGATTCAATCTCCACCGGCTCCCTCAGCCTCGACATGGCCCTCGGGGTCGGTGGACTTCCCCGCGGCCGAATCACCGAAATCTACGGACCGGAGTCAGGCGGTAAGTCGACCCTGGCCATGCATGTCGTCGCAGAAGCCCAGAAGATGGGCGGACTGGCCCTCTACGTCGATGCTGAGCACGCGATGGACACGGAGTACGCTCGCGCTCTTGGCGTCGACGTTGACAAGCTCTACCTGGCTCAACCAAGCAACGGTGAAGAAGCGCTTGAGATCGCCGATGCGATGATTCGCTCCGGCGCTTTGGATATTGTGGTCATCGATTCGGTAGCTGCCCTCGTGCCCAAGGCCGAACTTGAAGGCGAGATGGGCGACTCCCATGTTGGCATTCAGGCCCGTATGATGAGCCAAGCGCTTCGAAAGCTTGGCGGAAGCCTGAATAAATCGAATACGGCGGCCATCTTCATCAACCAGCTTCGCGAGAAGATCGGTGTGATGTACGGCAACCCGGAAACGACCCCCGGCGGCCGCGCCCTCAAATTCTGGGCCTCCGTCCGGTTGGAGGTTCGAAAGGGCGACGCGATCAAGGTCGGCACCGACCAGATCGGCTCGCGCACCAAGGTGAAGATCGTAAAGAACAAAGTTGCCCCGCCCTTCAAAGTAGCCGAGTTCGACATGATCTTTGGCAAAGGCATCAGCCGCTCCGGCGATCTGCTCGACGTCGCGGTGGTTCGGAACATTGTCACCAAGGCCGGCACGTACTTCAACTACGGCGAAACTCGCCTCGGCCAGGGCCGGGACAACGCGCGGAACTTCCTCGATGAGCACACCGAGATCTTCACCGAGATCGACACGAAGGTTCGAGACCTCTTCAAAGCCGAGCGCATGAAAGCCGCCCCCGAAGACGTCAGCCCAGACGACGAGAATCCAGAAGACGAAGGGCTGTTTTAGCCCTTCCGCACAAACTATCGGGTCCGCCCTCCGCGCCCCGACAACAATAGCCTCGCAGCCCCGCTGCGAGGCATCATGCGACTCTTTCTGATCCCCCTTCTCGCCGCCGCCGCGGCAATCGCTCCCGCCGCCGAGCTGATCGTAAGCAACTACTGGAGCAACACCGTCGCCCGGTATTCCCTCACCGACGCAAGCTTCCTCGGCAATTTCTCGGGAGGCACTCTCAACGGCCCCCTCGCCACCCACGTCGGTCCAGATGGAACGCTGTACGTCGCAAGCGAAGGCACCAACAGCATCCTGCGTTACAGCCTCTCGACCCATACCTATCTCGGAACGGCAACCTCCGGTGGGGGGCTAAACGGTCCAAACGGCTTTGCCTTCGATGCGGGGGGAAACATGCTGGTGGGCAACTTCAACGACAGCTCAGTCGCCAAGTACAGCTCCGGCGGGGCGTACCTGGGCAAGCTGGTCAATAACGGTGGCGGCGGGCTAAACGGAGCGGACATCGGGACGACGATCCGAAATGGCGTCCTTTACGTTCCCAGTTTCTACACGAACGCCATCCTCAAATACGACGCCACAACGGGTGCCTCCCTGGGAAGCTTTATCGCCCCCGGCGCCGGAGGACTCACCCATCCGCGCGGCCTGGTCTTTCGCGGGAACGCGGCCTACGTCACCAGCGAGAATGGCAATTCCGTCCTGAAGTACGGCCTCGATGGCTCGTTCCTGGGCACTTTCGTCTCCTCCGGCTCCGGCGGCCTGAACGGCGCCGCCGGCATGGTCTTCGGTAACGATGGGTACCTGTACCTGTCGTCCTGGAGGAACAATCGAATTCTGCGCTACTCTGACACGACCGGCGCCTATGTGGGCGCCTTCGTCACCAGCGGGCTCAACGGCCCCACCACCCTCACCATCGTTCCCGAGCCGGCTCCCCTCCTGGCCCTCGGCGCGGGAATCGCAATCCTGGCGAAACGCCGCCGCCGATGAAGCACGACCAACGTTACCAGGCCCTTCTAGCCGGTACCATCGAGCATGTGCTCCGGTGCCGGTTCGGCCCGGTACGTGTGCCGGAACTCGCGGAATTCACGGGATTTAGCCGCTTTCACCTCTCCCGGCTCTTTCATGAGACCACCCAAGAGACGTTGGAAGCGTTCCTTCGCCGGATCCGTCTGGAGCGAGCCGCCTACACCCTGACCTCCAGCGAGATCCCGATCTTTGAGGTCGCCGCCGAATGTGGATACGTCAGCCCGGTCGCCTTCGGCCGCGCTTTTCGGCAGGCCTACGGAACCAACCCTTCCCAGTTCCGCGATCAGCGGTGCCGCGCCTGGCAACTGGCCTCCTCCAACGACCTTCATTGGAACGCCGACTTCGTCGCTGAGCCGGAAATGGGATCGCCCCGATTCCCTTCCACCATCGTTACGGTGCCGAAGAAAACCGCAACCGTCTGGCGCGTTCTCGGCAACTACTCACGCTTGGCGGAGAGTTGGCAGCGGTTCAGCGACCAGTTCGGCCCGTCGATTCCGACCAACGCCACGTTCGTAACCCTCTATCTCGACAACATGTGGACGCACCCGATTGCTGCCACTATGCGTGCCGATATTGGCTGGGTCATCTCGGACGGCGAAGCAATCCTCCCGGGAATGCGCCGCAGGGAACTGCCCGCCGGAAGCTATGCGCGCACCTGCGACTTCGTTCCCCGCACAGATCGGAACGACGCCTGGAGCTACATGTCCGGCGTTTACACCTCCGAGCGCCCGCACCGGAAGGGACTCGCCTCCTACGACGAATACCGCGCATGGCCGCTTCCCTTTGAAAAAGTCGAAACACGGATTTGGGTCGGCTTAGAACCGCCAAAATAGTTCATGCCCGAAACTCCTTCGCTCGCTCTCGCCGATGCGCTCCGTCGGTTGAAGACGGCGGAGCGGACGGAAGCGGAACTGAGAAAGAGCCTCCTCGTAAAGCACTCCGATGAGGACGTGGAGGCGGCGCTCGTTTGGCTCAAAGGACAACGACTCCTTTCGGAAACCCGAGCCGTCGAAGCGACCGTACGTCCGCGTTCCACGGGTCGGCGCGCGGAAGGGGACGACAGGTTACGCGCCCGTCTCGAGGCGCGGGGTGCGGACGACACCGCCGCGGAACAGGCTTTGGCCGACCTCCCCGACGAAGAGTCACGAATGCAAGAAGCCCTGTCCGCCAAGTTCTCCCCCGAAGAACCCGGCCAAAAAGGAAAGGCAGGCCGGTTCCTCCTTTCGCGAGGTTTTGACGAAGAGGGCGTCGAGAGCGCTCTCGACCGCTTCTTTCTTGGCGAATAGATCTTGCCTACGCATAAGTTTTCGGCCTGAGGGATAAACTCTTAGCAGAGATGGCGACCGGCGAGGATACTAACCCATGAACCTCGCCTTCTCCGCTCTTTCCGGCGCAATCGCGGCGGTCGTGATGGGCCTCCTCATCTATGGCGTCGTGCTGCTCCCCAAGGCTAGGGAAGCCAAGCGAGATCGCGAAGCCGCCGAGGCCACCGAACGCCGGACCCAAGAAGAGGCGCGCCTGGCCGCGGAAAAGACACTGCTGGCCGCGAAGGAAGAAGCCCTCCGACTCCGCGATGCCGCCGATCAGGAAGCGAAAGAGAAGCTCGCCGCGCTCCAAAAATCTGAGGATCGGCTTCGAGCCCGTGAAGACGCGCTGGAATCGCGCCGCGCGGCTATCGACAGCCGCGAAGGCGAGTTGACGAAGGAAGTTCGGGCGCTTGCCGAGAAAGAGGACTCGGTCGAGCGGCGGCTTCGGGATGTCGACGAGGAGTTGATGCGGGTGGCAAACCTCGAAAAGCCCAAGGCCCGCGAGCTCTATCTCAAAAAGATCGAGGGAGAATTCCGAGAGGCCGGCGCCCAGCGGGCGAAAGAGGTCGAGAACCAGAGCGCGGCGGAGGCCGAACGGAAAGCCAAGAAGGTGGTGCTCGACGTAATCCAACGCCATGTCGTCGACTACGTCACCGAGGCAACGCTCGCGGTCGTCGAGCTGCCCAGTGAGGACATGAAAGGCCGGATCATCGGCCGGGAAGGCCGAAATATCCGCGCCTTCGAACAGACCACCGGCGTGGATCTCATCGTCGACGAGACGCCCGAGGCCGTTGTCATCTCCTGCTTCGACCCGGTCCGCCGCGAGACCGCCCGCCTCACCCTCATGAATCTCATGTTGGATGGCCGAATCCATCCCAGCCGAATCGAGGAGCTTCACGAGAAGGCGCAAGCGGAGGTCGAGCGAATGGTCAAAGAGGCAGGCGAGCGGGCCGTCGTGCGCGCCGATGTTGGCCCTTTCCCTCCGCGCGTGGTGGAGACGATGGGCCGCCTGCGCTTCCGGACAAGCTACGCCCAGAACGTGCTCGACCACTCCGTGGAAGTGGCCCGTTTAGCCGCCTCCCTGGCCCACGAACTCGGCCTCAACGCCGAAGTCGCCAAGCGGGCCGGCTTCCTCCACGACATCGGCAAAGCCCTTGGCCCCGAATGGGAAGGCCCCCACGCCATCACCGGCATGGAGTTCCTCCGCTCGATGGGCGAGAAAGAGGCGGTCCTCCACGCCGTGGGCGCTCACCATAACGACATCGAGCCATCCTCGCCCGAAGCTATCCTCGTGATCCTCGCCGACACCATCTCCGCCGCCCGCCCCGGCGCCCGGCGCGAGAGCCTGGAGAACCATATCAAGCGGCTCACCAGCCTCGAGACCATCGCGAACTCCTTCCCCGGCGTCGACCGTTCGTACGCCGTTCAAGCCGGCAGAGAGGTCCGCCTCATCGTCCGTCCCGAACAGGTCGATGACCTCGGCGCTCGCCGATTGGCTTTACAGGTGGCGAAGCGGATCGAAGGCGAGTTGGACTACCCGGGCCAGATCAAGGTGACGGTAATTCGAGAGACAAGGGCGTCAGAAATCGCCAAGTAACTTTGGGAGTGCGCGAAGCTCTTCGCGCTTTGTACGTCCGCCGGAGGCGGGAGAGCGCTCCGCGCTGGATACGAAGCGCGAAGAGCTTCGCGCACTCCCAAATTAGAAGCGGACAGACCAAGGCTGCGGCTTGTCACTGGGCTCAAAAGTGAGCTCCATAACCTCCCCTTCGAACTGCATTTTCGCCCCTTCAACCGCCTCCGGCTTATAGCCCGCTGGCACGTGAACAAACACCCGCCACGTCTCCCCCGGCCCGCCGAGGAATCGACCGGACAGCTTCTTCCCCCGCCAACTCACCGCCTCCAGTTCGTGAACCCCTTGCCCAATATGACGATCGGTGCCCAGCACCTGGGGGTGGCTCAAGAGCGGGCGTAGCGAAACGACCTGACACTTCCCCTCCTCCAGAGCGTGGAGGGAGACCTTCCCCGTCACCGTCCCGAGGAACTTGGTGTTCCAAAAATCGAAAGCCAAATACGGCTTCGACGAGTCAAGCCCAAACCGGCTCAACGGCACCTCTGTCGCCGGCAGGTTCGCCCAAGCCTGATGCGAAACCACCGCCCACTCTTCGCCAAACTTGGCCGCGTTCAAGGTGAAGAACTCCGGATCGGGAGCCAACGGCTGGGCGTTCAGAGTCCGGGTGACCAGCGGCGGACCGACCTGACGCATGATCCGGACGTGCTCCGGGGTGTAGTCGGAGGGCTTGTCGCTGATCATCAGATGACCACCCGCAAGAGCGGTGAAGGAGCACCAGGCCCGTGCCAACTCCGGATCGAGCCGCAGACACATATAGTCCGGGTCGTTTCGCCAAACCACGTTGTTGAGGTGCCCGAACTGGGCGATGTACTTGGCCGACCGCCGCATACTGGGAACCGTCGGGTCGACGTCTTCGCCGATACGGCAGCCGTCGGGAAGACCCGCAAGTTCTGGCAGCGCACCCCAGCAGGCAAGCACATAGGAGCTACCTGCGATTCGCTTGATATTGGCCAGGATGTTCCGGTACGCCGCCTCCATGCTCTGACCGCGGGCCGTCCAGTAGGACGGATTCAGGCGGTAGTTGTCGTAGAGAACGTGGCGCAGGGTATCGATCTTAAAGTAGTCCCAGCCCTGTCGCTTAAGGGTGCGAATCGTGTCGAAATATGCCTCGTCGGCACCCGGCTCAAGGCCGTTCATCGCCCAGTTCACCCATGGACCGCGCAACGGCTTGCCGTCCTTGCCTTGGACATAGTCCCCCTCACTCTTCAGACCAAGCGGCGTGTACAGCCCGACCCAGATCCCGGGAGTAAGTCCCATCGACTTGATCGAAGTGGCCAGCGAACCGAGGCCATGGGGAAACTTTTCGTTCGGAATCGTCCACCGCTCCGAATATCGCTCGCCGGTTTTGACAGGTTCATCTCCGCTCTGAGGCGTCCGCTGAAACCCGTCATCCATCTGCACGATATCGTAGCCGTACGCCTTCAGGTTCTTCGCCATGAAGTCCGCCGCATCCAGCATGTCAGCTTCCCGGACGTCCTGGAGATACGCCATCCACGAACACCAGCCTGCCACGGGCTTCGACCAAACCGCCTTCCGATGATCCCAAAGGAAGTAACCCAGATGGTTGCGGACATAATTTTCCTTGATTTGAACGGTGGAGGCGGACAGGAGAGGCAGAACATACTCCTTTCCTTCCCGCCGGAACGTCCCTTGGCCAGCCACAATGAGAAGGTCGGCATCCCGGTAATAGATGGCATTGGCGCCGATGGAACTTACCGGCCCGAACACGCTCCCGACAGGGGCTTCGCCCGTTCGCCAAAACATCGATTGGGCGGTCACGGGCAGACGGAAGGTGGCGTCCGTCGAAGTCGCCAAAGCCATCGTCCGCGTCACCGCCATCGTTCCCGCCGGGATAAAGCTCGACGTCTTGGGCCCGTGGGGGTAGCCAAGGTAAACGTCCTTTGCAGGAACGGATTGAGTGGTTTCCAGCACCTGGTCCACTCGGGTCAGCGTGGCGTGGAGAGAGCCTTGGAGAAGGAGAGATGTCTGGAGGAGCATCATTGCCGCTTCAAACCGTACCTCGGTGGTTGGCTGACACCGCGAAGCTCCATCCCCAACCGGACCTATTTCGTCTTGCGCCGGCTCTGCACAAAAATCGTGGCTAGGATGCCGAGAACGGTTACGATCGCCAGAAGCCGTACGACACCTTGAATCGCTAAGGACCGCTTTCCGGTAACCGGATCGACATGCACACAGCCCAGCCAGGCCGTATCCGGTAAGGGTTCGCCCAGCTCTTCCTTGGCGGCGCGGTGGATATCCTCCGCGAACCGCCCGGCCGGATACATACCGTCCAGCATGAGGGTCGAAACCCGGCCGGTAGGGGTCAGCACGTAGACCACACCGGGGTGGTTCACCCGGTCCCGCGGGGCGTCGTAGGTGTATTTAAAGCCGATCGGCTGGACGATCTTCTGGACGGCTCCTTCCGGTCCGGTCAGGAAAGTCCAAGCCTTCGCCGTCTCCTTATGGCCGTATTGGTCCAGGTATTCGGCTTTCTTTGCGGCGGCCAACTCCACCGTCTCCTTGGGATTGAGATCAACGATGATCAGATCCAGATCGCGGCCCGGAATAAGGTCGGCTTTCTTGGCAAGCGCATTCAGAACACCCTGCATCTCAACCGTACAAGCGCCGGTACAGCGGAGGAAGATCGGCAAAAGCACGATCGGGCGGCCTCGGAGCAGTTTCCCCAGGTTTGTCCGATGCCCCGCCTCGTCGGTGAGTTCGATCTCGGTGGGGATCGTCGTGCCGATCTTCTGATCGACGCCCACGCCTTCCAGGTCTGGATTCTTAAGAATGTCCCCACCCGGAACCGCGGCATTACCGAGCGATCCGCCTTGGGCAGCCGCGAAGGTAGAAAGGAGAAGGACCAGAGCGGCCAGAACCGCACGGCGTACCATCGAAACCAGTTTACTTGGTCGGCGGATTCCGATAGCCCGCCAGACCCCACTTGAAAAGCACCTGCGGCAGAGATCGGGACAGACCCTCCCGGCGAGGAGGCTCGATAAATGTGGGCATAACCTTATCGAGTACGAGGATCGCCCCGTTGGAGGTCATGATCTGGTCCACGATTTTTGCCCCGTTGGCCACCACGCCTCCCTTGGTGGTTGAAACCACGCGAATGTAGGTCTCGAACTCGCTGGACAGGTCATGTTGAAGCGGCTGTCCCGGCGCCGAGATTCCGTTGATGAAAGAAAGCAGGCTGTATTTGCCGTTCAAGACGTGCCCACACATGAGCGGCCAGCTGAGCCGATCGTTACCGATGAGGCCCTTAAGCGCCTCTGGAGGCAGCTTTTTGAAAGCCGCGTCCGTTGGTGCGAAGAGAGTGTAGCTCTTCTGACCAGTACCGGAAAAGCTCTGATTTAGCCCCGTGGCCTTCACCAGCTTCTGCAACACCGTAAAGCGGCCATCGGCCTCTAGGACCTCGTTGATCGATTTGTTCGTCTGGTCAACTTGGCCCACCAGAGCGAAAGCAAGAGCGGCGGCGATCGGCATACGAATACCGACGCGTCAAAAGCCGATTCATTACGTCATTGCGGCCAAGGCCACCGCCAAAGCCTCCAGCGGGAGCCCAATCACGTTCGACTCCGACCCTTCCCGCCCAACCACAAATCCGGCGGCGCCGCCTTGAATGGCATACCCGCCCGCCTTGTCCATCGGCTCCCCCGTCGCCACATAGTCGGCGATCTCTTCGTCCGTCAGCTCGCGGAAGGTCACGTAGGTCTTGTCGTGGAAGGTCTGAACCGCCTTCGGCGTAACCAGTGAAATCCCCGTCGCGACGACATGCGTCTGGCCGCTAAGGGCGCGGAGCATGCGGCGGGCGTCTTCCACATCCTTCGGCTTGGCGAACTGTTCGCCATTGAGGGCGACCACGGTGTCGCCGCCGATTACAATGGCCTCCGGTCTCAAAGGTGCAACCGCTTTGGCCTTTGCTTCCGCCAACCTCTCGGCCGTCTCGAATGGATCGGGGAGGGTGAGCGCCTCTTCATCCACCTCAATGACCAGAACCTCGAACTCCGGGACAAGCGTCGCGAGGAGTTCTCGACGGCGGGGAGAGCCACTGGCCAAAACGACCTTCACTTCCTTAGTGAACCCTGTGCATGCCCGTGCACACTAAGTCGGTATGCGACGTGTTCTCTTCTTGATTCCGTTGGTGGTCTGCGGATGCCGTGCCGGACGGCAAGGGGCGGTCTCCTCCGACGGACGCGTTGCATCCACCATCGACAGCGGCACCTTCATCTCGGGCCGAGGCAAGGTAGCGGAAGGCGGCGAAGAGGTTGCCTGGTCGCCGGACGGCCAGACGTTGGCCATCGCGGCGGACGGCGGCCTCGCCTTCTGGCCGAAGGGCGAGAAGATCCCGGGCCTCGGCAAGCCGTTCGCCTGGTCGCCCTTTGGCGATCAGATCGCGGCGACGACAGATTCCGGCGTCCGTATTAAGAACCTTCTCACCGGCGAATCACGTTCGGCAGACTTCACCGGCAAGCCGAACGCCCTCCGCTGGACCGCCGACGGGCATCTGCTCGCGGTTGAAGAAGGTCTCCTCCAACTGGAAGGCGTCTCAAAACTCGACCGCGAGAAAAAGACGATCCTCGACGCCACCCCGGCCGCCGACGGAACGGTGACTTGGCTAGAGACCGACATGACGGATCACAAGAAGCCGCTCCTGGATTCTCCCATGCGTCTCGGCCATTGGAATCCGGTCGATGGCGCGGTGACGGTTTCGAATCTGCCAGATGCGAGCCGTCTGTTCGGATTGGCATCCCCGCGAAAGATGTACGTGCCGATCGACTTCGCCCTCGCCCCGGATGGCACCCGGATCGCCGCCGCCGCCTTCCAGGTGGAGACCAGCGCCCGCAGCATCACTCGGCTGAAGGCGTTGGCCACCAAAGCCAACGTGACGAAGGCGGAGAGCGCAGAGGCCGAAACGATCCTCAAGGCCGCCCGGATCTCGGACATGGTCGTACGGCTGACTCCGTCGGGACAGGCGGACACGCTATGGTCGAGTCCCATTTTGAACCGGGAGTGGGAGCAAACGGATCTCTCCTGGTCCCCCGACGGCAAATGGCTCGCCATCGCCCGAAAAGACGGCACCGTCCGAGTCGCCGCCCAGTAACGCACCCGTAGTGCCGCCTTCCAGGCGGCATCTCCCAATGTAACCCCCGCTTCCAGCCGGATCCCGCTAACCGCCAAAACTACGAACCGACGCCAAAATGTGATTCACCGCTTCGTCAGAAAGGTGGGCGTGGATGGGAAGGCAGAGCACCTCGCGGCAGACTTTCTCCGTCTCCGGTAGGGAGCCCTCGCCGCCTGCGAACTCGGCGTATGGGGCATGGAAGTGCAGGGGCACGGGGTAATAGATCATCGAATCGACCCCTTCCGCTTTGAGGTGAGCTTGAAGTTCGTCCCGCCGCGGGGTCAGGATGGCGAACTGGTGCCAACTCGACTCGTTCCCTTCGATCAAGGTCGGGAGGGTGATGAAGTCGAGATCTTTGAGCCCCGATAGGTACATTCCCGCGATCTCACCACGGCGATCGTTCCAAGCGCCGAGGCGGCGGAGTTTGACCCGCATAAACGCGGCCTGAACCTCATCCATGCGTGAGGTGTAGCCGACGTGGTCGTAGTAGTACCGCTCACGGCCCATACCGTGGACGCGGATCGACCGGCAGCGCTCGGCGGTGTCGTCGTCGTCGGTCAGGATCATGCCCGCGTCGCCCATGGCGCCGAGGTTCTTGGTGACGTAAAAGCTTAGGCCGGCCGAAATCCCAAAGCCTCCGGCGGGGGTTCCGTTCTGCTTGGCGCCGACGGCTTGAGCGGCGTCTTCCAAAACAACCAGGTCATGTCGCTTCGCGATCTCCATGATCGGGGCCATCGGGGCCATCTGACCGAACAGGTGGATCGGCATGATCGCCTTCGTTCGCGGCGTGATCGCGGCTTCGATTAGGGCCGGGGCGATCATGAACGTCACCGGATCGATGTCGACAAAAACCGGGGTCGCGCCTACCTGAACGATTGTCTCCGTGCTGGCGACAAAGGTGAAAGCGGTGGTGATAACCTCGTCGCCCGCGCCGATCCCTTCGGAATCCATCATGATGCGGAGAGCGTCGGTGCCAGAGTTGAGGGCGATGCCGTGCTTCACGCCGTGCAGGTCGGCCAATTCCCGTTCGAGAGCGTTATGGTTGGCCCCCATCATGTAGTTGCCACTGGCAACGACCGCGTGGACGGCCGCGTCGATCTCCGCGGCGAGTTCGTCGTATTGGGCCTTGATGTCGTAGAACGGAACGCGCATTCCGTTAAGATTGTGGCCTATCGGGTACCAAGTAAGGGCATGACAGGCGTTCGCGTTCGCTCTTTGGCCCTTGAGTTGGTACCGGTGATGGCGGCGTCCCTGGCCACGGCGATCGCCGCGCAGATCACCATCCCCTGCTGGCCGGTGCCTTTTACGCTCCAGACGGTAGCGGTTTTGGCCAGCGGACTCCTACTTGGTGCACGCCGGGGCGCCGCTTCTCAGGTGGCCTATCTGGCCATGGGCGCTTCGGGAGTCCCGGTCTTCGCGGGAGCTTTGGGCGGGCCACAAGTTCTGTTCGGGCCGACCGGCGGCTACCTCTTCGCCTTCGTCCTTGCGGCGGCACTGGTGGGTTTCGGCAAGGAGCGTTGGAACGGATGGCGTTTCGTCCTCGCGATCGGAGGTGCGAGTCTCCTAACCCTCAGCCTCGGCGCCGCCTGGCTCTCCACCTACGTCGGCCCGTCCGCCTGGGTCTCCGGGTTCCTCCTGTTTGTTCCGGCGGAGATCTTCAAGGCGCTGGCCGCCTGGGTTTCGGTACTGGGCTGGTCTAAAAAAGCTCCGAGCGCTTAGCGAAACAAAGGCCGCCGGGGTTGCTCCCGGCGGCCTTCCATTTTTGGAGAAGTGAATTTCTACGCTCGCTTTCGGCGGCGGAGAAGGCCGACCGCACCGAAAGCAAGAGCGGCCATTGTGGCGGGTTCAGGGACTGCCTGGGTCTCTACCCTAAAACCGGAAAGGGTGTCGGAGAAGGTGCCCGAACTGGTGAGGTAATTCGACTGGATGAGACCGGTTGCTCCGGTATCGTTCCAGTTCCAGCCTAGCCAAGAATCGTTAGCGCCGACTAAACCGATCCAATACTTTTGGCCGGACGAGATTCCAATCCCGGGAGCAATCGGGGTGGTCAAGATGCCGGCCGGGTTAAAGGCGGCGACCACGTTCCAGGTTCCAAGAGGAGCGCCCACATGATCGGTTCCATCGTCGGCATAGAGGCCGAGGGTGACATCGCCCGAACCGTCGGCGAGGAATGAGGCGAAGGAGATCGCGGTCACGTCGCCCGTAGTAGCGGAGGTGAACTGCTGCGCCATGTGGGAATCGAAGCCCAGCACGCTCGCGGGTGTGCAGATAGTCCAACCGATACCGGTGTTATAGGTATCTCCGGGGCCGAAAGTGGAGAACGAGAGATCCGCACTTGCGACGGCAGCGGTGAGGAGCGTGAAGGAGATAAGAGAAATGCGAACTAACATCGTTGTTACTCACCTTCAAGTTAACACAGAAAACTGCGAATTCTAAGTTTTAAAATCAAACTTGTATTTTTGCCGGTTACGATCTCGAGTTGGTAGGCTTCCCCCATGACTCTCAACCACATCACCCTCTCGGTACCAGAAATCGAGCCGACCATGGCGTTCCTCGAGAAATACTTCAGCCTTCAGGACAACGGCCACAGCCGAGCCAACATCGCGTTTCTAACGGACGACAAAGGCCTGATCCTGACCTTAATCAAGGCAAAAGATGCCGTCTATCCCGCCTTCTTCCACATCGGATTTATCCAGGAGAGCGAGGCAAAAGTAGATGAGATCAACCAACGAATGAGAGATGACGGCTTAGAGGTGGGCTCTCCGGAGCGGTCGCACGGATACACCTTCTACGTGAAGGCGCCGGGCGGATTCTTGGTCGAAGTATTGGGGTGAGGATCGCCCTATCGGCCTTTTGCCAAGAAGATGGCCGCCGGTTTCGATTTTTTCCGGCGGCCGGTTTCGAGGAGGCGGTTCTTACGCTCTCTTACGTCGGCAGAGAAGGCCGGCGGCGCCAAGGGTAAGAGCTGCGATGGTGGTCGGTTCGGGGACAGCCTGGGTTTCTATGCGGAAAGCGGAGAGGGTTCCCGAAAAGGTGCTCGGGCCGCTGAAGTTAGGCGCGAGGAGTCCGGTCGCACCATGATCGTTGAAGAGCCAAGCGGCCCAAGTATCGTTGTTGCCGGACATGCCGAGCCAGTATTTTTGGCCCGCAGAAAGGCTGATGCCCGGAGCGATCGAGAAGGTAGAAATAGCGGATGGCGAAGCGGGGGTGTTGACGTTCCAGGTCCCGAGGGGGACGCCCATGTGGCCCGTTCCGTCATCCGCGTAGATGCCCAGCGTGATATCGCCCGATCCGTTGACAAGGAACGTAGCGACGGAGATAGCGCTGAGGTCGCCACTGGTGGCGGAAGTGAACTGCTGGCCGAGGAAAGAATCGAGGCCGAGCCCGCTCGTCGGGGTCGAGATGCCGTAGCCAAGACCGCCGTTGAAGCTATCTCCGGCTCCGAAAGTAGAGAAGGAAACATCCGCGCTTGCCATGGCGGCCGTGAGAAGAGCGAGGGAAATAAGGGAAATTCGGGTTGACATGATCGTTACGAAGCCTTACGTTATCACAGAAATGATGACATGTCGTTATTTTAAAAATAAACTTGTACTTTTACGAGTCTTCAGAAATCAAATCGATGGTTTGACGCTGCTAGTAGGGGAGTTTGGCCACCGCTTTCGCGATCAGCGCCATCGAGATAGAAACCATCGATATTAGGCCCGTCCCGCAAGCAAACCCGGCGAGCAGAACCGGTGCGTAGCGCTTCCAGTTTTCTTCGCCGTACCGCTTCGCCATATACTTTCGGCCGAACCACGCGCCAAATAACTGCGGAAGCGTGTTGGCCGGGAAAAGGCCGAGGCCGCCCGCGAAGCCATAAAAGAACAGCATCGGGAGCTTAAGCACGCTGAACAGGCCATAGGTGAGCAGGCCGCCCGCGGTGCCAAGGCCAATCATGGTCGGCTTGATCGCTTGGGCGAACCAGCTTGCCTGACCGTTTGTCTGCGCAGCGTTTACCTGCATCAAAACCGCCGACTGCTGCGCCTGGAAGGGCCAGAACCGCTGGGCAAAGGGGAACTGGGCGCTGGGCAGGGCGTTGCCGTTCCAGAAGAACGACCAGAAGAGGAAGCTCATCGGCAGCAACACGCAGAACATTAGCGCCTCTGCTTTGAAGATCGAAGTGAACTTCGTTCCCGTGAGTTCCACCTCGCGGAATCGCTGGGCGGCTGCACCATGGTCCGCCAAAGGGATCGGGGCATACCAAGCGTCGACTCGCTGGTAGCCAGAAGCGACGATCGAACCCTCCTTCAGATAGGGGAACGAGACCCCTCGGCCCGTCAGGCCGATCATACGGGCGCTGACGTAAGAGTTGAGCGGGCTCCACAATAGGCCAAAGAAGAGGAGCAGCCAGACCGGGAAGTTCGGCACCAGCCAGCGGCAAAGGCCGATGTAACTGAGCGTCGCCAGAAGCCAGGCACCCAAGGCGATGGCGATCGGAATATCGCCCCGGTTCTTGATGGGCGGGGCAAGGGTGTACTTCGACTCCCGCTTAAACTGCCGCTGACCCACCGCCGCCCGGGCAACCAGCGCGACACCGATGATCGCGACCGAGATATTCACCCCGATGCCCACGGAGAGCCAGAAGTCCATATCCGCCGCCAGCTTGGTCATCAGCGCGTCGCTGCCCGGCGAGTAATGCTTGAGGATGCCCGCGTGCGCAAGGATCGGGTTAGCGACAATCATCGCCAGCACACTGGCCAGCGCGGCCCCCGAGACGATCTCGAACGGAAGGACAAAGCCCATTAGCACGTTCGCTAAGTTGAACGAGAGACCGACGACGGCCGCCGGCAGGATCGTCTCAACCCGCGATGTGAAGTCGGCAAAAGGAATAGGGAAGATCTCGAAGGCGTTCCCGAACAGGGTGCCCGTGACAACCGGAACGGCAATGTAGAAGAACCCGAAAAGCAGCCCAACCACCGTGCCCGTAGAGAACATCCCCCACCGCCAGCTTTCGCTACCCGCTTCGCTCAGCGCCGTCGCACCGCTGGCGGCAACCGGAGCCATGGGGAACGGAAGCTTCTCGACGTCGCTGGTGATGCGGAAAAGCGCGTAGCCCAGCCCCATCCAACTCAGTCGGCCGAGAAGCTCCGTCACCACGACCAAGATGATCGGGATATACCAATCGTGGTGCCACAAGGACCGGTTAACAATGCCGGGGCTGTTGGCGCCAGGCACCGCCCAACTCGGGATCTGCGAAGCAAACGGTGCCGCCGCGTCCGAAGTCCGGAAGTAAGCGTCCCAGATCTTGCTCGCGAACGGCCCCCCGGCAAGACCGCGATCCGCGTTGATGACCGTGGTCAGACTCGCCGCGATATAGAAGAGGACATAGATCTCCTGCTTCCTCAGCGGTTTATAGGATCGGCGCGCAACCTCCGCAAAGAGGACGATGGTGACCCACTCCGCCGCATCGCCCACGCCTTGCCCCGCGACAAGGCCGAGGTAAAGGCCCCCTGGGAGCATAAAGAGGGCGATAAAGATCGCGCCCAAAACGGTCTTGAGGGTCAGTCCTTCTTCGAACTGCGGGGCCGGGTCGGGAGCAAGCTCGGCCACCGGAGGAAGATCGTCGCTGATCGCCATCTTGGTGATGACATTGTAGCCCCAAGTTGCTTAGGGAGGCCTGGTGGACGCCAAAGCTCGAAACCTCGTTCGCTCAGAGAAGAACGCGTTCCGCCAGAATCTGAGCCACATACGCGTCGACCGGGCTAGGCGGCACCTGAAGGGTGGCCGGTAGGAAACGCCTCCAACCTCGACGGGGGTGGTGCTCCCAGTACCGCTCGCGAGCGTGGAGGGTGGTGTTCGTCTCGTCCACCACCAACGTAGCCATGCTGGGGAGATGCTCCCGAACGGCGTGGAGGATCGCGTTCGAACCGGTGCCCGACCCGACGATGATTAAAACGTACGGTTCCACCGAGTAGGCCTCGTGCAGCTTCGGGATGAGGTGCTCGGGGGCAACCACCGCGTGCCAAATCGCCTTAGCCCGGTCGTCCGACTCGCGACGAACCAGGGCCATACCGAGTTTAGCGGTGCCGGGGTCGATCGCGAGAACGGTTTTGGGGAGGGCGCTCATCGAAGACGAAATTCCAAACGAAGCGGCTCAGCCGCCCGGATATCATCGCCGGCAAAAGCTTGGACGCGGACGGCGCGGCCTACCTTCTTTACGTCTCGAACCAGATTGAGAACGTCCAAAACGGGGACCACACCGAACTTCGCTTCGGTACCGGCGCGAGGAATCATACCGTCGTCCTTCGCACGCTCTTGGAGACGCGTGCGGAGGAATTCGGAAAGTTGCGCGAAAATCCGATCTTCCGGCTCGCTTCCATCGATCCTGGCCTCGGAAAGCAGCTCCCCTCGGTGATAGATCAATGGGTTCGAGAGCACCGCGATATCTAGGGACACCGGCTCGCCCGTAAAGGCGTTGTAACTGGACGTCGCGATCAGGACCTGATCTTCGACCCTCCCGGATGCTCGCGAGATGACGGCATTCTTCAGGTCGTCTGCGGTTACCGCTGTACGACTGACCGGATCTTGGCGATCAAAAACGTCCGCGACTTCGAAGACCTGACCCTTCGTTCGATGCCCTTTAGCCCCGCGATCCGACGCTTCTACTCGAGCCTTTCGGAGGAGCGATAGAAGCGCAGACCGTGCCGCATCAAGACTCGAGCCCCCTGGCACCGTGACGCGGGCAACCTCCTCCCGCGCGCGATAAGTCATCGCTTCGATGCGGCTCGCTCGGATGTTGGTGGAGAGGAACTGCTGCTGGAACTGCATGTAGTCCTGGATCTCCAGCATCTGTTTCGTCGCGGCTACCAGTTGAGCTTGGGTCGTCGCATATTGAGTCTGGGCCGTTTGCAAGTCCTTCTCAGCTTGTTTCTGTTGGCCTTTGATCTGTTCGATCTGGGCATTAAGTTTTCCAATCTCCTCTTGGAGACGCTGCACCTCCTTGTAGGCCTTCAGCCCGTCGATGTAGGCAACGTTGAGTTTCCCTAGTGCGTTGTTAAGGTTCGCCTCAGCAACATGCAGGTTTTTCTGGACCTCGGCGATTTTTGCCTGGTAACTCTTAAGATCGGCGCTGGCCGCCTTCAGTGCCAGTCGCTCTCGACGAAGGGAAGCCTGACTGGCGACCAGAGCCAAACGCGTTGTTTCAAACCCCTTCCTAAGGTTCGCCACCTGGCCCTGTAGCCGGTTTCGCTCCGCCAGCAGCCGGTCAGCTTCCGCGGCGAGGCCCAACTTCTGAGCTTGAACTTTCGCGAGGTTGCCACGCTCCTCGTCGAGGCTCGCAAGCAGTTCCCGATTTGTTTTGACGAGACCAGAATTCTTCTTCTCCAGCTCCTGGTTTGTACCAAGCAGCCGGTCAGACTCTCGTTGGAGCTTTTCGTTGCCTTCCTTTAACGCTTTATTGTCGTGGGCGAGTTGCTCACGCTGGATCAGAAGCTGATGACCTTCCCTTAGCCAAGCCCGGGCATCGGTGCTGGCCGCCGCCACGAAAAGAATCGTCAAGAAGGAAACGACAATGCCCATCAAAACGGTCCCGATTTCGGCCACATGCCGGGGCCGCAAACTCCAGCGGCCGTACCGGACGCTGAGCTTCTTCTTTCCAATCTTCTTGCCGAGCTTGTCGGCCAGATACGCAATGACGCCCCCGGCGCCGAGGATCAGCAGGACAAAGCCGAAGGAGAAGAGGTCCACGGTTAGTGTTCGTTACGCATTGCGACGATAGATGATAACGCCACAAGCGACCGCGCCGATGCACAAAGGTGCAAAGCTTGCCGCCCAGGGCGGAAGGAAGCCGCTCCTCGCCCAGACGTTCATAAAGTTTGCCAGCAAAACGTAACCAAAAATAATTCCGACCGCGAGAGCAAAACCCGACGCCGTACCCGTCCGGTGGTTCCGAATTCCCAAAACCGAACCAAGCGTACCGAACACAAGCGCCGCCAGCGCAACGGAAAACTTGTTAAAGTAGCCGTACTCGAAGTCGCGAATGTCCGTAATCTTCTTATCCTGATCCACTTTCATCTGCGCGATCTTCGTGCGGAGTTCGGCGATCGTGTACGAATCGTAGTCGTCATCCTTGACAAACAAATCGGCCAAAGACTTGTTCGGCTGGGGAACTCCTACCGGCCAAGCGCCGCCATGGAGGATCGTGACGGCTCGGGGATCGCTGAGCGGGATAATCTTGAGTTCGTCCAATATCCGCCAGTCCGAAGGACCCTTATATTGCGCCCGTGGGGCGAGGAGGACAGTGGTCTCCTTCTCATTCTTATCGTACAAAATAATCGAGACGCCCTGCATCGTCTGGGTTCCCAGATCGACGTTGCGCGCGTTGATCATCATAGTCAGCTTGCCCTTGCTGAACTGCGGCTTTGAGTAGGCCGTGCCGCCGATCTTGCCCTCCTTCGCCAACTGCTCTGCCAACGAGACCGCGGTGCGGGCCGCCTGAGGAACGATCGAATCGTTGAACCAGAACGTCACGGCCGAAATCAGGAGCGACAGGCCGATAACCGGAGCGATGATCCTAGGAATGCTCGCCCCGCCCGCCTGCATCGCGACGATCTCGCTGTCCGAACTCAACCGCCCAAAGCCAAGAAGCCCCGCCAACAGAATCGACATCGAGAACGTCTTCACGAGCAACGCCGGCATAAAGAGCAGAACCAACTTGCCGACCAGCGCCGGACTGGCGCCGCCCGCGAGAAAGCTCGTGATCTTATTCAGCGGCCCCGCCGCCAGCAGAATCGCCGTAAAGAGCCCAACCCCAAAGGTCCAAGGAGAGGCAAGTTCCTTGAGGATCAGGTAGTCGAGACGTTTCAAAGAAGGCTCCCAAACTCGCGCCTTAGTCTTTGAGTTCTAGTTCGCCCTTCCCCAAAATCCAAAACCCAAAACCCAAAACCTAAAATGCTCAATACCCTTCCGTCCCAAAGCCTTCGCCCAGATAATGCTTCCGCACTCCCTCGTTCGCCACGACCTCGGCAGCGGTTCCTTCGGCTTCCACCGCGCCTTGAATGAGCACGTAATTACGATCCGTGATCCGTAGCGTGGCGGCGATGTTGTGGTCGGTGATCAGGATCCCAATGTTCCGGGCCTTCAAGGCAAAGAGAATGGTCTGGATCTCTTCGATCGTCTTCGGGTCGATACCCGCGAACGGCTCGTCCAAAAGAATGAACTTTGGATCGGTAGCCATCGCCCGGGCGATCTCGACGCGGCGGCGCTCGCCGCCCGAAAGAACGTTCCCTTGCGACTTCAGAATATGGCCAATGTGTAGTTCGTCGGCCAGCCGAGCCGTGGTCTCTTTGATCTGCGCCCGATTCCGGCCCGCCAATTCAAGCACCAGGCGGAGATTGTCCTCCACCGTCAGTTTTCTAAAAACGCTCGCCTCTTGCGGCAAATAGCCGATGCCTTCTCGCGCCCGCTTATACATCGGCCAACGGGCGATATTCCGGCCATCGATGAGGACCTCGCCTTTGGTGGGCTTCACCAGGCCGACCGTCATGTAGAACGTGGTCGTTTTCCCAGCGCCGTTCGGGCCTAACAGCCCAACGATCTCGCCCTGACCGACTTCGAAGTGGACACCACGAACCACCTCGCGGCCCTTATAAGCCTTGTGAAGGTTCTTCCCCTCGATCTTCAATTGGGCTCCCCTTTTTTCTTCTTTTTGGCTGGGGGAGCCTTTTCGGCTTTAGGGGGCGTTTTGCTGCCGATCGTGGTATTCACCGGCTTCCCACCTGAATCCTCAAGCAAGATGTCCTGCCACCCCTCTTTCGTAAGGTTGATCGTGCCTATATCGGCACCCTCGATGTTGCCCAAATAGCCCGGCGAATCGCCCCCGAACTTAAGCTTCCCGGTCATTACGGCGCGAGCCCCGGTCGCATTGGGTGTGTAAACCAGCTTTTCGCCCTCACCCGTAAAGTGTCCGCTCGTGCCAGTGACATCGATCGTCACGTTCTCTACGAGCATTACCGACTTCAGAGGATCGACACCGGTGGAGGGCTTAGAGAAAAGTTCAGCGGTGGCATGATCGCCTTTGGCGACCACCGTCCGCGAGAGTGGTTTACCCGCATCATCTTTATCGTCCGAGACGCTGGTGATGGTTACTCGCCCTCCGAGTTCGAGGTCTCCGGTAGGCCCGCCGGTTTTAGTACGGTAGTCAACGCCTGTTCCGGTGAGTGTCACCTTCTTACCAGGCTTCGTCTGGACAACCTCCGCTGCACCCTTGGAGTTTAATGTTTTTACTTCCTCGGTCTTTCCGTCGACCAGGATCACCACTACGCCTGCGGACTTGAAAACCATGTTTCGCGACAGGAGGGTTACGGTGACCGCCTGCCCTGCCCGCGGCTTAAGCGTAACGAGATAGTCTTTAGAGCCCTTGACCGTCTCGATCAGCTTGGACGAGGCTTCGATCTTGTAGTCAAGACCCTTTTGGATCACCGGCGAAGCCGGCGCCGCAGTGGCGGCTAGAGCGATGAGGGCAGGAATGTGAAGCTTTTGGCTGACCATGTCGGGGGTTCCGATGAGGCTGAGATCGGGCGTGGCCCAGAGTTCGGGGACGCCGGAAAGGGTACCGAATGGCCCTTCCGCGGTGACGCCTCCCATTGCGCGGACGAGACCCACGTCGCCGCGATACTGCGCCTTCGGGGCCTTTAGCGACTTCGTCCCGTCACTTGAGAGCAAGACAACGTCGCCCGTTAGGGTCAGACGTTTACTCGCGCGAATCGCATCGCCGCGATCCGCGCGGTAGTTACTGCTCTTCGTCCCTTTGGAGTAAAGGTCGCCGGTGACATCGATGAGATGACCGATATCCAGCCCGCCGGTCTTGGCTGCCGTGACGCCGCCCTGCTTCCACACGACCGTAAAGCTGATCGGGGCGGAAGGGTCGATCGAGGTGAAGACGGTGGTATCGCCAGCGCCGAAATCGACGCTCTGCGGGGCCTCGTCCTTCGTGCCCTTTTTGCCGCCCGCATCTTCCTTCTTGGCGTGACCGCAAGCGGAGAGGGAGGCGAGGAGAAAGGGAAGAAGGAAAAGCGAAAAGGCGAAATAACTCCCTGCCCCTCTCCCGAAGAGAGTTGAGAGGTCCCTTTTCCCTCTTCCCTTTTCCTCCTTCCCTCCCCTCACAAAGCCACCGGCAGTGCCGTCGAACCCTCGCGTCGTCCGTAGCGCCCCTTATGCTGACCCGCAAGCTGGCCGCAGGCGGCGGCGATGTCGTGGCCCCGCTCCTGCCGCTGCGTCGCGTTGACGCCCTTGGCTTCGAGAATTCGTCGGAAAGCTCTCACGCTGTCCCCCGTTGGACGCGCGAAACCCTGCTCCGTGTCAACCCAGTTAAAGGGAATGAGATTAACCACGTTCGGCACACCCTTCACCAGCGCGGCGAGGGCATGGGCCTGCTCCGGGGTGTCCGTAACGTCTTTGATCAACAGATATTCGATCGTGATCTTTCGTCCCGTCGCGCGGTGATAATCGCGCATCGCGCTCATGACCTCCGCCACCGGCCACTTGTGGTTCACCGGCATCAACCGGTCGCGGACCTCGTCCAAGGGCGAATGAAGCGAGAGCGCGAGGTGAATCGGAATCTTCTCCTCCGCCAACGCCCGAATCTGCGGCACAAGGCCGACGGTCGAAACCGTGATGTGGCGATGCGAAAGGCCCACCTCGTCGTGCAGCAGACGAATCGCCTCGCGCACGTTTGGAAGATTGAGGAGCGGCTCGCCCATCCCCATGAAAACAACATGTGAGATTCTTCGTTCCGAAAGGCCCTGCAGCAGTAGGTACTGGCCCACGATCTCCCCCGCACTTAGGTTCCGATCAAACCCTCCAAGTCCCGTAGCGCAGAACTTGCAGCCCATCGGGCAGCCCACCTGGGAAGAGATACAGCAGGAGACCCGGTCCTCATAAGGGAGGAGCACGCACTCGTAAACCGCGTGGTCGCCCTGGTGCACAAGAAGCTTGTCAACCTTGTCCGTGCTCTTCTTATGCACGGCAACGTGAAGAGGGTTGGTATCGTACTTTTCTTCCAGTTCATCCCGAAGAGCCTTCGGAAGATCGGCCATCTTCTGGAAATCGGTCTCCGCTTTACCGTAGAGCCAGGTCGCGAGCTGTTTGGCCCGCCACTTGGCATCCGGCCGCGGCGCGAGAAGCTCCTGGAGCGCCTCGCGCGACATCCCGACGAGGGAGGTTTTTGGCGCATCCACGCCCTTATTGTACCGTTCGGGCATTTCGATCCCTCTAGATACGCCTCACATTCGCAATCTTGTACGCATCCTTTCTTTCAGGCGACTCGTATTCGAAGGTATGACTGCCGCTTCCGGCATGCCCGACCCCAACGATCCAAGGTGGCGGCGACTTTTGCGCCCAGACGACCTGGAACGAGCAATGGCTTACGCTTCGGAGCATGGGGTGAGTGCAGCGGAGGCCCTCTTGGCGCTCAAGATAGTTGGAGAACGGGAGCTTTATCAGATGAAGGCGCAGACTCGGGGAATGGCCTTTGCAGATTTAGATAGGGTGCAGATCGATCCGAGCGCGATCGCCTCGGTGCCCCTCTCGTTAATCCGCGGCCAGCATGCACTTCCGGTGAAGCGGGATGGCAATACGCTCTGGGTCGCGTTCGATGAAGTCGATACTGGGACGGTCGAGCGGATCAAAGAAGCGACCGGACTCCAAGTCATCCCGGTGATGTGTCTGCCCGCCGCACTCGATGAAGCGATTGAAAAGTATGCCTAGCTCCGGAACGCGCAGCATGAACAATCTACTTGCGAGCAATGTCCCAGGAAGTCGGCAGGTTGGCCTCCTTTCTTCTTGGTGGCAATGCCCTGGGGGCCGAGGAGGCCCAGCGCTCGGCTTCTTCAACCCTAGCCCCCGGGGCTCCCCGAGAACGTTACGCCTGGCGAATCCCTAGGCCCAAGCTAAAGAGTATTCCCCCGGCTCCAGAAATCACCGGCTTTCGCGTCATCCCTGTGCTCTGCACCCAAGGTGATCTGGACCGCCAGATCCGCCGGCTGTCCCAACCGGGGTGATGGCGACCCGACCATAATCGGGAAAGGCCTGATGTTCTTCAACAAGTACCCCTACCGCGCCAACTTCTCCTTCGCCAGCGGCAAGGACGGAACCTACCGGGCGGGGAAGCGGGAGTTGTGGGCGGAAGTTCAGGCCTATGAGGGCGACGTCTATCACGTCCGCGTCGCCGGCTCCTGGGAAGCAAATCTGTCGATCGCCGAGCTCACCCCACCCGCCGAGTCCGCCGGCTCCCGGCTCACCATCGATGACTCTATCGGCCTGACCCTCCTGGGCAAAGACGGCACACCTCTCCTCCAAGGCGTCCCCGAACAGGGCTTCGGCGTCAGCGGGGAGTCCTCCATCTGGCAACTCCTCCCCGGACCCGGCGCACGGTTCTACGGGATGGGTGAGAAGACCTTTGGCCGCGTAGAACTCAGCGGTCTACGAACAAGGTTCTGGAACACCGACGTCTGGGGCGACTTCGATCCTGGCCAGTGGGGTGACCGTCCCACCGACCCGCCCTACGCCTCCGTGCCTTATGTGGTCATCCGCCAAGGCGACGAATACGTCGGCCTCCTCCTCCACACCAGCTACCCCGCCTTCTTCGAAACCCCGGGCAACGACGAAAGCCGGGTCTTTGTCGAGTGGCAACGCACCGCCCCCTTTCTCGTCCTCGGCGCGGACGGCGGCGAGCCAAACCTCTGGGTCGTCTACGGGCCGACGCTTCAAGAAGTCACTCAGAAACTGCAAAAGCTGCTCGGCACCGTCCCGACCCCGCCCCTTTGGTCCCTCGGCTACCACCAGTCGCGCTGGGGCTACGGCGGAGATAAGGACCTAGCCGACCTGGACGAAAGGTTCGCCAAACACGCCATCCCCTGCGACGGCCTCTGGCTGGACCTGGACTACATGGACGGGTATCGGATCTTCACCGTGGACGGCGCGATGTTCCCCGAAGGAACCCTTCCCACCGCCGAACGTCTGGCCCTCAATGGCCGCCGCATGGTCCCCATCCTCGACCCCGGCCTCAAAAAGGAAGGCGGCTACGGGTCCTACGACGACGCGAAAGAGGCCGATATCCTCTGCCGAAACGTCGAGGGCGAAGAATTCGTCGGCCTCGTCTGGCCCGGCGAGACCGTCTTCCCCGACTTCTCCCTCCCCGAGGCCCGCGACTGGTGGGCCGCCAAGGTGGCGGAGTTTGCCAAAGGCGGCTTCGGCGCCGTCTGGTGCGACATGAACGATCCATCCACCGGACCGGTCGACCCGCACGGCATGCTTTTTGGCCGCGGCTCCGAGACCCACGCCTCCCGCAGAAACGAATACGCCCTCGGCATGGTCCGCGCCACCCACGAAGGTTTCCTCTGGGCCCGCCCGGACGAACGCCCCTTCATCCTCACCCGCAGCGCCAGCACCGGCTCCGCCAAATACGCCGCCGTCTGGACGGGCGACAACGTCGCCAACCGCTTCTATCTCGCCAACTCGATCCCCTGCTGCCTCGGCATGTCCATCTCCGGTCTCCCCTTCTGTGGCCCCGATCTCGGCGGCTTCGGCGGAGTGGCCGACGAAGCGCTGATGATCGATTGGACGAAAGCCAACTTCCTCTTCCCTTTCCTCCGCAACCACGCCGACCGCGGCGCCGGACGAAAGGAGCCCTGGGAGTTCGGCAAAGGCCTAAACGTCCTCCGCCGCTACATCCGCCTCCGCTATAAGCTCCTCCCCTACCTCTACAACCTCTTCGCCGAAGGAGAAGTCACCGGCGACCCCACACTAAGGCCCCTCTTCTACCACTTCGACGAACCCGGTCTCGACGAAATCCAAGACCAATTCATGGTCGGCCCATCGCTCCTCCAAGCCCCCTTCCTAGACGAATCCTCAAAGTCTCGAACCGTCCGGCTGCCAGGAACCGAAGCCTGGTACGACGCCTCAAACGGCGACTGGATCGCCCCGGGCGACACCACCGCCCGCCGTGGCCGCGAAACCACCCCGCTCTACATCCGAACCGGCGCCATCGTCCCCATGCGCCCCGGAACGCCGGTGGATTGCCGTCACGACCTACGCGAGGTCAACCTCCACGTCTTCGTTCCGGAAGACTGGAACGGCGAAACTCGGCTCGAGTACATGGCCGACGATGGCCTGAGCTACGGCTACCGGCGAGGCGAACGCACGACATTACGAGTCGAAGTCATCTCCGCCAGCGGCCACCTAGCCGTCTCAACGTCCCAGTCCGGCGGCTATGGCGAGATCAACGCAAAATTTGTCTTCCACGGCCCCGTCAAGTCCGTCCGGATCGATTCCGCCGAAGTGAACCTAGCCGATGAGACGATTACCCTTACCGGTCGACCGCTAAAGGCTCGAGTAACCACTTAACGCGAAGCGTTGTAGGCGCAACCTCCGTGGTTGCGGAGAACCTCAAGAAACCGATCGTTTTCGGTCAAGGGAGCCCTCCGCAACCACGGAGGTTGCGCCTAGAAATCGCCCAGAGGCGAATTACAACACGGCTTCGATTTCTGCTTCGGACGGAACGTCCTCAATCAAAATCGTCAGCCCCGTCGCGCCCGGAACCGGGCTGGCGTGGCCATGAGTCTTACTACCGGCGTGGAGCTGATCCTTATTACCGGCGAGATGCCCGCCATCGAGAGCGAGGCTTCCTTCGGGGGTGAGAATTCCTGCGGCCATCGCCTCAAGCGGATGCGCTCCGAGAACGCGCTCCTGCGGGCCGTTAGTGTTGACGCGGTCGGTACTGAGTCTTGTTGAATCCTTACCCATACTCACTAGACAGTAAACGGGCCTCCGGGGTTCTGACAAACGTACCTTTCGACCCAAGCACATTTGCTGGGAACGTCAGCGCGCAAAAAACCTCTTGTCCCGAAGGAGAAGAGGTCCCGAATCCCGGTCTAGCCGGCGGTCAGATTACTGACCGCAGAACTTGACGAGGATTCCGTAGCAGTCGGCAATGCTGGCCCAGTTCGAGCTGCTGCCCGAAACGTTGCAACCTACCGGGTTGCGGCTCATCCAGTCGTCGCACCGCTTGATCGCTTCCTTAACCGAACAGGTCGTCCGACCGCAGGTGTAGACCGTGCCTTGCGTGCAGCCGTTGCCGACGTTCAGCTTGGCCGCGCAGAGCCGCTGGTAAAGGCTAATCGACTTGTCTCCACAGTCGTTCTTCTTCATCCAGTTGCAAACGGTCGTCCTCGTGTGGCACTTGCCGCCCACCCAGATGTTGTCGCACCACCAGCTACCGGTGTTGCAGCCCCACCAGGTGTGGCCCCCGGAACCGCAGGTCGAGCCCGGCTTGTAACCGAAGTCGAAGTTCAGGTTGTCGGTACCCGCCAACAGCTTGGCCGTCGCGTAGTTTTTCGTGCCCACGCCGTCCAAGTCGTACGTCGCCCTCGAGTTGTACGGCAGGTCATACGAGTTCAGAGCCACTTGATAGTTGCCCGGCTGAAGGCCGATGAACTTGTAGTGGCCGTCCGCGTCCGTCACCGTCGAGTACGTGACGTCCGTTCGCCCGTCGTTGTTGAGGTCGCCGTAGAGCGTCACACGAACGTTCTTGATGCCCTTCTCACCAACTTCCGGCTCGTAGTTGCCGTCGCCATCGCTATCGAGCCACACGGTGTCGCCGATCTTCAGCGCGCCGATAAGGCCCGCATCCACCGTCATATCCGAGTTCGCAAGCGTGACCGAAGCGTAACCGGTGTTCACATCGGCGTTGCTGTCGTACTGCTTGTAGTAGCTGTTCGCGTACTGGGTCGTGAAACCATAGCCGGTCGGCGCATCGAAGTCGACAACGTAGTTGCCGGGAGCGAGGTTGTTGAACCGGTAGTAGCCGTTGGTATCGGTGGTCGTCGTCGCAATGACGTGGCCATCCTTGTCCAGCAACTTAACGACGACGCCCTTAACTCCCGGCTCGCAGCTGTCTTGCAGGCCGTTCTTGTTGTCGTCGCGCCAGACACGGTCGCCGAGGCACAGAGTGCCGTAAACGCCCGCATCGATATTCAAGTTGTCCGCCGTCAGAGCGATGACGTCCGTGAGACCCGTCGCATCAACGTCGCTATCGAGCGAAACGTCGGTACCCGCGTGAGCGCCACTAAACGTGTAGCCAACCGGCTTCGTGAACTTGACGCGATAGTTGCCCGGCGTCAGGTCGGTGAAGAGGTAGTTACCGTTCGCATCCGTCACCTGCGGCGTACCGACCGTCTGGCCGGCGGCATTAACCAGGGTGACCGTCACACCAGGAATGCCGAGCTCGCCCGAATCCTGGAGACCGTTCGCGTTGCTGTCGAAGAAGACCCGGTCGCCCAGATCGTACACGCCGTAATAGCCCGCGTCGATGTCCGAGCGCTGATCGCCCGCGTTCAGAGTGAACGAAGCCGTCGTCCCGTCGGCCGTCGCATTGCTATCCTTCGTCGTATCGCTGCCAACCGTCGAAGGCGAGCGGTAGTACGTCGAGACGTCGTCGAACTTGACCTTGTAGCTGCCCGGGAAAAGACCCGTGAACAGGTACTTGCCGTCGCCGTCCGTCGTGGTCGTTCCGACCACCGCGCCGCTGCCGTCGTAGAGAGTCACGCCGACGCTGGCCAGACCGGGCTCGCCCGAATCCTGCACGCCGTTCGCGTTGCCGTCCATCCAGACACGGTCGCCCACACTCTGCAGACCCACGAGGCCCGCATCGACGGTGGTGATCGCATCGCCGGATTTGACGATGATCGAAGAGGTCAGGCCATTGCTGCCCGCATCGCTATCCAGCGAGTCGCTGCCCGCATCCTGAACCGTGAAACCCGTGCCCGCCGGAGCAGTGAACTGGACGGTGTAGGTGCCAGGGAAGACGCGGTTGAAGATGTACTTGCCGTCGGCGCCCGTCGTGGTCGTCGCAACCACCGTGCCGGCCGAGTTGATGAGGGAGACGGTCACGCCGCTCTTGCCCACTTCGCCCGAATCCTGCAGACCGTTGCCGTTGGTGTCGGCCCAAACTCGATCGCCGATGCTGGCCAAAGCCACCACACCCGCGTCGAGCGTCGTGTTGTTGTCGCCCGAGTTGAGCGTGAAGACCGCGGAAACGCCACCCACACCCGCATCGCTGTCCGACGAGTCGTCCCCAGCGTCAGCCGTGGTGAACGAGTAACCGGTCGGCTTGTCGAACTTCACCTGGTAATCGCCCGGAACAAGTCCGGTGAACGAGTAGCTACCGTCAGCCGCCGTGGTTGTCGAACCACCAGCGCCGCCGATCAGGGTCACCGTGACGCCGCCGAGACCGGGCTCGCCCGGATCCTGGAGACCATTGCCGTTGGTGTCGACGAAAACCTTATCGCCCACGCTCGCCGGAGCCACGAGGCCCGCGTCCACGGTGGTGATGTTCTCGCCGGAATGAACCGTGAGCTTCGGAGCCAGACCGGTCGACTGGTCCGCATCGCTGTCCGTCGTGCTATCTGAACCAGTGGCGAGGGTCGAGGTGAATGAATAGCCGGTCGGCTTATCGAACTTCACCTGATACTCGCCCGGCACAAGGCCGCCGAAGGAGTAGTTGCCGCTGGCGCCGGTTACCGTAGTGGCCACCGTCGCGCCGCTGCCGTCAAGAAGGGTGACCGTGACTCCGGCCTTGCCGAGTTCGCCCACTTCCTGGATGCCGTTGCCGTTCGCGTCGATGAACACCTTGTCGCCGACGCTGCCCAACTCGTAGGAGTAGTGATAAGTGATCTGAACGTCGGCCGAAGACTCGTTCAGAACGTTCTTGACCACGTTGCCCGAAGCCGTGATTCCGCCGCTGGCCAGCGCGTCGACCGGAAGCTCAACGCTCCCCGTACCAATGAACTGAGAAACTTCCGAAGCCGCCGTAAGCGTCACCGTACCGGTGTCTTCCGAAATCTGATCCAGGAAGCTCACCCCGGAGGTACCGCCGAAGTCGGTCACACCGTCGTAAGCGCCGAGCGTGCCGGACTTGTTAAGCGATGCCGGGTGGATCGCCACCAGCGGACTGCCGTCGGGCAAGCTGGCGAGCAGGCTGTAGGCCGCCGTCGCCGTGTAAGCGCGGGCCGTCGTGCTCTTGTTCTCGATCTGGATCGAACTCTTATCGAGGCCGTGGAACGAGACTTCGACGCTGTCCAAATGGACGAGCGGCTTGTTGAACTGGGCGACGACCAGCGAGCTCGACCAGTCCGTATAGTCGAGCGGCAAGGAGGCCGTCACGACCACCGATCCGGTCTGGACCTGGGCGGTTGCCGTAGCAACCGCCGCAAGCGCGGCGAAAATTCCTACCGATCGCTTCACTTGGAGGACCCAGCCTTGCGTCGGCGGAGGAGGCCGAGAGCGCCAAGTCCGAGCGCCGCCATCGTGGCAGGCTCCGGCACGGCTGCGGGGCTGTAGTTGTAGACGATCTGGCCCTGAGCCTGCATCACCGTCGAGTACGCCGCAAATCCGTTAAGACCGTTGAAGTTGGAGTAGGATTCGTCGCCGCTGCTCAGCGTGAAGTTGATCGGCGTAGTGCCGGTGACAAAGCTCTTTAGCAACGCGTCCGTGCTGAACGCGGTGATGTCGCCCGCCTGGCTGCCGCTCGAATAGCTGTCGTTGAAGGTTGCGAGGTGCGCAAGATCCTTCGTGACGACGCCGGAGTCGAGCGCGCCGCTAAGCACGGTCATCGACGAGGAGTCTTCCGCGAGGGTCAGTCCGGTGTAGATCTGACCTTCGAACGACTGAAGACCGCTGGAGACGGTGTTCTTAAAATCGATGGTTCCACCGAGGTGGCCGTTGAACTGGTAGGCAACGCTGATCAACGTTCCAAGGGCCGGATTAAATCGGTTCAGCTGAAATGACTGCGTGTGGAACGGATCCGTCTGGATGGGGGTCGAGTCGAAGGCAAAGGAGATCGTGTTTGCCGAGGAGATCGCGGCGGCCGCGATGAGGGAGAAAGAAAGAGCCGCGCGAATGGCGCGCGAAGGAAGGAAGGGAATCGACATCTAGTTCACTGGCTCCCTTAGAGGGGGCGCCGGGTGAGATGGTACTGGACCCTACACTAAGATTCGCCCGGAATTATTACCAGTTTGCCGAAACTCACGTATTTTTCTGGTTGGTTGAATCCTCCTTTCATATTGGGCATGAATGGGTTCAAATAAACCAGTAACATTGCTGTCTGTTTTTAATTTACAGGTTGTACTTCGCTCGGAGGATACCCGCCGTTACTAAGTAGGCGAATGGTGTACTCTCCCCCATCTTGGGCGGCAGTGGAAATGTCGACAACCCCCGTTTCGTAGTCCGCAACGACCTGATCAATCCCTGGCGCGCCCGAAAGAATCTCGTGGATCTGAGTCACGTCGACCTGAGCTCGAAGGTCCGGAACCCTCATGCGTAGCTTTGTGATCGTCATAAGGCTTGTGACGACGAAGCCCCCGGCCATGTTCTGGCGGAGGGCATCTTCGGTGACGGTTGATTCTTTTTAAGCCGCCTTGCGCAGCTCCTGCTCTGGTTCGAGGTCAGACATCCCGTCCCGTAGTTCCAGTTCCGTCGTCCAGTGAGTCCGCAGGTCTTGGGCATGCGTTAAGGCGCCGTGCCGATGCTGCTTCTCCTCTTTCGGTTTTCGATCGATAAACTGACGAAGAAACCATTCCTTCGTCGCCTTCGCCTTCTCGATCACATTGCGCGTCTTGCGCCGTCGCCAAGCCCGGTTCCTTTGGACCATGCCTCTTTTTTCCGGGTCCCACCCCACCAAATCCCCCTGGTGTTACCGGCTTATGAGTCAGTACTTAAATAATCTATTTTCAAACCAAGTACCGCGAGAGGATCACGCATAGCGGCGACGCCCTCGTCGCCGAATTATAGAGACTCCCGGACTGATCGACACCCCCCGGGAGCGGCGACGCCCGAGATCTGCCGCCGGCGCCCAACGCATTGGCAAAGCCTCGTTTTCGAGGTAGAAGCTTGCCGTTGGGGAATGGGTCGGTTATCGTAAGCCTTTCAAAGAAAGCTCCGCAGAGTGTGTGGTCGCTGTCGACCGCACGCGCGAAGTCCTATTGGACAGAAAAATGCTTCGTTCAAGTGCTACCAACGACCAAGCCATCCGCAAACCATTGGCAGCAGCCAGGGAGGGCGAGGTTAGAGCCATTTGCAGAATGAACAGCCCCGAAGGGGCGACCTTTGATAGCGAAGGGCAAAGCCCTGGTGCTACATCCCAGGTTTGGTCCAAGGCCTGAAAGGCCGATCTACCCCGACCATGGTGCCGGCTTACAAGGGCCGGGTCATTCGGTAGCACCGGGGCTACGCTTGGCTTGCTATCAAGCTAGACCTTTCAGGGATCACGAAATGGCTTGCAGCCCCAACGACCCAAGCCACTTGTAAAGAGACCGGTTCCCATGCATAGGGTGTCTTTCCGTCTAACTTTAAGAATTTGACCCACTCCCACCTTAGCGCGCGTTAAACATAGCCTTCGAACGAGGGTCCGCGGAGCGGGTAGTCGCGGGTGATCGTACCGGCGTTGAACCTTCCAAACCCCACAACACTTTGCAAAATGGCGAAAGAAGCCATCCGCCAAAGCTTAAGTTAACGCCTATGGGTCGCCTCCCCTGGGGGTGGTGATTCCATTCGTTCCCGACCCCGGACAGTGCCATAGAACCTATCGGACCGCTTCGGACCTGCGGACAAGTTCCGTGATCCTCCGAGCGTGGATACACCAATGCCGAAACGACCGCCCATTTTCCGCGCCCAAACGCCCCTTAAAAACGAAAGCAGCCCCAAGCATTGCTGCTTGGGGCTGTTTGTGATCCTTGTAAGTTTCGTAGAGGACGTTCAAAGACTTCGACCTGGAGTTGTCGCCCTGAGCAATGCTCAGGATGAGTGCGACT